>Ga0156442_119_pt2 | contig 33709 bp, 28 predicted proteins | sample RifOxyA2_FD_108085 | JGI IMG/M metagenome (GOLD analysis project Ga0156442, IMG submission 108085) | Elusimicrobia bacterium RIFOXYA2_FULL_47_53 | reverse complement strand
TTATGAGCAAAAGTATTTTTGGAGGCTTTCAGTCTTGCCTGTTTGACCTGCCGACAAGGCAGGGAGTTTGCAAGACTGCCTAAAATACTTTTGCGAGTGGCTCGCGTGGTCGCCTTTCTATATTAACTTTCTTTGAGCGCTCAAAGAAAGTTAGAACGGGGTGCAGGGGCAGCAGCCCCGCGACTTTGTTGCTTTCTGAAAGAACTTTTAAATTCTGGATTCCTGTGTGTGCTCACATCTCGCACCCGTTGCAAGCTTGTGCGGCTTATTCGCCGCACTGCAACTACAGGGATGACGGCGCTCACCCGAATTACACCCCGGGGGTGTAATTCTGAGCCTTTGGCGGGCTGGCGCGTCGTTTCGGGTTTGTTTGCTTTTCTGATGTCATTAAAATAATAAAATCCTCTCCGTAAACACGCGGGCGGGGATTTTTTTTATAACTATTGACAAAATGGCGCCCAATCAGTATAATCAGATTAATCAGAAAACGCTGATTAGGGGAAAATGATGCAGAAAAATGAAAATTCCATATCCTGCGACCAGTTAAAGGTTGACATCGGATCCTGCCAGGTGGAGTCTATTATAACGATAGACGACCGCGGGCAGATGGTGCTTCCCAAAGAACTGCGCCTGAAAGCCGGCATAAAACCCGGGGACAAAATGGTGCTGGTTTCCTGGAACAAGGATTCAAAGGTCCATTGCATATCGCTTATCAAAAGCGACGAGCTTTCCCTGATGGTCAAGGGCAAACTCGGGCCCATTATGAAAGAAATGTCAAAGTAGCGCGGCCAGGCAAAGACAGGCAAGCAAGCCGTAGTTGCCGACGGAAAGGCGAGATTGTTTCTCTCCCTTCGGGAGATCGCAATGACAGGGCATTTTTAAGGGTTTTTCAATAGACTCAATATTAGGATATGGATACCCGACAGGGACGCTGGAAGATGACGGCAAGCGGCTGATTTGAGCCTATGAAATATTTTAAGATGAAATACCGGAGAATAAAATGAGCGGGCTTAAACCAAAGCAGAGGCAGTATCTTTTACAACGGTTCGGAAAAAATGTCAGTTTTGACCGCCTTGAGCGCAAGCTCTACGGCCACGATATTTCCGCGATGCCGAAACTTTTTAAGCCACTGCTCGGCGATACCACTCCGGATGCCGTAGTACAGCCGCGCAGCGAAGACGACCTTATAGAGCTTGTTAAATGGGCCGACGCGAACCGCATACCGCTCACCCCGCGCGGCAAAGCCTCTTCCGGTTACGGCGGAGTGCTTCCGGTAAAGAATGGCATAGTAATAGATTTCTTCAGGATGAACAAGGTTCTTTCCGTAAATCCCGAAACTCTTGAGGCCACGGTTCAGGCCGGAGTTGTCTGGGAAAAACTGGACAAGGAGCTTGGCTCAAAGGGCCTTACGCTGAGGCTTTATCCCACCAGCTACCCCGCTTCAACTGTCGGCGGATGGCTTGCCCAGGGCGGCGCCGGCATCGGTTCCTACGAGTACGGCTGGTTTAAGGACAATGTGGTCAGCGCCAGGGTAGTAAGCGCCGACGGTTCCGTGAAGGCTTTTAAAGGCAAAGAGATAGCTCTTATTTCCGAAGCCGAAGGCATGACCGGCATTATCAGTTCTGTCACCGTAAAAGTCCAGAAAAATGAGGAACTTGAAGTCGTAGCCCTCGGATGCCCGGACGCCCATTCCATGCAGAAGGCAGTTAGCCATGTCATAGAAACAAAAATGCCGGTCTGGTCGCTGGCTTTCATAAACCCCAAGATGGCTGAGCTTAAGAACAAGTCTCCGCATATGGAACACTTCGGGCATGAAGTCGGAGAGCATATAGACCTTCCAAAATCCTACATAATACTTTTAACATACCGCGCGAAAGATAAAAATAACATTATAAAGCAGATCCCCGATATAATTAAAGCAAGCGGCGCGTCCCAGCTTGGCGAACACATAGCCAGACATGAATGGGAAAACCGCTTCAAACCCATGGTCGTGAAACGCCTTGGGCCGAGCCTCGTTCCGTCTGAGATCGTGGTGCCGGTTGAGGCGCTCGGTAAAGTCCTAAGCGAGATAGAAAAGAAGGTTACCCAGCCGCTTGTGAAAGAGGGAGTAATAGTCCTTAACGGCATGCACGGCAAACCCGAGGCGGTGATACTCGGTTTTATTCCGAGCGACCAGCGCAAATTCGGATATAACCTTGTTTTCGCGCTTGTCTTAAGCATAGTCAAGATCGCCGAGAAATACGGCGGCAGGGCTTATTCCACCGGCATATATTTTGTCAGGCATGCCGCAAAACTGCTCGGAAAAGAAAGGCTTGAAGAAATAAAAAAATACAAGAAACAGGCCGACCCGCACGGCATATTTAATCCGGGCAAGGTTTACGAGCCAAATCTAATGAGCCTGGCTCTGGCTATGGGCGGATTGTTTGAGCCGTTCTCAAGGCCCTTTGGAAATTTTGTCGTGACAGAGATAGGCGAGAGAGCCAAAAAACCCGTGCGCGGAATTCCCGCCGATGTCGCGTGGTACGCCTACAGCTGTTCCCAGTGCGGCAACTGTGTTGACACCTGTACCCAGTTTTCGGAACGAGGCTGGGAAAGCCAGTCGCCCAGGGGAAAATGGTTTTGGCTGAAAGAATATATGGAGGGCAGGGAAAAGTGGGACCAGAAAATAGTTGATTCTTTCCTGGTATGCACCACCTGCGAGCTCTGCGATACCCGCTGCTCGGCCTGCCTGCCGGTGGAGCCGTCGTGGATGAAGCTCCGAGGCAAACTTGTGAACGAAGACAAGTGGATGCCCTTCCCTCCCTTTGAGATGATGTCCGCGGCGCTTGTGGGCCAGGGCAACATATGGGCCGGATACAGGAAAAATCGCGCCGACTGGTTCCCCGCAGATCTTAAAGAAAAGTACGGGCCCGGGCGTAAATCAAAATCGGTTTATTTCGCCGGATGCACCGCGAGCTATGTGGAGCATGATATCGGCATAGCTTCGGTAAGGCTGCTGGATAAAGCCGGAGTGGATTTTACATTTTTGGGCGAGCGGGAAAGCTGCTGCGGAACCCCCATGCTTGCCTCCGGAAAATGGGATGTTTTCTCGGCAACGATGAAAAAAAACATAAAGTCCGTCCAGGACGCGGGGGCCGACACCGTAATCTCGTCTTGCCCCGCCTGCGATATGATGTGGCGCCATGTCTATCCGGCCTGGGCTAAAAAAGAAGGTATTGAATTTAACATAAAGGCCAGACATTACAGCGAAGTCCTTGCCGAGAAAATAAAGAGCGGCGAGTTCAAGTTCCCGGCCAACGACAACAAGCCCGTCACGGTGACCTGGCACGATTCCTGCCACATGGGCAGAGCCTCCGGAGTTTTTGAGCCGCCCCGCGAGCTTATTAAGGCTATACCGAATGTGAATTTTGTGGAAATGAAGTCAAACCGCGAAGAAGGAAAATGCTGCGGGAGCGTCCTGACGCTTATTAAAGAGCCCGATGTGGCGGGGGATATCGGCAAATCGCGCCTTGAAGAGGCGGTTGATGCCAGCGCTCAGAAAGTCCTCGCGCTTTGCCCCTGCTGCGAGTTCCAGCTTAGGGTCAGCGCCGATTCAAAGAAGGTGCCGGTTGAAGTTGTTGACCTGGCGAGTTTCGCGGCATCGGCTCTCGGATATAAACTGCCCGACCCGAACCCGGAAGTCAAGGCCCAGTGGGCTGTCTTTGAAGCCATGATAGCGCTTATGACTCCGAGAGGTTTCGCGGATCTTATGCAGACCATGTGGCCGGAGCTGGTTGACGCCATGCCTTTCGGAATGGGTCCCATGATGAGGCTGATGGGTAAAATACCGGGCGCGCTGAATTTAATGAAGCCGATGTTTCCTTTGCTTTTCCCGAAACTTCTGCCTATGATGATGCCTAAGGTCATGCCCGTGATGCTTTCAAGGGTGGCACAGCGTGTGCCCATGCCGGACTATATGCGCGAACAGATGCCCGTGCTTATGCCGCAGGTCATGGACAACCTTATGCCTCATATGATTAAAGATGTTGTGCCGCTTGTTACGCCGGGAATGATAAAGTACCTGCAGAATAAATAAAGCACACTGTTTAAAGTTATAAGTTTTAAGTTGTAAGTTATAAGTGAACGGCGAACTTCATTGGTGTCGTCATACCAGCGGAAGCTGGTATCCAGCCTTTGGTCCTACTTCTGGATTCCGGAGTGGCGGCCCAATGCTTTGAATAAAACCAGCCGACCTCCCAGGCGAATGCGAAGCATCCTTCACCCGTCCAAAGACGGGAGATTTTTCGCCGCGGGACAGAGGCTTTCCGGAATGACAGCACGGGAGATCCTTCGTTTCTCTCAGGATGACGGCGCTTGTGGATTCCAGGCTGAACGGTTTAAGTTATAAGTTTTAAGTTGTAAGTTCTAAGTGAACGGCGGACTTCTTTGGTGTCGTTACACCCTTTCCGAGCCGATTATGAGCAAAAGTATTTTTGGAGGCCTTCAGTCTTGCCTGTTTGACCTGCCGACAAGGCAGGGAGTTTGCAAGACTGCCTAAAATACTTTGCGAATGGCTCGCGTGGTCGAATGTCCGCACGAATAAGTGCGGACTTCCATGAGGACGCCGAGATGGTGAGGCGTCGCCTTTCTTTATTAACTTTCTTTGAGCGCTCAAAGAAAGTTAGAACGGGGCGCAGGGGCAGCAGCCCCGCGACTTTGTTTCTTTCTGAAAGAACTTTTAAATTCTGGATCCCTGTTTTCTCAGGGATGACAGGTCTTGATGGATTCCACACAGACCGAACGGTTTGAGTTATAAGTGAACGGCGGACTTCTTTGGGGTCATCCCAGAGGCCTTAGTCTGGGATCCATTTCAATGAGTCATTCATAAATGCCATGTTTCCGGCACGACAAACTTGTTCCACAAAAAAATTAAATGAAATTTTCCGAGATATACAGGCCCATAAACAAAGGCCTTTCAAAAGTTGAAGAGATACTGCTCAGGGCGCCGCGAAACGAATCGTTTTCCGGAGTCGCCGAGCTTGGAAACTTTATCCTTAAAAATAAAGGTAAAAGGCTTCGCCCTGCGACGGCTTTGCTTTTTTCCGGAGCTTCTTCGGTTGGCAGGCCTTTTAAAGCGGGCAGAACCCTTTTAAATACCGCGGCCGCCATTGAGCTCATTCACGCGGCTTCGCTCGTGCATGACGATGTCATAGACGATTCGTCCCTGCGTCACAACAAACTTACGGTAAACTCCAAGTGGGGCAATGAGCTTGCCATAGTGCTCGGTGATTACCTGTACTGCGCGGCTTTTGATATTATCGCCGACGGCGGCCTCAATGAGCGGGTTATGCGCAGGATAATTCATGCGACCAGGCTGATGTGCGAGGGAGAGGTGCTTCAGATTCATGAAAGGGAAAATTCAACTCTTCTTAAAGAACGCTATATTTCAATAATAGAAAAAAAGACGGCCAGCCTCTTTGAACTATCCTGCCGCTGCGGGGTCATGTTGTCCAAAGGTTCTAAAGCGCGCGAGGAAGCGGCGGCCGCATTTGGGCTTAATTTCGGCATAGCGTTTCAGATGACAGACGATTACCTGGATATAGCAAGCGGACAGAGCTCGCTCGGCAAAACGCCGGGGCTTGATTTTAAAAAGGGCGAACTGACACTGCCGTTTTTAAATCTCGCGGCTCAAAGCGAGCAAAGAAACAAAATAAGAAAATTAATAAAATCCTCAGAGAGCAGGAGCGCTTTTCTTGAGCTCCGGCGGCTGTTTTTAAATTCTCCGGCAAATGACATGACCAGAAATGAAATTTTGGGTTATATACGCAAAGCCAGAAAGAGCCTGGACGCTTTTGAGGGTTCCCCGTTTAAGAAAAGCCTCTATGACATAACCTGTTATCTTGAAGACAGGGCAAAGGTATAAACGCAATGTTTAATATTTACAGCAGTATATTTATTTTCGCGGCGCTCGGCGCGGTTTTTGTGGTGGCGCCGTTTGTCATATCCTGGCTGATCGCGCCCAGGAACCCGAGCCAGCGCAAGAGCTCCACCTACGAGTGCGGCGAGGCGCCGGTGGGTTCCGCGTGGATACAGTACAATGTGCGCTATTATATTTTCGCGCTCATATTCCTTATATTTGATGTGGAAGTCATTTTTCTTTTCCCGTGGGCTGTCACACTGCGGTCACTGGGCGTGCTGGGGCTGATAGAGATGTTCATATTCCTCGCAATACTCGCCCTGGGGCTTGTTTATGCCTGGAAAAAAGGAGCGCTTGAATGGCTGTAGACCGCGTTCCTCTTTTTATGGAAAAAATACCGGGCGGACAGATAGCCCTTACAAATTACCAGTCCCTGCTTAACTGGTCCAGAAAGAATTCTTTGTGGCCGCTTACCTTCGGGCTTGCCTGCTGTGCTATAGAGATGATGGCTACCGGCGCCTCAAGGTACGACTGGTCTCGTTTCGGTTTTGAAGTCGCCAGGCCCAGCCCGCGCCAGGCAGACCTTATGATAGTGGCGGGAACCCTGACGGATAAAATGGCCAAAAGGCTGCTTTTGCTTTATGACCAGATGCCGGAACCCAAATATGTGATATCAATGGGCAGCTGCGCCAACTCGGGCGGAGCCTTTTATTACGACTCCTACACGGTCGTCAAGGGCGTTGACACTATAGTCCCGGTTGACATATATGTGCCGGGCTGTCCGCCGCGCCCTGAGGCTCTGTTGCAGGGGCTGCTGGAACTTCAGAAAAAGATAGCGAAAAACGGAATGGCTGAATTAAGGGCGAAGAAATGAACAGAGAAGAGAAAATCCAAAAAATTAAAAACGGTTTTCCTTCGGCAGACGCGGCCGCCGGCCGGCAGGCCGGGGAAATTGTCGTCACGCTGACAGCCGAGTCTCTGCCCGGCCTGTGCCGCTATCTTAAGGACAGCCTCGGTTACGATTACCTTCGTTTTTTAACCTGCATAGATTATCCCGACAGGCTTGAGATGAGATATTTTGTTCACTCGTACAATGACAAGTCTGATGTTGTCATTAAGACGGTTATTGACAGGTCAGGCCCGAAAATAGGTTCCGTTGCCGGTATCTGGAGAACCGCGGACTGGCACGAGAGGGAAGCTTTTGATTTCTTCGGCGTGATTTTTGAGGGCCATCCGGACCTGAGGCATATTCTGCTTGAGGAAGATTTTAAAGGCTGTCCGCTGTTAAAGGATTTTAAGTCGGAAAAACTTGTTCCGCTTCCAAAATTATGAACCAGACGATTATTAACACCACCGAAGAATATTTCCTGAACATGGGGCCGCAGCACCCGAGCACCCACGGCGTTCTGCGCCTGATGTTGAAGATGGATGGAGAAGTCGTTCTTGAGGCTGTCCCCGACCTCGGCTACCTGCACCGCGGCTTTGAGAAGATAGCCGAGAGCAGGACCTATTCGCAGTTCCTGCCGTTTACCGACAGGCTTGATTATGTCGCGAGCATGGCAAACAACCAGGCCTACTGCATGGCTGTTGAAAAACTTTTAAAAGCAGAGGTTCCGCCGAGGGCCGAATATATCAGGGTCATAATGGCTGAGCTTAACAGGATAGCAAGCCATCTTGTATGGTTCGGGCCCTTTGCCATGGACCTCGGAGCCATTACGCCGTTTCTTTACGCTTTCAAATCCAGGGAAATGATACTGGACCTTTTTGAATCGGCCTGCGGCCAGAGGCTGACATACAGCTATATGAAAATCGGCGGAGTGCGCTGGGACCTGCCGGAAGGTTTTATAGAAAAGACACGGGAGTTCTGCCGATATTTTAAGGGCCAGCTGGACGACTATGAAACACTTGTCGGCGGAAACATTATTTTCCTTGAAAGGACCAGGGGCGTAGGCGCTCTCTCAAAAGAGGATGCCATAGACTACGGCTGCACCGGCCCGGTTTTAAGAGCTACCGGAGCGCGCCACGACAAAAGAAAAGACGAGCCTTACAGCGTTTACAATGAATTTGAGTTTGATATACCGGTCGGAAAAACAGGCGACACGCTGGACCGCTACCGCGTAAGGCTCGCCGAGATGAGCGAATCGCTTAAAATAATAGAACAGGCGCTTGATAAACTGCCGCAGGGCGAAATATCCGCCAAACTGCCCAAGCTGATAAAACCCGAACCCGGCGAGGCCTACACCTGCATTGAAACGCCGAGGGGAGAACTCGGTTTTTATATAGTCAGCGACGGCACTGCGAAACCTTACAGAATGAAAATTCGTTCTTCTTCTTTCTCAAATCTTTCGGTAATACCGCTTCTTTGCAGGGGGCTTAAGGTTTCGGATGTGGTAATTGTTCTTGGAAGCATTGATATCGTGCTCGGGGATGTGGACAGGTGAAATATATTTACGATATAAGGCTGATATTTGATTTCGTATTTTCCCTGGGAGCCAGGCTCTGGGAACTGACGGGCCTGCCTCTGTGGCTCTACTCGCAGATAAAGATTGTGGTTATAGGTTCCATTCTGCTGGGCGTGATATCGCTTGCCGTAATGTTTCTCATCTGGCTTGAGCGCCGCTTAAGCGCGCATTTTCAGTCAAGGATAGGCCCCAACAGGGTCGGCTGGCAGGGCTCGCTCCAGGCTGTCGCCGACATAGTCAAACTGCTGGCCAAAGAAAACATAACCCCGGCGAACGCCGATGTAGTGGTGTATCTGCTCGCGCCGATGGTGGTTTTTGCCGCGGCGTTCATGGCGTATATTGCTCTGCCCGTCGCGCCGCGCCTGGTGGTAAATAATTTCAGCCTGGGCATTCTCTACATTCTTTCTATCTCGAGCCTCGGAGTCATAGGTATTCTGATGGCCGGCTGGAGCTCCAATAACAAATATTCCCTTATCGGAGGAATGCGCTCGGCGGCCCAGATGATCAGCTACGAGATACCTCTTGTGCTCGCGGTCTTAAGCGTCATTATGATGGCAGGCTCGCTAAACCTCTCCGAGATCGTTGCCTCGCAGAAAAATTTCTTTGACTGGCACATATTCCGCCAGCCGCTGGCATTTTTAATTTATTTCGTTGCCGCCACCGCGGAGATAAACAGGCTTCCCTTTGATATCCCCGAGGCCGAAAGCGAATTAACCGCCGGGTTCCACACGGAGTATTCCGGCATACGCTTCGGAATATTCTTTTTAGCCGAGTTTGCCAATATGATGATAGTTGCAAGCATAGTAACGAGCCTTTTTCTCGGCGGCTGGCACGGTTTTGGCTTCCTGCCGCCGATAGCCTGGTTTCTGATAAAAGACGCCTTTACAATATTTACGCTGATATGGTTTCGCTGGACTTTTCCGCGTTTCCGCATGGATCAGCTGATGAACCTCGGCTGGAAGATACTGACTCCGCTGGCTTTATTAAATATTTTTGTGACCGGCATAAGGATGTTCATTAAATAATATGATACGGATAATTAAAGAGATCTATAAGGCGCTGATAAGCCTGCCCGCCGGGATGCTTGTGACACTCAAGTATCTTTTCGGCCGGACCGTTACCATGCAGTATCCGGAAGAAAGATGGATACTGCCGGAGCGCTTCAGGGGAAGGGTCGTGCTTATCCGTGACGAGAAAACATTAAAACACAGGTGCACCGCCTGCGGCAACTGCCTGCGCGCCTGCCCCAACGCCTCTCTGCGCCTTGAGTCGGCCGTGGATCAGAATAAAAAGCGTTACCCCGTGAAATTTACGGTTGACACGGCCTTGTGCCTTTTTTGCGGGCTCTGCGTGGACTCCTGTCCGTTTAACGCTCTTAAGATGAACAAGGATTACGAGCTGGCGGCCGCTTCCAGAGAGGCCTGTGTCCGCTCGCTTTTTCCTGACGGTGAAAATGATGATAGATAAATATATTATTTACTTTTTTTCAGCGGCCATGATAATCTCGGCGCTCGGCGTCGTGACGGCGCGCAATATGTTCCACTCGGGCCTTCTGCTCGGAGTTTCGCTTTTAAGCGTAGCGGGCATATACCTGCTTATGGGCGCGGAATTTCTGGCGGCGGTTCAGGTTCTGGTATATATCGGCGGCATACTGATACTAATTCTTTTTGCCGTCATGCTGACCCATAAAATATGCGATAAAAGCATAGCCCAGACCAACAAACAGAAGTTCTGGTCGCTGGCGGCCAGCCTCGCCGTCTTTGCCATATTGACGGCCAGCATAATTAAAACCCAGTTCGCCTCAAACACGATAACACCCAGGGTCGTAAGCGCGGCCGAGGCCGGCCTGGAAATATTCTCAGGGAATATACTTCCTTTTGAGGCCGTCTCGGTGCTTCTGCTGGCGGCGCTTGTCGGGGCGATAATGATGGCCGGAAGGGAAAACGAGAAATGATAACCGTTAAAGAGCTTCTTATAATAAACAGCCTTCTTTTCGCCATAGGCATCTACGGCGTGCTGACCCGCAGGAACACTATCGGCATACTTATGTCGGTGGAGCTTATTTTCAACAGCGCCTGCCTCAATTTTGTGGTATTCACCCGGGCGCTTAACCCGACCCTGCTTTCGGGAGAGGTTTTTGTGTTATTTATAATAGCGGTCGCGGCCGCCGAGGCGGCCGTGGGGCTGGCGCTATTGTTTAATATTTACCGCAGTTTCAAAGATATAGCCACAGACAGATACAATCTGATGAGAGGGTAGGATGTTAAGGCTCGCAGAACTGATACTTATATTTCCGATAGTTTCTTTCCTGGCGATAACTTTTCTGACAAGAAAATCAGAAAAGCTTTCGTCGGCTGTTTCCATAAGCGCGATATTCCTCTCGCTGGTTTCTTCGCTTTTAATATTTTTCAGCCTTTCGCAGGCTCCCGGCTCGTTTGAATTTAAAATGCCCTGGTTTGCCACGATAAGCGGTTTCTCTGTTGAGCTCGGTTTTCTCGTTAACCCGCTCTCGTCGGTTATGCTTCTTGTGGTGACGGGAGTCAGCTTTTTAGTGCAGGTATATTCGCTGGGCTACATGAAAGGCGACGAGGGCTACACAAAATATTATTCATTCATCTCGCTTTTCAGTTTTTCAATGCTCGGCCTTGTGCTTGCCAACAACCTGCTTCAGATGTATATATTCTGGGAGCTTGTCGGCCTTTGTTCCTACCTTCTGATAGGCCACTGGTATTCCAAGCCTTCGGCCGCCAACGCCGCCAAGAAGGCTTTTATCGTCACGCGTTTCGGAGATTTCGGTTTCCTTGTGGCGATAATACTTATTTCTTTTAAGACGGGCACATTCAATTTCCTTCAGATAGAACAGCTTATAAAGGCAGGAGCCCTTTCGCAGCAGCTTGTGACGGTTGTAGCGCTTCTGCTTTTCGCGGGCGCGGCCGGCAAGAGCGCTCAGTTCCCGCTCCACATATGGCTGCCCGACGCTATGGAAGGCCCGACGCCGGTTTCGGCGCTCATTCACGCGGCTACCATGGTGGCCGCCGGAGTTTACCTGGTGGCCAGAACCTATTATCTGTTTGTTTTTTCAGGAACGGCTCTTGAGGTCATAGCGGTCATAGGAGCTTTCACGGCGTTTTTCGCCGGGAGCATAGCCCTCGTGCAGAACGACATCAAAAGAGTTCTCGCCTATTCCACGGTAAGCCAGCTCGGGTACATGATGCTGGGCCTGGGGGTCGGCGGCTTCACGGCGGGATATTTTCACCTTATCACTCACGCGTCGTTTAAGGCGCTTTTATTCCTTGGGGCCGGCAGCGTGATACACGCTATGCATACAAACGACATCTGGGAGATGGGCGGCCTGTTCAAAAAAATGAAGGTGACGGCGCTGACTTTTCTTGTGGGTTCACTGGCTCTCTCGGGTTTATTTCCGACAAGCGGCTTCTTCAGCAAAGACGCCATACTTATACAGGCTTACCACAGCGGCCATACGGCGCTTTTCGTTATGGGGCTTTTGACGGCGGCCTTTACAGCTTTCTATATGGCAAGGGTGTTTTTTGTGGTATTTCTTTCAAAAGAAAGGTCCGCCGGCGGACACCCTCACGAGTCGCCCGCTGTTATGACGGTTCCTCTTGTGATACTTGCTCTGTTTGCTCTGGGCCTTGGATATTATACCGGCCCTTTCGGTTCTTTCGTGCTGGGTTCGGAGGCGGGGGGCGAACACCACGGGCTGTTAATACCTCTGGTTTCAAACGCGCTGGCTCTGCTCTCCATGCTGGCGGCCTGGGCCATATACCACAAAGAGCTGATATCTTCCGACGCGCTGGCCGCCAGGTTTTCCTGGCCGTATAAGATTCTCAAGAACAAATATTATGTAGACGAATTCTACGCTTTCTGCGTCAACAGGATCCTTTTCAATGTTTCAAGGCTTGCAAACTGGTTTGACCGCAACATCGTAGACGGTTCGGTTGACGGCGTTTTCCGCCTGACCAGGTTTACAGCCGTTGTTTTGCGCGGATTGCAGACCGGCCTTGTCCAGAATTACGCGCTGGGCATTGTCGGCGGAATGGTGGCCGTCTGGATTTTACTGCGCATTCTGCGCTAAGAATAGCAATAATAGCTGTTTAAAATTGAGTCTGATAAAAAAATGTCATTGCGAGGCCGCAGGCCGCGGCAATCTCGCTGTCTATGAAGTGCTGTCATCGCGGGAAGTGACGCGACACTCAGCCAGCGACCCAGAAAGTAAAACAGGATAATTATGATAATGGAATTTCCATATCTTTCAGCCATACTGGCATCCTCTCTTCTCGGAGGGCTTGCCATTATGCTTATTCCCGACCACAAGCATTCCCTCATAAAGCTTGTCGCCGGCATTTCCAGTTTTATCTCGCTTGCCCTTTCGCTTGTGGTTTTTTATCTCTTTGACGCCTCAAAGCCCGGCTTCCAGTTTCTTGAAAAGCTTCCCTGGCTGCCGAGCCTGGGAATATCCTATCAGCTCGGTATTGACGGTATAGGCCTTGCCATGCTGCTTCTGACGGGCATAGTTATATTCACGGGCGTGCTGATATCCGCTCATGAATTTAAGGAAGGCGGACTGCTCGGCCGCGTCGGAAGGCCGAGAGAATTTTTCGCCATGCTGCTTATACTTGTGACCGGAGTGTTCGGGGTTTTTGTTTCCCTGGACCTCTTCTTTCTGTTTTTATTCTACGAGATAGCCGTTTTGCCGATGTACCTTTTGATAGGTATCTGGGGCACGGGTAAGAAAGAGTATTCGGCCATGAAGCTGACCTTATACCTTATGCTCGGAAGCGCTTTTATACTGCTGGGCATACTGGCGTTGTATTTTACAAGCGGGCTCGGGACCTTTGACTGGTTCGCTCTGAGCAATTACTCGTTTTCCGAGAGATTTCAGACAATATTTTTCCCGATTGTTTTCGTGGGCTTCGGCATACTCGCGGGCCTCTGGCCTTTCCATACCTGGTCGCCCGACGGCCACGCTTCTGCTCCTTCCGCGGTGAGCATGCTGCATGCCGGTGTGCTCATGAAGCTCGGCGCATTCGGTATAATCAGGGTGGCTCTGGCTTTAATGCCTTACGGGGCGAAGTTCTGGGCGCCCTATTTCGCTGTTCTTACTATCGTAAATATCGTTTACGGCGCGCTTGTGGCCATGAACCAGAAGGACCTGAAATATGTTATTGCCTATTCTTCGGTCAGCCACATGGGTATTGTGCTGCTCGGCATAACAAGCTTAAATGTAATTTCACTTGACGGAGCGGTGTTCCAGATGTTCGCCCACGGTGTGATGACGGCTCTTTTCTTCGCGCTGGTGGGAGCGGTATACGGCCGCACCCATACAAGGGTTATAGCCGATATGGGCGGGCTTGCAAAGCTCTCGCCTTTTCTGGCTGTCGCTTTTGCCATCGGCGGGCTGGCTTCACTGGGCCTTCCGGGAACCAGCGGCTTTGTGGCCGAATTTCTTGTTTTAGTTGGAGCTTTCAGGGCCTATCCTCTGCTTGCCGTCGGCGCGGCCACAGGCGTGGTAATAACGGCTATTTATGTGCTCCGCGTTCTTCAGAAGATATTTTTCGGAGAGCTTAACGCGCACTATGTGACGGAAGGCTCTCAGGCACAGACCGCCGACGAGTTTTCCGCCAGGCATCTGCAGAAAGTCGGCAGCTCCGGGCATCACGGATTTCCTGTCGCGATGGGCGACGCTACAACGGCCGAGAAAATACCCATGGCTATACTCATTCTTGTAATTATAACTATGGGTGTGTGGCCTTCGCTGCTGCTTAGGGTTGTAAATCCGGCTGTCATTGAACTGGTCGGCAGGATCGGAGGATTGTTTTAATGGACATCAGCCTTTTAAAACTTGAACTGATATTAAGCGGGCTTATCGGCCTTATTTTTGTCCTGGACCTTCTGTCCGGCAGCAAAAAGATCGTCCGTTACGCCGCCGTTGCAGGAAGCCTCGGTGTTTTTATAGCCTCCCTGTTTATTCGGCAGACAGGCGATGCCTTCGCGGGGGCCTTTATTTCCGACGGGCTGAGCCTGATATTTAAATCGCTTTTTCTGCTGAACGCCTTTATTGTTTCAATGCTGTCGCTTGGATTTCTGGAAAAGAACGGCCGTTATACGGGCGAGTATTTCACGCTGATATTTTCTTCCACGCTCGGCATGCTGCTTCTTGCCTCAAGCGGCGAGTTGATAACATTTTACATCGCACTGGAACTTCTTTCCATCAGCTCTTATGTCCTGAGCGCTTTCCAGAAATCGGAGCAGAAGTCCTCCGAAGCCGGAATGAAGTACATGCTGCTGGGCGCGCTTGCCTCGGGTATGCTGCTTTTCGGCATGAGCCTCGTTTTCGGCGCCACCGGTTCTCTTAAGTTTTCCGGCATAGCCGCCTCTCTGTCCTCGGGAAGCGTTCCGCCGATAGCCTATGCCGGTATTGTGCTTATAGTTGTGGCGATGAGCTTTAAGATAGCGGCCGTGCCTTTTCACATGTGGGTGCCTGATGTATACGAGGGCGCTCCCTCACCCGTGGCCGCGTTCTTTTCGGTCGGCACGAAGATGGCCGGATTTGCCGTGCTCATGAGGCTTTTTCTGACTGCTTTCGGAAACCTGCGAAGCGAGTGGGGAATTCTTATGGCGGTATTAAGCGCGGCGACCATAATCATCGGCAACCTGCTCGCGATACCCCAGACCAATATAAAGAGGTTTATGGGGTATTCAAGCATAGCCCAGGCGGGTTTTGTGCTCATCGGCCTTGCGATGGCCACGGTGACGGGGCTTGCTTCCTCGGTTTTTTACCTGGCCGGCTACCTTTTCGCGAACCTCACGGCTTTCGGCGTCATCATAATAGTGGGCAGCCGCGTTGAGGGCGACAATATAGACGATTACAGCGGTCTTGCCAAACGCTCGCCCTTTCTATCGCTTGCTCTTTTGATCTCCCTTATGTCGCTTGGCGGCGTGCCTCCGCTGGTAGGATTTTTCGGGAAATTATATATTTTTGTAGGAGCTTTTGAGAACGGCTTCGCGTGGCTTGTGGCGCTCGGCGTGCTGATGAGCGTCGTCTCAATTTACTATTATCTTATGGTGCTCAAAAGAGTCTATATAGTGCCGTCGCCTGATACCTCGCCTATAAAACTCACTTTCTGGGAGAAGGCCTCGCTTTCAATATGCCTTGCCGGAACGCTCGGCTTCGGTTTGCTGCCACTTCCGCTTTTCAACGAAATATTGTCCTCTGTCAGAATTTTCCTTCAGTAATTTTCGCGGGCCCTGATGATAAAACAAATAATTGATTCCATCTTCGCCGGAAATCTCCGCGGCTTTAAGCCATCGCCGCGCGGTTGGGTAGAGTCACGGGATCCTTCAAAGATCCGGATGCTTTATGTCCATATACCGTTTTGCGAGGAGCTCTGCCCCTTCTGCTCGTTTCACAGGGTAAAGGCGTCAGACGGAGAAATAAAGCGGTATTTTAACGCTTTGCGAAGCGAGATAAAGTTTTATTCGGAGCGGGGTTTCAGGTTCACGGAAGTTTATTTCGGAGGCGGGACGCCTACTATAGACGCGCGCGAGCTTTGTTTAACGATAGAACTTATCCGTTCGCTTTTCCCGGCCAGGGAGGTCTCGCTTGAGACTAACCCCAACGGGCTTGACGGCGCCACGCTCGCTTTGCTTGCCGATTCCGGCGTGGACAGGCTTTCTGTCGGAGTTCAGAGTTTTGATGACAGCCTGCTTAAAAAAATGGACAGGTATAAGAAGTACGGGAGCGGAGCTGAAATCAGAGAGAGGCTTGCTTTCGCCTCAGGCAGGTTCCGCACGCTCAATGTGGATATGATGTTTAATCTGCCGGGCCAGACGCGGCAATCGCTTGAGCGGGATATTGATATTCTGCTCGCTCTTGCCCCGGATCAGATAACTTTTTACCCTTTGATGGCCGAGCCGTCGGTAAGAGATAAGCTATCAGGCTCCTTTGGAGGTATTAAGAATGAAAATCTCAGGCAATACTATAATATGATACTTTCCGGAATGAGCGGAAACTACACCGCAGGCACGGCCTGGTGCTTTTCGCGGAAAGACGCTATGATTGACGAATATATAGTAAAAAATGAGAGTTATGTGGGCATCGGCAGCGGGGCTTTCAGCTATGTTGAAGGCGCGATGTACGCGTCCACATTTTCAATAGAGGAATATATCCGGCGCATTGAAAGAAGCGCCGGCGGCATAACGCATTTCAGGGAAATGACTCTAAAACAGCGGATAGGCTACGATTTTATGGTTAAACTTTTCAGCACAGAGTTAGGCCTGAGCGAGTTATGGAAAAAATATGGTTTTTCGTCGTTGCTGCTGCTGCCGGAATTCGCCGCCCTGTGCCTTATGGGGGCTTTTCGTTTTCACGGCCGTTTTATAAGGCTTTCACGGAGAGGAATGTATCTCTGGGTTTTAGTGATGTCCGGATTTTTTAACGCCATTAACTCGCTCCGCGCTCAAATGCGCAGAGACTCCGGTATAATCTCCTGAGGCCATGCGGGGTATACATCTTCCGCGGGGATTGCGGTCACAACCGATCAGGCGCAATATTCTCCGTCAAACATTGTCCGCCACGCAAGAATTAGTCAGGAAAACCTCATTTTGCAAACACTCCATAAATTTATATAATCACTTGGCCGTTTCCAAACCCGAATTACACCCCCGGGGTGTAATTCGGTTATCTGACGCGTTTCGCTCGCAACGACGGTTTGTTTTGAGTCGTCATACCAGCGGACAGACTGTGTCGTAACTGCCATTAACGAGGGCTTTGAGCTGTTGTCATGCTGAACGCAGTGAAGCATCTCTACGGTAACAATAACTTCGCGATCCTTCTCTCCCTTCGGGAGATCAGGATGACGGCGCTCTACGGAACGCGCAGCAAGCTGCGCAGCTACAAAACCAAACAACTGCGAGATTGCTTCGTTCCTCGCAATGACAGGCTTTTTATGTGTCGTCATACCAGCGGAAGCTGGTATCCAGACAGACTGAACATTTTAAAGCTTTAAGCTGTAAGTTGTAAGTGAACGGCGGACTTCTTTGGTGTCAAATTGCTTTCAAAAGGGAGATAGGATATGCCGCAAACAAGCGACAGGCTTGGGAAATTCACTGAATCGGTAATAAGGTCCATGACGAGGCTTTCAAACAAATACGGAGCGGTCAATCTCTCTCAGGGTTTCCCTGACTTTGATCCGCCGGAGCCTCTTCTGAAGGCTCTGGAGAAAGCCGCTCTTAAAGGCCCTCACCAGTACGCCGTTACCTGGGGAGCTGAGAATTTCAGGAAAGCGCTGGCCTTAAAACATCAGAAATTCTCCGGCACCGCGATAAATCCCGAGACAAATATTGTCGTAACCTGCGGAAGCACGGAGGCCATGATGGCCGCTATGATGGCCGCCTGCAACCCCGGGGATAAGGTCATCGTTTTTTCGCCGTTTTACGAAAACTATGTGGCTGACGCGGTTCTGTCAGGAGCCGAAGCGATATATGTTCCTCTCTATCCTCCTGATTTCGGGTTTGACCGCGAGGAGCTTAAGAGAGCTTTCCGGAAAGGCCCCAAAGCAATAGTGCTTTGCAACCCTTCAAACCCCACCGGCAAGGTATTCAACAAAGAAGAGCTTGAGTATATCGCTTCTTTAGCCATGGAATATGACACTTTTGTTATCACCGACGAGGTTTATGAACACATCGTTTACGAGCCGAACAATCACCTGTATATGTCAGCGCTCCCGGGCATGTTTGAAAGGACTATTGTTTGCGGTTCTCTGTCTAAAACCTACGCGATAACAGGCTGGCGGCTGGGTTATATATTGGCTTCGGAAAAAATTATCAACGCCGCGCGCAAGGTCCATGATTTTTTAACGGTTGGAGCCGCGGCGCCCCTTCAGGAGGCCGCCGTGACCGCGCTCGGTTTTCCTGAGAGTTATTATGGGGAGCTTAAGGCTAAATACACCGGCTTAAGAGATATTTTTCTGGGGCATCTGGACAGGGCGGGACTAAAGTACTCAAAGCCCCAGGGGGCTTATTATGTGCTGGTGGATATAGAGCCTCTGGGCTGGAAAGACGATGTGAAATTTTCCGAGTGGCTGGTAAAGGAAATCGGAGTGGCCGGCGTGCCAGGTTCAAGCTTTTTTCATGAGCCCGTAAAAAATCTCATCAGGTTCCATTTCGCTAAAAAACGCGAAACTTTAGACGAGGCGGGAAATAAACTGATGAAGCTTAAGTCAATTGCTTAGTAAGATTTACTTTACCGTTGTAAATTCGGACGAAGGAACCTTGCATATCGGGCAGTATTCAAAATCAATGGTTTTCACCAGATTGCCGCAAACCCTGCAGACATAGAAACCCGCCGAAGGCTGTTTCCAGGAAGCGAGATTGTTTTGAGCTTCAATAAAAAGTTTTTTGCGCCCCGCGCCTACCTTTATCGCAGAGTTAAATCCTAAGACGGCCCCGCGGATGTCGTCTTTGCCGGCTTGGGAAAGGAATCCCGGATAAAGAGATGCCGTTTCGTAATTCTCCAGTTTTATAGCTTCCGCGATATTTTCCTTTGTGCTCCTGACGGTTTGCTTCCTGATATCGGCTTTCGGTGTATCTCCGAGGCTTTTGATAAGCTCGGCGCGTTTGGCGGCGTGGACTTCTTTTGACAGCGCGGCAGCTTTAAAAAGCTGAGCCGCTTTAAGGAAGCCTTCCTCTTCGGCTTTAGCCGCGAAGGCGAGATATTTCTCCCTGGCGTTCAGTTCGCCGTTATAGGCTGTCATAAGGTTGCCGAGGGTCGCGGAAACTTTGAGTTCCTGTTCCTCCGAGGTTTGGATCACTGCCTTCTGTGCCGAGAGGCAATACCCAGACATTAATAAAAGTAAAAGCCCTGCCGCTGACGCCGTTTTTAAGATTTCGCGCATAAAACCTCCGTTTAGCCGACAATGACCACTACATTCAATCACTTTTGCAAAAGTATTTCAAGGACTACCGGCAGGGCGGCGCGGTGAAGCCTGCCGTCATCCAGGAAATGTTTAGTCTCGCGGAGAAAAATCACCCGTCTTTGGACGGGTGAAGAATGCTTCGCATTCGCCTGGGAGGACGGCTGATTAAATATGTCTTGGTATGAGCCGTCACTCTGGGATCCGGAATTTTAAAGTTCTTTCAGAAAGAAACAAAGTCGCGGGGCTGCTGCCCCTGCGCCCCGTTCTAACTTTCTTTGGGTGCGCAAAGAAAGTTAATAAAGAAACGCACACCGCGAGCCATTCGCAAAAGTATTTTGGCAGTCTTGCAAACTCCCTGCCTTGTCGGCAGGTCAAACAGGCAAGACTGAAAGCCACCAAAAATACTTTTGCTCTTAACCGGCTCGGAACGGGTGTAACGACGCAAAAAAGTCCGCCGTTCACTTACAACTTTCAGCTTACAACTTAAAATGTTCAGTCTGTGTGGATACCAGCTTCCGCTGGTATGACGACAAAAAGTAGCTGCGCAGCTTGCTGCGCGTTCCGTAGAGCGCCGTCATCCTGATCTCCCGAAGGGAGAAAAGCAATCTCGCTTTTCCGTCGGGAACGACGAGATTGCCGTGTCGTTGCACTCCTCGCCCTCCACAAAAGCTTTGGCGGGCAGGCAAAGACGGACTGAAACACTTTTTCAACAGACTCAACTTAAAACTTACAACTTAAAACTTATAACTTATTACTTGAAACGCCTGATGGGTGAAATCTTCACCGTCAGATCCTGGGGATTATCTGTGGATTAGGATGCAATCAGGGAATTGACTCCGGATTGAGATAATTTGTACAATAGCCGGACGCAGACGACTTTTGATTCAGGGAGGCATGTAAATGAAATTACTTCTTGATTTTCTTCCGATAGCGCTTTTTTTCGCGGCCTTTAAATTTAAGGGAATATATTTCGCTACAGCCATAGCCATAGCGGTTTCATTCGTGCAAATAGCCGTCACCTATGCCCTGAAGCGAAAAGTTGAGCCTATGGCCCTTATCGGGCTGGGCGTACTTTCAGTTTTCGGCGGGTTTACCCTGCTTCTGCATAACGAGATGTTTATCAAATGGAAGCCGACTATACTTTACTGGATTTTTGCCGCTATATTGTTTTTCGCTCAGCTTTTGTTTAAGAAGAATCCGCTCAAAGCGCTGCTCTCTTCCCAGATGGCGCTGGCTGATGACATCTGGAACAGGCTTAATATAGCCTGGGCGGTCTTTTTTTCTGCGTTAGGTTTTCTAAACCTTTTTATTGCTTATCATTTTTCCACCGGCACCTGGGTGAATTTTAAGCTGTTCGGCCTTTTAGGCTGCACGCTGACATTCCTGATAGCACAGGCCATATACCTTTCGCCTCACCTTGAAAAAGAAAATATAAAAGAGCAGGATAAATAGTTCGTCTGTAATCATGGCTATTAAAAAGCCGGCCAGGATCAGGCACAATAAGCCTTCAAACAACAAGTATGTGTATATGGGGCCTTCCGGCATACACGATAAAGGGCTTTTCGCCCGCGCGGATATTGCTCAGGGCGCCGAGTTGGTTGAATATGACGGCCCGAGGCTTCCACGCGAAGACGGAGAACGGCTGGCGGCCGAAGGGAACGCTTACATATTCGCCTTTAATTCAAAATTATGTATTGACGGCAGCGTTGCGTGGAATCTCGGGCGTTACGCCAATCATTCGTGCAGCCCCAACTGTAAGAGCATAAAAGTCAACGGCAGGATACTGCTCAGAGCCCTCAGGGATATAAAAAAGGGCGAAGAAATTACCTACGATTACGGGTACGATTTTAAAAATTACACGGAGAACCCTTGCAAATGCGGCGCTCCGAACTGCCTGGGCTATATCGTGCCGTCGCGGTACGAGGGCAGTATAAGAAAAGATATATAATTCTTTTTCGCGCGAAAATATTGTATAATGCGCTGGAAAGCATCGGCCTGATTCAATGAACGCTGTAACGGGATCTATGGCGCAAATCAAAAAAACAAAAAAAATCCGTTTTTCTTTTCCCGCGGCCGTTTCTCTGGCGGCGGCCTTATTGTTCCTGCTTTTCACTCCTTCGTTTTCATCACAAAAACCGACCGCGCTGTTCCTGGTTAATTCCGAGCCCGCCACGCACCTTTACTCCATGGGCGATATTTTTTCAAGCGGAAGCTTTGAAGACGCCTTTTCCAATCCCTGGATGCTCGGCCTTGCGGCGGTGCCGGGCGCTTCCCTGGCTCACTGGCCCGGAATGATATCCAAATCAAACTATAATTTCGCAGGTGTCGTGCTCCCGCTGAAGAAACACGGAGCTTTCAGTGTCAATTATCTGAGCTATGATGTAGGCGAGGAACTCCTGTATGAATTAGACGGGACCTCAAAGAGCGTAAAACTTGAGGACGATAAAATGTATTCGTTCGGTTACGGTTTTCCTCTGAGCGAGAAGTTTTTCGCCGGCTTTCAGGCAAAATACCTTCAGAGCGTGCTGGCGCAGGATTACACCGCAAGCGCCGTTCTCTGCGATGCGGGTTTAATGTTTAACACGCTGAACGCGGCGCACACGGCCGGCCTGTCTTTGAAAAATTACGGTCAGAAATTGAAATATTTAAGTATTGAGGAGCCGGTTCCCGCGCAGGCGGAAGCGGGTTATACCTATAACGGCGCCAAATGGACCGTGGGTTTTTCATATTATTATATTTTAGACGCCTCCCAGGGCGGAATATCAGCCGGGATAGAATACAAGCCAAAAATAAAATTAATCAGGCTTCGCGGCGGGGGAAAGCAGGTCGGCGGCGACATGAAATATTACGCGGGCCTCGGCATAAACATCGGCAGGGTGGATTTCAATCTTGCCTACCAGATAATTTCTTCCGAGAAAGTTTCCCAGGAGATGCCCGTTATGTTTTCGCTAAACTGGTTCTGGGGCGCTCGTGACGAGAAAAGCCTCTCAAAAGCCTATGCCGCCAGGGGTATGAAGAAAAGGGCCAAAGAGGTTGCCATCAGGGATAGAGAGGATAATCTTGACAGGAAAGGCCGTTTCGGAGCAAGTGACTCAAACTGGTGGAAAAACAGGCTGATTAAATGAAAATGAAAAAATTATTTTTTGTGTCGCTTATGCTCTCCGCGTGCGCGGGCCTTCTTTCCGCGGCGACTACCGCTAATTACGACTGGATAAAGCTGTCGGGCGCCTCAGTCGCCCACACCATGCTGCTGGCTCTGGATTCTACCGGCAACCCCTGCGTTTTTGACGGCACCGATCTTACTATTACGCAGTATGACGGCGCAGGAACCAGGCTGTGGGGAAAAAGCATTTCTTCCTCCACTATAACCGGGACCGGAATTCACATAGATAAAACAAACGGGTTTATATACATCTGCGGTTATTCGGATGTGGGTTTCGTGGAAAAATACGATTCCCTCGGCAATATCCTCTGGTCTACAGCCACCGCGCGCTCCTTCCCGTACGCGGTTTCAAGCGACAGCGACGGCAACTGCATAATAGCCGGCTTCAGCTACGGGGTTTCAACCGGAACTTACGGTTATGTCATGAAAGTTGATTCCGCCTGCGCCAAACTTTGGGACAGTCGTTTTGAAATAGGTACTGCCGGCGGCGATTCCGAGGCCAAGAAAGGAGTAAATGACATCGCGGTGGAGCCTGACGGCACTATCTACTTATGCGGCACGACGGCCGCGAGTATAGACGGCAACGCTTACGCGTATACCCAGCAGCAGTACTACGACGGGTTTGTCATGAAGTACACGAAGGCCGGTGTCCGTTCCTGGACTAAGCACATTGGCACCGAGTACAAGGAATACGCGAAGAATATTCTTTCCGACGGGGCCGGTAACGCCTATGTCGCGGGCATTTCTTACGGGGATCTTGACGGCAATGCTCATCCGGGAGGCCAGGATGTATTTGTATGCAAGGTTGATTCAAACGGAACTAAGAGCTGGACGAAAATGTTTGGGACAAGAGATGACGAAGACGAGTGGGGCCTTGCTTTTGATCCCGACGGTAATATTATAGTGGCCGCGGTAAAAAAGACCGGAAAGGAAGAAAATACCGCGGAGTTTTATTACACCCTGCAGTTTGCCGGTTTTAACGCTCAGGGCGATAACACCTGGACCAAGAATTTGTATTACGGCGACCATGTCAGCGTTTACGGCATGGAAACATATAACGCCTATCTTTACATGTCCGGCAACTACAGCGGGACCGTGGAGGGGTTTACTACCGGTTCCGGGTATAATCTTATCATGCGGTGCCTGATGAAAGAAAAGAGTTCCATATTGGCGAAACCAGCGGAAATGAAGGTGTATCACGGTATATTTAAGCCGGGTTTAAGCGAAACCTGCCAGTTAAACTATACGCTGACGGATTCCAGCGAGATAAATGTTTATGTTTATGACAGCCTCGGAACAAGAATCAGAGAACTGTTCTCCGGAACCGCGAATGAAGGGGTTAACAGTATTTTGTGGGACGGCAGAGACGACAACGGGGAACTGGTGGCAAGCGGAGTGTATGTCATCCGCGCCGAACCCAGCACGGAACAGAAAAAAGTAGTGGTAATAAGGTAATTAAACGATAAAAAATACCTTTAGGCAGGCATTGCCGTGAGGTATTTTTTTTACTTTGGCCGGGAGTTTAACCCGTATTTTGCAGATGTTAATTTCTTCCGTGGCCGTGAGAACTTCTGCGGGGTTTAAAAGAGTTACGGCCTCTCGGGTTACCGCGTCCGTGTTCCTGGCTTGAACGGGCAGCGGACGGCCCGTAAGAGAATATTTCGTCGGGAACCGAGGGGTGCTTTGATATGGGTATGTTTTTTCTTATAATTTTTTCAATGCTTTTTACATCGCTGCCCTGATCCGGAGTTGCCAGAGAGATGGCGTGGCCGGCGCGCCCGGCTCGTCCCGTACGCCCTATGCGGTGCACATAATTCTCCGGGTCGTCAGGAAGGTCGTAGTTTATGACCAGCTCAATACCCGTCACATCAATTCCTCTGGCGGCGATATCGGTGGCTACCAGCACTCTGAATCTGCCCGACTTAAACCCTTCCAGCGCTTCTTTTCTCTGATTAAGCGAGCGGTCCGCGTGAATTTCGGCGGCATGCTGGCGCATTTTTTTGAGAGTTTCCGTGACTTTGCGGGCGCCCCTTTTAGTTCTTGTAAATAATAGAACCGAACCGGAATACTGCTCCAGCAGTTTGCCTAAAAGTTTGCTCTTGTGTTCCTTCTGCACAACGAATATTTCCTGCGATATGCCTTCGGCGGTCGTACCCTGGGGAGCTATTTCAGTACGGACCGGCAGTTTCATGTGCGCGGCCGCTATGCTTGTGATTTTTGCCGGCATGGTCGCCGAGAAAAGCATGGTCTGGCGGTCTTTCGGAATTAGTTTTAGGATTCTTTCAATCTGGGGCGCGAAACCCATATCCAGCATGCGGTCCGCTTCGTCAAGCACCAGCGTGTGGACATCGTCAAGCCTTACCCGGTGCTGGCCGACATGGTCAATAAGCCTGCCGGGAGTGGCGACCAGAATTCGCGGGTTTTTTCTCAGCTGCATTACCTGCAGAGTCATGGATTCGCCGCCAATAAGCACGACCGTTTCCATTGAAAATATGTGAGTGAATTTTTTAAGGGTTTCGTCTACCTGTATGGCGAGCTCGCGGGTGGGAACCAGTACCAGTCCCCGTCCTTTAAGCTGGGCCAGGCGCTGAATAAGAGGAATTCCAAAGGCTATAGTCTTGCCTGTCCCGGTCTGGGCGATGCCCACGATGTCTTTGCCTTCCACGGCAAACGGGATCGCTTTTCTCTGAATTGGGGTTGGTTCTTTAAAGCCGAGTTTCTCAAGCACTCCGAGTATTCCCGGGGCTATGCCAAGTCCGTAAAAACCGTCATTAGTGTTATTATTCATACGCACATTATACGCTTTAATACGCGCGATGTAAAGCAATAAACTATTTTTGCGGTGATAAGATGTAAGTGATAAGGGGTAGGCGGTAAGTGGTAAGTGAACGGCGGACTTTTGTGTCGTTACACCCTTTCCCAGCAACAGAGATCCTTCTCTCCCTTCGGGAGATCAGGATGACGGACTTTTTCTGTGTCGTCATACCAGCGGAAGCTGGTATCCAGACAGACTAAACATTTTAAGTTAGAAGTTTTAAGTTGTAAGTGAACGGAGGACTTTTGTGTCGTTACATCCCTTCCGAGCCGATTATGAGCAAAAGTATTTTTGGAGGATTTCAGTCTTGCCTGTTTGACCTGCCGACAAGGCAGGGAGTTTGCAAGACTGCCTAAAATACTTTGCGAGTGGCTCGCGGATCGCGTTTCTTTATGTGGCGGCCCAATGGTTTAAATAAAACCAGCCGACCTCCCAGGCGAATGCGAAACATTCTTCACCCGTCTTTGACGGGTGCGTAGTTGCCGTGGGATAACTTTCTTTGAGCGCTCAAAGAAAGTTAGAACGGGGCGCAGGGGCAGCAGCCCCGCGACTTTGTTTCTTTCTGAAAGAACTTTTAAATTCTGGATTCCTGTGTGTGCTCACATCTCGCACCCGTTGCAAGCTTGTGCGGCTTATTCGCCGCGCTGCAAATACAGGAATGACAGATTTATCTGTGTCGTCATCCCGGAGGCAGTAGTCCGGGATCCAGCCTTTAGTCGTAAGCTAAAAACAGGTTGACTAAACAACAATATTGTTATAATATATCGGCGTAACATAAAGTCCGTCACGGAGGATCTATGGGCCTGGGTGAATTGGGCGGCTTATTGGGAATCATTTCTCTGATTTTGCTTTTGCTCACGGTTGTTTCCGGCGTAAAATCACACAAATTCGGCATTAACACACACAAAGCGCTTGCGCTTTCGGCAATTCTTGCCGGTCTGTCGCATTTTGTAGTAATGGCTGTCGTAAAAAACAGTTAATAAAATAATTTTAAACGGAGAAAATATGTATTGTCCCAGCTGTGAAAGCCTTATGCCGGACAACTCAAAGTTTTGCGGCCGCTGCGGTATGTTTTTAAGCGATAAAAGCGAACGGCTGGAAAAGCTTCGCTCAGATTTCGCGTGGATATTCCGCAGAAGCTGGGGCGGTTTTGTTTCGGGCTTTGTAGGCTGGATACTCGTCTTTATAATAAGCCGCATGTTAAAACAGGATGTCGGTTCGCTGATGAACAACACCGTCACCGGCCTTATCTGCGGAGTTTTCTTAGGCACCGCTGGCGGCATAATAGAAGAGTCGGCTTACAAGGCTTTTTGCGGAGGCATCTTGGGGGCCATCGGCGGAGCGCTCGGCGGTCTTTTAAACATCCCTTTGATGGGGATTTTCAGTCAGAGCGAGGCGTGGTTCCCGTTTTCAATAATGATAACCTGGGCCATAGGCGGAGCCTTTATAGGCGCCACGAGCGGAATAATTGAGCGCAGCGGCAAAAAAATTCTGGCCGGAGTTATTTTTGGTTTCGCCGGCGGCGCCATAGGCGGCTATCTCGGCTCTGTTTTTTACGGATCTGCTTTAATAGAGTTCCAGCCCAGAAGCTGGATGGCCAACAGGTTTGCCGAAGGTTTGTCGGGCGGGCTTTTAGGGGCTTCGCTATGGTTTGTCGTTGGCATTATTGAAAAGGTTTACATTTTCAAGCGCAAGGAAGACCCGTCGCTTGACATTAAAGAATGCGGGTTCTGTTCCAAAAAAAATCCTCTCAAATTCTGGTATTGCTCCGACTGCGGCAAATCTCTTCCCACCGCGGCGCCGCGGCAAAAGGTGGCCGTAATACCGTACCATGGCATTGAACGGGTCATAAACGCCTTCAGGTTTCTCTCCTGGCTTTTCGGCGTAGCGGGGGCGATAACAACGCCGGTGATATTCGTAATTTTCCTTTTTCAGGATATTTTCCTGGCTTTTATTGGAATTGTTTTTTCAGTGTTGTTCACTTACCTCATGATGCTGATTTTCCGTTTCGCGGCGGACATGCTCGCGTGTTTCGCGAAATCTTCATATCCTAAAGCTGAAAACGCCGCGCAGCCCCAGGCTGGCCGGCAGTAAGCAATCCCGTCATAAAGTTTTTTTAAAAGAGGTTAATATGCGCGTTAAGGCGATGGATTATTAACAGTGGCCGCGGCTGAGTCGCGGTTTTTTATTTTTAAGCGGTGAATGATTATGAAAGAAAATGTTAAATTTAACAACAGGGTTGTGTTGTTCTGCTTAACCGCTGCCGCCGGGATAAGCTTGTTCGCTCTTGCCGGATGGTTTGCCGGCTGGGCGCATATTTCAAGTTTCGGGGCCGGCTACATACCCATGGCTCCCAATACAGCCCTTGTTTTTCTTACATCGGCGGCCGCGATGTATGTACTGAGAAAATTTGGCAGCCAGGAAAATAAATCAGAACCTGCTGTTATGGTTATCGTTTCGTTAAACACGATTTTGTTGTTTCTTACAATCGTTGACACGCTCTCCGGACGGCATTTGAACATAGACGGCATGATAATCAGAGCCGCTGGCTTTGTGGGCGGCGTTCCCATTGGCAGTATGTCGCTGCTGACGGCGGCATTTTTTCTGCTCCTGAATATCTCTATTCTGCTGCTGCTGGGGAGGCATTTGAAAGCCGCCGGACTGGCGGGGACGAGCATAATAGCCGGTTCATTTGTTATCATTATGGGATATGTTTACAGGACCCCTTTTCTTTACGGGAGCAATGTTATACCGATGGCATTTTCTACCGCTTTCGGTTTTTTATTTTCCGGCGCAGCGGCAATATTTTTGGCCGGCGACGACACATGGCCGCTGAAGGGTTTTATAGGTGACTCCGCGCGGGCGCGGATATTAAGGACCCTGCTCCCGCCGCTGTTGTTTATTCAGATTTTAATGGGGCTGATAGACGCTTCGTTTTTTATACCCTATGGGAATACGACCGTACTTTACGCGGCTGTTACTATGATAGCGGTAACGGTTCTTGTTTATGCCGTAATAATGATTCTCTCAAAGAAAATCGGGGATGAACTGGAAAAAAACTTGGAGGAAAAAAAATCAGTTCAGCTGGCGCTATCGGAAAGTGAGAAAAAGTATAAGGCGTTGATTGATAATTTACCGGATGCCATGTTTTTATGCGACGCTCAAACCGGACGGATAGTAGAGGTAAACCCCGCTGGATGCAGGTTGGTAAAGAAGTCCCGGCATGAGATTATCGGAATGCTTCAGTCTCAGCTGCATCCGTCAAGGCTCAAGGATTACCCCAGTGAAGTGTTTAAGGAGCATATAAAACAGGTTGAAAAGTGCGGCGAGACATTGCCGCTTGAAATTCCCGTGCTGTGCTCCGACGGCAGCGAAGTGCAGGTTGAAATAGTGTCCAGGGCGGTTGAGTTGGACGGCAAAAAAATTCTTCAGGGGGTATTCCGCGATATCAGTCAGCGCAAAAAAGCGGAGCGGGAGCTTATTGAAATCACGAACCGGGTAAAAGCGCTGAATGATAACCTGGCCGACGGCATGGTCTATCAGATCAACAGCGGAAAAGACGGCACGCTCAGAGAATTCTCCTATATAAGCCAGGCTGTGGAAAAACTTCATGGCGTTAAAGTCAGTGAAGCTCTTGAAAATCCCATGCTCATATACGGCCAGATACATCCTGACGACCGCGCGGCGCTGGCTGAAAAGGAAAAAAAGGCGTTTGAAGCAAAGGGGAAACTGGAATTTGAGGCAAGAGTTGTTTTGCCGTCCGGGGCCACGCGGTGGAGGCAGTTTGTCTCAGTCCCTCATTATGATCATAACGGCTGCGTGCTCTGGGACGGAATAGAGCTGGATATAACCGAGCGCAAAAAAAACGAGAAAGAAATGGCGCAGAAGGAATGGTTTCTGGCCAGGTCGCAGGAAGCGGCCAATATCGGCAGTTATGTCATGGATGTTAAAGCCGGCAAATGGGAGTCTTCAAAAGTCCTTGATGGGATATTCGGCATACCCGAGGACTATGTCCGTGATGTTGCGGGATGGGGCGCTATAGTCCATCCTGATTACAGGGACGGGATGTTGAGTTATTTTAAAGACGAGGTTGTCGGAAAAAAGAAACGCTTCAATAAAATATATATGATTAAGCGTAAAAGCGACGGGGTGGAGCGCTGGGTTCACGGAATAGGAGATCTGGAATTTGACGAGGCCGGGAGCGTCACGGCAATGGTAGGCACTATTCAGGATATAACCGAGCGGAAGATCGTGGAAGATGAATTAAGCCTTCACAGGGAACATCTTGAGGAGTTGGTGAAGAAGCGCACCCATGAGCTGGTTCTGCTAAATGACGACCTTAAGAGTTTCGCTTATTCCATATCCCATGATTTGAAGGCGCCCTTGAGGGCAATAATAGGTTTTGCGAATATGCTGCGGGAGGATTATAAGGGTAAGCTGGGCGCGGTGGCGGAAGGCTATATAAGCAGGATAGTCAAAAGCACCGCTCGTCTGGACGATTTGATTGAGGCGATCCTGCGGCTTTCCAGGGTTTCCAGCGCGGAGCTTGAAAACAAAAAAATCAATCTTTCTAAGATACTTGAAAATGTTTTTGTTGAAATTTCACAGAGTAACCCGGAGCAAAAAGCTAAATTAGGGGGGCTGACGGAAGCTTTTGTCGTAGCCGACCCCGAGCTGATCAGGACCGCGTTATATAATCTTGTCTCCAATGCTTTTAAATACAGCAAAAAAGGCGAGGTTATAGAAATAGAATTCGGCGCCTGCGAGAAGGACGGCAAAAAGATATATTTTATTAAAGATAACGGAGTGGGTTTTGATATGACATATGTCGGCAAACTTTTCGGGATATTTCAGCGGCTTCACAGCCAGGATGATTTTCCGGGTATCGGCATAGGCCTCGCGACGGTCAGAAAAATTATAAACAGGCATGGCGGCGAGATATGGGCCGAGGCCAGTGAGGGGCAGGGGGCGGTTTTCTATTTTACGCTGGGCAACGGCGCGCAGGCATAAAAAAACAACCCCCTGATAAAGAGGGTTGTTTTTTTTTATTTTGGAAAACAGCTTAGAAATACGCGTTTACGAGAAGCATTACTGGCAGTACTTTGCTCTTCTTTATCAAATTGACCAATCCAACCTGTACTCCGGTCATTTTTTCAGTGACATTGATGAATCCAAGCTGTACTCCGGTAACCTTGTTCGCTCCGTTATAGAAGCCGTATTGCAGTCCGATAACATTGTTGCCTTTATTAACGAACCCCAGCTGCACGCCGACAAGCTTCTTGTCAGTTCCGCCGAATATCCATGTGGCCTGCAAACCCTGAACTTCCTCTATATTGCTCGCTATTAAACCAAGATCCAAACCATGAACGGTTTGAACATTAGGAATGGCAAGAGTGGGAAGCAAAGACACCTGAACCGGCGATTTGTCCGCCGCGAAAGCGCTGATTCCCGCGAAAGCAAGAACTGTGATGGCAAGAGTTAACATTTTCTTCATTGAGTATTCACCTCCCTTTTACTGTGAGTATAATACCTGTTTGGGGAGTGGATGTCAAGTTTGGCTTCGTTTCTTAAGTGAGCAGCAGACTTCTTTGTGTTGTCACGCCCCTTCCCGGCAACAGAGATTCTTCGCTTCTCTCAGGATGGACGGCTTTTTCTTTGTCGTCATGCCAGCGAAAGCTGGTATCCAGTTTAAGTTATAAGTTTTAAGTTGTAAGCTGTAAGTGAACGGAAGATTTCCTTGTGCCGTCATCCCGGAGGTAGTAGTCCGGGATCCAGCCTTTAGTCTTACTTCTGGATTCCGGACAGAACATTCCCGGAATGACGGCCTACCTTGTGACTTAAACCTTTAAAAGGTTTTTAGTTTATATGCACCCCTTCCGAGCCGGTTATGAGCAAAAGTAGTTTTGGAGGCCTTCAGTCTTGCCTGTTTGACCTGCCGACAAGGCAGGGAGTTTGCAAGACTGCCTAAAATACTTTTGCGAATGGCTCGCGGGTGCGCGTTTCTTTATGTGGCGGCCCAATGGTTTAAATAAAACCAGCCGACCTCCCAGGCGAATGCGAAACATTCTTCACCCGTCTTTGACGGGTGCGTAGTTGCCGTGGGATAACTTTCTTTGAGCGCTCAAAGAAAGTTAGAAAGGGGTGCAGGGGCAGCAGCCCCGCGACTTTGTTTCTTTCTGAAATAACTTTATAATATTGAGTGAACGGCAGATTTCCTTGTGCCGTCATCCCGGAGGTAGTAGTCCGGGATCCAGCCGTCAGCCGGGCTTTGAAGCCGCGATTTGTAATTTGTTTTCCAAAATGATAAAAACCCCGTAAGCGGTGCATACAGGCCGCGTGATGGGGAAAGGAAAAAATTCATGAATATGTTTTGTTATCAGTGCCAGGAAACAGGCAACGGAAAGGGCTGTACCGCGGGCGGCGCCTGCGGCAAGACCGATGAGACCGCAAACCTGCAGGACCTGCTGATATACACTTTAAGAGGAATAGCTTTTATCGCAGACAGGATTTTTAACGCTAACAGGCATTCGGATACTGAGCTGAAGCGTAAAACAGGCGTCATGATAGCCGAGTCGCTCTTTGCGACTATTACAAATACAAATTTTGACCCCGACAGGATAGCCGGTTTTATTGAAAGCGCTTTGTCGCAAAGGGAAGCCCTTAAGGCTGTTTATCTGAAGTATTATAAAGACTTATCGGGCTTGCCCGAAAGCGCCAAGTGGTCGGCGTCGGGCGTGGCGGAAATAGTTTCAAAAAGCTATTCCTTGTCGGTGCTTGAGTTCAGCGATCCGGACTTAAGGTCGGTAAAAGAGACAATAACATACGGTCTTAAGGGCCTTTCGGCTTATGCTTACCATGCGGCTATAATGGGTTTCTATGACGATTCAATATTTGATTTTATTTTCGCGGCTCTCGCTAAGACCGACAACAGCGCTCCGATGGAAGGCCTGCTGGAGTTTGTTTTGGAGACGGGGCACTGCAATTTAAAGGCCATGGCCGTCCTGGATAAGGCCAATAACGAAACCTACGGAAGCCCGGAGCCGACAAGCATTGAGTCAAAGGTTGGCAGCAGGCCTGGGATTCTTGTCAGCGGCCATGACCTGCATGATTTGGACCTGATATTGAGGCAGTCTGAAGGAAGCGGGGTGGATATATTTACCAACGGCGAAATGATACTCGCGCAGAGCATGCCGTATTTTAAAAAATTCAGGCATTTCTCTTCGCATTACGGAAACGCCTGGTGGCAGCAGAATAACGAGTTTGCCTCGTTTAACGGGCCGATAGTTGTAACCTCAAACTGTATTATACCCGTTGAAGATGCATACAAAGACAGGATCTACACTTCCAGCGTCGCAGGCTATCCCGGCGTGCCGCATATCGGAGCCAAAAACGGGGAAAAAGATTTTTCCGCGGTGATTGAACAGGCCAAAAAACTCAAAGCCCCGGCGCCCTTAAACGACGCACCGTTCATGTCGGGCTTCGGCCATAATACGCTTATGTCGGTGAAGGATAAGGTTATCGCGCTTGTTAAGGCCGGAAAGATAAAGCGGTTCGTGGCCATGGGCGGCTGCGACGGCCGCGATCCCCGCCGCAGTTACTACACCGAGAAGGCGCTGTCTTTGCCTCAGGATACCGTAATATTGACGGCCGGCTGCGCGAAATTCCGCTATATAAGGCTTGTTAAAGGCGATATTGACGGCATACCCAGAGTTCTTGACGCGGGCCAGTGCAGCGACAACTATTCTTTTCTTGTTTTCGCGCTTGAGCTGGCAAAGTCCCTCGGAATAAATGATATCAACGAACTGCCTGTTGAGTTTGATATAGCCTGGTACGACCAGAAGGCTGTCGCGGTTTTGCTGACTCTTGTTTATCTTGGCGTCAAGAAAATAAAACTCGGCCCCACCCTGCCCGAGTTTCTGACTCAGTATTTAGTCGGCAAACTCAAAGACAGGGTTGAGGTAACGACGGTTTGTTGACTCGGGTTTTACTCCACGCCTAAAATCTCTTTTATTCCTTTGACGAACGATTCTTTGGGCAGGGCCCCTACGGCCATCTGGGGTTTGCCGGTTTTGGGAATAAAGAGTATGCTGGGTATAGAGCTGATGCCGAACATCCCGGCCAGTTCCTGCTGCTTGTCGGTATCAAGTTTGTAAACGGTTATTTTTCCGGCGTATTCTTTTGACAGTTCTTCCAGAACAGGGGATACCATTCTGCAGGGCCCGCACCAGTCGGCGTAAAAGTCAATTATGCAGGGCAGGTCTCCGCTGTACTCCCACTCCTTTTTTGCCTCATAATCAAAAATCTTGGTTTTGAATGTTTCTTTTGTCAGGTTTTCCATGGCATTCTCCTTTTAGTCGCGCCCTCGCTTGCGGCTCGGGCTTACTCTTTGAGTTGTTCAAGCTGTTGACGCTTGAACGCTCCCAATCAGAGAAACCT
>Ga0156442_114_pt1 | contig 113357 bp, 82 predicted proteins | sample RifOxyA2_FD_108085 | JGI IMG/M metagenome (GOLD analysis project Ga0156442, IMG submission 108085) | Elusimicrobia bacterium RIFOXYA2_FULL_47_53 | reverse complement strand
ACTGGGAAAAGGCCGTAGCGCTCGCTCCTGACGATAAGGATATGCCGCAGATCAGAGAGCTGATGAAGAAAATTCAAAACAGGTAGAAGACAAGTTAAACTAAATAAACAATACTGCCGTGCCGCTCTCGCGGGAAACCGCCTTAGCGGTTTTTTCTTTGTATTTTGTTTCTGCCGTCTGGTTCGGAATTGCTTTTGATTTTTTAATAACTTCAAGCAGCTCGGGTTCAGGCACGGCATCCAACAGGTGCTTTCCTTTCAGAGATTCGCCGTCAATAATCCCGAGCAAATCGCCGGCCGTTTCGTTGATATACACTACTTTGTTCTGCGAATCCACCGCTAAAATTCCGATATTCCAGGCATTCAGGCCAAAACCGATAATCTCAGACGCGTCGGCGCCCCCGGCGGAACGGCCTGAAGATTTCTCAACAGCAAAAGCCTTTATTTTCTCAAAAATACTGTCGTACTCGCCTTTATAATCCGCGGCGCCACCTGAAATAAGCGAAGCTGCCGCCTGCTCAAATTTCTGAACCGGAATTTTCACGAACCTGTTTACTATAACTATCATAAGAAGAGTATAAACAACAATTACTATCGCTGCCGTGTAAAGGGCCTTTTTTGACTCCGAACTATTAAAATCCTTCATTCTCTGAGAAGAAACCTCAATGCACAATGTCGCGGATGAAGCTACGCGGCTTGAGTACAGGTATTTATTCGCTGAGGGGAGTTTCTGTATAATTGTTTTGGGGGACGCGACGGCTTTTTTGGAATACTCGTCCGAAAGCTCGCTGCCCCACTGAGCAGTATTGTTGTGGATAGTGACTCTGGCCGAATTATCCAGCATATAAGCGGAGGAAATATCCTCCACTTTTGATATTTTTTCAATTTCTGAAAAGAGGGCGATATCGTCCTTGGAGGAAACCGCTTTTGCCACGGCCGGTTCGGAAAGCAGGGTCACGGCCTTGAGTTTTTCGTTCAGCGCGGCCAGGGATTTTGAGGAAAGCGAAGGCAGGTGATATAAAAAAAGAAGCCCGATAACCAAAATCGCGCCCACGGCCGAAAGTACGGCAGTTAAATTAACGGATAATTTGTTTTTCAGAAGAGCCCCCCGGAAGACTTAATTATGACTAATTCACATCCAAATCGCACAGCAAAAGTGCCGATATAGACGGCAACAGACTGGAATATTATAGCAATATCATGCCTGGAAAGTCAAAAACTCAAAATCTCCGGTTCACGGGTCCTCAGATAGTCCCCATGGACTGACGGATGAAATCTTCACCGTCAGGCAAAGTCACCCTGAACGAAGTGAAGAATCGTTATTCACCCAACGACGAGATTCTTCTCTCCCTGCGGGAGATCAGAATGAGCGCGCCGCCTTACTTGAGGATTTGGGGTAATCATCTATCGCCTGCGGCTGACAGGCGGCAATAAATATTTGATAATTATTTGAACTTTCTATTGACACCCGCCGGATTTTGGGTTATACTTGAAGCGTGAAAACACAATATTTGTTCGTCAATAATAACTCTACCGGGGTAGCGGTTCTTCTGGCCCGCACAACGCTTCAGCGACTCAGGGGCTGGATGTGGACCCAAACTCCGCCGGACACCGGCCTTCTTATTTTTCCATGCAACGGGATACATACTTTTTTCGTAAAGTTCCCTATTGACGCGGTTTTTTTAGACTCCAGGCACACCGTTGTAAAAATAGCAAGAAACCTTAATCCCTGGAGAATGATACCTATAGTGCCTCTCGCAAACAGCGTGCTTGAACTGCCGGCGGGATGGGCCGACAAACTATCAATCAACGCGGGGGACAACCTCAGTTTTGCCTCTGAACAGGCCGTAAATGCCGGGCAGATTCCCGGTTTATACGGTAATGCCGCTTCAAATAATACTGTCAGCCTCTCATAATCCGATGCTTTACAAAACATTCCATAAAATGTAGAATTTCAGCGCGGGCAATAAAGCCTGCGTTATTTTTTTGTGAAGAAAACCTGATGAAAATAAAAATCAAACAAACGGAATGCGATATATGCGTTATTGGCGGCGGGCCTGCCGGCTACAGCGCCGCGCTCAGGGCCTCTCAGCTGGGAGCCAGGGTGATTTTAGCCGAAAGGCGGGACCTCGGCGGCACCTGCCTTAACCGCGGCTGTATACCGACCAAATTCCTGTGGCAGTCCCTGAATTTTCAGAAAAAAATTAAGAGAGCCTCTGATTTCGGCATCACGGCCCCGGCCGTAAACCTCAGCTTCGCCTCCGTTATAGAAAAAAAGACAAAAACCGTTGACCTGCTTGTAAAAAATCTCCGCGGCCATATTGAAAAAAGCGCCATCAAGATATTGCATGTCACTGCTTCTCTGGCCGGCTGCGGCATTGTTGAATATATTGAGCCCGGCACCGGCGAAAAAATACACATAAAAGCCGCCGGAATCATAATCGCAGCGGGTTCATCTCCGAACTCAATTCCCGGCTTAACAGTTGACCACGAAACAATTATTGATTCCGACGATTTTTTTCTTCTGAAAGAACTGCCGAAATCGCTGCTGGTGATAGGCGGAGGAGCCATTGGAGTGGAGCTTGCCGCGATTGCCTCCGGATTCGGATGCGAAGTAACTCTCGCGGAAAAACAGCCGCATATTCTGCCCGCTGAAGACGCGGAGCTTGCCGGCGAAGTCAAAAAAACGCTTCTGCGCCAGGGAGTCAAGGTTCTTGAAGGCGAGCAAGGCGTATCCTCAATTGCCAAATCATTTGAAAAGGTTTTGGTCGCAACCGGCAGAAAACCCAATACCGACGCGCTGACTCTGGAAAATGCCGGTGTGAAATATTCAAAACAGGGCATTGAGGTTAACGATTTTATTGAAACCTCGGCCAAAGGCATTTACGCCGCGGGTGATGTTAACGGCAGGTCTTATCTGGCGTACACCGCGCAGGGCGAGGGAATAACCGCCGCCGAAAACGCTCTCGGACAGAAAAACTCTTTTGGCATTAAGCACATTCCTAAGGCCGTGTTCTCATTTCCGCCCTCCGCAAGCGCGGGAGCAAAGGAACAAGACTGCGCCGCCTCAGACATTTCAATCGGCAGGTCGCTGGTCTCTGCAAACTCAAAGGCCTTTATTGAGGGCGAACGAAGCGGCTTTGTCAAAGTCATCTGCGACAAACAATCAGGCAGGCTGCTGGGCGTTCAGATGGCCGGGCCGGACGCAGAAAACCTGATCACCACCGCGGCTCTTGCCATCAAAAACGGCCTTTCAGCCGCTGATCTGAGCAGAGAGCTGTTTTTTCACCCGGCCACCGCGGAAACCTTGTACGAGGCCTGCCAGGACGCGCTTGGAAAATCCATAGAAAGGGTAAAATAATATGCTTCAAACCGTGCTGTACGATGAACACAAAAAATTAAACGCGAGGTTTACCGAGTTTGGAGGATGGGAGATGCCGGTATTCTACTCATCCATAATTGATGAGCATAACGCCGTCAGAAACAAAGCCGGTATTTTTGACACCTCTCACATGGGCGAAATACTCATTTCCGGGCCCGGTGCCGTAAATTTCTTAGAAAAGCTGGTGCCGGCCAGGGTCGCGGCGCTTGCGCCGGGCCAGGCCAGATACTCCATGCTCTTAAATGAAAACGGCGGCATAATAGATGACATAATAATTTACCGCAGGGAGAAAGACATCCTGCTGATTGTCAACGCCTCAAACGCCGGAAAAGATTTTGAGTGGCTTAAAAAAAATATCACGCAGAGCGTAAGTTTAGAGAACTTAAGCGCCGGGCTTTGTCTTCTGGCCCTGCAGGGCCCGGAGGCGGAGAAACTGCTGCAGCCCTTCGTGAAACAGGATTTGTCTAAAATAAAATACTTTAACTTTATAACGCCGGATTTTGTCCCGTTTAAGCCTGAATTCGCTTTCCTCGCGCGCACCGGATACACCGGAGAGGACGGCTTTGAACTGCTGTTTTCAAAAGAGTGCGCGGTTCAGGTATGGCAGGCGCTTCTTAAAGCCGGGGCAAAACCCTGCGGCCTCGGCTGCAGGGATACTCTGCGCCTGGAGGCCTGCATGCCTCTCCACGGCCATGAGATTGACGAGGCGACCACTCCGCTTGAAGCGGGGCTCTCCTGGGCGGTCTCTTTTGACAAGGATTTTATCGGCAAACCTGCTCTGGTAAAAGAAAAAAATGAGGGTTTGAAAAAATATCTGGCCGCTTTTTCAATGTCGGGTGGAATTCCAAGGGGCAATTGTGATATAATCTATCGCGGCGAAAAAACCGGCAGCGTTGTAAGCGGAACCTTTTCTCCGACGCTCAAAAAAGGCATTGGCATGGGCTTCTCCGCCAAAAGGCTTGAACCGGGCGAGAAGATAGAAATTCTTATCCACGGCCAGAAAAAACCGGCTGAAGTCGTCAAAAAACCATTTTACAAAAGAATAAAAAACTAAGGTTGTATTATTTTGTAAGTGTTCTTTCCTACCCCATTTATGGCTGACAATGAGCGAATGGTTTTTGGATAATAATCTTTGCCTGTTTGACCTACCCACGGGTAGGGAGTTTGCAAAGATTCCAAAAACCATAAGCGAGTAGCCATTGGGTGCGAATGTCCGCACGAATAAGTGCGGATTGCCATGAGGACGCTGAGATAGTGAAGCGGCGTTTCTTTGTTAAGGTTTCTTTGAGCACACAAAGAAACCTTAAGAACGGCTTCCGGCCTTTTGTCGGAAATTTGTTGTAATATATTAATCAATATATCAAGAAGCTAATACAATATTATCCGGAGGATCAGTATGAATGTCCCGAAAGAGCTGCGCTATATGAAAAGCCACGAGTGGGCCAAACAAGAGGGCGGCAAAGTGCGCGTAGGAATAAGCGACCACGCCCAGCACGAAATAACCGATGTAGTGCATGTGGAACTGCCGGCGGTCGGCAAAAAAGTTGAGCAGGGCCAGCCGTGCGCCGTCGTAGAATCCGTCAAATCCGCTTTTGATATCTACGCGCCGGTTTCGGGAACCGTTGTTGAAGTTAACGACGCGCTATCCTCAAGCCCGGAGCTTGTAAACCAGTCTCCCTACGAGAAGGGCTTTTTCCTTGTGATAGAAGCTTCAAACCAGGCCGAGTGGGAAAAGCTCCTTCCGGCGCAGGATTATGAAAAATTAATAGGCTGATCTCAAATTTTTTTACCGGACTAATAAATGAACTACATACCATTAACAGAAAAAGAAAACAAAGAAATGCTCAAAAGCATCGGAATAAAAGACGCTTCCGAGCTTTTCTCGGTTATACCCTCATCGTCAAGGATACCGGCGCTGAAACTTCCCAAGGGGATGTCGGAGCAGAGGCTCGTGAGCACCCTGGAAGCTATGGCGAAGAAAAACGCTTCGCTGAAAGATTACGCCTGTTTCCGCGGCGCCGGGATATACGACCATTTTATTCCGGCTCTCGTGGAAGAAATTGTAAACCGCTCGGAGTTCTCTACCGCCTATACGCCTTATCAGCCGGAGGCGAGCCAGGGAACACTGCAGGCCATATTTGAATATCAGAGCCTGATCTGCGAGCTGACCGGAATGGATGTTTCCAACGCCTCGCTGTATGACGGTTCAAGCGCCATGGCGGAAGCCGCGCTTCTGGCGGTCAGGGCCACTAGCAGAAAAAAAATTCTTGTTTCATCGGCATCCCATCCGGAATACCGGCAGGTCTTAAGAACATACCTGCAGGGCACGGACATAGAAGTTGTGGAAATATCCTCCAAAAACGGCTTTACTTCTCTTGACGACGCAAGGCATAAATTAGGCAATGATACCGCTGCCGTCATATTACAATCTCCGAACTTTTTCGGAACCATAGAGGAGCTTTCCAGCTTCAGGGCGCTTTCCCGAGAGTATGGCGCGCTTCTGGCGCTAAGCGTCAACCCGATCTCTCTGGGCGCGCTAAAATCGCCCGGCGAAATAGGCGCCGACATTGCTTTTGGCGAAGGACAGCCGCTGGGCAACCATACGGGCGCCGGCGGGGTGACCTTCGGCTTTCTGTCGGTCAAAAAAGAGCTTTCCTGGAAAATACCGGGCAGAATCGTAGGACAGACCGTGGATTCAAACGGCAGGCGCGGTTTTGTGCTGACGCTCCAGTCAAGGGAACAGCACATAAGGCGCGAGAGAGCCACTTCAAACATCTGCACCAACGCCGCTCTTAACGCCCTGGCCGGATGCGTTTATCTCGCGGGCTGGGGGAAAAACGGAATAAAAAATCTCGCTCTGGCCAATTTCGCCAAAAGCCGCTACGCCTATGAGAGGATAATCAGGATACCGGGCTTCTCTCCGGCCTTTGAGGGACAGCAGTTCTTCAACGAGTTCGCCGTTAAAACCACCAAAGACATTTCGCACCTTAATAAAAAACTATTCGCCGAAAAAATAATCGGGCCCCTGGCTCTTTCCGGATTTTATCCGGAAATGGCGGACTGCGCGCTTTTCTGCGTGACGGAAAACCGCACCAAATCCGAAATAGACAAAATGGCTGAAATTCTGGAGCGGGCATAAATATATGGAAAAACTACTTAACGAAATTTCACACGAAGGCCTTTCCGGGTATTCAGTGCCCGAGATTGATGTGCCACACGAAAATATTGAGAAATACATACATAAAGAAGCTCTCCGCTCGTCTGAGCCGGAGCTTCCGCAGGTAAGTGAGCCGGAATTGCGAAGGCACTTCACCAGGCTTTCTCACAGAAACTACTCCCTGACGACGCATTTTTATCCGCTCGGCTCCTGTACCATGAAATATAATCCGCCGGTCAACGACAAATTAAGCCAGCTGCCGGGTTTTGCCGACCTGCATCCTTATCAGGACGAAGAATCTCTCCAGGGCCTTTTGGAACTGCTTTACGGACTGGAAAGATCGCTCTGCGAAATTACCGGTATGGATGCCTTCACGCTTCAACCGGCCGCGGGAGCCCACGGCGAGTTTACTGGGCTGTTGATCATCCACGCTTATTTTAAAGCAAAAGGCGAAGCGCGCACTAAAATAATCGTCCCGGACTCGGCTCACGGCACCAACCCCGCGTCAGCCGCTTTGGCGGGGTTTGAGATAATACCCGTCAAATCAAAGGCTGATGGCTGCCTGGACCTTGAGCTTATAGAGAAAACCTTAAATAAAGATATCGCCGCTATCATGCTTACGGTGCCCAATACACTGGGGGTGTTTGAAAAGGAAATTCTTAAAATTTCCGAGATCGCACACAAAAACGGATCCCTTCTTTATTATGACGGCGCCAACCTAAACGCTATTTTGGGCAACGCCAGGCCCGGCGATTTCGGCTTTGACATAATGCATGTCAACCCTCACAAAACCTTTTCAACGCCTCACGGCGGCGGCGGCCCGGGCTCGGGCCCGGTGGGGGTAAAAAAACACCTTGAGGAATTCCTCCCGGTGCCTAAAATAGAGAAAAAAGAATTCGGCTATAAACTGCACTATAATATCCCCAAATCCATAGGCAGGGTTCGTTCCTTCTTCGGGAATGTTCCCGTTCTGATAAAAGCCTACGCTTATATTCTCGCTCTCGGAGCCGAGGGCCTGAGAAATGTCAGCGAGCAGGCTGTGCTTAACGCCAACTATCTTCTTTCCATATTAAAAAAAGAGCTTCCCGCACCGGCGGGCGACAGGTGTATGCACGAGTTTGTTCTCTCGGCCAAACCCTGCGCCGAAAAGGGCGTCAGGGCCCTTGATATAGCCAAAAGGCTGCTGGATTACGGCTACTACGCTCCGACCATATATTTTCCGCTCATTGTGGAAGAAGCCATGATGGTAGAGCCGACCGAGACGGAAAGCAAGGACGAACTGGATAAATTCGCCTCCGTTTTTGCTAAAATACTCAAGGAAGCGGCTGATAACCCGGCCACGGTAAAGAACACGCCGACAACAACACCAGTTTCAAGGCTCAATGAAGTTGAAGCTGCCAGAAAACCCATATTAAAATGGGCCGACGCTCCAAAATAAAATGAGAAAAAGTTTTTTTGCCTTAACAGCAGCAGCTCTTATTCAGGCCGCGACAGCGGGAGCGGCCGCGATAGTCGTTGAAAATTTTGACGGCGCTCTCTCCGTTACTCCAACCGCCATAAGCAATGTATCGGGCGCCCTCGCATCCACCGAGCCCCACGGCAATACGGGAAAATCCTACGCTATAACAAATACTTCCGGCGGCTGGCTTCAGTTTAATTTCGCGTCCACAAAAGATTTCTCCGCTTACAAATCGCTTTCTTTCTGGGTCAGGGGCGCTTCCGGCGGAGAATTTTTTTGCGTCAATCTCAGGACCGAAGACAACACCGAACCCACCATAAGGCCTAATGTCCGCGATTTTCTTCCCGGCGGAGTAACAACCTCCTGGAAGAAGGTCGTAATACCCCTGTCCGCCATTTCCCAGGCTCCGCTGACCTCAACCGCGACGGCAAAAACCGGCGGCATAGTGCTGGATTTTTCCACCGACTCTCCGGGCGCCGAAACTGTCTATATTGACGATATTGTACTAAGCGATAAGCTTCAGACGATATGGATAGACAACTTTGATCAGGGCTTCAGCGAAAACGCCTATAAAAGAGGGATAGGAACATACTATGACCTCGGAACCGGAAGCATAATCAAAAATATCGTCTATGTTACCAGCGAAACTTACTCGGGTTCAAAAGCTCTGGAAATCAATTACATATCCGGCCCTGCCGGGTGGGTCGCTTTGGGTGAACTTTTTACCGACTTGTCTAATCCTCTGCCAATGGATATCTCGTCTTGCGACACACTTAAAATAGCGGTAAAAAAAGGCCCTACGGAAGGCTCAACTACAGAATTTAAGTTTGAGATTGACGACACCGCCTCTGCCAGAGCCACCTCCAGCGCCATAACTTATTCAGCCGCATGGACGGAATACAGCCTTAACTTAAACTCTTTCACGAACTTCAGCGCAATAATGTCATCAAGCATCGCTAAGATAAATATTGTGTATTTTAATGCTAATTCCACTGCCACCTGCTATATTGACGAGTTCAGGCTCGTCTCAAGCACAGCGCCCTCCGCTCCCAGCGCAGCCACCGCCAATTCTTATGCGCTTGCCGACGGAGCCATATTTGATTCAACAACTACAACAATTATCAATTTAACCGCCACGGCACAGTCTTCCGCTTCAAACTCTTTTGTTGAACATGTGCGCTTTGAGCATGACGGGCTCTCCGGCGGGTCCAAATGGTACACCATCGGGAAAGATACCGATACGGCTGATACAACTTATAACACAACATGGAACACCGACGGCCTTGCCCCGGGAACGACCTATCAATTGCGCGTCGTGGAAGAGGATTACGCTGGAAATACGGCCGTCCTCGGCCCCTATACCGGCATAAAAATCTCAGCCACTATTCCGGCTTTTTCAGCCGTGGCCGCCCCAAGCGCGGTCTACTCGCTTTCGGAAGACATACCTGTTAAAATCGTAGCCTACGGGACAAGGAACATAGCCTCCGCCAGCCTTTACTACAAGGTAAATACCGGCGAGTGGACAACTCTTGCAATGGCATCAAGCGAGGCTATTTCCACATCACGGTATTTCGGCGTTTCAATACCTTCGGCCGGGCTGGCTGTGGGAAAAATATACTTTTATGCTTCAGCAACGGACGATTTAGGCAATATCGGTTACTACAAATCCTCCGCTAACCCCGCGGAAATAAGCGTTTCGGCTTCCGCGGCTGTTGTCATTACAAGCGGAACGCTCTCGCTTCAGGACCTTAACCCCGACGACGGCCAGACATCGGTTGAACTGCCGGCAGGCGCTTTAAGGAACGGCGAAGCCATTACAATAACAAAACTTTCAGTTGATTCGCTCCCCGCCGCGCCCGCCCTGTCCAACAGCGCCAAAGCCGTCGCGGCCTACGAGTTTGGGCCGTCAGGGCTTACTTTCAGAAAACCCGTAACGCTGACTCTGCTTTATACGGATTTAAACCCGAAAGACGGGAGGGAAGACACCACCGGCGCTGCAGTCGGCGACTTAAAGGTTTTCTGGTGGGACGGCATAGGCTGGAGGCTGCTCGGGGGAACGGTAAAAGATTTCAATTCAACGGAAGCGGAGAAAAAAAATACTGTCTCCTGCCAGACGCTTCATTTCACAAAGTACGCTCTGTTCCCTTCAAAAGCCGTAGACTCGTCCACCTATAAGCCTAAAGAAAATATCATAACCCCCTACACTAAAGACAACATTAACGATTTCGCGAGCTTTGACGGCCTCTCCGGGCAGGACCTTAAGGTGAATATTTTTGATGTGACCGGGAACAAAGTAAGAACCGTTGAAATACTTTCCGCGGGCAATCTCTGGAACGGAAAAAACGACATAGGCGAACTGGTTGAAACCGGCGTGTATATCTACCAGTTTAATTTAGACGGCAAAACATATTCCGGAACCATAACCGTGGCAAGATAAATATTATGAGATCAAGAACCGTAAAAATTCTAATGCTGATTAATTTAAGCGCCCTATTCGCGTTAAGCGATAGTTACGCCGTTTTTAAAGACCCCGGCTTTGGCGCCAGGCCCATGGCCATGGGCGGAGCCTTTACGGCTGTGGCAGACGACTCAAACGCGCCGCTGTACAATCCCGCCGGAATCACCCAGGCCGGGAATCCGCAGATCGGGCTTTCCTACGCCAAACTTTTTTCAGGCCTTGAAAATGTGGATCTGAGCCTGCAGTATTTCTCGGCCCTATATCCGTATGGCGAGATAGGCAGTTTCGGGATAAGCTGGACGGATTTCAGCGCGAATTACCACAGGGAAAATACTGTAAATATAACCTACGCGCGCAGTATTGAAAGGCTTTTCAGGTTTAAGGGAAACTGGCCGGAAATATCGTTCGGCGCGAACGCCAAATATCTGTCCCATTCCTATATTTTAGACGATTATTCAAGGAACGACCCGGTTTTCGCATCCGGCAGTTCAAAATCCAATTTCACGGCCGATTTAGGCTTATGGGCAAAACTCAAAGCCAACAAATTCGGAGTGGCGTCTGCCGGCATTGCCGTTAAAAACATCACCCAACCCGATATGGGCATATTAACGGAAGACAACGCCGCGGCCGAGACAAGGGTAGGCGCCGCGTATAAAATAAGAAAACTTGGCTCAATGAAAAACCTGATTATCGCCTCGGACCTGGTTTACAGAAACATTGTTACTGAACAGAGGGAGAAAAACATCAGCCTCAGCCTCGGCGCCGAAGCCTGGTTCCTAAACGAAATGCTCGCGGCAAGGCTCGGCGGTAACTCAGGCGGTCTTACCTGCGGTTTTGGAGTTAAGAAAAACTTCGGCGATTACGATATTATTTTTGATTACGCGCTTCTCTGGCCGCTTCAGCTCATTTCTACCACCGGCTCGCACAGAGTATCACTCTCCTGCGGTTTCTGATAATAAGGCCCTGTCATTCCCGCCATACGCTGTCATTCCGGAAATGTTCAGTCCCGCGGCGAAAAATCACCCGTCTTTGGACGGATGAAGAATGCTTCGCATTCGCCTGGGAGGCCAGCTGATTTTATTCAAAGCATTGGGCCGCCACTCCGGAATCCATCAAAAAACCAAAAGACTGGATCCCAGACTGCTACCTCTGGGATGACGACACCAAAAAAAGTCTGTCATTGCGAACGAAGGTACGCGTCAGCACGCCAAAGGTTCAGTGGCGGGCAACAGTCCGCCAACGACACAGTGGCGGGCAACAGTCCGCCAACGACACAGTGGCGAAAAGCAATCTCGTAGTTAAATGGTTTTGTAGCTGCGCAGCTTGCTGCGCGTTCCGTAAAATCCGTCATCCCGGAACCGTTCAGTCTGGGATCCAGAAAAACCACTGGATACCAGCTTCCGCTGGTATGACGACACAAAGAAAGCGGTCGTTCACTTACAACTTACAACTTAAAACTTATAACTAAACGGGGAATATTTCTGAGCTTATTTCCTTGACCGAACATATTGAATTTACTATACTTAAGTGTCTTTAGCGCCGTCAATAATGGATATTTACCTGAGACCTATTTCGCGATGAAAAAAAAATTAATTTCATTGATAAACAGTGAGACATTTATAGGTTATTGCTTCATACTCCCGAATTTAATCGGTTTTCTTCTCTTTATTTCAATCCCCGTGGTCGCCTCCCTGCTTTTGAGCTTTACAACCTGGGACCTTTTCAGCCCGCCGAAATTTGTCTGGTTTAAAAACTTTATTGATGTATTCGGATTTCACATACTTCCCGATTTCAGGTTTTCAACCCTTTCGGATTACATCATTTTCTGGAATTATCTAAGGCCCAACGATTTTGAGTTCTGGTATTACCTCTACAACACCCTGTTTTTCATGGTTGGCATACCGCTGGGCATGATAGGCTCCCTTTTCATGGCGATAGTTATGAATAGAAGCCTCCGGGGGATAATGTTCTTCAGGACCATATACTTCCTTCCGTCAATTTCGTCTATCGTTGCCGTCGCGCTCCTCTGGCGGTGGATCTATAACCCTGACTACGGCCTGTTGAACACGATGCTTGCCTATGTCGGCATTCAGGGCCCTGCCTGGCTTAATCATCCGGTCTGGGCAAAAATAAGTCTTGTGCTTATGGGACTCTGGTCGGGAGTAGGCGGCTACAATATGCTCTTATACCTCGCGGCTCTGCAGGGAATACCTTTGCATCTATACGAAGCGGCCGAGATTGACGGCGCCAACCCCTGGCAAAAATTTGTTCATATCACGATTCCGATGCTTTCTCCGACGACTTTTTTCATATTCATCATGAGCGTCATCGGCGCCTTTCAGGGCGGATTCCAGAGCGCCTACCTTATGACAAGGGGCGGGCCCGGCGGAGCGACCACAACCATTGAGTACTATATTTACAACAACGCCTTTGTATGGTTTTACATGGGCAAGGCCTCGGCGTTAGCCTGGTTTTTATTCTTAATCATTCTGCTTGTCACGATGTTTAACTGGAAGTACGGCGGCAAAAAAGTTCAGTATCAGTACATTTGAAAAAATACAGTGCTAAGTGGTAAGTGTTAAGTTAAGGCCAAACCTAAATGATTTGCCCTGTTGTTAACTTACCCCGTACCCCTTATCTCTTACCACTTTAGAGGTTTACATGACACTGCACCAGATAAAATTGATTCGGGACATGATTAATAAATTTTTTGTCTACCTGGTATTGTCGCTATTCGGCATATCAATGATTTTTCCGTTCCTGTGGATGCTTTCCACATCCTTAAAGGAGCCGTCCCAGATCTTCACTTCCACGCTCCAGCTATGGCCCACCCCGATAATGTGGTCCAACTACATTGAGGCCTGGCACGCGATCCCTTTCGGCAAGTTTTATTTAAACAGTATCTTTGTGGCGGTTGCCGTCACCTTTGGACAGATTCTGACAAGCTCCATGGCCGCCTACGCCTTCGCGAGGCTCAAATTTCCCGGCAGAGACAAGCTGTTTTTTGCCTACCTCGCCACCATGATGATACCCGGCATGGTAACCCTTATTCCCGTGTTTATTCTTCTTAAAATGTTCGGCTGGCTTGACACTTACAAGGCCCTGATACTTCCCGGTATATTCTCGGCGTACGGAACATTCATGCTGAGGCAGTTTTTCATGACTCTGCCGACCGACCTTGAGGACGCCGCGAGAATTGACGGCTGCAGTTCGTGGAGGATTTACTGGCAGATAATCCTGCCGCTTTCAAAGCCTGCCATAGCGACACTCGCCACTTTTACATTTCTCGGAAACTGGCAGAGTTTCTTCTGGCCTCTTATTGTGACATCGTCGGAACACATGAAAACACTGCCTATCGGGCTTTCATACTTCCAGGACATCTATTCCACCAACTGGACGCTTCTTATGGCGGCCTCCGTCATCGTTCTCGCGCCGGCCCTGATTGTGTTCATTCTCAACCAGCGCTTTATAACACAGGGCATAGCGTTGACCGGCCTTAAAGGTTAGTAAAAATTATTTTTCAGGGAGACGACTTAATGTCAAAGAACTTAAAAATCTGTTTTGCGGCCGCGCTTATGCTTTCGGCTATATTTTCAACGGGCTGTTCCTCCAAAAAGGAAAACAGCGCCGGCGCGGGAAAACAAACCGAAATCCGCGTCGCGTACTGGGGAGCGCCTTCCGAGAAGGAAATAATAAACAAAACCATTTCAAACTGGGGGAAAAACAACCCCGGGATTAAAGTCGTTCTGGAACACATCCCTTCGGGCACCTATACCGACAAAGTGCTCACGGAGATCGCGGGAGGCAATCCGCCGGACATTATTTTCTGCGAAGTTAATATTTTCGTGACCTTTTTTTACAAAAACGCGCTTCTGGACCTGACGCCGTTTTTAAGCGGGGATAAGGGATTCAGCATAAATAATTTCTTTCCGGAGGTCGTTTCCAGGTTCACGCGAAACGGCAAATTATTCTGCATACCCCGAGACACCGCTCCTTTCGCCTGCATTTACTACAACAAAGACCTTTTTGAAAAAAGCAATGTGCCCTTCCCGAAAGACAACTGGGACATGAACGAATTCCTCGCCACGGCTAAAAAACTTACCATTGACGACAAAGGAAGGCATCCCGGCGACCCGGAGTTTAACGAAAAGAAAATCAGCTGCTACGGTTACTGGGGTTGGACCTGGCACAACTTTGTCTATTCCTATGGCGGGAAACTCGTGGATGATATTGATGACCCCAAGACCTGCCTTCTTGACAGAAAAGAGGCCGTTGACGGCGTGCAGGCGTTTGTGGACCTCTCTTACAGGCATTTCGTCTCTCCGAAACCAGACGCGCTCACAAACTCCGGTATGAGCATAAACCAGCTCTTTATAATGGGCAGGCTCGCCATGTTCCAGTCCGGGATTTGGGAAACTCCCAATTTAAGACAGCTTGTCGGTGACAAGTTCAAGTGGGATGTCGCCATGTTTCCTAAGGGCCCGAAAGGCAAAAGAGGCTTTGGTACCGGCGGCTCCGGGTACGCTATACTGAAAACCTGCAAAAATCCCAAAGAGGCGTGGGAAGTTGTAAAATGCCTTGCCGGCGACGAGGGACAGGAGATGCTTGCCGATACGGGCCTTGCCCAGCCCGCCAACAGGAAGATCGCGGGCGGCAAACACTGGGCGGGGGATCTTAATCCGCCGCAGAACAAGAAAATGCTTAACGAGGCTGTAAAATATGTGTACTACGAACCTTTCCATCCTCTCTGGAGAGAGGCATCGGACAAATATATCGGGCCGGAGATGGATCTGATCGTCCACAATACGGTACCGGTTAAAGAAGGCCTCGCTAAAGTGGCAGTTAAAGTAAATAAAATACTGAAACAAAAGTGAAGCCTGCCGAGAACCTTTTACGGAATGTAAAATTTATGACCAAAAAAATAAGCTTTTTTAGAATCCTTTTATCAGCCGCGATCCTGCTGCTTTCCTTTAACGCCCATAGCTACGCCGTAAAACCAGGCGCGAAGATCGGCAAAAAGATTACTTTTATCACAAATGACGGTGTTATTATTTCGGCCCTCTACTATCCTCCCGCAAGCAAAAGCATGAAGACTTTTATACTTTTGCACGGCCTTGCAAGCAATCAGGAAGAGTGGCAGCCGTTCGCGCACAATCTCGCGCGCCTCGGCTACGGATTCCTTTCCTACGACGCGCGGGGCCACGGTGAAAGCACCAGGGATATTAAAGGCAAAAAGATAAGTTATGCAAATTTTTCTCCTCCGGGGCCTGCCTCGGAATGGGAGAGAATGGTCTCCGATCTGGAGAAAGCCGTTAAAACTCTTGAAACCACATACGGCACACCCGCTAAAAAAATAGCGCTTGCCGGCGCGAGCCTCGGCGCCAATGTCTGTCTGATTTACGGATCCATGGACAAATCCATTCCTGCCGTGGTTTTGCTCTCTCCGGGCCTCAATTACGCGGGTTTTGCCGCGTCCGGTCCGGTATTAGAATATTCAAAGAGAGCTGTGCTCATAGCGGCTTCGCCCGGCGATACTTACGCTTACCAGAGCTCCTCTCTTCTCTACGCCAAAATTAAATCAAATAAACGCTCCGAGATGCTTTCCGCCGCGGGCGGCAGGCACGGTGTCCAGATGTTTGAGGATAAGGTTTTCACAAACAAATTATTATCCTGGATCAGCAGGAATTAGCTGCTGTTCAGAGGAATGAAAGTGAAAAGTAAAACGGAAGTTCTAATTTTTGATATCGGCAATGTTCTTCTGGATTTTGACCTGGCCCCGATAGCAAACGGTTTCGCAGAATGCTCCGGACGGGAAAGAGACGAAATATTCAGTTATATTTTTCGTTCCGGTCTCAGCGAATCTTTTGACAGGGGTGAGATCTCCGAACAGGAGTTCTACTCGTCGGTGACAGCCAGGTTTCCCATGAACCTGAGTTATGAAAATTTCAGGCGCATCGCCTGCGATATATTCACCGAAAAACCCGCGATTAACTCCATTATAAAAAGCTTAAAAGATCATTTTGAGCTTGGTATTCTCTCAAACACCAACAAGATGCACTTTGAGCATATTCAGAGCGCCTACCCTCTCATGAGGCATTTTAAAGATTACCACCTTTCCTACCGCCTTAAACTTCTTAAGCCGGATTCTGAGATTTACAAACAATTGATAAATTTTTACGGCACCGCTCCGGAAAGAATTTTCTACACAGACGACATACTTGAGAATGTGCTCTCTGCCAGAGAGCAGGGCATAAACGCATTTCACTTCAAATCGGCCGAACAGCTGGTGACAGACCTTAAAAGCGCGGGCATTGTGTTTTTTGAAAGAAGCTTGTTAAATACGAGGACTTCTTAATGGATTTTGGCGTAAATCCCGCGAAACAGAGCGAGCTTGAAGAAAGGATGCGCAGGCTGGGCATTTCGGAGGGCGACCTGCTGGAAAATTTTATTAGGTCGGGCGGCAAGGGCGGGCAGAATGTCAACAAAACCTCTACCTGTGTTTATTTAAAACACCTGCCTACCGGAACGGATGTCAAGTGCCAGAGCGAGCGCCAGCAGTCCCTCAACAGGTTCCTCGCGAGAAGGATCCTCTGCGATAAAGTTGAATCCGCGGTATTAGGAAGGCTTAGCCGCGAACAGCAGAGAATTGAAAAGATAAGAAGGCAGAAACGCAAACGCTCCAAAAGAGCCAAAGAGAAAATGCTCGCGCAAAAAAAACATATTTCGGAAAAAAAACAGCTCAGGGCGCAGGTTCACTGGTAAATCTGTGCCTGAAATGAGCCGATGACTTACGCTGTTGTTTGGGGGGATGATTTGAAAAAGAGTTTCCACGGCCACAGGAGCCGCTTAAAACAACGCTATATTGAAACCGGAATAAAAGGCTGGCAGGATTATGAAGTTCTTGAGCTGGCGTTGTTTTATGCGGTTTCGCGCAGGGACACGAAAAATACAGCCAAAAAACTCCTGGAAAAGTTCAAGAGCCTGGACATGATTTTAAAAGCGTCTGATACCGAACTCAGATCGGGCGGCGCTTCGGAACACATCGCTGTTTTCCTAAGGCTTGTAGGCGACCTAGCAGAACTTCGCGCTGAAAGGGGAATGAGAAAGAAGGACCTGCTTTCCAGCCCCGCCGCCGTAATAAATTATTTAAACCTTTACTTAAAAGACAAAAGCAAAGAGGAATTTGTTGGAATTTTTCTTGATAACGGCAATCGGCTCATAAAAACCGAAACCGTCTTTGAGGGAACCATAAACCGCTCCGCGGTTTATCCAAGAGAGATCGCCGCAAAAGCGATTGAAGCGAAGGCCTCCGGAATAATAGTGGCGCACAACCATCCCGGAGGCTCACTGGAACCGTCCCAGGACGACATCTCCGCCACGAAAGCGTTAAAAAAAGCCCTTGATACCGTTGAAATAGCGCTTTTGGACCATATAATCGTTTCCGATTCCGGATATTTCAGTTTCAGGGAAAAAGGCATAACCTACTAAACATGATTCAAAAAATAAAAGGTCTAAGTTTTTTTCAAAGCCTCCTTCTAATCCTTACGGGGAGCACGCTTTTTATGACGGCCGCCGTCTCCCTGTCTTATTATTTTTTCAGCAGGCAATCCTATATTAATCACGCGACCGGACATTTGGTGTACGAATTCAGGTCCATAACCGATAATTTCAATTTCCATTTCAATGAAGACCTTAAAAATACGCTCAGGCTTTTATCCACAAACGACATCTTCAGGCAGGTGAATCTGGATGCTCCTCGGAATAACAAAATATCCTATCCACCCTTGGAAAAGCTTCTTACAAGATATCTGCTCAGCAAAAAAACCTTTCTAAGCCTTTACTGCGTTGACGGTCGCGGCAGGGAAATAGCCAGAGTTGACCGAAGCGGTGTTCTAAAGAATTACAGAGATTTCTCAAAATCGGAGCTGTTTAACAAGTTAAACGCGGATTCTGACGGTTTCGCCGTAGCCGGCCCGTTTAAGAATAAAAATACGACCTATTTTACAATAGCGGCGCACAAGTCGGGCGGCAGAGACACCGGCGGGTTCATCGCTATTGATTATGATCTAAAATACTTTTTTGAATATCTTTCCGGAATCAAGATATACCAGGAGCAGCTGGTTTGGGCTTACGGGCCGGATAATGCCAACTTTTACGCGCCGCGGGGGTCAAGCGCCTCTGCTGAAATTTCATCCGCCTTTTCAAAAGAATTTCAGAAGTCTTTGATTTTCAAAACATTAGACAACTCCATTATAGCCTACTCCGACTACTCGCTTGTTCCCGACAAACCATTTCTGCGCGTTGCGGCAAAAGTCCCGTTTGCGGTCATTTTTAAAGATACCCGGAGCATGGGGCATTTTTACCTTCTTATTTTTACAGCTTCCGCGGTGATTTCAATACTCATTGCCTTCGCGCTGTCCAGAAAATTCTCAAGGCCGATAATTAAACTTGCCGCCGCCTCAAAAAACCTCGCGTCCGGAAACCTGGCCGCGACGGTTGATTCAAGTACCGGCGGCGAAATAGGAATGCTTGTTGAGAATTTCAACAAAATGTCCGCTGAGCTTAAAAATACAACGGTTTCCCGAGATTATGTTGACAATATCCTGCATTCTATCGCGGACATGATATTCGTAATTGACATTAATTCCGTGATTAAAACCACCAACTACGCGGCCATGGCAGCGCTTGAATACTCGGAATCCGAACTAACGGGCCTGAGTATTAACACAATTTTTGAAGACGGCGAGAAAACAAGGAAAGAGTTTTTCACCAGGCTTTCAACCGACGGTTTCTTAAGTGACATGGAGCTTAACTTTAGAACCAAAACCGGGAAGCTGCTGCCGGTAATGCTTTCAAGCTCCCTTTTGAAAAGAAAAGAGGGCAATGTAGACTTAGACAGCATTATCCTTATAGCCAAAGATATCACCGCGAGAAAAGCCATGCTGGCGGCCTTTCTTGCGGAAAAAGAACATCTTGCCGTGACCTTAAGATCCATCGCTGACGGCGTCATTTCGGTTGACTCAGCCGGACGCATTTCGCTTATGAACAAGGTTGCCGAGGACTTAACCGGCTGGTCCTTCGCTTCCTCTATAGGACGGCATATCGCCGAGGTTTTACACATAATCTGTAAAGATTCGCGGGAACCCTGCGAAAACCTGTATGTTCGGGTATTAAATTCCGGCACTGTGACCGATATGCCGGGTGAAACGATTTTAATTGCCCGGGACGGCGCTGAAAGAAATATTACCTACAGCGGCGCACCGATAAAAGACAATGAAGGCAGGATTACCGGCGTCGTTATAGTCTTTCGGGACATAACAGAGAAACTAAAAATGGAAGAAAATATAACCAAAGCCCATAAAATAGAGGCTGTCGGCATTCTTGCCGGCGGTATAGCTCACGATTTCAACAATCTTCTGACCGCCATACTGGGTAATATCGGCCTCGCGAAATTTCACGCGGCTCCCGACAGCGTGCTCTTTGACCTGCTCAGCGAGAGCGAAAAAGCGTCGTTTGAGGCCAGGGGGCTTACGCAACAGCTTATGACATTTTCAAAAGGAGGCGTGCCAGTAAAGCAAAAAGCCTCCATTGTGAGCATTTTGCGCGATTCGGCGACTTTCATGCTAAGGGGCTCAAAATCCAGATGCGATTATTTTATAGAAGATTCGCTGTGGGACGCCGATATGGATGTCGGCCAGATGGCCCAGGTAATTAACAATATTATCATAAATGCCGACCAGTCCATGCCGGACGGCGGCGCGATTGAGATTTCAGCCAGGAACATTAGAATATATTCCGCGGAAAACAGCATGGCGCTGGCTCCCGGGAATTACATTCATATTGCCATACGGGACCACGGGAACGGCATAGAGAAAAGCATAATTTCAAAAATATTCTATCCGTATTTCACCACCAAGGAAACAGGCAGCGGTCTGGGGCTTGCGGTTTCATTTTCCATAATAAATAAGCACGGCGGATTTATCGGCGCCGAATCCGAGGTTGGCGTCGGAACAACCATAAACATTTATCTTCCTGCCGTCACCGCGAAAACGGCTAAAACGCAGGAATACCCAGCCGCCACCGAACAGCGGGAGATAAAGGGCCACGGAAAAGTCCTTATTATGGACGACGAGGACCTGATAAGAAACACCATGGGAAGGATTCTCAATCACCTCGGCTACTCCGCGGGCTTTGCTAGGAACGGCGAGGAAGCTATCTCCGTATTTTCGGAAGCCAGAAATTCCGGGCAGCCCTTTGACGCCGTAATTTTAGACCTGACCATCCCCGGAGGTTTCGGAGGAAAAGATGTGCTGGCCAAAATGCTCAAAATGGACCCGTCCGTAAAGGCCCTGGTGTTCAGCGGCTATTCCAACGACCCTATTGTGGCGAATTTTAAAGAGTACGGATTCTCGGGCGTATTGCCAAAACCGTGCAAAATAGAGGACATGAGCAAAGCCCTGTTCAATATACTGGGAGCGACAAGCCTGTGAGAAAGATACTGACGGCCACAATATCGCCCAGCTGGCCTATGAAAAGCAGAAAAGAGTTTAATGCCTGCCTGAAAAATTTTGAAAAGCTGGGCTTCCCGGTCTTAAACAGAAAGTTCAAAACCCGCCTGCTTTCTCCAAAGGAAAAAGCCGCCGAAATACACGCCGCCTTCAGAAACAGTAAAGCGGAGCTGATCATCGCGAGGCGCGGCGGCTACAGTTCCATGAAAGCTCTGCCGTATATTGACTATAAACTCATCGGGCGCAATCCCAAGATTTTCGCGGGTTTCAGCGATATATCTACTTTACTAAACACCCTGTACGAAAGATGCAACCTTGTGACCCTGCATTCCCCGATGATTATTAATTTTGAAAAACCTTCGCGTTTCACGGTAAAATCCTTTCTCAACGCCTTAAGCGGCTTTCCGGATAGAAATTTGTTCGCCGGCTCCCGTATAGAGGTTTTTAAGCATGGCAAAACCAGCGGGACACTCAAAGGCGGGAATCTTATTACGCTCAGCGCGCTTTTAGGCACTCAATGGGAAACCGAAACCTCCGGCGCCGTTGTTTTTTTTGAGGATGTGGACGAGAAACTCCACGAAATAGACCGCTGCCTGACTCACTGGATTATCGCGGGCAAATTCAAAAACATCAGAGGGCTTATTCTCGGAGATTTCAGGGGCTCTAAACCCCGCGATGTTTACAAAGTCATAACAGAACAGATGAAAGTTAAATTTCCGGTTGTTTTCTGCGAAAACATCGGGCATGTCAGAAACAAGATTACTCTTCCGGTGGGAGCTAAAGTTGAGCTGGACACCCGCGGGAAAACTCTTCTCATAAAGAAAATATGAATATTATCTGGTTTTTACTGATCGCCGTCAGCGTGGCCTTTTCCGTTATAAACGGCAGGTTTGACGATTTCACAAAGGCCATGTTTGAGGCGAGCAAGTCGGCCGTTGAAGTAAGCATTTACCTGTTGGGCATCGTATCGCTCTGGCTCGGATTGACTAAGATACTGGAGGATTCGGGCCTCATCTATAAGCTCTCGCATTTTTTCAAGCCCCTGATATCCAGGCTTTTTAAAAATATCCCTGACGACCACCCGTCCATAACATCCATAACCCTGAACCTGCTGGCAAATATTTTCGGGCTCGGCAACGCCGCTACTCCTCTTGGAATAAGAGCCATGAAAGACCTGCAGAGTCTAAATCCTCCGGAAGAAAAAGACAACATATCCTTTGAGATGATGTTGTTTATCGTAATTAACACTTCAAGCATACAGCTGATCCCTTTTACCGTTATAGGGCTTCTGGCGAATTACGGCTCGCAGGCTCCCAGCGCCATTGTTCTGCCGACCATAGTTGCCACGCTTATTTCAACCGCGGTTGCCATAACCGTACTTTTTGCTTTCAGGAAAATATCTAAATGGACCTCTTAAATTATTTCTCTCAGGCCCTTATACCGGTATTTATTCTTTTCACCGTTGCCTACGGGCTGTTCAAGAAAGTCCGACTCTACGACTCTTTTGTCTCGGGAGCCAAGGACGGCATAGATGTAATTATTAAAATTTTTCCTTATATCCTGGCAATTTTTCTTGCCATAAAGACCTTCCAGGCTTCCGGCGCCTATGACTCCATGAAAGCGATGCTCGCGTGGCTTTCTCCGATTTTCAACATACCCGTTGATGTATTCTCTATCGCCATAATAAAGCCTCTCTCGGGCAGCGCCGCATTGGGAATATTTACCGATATCGTCAAAACTACCGGCCCGGATTCCATGGCTTCCAGAATCTCGGCTGTAATAATCGGCAGCGCCGAAACCACTTTCTATGTGCTGGCGGTTTACCTCGGCGCGGTGGGAATAAAGAAAACAAAGTATCTGGTGCCCGTCTGCCTCATCGCGGACATTTTCGGCATAATCACCGCTATCGCAGTTGTTAAACTTATTTTTTAAAGGAAACCATGTGCAGACTGCTGGGCATAAAGAATTTTAATTACCTGAAAAACAGCGATCTGCTGGAAGCCTTCTGGGAGCTTGCGGTAGAAGGGAATGTGCCGCCCGGAAACTCAAAGGGCCACTATGACGGCTGGGGAATAGGCTGGTATGAAAACGGCTCGGCGAGGGTTTTAAAAAGCGGCGGTTCGGCGGCGCAGGAAAAAACCAGTATTCTAAGCAAGCTCAGAGAAATAGGAGAATCTAAAGTTCTTGTCTGCCACCTCAGAAAATCCGCCTGGCACGACACATCCACGACACGCCACGCCCACCCTTTTGAGTTTAAAAATATGATTTTCGCTCACAACGGCACAATCTCAAAAAATGACTTCAGCGAAATGCTCAAACACATTAAATCCGAATATCTGCCCGAAAGCGACCCTTACGACACTGAAGTGTTTTTCAGATACATTGCCCAGTACGGCTCAATGGGGTTAAAAGCCGCGTTTAACAGGGCTCTCGGGGAAATAAAAAAAATGGAATATTCCGCGCTGAACTCTCTGCTGACCGACGGCGAAACCCTGCTGGCCTTCCGGGATTACACCAGAAACGGCGATTATTATTCTCTTTTCAGGGCCGAGGACAGCGGCTCGCCGGTGATTTGCTCCGAAGCGGTTATTCCGCGGCTCCAATGGTCGCCTCTCTCCAACGCAGAAGTGGCGGAGCTGTAATAGTTTTTATGACGGAAGTATTGACACAAATTGTAATATTTTATAAACTTATGCAAAATTAAAACCGCAAGGAGATGATAATTTAACTCAAGAAGCATCCTGTAAATACATAAAATCACTTCAATGAAAATCTTTTGTTCTCACTCATATCCTTCCTCAAAAACACTTAATATCAATATATTATTAACATCCATATTTTTGACGGGCAATATTTTTTAATCGGTTGCTCCGTAAATTGAGTCAATTGAAAAGCCTGTTTCAGGAGCGAAATTTTGGGCTTTGCGCCGAGGCAAGACGGCCGAAGCGAGCATATGCTCCACGGAGTATCTGTAAGCTGAGGCCAACGAAGCCGCAGGCCAAAGACCGAAATTGCAGCCCGAAAGAGGTTTTTCAACTGACTCAAATTATAATCATGCGGCTAACTACGCCCTATTACCTTATTGATGAAAGGAAGCTTCTTTCAAACCTGAAAAAAATCAGGTATGTCCGGGAACACTCCGGCGCTAAGTCGGTGCTTGCCCTGAAATGTTTTTCAACCTGGTCTGTTTTTCCGTTGATGCGCCGCTATATGGACGGAACCACCAGCAGTTCGCTCTACGAGGCGAAGCTGGGCTTTGAAAAATTCGGCAAAGAGACTCACGCCTACTGCGTGGCCTTCTCCGAAAACGACATCCGGGAAACGGCAAAATTCTCCGATAAAGTCATTTTCAATTCGGTCTCGCAGTTAAAGGCCTTCGCCAAGCACTGCAGGGGCGTTAAAACAGGCCTTAGAATAAATCCCGGAATAAGCTATTCGCATTTTGACCTCGCCGACCCGGCCAGAAAGCACTCCAGGCTGGGCGTCAGTGACAAAAAAGCTGTGCTTAAGGTTATAGACAAGATCAGCGGCGCGATGTTTCACTTCAACTGCGAAAACGACGATTTTCCTAATTTCTCAAAATCGCTTGACTACATAGCCTCGGAATACGGCGAAATACTGCGCAGGCTCAGCTGGGTGAGCCTCGGAGGCGGCCTTTACTTCACTAAAGAGGGCTATCCTCTGGATAAGTTTTGCGCGAAACTAAAGTCGTTTGGCGCGAAATTCAACCTGCAGGTTTACCTTGAACCCGGCGAGTCCAGCATAACAAAGGGCGGAGAGCTTGTTACGAAAGTTCTTGATGTAGTTCATAACAAAGTTGACATAGCCATTGTGGACGCCTCAACCGAAGCCCATATGCTGGACCTTCTTATATACAGAACACCGGCAAAAATGGAAGGCGTTGAAAACGGAAAATATAAATATACCGTGGCAGGGCGCTCCTGCCTCGCCGGCGATATTTTCGGAACTTACAAATTCAAAGCGCGCTTAAAACCCGGCTCCATCGTGCGTATCGCCGACGCGGCCGGATATTCAATGGTTAAAAAGAACTGGTTTAACGGCCTGCAGATGCCCGCGATTGTCCTCAGGCAGTTAAACGGGAAAATTAAAGTTGTCCGCGAATTTACATATAAGGATTTTACCGGCAGTTTATCGTAACCAGGGAGAAAAACAATGAAAAGAAATGTGCTTATCGTAGGAGCCGGGGGAGTTGCTCATGTGGCGGCGCACAAGTTCGCGCAGAACAACGACATATTCGGCAATATTTATATCGCTTCCCGTTCGCCGAAACACTGCGAAGACATTCTTGCGAGCGTGAAAAACAAAAACAGCTACAAAGACCCCAAGAACACGATTACGGCCAAGCAGATTGACGCGAAGGATGTAAAAGCGACAGTAAAACTAATCAAGGAAAACGATATTTCAATCGTCGTCAACCTTGCTTCCGCTTTCGTCAACATGTCGGTGCTTGAAGCCTGCATAGAAACCGGCGCGGCCTACATAGACACCGCCATACACGAGGAACCCGACAAGGTATGCGAGGATCCGCCCTGGTACGGAAATTATGAGTGGAAAAGGAAAGACCGCTGCAAGGAAAAAGGCGTAACCGCGATACTCGGAGCCGGCTTTGATCCGGGCGTGGTCAATGCCTACTGCGCGCTCGCGTTGAAACACTACTTTGATAAAATAGACACGATTGATATCATGGATGTTAACGCCGGGTCGCACGGCAAGTATTTTGCCACGAATTTTGACCCCGAGATAAACTTCAGGGAATTCGTAAAGGTCTGGACCTGGATAGACCGCAAATGGGTCTGCCTTCCCACGCACACCGAAAAGCTCGTTTACAGCTTCCCGGTGGTAGGGAAACAGCCTGTTTACCTGACCGGGCACGACGAACTGCATTCGCTCTCCAAAAACATTGACGCCAACAGCATACGCTTCTGGATGGGATTTTCCGACCACTACATCAACTGCTTCACGGTTTTAAAAAATATCGGGCTCCTGTCCGAAAAACCCGTAAAAACCGCGGAAGGGCTTGAAGTGGTGCCTCTTAAAGCAGTAAAGGCCTGCCTGCCGGATCCGAAAACCCTGGCTCCTAACTATACCGGAAAAACCTGCATAGGCTGTCTTGTAAAAGGCAAAAAGGGGGAGAAGGAAAAAGAACTCTTCATCTACAATGTCTGCGACCATAAAGAATGCTACAACGAGGTTGAGTCCCAGGCCATAAGCTACACCGCCGGCGTTCCGCCGGTTGCCGCGGCCATCCTTATCGCTAAAGGCCAATGGGATGTAAAAACCATGGTAAATGTGGAAGAGCTTGACCCGGATCCTTTTATAGAGCTTTTAAACGGAATGGGCCTCCCGACCGAAGTAAAGAAAATATCCAGCTATAAGCTGAAAAAACTCAACACCAAGACTTCTTAACAAAGAGCACAATATTAAATGTAAAAAGCCGCCTTTAACCGGGCGGTTTTTTATTTTAGGCCATTATTAATGGCTTTTTGTAATGGATCCCAGACTACTGCCTCTGGGATGACAACACTAAAAAAGTCTATCGTTGCGAGCGAAGGGACGCGTCAGCACGCCAAAGGTTCAGTGGCGGGCGACAGTCCGCCGAAGGTTCAGTGGTGGGCGACAGTCCGCCGAAGGTTCAGTGGCGGGCGACAGTCCGCCGAAGGTTCAGTGGCGGGCGACAGTCCGCCGAAGGTTCAGTGGCGGGCGACAGTCCGCCGAAGGTTCAGTGGTGGGGCAATCTCGCAGTTAAATGGTTTTGTAGCGGCGCAGCTTGCTGCGCGTTCCGTAAAGTCCGTCATTCCGGAAATGTTCTGTCCCGCGGCGAAAAATCACCCGTCTTTGGACGGGTGAAGAATGCTTCGCATTCGCCTGGGAGGCCGGCTGATTTTATTCAAAGCATTGGGCCGCCACTCCGTAATCCAGAAAAACCTCTGGATACCAGCTTCCGCTGGCATGACGACACAAAAGAGCTGCCTCGCTTGACGACCGGAAGCTATGATTTTCCTTGATAAAATGGTAAAATTTGAGCCAGTTTACGAGCGGCATAAAACATAACAAGGCGAGGTGTCATGGACTTATTTTCATTACTTATACCGATTATCGGTTTATCCCTTTTTGAAACAATATCCAGCATTGACAATGCCATTATAAACGCCGAGGTGCTTTCCGGAATGAGCGCCAGGGCGCGCCGGTGGTTTTTGTTCTGGGGAATAATATTCGCCGTTTTTGTCGTGCGAGGGCTACTGCCGTGGGTTATCGTGTGGATGACTACGCCGTCCCTTAGCTTTATAGGCGCGCTGACAGCCACTTTCTCAAGCGACCCGAAGGTCGCCGAAGCCATTGAAAGCTCGGCCCCCATACTTATGATGGGCGGCGGAATTTTCCTGCTTTTCCTGTTCCTGCACTGGCTTTTCCTTGAATCCAAGAACTTCGGACTGCCTGTCGTTGAAAAATTCTTTTATGCCAACGGCCTGTGGTTCTACTCCGTGGTATCCGTGCTCCTGACTGTCATAGTCTGGATTTCGCTTAAAAAACACCCCATGATGGCTTTCAGCGCCGTAATCGGTTCCAGCGCTTTTTTTATAACTCACGGGTTTAAGAGCAGCGCCGAGAAGTCGGAGAAAGAGCTTTTGAGTTCCGGTGCCTCGGACCTGAGCAAGATACTCTATCTTGAAGTCATAGACGCGACCTTCTCCATAGACGGCGTACTCGGCGCCTTCGCTTTTACGATGTCGGTCCCGATAATTCTACTCGGCAACGGCCTGGGAGCGGTGGTAGTCAGACAGCTGACGATAGGCAACATTGAGCGCGTAAAAAAATACATTTACCTTAAAAACGGGGCCATGTACTCCATACTTTTCCTCGGCTCTTTTATGATACTCAAAAGCTTCGGGGTTCACATTCCGGAGTGGGCATCCACGGTGGTAACCTGCGGCGTCGTCTTATTCTTCTTCCTGAAATCAAAAAAAGCAAACGGCAAAAAGAAATAGCCCTATGGCACTCCCGTTTAGCCGGCAAACGGACTGGATAAATTAAAATGGAATTAACAGAGCTGGGTTGGAATAATCAATTTAACGACAGTTTTAACGCGGTAAAAAGCGAGAATGTCTTTCCCGCGAGAGTCGCAACAGCTCAGAGAGAAATATACTCCATTTTAAGCGAGACGGGTGAATATCGTGCGGAAATAACGGGCAAAATACGCTTTAATGCCGCGTCAATAAGCGATTTGCCTGTGGTTGGCGACTGGGTAATGGCCCGGTTATCGCCTGAAGGCAATCTGGCGGTAATTGAGGCTATCCTGCCGAGGAAAACAAAATTCTCCAGAAAATCACCCGGAGAAATAACGGAAGAGCAGGTTTTAGTGTCAAACATTGATATAGTATTTCTGGTAAACGGGCTTGATACCGACTTTAACTTAAGGCGCATAGAAAGATACCTGATACTTGCGGTCAACAGCGGCATAAAACCTGTTATTTTGCTGAACAAAACAGATCTCTGCGACAATTTGCAGGAAAGAGTGGAAGAGGTAAAATCTATTGCTACCGGACATCCAATCCACACTTTGAGCGCGGCGAATAATATGGGGATTGAATTCCTTGATGAATACATCACAAAAGGCGTTACCGTATCTTTCATTGGTTCTTCCGGAGTGGGGAAATCAACAATAATTAACCGCCTGCTGGGGGAAGAAAGATTAAAAGTCGGCACAGTCCGGGAAAGTGACGGTAAAGGTAAACATATAACAACTCACAGGGAGCTTATTCTACTTCCCGGCGGAGGGATCGTCATTGACAATCCAGGGCTTCGCGAACTCCGCCTGTGGGCAGAAGAAGATAGCCTTGACACTACCTTCAACGATATTAAGGACATAGCGGCTAATTGCAGGTTCAAGGACTGCAAACATGCCGATGAACCGGGCTGCGCCGTCAGGGCGGCGATGGAAAACGGCGCGTTAGACCCCAAACGGTTTAATAACTACACAAAGGTCAAAAAGGAACTCCGATATTTAGCGACCCGCAAGGAAAAAATAAAATCCCGCAATGCGAAAGTCGTCTGGGAAAAGAATATAAGTAAACTAACCAAACAGATGCAAGAGCATAAAAGAAAATACGAACATTAAAAAATCCCCGCCAGCGTTTTTTGCGGGAGGATTTTTTTGTTTTTATAACCTCAGAGCAGGGCTTAACAAACCCGAAACGGCGCGTCAGTTCGCCAAAGGTTAAGTGGCGGGGCAATCTCGCAGTTAAATGGTTTATCCGTATTACACCCCCGGGGTGTAATTCTGGTTTCAGAAAAACCACTGGAACCCGCTTCCGCGGGTATGACGACACAGAAAAGTCCGTCTTTGCGAGGAGTGCAACGACGAAGCAATCTCGGCGTAAACTGCGAGATCGCCACGCTCCGCTCGCGAAGACAACGAAAAAGCCGTCATCCTGATCTCCCGAAGGGAGAGAAGGATCTCTGTTGTCAGGAAAAGATATGACGACCCAGAAGTTCGCCGTTCACTTATAACTTACAACTTAAAACTTATAACTTAAAAGCGCGGTTGCACCTTCCGCCAAAAGGCCAAAATTGATTCCAATAAAAAAAGCTGTGCTTCTCTCCATAGCGATAATAGCAATTGTCGGCGCGTTCTCCTATTTGCCGTCTCTGCGCAACAATTTTCTGGAAATTGACGACACGGTTCTGGTAACCGAGAATCCCTTTGTTGTGAAAGCTTCGCCGAACAAAATAGGGGATTTATTTCTCAAACCTTACATGGGGCTCTACCACCCGCTTGTCACTCTCTCGTACATGATAGAATACCGAGCCTTCGGAATGAACCCTTCGGCATTTCACGCGACAAACCTGGCTTTGCATATTTTCATTAGTATTCTTGTGTATTTGCTGTTTTTAAAAACTGCTTTCCCGCTCCGGGTATCGCTTTTTGCCGCCCTGGTGTTTGCCGCGCACCCTGTCCATGTTGAGTCTGTCGCGTGGATATCGGAGAGAAAAGATCTCTTGAGCGCTTTTTTCTACTTAATCAGCCTTCTTGCCTATCTTAACTACCTGGACCGGCGCGACAAAAAATACCTTTACGCATCCGCATTTATTTTTGCGCTGTCTCTTTTATCAAAACCTATGGCGGTAACACTGCCCGCGGCGCTTATACTTCTGGATTATCTGCGCGAAAGAAAAGATGTTTCTAAAATACTGTTGGAAAAATTGCCGTTTTTCGCTCTCTCCGCGCTATTTACATTTATTGCTCTGCGCGCCCAATACTCCACAGAATTCTATTCCGGCCCGCTGTTCGCGGGCGGCATCGCCTCTCAGGCGCTTTTCGCGGCTTTCGGACTGCTATTTTATGCCGGGAAATTCGTGGCGCCTGTTGGCCTTTCATTCGTTTATCCGTTTAAAGCGGGAAACATCTCCGCGGCGGCGGGCATAGTTTCGCTTGCGGCGCTCTGTCTAATCGCCGCGGTAATGCTGACTAAATACAGAAATAACCGGAGGGCAGTATTTGGCGCCTTGTTTTTTGTAATTACCTTAGCGCCTGTTCTGCAGTTGATACCGTTTGGCATAGGAACGCACGCCGACAGGTATTTGTATTTGCCTTCCGTCGGATTACTCTTCATTCTATCGGCCGCGCTGTCAACCATTGACTCCGCGGGCGCAAAAAGACTGCTCACTACCGCGGGCGTTGTGTGCGTATTATTGCTCTCCGCGGCTACCTGGAAAACGGCATCCTTGTGGCACGACAGTATAACTCTGCTTAATAACGCCATAACAAAATATCCGCTTTCAGAAATCGCGCTCTGCATGCGCGGAGACATTTACAACAGGCGCGGAGATAATGTATCCGCGCTTCGCGACTACGAGCTTGCTCTTACGGCTAACCCGAAATACGCTCCGGCTCATAACAGTATGGGCGGCCTGTTTCATTCCTCGGGAGAAAACGAAAAAGCGTTTCAGGCTTACACAGAGGCTCTTCGCGCCAATCCGTTTTTTACCAAAGCTTATGCCCGCCGCGCCGCCTTGCTCTCGGAACAGGGAAATTACAAAGCCGCGCTTCGGGATTACAGCGCGTTTCTTGAGTTGAATCCGCGCTCGTGGCAGGAATGGGTAACCCGCGGGGTATTGTACGGAAAACTCGGGGATTTCAGGCAGGCAACGGCGGATTTCACAAAGGCGCTGGAAATAAAACCCTACTCAACAGAAGCGCTTCAGAACAGGGCTTACGCATTTTTCTACGCGGGGGAGTATCAAAAATCCTGGGATGATGTGCTGACCCTGCGGCAAATATCAGGAAGCGTTAATCCGGAGTTTCAAAAAGCGCTGGAAAATAAATTAAAACCGCGATAACCCTGTAAAAGCAAGGATACTTTTAGAAGGTGTTATGAATTAATTGAAGTCATATTTATCTTGACATCAAGTTACCATACAATATATAATACTCCTATGTTTGTATGGTAATTGGGAGAATGGATATGGTTATAAAAGATGTTTTAAAAGAAGAGCTAAATAATTCAAAAAAAATGAAAACCAGCTACAAAAGGGAACTTAAAAAACTTCCCAAAGGTAGCCTTATCCGAAAGAAAATTAAGGGTAGTGACTATTACTACATAATTACACGAAATAATGGAAAGGTTCATTTCTCTTACAAGGGAAAGAAAGTATCAGATAAATTAATAGAAAAATACAAAAATGCGAAAGAATACAGAGCGAAGTACCGTAACCTATTGTCAAAAGTAAAGAAACAGATTAAATTCCTTAAAGGAACACTTCGTGGAAGAGAACCAATATAAACTGTGTGCTGAAATACTAAAACGGCTGAATACTGCCGGCATATTAAATAAAATAATACTGATCGGCAGTTGGTGCATACCGCTGTATAAGCAGTACTTTTCAATCTCAGACTTCACGGCACCCTTGAGAACCAGAGATATTGACTTCCTTATCCCTTTTCCGAACAAAATTAAGGAAAATGTTGATATTCCTGCTTTGCTTAAGGATCTTGGGTATGTAGTTGGGTTTAAAGGCACCTATGGATTTATTCAATTAGAACATCCCACTTTGATGGTAGAGTTTTTAGTCCCTGAAAAAGGCAAAGGGACAGATAAACCATTTTCATTGCCGCAATTAGGATTAAACGCGCAAACCCTGCGATTTCTTGATTTACTCAGTTCCAAAACAATAACTGTCCGACTTGAAGATATTCCCGTAATTTTACCTCATCCCGCTCCTTATGCCTTGCATAAACTACTCATTGCCCAGAGAAGAGGATATAAAGAAAAAGCTCTGAAAGACAAAAGGGATGCCATTTCTGTTATAAGAAATATTTTTGAGAATAAAGAAGATCAAGCATTACTAGAAGTATTCAAACCTTTACCGAAAAAATGGCAAAAGATGATATTGAAATCTTTGGAGGAAGAAACAGAAGTGGAGATTTTGAATTTCATGAAAAGTGCAACTGTTTCCAAAATGGAAAACTCAAAAAAGGGACAATATAAATAGAACCGTCCCCATTAGTCCAAAGTGCAACCGCTTTCAAACGAAAAAATAAACAGAACCGTCCCTGATAGTCCGGAGACTTACTCTTAAAGACAATTTCAAAGATCAAAACAAAGGCGAACAGCAACATCAAACGGCACTAATGACTCTACCTAACACTGGTACATAACACGGGGGAAGGTCATCTACATTTTGATTAAGTTTATTTAGATATTTAAAGGAGGCAAATTATGATTTCTTTTCCTAGTTTTATAGTAGAAAATAATTGGTTTTGGATTATAGCACTTATTGTTGTTCTTTACTTTACTATTCGTGGCTATCTATGGCAAACGATATATGAAGATAGAAATGTCACTTTAGATGAAAACACAAAAGAAGCTATCAGTAAATTCAAAAGAATTTATGTTTTTAGAATACAAGATGCTTTATATAACGGTATTTGCTCATTTAGCGGTTTTGTTGCATTATATACTGAGGCTAAAATTATTATAAAGATAATTGATTATTCCAGAATTAGTTTGGGAACGACGACTTTCCTTATTTTTTTAACTTTGATTTCAATTTGTGGTATATCCGGAGTTATTCCAAGATTGCTTCATTTGGGTAAATTGCCGGGACAAAAATAAGAATCAGCACAGGGAGGAATCTTGATAAATGGTTTTGCAGCAAGACGAACAATGGGGTCAGGTCTTTACATTTAGCATTTAGTTTTATAGCATAACAATATTATGGCACGCCCTTTAAGAATAGAATATGCAGGAGCACTATATCATATAACTTCGCGCGGCAATGCTCGAGGGAGAATCTTTTTGTCTGATGAAGACAAGAATATGTTCCTGCGCACAGTTAGACTTGTAGTTGAGCGTTATAAATGGAAATGCTACGCATATTGTTTAATGAATAATCACTATCATCTTCTGATAGAAACCACTATGCCCAATCTTAGTCTTGGTATGCGCCAGCTGAACGGTGTGTATACTCAATTTTTTAATCGTAAACACAAGAAAACCGGGCATGTGTTTCAGGGGCGCTACAAAGCATTTATTGTTGAAAAACAGAATTATTTGATGGCCCTAAGCGCATATATTGTTCTTAATCCTGTGCGGGCAAAGATGGTGTGCCAGCCAGATGATTGGCAGTGGAGCAGTTATCGCGCCACAATCGGAAGAGAACTTCCACCTAAATGGCTGGATACCGGTTACATTGCTGAGCAATTTGGCGCATCTCTGAGAGAATCAATAAAGCGGTATCAAATCTTTGTGGCAGAACAAATGGGTCAAAAAGCTCCTTGGGGAGATGTGGTGGGTCAAGTCTTTATGGGTGGAGAAGCGTTCATGGAAGATATGGGCGTAAAAGTTGCCGAGAAATACAATCAGATTGAGATCCCAAGGGAACAGCGGCACGCAAACCGACAGAAACTTAAGGAACTATTTGCTGATGTTAAATCTATAAAAGAACGAAACATAAAGATTATTGAGGCGCACATTAAGTTTGGATACAAGCAGGCAGATATAGCAAAACATTTAGGTTTACATTATGTAACCGTGAGCAGGATTGTCAATGTCAATAATCCCTAATGTTAAATCTAAAGACCTGACCCCAATAGCCATGGAATTTATTGACAGTGGCAAGGATACTTTCACAATCACTCTGTCAACTAAGGAGCTAGTAAATGGAAGATAACATGGTTGTAAAGAATGTTATTGTTGAAGATAATACTATAAAACCTATCCCTTGGAGCGAGTTTAAAAAACTAGTTGGCGTGCTATCTAAAAATAATGCAGGGTTAATTTATAGAGGACAACCAAATGCAAATTGGCCAATAAAAACATCTTTTCAAAGATATTCAGAGATTACAGGTGTAACATTGGAAAAGTATCTAGAATTTTTAGGAAATGATTTGTGTTATTATTTTTCTTCTAGATTAAATAAAAAGATTAATGTTGCGGATGAATTAGAATATGGTTCTTTCTTGGCGTTGTTACAGAATCATGGTATACCAACACCGCTTTTGGATTGGACAGAATCACCTTATGTTGCCACATATTTTGCTTTGCGTAATTGCGATGTTTCAAAATGCGCTGAAGTTAGTGTTTATGGATTTGATCTTCAATTGTGGAAAAAGAATTACGATCAGCCAAATAAACTTATTAATAATTATCCATATATAAGCATAGTTCGGCCTTTTGCATGGGACAACGCGAGACAAATTGCACAAAGTTCATTGTATACGGCTACAAATATTCCAGACATTGAAAAACACTTTGCTGAAATATTCAAAACAAAAAACGAAAGATATGTATATGTGTCTAAAATTTTAACTTCCGAGAAAGATGAAATACTTAAAGAATTGGATCTAATGAATATAAATGAAATGACTTTATTCCCAGATATCGATGGATTAAGTAGAAGTTTGAAAAACAAATATAAATTAAATTTCTAAAATTAGAATGTTTTGGTCATAATCTAGAGGTCACTATGTGATCCATGAGTACAGATCGCATACACTCAACTGCTGTTGAATTGCATAAATTTACAACAATTAACCTAAAATACAATGAAAACTTACTATATTAAAACATTCGGCTGCCAGATGAATGTGGCTGATTCAAACCTTATGCAGGCGCATTTTGAAAGCCTCGGCATGGTTCAGGCAAAAGATCTTTCGGATGCCGACACCGTCGTCGTAAATACCTGCACGGTGCGCGACCACGCGGAACATACCGCCATGTCTTATGTCGGCAGGCTCAAGCCGTTTAAAAACGATAACCCGAATTTAAAAGTTATTTTGGCCGGCTGCGCTGCCCAGCGAGTGGGAGAGAATATTAAAAAACGCTTCCCGATAATTGACCTGGTGGTGGGGGCTAAAAATATTGAGAATTTCAAAAAAGAGTTTAACAAAATATGTGAGCTGGATTCCTGCTTTCGCGGGAATGACAACAAAAGGGCCGGGGATGACAGCAGACATGGCAAGAATGAAGGCAAAAACCGAGGCAAAGGCAATGTCTGCGATTTTGTGACCATTATGCGCGGCTGCGAGAATTTCTGCTCTTACTGTATTGTGCCCTCGGTGAGAGGCCCCGAGCTATCGCGCCCCTTTGACGAAATATTATCGGAGATTGAAACAAGGGTAAAGCTTGGCGCGAAAGATATTACGCTTCTCGGGCAGAATGTAAATTCATACCGCGGAGCAGACAAACACGGCAAAAAACAGGATTTCGCTTCGCTATTAACCAAGGTAAACTCGGTCAAAGGTTTGGATCGGATCCGCTTTATGACCAGCCACCCGAAAGATCTGGGACAAAAGCTTATTAAAACCATAGCGGGCCTTGAAAAAGTCTGCGAGCACATACATCTGCCGCTTCAGTCCGGCTCCGACAGGATACTAAAAGCCATGAACCGCAATTACAAAACTTCCGATTACCTGAAAATTATTGATACAATAAGAAAAGAGATGCCCGCGGCGGCCATTACCACGGACATCATGGTAGGGTTCCCGGGCGAAACAAAAAAGGATTTTGAGAAAACGCTCGCCGTCACCGACAGGGCCTCGTACGATTTTATTTTTGCTTTTAAGTATTCGCCGAGGCCGGGCACTAAGGCCGCGGAACTAAAAGACAGCGTTTCGCTTAAAACCAAGGAAGGCAGGCACGCTATTCTGCTTGAAAAATTAAATAAGGCCGCCGAGAACCTTAACAGAAAGCTCATAGGCTCCGCGCAGGAGGTTCTGGTGGAAGGCGCGGCGGACGGAAAATATTTCGGCAAGACAAGAACCAATAAAAAAGTATATTTCAGCTCCGGCCGGATAAAACCCGGTTCGCTCGTAAAAGTAAAAATACTTCAGGCCAAGTTCAACTCTCTTATCGGTGAAAAAAATGCATAAAATAATTATAGCGTCCCTGATATTTATTGCGGCTGTTTTTGCCCTTTTTTACTTTGAACTTCCGTTTAACCTTCTTAAACCGGTATTTCACAAAGACACCGTGGACACTTATTCAAGACAGTACGGCATGGACCCTCTGCTGATAAGCGCCATGATAAAGGTGGAATCCAACTTTGCCAGGCTTGCCCGCTCGCACAGCGGAGCCGTGGGGCTTATGCAGCTCATGCCATCAACCGCCAAAGAGCTGGCCGAAGAACTGGAGATAAAAGGTTTTGACATAAAAGACCTTGAGAACCCGGACACAAATATCCGTCTCGGAGCTTATTACATCTCGCAGCTTCAGAAGGAATTCAGGGGCAGTTTGCCGCTGGCCCTCGCGGCCTACAACGCGGGAAAGGGAAAAGTTCAGAGCTGGTATCTGCAAAACCCGCTTATTGAAATTGAGATTTCCGATATTCCGTACAAAGAAACAAGAAATTATGTGGACGCCGTTACAAAGACTTACCGCTGGCTCAAGCTGTTGAAGGAATTCAAAAATCTCATACGGGGACGCGTTTAATCAGTCTCCTTGAACATGGCTGTCCAAATTAGCTCTTTAGAAGTCATACCCGAGTATGTTCGTCGGGGATCCCAACAGCTGATTTAACTTTCTTTGGGCGCGCAAGAAAGTTAATAAAGAAACGCGACGCCCGATAGCCATTCGTAAAAGTATTTTAGGCAGTCTTGCAAACTCCCTGCCTGTCGGCAGGTCAAACAGGCAAGACTGAAGACCTCCCAAAATACTTTTACTCATAACCGGCTCTAAGGGGTGTTAAAACAAAAAGACCCGAGGGGCTTAAAATCTCATAATGCGGTTTTCGTCTAAGCGTGCCGGACAAATTGGAAGTGTATGATAATGGAAGACAACTCAAAGAACAGCGATAAAAAACCAAAAGACGGCTCTGCCGCCCAGCAGCTGACGCCTCTCATGCAGCAGTACATGGATATAAAATCCAGGTATCCCGGCATGATTTTATTTTTCAGGCTGGGGGACTTCTACGAAATGTTCGGGGAAGACGCGAAGGTTGCCTCCCGAATTCTGGATGTCGTGCTGACAAAAAGACAAGAAGTTCCCATGTGCGGCATACCGCACCACGCGGTAAATTCTTACTTAAGAAAACTCATCAAAGCCGGGCTCAAGGTGGCCGTCGCGGAGCAGATGGAGGAAGCCGGCGCGGGTAAAAAAATAGTCAGGCGCGATGTCGTAAGGATAATCACCCCCGGCACGATTCTTGAAGACAACCTGCTGGACTCAAAAAAGAACAACTTCCTGATGGCGCTGCTGCCCGACGCGGAATTCAAATCGTTCGGCATAGCGTTTTGCGATATTTCAACGGGCCATTTCACGGCGGCTGTGATAGCTAAAGACAGCCTGCAGAGCGAAACTTTCAGAATAAAACCGGGCGAAATTATAGTGCCCGCCAATTACGCGCAGGACGATTTTTTTAAAACCGTTTCCGGGCGGCTGGGCGTTTCTATCTCGCCGCTTGATGAATGGCTTTTTCTGCCCGCCGAGGCCCAGAATAAAATTAAGACGTTTTACAAGCTCGTTTCTCTTAAGCCCTTCGGCCTTGAAAATTACCCTCTGGCTCAGGGCGCCTGCGGAGCCCTGCTCGGCTACATTGAAAAAACGCAGAAAGAAAATATGCCGGCGCTCTGCCCGATAAAATTCCAGCCTTTCAACAACTATATGCATCTGGATGAAACCGCCGTAAACAACCTGGAGCTTGTGGAAGGGCTGACTTCGCGCGGGCCGCAGAATTCACTGCTTGAGGCTATTGACTCAACCCAGACGCCCATGGGAGCGAGGCTTTTAAGAAGCTGGCTGCTTAAACCTCTTCTAAACCACGGGGAGATTATTGAAAGGCAGAAGGCGGTCTCTTTCTTCCTGGAAGAGGGCCTCGCGCGGCGCAAATTAAGAACAATTATAACTGGCATCTCCGACATAGAAAGAATTTTAGGCAGGCTTTCGTCGGGCACGGCGGGCCCGAGAGAATTAATCGGCCTTAAAAACTCCATGAGGGCTCTGCCGGAAGTTATCTCCTGCCTGAAAGCCGAGGAAACTATTCTGCCTCTGCCGGACACCATTGAGGATTTAAAGCGCAGGCTTGACTGCCCGCCGGAAATAGCCGGAGCTATTGAAGAAGCGCTGACGCCGGAGCCGCCAGCCACCCTAAAAGACGGCGGGGTTATTAAAGACGGTTTTGACAAAAACCTTGACGAGCTCAGAGTTTTGAGCAGGGACTCAAAAAAACTCATTTCTGAAATTGAAAGCAGCGAGCGCGCTAAAACCGGAATTTCTTCGCTTAAAATCGGCTACACATCGGTCTTCGGCTACTACATAGAAATAACGAAATCAAACCTTCACCTGGCGCCGGCGTCCTATATCAGGAAACAGACCGTGGCAGGCGGCGAGCGCTTCATAACCGAAGAGCTTAAAAACCTGGAAGGAAAAATACTGACTGCACAGGAAAGAATACTTAAGCTTGAGGACGAGCTTTTCAAACGCCTGCGCCAGAAACTTCTTTCCTACTGCGCCGATATTCAGAGAGCCGCCGCAGCCGTCTCGGAACTGGATGTCTTTATAGCTTTCGCGGAAAACGCGGCCTTGAACCGCTACTGCATTCCTAAAATCAGCGACGGGCGCGATTTCAAAATTAAAGACGGCAGGCACCCCGTAATAGAGAAGAATTTAAAAAGCGGCTCCTTCGTGCCTAACGACATCTCCCTGGACGGGGATTCCGAGCAGATTGTTATACTGACCGGCCCGAACATGGCGGGCAAATCCACCTACCTCAGACAGGCGGCCCTGATAGCGGTAATGGCCCAGATAGGCTCCTTCGTGCCGGCCGCGGAAGCCGAGGTCGGAATTATTGACAGGATATTCACGCGTATCGGAGCCTCCGACAACCTGGCCGGGGGCGAATCCACTTTTATGGTGGAAATGCACGAAACCGCCAGCATCTTAAACCAGTTCACGGACAGAAGCCTGATAATACTTGACGAGATCGGCAGGGGAACTTCCACCTACGACGGAATTTCCATTGCGCGTTCGGTGGTTGAATTTTTCGCGCGCGGCAGAAAAAACGGGGCGGGAGCCAAAGTATTGTTTGCGACACATTATTTTGAGCTCACGGACCTAAGCGAAAAATACGCGGGAATAAAGAATTTTAATGTCTCCGTGCGCGAGTGGCAGGGCGCCGTGCTTTTTCTGCATAAAATAGCGCCGGGCGCCGCGGACCGCTCCTACGGCATTCATGTGGCCGAACTGGCCGGATTGCCGAAGGAAGTTATAAAAAGAGCCAACCAGATTCTCGCGGGTCTTGAAGAGAGATCCGTAAGCGAACTGCCGGGCGCGGCCGAAAGCCAGCCTGATTTATTTTCAGTTCCATCTCCAAAAATCTTGATTGAATTAGAAAAAATTGATATAAACAATCTAACTCCGCTGGAAGCTTTGAAGCTTCTTTCGGAATGGAAAGAGAAAATTAAGAAAAACGAAGGCTGATAAGCTCCCGGGAGCGTTATCGGGAAAATAAAAATTACTTCCGCCAACCGGCTGCCCGAGGGGCGGCCAAGGAGAGAAAATGGACGAAAAGCGCAGATACAAACGCTATCCGGTTCTGCACGAAATAGACAAAACCATTCAAATCGCCTTAAATGAAAAGGTGCTCCCCGGAGTGTTAGTTGAGCTTTCCGCGGGCGGAATGGCAATTCTGACCTTCGCTTCTATCTCGGTCGGAACCGAAGTAAATCTTTCCCTGGACCTGCCGGGCTTAAAAACTAAACCGTTGTCCGGAAAAATCGTATGGGCGCTCGCGAAAGGCGAGATGTGGCGCCTGGGCATTTCCTTTACGACCATTGACCCCGTTGATTTCCGCCATATTAACCGCATGGGATTTGACTACGCGGACTGCAACACAAAACTTTCTCTTGGCGTAACCGATGTCTGCAGCGAGAAATGCTCGTATTTTGAGCTCTGCCAGAAATCCGCGAGGCTAGCGAAAACAACCAAAACCCGCTAACCCGATTTCAGGCGGCTTACGCGCGAGCTCAATTTATTTACCCCGGTCATCGCACCGGGGTTTTCTCAAACTCAAACTACAAATGGCGATTAAAATACTCACCAGCGAAACAATCAATAAAATAGCGGCCGGCGAAGTGATAGAAAGGCCCTCAAACGCCTTAAAAGAGCTTGTAGAAAACTCTATTGACGCAGGAAGCAAAACAATTGACATAACCGTGGAAGGCGCGGGGAAAACACTTATGCGCGTGCGCGACGACGGCACGGGGATGTCCAGAGAAGACCTCGCGCTTTCCGTGACCAGGCACGCGACCAGCAAAATATCGGGTTTTGACGATATCTATAACTTATCCACCATGGGTTTCCGCGGAGAAGCGCTTCCTTCCATAGCCGCGGTGTCCAACCTGACCATTCAAACCCAGGAAAGAGGCGCGGCCAACGGCTGGGAGATAAAACTCTCCGGCGGAAAATTAATTGAAAGCAAAGCCTGGGCCGGCTCGCCGGGCACCGTAGTTGAGACCGCCAACCTTTTTTTCAACACTCCCGCGAGGGCAAAATTTCTTAAAAGCGACGCCACGGAACGGTCCCGCATAATTTCAACCGTTGAGGAGCTCGCCGCCTCACACCACGCTATTTCCTTTAAGCTTACCGTGGACGGCAAAATACTGTTAAACGCTCCGTCGGCGAAAAGCGGCTTTGAACGCCTTGTTGATGTTTTCGGCAATGATTTTACCTCCTCGCTTACCGCGGTAAGCGCTTCCAATCCGATGATATCCTTAAGTGGTTTTGTGACAAAAACCGAGCACAGCCTGCCCACAAAAAATTATCAGTATCTTTTTGTAAATAAAAGGCCCGTAAACCTCGGGAAAAACATAGGCCACGCGCTCTACGAAGCTTTTCGCGAAAACCTTCCTTCCGGCAGGCACCCCGGAGCCGTGTTATTTATTGAGGTCAACCCCGCCGAGATTGACGCGAATATCCATCCCACGAAAAGAGAAGTTAAGTTCTCCAAAGAAAGAGAGCTTCACGATTTCATTTATAGAGCCGTAAAAAACGCTCTTACCGCGGCGCCTGTTTCCATGGGAATGCCGGGAAATGTTCCGTCTGATGGCATAGCGGCGCGGAGGAGCGATTTTGTTTCTGAAACCGCCCTGCGCTACGATGAATTCAATAGCGCAAAACTCAATCAAAGCGATATATTCGCCGTTTCCTCCGAAGCCGCCCGGGTAGGCGCCGATGACAATACCGCCAGCGACACGAAAGTTATCGGCCAGTTCTTCAACTCTTTTATCGCCGCCTCCATAAAGGGAGAATTCGTAATTATTGACCAGCATGCCGCCGCCGAGAGGATACGGTATGAACGCTATATAAGCGAGTTTAAAGACAAAAAAATCGCGGTTCAGGGGCTCCTGATGCCGCAGACGCTTGATTTTAATCCCGGGGCCGCCTCTCTTTTGAAAGGCATTCTGCCGGACTTAAGACAAACGGGCTGGGAAATTGAAGAATTCGGCTCTAACACTTTCAGGATATCAGCGGTGCCGTCGGTGCTGGGTAATTTAAGAGACATTAAAGACATTCTCGGCGCCATAATAGAATCTCTCTCTGAAGAAAGGAATATTCCTTCCGCGCGAAAGCTTGAACTGATTATCCGCTCAGCCTGCCGCGGCAGTATCAAGGCGGGGGAACATATGTCCTGCGAGGAAATGAGCAGGCTTATTTCCGATCTTCTCAAATGCCAGGCTCCCTTCACCTGCCCTCACGGACGCCCGACCGTCTTGAAAATAACGCTCAGCGAATTAAGAAAGCATTTCGGAAGAACCTGAGAATTCACCCAGAATTTTTTTCCTGATCCTCCGGTTAGGCGGCGCCTCGCCATCTCGGCCCAGCCCTGTCATTCCGGAATTGTTTTGTCCCGCGGCGAAAAATCACCCGTCTTTGGACGGGTGAAGAATGCTTCGCATTCGCCTGGGAGGCCGGCTGATTTTATTCAAAGCATTGGGCCGCCACTCCGGAATCCAGAAAAACCTCTGGATACCAGCTTCCGCTGGTATGACGGCACCGAAGTCCGCCGTTCACTTATAACTTACAACTTAAAACTTATAACTTAAAAAAAGGGGTGTAAAAAACTTGACTTAGTTTTGAGTTTCTTTGTATAATCGGCGGATTAAAAAATAGTGCTGGCTCAAAAGTAATAAAAGAAAGAGAGGTGAACAAAATGAAAAAGATAGCTCTTCTTGCAATTCTTGCCGCCGCGATTTTCGCAGGCTGCAAAAAAGCCGAACAGGCTCCTGTCGCAGAACAGGCTGCCCCCGCGGCTGAAGCGCCGGCCGTTCCGGCAACACCCGCCGCTGATCAGGCGAAATAAGTTTTTAGAAAAAAAGCAGGGAATTTTTTCCCTGCTTTTTTTTTATTTCCTAATAAGCTAAAATAACGCGCATGGTAAATATCATATTAACGGGGGCCACGGCATCCGGAAAAACAGCTGTCGGCGCGGAACTCGCAAAAATACTAAAAGGGGAAATAATTTCCGCCGATTCAAGGCAGGTTTACAGATATTTAGATATCGGGACCAATAAAGCCGGGCAATGGGACGCGGAAAAATCTCTGCGTGTTTATAAAGGAATACCTCAGCACCTCACCGATATAATAGAGCCGGACGGCTATTTCAGCGCCGGCGATTTCCGGAAAGCCGCCGTTTCCGCCATTAAAAAAATTGAAAAAAAATCGCGGCTCCCTATTATTGCCGGCGGCACGGGGCTCTACATAAAGGCGTTAAGCGAAGGCTTAAACGAACTCCCGGAAAAAGACGACGCCATAAGAAACGAGCTAAAAGAAATGTTTGAGAAGCACGGCGCGAAATACCTCTACGACAAGCTTTCGGCCGTTGACGCCGAGTCGGCAGAGAAAAACAAGTCTAACCCCCAGAGGCTTATCAGAGCACTTGAAGTCTACAGAATAAGCGGAGTTCCCATTTCGGAGTGGCACAAGAAACCAAAAAAACCCGCGGGGGAGTTTCTGCAGTTCGGCCTGCTCTGGGATAAAGAGGAACTCTACTCAAATATTGAGAAAAGAAGCGCGGAAATGCTGAAAAACGGCATGATAGACGAGGCAAAAAAAGTTTTATCCCTCGGATTTAAGAAGGACTGCCCCGGCTTAAGCGGTATCGGCTATTCGCGCGTTATAGATTTTCTTGAGGAGAAAATATCTCTTGATGAAACCGCGGCGCTGATCAGCCTGGACACCCGCCATTACGCCAAAAGACAGATGACATGGTTTAGAAAAAATCCGAATATCCGCTGGATCAAAGTTTCTGGCCGGAGTTTTGACCCTGTCTCAACCGCGTCTAAAATTGCAAAAAGTATTTAAAATATAGTATAATTTGAGTCGGTTGAAAAACCTCTTTCGGGCTACAATTTCAAAGTGTCCGCCGACTGAACCGCGCGGATTTTTTAGTCTATATAAATGGAAAAAGCATTGCTCGCGGGCGTTTGCCTGCCCGGACAAAAACTAAGAGACATAAACGACTCTCTGGACGAACTCTCCAGGCTCGCGGAAACCGCCGGAGCCCGGGTTGAAAAAAGAATAGTCCAGAACAGAGCCTCTATAGATTCGGCCTGTTTTATCGGGCGCGGGAAAGCCGCGGAGATAGCGGCCCTGGCCAGAGAACTCGGAATTGTTTCAATAATATTTGACGACGAACTCAAACCCGTTCAGCAGAAAAACCTTGAAGAGATAACGGGCCTGAAAATTATAGACAGAACAAGGCTGATCCTTGACATATTCGCCCGCAGGGCGCGTTCAAAAGAGGGAATCCTGCAGGTGGAAAGGGCCCAGCTTGAGTATTACCTTCCCAGGCTTTCTAAAAGAGGCCTTTCGCTGGACAGCCAGGCCGGCGGAATCGGCACCAGGCGCGGCCCCGGCGAGAAGAAGCTTGAGATTGACCAGAGAAAGATTCGCGACCGCATGGCCTTCCTTGACCGCGAGATAGAGCTTATTTCCGAACACCGCAAGGTGCTCAGGCAAAAAAGAGCTCAGAACTCTCAGGCATTGATTTCAATCGTCGGCTATACAAACGCCGGCAAGTCCACCCTGCTGAACCTGCTTTGCGAACGCGGCGAGATTTACGCCGACGATAAACTCTTCGCGACGCTGGACCCTACGACGCGGCAGGTGAAACTTGAAAACGGCAGGACGGTTCTTTTCACCGACACGGTGGGCTTTATAAATAAACTGCCTCACATGCTCGTGGCTTCCTTTAAGGCCACTCTTGAGGAAATCAGCGGCGCAAACTGCCTTATTCACCTTATAGACGCGTCAAACCCCGCCTGTTCGGCGCAGGAAGAAACCGTTATAAATGTCTTAAAGGAACTGGGCGCTCAAAACATCCCCATGATAACCGTGTTTAACAAAGCTGACCTGCTTGCCAAAAACAGGCTGGAGAGGCTTAGAGGAAACAAGGCCATAGCGATTTCGGCTAAAACCGGCGAAGGCGTCGGCGCGCTGCTTAAGGCCGTTGAAAAAATAGTGACACCGAAACTTTTCGCGCACACGCTGTCTTTGGATCACAGCGAGAGCGCGCTGGTAAATAAAATTCATTCCATTTCAGTGGTAAAAAAGCAGGAATACGATAAAAACAGGATCAGGCTTAAAATAGAGTGCAGCTCCGAACAGTGGAGCATAATTCAATCTATCCTCGGAAGGCCAAAAAAATGACTCTCGCAAACAAAATTACGCTGGTCAGGATTTTCTTAATTCCGGTTTTTATTGTATTGCTTTTGCAGGGCCTTGCCCCGTGGCCGGCAATAATTTTCACTTTCACCATTTTATCCGACGCTCTTGACGGCTTTGTGGCGCGCTACAAAAAGCAGAAGACCCAGCTCGGTTCGTTTTTAGACCCGCTGGCCGACAAACTGCTTATGCTCTCATCCTATCTCACGCTTGCCTTCCTGGGGAAATTGTCGCTCTGGATTTTCGTGGTAATCTTAAGCCGCGATATCATAATCGTCCTGGGCTGGACAGTAATTTACATTCTTAAAGGCTCCACGGAAATTAAACCGCGGGTCTTAAGCAAGATAACAACCGTGTTTCAAATGTTTACCGTATGGATAATTATCCTGGGAATCCCGCAGTCTGTAACGGAGCCGCTGCTTCTGGCGACCGTAGGCTTTACGGTTATCTCGGGGCTTGATTATTTCATCAGCGGAAGCAAAAGGCTATAACTATGGAAAATGTCGTCGTAATCGGCCGGCCCAATGTCGGAAAATCCACCCTCTTTAACAGGATCTGCGGGAAGAAAAGGGCGTTAGTTCACCATGAACCCGGAACCACCAGGGACCGCAATGAAATGCCGGTTGAATGGAACGGCAAAAAGTTCCAGCTCATTGACACCGGCGGCTGGGAAGATAATACGAATTATATTTCCGCCCAGATACGCCGCCAGATGGAGGAGGGGCTGAAAAAAGCCGGTCTTGTGCTTTTCGCGGTAGACGGAAAAAACGGGTACCACCCGCTGGACGGCGACATCGCGGCGATCCTGCGGAAGTACGCGAAAAAAGTCATACTGCTGATCAATAAAATAGACACCGAAAAAGAAGAGGTAAAAGCCAGCGATTTTTTCAGGCTCGGCTTTGACGACTATATAACCGTTTCCGGCACTCACGGACTGAATATCAACACGCTGCTTGACAAAATAAGCGCAAGCGTTAAAAATACCAAGAGCGAACTGCTTGACATAAAGGGCCGGCCTATATCAATAGTTCTCGTCGGAAAACCTAATGTCGGCAAGTCGTCTCTTTTAAACAAGCTCATGAAAGAGGACCGGGTGATAGTAAACGATCAACCCGGCACGACGCGGGAGGCCGTAGACATAACCATAGAAAGAGACGGCCAGCAGTATGTTATCATTGACACCCCAGGGCTTCACAGAAAACATAAATTTAAAAATGACATGGAGTACCTCTCAACTCTGAGCGCGAACTGGGCGCTGGAAAGAGCGGATGTCGCGATACTTGTTATAGACGCGACCATAGGCGTGGGCGAAACCGAAGCCAGAATAGCCGAACTGATTTTGAAAAATCACAGGGGCTGCATTATTGCCCTGAACAAGTGGGATTTGGTTGAGGAGAGAGAAGACGCGGTTAAAGATATAAAACGGCAGCTTGAACAAAAGCTTCAGTTTCTCTGGTGGTCGGAGATGATATTTATTTCGGCAAAAACCGGCCAGCGCACGGAAAGAATTTTAACCGAGGTAAACAAGGTTTACAACCAGTACACCAGAATCGTGCCAGAACAGGAGCTTAAGGACACTATTGACTCGGCCCTGAGAAACAGGCCGCTCTCCAGAAAAGGGAAAATTCTGCGCGTTCACAAAGTCGTTCAGCACGGAGCGATGGCGCCGTGTTTTGTCTTTACGGTAAACTCGGTGGAACTTGTGCATTTCTCTTACCGCAGGTACCTGGAGAACGCCATCAGGGACCGTTTCGGCTTTCAGGGAACTCCGCTTGTGCTTAAGTTTAAGAGCCTATAAATGAACATACTGCTGCTCGCTGTCCTTTCGTATCTATCCGGATCCATTCCGACTGGCTACATCGCGGTCAGGCTTCTCAAGGGAGCCGACATAAGGACGCTTGGCTCCGGCAACCCGGGAGCCACCAATGTTTTAAGGGTCGCGGGCAGGGTCCCGGGCATCATAACGCTTTTAATTGACGCCTTAAAAGGTTTTGTCCCTGTAATGCTTGCCGCAAAAATATTTTTTCCGGACCGCCCCGCTCTGTGGCTGCTCGCGGGGCTTTGCGCCATTTCAGGGCATATCTGGACAGTTTTTTTAAATTTCAGAGGGGGCAAAGGCGTGGCGACCGCGGCCGGAGTTTTCCTGGCGCTGCTGCCCGTTCCGACGCTAACAAGCGTGATAATTTTCGCGCTTATACTGGCGGTTACAAAATATGTTTCTCTGGGGTCAATAATTTCGGCTTTATGCCTGCCCGCGGCCTCCGCGGTTTTTAAGGCACCCTGGGAATTCACGGCCTTCGCGGCCCTGGCTGCCGCCGCCATAGTCTATAAGCATAAAAGCAACATAAAAAGGCTTTTGAACGGCACTGAAAATAAAATCAATTTTTCTTCAAAGGGCGGCTCAAAATGACTTTAAAGATCGGAGTTCTCGGCGCGGGATCATGGGGAACCACTATCGCGAACCTGCTTTTTGAAAAAGGCTGTTCCGTGACGCTGTGGGAATTTGACGAAAAAAAAGCCCGCGAACTCGCCATGTTCCGCTCGCTTTCTTTCTTCCCTTATATAACGCTATCCAAGGAATTAATTATAACCAGCGATATTTCCTCCGCGGTAAAAAATATGGATTTCGTGGTTTTCGTAGTCCCGTCGCACACGCTTCGGGCCACGGCAAAAAAAGTATCGGCCTGCGGCGCTGATCTAAAAAACACCGTTATCGTATCAGCCACAAAAGGGATAGAGAATACAACGCTTAAAAGAATGTCCGAGATCCTGGAAGAGGAACTCGGCTCGGGGACAAAAGGGGTCGCGGTATTGTCCGGCCCCACCCACGCCGAGGAAGTGGCAAAAAAAATTCCTACGGCGGCAACCGCGGCCTCAAAAAACGAGGCGGCAGCCAGGGCCGCGCAGGAGCTTTTTCTCTGCGACTATTTCAGGGTATATTCAAGCCCGGATATAGCCGGCGTGGAAACCGGCGCCGCTCTTAAAAATGTTCTTGCCATAGCCGCCGGCATCTGCGACGGACTTGCCCTCGGAGACAACACCAAGGCCGCGCTCGTGACCCGGGGCCTCAGGGAAATAGCCGCGCTTGGAATTAAAATGGGCGGGAATCCTTCAACCTTTTTCGGGCTGAGCGGGCTCGGGGACCTCATTGTCACGGCCTTTTCAAAACACTCGCGCAACCGCGGCCTCGGCGAAAAAATAGGAGCCGGCAAAACTCTTTCCGAATCCGAGAAAGAAATCATTATGGTCGCCGAGGGAGTGAAAACCTCCAAAAGCGCGGTGGAACTCGCCAAAAAATACTCTATTCAGCTGCCGATAATTGAGCAGGTTTACAGGATTCTTTATGAGAATAAATCGCCGCGGGAAGCCCTTATGGAACTTATGTCAAGAGAGGCAAAATCCGAAACGGTGTTAGAGATTGGAAGGCTTTGTATATGAACAGGAACGATTTAATAGAATCACTTCTTAAGGTGCTAAGCACGAAAAAAGAGGCCAGAGATGCCGTGGAAGGCGTTTTCTCTCTGCTCGCCAAATCGCTTTCGCAGGGGGAAAAAGTTGTCATCTCCGGATTCGGAACATTCACCCCTTACATTTCCCGTGCGAAAAAAGCCAGAAATCCAAAAACCGGGCAGACGGTTCATATTTCTCCGAGGAAAAAGGTGCGTTTCAAGCAGTCCAAGGAGCTTTTTTAAGCCGGCGCCTGAGAATTTTCATTGACGCGTAGTTTTTGCTTCGCGCCGGAGCGCTTATTTTTGTTATCGTCGGAAACTTGACTTTTATTTCGCTCTTTGGTTTAATGGTCTAAAGTTTTACTTTAACTATAATGGAACTTACACCAATTTTCCCTGACAAGGAATTTTTTTCTATAGGAGAAGCAAGCAGGCTTTCGCAGCTCCCGGCTTATGTTTTACGCTACTGGGAGAGCGAGTTTAAGCAGCTGCGCCCCGCCAGAAGGAATTCGGGCCAGAGAAAATACACAAAGAAAGACCTTGAACTTATTTTCCAGATCAAGGGGCTTTTGTACGAAAGAAAATTTACTATCGCCGGAGCCCGCAAGGCGCTGTTTGGCAGGAAGAAAACATCGCCCGAAGAAGGCGTACAGCTCAACATGGAAGTTAAACCGCAGGATAATTCCGGCTACGGTGAAACGATAGCGGAAGCAAAAAAAGAACTTGAAGAGCTGCTTGAATTGTTGAAATAATTATATCCACCAAAACTCTGTTGTTTTTTTGCCTTAATTCCTGGTTTTTCCGGTATTTTGGCAAAGGGGATCGGTTTTGTAGCGGATCTCAAGTTTTTCGGTTTTCGGTTATTTTGGCAAGGCCATATGTTTTCGCAGTGAAGTTTCTGGTTTTTCCGGTATTTTGGCAAAGGGGATCGGTTTTGCAGCGGATCTCAAGTTTTAGGTTTTCGGTTATTTTGGCAAGGCCATATGTTTTCGTAGTGAAGTTTCTGGTTTTCCGATATTTTGGCAAAGGGGATCGGTTTTGTAGCGAGGAGTCAAGATTTGAAGTGAAACGAGGAATTCAAGACGCGGCGTAGCAACGCTACGCAAGGCGAGAATGACGAAGTTGAAACTCAAATATTGACTCCGCAGTAAAAACAAGATCCCCTTTGCCAAAATAGTCGGGGCGTAGCGTAGCTGGCTAGCGCACTCCCTTGGGGTGGGAGAGGTCGCCAGTTCAAATCTGGCCGCCCCGAATTTTTTCGGGCAAATAATTATGAGATGGTTTTTACGGTCAAAAATTCATAAAGCAATTGTAACTGAAGCCGATGTAAATTATATCGGAAGCATTACTATTGACGAGGACTTAATCCAGCGAGCCGGCTTTATGCCCGGGGAAAAAGTGCTCGTTGTAAGCAATACCACCGGCCAGCGGCTTGAAACCTATGTAATGACAGGCAAACGCGATTCAGGGATAATCTGCATGAACGGCGCGGCCGCCCATCTGATTAAAAAGGGCGAGGAAATAATTGTCATGGGGTTTGAGCTTTCCGACAAGCAGGTAAAACCGCAGAATGTCCATGTGGACAAAAACAACAAATTTACAAAATTCCTCTAAACACCCCCGGCTGCCCATCAATGAGAACGATAATCCTTCTGACTATTTCAAATATTTTTATGACCGTCGCCTGGTACGGCCATTTAAAATATAAAAGCTCTCCGCTTTTAAACCCGGGTTTTGCAATAGAAGCGAGTACCGAGGCGAGTGAGGCCGAGGCTTTTGTGACGTAAAAAGCGAAAGCGATGCAGGGACATCGGTTGAGCTATTTGCGGACACAAAAATCCGGCATCGCTTGAAGAATACCGCTCTCTATTGCAAAATCCGGGTTAAAAGTTGTGCTCATCAGCTGGGGGATAGCGTTTGTGGAATATTGCTTTCAGGTGCCGGCAAACCGCATCGGCCATTATCAGTTTTCCGCCGCGCAGTTAAAAACGATTCAGGAAATAATAACTTTAGTGATTTTTGCCGTATTTTCTTTTTTCTATTTGAAGGAAGATTTCAGATGGAACTATCTTGTAAGTTTTTTAATGATAATTGGCGCCACATTCTTCATGTTCAAAAAATGGTAGCTTGGGGCCTCTCACTTTATTTGTGGATCCCAGACTACTACCTTCTGGTTATAATGACATAAAGAAAGTCTGTCATTCCTGCGAACAGACTGTGTGGCAATGTCATCCTGAGCGTAAGCGAAGGATCTCGAAGTTATTTTTACCGTAGAGATGCTTCACTGCGTTCAGCATGACAACAGTTCAAAGCCCTCGTTAATGACAGTTACGACACAGTCTGGAAAGCAGGAATCCAGAAAAGCTGTCATCCCAAAAATCTTCAGTCTGGGATCAGAAAAACCTCTGGATACCAGCTTCCGCTGGTATGACGACACGACGAAGTTCGCCGTTCACTTAAAGCTTACAACTTAAAATATTCTGTCCCGAATCCACAAACGCCGTCGTTCCGATCTCCCGCAGGGAGAGAAGAATCTCGTCGTTGGATGAAAAACGAGACCCTTCACTTCGTTCAGGGTGACTTTACATGCCTGGTGAAATCTCCACCGTCAGACCTTGGGCACATTGAACTCGCTGGATTCAATTTAGATTGACCTTGCAGTGAATATTTAGTAGAATCCTTTCCTGCTCATTGAAGTATCGGCTAATTCGCGAATCAGGCAAAACCGGATTCCGTAGTTGCCGTCTATTTTTGGCAAGGCCATATGTTTTCGTAGTGAAGTTTCTGGTTTTCCGGTATTTTGGCAAAGGGGATCGGTTTTGCAGCGGATCTCAAGTTTTTCGGTTTTCGGTTATTTTGGCAAAGCCATATGTTTTCGTAGCGAAGTTTCTGGTTTTCCGGTATTTTGGCAAGGCCATATGTTTTCGTAGTGAAGAAACAAGATTTGTGGCGAGGCGAGGATTGCGAAGCGAAACATAGCATCGCTATGTTAGCTGAGAAAGACGAAGCCGTAGCCCAAATGTTGTTTCTGCAACAGAAAAAAATATGGCCTTGCCAAAATAGTCGGGGTGTAGCTCAGTTGGCTAGAGCGCACGGTTCGGGACCGTGAGGCCGCTGGTTCAAATCCAGTCACCCCGATATTCTTATAAAATGCCTGAAACAAAGAGATATAAAATTACCTGCGTGGGATTGGTTCAGGGAATAGGCTACCGCTGGTTTGTTCAGGAAGCCGCGCAAAGCGCCGGCATTTCCGGATCCGTCAGAAACCTGTCAAACGGCGCCGTGGAAGTTGAGGCTCAGGGAAGCGCAAAGGAAATTGATACTTTCATTTTGCAGTTGAAAACCGGGCATCCGCGGGCAAGGGTGGAGAAAATAGAACTGCTGGAATTGCCCCCGCAAAACGCTACGGCGGGATTTGAGATTATATTTTAATTATTATGGAAAAGTTTGATTCCGTACAACTTTACTTCAAAGAAATAAAAAGAATGGGCATCCTCTCAAAAGAGGAAACTGCGGCGCTTTGGAAAAAAGCAAGCAAGGGCGACAAGAAATCCCAGAAACGCCTGGTAGAAGCAAATCTGCGCCTTGTAATACCGACCGCGAAAAAATACTTCAGGGCCGGCCTTGATTTCCTTGATCTGATTGAAGAGGGGAATATGGGTCTGATAAGGGCCGTGGAAAAATTTGACCCGAGAAAGAATATTCACTTTTCAACCTACGCGACTTATTGGATTGATCAGGCTGTCAGAAGGGCCGTGGAAGAGCAGGGGAAAACCATTAGAATCCCTCCGCATGTCTGGGACGCCCTGAGCCGCTGGATAAAAAACTGGAAGAGAATGCAGGAAAAGCTCGGACGCAACCCGACCCTGGCTGAAATGGCGAAGCGCCTGCACCTTTCGCTTAAACAGATTGAAAGCCTTATGAGAGCGTCCAAAGTTTCACAGGGCGCGAGCTCAATAGAAACTCCCATTGACGAAGAGGGGAGCATATTTATTAAAGACATTATCACCGACAAGGGCACGGCAACGCCGGAATTTGCCTCGGAAACATCCCGCCAGAACGCGGATATTTCCCAAGCCCTTGAAAAGCTCCCTCCGAGAGAAAAAGAAATAATACAGCTTCGTTTCGGCCTGGACGGTAAAACACAGTTTTCTCTTGAACAGCTCGGCAAAAAAATGAAGCTTTCCCGCGAGCGGGTCAGACAGCTTGAGGAAAGAGCTCTGCGCCGCCTTAAAGCCACCGCTTTACGGCTAAAAATGATGTAGGAGGCCGGTTATGGACAATAATCTTCAGGAATTAAAAAATTCAATAAGAGATGTGCCGGATTTCCCGAAAAAAGGCATTTTATTTAAAGATATAACAACTCTTTTAAAAAATCCGAAACACCTGAAAAGCACGGTGAATATGCTCGCCGCGAAATTTAAGGACAAGGGCATAACAAAAGTGGTCGGAATGGAATCCAGGGGGTTTATTTTCGGAACTCCCGTAGCTTACGCCATGAACGCCGGTTTTGTACCGGTCAGAAAAAAAGGCAAGCTCCCCTCAAAAACAGTTTCAGCCACATATCAGCTGGAATACGGCACGGACACCCTTGAGATACACGAAGACGCCATTTCAAAAGGCGAGAAGGTGCTGATTGTTGATGATCTGCTCGCGACAGGCGGAACCGCCAAGGCTACAGCCGAACTTGTGAACAAGCTCGGAGGGAAAATTGAGGGCGTAGCCTTTGTTATTGAACTGAACTTCCTTGAAGGCCGAAAAAACCTTAAAGAATACGAAGTATATTCTTTGATACAATATTAGTGAGACAGTTGACAGTTATAAGTTATAAGTTGTAAGTTGTAAGTTGTAAGTCAAAACCCGGTGAGCTTAAAACTTGCTCATATGCCCTGGTAGCGAAATTAGCCGCTGCGCGAGGAATAACGAGCGCAAGTCAGCGGCAGGCGCGAGTTGGTGAGCGCCAAAATATTCTGATGCAGGTTATTTGAAAGATTGCGTATGCCCTGGTAGCTCAACTGGATAGAGCAGATCCGTCCTAAGGATAAGGTTGGAGGTTCAAGTCCTCTCTGGGGCGCATACTTTTGAAAAGCAGTTTTTGATATCTTTTGGGCATCCTCGCTCCGCTGTGGTGCCCGCTCGTGGCTCGTTGCTCCTGTTCGTCGCAACACTCGCTGTCCTAAGGATGAGGTTCCGAAGGTGAGGTTTCCGCCACCGTTAACTGTTTTGCCAATATTCAAGCCTGTTCGGCTTATCGGCAAAACAACTTCGGCGGACCCGCCAAAGCTTTAATGGCGGGCAAGTCCTCTCTGGGGCGCATACTTTTTGAAAAGCAGTTTTTGATATCTTTGGGGCATCCTCGCTCCGCTGCGGTGCCCGCTCGTGGCTCGTTGCTCCTGTTCGTCGCAACACTCGCTGTCCTAAGGATAAGGTTCCGAAGGTGAGGTTTCCGCCGCCGTTAACTGTTTTGCCAATATTCAAGCCTGTTCGGCTTATCGGCAAAACAACTCCGGCGGACCCGCCAATGCTTTAATGGCGGGCAAGTCCTCTCTGGGGCGCATACTTTGAAAAGCAGTTTTTGTAATTTCAAAACACTCAAATGATAGATTTACACACCCACTCATTCTTCTCTGACGGCGTCCTTATCCCTTCCGAGCTTGTCTACCGCGCGAAAGTCAAGGGCTATTCCTGCCTGGCTCTTACGGACCACGGGGATTTCTCAAATTTTGATTTTATTATCCCGAGGATCAGGCGCGTGGCCGCCGAACTTTCCAAAAACTATAACATAATCGTTCTGCCCGGCATAGAAATCACCTATGTTCCTCCGAAACTTATTAAAAAAGCCGTCGCCAGATGCCGCGCGCTTGGCGCGAAAGTCGTAGTAGTCCACGGTGAAACCACGGCTGAAACCGTCCCTCCGGGCACAAACCGCAGCGCGGCCCTGTCCGGAGCCGATATACTGGCTCACCCGGGGCTTATTTCCGCTCAGGACGCCCTGCTGGCCAAGAAAAATAATGTCTGCCTTGAAATAACCACCAGGCGCGGGCACAACAAAACAAACAAACATGTCGCGGCGCGGGCAAAAGAATGCGGCGCAAAACTTGTGCTGAATACCGATTCGCATTCGCCTGACGATCTGCTTGATGCCGGGAAAATAAAAAAGATTCTTTCTGTGTCCGGCCTTAAGTCCGCCGATTTTTCAGAGATGCGGCGCAATTCGGAAAACATAATAAGAAAAGCAACAAGGAGAAAATAATAATGTCAGAGTTTTCTAAACAGATCAGGAAAGACGCTCTTACAGACTTCGCGCTTAACTCAGCGGAGTGGATTAAAGCCAACAGGACGCTTTTCTTAAGCATCGCCGGCTCTGCCGCCGGAATTATAATTTTTGTTATTTTTTTCTTCACGCGGTTTTACACGCTTAACGCGAGGGCCGGCGAAAAGCTTGCTTTCGGCCAGAGCCTTTTGTATCAGGGGCAGGCGGAACAGGGGGACAAACTTATCAGCGAAGTTATTAACCAGTACCAGAGAACTCCGTCCTCGGTACAGGCCAGGCTGATAAAATCCGAATATCTTTCCTCCCAGAAAAAATTTGAAGAAGCCGAACAGATTCTGCTGCCTGTGGCGGAAAGGGAAAAACCGAAAGAGCTGATGCCCATGGTCATCTCGGCTTTAGGTTCGGCTCAGGAAGATGCCGGCAAATACCAGCAGGCCATAGCGACTTACAATTCTTTTATCGCGAGATTCCCGGACAATTTCATCGCGCCAAAAATAATTGAGTCCCTTGCGCGGGTCTATGAACTCACCAACTCGCCCGACGAGGCCAGGGCCTCCTACGAAAAAATAGCCTCGCTCTACCCCGCCACCCAGTGGGCCGTAAGAGCCCAGGAAAGGCTTATTATCCTTTCAAAATCAGCCGGTTCTTCCGATAAGTAAACTCATTGTTTTTTAACGGTACTTTATTTTTTTTCAAGTGTTGACAACAAAAATTTAATTTCATAGAATTAACCCATAAGTCGTCAGCAATTTTACTCTTTAGAGAAAGGAGGGATGCATCAGCAGGCAGCATTGCTCAAAAAAAGACTAGTTTGCAGCATCAATTCTAACAGGAGGAAGATACATGAGGAAACTAATAGCTCTGTTCACGCTTCTCGCGTTTGTAGCCGGAAACTCATATGCCTATGTTCCGCTCTCAAGCGCGCAAAACAACCTGGGTTCCTACCAGAACAATGCAACCGGTGGCATGTTCTACAACGAACTTGACATCCTTAGCATTTATCCCGTTGAATTAATTGATTTCGCAGGCAACAACCTTTACACAAACTGGTCAAACGCAAGAAACTATGCTGCTTCAAATGCAACCTATCCCACAGCTCTTAAATGGGGTTCCAATGTGGGCAACGCGAACTTAAGCCCGCTGCTCATCGGCGTCACAGGCGACCTTCTCGGCAATTTCGGGATTGAAGGTTCCAAAGTCGGAGTTGTTTTCCAGAATTACGGCGGAAAATCAACCACCTACAACCTTGACGGCGTAGCCGGAAATGATTCAGAAGGCAAAATACTAAGTGAAACCTTTACCGCCTTCGTAGCGACTGAAACCGCTAAAAAAGATGTTAAGACAGAGAACACCGATGTTAAATACTGGACCAACACCACAAACACTCAGTGGAACGCCGGAATAGCCAAAAAAGACCTTATAGTTAGGGGGCTTGACCTCGGCTTCGGGCTTTCACGCATAACAAACTCCAGTATCCTTACCACCGGCGGCACAAAGACCTACACCGACCGTTACCTTATGGATCAGGGAGCGACAGACGCAGGTATGCCCGGAAGCGCCCGTGAAGGCGACACGGTCAACATTGCGTATGACGACAACAGCGTTGATTTAGCTTCAACAGCTACCACGGATCTTAAAATTCAGGGCAGATACCCCGTGATGGACGAACTCCTGGTCACCGTAGGCCTTGGCGCCAGATACCGGACTTCAATCAACCCCGGCGGCCTTGTTGACATCACCGGAGCTGCTCAGGGAACACTTGAGAAAAATGCTATAACAGTTGCCGCAAAAGACGACCAGGGATACAACAACGCGGCTGCAGTTCTCACTCAGTATTATGATTACGCCACATCCATAGTAAACAGAAGCAAATTTGACTATGCTACCGCTCCTTCAGCCGCCAATATTGCTGCTGCCGCGAACGGCGTATACAATTTGCTTGCCGCCAGCAAAGCCACAACAGACTTCAAGGACACCCGTTCGGGCATGGGCCCCATGGTTGACCTTGAAGGCGCCTACAAGCTGGAAAAAGTTAATGTCACCGGTGTCGTTCACTACGACTCAGTGAACCAGCCGCTTGATGCCAGCCAGACCAGCCGTCATTATGTCAATACAAGAACGGTTAATCCGGCCGTGACTACTGAAGTCAGAACCTGGACAAAAGAATACAACGAAACAATAACAACTGAAGGCAATGTCACCAATACAAACCTTGACCTCGGCGCGAAGATTGAGTTCAAAGCGCTTGAAAATGTCAAGCTTGCTCTTGGCGGTTTTATTCAGACAAACACTGCCCTGACTGATGCCACAAAAATGAAATTCAACACATCCACCAGCTATGTCTATGATGACGGCAACGCGGCAAACAACGCCGGCACAGTGGGCATTGGCAACAAACCCGGCCCCGTCGGCGGAGATGGATTCGGAACTGATGTAGGCTTCGGCGAAGGTTCATGGTCCCAGACTATGGAAGGCGAAATTGCTTCCAAAACTGAGACTCAGACCGTCACCTACACAGTGCCTGTTGGCGTGGAAATACCTCTCTACAAAGATAAATGGCTTTTCAGAGCCGGCACATCTTACTCAATGGCAAAAACAAAGACAGTCACGAAGAATGTGACCAAATCCGCCAGAACGATAACAAGCGTTTCTCCGGCCGGAGCGGCTGTCGTAACTCCTTCAACTTATGCCGACACACAGCCGAGCTCAAATGATTCAGTGACTTACGCTGAAACACACACAACGCTTTATACCTATGGTATACAGTGGAATGTGTCCAAGAGCCTTTCGGTGGCGGCAAATGCCGTTCTTGACACACCGGCGAATGTGGGCGCGGCTACCAGAGAGCAGACCATATTTGACCTTGATACATACAGAAGCCTTTCGCTACAGGCTGTATTCCACTTCTAAGCGGAATACTTAAAAGATTAAGAAAAAGCCCGTGTGCCGATGAGGTACACGGGCTTTTTTCTTTTATTAAGAACCCCGCATGTCCCACCTAAAAACGCTCTGTCATTGCGATCTCCCGCAGGGAGAGAAGCAATCTTGCTGTTCCGTCAGAAATGACGAGATTGCTTCCCACCACTGAATCTTCGGCGGGCAGGCAAAGACGGTCCCGTCATCCCAGAGGCAGTAGTCTGGGATCCACTACTTTGAGTCATAAACAAAATGCCATTGTCCTGTATTCCGGAGTGGCGGCCCAATGCTTTGAATAAAATCAGCCGGCCTCCCAGGCGAATGCGAAGCATTTTTCACCCGTCCAAAGACGGGTGATTTTTTGCCGCGGGACTGAACAATTCCGGAATGACAGCGTGCGGCGAATAAGCCGCACAAGCTTGCAACGGGGCGAGATGTGAGCACACACAGGGATCCAGAAAAACCGCTGGATACCAGCTTCCCAGACTGTGTGGCAACTGCCATAAACGAGGGCTTTGAGCTGTTGTCATGCTGAACGCAGTGAAGCATCTCGACGGTAACAATAACTTCGCGATCCTTCGCTAACGCTCAGGATGACATTACGACACAGTCTGTCCGCTGGTATGACGACACAAAGAAGTCCTCCGTTCACTTATAACTTAATCGGTGAAATATTCACCGTCAGGCATCGGGCGCTGCCTGAGAATTAGGGAGCTGATCTTTGATTGATTTTTGCATTCAATTCTGTTATAATCACTTAAAATTGCACGAATCAATTTAGGATGGAGGATACCGTGAGAAAGCTGATACTAATAACCGTTACAACCGCCTTATTGGCCGGCGTTTCTTTCGCCGCTAACGCACCCAAAAGACAACCATATCAACCCAAGTCACCCGCAAGAATCGGCATAGGTTTTGATTCTCAGCTTTCAAACGCGGGGATGCAGTCGCTGGCGCTTCGCTACTGGCTTTCGGAAGACATGGCCGCTGAAGGCTTTCTTGGTTTCGCTTTTGGCGACAACAAAATTTTTGACTTGGGCGGCAAATTCATTTCGGTAATAAAGAAAGAACAAAACCTCAATTTCTACGCCTTGGGCCTTATCGGGATGGAAAACACTACGACGAAGGTAACCAGCACCGCCGTTACAGCTTCGGGCATTACCACAACAACGGAAGACAAAAGCGAAACGGCCTTGACTGTCGGCGGAGGCCTAGGCATTGAATTTTTCTTAAGCGGCCTGCCCAACCTCGGGTTTGGCGCCGAATTCGGCGTCGGCTACAACAGCTCCACGAAATTGTTCGGCACAATCGGCCACTGGCTCTCAAGCGTCGGCATAAGATATTATTACCAGTAAAAACAACGGCCAAAAAACTATGCGGATAAAAAATACTCTTCTTGCACTATTTATGCTGATCTCAGCCGGCGCGCCCTTGGTGGCCGCTTCGCTCAGTATAGACACGGAATACCGCTTGAGGGGAATCAGCTTTGCCAACAACGATTTTGACGCCACAACATCTACGGACGCGGTCAATTACTATTCCCAGAACTTAAAGCTTTCCGTTAAGGGTAATTTCGCTCCCGGCGTGGAGATTGCCGCGAGCCTTTCGGCTCTTGGCGTCGCGGGCTCAACATACACTATTCTGGATGTCCCGGCTTACCCCGCCACAAATTTCACGCCTTTTGTTGACAGTGCCTATTTGAAAATTTCCAATCTCGGGGACGCTCCTATTGATATTTACGCCGGCAAGCAGAACCTGCAATACGGCGACGGTTTTATCATAGGAAACAACGGCAATGGTTTTATGGCCTTAAGGCTCCTTGGAAGGCTTGAAAAACCCATCCCATGGGAGGCCGAAGTATTTACCGCTAAAATAAGCGAGGCTTATAAACCAGACTCTGACCATGACATTTACGGAGCTGTTGCGGGCCTTACCTGGAGCAAACTGCTGTGGGAAGCGGGCTATTTTGAGGACCGGGATTTTTCCGGGTCTAAATACAGGCAGGGCCTTCTTGAGGCCGACACAAGAGATATTGTAAAACAATACTATGACTTCAGGGTGGGAAGGCGGGAAAAGTTCGCCAATTACCATGTTGAAATAGCCAAACAGCAGGGTTATATTTTAAAACCCGACAGGACAAAGGTTGCGCTGGACGGCCTCGGTTATATCCTGCAGGGTGAACTTGTCGGCGAAAACACAAAACTCGGCAAGGTTGTGGCGCGCGCCCTCTTTCAATGCTCAACTGGAGATGACAACACGCTTTCTCTGGATGACACGGATGAATCTTTCACACCGACTCTTATGCGGCGCAGCGACGGCCTGGAAAAATTCGGGTACGGCGAGCTCTGCGCCGCGACGCCGATGGGAATGTTTTTTGAGGTTCCCGAAAACTACTCCGGCATAAACACGCTTAGTGTCGGAGCCGCTTTTTCTCCGCTCTACGCGTGGACCTTTGATGTGACATACTACCTTTATTCCGCTTCCCAGGGGCCGCGCGGAGCGCCTACAGCCTCCGGGTTTGAACGCATTTTCGGCGCGGAATATGCCATGGGTGTTGAAATGGACTTGAGCGCTAAATATATCCATTCAAAGTTTGCCGAATTTAAATTTTCTTATGCCCGCTATACCCCGCCGAATTTCGCCATCTTCTGGCCTAAAAGCAACCCCGCGAGCAGATATCAGCTGGAAGTATCCACAAAATTTTAATATGAAAAAAATACACCTGGCTTTTCTGTGGCACCAGCACCAGCCGATGTACAAAAACCCTTCAACAGGCGTTTACGAACTGCCCTGGGTGCGCCTGCACGCCACAAAAGATTATTACGATACCGTCGCCATCCTTGAAGAATTCCCTGCCATAAAAGCAAATTTTAACCTTGTGCCTTCGCTTCTGGCCCAGCTTTCAGAATATTCCCAGGGCATCGCCCGGGACAGATATTTAGACCTTACTTTAAAGGTTGCCGAAACGCTAACGGAAGAAGAACGGGTTTTTATACTGCGAAACTTTTTCATGGCCAACTGGGAAACTATGGTTGAACCGTATCCGAGGTACGCCCAGCTCCTTGAAAAAAGAGGCAGGCACGCCTCCGTTGACGAGCTCAGAAGGATTCAAACATACTTCAAGCCTGCCGACATAAGAGACCTGCAGGTCTGGTTTAACCTGTCCTGGATGGACCCTTACTGGCGCGAGAAAGACAGCCTCGTTAAATCCCTCTACGCAAAAGGGCGCGATTTCACGGAAGAGGAAAAAACAGCTCTTATAAACAAACAGCTTGAAATTTGCGGCCTTATCGCGGGCAAATACAAGCAGATGCAGGATTCGGGGCAGATAGAGGTTTCCACAACGCCTTTTTACCATCCGATTCTCCCGCTTTTATGCGATACAAATAACGCCGCCGGCGCCATGCCTCACGCCAAACTGCCCCGTAAACGCTTCCAGCATAAAGAAGACGCCAAGGCCCAGATTCAAAAAGCGGTTGAATATTATAACCGCTGTTTCGGCCGCTCCCCTAATGGGATGTGGCCCTCGGAGGGCTCTGTTTCCGATGAAGTGGTGACGCTGATGTCTGATGCCGGCGTAAAATGGATAGCCACGGATGAATCTATTCTCTTTTTAAGCCATAAAGAAATAAACGGCCAGCGCCACAAGTTATATCACGCTTACAACGCCGAAATTCAGGGTTCCAATGTCGCCATGATATTCAGAGACCACGCGCTCTCGGATGCCATAGGTTTTATTTATCAAAAATGGGACCCAGCGGCCGCGGCTGCCGATTTTATTAAAAAACTGCACCACATACGCGACATCATGCCGGAGAACACGCAAGATGCCCTGGTTTCTGTTATTTTAGACGGCGAGAACTGCTGGGAGTATTACTCAAACGACGGCTGGGATTTCTTAAGGAAGCTTTACCATGCCCTGAGCAATGACCCGGGCATTGAAACCGTCAGAGTAAGCGATTTCATTGAAAAACACGCGCCGCAGACAACTCTTAAAAAGATATGGCCCGGCTCCTGGATAAACGCCAACTATGCCATATGGATAGGCCACGCCGAGGACAATACCGCCTGGGACTATCTCAGGGAAACAAGGCATTATCTTTCCAATTACTGCCAGAACCATCCGGATAAGGCCGAAGCTCCGGAGGTCAAAGCGGCCTGGGAAAGAATTTACATAGCCGAAGGCTCAGACTGGAACTGGTGGTACGGAGACGACCACGGTTCAGATAACGATGAAACCTTTGATTTTCTGTTCAGGCAAAACCTGATAAGCGTATACGAGCTGCTCCGCGAAAAAACACCCGACTACCTGCATAAGTCAATAAAAGGAATTATCCATAAATCTCCGACTCTTGAACCGATAGATTTCATAACCCCGGTAATTGACGGCAAGGTTACCAACTACTTTGAATGGCAGGCAGCCGGCTCCTACAAAGTCGGGCACAGCGGCGGCTCAATGCACCAGGTTGACACGCTTCTTGACATGTTCTACTACGGTTTTGACCTGGAAAACCTTTACCTCAGATTTGATCCTAAAAATGAAACAAAGGACGGCCAGGAGGCCGGTATCAGCATAAAGGTTGTCTTCTTAAACCCTGAAAATACCTCAGCCGAAGTAGTTTTGGGTAAAAAATGGGATATTCCGCGGCTTCATCTCTCCGCTAACGGAGCCTCCGAAAAGCTTGAAAAGGTGGCTTACGGCAGGGTATTGGAACTTGCCATCCCCATTGAAAAACTTAAACTAACTGATGACAGCAAAACTCTTGAGTTTGTTATCATTGTTGAGCGCGACGGGATGGAACTGGAACGCTGGCCCTATGAAAGCTCTGTAATACTACCAAAACCTACCAAAGAATTCACTCTCAAAAACTGGTCTGTTTGACCAAATCTCACGCATTTCTTTAAACAATTAAAGCGTACATTTTTACAGTGGATAGTATGTTCCGGAAAAATGCATGCCGGAAAGAAGCATATTAAAAATGCGCTGTATTTTCATATATATTTAAGAATAATACACATCCGCAAATTTATGTGGAAAACTCATCAAATTTTGTGGACAAGTAAACCCAACCTCAAGTACAATATAAACTCGCAATACAACGCATTTTTGCTCTCTCACCAGGCAAATTTCAGCCAAAAACCTCTAACTAAAAGTAATTTACCTGACTTTATTAATTGCAAAATAACATTAAACTGAACTGGATCGCGATATTTACTGCCGCGAACCGTCATTTTACCCTATACATTATGGTTCCGATAAGCTATATTATGTTAAGTTAATCATATATGAATACCTCCGTAACCTTAATATAAAATACTTTAAATTGCGCTGCTTTTACGCTATTTTATATATGAAATACAAATCAACTTAAAGCATTACTTTAATAAATATAAATTAGCGGATGGTTAATTTTGATTTTTGGCGCGGATTTTTTTCGGAAAGAAATATGTTCAACTTTTTTTGGCAAATTGTTGGCAAAAAATTGATTTTACTGCGAAAATTAAGCCGGGATCCTGTCAAAAATTTGGCATAAAAAAAGACCATCTGGGGCCCTTTTGGGGCCTGATGGTCTTTTCATAAAACCAAAACAGACTAACAGCGATAACATCGTTTAACTGATTTCAAACCAGGAACACTAAGACCAAATATCACTAAAACGGAGATTCCTCAAAAAAACCATGAAATACCCCCGCACCTAACCCCCTAAAAAGATAAAATAGGGGCCTAAAATCAAAAATTCATTGATTTATCGTCGATAAATGTAATAAAACATGCCAATTTGCCCTAAAAGCGGCACAAATGAGGATAGAATTACCCCAAAAACAGCCAAACCCAAAAAGACCACGAAAGGAGCAGAGGCCGGAAGGCGGGAGGAATCAGAGAAAATGCCCTAAATTCAGCGCTTGCCAAAAAAACCATGAGAGGAATTGGAGCCCGGACAGGGCAGGGGATGCCACAGTCACAGGGAATTTGAGTACTGCCAAAAAGACCATCAAGGCAACTTATCCACAGAAAACCACCATCGTAAAATACGGGCATTGGAACCGGCATAGCAGGAAAGAAATTGCGATTTTGGAGGGCTTGCTAAAAAAACCATGAGGAGGCAATTAATACTTGCAAAATACTCAAAAAAACACCAAAAAACAGGGGGTATACGATTACCAAAACGCAAAAATAGGGGCCTAAAATCGCAAATATGCGCGTTTATCGACGATAAAATCGGCAATTTTAGTTAAAATTGCGTCAAATAAAACCATAAGCCCTGAAAAAATCCGGACTTTTGCGGTATCCGCATTAAAAAAAGGCCATCAAGTGAATTTTTATTATTTTTTGAATCAGGAAAAACCACGGGGAAATTACTGCTGCTGGGAAGAAGTGGTTTGTTTTTCAGGAATGGCAATGCCGATACCGATTAAAGCGTAACCGCCGAGGATAAGAAAGGGTGAAACATTGGAAGCGAGGTTTTGTCCGGCCGGATCAGTTTTCGTGAGGACAAAAAAACCAAGAGAGAGCACGCAAATACCGGCAAAAATGACCTTTTTACCGACGGAGGATATACCGGATACCGTCGGTTTATTCTGTGCCTGCTGACTCTTAGCCTGATTGTGCTTATTCTTTTTATTTTTCATATTTAAGCGAAATTTCCCTTATAAAAAGCCCTTTTGCCGGAGCTGTCGCTCCCGCTCTGGACCTGTTCCTGCTTCTTAGTATTCCCCCCAGGCTTTCGGGTTTTGTTTTCCCCAACCCCACATCAACCAGGGTGCCTGTTATATTTCTAACCATTTTATATAGAAATCTGTCGGCTTTAAACAAGAGAACTATTAAACCTTTACGACGATAAATCTTTATTTCTTTTAGATTTACAGTTTTGCCGGGCTGCCCCGAACCGGAGGCCTCAAATGCCGTAAAATCATGCCTTCCTCTAAGAAAGCTTGCCGCTTTTCTCATCAGCTTTATATCCAGAGGCTGCGGCAGGTGCCAGCTGTGCCTGTTCCAGACGGTTCGGTATGTGTGGTTCCAGATTCGGTACTCGTACACCTTTCCAATAGCGTTATATCTCGCGCTGAATCCGCCAGGCGCCTTCTTTACGGCTGATACGGCTATGTCTTTAGGCAGTACGGCATTTAGCGAGAGCCTGAAAGCCGAAGGTTTAAGGGTTTGCTTTGTGCTGAAGCTTACAACCTGGCAAAGCGCGTGCACTCCGGCGTCAGTCCTGCCCGAAGCGGTAAAGGAAATATCTTCCTTTAATATCTTCGCGGCAGCTCTCTGAAGCTCCTCCTGCACGGTTCTGCGGCCCGGCTGTTTCTGCCAACCCGAAAATTTTGAACCGTCATATTCAATGAACAGGATATAATTATTTGGTTTCACTTTGATGAGACAATATCGGAAAAACGAAGAACATCTATCTGCTGGTCAACAAGATATTGTTTTAGCTGAGGCTGACAGCAGTTGGCAAGCTCCGCCTCGCGCCACAGCTCGCCGTACCCGGGATGCGTCATGAGTTCCGCGAAATTGTACGACTCGTCAAGATTTCCCCAGTACCAGCCTTCAATGAAATGGTCAATAATAACAAGGCCGTTTCCGCGAACCGATTTTTTCATTTCATCGGCTTTGGCCTGGTCAAAGGCGAGTTTCTCGGAAAAACGCACTACGGGTATTTTATATTCTTTTGTCACTTCGCAGAATACGGGGAAGATGTCGTGATGAAGGTGAGCGTGGTGATGGCTGTCTATATGGTCAGCGGCCAGGCCGAAGGAAAAATATTTATCCATCTGGCGCCGAATTTCACCTTTTACTTTTTCAAAATCGGGCTTCTGTCCGGCCCAGCCTACTATTGCTCCGATGTGGTGGTCAACCTCAAAAAACTGGTCCAAATCTATGTGAGGGCCAAGGCCGAGAGTCGGGTTTTCTTTCGCGAGGCGCACAGCCTCCTCGCTCCCCTCTCTTTCCACAAACAGAGAGGCGCTCGTGACAACGCCGTTTTGATGGGCGTAAACTATTGCCTTATTGATCCCTTCGCGATAGCCGAAATCGTCGGCGTTGACAACAAGCTTTTTCATCTGTTAGATTATCTTCCTCTCAATAAGAGCCTCGGCTATCTCAACTGCGTTAAGCGCCGCTCCCTTCAACAGGTTGTCCGAGACAACCCAGAACGCGAGGCCATTGTCGGTTGATATATCTTCCCTTATCCTGCCCACGAAAGTGACCTGCTGGTTTGCGGCATCCAGGGGCATAGGATAAATCTTATTTGAAGGATCGTCCTGAACTTTTACGCCCTTTGCTTTCAGCAGGGCTTCTCTTGCTTTCTCGGGGGAGATTTTATTTTCAGTCTCAATCCACACCGCTTCCGAATGCGCTCTGAATACCGGAACCCGGACGCAGGTGGCGCTGACTCTTATAGAATCGTCGCCCATTATTTTTTTGGTCTCGTTGACCATCTTAATTTCCTCTTTAGTATAACTATTTTCAAGGAAAATATCAATCTGCGGAATAAGATTAAAAGCTATCTGGTAAGGGAACTTGGCCGGCTTGGGCATGGGCTCGTTTTTGGCCCAGGCGACAGCCTCGGCATTCAACTCTTCCATGGCTCTGCCGCCCGCTCCCGATACCGCCTGATATGTGGCTACCACCACTCTTTTTATCTTTGAGATATCGTGCAGTGGCTTTAACACCACGACCATCTGAATAGTGGAACAGTTGGGATTGGCAATTATCTTTTTGTCTTTTGAGAGAGCTGATGAGTTTACCTCGGGCACTACGAGAGGAATATCCGGCTCCATCCTCCAGGCGCTTGAATTATCAATAACGAAACAATTATTTTTCGCGAAAACAGGAGCATACTCCTTTGAAATCGCCGCTCCGGCGCTGAAAAGCGCTATTTCATGGCCTTTTGCTGTTTCGGCCGATAAAACCTCAACGGGAATTTCTTTGCCCTTAAAAACCATCTTTTTGCCGCTTGAGCGCTCTGAAGCAAGGAGCCTCAGAGACTCAACGGGAAAATTTCTGCTTTCAAGCATCTTTAACATTTCCTGGCCAACGGCGCCCGTGGCGCCCACTACCGCTACTTTGTACTTTTTCATGACACCATCCTATATATTATTCGCGATCAAATCGCCGACTTCCGTCGTTGAAAGCCCCATCTTGCCGGCCGCGAGGCCCTTTATTTTGCCGCTGTTAAGAGATTTAACTATGGAGGCCTCTATTTTCTCAGCCGAGTCTTTCTCGCCGAGCGCGTCTAACATCATGGCTCCCGCGCCTATGGCGGCAAGAGGGTTTATCTGATTTTTTCCGGTCCACTGCGGAGCCGTGCCGCCGATGGGTTCAAACATGGAAACGCCCCGCGGATTAATATTGCCGCCCGCGGCTATCCCGAGCCCACCCTGCGTCATGGCGGCAAGGTCGGTTATAATGTCGCCGAACATATTTTCCGTGACAATAACATCAAACATTTCGGGGCATGTGACCATATAAAGGCAGGTGGCGTCAACATGATAATATTCTCTTTTTACATCGGGATATTCCGCCCCGAGTTCGGCGAAAACCCTGTTCCATAGTTCGTACATGTAGGTCAGGACATTGGATTTTCCCACAAGAGCCAGAGTGTTCTCTTTTCCGATTCCGCGCGCCTTCCTTCCGTTTTTGCGGGCGTACTCAAAGGCGTACTTAAGACAACGGTGAACCTGGTCGTAGGTGTAGAGCATATTCTGCTGGGCGACTTCGTCCGTCGTTCCCTGGCGCGAAATACCGCCTATGCCGGAGTAAAGGCCGCCGGAATTCTCACGGATAACACAGTAGTCAATTTCTTTGGGGCCCTTTTCTTTTATGGGGCAGTCCTGCTCGCGGTAAAGTTTTACAGGACGCAGATTTATATATTGGTCAAGTTCAAAACGGAGCTTAAGCAAAAGGCCTTTTTCAAGTATGCCCGGTTTTACATCCGGATGGCCGACAGCGCCGAGATATATTGAATCAACTTTGCGTAATTCGGCAAGCGCGCTCTCCGGCAGGACATCGCCCGTTCTCATGTAGCGTTCGCCGCCCAGGTCATAATTTACCCACTCAATCTTGAACCCGGAACTTTTTGAAACCGCGTCTACAACCTTAATGCCTTCCCGGACAACCTCGGGGCCCGTACCGTCGCCGCCAAGTACCGCTATCTTGTAGTTCTTATTTGACATTAAATGGATCCTCCTTAAGATCATTGAAAGGGTCTTCTTTCATTTTCTTGTCTATGTACTGTTTCAAATTATCAGCGTGCATAAGGTCCACGGTTTTAAAAATAACTCCGTAATATCTTTTACTCGCCCGATTTGTGATCCTTACGACTTTGGCCTTCGCGTCAATTAGAAATTTTCTCTCAAGCAGAAACCTTAAATGGAATACATGCTCTTTATTCATGACCACATTGGTCTCAATGCCGGCGCAGTTCTCGCCGATATCGTAAAGCTTTCCGATGCCCAGCAAAACAAGCCCGTCGCCGTCGTAAACCTCTATGGGTATGACGGACTTTACTCTTGGCGCAGTGCGATTTTCTCTTCTGCCCTCACCGGGATTTAATATACTCAAGCAAGCCGCCTTTCTTGATAATGTCCTGCATGAACTGCGGGAAAGCCTGCGCCTGGTAAACCTCCGAACGGGTAATATTTTTAATTACTCCGCTGGCGAGGTTTACCTCAAGCTCGTCGCCGGCCTTAATTGCGTTGACCGCCTCTTCCGACTCAAGTATCGGAAGCCCGATATTAATTGAATTGCGGAAAAATATTCTCGCGAAAGATTTTGCAATTACGGCCGAAATGCCCGCGACTTTAATGGATATCGGCGCGTGCTCTCTTGACGAACCGCAGCCGAAGTTTGTTTCAGCCACGATAAAATCGCCGGGTTTCGCCTTTTTCATAAAATCCTGATCCAGGTCCTCCATGCAGTGTTTGGCCAGCTCGGCAGGATCGGAAGTGTTAAGATACCTGGCCGGGATTATCTCGTCGGTATTGATGTTTGAGCCGTATTTATGCGCTTTGCCTTTAAGTATCAGGTTGTCTTTCATTTTATTTTCCTTTCAAAAGTTTTATTTTGAGTTTATTTCAGCTGTTCCGGTTCCGCGACATAGCCCTTTATGGCCGAAGCGGCCGCTACCACGGGGCTCGCGAGATAGACCTCGGATTTAACATGTCCCATTCTGCCCACAAAGTTCCTGTTGGTTGTTGCCACGCATCTTTCGCCCGAGGCGAGTATCCCCATGTGGCCGCCGAGGCACGGGCCGCAGGTCGGAGGCGAAATAATTCCGCCGGCCGCGAGGAATATGCTTATCAGCCCCTCGTCAAGAATCTGTTTATACACTTCCGGAGTGGCGGGAATTATCAGGAGCCTGACTCTTGAATTTATCTTTTTGCCTTTTAAAATTTTAGCGGCCAATCTAAAATCTTCAATGCGGCCGTTGGTGCAGGATCCTATTACCACCTGGTCAATTTCAATTCTTCCGACCTCGCCGACCGCCTTGGAATTGGACGGAAGAAACGGAAGAGAAACCTGAGGCTTTATTTTTGAACAGTCTATCTCAATGACATCGGCGTATTTGGCGTCGGCGTCGCTCGCGTAAAGCCTGGGCTTTTTCTTTGAGCGTTTTTTAGCGTACTCAAGAGTGAATTTGTCCGGATGGAAAATACCGTTTTTTCCGCCGGCCTCAATTGCCATGTTGGCCATGGTGAAGCGCTCGTGCATGGGAAGCTTGTCAATAACCGGCCCGACGAATTCCATGGACTGATACAGCGCTCCGTCAACTCCGATTTTTCCTATGGTGTGCAGTATGAGGTCCTTGCCGCTGACCCATTTATTAAGTTTCCCGGTATAAATGAACTTTATCGTGGACGGAACCTTCATCCAGAGCTTTCCGGTTATCATCGCGGCCGCGAGATCAGTTGAACCGACTCCGGTGGAAAACGCGCTTAAGGCTCCGTAAGTGCAGGTGTGGGAATCCGCGCCTATTACGAGGTCGCCCGGCACGACAAGCCCCTTCTCGGGGAGCAGGGCGTGTTCCACTCCTACATTGGTTCCTTCAAAGTAATTTATTATCTTCTGCTCTTTGGCGAATTCCCTTATAAATTTGACCTGCTCGGCGCTGTTAATGTCCTTATTCGGCGTGAAATGATCCATGACGAATACGACTTTTGAGCGGTCAAACACTTTTTTCGCTCCGACTTTTCTGAACTCTTTGATCGCGAGCGGGGTTGTAACATCGTTGCCGAGGGCTATGTCCACTTTCGGCTCAATGAATTCTCCGGCTTTTACGCTTTTTACTCCGGCATGCGCCGCGAGTATTTTTTCCGATATTGTCTGAGGCATTTTATATCTCCTATATTTTAGTTTGTTTTTACAGGCTTTCTTTCGCGCCCAAAGGCCTGCCCGAGGCTATTTTATTAAGCGCCTGCAGATAGGCCTTTACGCTCGCTTCAATGATATCCGTAGAGGCGCCTCTGCCCGAGAACTTTAAACCCTTGTATTCAACCTTGACATTTACCTCGCCCTGGGCGTCTTTACCGACCGACAAGGCCCTTAAAGCGTAGTCGGTAAGCTTGGCCTTGACTCCGGCTATTTTGTCCACGGCTTTATAGGCCGCGTCAACGGGCCCGTCGCCGCAGGCGGCTTCCTGCAGTATAACTTTATTTTTACCTTTGCCGCCGTCTTTTTTTGAAAGCCGCACCGTCGCGGTGGGTATAATGCCGGTCCCCGAAGAAGTATTGAGGTATTCAAGGACATAGGTTTCGCTTTCCGTGCTTATACCCTCTTCCACAAGCGCCAGAATATCTTCGTCAAAAACGCATTTCTTTTTATCGGCAAGATCCTTGAACGCGCTGTAGACTTTTTCTATCTGCTCGGCCTTAATGGAATAACCGAGGTCTTTTAATCTTTTTACCAGCGCGTGCCTGCCGGAATGTTTTCCCAATACAAGCTGGTTAGAGGGTATGCCCACATCCTGAGGCCGCATGATTTCATAAGTCAGGCTGTCTTTGAGCACGCCGTCCTGATGAATGCCGGCTTCGTGCGCGAAGGCATTGGCTCCGACGATGGCTTTGTTGGGCTGAACAACGATACCGGTAAGCGTGGACACCATGCGGCTGGTTTTATATATTTCTTTAGTGTTGACACCGCAGGTGATGCCGAAATATTTTTTCCTGGTACGCAAGGCCATAACGACTTCTTCAAGGGACGCGTTTCCCGCGCGCTCGCCTATGCCGTTGACGGTACATTCCACCTGGCGCGCTCCATTTGAAATAGCAGCCAGCGTGTTTGCCACGGCCAAACCTAAATCGTTGTGGCAATGAACGCTGATAACCGCCTTGTCTATGTTTTTAACTCTCTCGCGGAGAGTTCTGATAATTTTGCCATAATCCTCAACAACCGCGTAGCCGACGGTATCGGGAATATTTACCGTTGTCGCGCCTGCGTCTATTACAGCCTCTATCACCTGGCAGAGATAATCAAAATCGGAGCGCACGGCGTCTTCGGCGGCGAACTCAACATCGTCGCAGAATTTTTTCGCGAAGCGCACGCCGTTGGCGGCGATATCCAATACTTCAGAGCGTGTCTTGCGCAGTTTACGCTCAATGTGTATGTCGGAGGTCGCTATGAATGTATGTATACGGGGTTTTTTTGAATACTTAACGGCATTCCAGCAGGCCAATATATCTTTTTCGCCGGCGCGGCAAAACCCGGCGATTGACGGCCCTTTTACCTCTTTAGCGATCAATTTTACGGATTCAAAATCACCGACACTGGAAATCGGGAACCCCGCCTCAATAACATCAACACCCAGGCGGGCCAATTGATGCGCTATTTCCAGTTTTTCGGATATATTCAGGCTCGCGCCGGGAGACTGTTCGCCGTCTCTCAGGGTTGTGTCAAATATTATCACTCTGTCTTTATTTTTCATTATATTTTCCTTTTATATTTTCAGTTTTCAAATTTTAAGCGTTTCCGTTTCTGCCGTCCTTGCAATTGTTTTCCTGAAGCGGCCTTCCTGAGCGACGGAGTCGGAAATACCGCCAGATGTACTCCGTTATTCCTGTCAGCAGGTATAACAGAAAAATAATAAATATCGTGTTCTGCGGGTACGCCATAATGAGCAGGAAACACAAAATAATGAATATCAGCAGCTGCAGGGACTTAGGCCGGGACAATTTCATTTTTTTGAAGCTGTTATATGGCACATTGGAAATCATCAGAATGGATATTAGCACCATTGTCGGCGGAATGGATTTAAAAAAGAACGGCATCTTCTTCATAAGGATCGGTATCGTTTTTGCCGTAATTTCGCCGCCGGTTTCAAACAGCTGGTAGCTCAGCACGAATGACGCGAGCATGCCCGCGGCAGCCGGTATCGGAAGACCTACAAAATGCTGCACGGAAACATCGTCAAGCGTCTTGACATTAAACCTAGCAAGGCGCAGGGCGCCGGCCAGCACGAAAAACAGAGCTATCACCATACCCGGAGTATTTAAAGAATGCAGCACCACCTGGAAAATTAAAATCGCGGGGGCGACGCCGAAGCTGACGAGGTCTGCCAGAGAATCAATCTCCACTCCGAAGCGGCTGGTGGTTTTTGTCCAGCGCGCGACGCGCCCGTCCACCATATCCAGGCCTATACAGACTATTATGGCCCAGGCCGCGGGAGAAAAATTGTATTGTATTGACCAGATAATGGAAATAAAACCGGCGGAAAGGTTCGCCAGAGTGAAAAGGCTCGGCAGTATATAAATGCCTCTTCTTATGGGTGATTGAGATTTAGTTATCATTTGCCCGACCTTGCCAGAACCGTTATGCCCGAAACGACTTTGTCGCCCTTCGCGACTACTATTTCCGCGGGCGAACCTTTCGGGAAATACACATCAACCTGTGAACCGAATTTTATAAGACCGATTTTCTGGCCTTTTGAAACCTTGTCGCCGCGCCTTACCCAGGAGACAACGCGCCTGGCGAGAATGCCGGCTATCTGTTTTACCTTATATTCCCCGTCCTTTGTTTCTATCGTTATGATATTCTGCTCGTTTAAAATATGGGCTTCCTGCCTCATGGCCGGCAGAAACTTCCCGGGCCTGTACTCAACGCTTTTTACGACACCTTCCACCGGAGAACGCTGGAGATGGACATTAAAAACCGAAAGAAATATTTTTACGCATTTCGCGCCGTCCTCTTCTGATATTTCCATGACCGTGCCGTCGGCCGGCGACAAGATAAGGCCCGCGTCGTCGCGGATGCTCCTGACGGGGTCGCGGAAAAAAAACGCGCTAAACGACCCGAAAACTATAAGCAGAACGCCCAGCGCGTATGGCGTTGAACCCCTGAATACCGATAAAATTAAAATCCCCAAAACTAAGGGGATGAAAATGAACGGCCAGCCTTCTTTAACAAAAAACATATTTTAAATAACCTCCGGCTAATAAAAATGACGGTATTAAACCGTCATCACAAGGCCAACTATTTATTACATATCTACTGGGGTAAATATAACAAAATTTACATGATTTGTCAATGCAATAATGCCCGTAAAATCCTCCGATAGCGCCTTGGGGTTAACGGTGAAGATTTCACCTGGCAAGTAAAGGAACACTGAATATTTTGAGTTATAAGTTTTAAGTTGTAAGTTCTAAGTGAACGGCGGACTTCTTAGTGTCGTCATACCAGCGGAAGCTGGTATCCAGAGGTTTTTCTGGATTCCAAACAGAGCATTTCCGGAATGACGGCTTTTTTTCTCTGTCGTCATCCCAGAGGCAGTAGTCTGGGATCCACTTCTTTGAGTCATAGACAAAATGCCATTGTTCTGGATTCCGGAGTGGCGGCCCAATGCTTTGAATAAAATCAGCCGGCCTCCCAGGCGAATGCGAAGCATTCTTCACCCGTCCAAAGACGGGTGATTTTTCGCCGCGGGACAGAACATTTCCGGAATGACGACAAAGCAAGATCCTTCGCTTCGCTCCAGGATGACGGCGCCTTACAGAACGCAGAGCAAGCTCTGCGACTACAACACCACTCAAACTGCGAGATTGCTTCGTTCCTCGCAAAGACGGCCTTTTTCTCTGTCGTCATCCCAGAGGTAGTAGTCTGGGATCCATTTCTTTGAGTCATTGACAAAATGCCATTGTTATGGATTCCAGGCAGAACCACTCTGGAATGACGGCTTTTGTGACTTTAAGTTTTTAAGAAGCTTTTTGTTTTTATACCCCCTTCGTAGCCGATTATGAGCAAAAGTATTTTTGGAAGCCTTCAGTCTTGCCTGTTTGACCTGCCGACAAGGCAGGGAGTTTGCAAGACTGCCTAAAATACTTTTGCGAATGGCTCGCGGGTGGCGAGTTTCTTTATTAACTTTCTTTGCTCGCCCAAAGAAAGTTAGAACGGGGTGCAGGGGCAGCAGCCCCGCGACTTTGTTTCTTTTTGAAAGAACTTTTAATTCTGGATTCCTGCGTGTGCTCACATCTCGCACCCGTTGCAAGCTTGTGCGGCTTATTCGCCGCACTGCAACTGCAGGAATGACAGGCCCTGATGGATTCCAGGCAGAACCACTCTGGAATGACGGCAAAGCGAGATTCTTCTCTCCCTTCGGGAGATCAGAACGACGGCATGTTTGCCGCAGCGGGCGCAGCCATGGGTGTTATTTCATTTTCTCAAGGAATTTTTTCAGATAAGTGTTATTAGGAGAGAGGGCGAGAGCTTTTTTCCACTCTTCAATGGCTTTCTGCTTCATACCGATTTTAAGGTAAATAGTGCCGAGCCTTTCGTGGGCGAGGCTGTTATTCGGATCCATTTCAACGGCATCCATGCACTCTTTTACCGCGAGGTCATATTTCTTCTCAACGAAATAATTTAGCGCTCTCTGCAGGCGGACAGCGATGAGAGCGTCGCCGGTCATCTCGTCGGCAACTTCATCGTATCCTTCCTTTTTAAGTATCGCCTTCATGCTGATAAGCATTTTGTTCTCGGGAAAAAGTTCAAGTCCCTTCTTGGCCTGCCTCAGCGAATGAGAGAAATTTCCCTTAACAAAACTTGATATTGAGGAAATAAGGTATTCGCGTTCCCTCTTTTTAAGTTTTCCGTCGTCTTTAATGTCCGCGAAACCGCCCGCCCTCATCAGGTATTTGAACCTTCCGAGGTCATACGACTTCTGCGTATCATTATAAATGCTCAAACCCCGGTTATACATTGACATTGACGCCGCCAGCTCGCCGCTTGCAAGCAGCTGCTGGGCCTTATCAAAAAGGGTTTCTGCCTTATCCTGGCGCCTCTTCTCAACATCCTGGCCGAAACGCAGAGCTACCGAGACGCGGTGCGACAGGCCGAGAGCATGCTGAGAAAGAGCGTAATCAAGCTGATAACCGCTGAACAAAAGCCCTATGCCAACGGTTATTTCGTCGGAATTTATTCCAGCCCTTAACGCCAGCGGGCTGAAAACGGCCTCGGCTCCGGCAAACCATTTTCCCGGTTCATAATCGGCCGACAGGGTAAACCTGTCCCCAAACATTTTGTGAGCAACGCCGACTCGCGTGAGCAGAGGCAATACATCGTCGGTGGACGCGTCGGCGAAAGCCGCGACATTTTCAGCCCGCGCGGCCACGCGAGTTTTTTCCAAAACCTGATACAACAAACTCGCGTCAAGGCCGTAAAGCGCGTTTGAATAGGTGTCAACAGACCTCGTGAGATATTTCACGCCGGCGCCAATCATTAATTTTCTGCCCAGAGTCTGCGCGTAGGAGATACTCGCGCCCATTTCCGAAACATCAAAAGTGCCGAGATTCTCGTTATATAAACTACGCCTCACGAAACCCGTGCTTCCCATGCGGACCAGGTTAAGCCCCAGGGCCCGGCGGCTTGTCATAGGATACACATAGCCCAGGAAATTATAGTTTGTTTCTTCCCACAGAATTGAATGGAGCAGGGTTAATTCCTGGCGGTTGAGCATTGTCATGGCGGCATGGTTCCAGTAGCTCGCCGAAGAATCGTCACAGGCGGCCAGAAACGCCCTTCCCATTCCAAGAGAACGGGCTCCCGCTCCCCAGGAAAATATTTCGCCCGGTTCGCCCGCGGCATTAGCGGCCGGCAGAGCCGAGAAACCAAGCAATAGAGATAATATAAGAATCTTTTTCATAATGTTTCCTGAATTACTGACACTACGGCGCATCCGCAACTTCTGCTGGACAACACTTCTGGATTCCGGACAGAACATTTTAAGTTGTAAGTTCTAAGTGAACAACGAACCTCTTCATGTCGTCATGCCAGCGGAAGCTGGTATCCAGAGGTTTTTCTGGATTCCTGCTTTCGCAGGAATGACATATTTTCACTACGAGATTCTTCTCTCCCTACGGGAGATCAGAACGACGGCGTTTGTGGATTCCGGACAGAATATTTCCGGAATGACAGACTTGATGAAATATAGCATTTCTACTGATTCGCAGACCCTGACGCTTTTCGCAACAAAGCAAATAATTCAAGTATTTGTCCTTCTGCTCCCCTTTAAGGCTGTCCATGAGTGAGAAATATTTCGGGGATTTCAGCGAGGACTGTCTGAGTCCGCCGGTCTTTTGGCGGGCGAGTTCCGCAGGTGCCGAAATATTTCAAACGAATAGCCTTAGGGGTGCGTTTCTTTATTAACTTTCTTTGCGCACCCAAAGAAAGTTAGAACGGGGTGCAGGGGCAGCAGCCCCGCGACTTTGTTTCTTTTTGAAAGAACTTTTAATTCTGGATTCCTGCTTTTGCAGGAATGACAGACCAAATAATCAATGTATCACGGCTATCTTGTGCCTTACAATATTATTATTGCCTTTGTTCTTGGCAGTAATCAGCGCGATATAACCGCCGTGGCTTACGAAACTGCCGTTGTCGTCTTTTCCGTCCCATTTAATTTCGTTACTGCCGGCCCAGCCGCCTTCAGCGCCGGAAGCAAAATGCATGGAGCGCACAAGCGAGCCGAACAAACTATAAATTTTTAAATCCACATCAGTATCCTGATTAAGATTGTAGAGTATTACCGAGGTTTCCTTTCGCGAATCAAACGGATTTGGATAATTTGAGACTTCGCTTATAACATTGTCCGATAAAAGCCCGAAGACCACGCGCGCGGCCTCGCTGAACTCGGACCATTTGCCCGCGCCGTTTAAAGCCCTCACGCGGTAGAAGTAGGTGCTTGGTGCCTTGTTCGTGAAAGTCACGCTCAGGTCCTGGCTCGCCGCGAAAATTCCGAGCGCCTTTTTTCTTGCCGTAGAAGCAGGCGAATCAAAGGTTTTTGTTGATACCGTTATCCACCTCGGATACACTCCCTGCCGTTCCTGCAACTCATAGCATGTTATGCTAGAAGTACCAACCGTCACGGCCGGAAAATTAATCACAAGCGTATCCCTGCCTTTTATAATTTCCGGCTTTGAATTTACTCTCGGCTCCACCAGGTCAACCGTTATGCCGTCGCTGACGCCGACCTCACTCCATAAACCATAGTTGCTCTTGGCTTTAACCAGAACGAAATATGTTTTCTCATTTTTAAGGCCCAGCCCGTTTACGCTGATGTTTGCCTCGGTGCCGTTTGTAGTCCAGGCGACGACATCGGTTGTGTTTGAAGTTGTGCCGACGGCAAACCGGCTGTCTGTAATAGTTCCCGAGATAACCGAAGAGGTCCAGGAGGCCCTTATATGCTCAAAGTCATAAGTATAATCGCCCTCGTCAAAAACCTCCGGGGTTAAGGGGGTGCGAATATCGCGAACTGTGGAAAGGTTTGACTCAAGCGGGAAGTTAGACGCCGACATCGTATCAGGGCTTGTAATGGTAATATAAGAACTGCTTAAAAGCCTGACACCGACCGTAGCGCCGACCGTGGCGTTGGCATCAATGTCAAGAGCAACGAAGTACCCCTTTGAAGCCGCGCCGATAAGCTGGGCTGTCAGCGCCAGGACGCACTGGCTTGAGCCAAAAACATCGCTTCCGCTTGATACAAGAGAATCCTTCGCGGTATCCAGGGTACTATTCCCGTCGGCGTCATAATATATTTTGACGGCTTTAATCAGGGCATCGCTTAAAGTTCCGGTTTTATAAATCCTGATGCTTGTCATTGGGGCGCTGTCGTGATCGGTTGCCATATTAAGTTTCAGGAAGGGAGCGTTCTGTTTGTCCTGGTCAACCGTAGAACCGGCAAGGTTCACCCTTGAGGCCGTTACAGTGTCAGGTTGTTCTATCACAGTTGCCGGGGTGGAGTTAAAGCCGACGGGCGCCACAAGGTCCGGCGAGATTACCGTAAAATATGTGCCGGAGCTGACTATGCCGACGGTAGCTCCCGCCGAGGCCGTCTGGCTGATGTCGGCGGCAATGAAATATGTTTTTGAGACTGTAGAGAGAGTCTCGGGGCTTGCAAGCGTAATATCTGCAAACCCGCCGGCAAACCCGAAGGACGGGCTCAGCAGTGTATCCGAACTTACTATAAGCGTATTATCAGCGTCGGCGTCAAGGTATATTTTAACGCCGGCGATATCGCCGTCCGAGCAGGTTCCGCCGAGTTTAACTCTAAGAGCGGTCCAGACTACCTGGCGGTTGTCGGTGACAAGGCTCATGCGGATAAGCGGCTTATTAGTATCGGCCTGGATAACCGACGGGGGAGCGGCGTCAACGGGCGTAACAGCCAGCGTGTCAACTGTGGCATTTATCGTGGCAAGCGAAGAATTTATCGGGAAGTTAGCGGAACCTGCCGCGTCGGGGCTGTCAAAGGTAAAATATCCCTCGCTTGAAAGCGTCGCTCCGACGGTTGAATTGGACGCGGTTTCGCTTATATCGTAAACCGCGAAATACGCGCAGGAACTGGTTGTCACCGTCTGCGACGGCGTAAGTGTGACGGTCACAATCTTTGTGGCGTCAAAGCTGTCCGAGCCTCCCGAAATAAGCAGGTCCGAGGCCGGGTCAAACGAAAAGTTCGCGTTATTATCCTTATAAATCTTTACATGGCTTATATCGCTGTAAGCGCCGGTGCCGGAAAGATTAAGCCTTATGCTCCTGAGCGTAGCGTTATACTGGTTAGCCTGGAGCACCATTTTTAGTACCGGCACAAGAGTATCGCCCTGCGAAACCGCCGCCGGCATAAGGTTTTCCGGTATGACCGTCACAACCGAGGGCGGCTCGGCTATAGTCACAAGCGAAGATGTGTGCGGGAACCCTGAGGTGGAAACAACATTGGGCGCGTTAACCGTAACATAGTCTTTTGAAATCAGCCTTACGCCAAGTGTTGAAGCCGGAGGAACGCTTGAGCTCAGGACAACAACCACAAAATAGGTCTGCGTGCTTGTGTTAATTGTCTGCTGGGTAGTAAGAGCTATGTTAACCGTGTTGTCCGAGAAAACATCGTTGCCGGAGCTTATGGTCTGGTCGCCGACATCGTTGACGCCGTTGCCGTTCAGGTCGCGCCTTATGGAAACGGATTTAACATCGCTGTCGGAAGCTGAGCTGAAACGGTCAATTCTAATATTTGTCAGCGTAGCGTTGGAATACGAGGTTGACATCTTAAGCCACAGCATGGAAAGCGTTTCGCTCTGGTTTGCACCGGCTGGAGCGGCGTTGCTTGATACCACGACAACAGTGTCGGCGTACTCGGTTATGTTTGTCGGAGTCACATTAGCTATAGGGAAATTGGTTGAGGCGGTGTAGTCGGGCGCGGAAAGCACGAAATAGTTTGAAGTCGCGAGGCTTAAACCCACGGTGTTTGACAGCGTGGCGCCCGCCGCGATATTAAGCGCGACAAAGTATGTTTTATTGGCTCCGGACAATATTGTCTGGGGCGAGGCAAGTATAAGGTTGGCGGAACCCGAAATAAATAAATCGTTTCCGTTGCTGACCAAAGTGTCGGTGGACTGGAAAATGCCGTCGGCGTTGGAATCGTAGAACACTTTAATAGCTGAAATATCGCTGTCTGTTGCCGTGCCGGTGCGGTCCAGCTTCAAGCCCGTCCAGATAACGCCGTTGGCGTTTACGCTAAGCGTTAGTTTTAGCATCTCCACATTTGTTGTGCCCTGTATGGAGTCCGTGGGCGCTTTGTCCTGGGCCGTTACGGTCAGAATATCGGTTGTAGGTTTTATGGTGCTGGTGCTTGAGGTTATAGGGAATGTAGCGTTGGAAACCAGGTGCGGCGAGTTTACCGTAAAGTAGCTGTTCTGGGTGCATTCAAGGCCAAACGAAACCTCGGTGCCCGCGCTCGGCGATATATCAGCGACAAAGAAATATGTTTTCGTGCTGATTTCAATGGAATCGTTGACCGCCAGATATACCGAGCCCGCGCTGAGCGCGCCCGAAGAGAGGAATGTGTCAAAGTTGTTCTGGAACAGCCCGTCGCTGTTATTGTCGCGCCACAGACCTATGCGGCTTATATCGGCGTCGGCGCAGGTTCCTTTCTTGTTTACGCGCGCCTGCTGCCAGGTCACGGCGCCAAGGTCGGTAAACATTTCAAGACGCAGAATGCTTACATTGTTCTGCCCCTGAATTACCTCGTTGCCCGCCGGCGGCGTATCGGTGGGATTTACTGTCACAACACGGGGGGTGCCGATAATCGCCGCTGTTGACGACAACACGGGTATGTAGTTTATGCCCATAGGCAGGCCGCTTGTGAAAGTAAAATACGATATCGTGTTAATCCGCGCGCCTATCGTAGAGTCAACCGTCGCGCCGCTGGCCAGGTCGTAGGCCACATAATATATTTTAAGCGACGAGTTAAGCGTCTCGGTGGAAACATTCACTGTTGTCGTGCCGCCCGAGAAGGTGTTTGAGCCGATAAGCACATCCTCTGCCGGCACAAAGTTCCCGTTGCCGTTATCGCGGTAAATGTTCACTCGGGCAACATCGGCGCTTACCGCGCTGCCGGTAAGGTCTAACTTTATCCTGGTCAGCGCCGAGGTCCCGCTTGAGGCTTTCAGGTCAAACCTCAAAATCGGCGCGTCAACCTGGCTCTGTGAAACCTCTGAGGCTATTATCTGATACACACCGGAAACATAGGTTCCGTTAAACCAGAGCGCGGAACTGGTTCCTGTTATGGAAGGCGTCGCGCGGTCCGTGGACTTTACCTGCACGCTTTCAACGCGGTTATCATAGACCGAAACCGTGTAAATCCCCAGGTCGCCGGAGGTAAAGGTATGCGAGGAAGGCGTTATAGTGGCGCTGCCGGTAACACAGACAAAATCCGCTGTGCCGGTATAATCCCTGGCTATGTTGTTGTACTGGTCGTAGGCGGTCACGATAAACGATTTTGAGGCCAGCACCTGTACATCGCCCGAATAGGTGACCGTAAAATGGTTTGCCGAGTCGTTTGTTATCGTAACGCTCTGGGTTGCCGGCGTCCAGGTTTCGCCCGACGGCGTTGCGGTAAGAAGCGGATACCCTGTTACGGTATCCTTGTAATAGAAATTTACGCTGTTTGAGCCGGTAGGTATAGTAAGCGATGCCACGCCCCAGACCGCTCCGTCAGAAGAAAAATCAGCTCCGCCGGAGGTTGAACCGAGGTTTATCTGCGTGTCATTCTTGGCGTTTACAGCGTTGTTGTACTGATCCCGCAGCTGTAGAGTCATTACCGCGGACTGAAGGCCCGCTACAACCGTCTGCGAGCTGGTCGCAAAAGCCACTAAACTTATTGATCCCGCGGAAATGGCATAAGCGTCGCTGTTAGACAGAACCGAGAGGTTTCCCTTCGCGTCCTGCGTTTTAACGCTGAAATAGTAGGTCCCCTCGTTAAGGCCGGTTAGGGCCTGCGACTCGTAGAGGCCCTGGGTTATCGGTGTCCAGGTGCTTACATATAACGATGCGTTTGTAAACTTCGTTTCGTCGTCTATGGCGCCCGAGGTTGTGTATTTAACGGTGTATTTCCCGCCGGCATTGCTATTGTAGGGGCCGTCGTTACCGGGCGCGGTCCATTTCAGCGTTATGCTTCCGTTTCCGGCAAGGGCTGTCAGGTTGGTTATGCCAACCGGCGGAATATCAAAATAACACACCTGTTCCGCCGACCAGGTGCTTTTTCGCAGTCCCGTATCAATTGTCTGTACCGACCAGTAATACGAGGTTTCGCCGGTAAGCGATACTTTTACGCCAAGCTGGCTTCCGTTTACTTTAGGGCGCAGATAGTTGCCCATAAGCGGCGAGCTGTCTTTGCCGGACACTTCGCCGTTTAAGCCGGAAGCTGTGCCTACCCTGACATTGTAGTATAGCGAAGCCGCGGAACTTTCGGTGTCGCTTGCCGCGTTCCATGTAAACAAATGCATATAACTGCTTGTGGACGCGGTAAGCCCGCCGGGCGCCACCGGCGTGGAATTTACTGTATTATACTCGGCGTACATGTTGCGGTAAACTCGGCTGACCTGGCCATAATTACCCGCAATGAGGTCTATGTCACCGTCATTGTCGTAATCGCCCCAGGCAAAACTTGTGGAAGTATCTGTCTCAGGACTGTTCCAGATTGAGCTAAATGTTTCATTCCCATTGTTTCTGTAAATACGATTGGTCTGATTTCCAGCGTTTGCGCAAGCCAAGTCCAGATCACCGTCATTGTCATAGTCACCCCAAGACACCCTAATGGTACCTTCATTAAGTTGGCTGACCCAGACTGAAACAAAGTTATCGCCATCATCGTTGCGGTAAACCCGGTTATAACCATTATTCCCGCAGGCGAGATCCAGATCCCCGTCGTTGTCGTAATCCCCCCATACCATGCTCTTTGTATCAAATGACGATGCATCCCAAATTACAGAAAATGTGTTATCGTGATTATTTCTATAAATCGGATTGCCGCCGAATTGTGTCCCGCAAACAAAATCCAAATATCCATCGTTGTCATAATCTCCCAACGCAATCTCATAGGATGGTTCAACAACAGAAGCCTGCCAAACGGATTCAAATGTTGCATTACCGTTGTTGCGATAAACACGGTTGCCATGACCAAGATTCCCGCAGAACAGATCCAAATCGCCGTCGTTGTCACAGTCGCCCCAGGCTATGCTTGTGGTGCTCTCAATCTCAGTGCTGTTCCAAATTGAGCTAAATGTGTCGCCGCCATTGTTGCGATAAACACGCTTTGCCTGGTTGTAATTAGCACAAGCCAAATCAAGGTCGCCGTCGTTGTCACAGTCGCCCCAGGCTAAATAATATATCTGTTCGCTCTCCGCGCTGCTCCAGACAAGAGGAAATGTCGCGTTGCTGTCATTGCGATACACTTGTTTTGGCTGGCCCCAATTTCCAACCGCAAAATCAAGGTCGCCATCGTTATCGTAGTCACCCCAAACAATTGATTCCGTGTTTTTAATAGCTTCTGTATTCCACAACAGATAAAACGCGCCGGCAGTTGCAGTTGATATGTTTGATATGCCGTAGTTGCCGTTGGCATCAAAGGTGCGTATGGCGAAATAGTAGCTTGTCTCGGGTTTTAAGCCGGTTATCATCTCACTCTCTTGTTTGCCGCATAGGCCCGTCACCGAGCGGTTGACTGCCCACACGGTGTTTCGCGAATCGCCCCACACAAACGGCGTATATGTGGAATATTGTATTTGGTAGTAGCTTGCCGTTCCGGTGTTTACATTGTATCCGTTAGCGGCCGGCGCTATCCAGGAAAGCCTTATCTGCCCGGACTTGGCCGCTGTAAGCGTTGTTATATCACCCGGCGCGTCCTGTATGAAGAAATCAGCTGTTGTTGTCCAACTGCTCTTGCGTAAGCCGGTATCTATTGTTCTTACGCTCCAATAATAGGTGACACCGTCGCGTAAACGGGCTGTGTTTAAGCTATATCCAAGTTGTGAGGCTCCGGTCTTGGGCCTTATGTGGTTCCCCATAAGCGGCGAGCCGTACTCGCCGCTGACTATGCCGTTTGGCACGGCAAGAGCTGAACCGACACGCACCTCGTAATACAGGCCGTCGGCAACCGTAGTCTCGGCGTCGCTGCCGGCATCCCAGCGCAGTTCTACTGTATGGTTCGCGGAACTGTACACCTCGGTAAGGTTTGCGGGCGCCACCGGCGTGGAATTTACTGTATTATACTCGGCGTACATGTTTCGATAAATGCTATTTGATTTACCCAAGTTACCGCAAGCCATATCCAAATCGCCGTCATTGTCATAGTCGCCCCAGGCAACACTATTACTCACTTCTGATTGAGGGCTGCTCCAAATTGTCGTAAATGTTCCATTTCCATTATTACGATACACAAGATTTGGCTTGCTTAGATAAGACCCAACACCACATGCTAAATCAAGGTCACCGTCATTATCATAGTCTCCGAAAGATAAACAAAAATTATCATGCCCTACGGGACTGCTCCACACAGAGACAAAAGTGTCGTTGCCATCGTTTCTATAAATTCTGTTAGGTTGTCCGCTAGTCCCACCTGACGATGATAAATCCAGATCTCCGTCATTATCATAATCTCCCCAGGCAACGCTTTTCGTACCTTCAGTCTCTACGCTGTTCCATATTGAACTGAATGTGTCATTACCATTGTTTCGGTAAACCCGGTTAGTTTGATCAGCATTTCCACAGGCAAGATCAAGGTCACCATCGTTGTCGTAGTCACCCCAAGCCATACTCTTGGTGTTTTCAAGTTCAGCGCTACCCCATATTGAGCTAAATGTGTTGTCACCATTGTTCCGGTAAACGCGATTAGTCTGATTACTATTACCACAGGCGAGGTCCAGGTCGCCGTCGTTGTCGTAGTCGCCCCACGCTATACTATATGTTTGTTCGGTCTCGGGGCTGTTCCAAATTGAACTGAATGTGTCATTACCATTGTTTCGGTAAACCCTGTTTGTCTGACCATTATTTCCGCAGGCAAGGTCAAGGTCTCCATCGTTGTCGTAGTCACCCCAGGCGACACTGGTAGTAGATTCAAGCTCGGCACTGTTCCATATTGATGTAAAAGTTGAGTCCCCGTTGTTTCTGTACACACGATTTGTTTGACCAGAATTCCCGCAGGCTAAATCCTGGTCGCCGTCGTTGTCATAATCGCCCCAGGCCATTGAATATGTCTGCTCAAGCTCAGCACTGTTCCACGCCGAATAAAATGCTCCTGCCGTGGCCGTGGATATATTTGAAATGCCGTAATTGCCGTTAGCGTCAAAGGTTCTTATGGCGAAATAATAGCTTGTTTCGGGTTTAAGCCCTGTTATCATCTCGGTCTCTGCCTTGCCGCACAAGCCCGTCACCGATCTGTTTACCGCCCAAACGGTATTTCGCGAATCGCCCCAGGCAAACGGCGATACCGTGGAATACTGAATTTGATAGTAGCTTGCCGTTCCGGTGTTTACATTGTAGCCATTGGCGGCAGGCGCGGTCCAGGAAAGCCTTATCTGTCCGGACTTCGCCGCTGTAAGTGTTGTTATATCGCCCGGTGCATCCTGGATAAAGAAATCAGCTGTTGTTGTCCAACTGCTCTTGCGTAAGCCGGTATCTATTGTTCTTACACTCCAGTAATAGGTGACGCCGTCGCGCAGTCGGGCTGTGTTCAGACTATACCCCAACTGGGAGGCTCCGGTCTTTGGCCTTATGTGGTTACCCATAAGCGGCGAGCCGTATTCGCCGCTGACTATACCGTTTGGCACGGCTATGTCCGAACCTACACGAACTTCGTAATACAAACCATCGGCAACAGCCGTCTCGGCGTCGCTTCCGGCATCCCAGCGCAGTTCTATGGTATGGTTCGCGGAACTATAAACTTCAGTAAGGTTTGCGGGAGCCACGGGCGTGGAATTTACAGTATTATACTCGGCGTACATGTTGCGATAAACGCGGTTGGTACCGTTTGCAATACACGCTAAATCAAGGTCACCATCATTGTCGTAATCTCCATAGACAATGCAATTTGTGGGTTCTGTTTTGGAACCACCCCAAATAGCTGTAAATGTTTCATTGCCGTTATTTCTGTAAACGCGATCCATCTGATTTCCAGAATTTCCGGCAGCCAAATCAAGATAGCCGTCGTTGTCGTAATCTCCCCAAACTACACTTCGCGTGTCTTCAAGCTCGGCACTATTCCATATTGAGCTGAATGTGCCGTCACCATTGTTTCGGTACACGCGATTCGTCTGTCCATCGTTCCCGCAGGCAAGGTCCAGGTCGCCATCGTTGTCGTAGTCGCCCCAGGTCATACTACTCGTATCTTCAGTCTCTGCGCTATTCCATATTGCACTGAATGTGTTGTCGCCATTGTTTCGGTAAACACGATTGGGCTGCCAGCCATTCCCACAGGCAAGGTCCAAGTCGCCGTCGTTGTCGTAATCTCCCCAGGCAATACACATAGTGTTATCAGTTTCAACACTATTCCAAACTGAGGTAAATGTGTCGTTACCATTGTTTCGGTAAACGCGATTCGTCTGATAGCTATTGCCGCAGGCTATATCAAGGTCACCGTCGTTGTCGTAATCTCCCCAGTCAACGCTTCTCGTTTCTTCTGTTTCAGCAGTGTTCCACACAGATGTGAATGTACCATCACCATTGTTTCTGTACAGATAGTTGGCGTCGGAACTATAGTTGCCAAGTAACAAATCCAAATCGCCATCATTGTCATAGTCACCCCAAGCTATGCTGGCTGTTATTTTTGACTGTGGGGTATTCCATATAGAGATAAATGTGCCATTCCCGTTATTTCTGTATATACGACTTACATATCCGCTATCCCCCGAGGTTATATCCAGATCACCGTCATTGTCATAATCACCCCAGGCTGCGCTTAGCGAGTTTACCGTTTCAGTGCTGCTCCATACCGAATAAAACGCGCCGGCCGTTGCCGTGGATATGTTTGAAATACCGTAATTTCCGTTAGCGTCAAAGGTTCTTATGGCGAAATAGTAGCTTGTTTCGGGTTTAAGCCCCGTTATCATCTCGGTTTCGGGTTTGCCGCATAAGCCCGTCACCGAGCGGTTGACAGCCCATACGGTATTTCGCGAATCGCCCCAGGCAAACGGCGATACCGTTGAATACTGTATCTGGTAGTAGCTTGCCGTTCCGGTGTTTACATTGTATCCGTTTGCGGCAGGCGCTATCCAGGAAAGCCTTATCTGCCCGGACTTCGCCGCTGTCAACGATGTTATATCACCCGGTGCGTCCTGGATAAAGAAATCCGCTGTTGTTGTCCAACTGCTCTTGCGTAAGCCGGTATCAATTGTTCTTACGCTCCAATAATAGGTGACACCGTCACGCAGGCGAGCTGTGTTTAAACTAAACCCTAACTGGGAGGCTCCGGTCTTGGGCCTTATGTGGTTCCCCATAAGCGGCGAACCGTATTCGCCGCTGACTATACCGTTTGGCACTGCAATGTCCGAGCCTACACGAACCTCATAATACAGACCATCGGCAACAGCCGTCTCGGCATCGCTTCCGGCTGTCCAGCGCAATTCAACTGTATGGTTCGCGGAACTATAAACTTCAGTAAGGTTTGCAGGAGCCACGGGCGTGGAATTTATGGTACTGAACTCGGCATACATGTTGCGATAGAGGCGGTTTGCGCCGTTATTCGCACAAGCGAAATCAAGATCGCCGTCATTGTCGTAGTCGCCCCAAACAGCAAACACATTGCTGTCAAGTTCAGGCGAAACCCACATTGAGCTAAATGTCCCGTCGCCATTGCCGCGATAAACGCGTTTGCCGTAATTACTACTGTTCGCATAAAGCAGGTCAAGATAACCGTCATTATTGTAGTCGCCCCAGGCCGCAGAGCCTGTAAAATCAGTATCAGGGCTTATCCAAACCTGATTAAATGTTGAGCCACCATCATTTCGGTAAACTCTCTTTGCGCTGTTATGACCAATTGCAATGTCAAGATCGCCGTCATTATCAAAATCTCCCCATGAAAAAGTCCATGAACCGCCCGTTCCTGACCAAACCGGAGAAAATATGTTATCGCCGTCATTTCTATAAACCCTCGGTATCTCACTTGTGCTGGCACTCGCCAGGTCAAGATCGCCGTCATTGTCGTAGTCGCCCCAGAATAAAGATTCGTGATTAGAAACATCCGCGCTGTCCCAGACAGCAGAAAATGTGCCGTCACCGTTGTTGCGGTAAACCCTATTTGAAAGATTATATCTCGCACAGGCAATGTCAAGGTCACCGTCATTATCGTAGTCTCCCCAGGCGGTCTCACGAATACTTTCATTAGAACCGCTCCAGATATTGGTAAAGGTGGAATTGCCGTTATTTTTATAAACTTTCAGCGGTTGACTTCCGGAATAATGGCCTAAAGCTAAATCAAGGTATCCGTCATTATTATAATCCCCCCATGAACAGCCAAAGGTGGCCAACATATCCGGTGTGTTCCAAACCGAGGTAAATGTTCCGTTGCCGTTGTTTTGATAAACGCGGTCATACTGATTTACATTAGCACAGACCATATCCAAGTCACCGTCGTTATCGTAGTCACCCCAGGCAATATTTGAAGTATTCTCTGTTTCGGTACTTATCCACGCCGAATAAAAGGCTCCGGCCGTTGCCGTGGATATGTTTGAAATTCCGTAATTGCCGTTAGCGTCAAAGGTGCGAATAGCAAAATAATAGCTTGTCTCGGGTTTTAATCCCGTTATCATCTCGGTTTCCGGTTTGCCACACAAGCCCGTCACCGAGCGATTGACTGCCCACACGGTGTTTCTTGAATCACCCCAGGCAAACGGCGATACCGTTGAATATTGCAGCTGGTAGTAGCTTGCCGTGCCGGTGTTTACATTGTATCCGTTTGCGGCAGGCGCTGTCCAGGAAAGACTTATCTGCCCGGACTTGACCGCTGTAAGTGTTGTTATATCGCCCGGTGCGTCCTGGATAAAGAAATCAGCTGTTGTTGTCCAACTGCTCTTGCGCAAGCCGGTATCTATTGTTCTTACGCTCCAGTAATAGGTGACGCCGTCGCGTAAACGGGCTGTGTTTAAACTATACCCAAGCTGGGAGGCTCCGGTCTTGGGCCTTATATGGTTCCCCATAAGCGGCGAACCGTACTCGCCGCTGACTATACCGTTTGGCACGGCTATGTCCGAACCTACACGGACTTCGTAATAAAGGCCGTCAGCCACGGCCGTTTCGGCGTCGCTTCCGGCATCCCAGCGCAGTTCAACGGTATGGTTTGCGGAACTATAAACTTCAGTAAGGTTTGCGGGAGCCACGGGCGTGGAATTTACTGTATTATACTCGGCGTACATGTTGCGATAAAGGCGCAGGCGTTTATCGTTGCTGTCATTACTACCATTGATGATATCCAGGTCACCGTCGTTGTCAGCATCAATCCAGAACAGGCTTCCTGAGGATTCTATTTCGGGACTGCTCCAAATAGAGCTAAATGTTGCGTCACCATTATTTCTATAAACACGCCTGGCGTGATAGGCGTTGCCGCAGGCAAGATCCAGATCGCCGTCGTTGTCGTAGTCGCCCCAGGTAAAGTTGCCTGAATTTTCCGTCTCGGGGCTGTTCCATATAGAGGTAAAGGTGTTGTCGCCATTGTTGCGGTATACGCGATTCGTCTGTCCGTCATTCGCGCAGGAGAGATCCAAATCGCCGTCGTTGTCGTAATCTCCCCAGAACATGGTGTAGGTTTCCTCGGCATCCGGACTATTCCAAATTGGGGAGAATGAGCCGTCACCATTGTTGCGGTATACGCGATTGGTCTGTAAATCGTTCGCGCAGGCAAGATCCAAATCGCCGTCGTTGTCGTAATCTCCCCATATGAGACTGCGTGTATTTTCTGTTTCAGCGCTTGTCCACACAGAAACAAAAGTATTATTGCCATTATTTCTATAAATACGGTTTACCTGGGCATAGTTGCCTGCCGCAAGATCAAGCAGTCCGTCGTTGTCATAATCACCCCAGGCCAGACTACGCGTGTCTTCGGACTCACTGCTGGTCCAGATCAAGGCAAACGCTCCGCCGCCATTATTTCGGTAAACACGGTTTACCTGGTTAATTATATTACCACAGGCAAGGTCCAGGTCGCCGTCGTTATCGTAGTCTCCCCAGAAAACGCTTCCGGATGTTTCGCTTTCGGCGCTGTTCCATACTACCACAAAAGCACCGTTACCCATATTTTTGTAAATTCGGTCTGCTCCTGCATTCCCGCTCGCTACATCGGCCAAACCGTCATTATCGTAATCTCCAACTGAAATACAGCGAACTGTACCGGTCTCGGTAGCTGTCCAAAGCGAATAGAATGCCGATGCGGTAGCGGTAGATAAGTTGGAGCTTCCAAAATTCCCTGTAGAATCAAATGCTCGTATTGCAAAATAGTAGCTTGTTTCGGGGCGAAGGCTTGTTATCATCTCGGTTTCCGGCGCGCCGGCAAAACCCGTCACGGATCGGTTTACTGCCCAAACGGTGTTTCGCGAATCGCCCCAGACAAACGGCGTGAACGAGGAATACTGTATCTGGTAGTAACTGGCTTTATCAGCGGTATCGTAACCGTCTGCGCCGGGAGCAGCCCATGTCAGCGATATCTGTCCTGATTTTGCAGCGGCAAGGGAAGTTATGTCGCCCGGAGGAGTCACGGTATCGGCGGCAGATATCGGCATTGTCCGGAAGATTGAAAGAGACAGAAGAATAGCTAAGGAAAGCAGAGATTTTAGAGGGAAATACGAATTAATTGACGAACCCGTGTTGTGGGGGAAATGACTGTTTGGGGATGTTTCGCGGAAAAAGAAAAAGAAGGCGTTAGACAAAAGCCTTTTGACAGTTGAAAATACGCGGTTGAACTGTGTCAACTTGGCCACTCCGCTCCCCCAATATTGACTGTTTGGCAGTTAGGAAAGGTTATTGCCCCACGGCACATATTGTAAATCATTTATTAATAAAATTCAATGATTTTTTGAATTAACAAAAATATTAATCACAAAACAATATGTCAATACAAAGTCAAATGACGAGATTGCTTCTCTCCCTTCGGGAGATCGCAATGACGGCGACGGCACAAAGAGACCCTTCTCTCCCTTCGGGAGATCGCAATGACAGCGTTCTATGGTGTCATCCCAGAGTCAGTAGTCTGGGATCCACTTCTTTGAGTCATTTACAAAATGCCACTGTTCTGGATTCCGGACAGAACATTTCCGGAATGACGGACTTTTTACGGCGAGATCCAGGATGACGGCGCCTTACAGAACGCAGAGCAAGCTCTGCGACTACAACACCACTCAAACTGCGAGATTGCTTCGTTCCTCGCAAAGACGTCCTTTTTCTCTGTCGTCATCCCAGAGGCAGTAGTCTGGGATCCACTTCTTTGAGTCATTTACAAAATGCCACTGTTATGGATTCCTGCTTTTGCAGGAATGACAGCTTCTTTAACACTGCGATTGCCGCGCTGCGCTCGCAAGGACGGCGCTTTTTCTCTGTCGTCATCCCAGAGGCAGTAGTCTGGGATCCATTTCTTTAAGTCATTAACAAAGAGGCGTTGTTCTGGATTCCTGTTTGCACAGGAATGACGGATTTTTTGACAACGAGATCCTTCGCTAACGCTCAGGATGACGACGCTTAACAGAACGCTGAGCAAGCTCGGCAGCTACGGAACCATTTTGACGACGAGATTGCTTTCCGCCACTTTGTCGTTGGCGGACTGTTGCGTCGCTACGCTCCTCGCCCGCCACTGAACCTTTTGCGGGCAGGCAAGGACGGCGTTTTACAGAACGCAGAGCAAGCTCTGCAACTACAAAACCATTTATTGTGGATTGATAGAACCTTCTGGGAAGGGCGGGACAACGCGGAGAGGGTCTTATCCGGCGGTGAGAATGGAACGGAAAGCCTGCATGGAGCCGGTATTTATGGCCTTATTGACAGATTTTTGTTTCTTCAGTTCGTCCATGACAATAGACTCAATAATCAGGGGAACCGCGACAGCTATCTCTTTTTGTTCCCTCGCCTCTTTTGTCAGAAGGGCAGGAGCGGCGGCATTATATACCAGCAGATTATTCTGATTCACGCTTATTTCATTTTCCAGCTGGCTCGCGGTAAAAGCCGGGTCATGGCTTCTCAGGGCGCGGTAGGCCGCGAAATTTTTCTGACTGTACCCGCTGCCCACCAGGGCGTAAAGCGAGTTATAGCCGCCTGCCTTGAAAGCGTCCCGGAGAAAATCTCCGCTTACCTCTTTTCCAAGATTAATGGATAACAATATTGACGCTAACTCCGCTCTATTTTCGGAAGAGGCTATCTTCGCGGAAAGCTTGTCATACAAATTTGTCAAATCCCTTTCCGGATAGATTATGGCCATGGAATTTACATAGTACATAAACCTATAAATATCGCTTTCGTTGGTTTCGTTAAAAGCCCTCGTGAGGCTCAAAAACTCATTGTTCAGCAGTTTCAACAAATTCCGGTCGCCGCAGGCCTTTACGGCTTCAATAAGCTTAAACTGCGCCAGACTGTCCCCCTTAACAGCTTCCAAAATATCAAGAGCGAGAGCTTCCCGCTCGCCCGGAGCGAACAAATAAATAATGGCAGGAAATATTTCAAGCGTTTTATCAATGCCGAGTTCGGGATCAATCGTGAGCCTGCCGTCCTCAAAAGTAAGATTGCGGCTGAGTTCTTCAAAATAGTTTTCCAGAGCCGCCGCCTCCGAGGCTTTTTCGGGAGGAATAGACAGCGCGCTTCTTTTCATAAAACCGGAAACCGCAATGCCGGAAAGGATTCCTCCGACTTTCGCCAGCAGCGCCTTCCGCGCGTTGAGATCTTTCGTCTCGGTGATTTCGGCAAACAACCCTTCTAACCTGCCGCTCAGAGAGCTTTCAAGCCCGGCTTTTTTTACCGCTTCCCGGACTTTTTCGGCGTAATCGCCCGTATCAGTATTTCCGTCAAGACTTAAAGCCTGTTTTATTATATCGGCCGCCACCTTAAGGAACTGGCCGCTGTACTCCCTGCCGCCGACACTAACGCTGACGGATTTAAACATTCTGTTGAAAGCGGCCTCGCTAAGCTCAATGCCCCTGCCGGTGTTTTTTCCTTCGGCATACAACCCTTCCACAGTCATAACCCTGCTTAAGGGCGCCCAGTCGCGCAGCAAATCCAAAATCCTGGCGAGCCCAACGCCGCTTTCCGTGTCGGCATAGCTGATGTCTCCGCCTAATTTAATCGCGGCATTCTCAAGCTTGCTTCTGAGCATTTCTTTGGCGACCTTAAGTGTATTTTCGCCGTATATGTTTTTGTCTACAATTGGGCTCACTCCGGAATCTCTGAGTGTTTTGAATATCATTTGCAGTTGTTCTTCGCTGAGCTCTTTAACTTTGGATGCGTAAATCATATTCTTAACATCCAGGTAAGGCTCAAAACCGTGGTGGCGGTATTTTTTTACGATTTCAAGCGTTTTTTCGGAACCTTCAACCATCACGACAACTTTGTTCTTTTTTATTCTGCCCTCAGAAATGGCCTTTTGTATCATGTCCTTAACCTGCGCCAAAAATTCTTCGGCCTGCCCTTCATCCATCCGCGTTATGTTAAGATACACTCCGGAGGCGAACTCAAGGCTTTGCGCGATATTTTCAAGCGTCATGTTCTCGGGGCTTAATCTTTCCACATACTCCCCGCCGCTGTTTATTATAGAAGAAATGACTTTGCGCTGCTGGTAGGATAGAGCCGCGTTAATTCTTTGTTCCCTCTGGATATTCCTCTGAGCATTTTCAGAAAATCCCCCAAACTCCATGATTTCCTCTGCGCGATACATAAGCGCCCTAATTTTGTTTTTCGCGGCTTCATCTTTCACGGGAAGGCTCTCGGCCTCGGCAATTTCATTTTTAACGCGTGTCAGCAGGTCTTTCAGGGCGGCATCTTTAATATCTTTCAAAAATCCGTTTATGAGCGAGTCAAAATCAAGGCTCAGCGGATCAACATTCTTTCCGTCAAGAAGGGAAGCGGCGACAATTCTCATCCGCACCCCGTCCTGAGCCGTCTTGTCCGCCATCCTGGCGGCGAAAGGAAGCTTTACCGTGTCAAAAACAGCCGACACTTTCGTCTGCTCTCCGGCCGGCCGGCCTTCTTTTTTTACCTTTTCCAATTCAACGAACGCGTCCAGGTTACGCTTGTATTCTAATTTAAGGCCTTCAATATAGTCTCCAATTTTGTCTCCCGCCGCTTCCCAGGGCCTGTAAACAATGTTGCGGTCCCGCCTGCGCTCCAGGTCTGCCATAACCGGCGCTATTTCTTTCATTACAAGGGCATTAGACTCCACCGACCACACTTCTCCCCCAAAACCAAGTTCATTAAATTTTCGTTCAAAGATACCCCGGGCATGGTTTTTTTCCGAAACCAGCTCTCTGACAACTCCTGCCAGCAGAATATTTTTATTTATCGCGCCCAGGGGCTTCGTATCCTGCCCCCCATACCTTGCCGGATCCTGCGCCAAATCAGCGAAAAGCACAAGGCCGCGCCCCTTTTCGGTTTCAATTACCCTGTAATACAGGTCAACCAGCGCCGCGACCTGCCGGCCGTCAATATTCAGCGACAAAGGAATTGTATTTGAAGCATTTTCATTTTCAAGCCGGTCTCCGCCGAAATCCTTATCGTAAATTGTCACGCCTAACGGGCGCGCGTTTATTCCCGTCCGCGCCGCGACAACCTTTTCCAGCTCGGTGACATCGGTTGAGGCAAGAACCGCCGCCTTATCGGCCGTAATATCTTCCCTGCTTTCCGAAGCAGCCGAGTCAAGCGCTAATTTTGCCGCGGACTTTTTAAAACCTCCTGCCGCCGCGCTAAGAGCCTCGCTTGCCACGGACGAAATATCAACCGGCTTCTTTTCATACGCGCGGAGCGCGTCGCTGGCCGTTATCTTTCCGTCGGAAACAGAAATCAGTTCGGCTCCGTCGCTGTCCCTGCTGATCCTGACAACAAAACCGTCGTTTTCCGACAATATTTTTTCTTTGACTCCCACCGACGCGAAAAGCTGGCGCAGGGCCTCGCGGGCATCCATGCCGAGCGATGATTTATGCGCCGATATATCGTTCCCGTTGCTCTCAAGGACTTGCTTTATCAGCGCCATATACCCCGCTCCGGCATTTATAACTTCAATCGCGGTTCCGGCAACCGTAACAGTTCTTCCGTTCTGACGCGATGCCGATATTCTCTCCGCCGCATTAGCTTCAAGAGCTTTTTTTATTTCCCGCAGTTCGCTTATAACGCCTTCCATTGCCACGGGCCTGCGGTCGGACGGCTGCGTCCTGGTCATGTTCTCAATAAGCGAGTCAAGCCGCGGCTGAAGGCGTTTGTCCTTTAGAAGATCCCTATACCCGAGAAGCGAATAAATAGTCCGCCCCAGGCTGTATATATCAAAAAGAAGTGTGGCATTGTCGTCCTGGGGGGTGTGGAAAGTATCTCTCTGAGAAACATATGAGCCCTTTTTCTGAGTAAGGCCCAAATCAATTATATTTACCGCAAGCTCTCCGTTAATTATTGAAAACACCATATTATCAGGCTTGACATCGCAATGAATGTAGCCGGCCTTGTTGTGCATATCTCTTAAAATGGCCGCCGCCTTTATCATCGCTTCCAGCTTCTGAGCATCAGTAAGGTCCGCCCATAATGTATTGCGCTCTAACGACGACGCCCGGGGAATATTTTTCATCCTGAACCAGAATTTACCGTCTCTGCTGACGCCTGCCGCGGTAGGAATCGGGATACCGGCAACCTTCATCTGGTCAAGCAGAAGCAATATGGAAAGATCCCATGAAATAGCCATATTTTTTTCTATTTCAAGGCTTATCTTGGTGCTTCTCTCTCCTTCCGGATCAATCGTGACCGTACCGAATTTTCCGCTCTTTGAATGCATACCGATAAAAACCGGCTCCATAAGGCTTTGTGCCAGTTCTTCGGCAGCATCCTCCGAGAGAGCTCCCGATTCCGAAAGAATAGAAGCATAGCGCCTGACAAGGTCGGACTCATCAAGGAACATCCTGCTGAGCCTCTCTCTTAATACATTGTCTTCCTCACTGCTTTTTTCGTGAATCAAATCTTTTGAAACCTGTTTGAAAAGCAGTTCCTGCAGCCGCATACGGGATTCTTTGCTGTTCTCCCTTATCAGCCCTTTTATCTTTGCATTTCTATTCATCAGCGCGTTTATGCCGTACAATTCCTTAATAAGGCCCCTCATATTTGACGGTATTCTTCCTTCAACGACCTTTACCGTGAGAGAATCAATCAAAGATTCTATCCTGGACTGAGCTGATTTATCTTTCAGCCTTATCCGTTCGCCCAGCAATGTTTTTAACAATTTGCCTACGCTGTAAAGGTCAAACCGCTCGCTCGCCGTTTCGTCTCCGGGAGCATACTTCAAATCCCTCACCCCTACATTCCCGCCTTTGGCCTTTGAAAGGCCCAAACCGATAAGCATCAGTTCACCCCTGTCGCCTATCACGATTTTTTCTGGTTTCAGATCGCAATGCGTCACCCCGGAGTCGTGCATATTGCGAAGAATCGCCACCAGACTGATGAGGGTTTTTATCTTTGCCTTGTCGGAGAGAGCGGCCCATGTGGAATTTTCATCAAGAATGCTTGAACGGCGCACCCCGCTGTACCTGAACCAGAACCTTCCGTTAAAGTCAAAACCGGCGGCCCTGACAAACGGGAAACCCTTCACGCTCTGTTCGGAAAGTTTAATGAGATTTATAACCTCATTGATATTTACTTTATTTTTTCCGTCATCAAGGCTTATTTTTGTCGTTCTTTTTCCGCTCTGGTCAACAAAAACCTCGCCAAAACTTCCGCCGGCGTATTCACTGCCGACGCGTTCGGGCACCAGCATCTGCCTGGCGAGTTTATCGGCTTCGTCTTTTGTGACTACACCGGTTTTTTCAAGGAGGGCCGTGTAACCGGAAAGAATATTATCCCGGCTGAAATCAACGGGTTTAAGTTCATTATTCTCGGACCGGAGCTGATTAAGGAGTTGATAGAACAGCACCTCCTGGAGCTCCATTCTTGATTCCTTATTCTTTTTTATAAGGTATAAATTTAACATCGTCCGGACATCGGCGCCCGCGAAAGAGTACGCGCCGTTGACATTCTCGCTCCATTTCTTTTCCTCATAAGTCAGAGGAGCCGAGCCTTCAATAACCTGTCCGGATTCTTCCGTATCGTTAGCCCTGAACCAGAACTTTCCGTTTGAATAACCGACGGACTGAATCCTGGGAATGCCCTTGGATTTTTCCTGAGACAGCTTAGCGTAGAGGCAGGCCTCGGTAATCAACGGGGTATTATTTTCCGAGGCTATGCTGAGCTTGAGCGCGCCGGTTGAATCATAGTACTGACGCGTGCCTCCGGCCGTGAAAGCCTCGGATTCGGGCCCGAGATACACCGGCTTAACAAGCTCCTCAGCCATAACGAGCGCTTCGCTCCTGATTATTTTTCTTCCGTTTAAAGACATTATTATATTCGCGAAGGCGCTTATGAGGCTCTCCCTGTCTTCCAGAAGCACCTGCAACTCGTCAATGTCAGATACATTTTCAACCAGCGCGTTAAAAACCACTTCCTGAAAAATAATCCGTTTGACGGGAGTGGCCATCATCGCCACGGGGGACAGTCCGTAGTCCGCGTTGAATATACGGTGCAAAATGGCCGCGGCGGTTGCCGCCGAAGCCATAAGCCACGGTAATATATTGGCCGACAGAATGTTTCCCACCCCCCCTGCGGCGGCCTCCGGTATTGACGAGGCGGCCTGAGCGAGTTCCGTAAATCCAAATACCGTAAGCAAGGCTGCGGCCGCGATTGAAAGCGGCTTTAATCCGGCCCAGGACCTGACAGCGGCTTCAGATCTGGAAATTTCATCTTTCAGATCCCCCGCAGGTTCCTGTTTTTCATCCTTAACTGGCCTAAGGCCTATTTCGGGCTTTCGCGCAAGATCCTCATAAATGTAATTGTAGTATTGCTTCAGCTTAGCCCTGTATTCGTCCGTCTTATAATCCGCCGTTTTCATTATAAGGAGCGCGCCGTAGACCTCGCGGAGTTTAGCCCCTTCTTCTGATGACATAACACCGCGGCTCTCCAGTTCCGCTATAACATCGTAAGTATTAATGATGTCCGCTATTGAGTGCTTAAGCCTAAGATAATGAATCATGGTGTTAACCACTCTTGTGAGCTTCTTGGCGTCAGGCCCGCCGTCCAAATTCCGGAAATTCCAGTCATCCGACCCAAATCTTATTTTCATTGTTTCCGCTGACATGGGTTCATCAAATAGAGACTCTTTCATCCGGCGAAACTTTTCAAGCGATTTATCATCTCCGGCAACGACGGCGGCATCAAGGAGGATTGAAACGGCAAGCCAGGGTAAGTCGCCGTATTTAAGTTCGCGTTCTACATCAATATTCGCGACACTTACCTTAATGCCGATGGAATCAAAAATGCTTGTTATTTTATCGCTGAGTTTATGAGCGAAGTCGTCGCCGATAACAATCAGGTCAAGATCGGACTTCCGGCCTGCTTCTTCCCTGGCCACACTGCCGAAAGACAAAATAAGAAAAGTCGGATTAACAGGAAGCGAACCGAACTGTTTAAAAATCATATTCTCGGCGGTTCTGAAGCTGTTATTCAGTTTGTCTTTAAGGGTCCGGCTTCTCAGTCTGGCGACTTCCATGCGTTTGTTAATTTCTTCTTCCGTTATGGCGCCGGGCTGGAGCAGAGGCTCCGCGGCCTTAACTTTAAACCAGAAATTTCCATATTCATCATAACCCGCGGAAAGCAGGCCCTCGGAGCTTCCGGCACCGTCAATGCTCGCTTCCGCGGCTTTTCCAGCCTCATCAATCACAGAAGCGTTAGTCTCAACTGAGGCGCTGATTTTCAGCATATCGCGGGCGTCAATATACTCATAGCCCTCGGCGAGTTCATTAACCTTCCGCGCCCCCTGAAAAACCGGACTCAAGAGTTTCTCTGCTATCCGCGTAGCGCCGGTTTTATCGGCCGCCGCGCCGTCAAATTTTTGCACTTCTTCAGCATAGGCCTTTGTCAGCAATTTCCGGTCCGCGAAAAGTTTTTTCAAATCATCGGCACTCTTATATTTTTTTGCTAAATTCGCGAACACCAGTTCCTGAAATTTTGACCTCATAGCCGGCATTCCGATTATTCCTTCAACATTTATGCTTAATATGTGCCTGTCTGCCGCCGCGAAAATCCCGGCAACAACCGCGCCCGCCGCTGCCAGCCAGGGCAGAATATTTGACGACAGCGCATATCCAAGACTACTGATAATTTGTCCGGAGACCGTCAGCGCCGCGGGATCGGCGGCCGCCATCGCGGCCTGGGCAGCGTCCGTCAACCCAAAAACCGACAGCAGGCCTGCAGCGACAGAAGTAAATGTAACCCATTTTCTTAACTTAAAGCTACCCGACTCGGCGTAAAGGCCGATTTCGGGTTTTTGGGAAAGCTCACTTATAATCGCGTAAAAATCTTCAACTTCATCCTTCGCTTCAAGTGAAAGAGAGGGCCTGTTTTTCATAACCAGCAGCGCCCCATGAATTCGTCTAAGCATACCGGCTTCAGCGTCATTAAAGATACCGCGCTTTGAAAGCTTCGCTATTGCGTCATAAGTGTTATTAGTATTCACTATCCCGTGTTTTAGCCTTAGCGCCAGCATCATGCTCTGAACCATCCGGGAAACCTTTGAGGCTTTGACCGCTCCCGAAAACTGAGGCGCCCGGGTTCTTTCAAAGTTAAACTGATTAAGCATTGTCTTAACCGCGAAAGGCTCTGCCTTGATTCTTTCTTTCAAGGCTTGCATACTGCCGGACAACTCGGCGTCGCCCGAAATCCTAATTCCGTCGGAAAGCATAGTAACTAAGAGCCAGTGGTCTTCGTTTTTCAGCTCGCTTTTGAAATCCTCAAAAGCGTAACAGGGAACCATTTCCTCGGAAGCTTTGAAGTTGTTTGCCTTAAGAATCCTTGCTAAATTGTCAGCTAACAGGCCGGCATATTCGTACGCTTCATCGTTTTTTGCTATGACAAAAATATCAGCATCCGAGGCATAGGCCCGTTCACTGTTTTCTTTAAGGCCGTTATCGTTAAGGAAGGCCTCGCGCTTCGCCGCGCTGCCGTAAAGGCCTAAGTAGTAAGGATTATTTTCAGGCAGTAAACCGTAATCGGCAAAAACCTTTTCCTCGGCCAGCTTTACCAGTCCTTTGAGCTTGTCCATAATAAAAGCGCTGTCCTGACTGGCGGCATCCATCCTCTCCGCGATTTCCTTATCCGTGACGGCGTCGGAATCCGTTCTGCCGTCTAAAACAGCCTCAACTTCAGAAACCATGGACTCAAGAGTTTCGCGGATTTTTGCTGTTTCGGCGGGGTGGTTTTTGCGCCAGGTCACGAGCGACTGCCAGGTTTTTGCGTCTGTGATGTCAAATTCTTTATCACCCGCCTTAATAGAACCCAAAAGCTCATTTTCCACGAAAGTGTTGAAAGGCTCAAAATTTTCAGAGTATAGCTTTTCAAGGGCGGCGCTGCCGGCAAAGTTTGTAATCAGAAAATGTAAATACTGAAGCGCGGGGAGTATTTTTTCAATATTGTATATATCGGCGAAACCGTATTCAATTCTGAACTTAAATTTATGATATTCCGGAACTCCGTTTATAACTGTCCTTATGTTCTGTGTCTTATTATCTCCTTTTACGCGAACTACTTTCTCAACTTTTTTATTCATTATCCTTCTGTCACTGGCATAAGAAAGGGTTGTGGCAAGCATCAGGTTATGCATTTGTTTTAATTGCCCGGATAGGCCCGGGGCCATCTCCGGAACTCCGAGGTTGACCTGAACCGAATCAATGTCTTGCGCGCTGATGCCGTTCATAAAAATCTTATTGAGCAAAGCAAGCTGCGCGTCAGAGCTCCAGGAAGGATCCAGAACTATCTCCCTGTAATCTCCCAGCGCGGTGTTGAAATCTTTTTTTGCCCTGATTTCATCCAGAAATTTTATGGCCCGCGGCATAAGGCCGTCAAGAACCACTTCAACCTCAAGAGCGGCGGGAGGTAAAATCATTCTCCTTTTCTCACTTTTTATAAGCTGCGCCGGAGGCTGCCCAAAATGCCTGATATACTGTTCCATTCCCGTAGACAATATATCTCTCCGCCCATTCGGCCTGCCGTCAGAGCCTTGGCCGATACCGGTTATGGATTGAATATATGCCGCGGCGGCCGCTCCGGCCGCGATAAGCCAGGGCAGGCTGTTTGCGGAAAATAATTTCGTCAAGCCTTGCGAAATATGGCCGGCTGCCTCTGAGAAATTGGATGCTGCCTGCGCAGAAACAGCGGCATCGGCAAATTCCGCGAAACCAAAGAGAACCAGCAGCCCGGCCGCGATTGAAACAATTTTAATCCCGCCTTTGACACGCTTCCAACCCCTGCCTTCCTCAAGAGATTTTGCCTCATCAATGAATACCCCAATACCAGGTTTCTCCAGCATATTCTTCAGGTAAAAATAATATTGATTCAATTCAGCGAGGCCCGCGCCGTCAAGTGAAGTTTTTTTGCTTACAACCAGCAGATTGGCGTAAATTTCGCGCAGTCTTTCCGACTCAGGATTTGAGAAGATACCCATATTTTTCATTTTATCTATAACATCAAAAGCGCTGCTTTTTTCCAGGACACCATATTTAAGCCGCAGAAAACCGGTCACAGCCTGGGCCATCCTGAGGAGCTTTGCCGCTTTGGAATTATTGTCAGCGTAACGGAATTCGCCTGCCGTGAAATGCAGGCGCGTTTCCATTGATTGGAGATAATTGTCTCCCGCGAAATACTTTTGTTTTAGGGCCTCAAACGCCCGCATTGTTTTCTCGTCGCCGCTTATAACAACTCCGTCCATTACAATAGTCTGATACAACCATGCAAGGTCTTTGCTAATGCCATTTTCCAAATCCTGAATAGTTTTTGCGAATTGCATGTAGTCCGAAGGAACACCGTTGGCATTAAGATATTTACTTATTTTTACACCTAGTTTTTCGGCAAATTTCTGCGAAGAATTCGCGTCTCCCAACACCACTACATCTGCGTCAGAAAGTCGGCCCGCCTCGCCCCGCGCTCCACTGCCAAAATACAAAACAAGATATTTTGAATTTTCTTCTTTCAGGCCTTCTTCAAGAAGCGCCGCCTTAGCCATTTTAACCGCGCCATCAAGTTTCATTTTTATGGAGGCGCTGTGCATGCCGATATTCCGAATCGCTTCTTCGGCATCTTCTCCGTGAAGTGAAACCAGCGGAGCCATAAATCCGAATACCGCGTTATAGGCCATGTGAGAAATAATATTTAAGCCAAGGCCCGCGAAAACCGAGATATAAAGCCCCGAAAGCGTTTTTGACGCGAGCAGCGGCATGCCAATGGCCGGAAATGTTGGAGCCAGTGGAGTAAATGCGAGAACAAATCCAGCTGCAAAAGCCGCTATTGTCGCGTAAAGAACCGTTTTCGCGGCTCTCTCCAACGCCGGAGTCTGATATTCATGGCTTTGCATGAATTCAACAAAAGCGGGCAGGTTGCCTACAGCTTTCCATGAGTAAGTTCCGCCGCGCGCCATCTGAACTATTATTTTCGCGAACGCGGGAACCTCGTATACCGGCGCGTTGATGATCCGCGCCCTGAATAAGAGGAAATACCTCGCGAGGTTCTTTTTAAAAGAGAGTTTCTGGCCTGATTTCCACCATCCGCGGCCGTTCTCGTCGCCGAGGCCGAAAAATTTCGCTTCGCCGTCAAATTTGCCGTAAATACCTTTTGCTGTTAAAACGCTGCGGCGCTGCGCGTTGTCCATGCGCGCTTCAATTTCTTCTTCCGACAACGCAGCCGCGCTGTTTCTGGACTCAATTATCGCCTCCACTTCTTTTATCATGTTTTCAAGCATTCCGCGGATTTTATCGGTTTCAGCGGCATGAGTTTTGCGCCAGTCAATTATTGATACCCAGGTTCTTGCGTTATCCAACGAAAACTCAATGTCATAATGAAGCAAAGGATTTATCAGCGTATCTTCAATATATTTGCCCAAAGCCTTGAATTTTCCGGAAAATATTTCTTTTAGCCGAGGATCGTTTTCAGAATTAACAATCAAAAAATGCAGATATTGTATCGCGGGGACTATTTTGTCAATATTTTCAATATCGGCAAAACCGTATTCAATACGCATGTCAAACTTCTCATCCAACTGCTTTCCATTAATCCGCCTGATTATACTCTGCGTTTTATCATCAACCACTGTCGCCGCTGTTTTTTCGGTTTTTTTATTTATAATTCTATGCTCGTTTACAAACGCGATTGTTAGCGCAAGCATAAGCTTTTGCATCTCGCTCAACTGTTCATCTGAAGGGAATTGGCTTCCCTTCATTCCGATATTTACCTGCACGGAATCCACATTCTCAGGAGCTATGCCATTATCTAACAGTATGTTAACCAGTTCAAGTTGAGTTGCCGAGCTCCAGCTCGGATCGGTGCGCGCCTCAAGAAACATTCCCAACTCATCTGAATATTCCTCTATAACTCTTAATTCTCTATTTAGAATACCTTCTTCAAGAATTTGAAGCACGCTGGGCTTCAAACCTTTAGGCAATATTTCCACCTCAAGTCCTACCGGCAGAACAATATTTTCGTCCCTAATTTCCATGGATTTTGTTTTTTCATCAGGTTCTTTCAAAACACTCAGCCTCTGCATGCCAGGCGAATTAATTATATTGCTGCCGGGAACCGTTCCGGCGGTCAAGGCTCCGTCTTTTCGCGCGACTCCTTTCGTAAGTGAATTGTTAAATGATTGCTCTTGGTCTTTCGGCGCGGCCGCATTTTTTGAATGGCCGCGCTGCAAAAGCATTAATTCATATTTCCCGGACTCGCCGTCAATTTTCCATAAATCCCGCCCTGTCCTGATAGTTTCTTTTACGGTGTCTACCTCAAAGAGTCCTTTGAAGTTTTCGTTTTTATCCTCTATCCGCCTTACCCACTCTTTCAGCACCGCGAAAACTTCGTCTTTGCTGAGCTCTCTGCTGCTGTTTGCCGCGGCTATTATCGCGGGAAGCAACTCACTCTCAACAATGCGTTCCGCGTCCTCCACAGCCGTGCCAACTCCTACCAGGGCTCCTATAAGGGCCGGGGCAAAGGCCGAAGCTGCTATATCCCCGGGGGTTATGCTAAATGTAAGAACTTTCCTGTAAAGGTCCTCGTTGAAATCCCTGGTAACATTTGGGGTTATGGCCAGATATGAAATATTCTTACTGTTTAAGCTTTTAACAATATCAGAATGGAAACCGCCGGTTACGACAATATTGACTTCTTTGAACCTGCCGATGTTTTCAAGCACCGCCCTGTAACCTGACGGCCGCGCCTCAGCACCTTCCGCGGGTATGCCGGCCCCGGACGGAAGCCCGCTCCGCGCTATATTGCCCACAAAGACATCGTTGCGGGTAATATTTGTTTCATAAAATTCCAGCAGGTCCTTATCGTTTATCAGGACTGTGATACCCTTAATTTCCTCATATGGAAAGTACTTCTGAAGCAGCAGCTGATAGCTTTGCGCGTTTTGCCTGAAATAACCGTATTCCTCCGCCGTGACGCTAAGGCCCGCGTAATTTTTTACTATCCGCGACATCTTTGAAAGGAACAGAATGTCTTTGTCTATAGGCGATTCGGCTCCGCGGGCAAGTATCCTTTCGCCGAATGCCTTTTCTTCATTTACCAGATTTATTGGGTTTATGGCGAAGTTTAACCTGACATACTCAAGAAACGAGGCGACATTCGGATATCGCGCGGCGTATTGAGGCGTGTATTCCTTTGCTATCTCGTAAAGCGCGAGAGAATATTCTTCCTGGTTCCCGCCTTCGCCCAGTTTCCCGATCAAGGTCCTGTAAATTCCGAAAGGAAGCGCCTTTTTAAGTTCGTTGATATATTCAGCGAGTTCAGCCGGAAGTTTTTTAAATTTAATCTCTTTGTTGAGTTTGAGCATCCTTACATACTGCGCGAGGCTTGGATAATCCGTAATATCCTCTCCGGCCTTTTTGCCCAGCCTTTCAAGCGAGAGGTAACGCCTGCCGGATTCTTTATCCTTTTTTTCGGGCGCCCTAAGAATAAGGTCAAGTTTTTTCAGAGAGCCGGACAGGTGCCTGGCTTTGAGTTCATTAACCCTGAATTCAACATCCTCCGATATTGCCGCGTTTTCTTCTTTTTTCGCGAACAGTTTTTGAATGCGGGAAAGGTTTTGGCGGTACATATCCCACTGCTCAAGGCCGTAGAGCTTGTCTTTATTTTCAACAACCGAGTAATACTCCGCCCCGCTAATAAGCCCCTTATCCAGAAGAGTGGAAAGCGTGTTCGTCCTTAACTTCTCGCCGGGAATAGACGAGAGGATCCCTGTGTCAACCCTGCCTGAAGGAGCGCCCTCCACAAGTACGCGGTTTATGCCAAAACGGCTGTCAAAAAGCCTTATTATCTCATAAATGTTTTTCTGGACTTCCGGATGGCAGTGCAGGTCCTGGATAAATATGACCAGTTTATCGCCTTCGGAATATTCGCCGCCCATAAAACGGCCGTATTTATACGGGAGCACAAAACCATCAAGCTTGTTCCGCAGGCTCTCCGTTTTAGCCTGTTCCCGGGCCAGCGACGCTATGGCAAACAGCGGCTCGTGAACGACAAACGAGTAAATGAAAGATGCCAGGACAAGCCATGTGATTGATTTAAACAACCGTATTTTAGACATAGCGCGCCTCTGCAAAAGAAAAATCCCCGATGGCCTTAAGCCAAAGGGGATTTAAAATGCGTATTTTTATGTTGAAAATCGCGTCATCAATGCTTCCGCGGGGCAAAAGGAAAAAAAACTTGCCGAATTTTAGCCGTCGCACGGACAGGTAGATGATCATCACCATCAGTATCGCCGCAACTGGCGCCCCGGAAACCATTACGCGGCCGCCTTCAAAGGCCGTTCCGGACTCCGTCTGCCTGTTTTCGCCGGCGGAATTAACAGGGAGGATGCTCGCCGAGGCGCAGCTGTTTTGCGTTTCATTGTCTTTTTGTTTAGGGAGCGCTTTGCCGGCGAGGCCGGAGGAAAAATCAATGAGGCCGAAAATCAGGTCAACCTGTTTGGAGAGATTTTTATTGACAACCGCGAATACCGCCGACATATCGCTTTCCACATCGGCCTGTGAAAGCAAAAGCTCATCAGCGGAGCCGCTGCCTGACAACGGGGATTGCGCGTAGCCGGCAAGGAAATTACCGGCAAGGTTTATAGAAATTATCAGGGTTGCAATAAGCTTCATCTTCACGGTATTCACCTATAGCTCTGACGTGAAAACGGGACTAAACCATTTCAGTAAAATTATTGCAGATAAACCGTATATTTTCAAGGATAACTTAAATAATAAATTTGATGATTTTTTGAGGATTTTCGGAAATTTTCGGGTCATTCTGACTTTTTAGCGAGCCTAATTTTAAATCCGTGGGCCGCTGATTTGTCGGCTTTTTTAATAAGAAGCCACTGCTTGTCCGAATTTTTGAGCTTGAAAAGCGAAAACAGCCCCTTTAAGAGCTTGCCTTTGAGATAAATCGTCATCTTGCCGGTTTCAAAGGAGCCGTCATATATTTCAAAACTACCGTTGTCCCATATATACACTTCGCCCGCGCCGTAATTCCCCTCCGGTATGGCGCCTTGAAAATGAGCGTACTCAAGCGGATGGTCCTCCACGAGTATGGCAAGCCTTTTGTCGGAAGGGTCCAGGGAAGGGCCCTTGGGTACGGCCCAGGACTTAAGCACTCCTCCCATTTCAAGGCGGAAATCAAAATGCAGGTTTCTTGAGTGGTGCTCGTGCACGACAAATATCGCCATATTATTGTTTTATGCCGAAAATACTCAACAATTTGCCCGCAAGTGTCTTCGCGAATACCTTTGTTTTTAACCGCCTCATTTCCTTCGCGGCGGATTCTTCGCCTCTCTCAACTATAAAATCAATTTTGTCAAAATCCGTCCAGTGAAGGTGCCTGATATCGGGAGAGATCACGAAATCTGATTTCTTTAAAAGCATCTCGTTTAAAAGTATGCCCGTTATGTAATTTGACCTTCTGAAAATTTCTCCGGCCGTTGGTTTGGCGTCCCAGGGAACCAATTTGCTCTTCACATTGGAGGCGACAATAAAATCGCCACCAAGCAGCTGAGCCCCGTCAACGGGCGTAACATTAACCGCCCCGCCGTCGCAGTAAAAACTGCCGGCAATCTCCACCGGAGGAAAAATACCGGGTATGGAGGCCGAAGCGAGCACTGCTGTCCTTAAAGAGCCTTCCGTGAATATTTTCATGCGGCCGTCAGAAAGATCGGTGGAGACGCAGTTAAATTTAATTTTTGTATGCTTAATCTCAATGTCGGGAACCAGGGCGCCTATCAGTTCCTCAAGTTTTTTGAGTTCTACCACGGAATATTTTGTGCGTTCCGCCAGAACCAGGTATCCGTTTTTTATAAAGGTTCTGGCTTTTTTTAAAATTGATTTTTTGCTTTCCTTTTCTCCGTCACTGAACATATGAAGCTTAATGGCGGCGAAAAGCGGGCTTAAGAGGGCGGCTTTTACTTTTTTCTCAACCAGAGAAATATCGGGATTTACGGCATAGCAGGCTCCGACTATCGCGCCCATGGAGGTTCCGGAAATGCCGTATATCGGCCGCCCGGCTTTTTCAAAAGCTTTTAAAACACCTATGTGGGCCAGGCCCCTTGCTCCGCCGCCGCCGAGGGCCAAAACTATTTTACTCATATTTGTCAAACCCCGAGCTGGCCGCAGGCCGCCTCAATATCTATGCCTTTGGCGGCCCTTACTATTGAAAGTATATTGCTCTTTTTGAGGACTTTCATGAAACTGTCCGTGGCCTTCATGTCGGAAGTTTTAAAGGAGCTTCTTGTATTGCTGTTGTAGGGAATAAGGTTAACCTGAATATCGTCTTTTTCCCCGGTTTCTTCTTCTATAAGCTCGGTAAGCTTTACGGCGCACTCCTTTGTGTCGTTGACCCCGCTGGCCAGAATGTACTCTATGGTGAGCCGGGCGTTATTGCGCCGGCTGTATTCAAGTCCCGCGTTAAAGACATCTTTTACCGGGAAAGCGAATTTTGTGGGTATGAATTTGCTTCTGATCTCGTCATCGGGCGCGTGCAGAGACAGCGCGAGCCGAACGCCGAGCTCCTCGCGGGAAAACTCAAATATCTTTGGCACTATCCCGACCGTTGAGACCGTAATATGTTTCCTGCCGATGCCGAAAGCCTTGGGGTCAAGAAAGACCTTTATGGAGCTGACTAAATTTTTAATGTTCAGCAGGGGTTCGCCCATACCCATAAAAAGCACGCCGGTTATCTTTTCATTCCTGTCGTTCTGCACCGCGAGCGCCTGCTCAATTATCTCGCCTCTTGAGAGGTTGCGCTTGAATTTTACTTTTCCGGAAGCGCAGAAATAGCAGCCCGCCGGACAGCCTACCTGGGTGGAAAGGCAGACCGAGGCGCCTCTTTCGCTGGGAAGATAAACCGTGGAAAAATAATAACCGTCCCTTGTTTTAAAGTTATACCGGACGGTGCCGTCTATTCTTGATTCTTTTTTTGAGGCGACGGCAAGCGCCCTCAGGTCAAAAGCTCCGGCAAGTTTCTCGCGGGCCTGCTGAGGCAGGTTCGCGAAAAGAGCGAAATCGCCGGCGCCCTTTTCGTAAATCCACGAAAAAACCTGCTTGAAACGGTAGGGTTCAAGCCCGAGGCCTTTAAGTTTCTCAATGAGGGCGGCGGGTTCAATATCCAGAATATATTCTTTTGTCATAAAATTAATACACTATCTTCGGGACTTTGTAGGGGTTCTGGCTTTTTTCTGAAGCGATTTTCTCAAGGCGGGAAATCCTTTCTTCAAGGGGCGGATGAGTGGAGAACAGGCTGAGCATGGATTTTCCGCTCAAAGGGTTGACTATAAACATGTGCGCGGTGGTCGGGTTTGCCTCAACCGGCCTTCGCTGAGCGCTGGAGACAAGCTTCCTAAGAGCTCCGGCGAGCGCCAGCGGGTTGCCGGAAATTTCCGCGCCGGTGGAATCGGCAAGGTATTCCCTTGAGCGAGAAATGGCAAGCTGAATTATCATGGCGGCTATGGGGGCAAGAATGGCGATAGCCAGAAGGCCTATCGCGTTATTATTATTGTTGTTGCCGTCACGGTTGGAACCGCCGCCAAACATCGCTCCCCACTGGGCCATTCTGGCAAGCATGAATATCGCTCCGGCAATGGTGGCCGCCATGGTGGAAACAAGAATGTCGCGGTTCTTAACATGAGAAAGTTCGTGCGCTATTACTCCGGAGAGCTCGTTCTCGTCAAGCAGGTCTAAAATGCCGCGCGTAACGGCGACGGCGGCGTGTTTCGGGTCGCGCCCGGTCGCGAAAGCATTTGCCATGGGCGTTTCCATAATATAGAGCCTGGGCATAGGAAGGTTCGCCGGGCCGGTGAGTTTTCTTACCATCGCGTAAAGCTGAGGCATTTCCGTTTCCTTGACCTCTTTAGCGCGGTACATCAGCAGAACTATTTTATCCGAAAACCAGTACGAGACAAAATTGGTCAAACCGGCAAAAATAAGCGCGTAAAGCATTCCGTTGGAACCGCCCATCATCTGGCCTATAAGAATCAGTAAAAGCGTAAGCCCTGCCATAAGTGAAAATGTTTTAAATGAATTCATTCTGCCCTCCTGTTCATGCCTGCATTATATCAAATTTGTCGCCGACTTTTAAGCGGCTCCCCTGCCAGTAGGCCCACGCGGGCATCGGCTTTTTTCCTTCGGCAACTACTTCTTCAACCGCAAGAAAACCGCTTCCGCAGGCAACCACAAAACTGTCATTTTTTATAAGCCCGCATATTGTGCCCGGTTCTTTTACGGGAATAAGCTCCCCCGGACAGCTGTCAAGAGCGCGGGCCTTTAATATTTTAATTGTTTTGCCGGATTGGCTGCCGGTGAAAAATTTTGTCCAGGCCCCCGGCCATTTTCTCGTGCCCCGCGCGAGATTCACGATTTCCCGGGCGCTTTTTTCCCACGCAATTTTCCCGCTTTCTTTTGTCAGGCTCGGCGCGAAACTCGGGGTTCCCTTTTGAGCGGTTCCGGCGCAGGCGCCAGAGGCGATTTTTGAAAATGTCTCAAAAAGCGCCTCAAAACCAAGCGTCACAAGCTTGTCTTCAAGAGTTATCGCGTCATCCTGGGGATTTATGGGCGCGTGTTTTTCAACAATAACCGGGCCCGTGTCAAGAGTTTCTTCCAGCCAGAAGGTTGAAACACCGGTCTCCGGCTCGCCATTTATAAGAGCGGTCTGAATGGGGGCGGCGCCGCGGTATTTCGGCAGAAGCGAAAAATGAATGTTAAAGCACCCCAAAGCGGGCAGGGTAAATACCTGTTTTGGAATGAGCTTGCCGTAGGAAATAACCACTCCCACATCGGCTTTTAAGTCCGAGAGAGAGTTTATCACGCCGGCGTCAAATTTGGCCGGCTGGAACACGGGAATATTATTTTCAACGGCGACTGATTTTACCTTTGTGAACAAAACCTGCCTGCCGCGGCCCGCGGGCTTATCGGGCTGAGTGACGACGGCGGCAACATTTTCCGTCTTGATAATTTCGCGGAGAAACTGCGCCGCGATCTCGGGGGTCCCGAAAAAAATAATTTTCATCTATTTCCACTCGCCGGATTTTTTAAGCCTTCTTATCTCGGCTTTAATTTTGGGTTTTAACCAGAACGGCAGGTAATCTATAAAGACCTTGCCGTCCAGATGGTCTAATTCGTGCTGAAGCGCCCTGCTTAACAAATCCCCTCTGCCGTGCACCACTATCGGCATGCCGTTCTCATTGACGGCCTCCACCTTTACCTCGGCATACCTCTTGACCTTGGCCTGCAGGCCGGGAAATGAAAGACAACCCTCTTCCTCGTTGAGCCTGCCGCTTTTAGCGGAAATTTTCGGGTTAATAAGAACTATCGGCTGGCGTTTGCCTTCCGGCCGGACATCTATCACGCAGATACGGGCCGTTGAGCCAACCTGGTTTGCCGCAAGCCCCACGCCGGGGGCGGCATACATTGTTTCAAACATATTATTGATGAGACTTATCGTGTCTGCATCAATATTTGCCACCGGTTTGCATTTTCGTTTCAGCAAAGGGTCGGGATATTTAATTATCTTTAATTGCGGCATTTTCTCCTCCGTGTATATTTTACCAAATTTATTCGTTTTTCAAACGCTCTATCAGCAAGCTGATTTCGCGCTTTTCTGCCTCATCCCGAGTGTTCTGAAAGTATATCTCAAAATATCTTACGGCTTCCGATTTTTCACCCAGCTTTGAAAGCGCCAGCCCCATATTGTAGTAAGCCGGCAGATAACCGCTCTGCGACGCTATTATGGAGCTGAAAATACCTCTGGCTTTTAACAAATCTCCGGAATTTAGGTACATCAGGCCCAGTTCGTTTCCGGCGTCGGGGTATCTGAATTTATCCCAGGCGGTATTCAAATGCGCTTTTGCCTCGTCAAATTTTTTCTGCGCCTTCAAAGAAAGCGCCTTATTAAAATACGCTGAAGCGTTTGAGGGTTCAAGCCTGACCACTCTTGAAAACCATTTATCAGCCTCGGAATAATTGCCCGAAATGTACTCAAGAATGCCCAAGTTATTATTGGCTGCCGCGAGAAAAGAGTCTGCCGCCAGAGCCGCAAGGTAGTTAAAGCGCGCGAGCGCAAAATCCCGCTTTGAAGAAAATGCCAGGCCCAGGTTGCTCCGAGCCGAAGCATAATAGGAAACTATCTGCCCTGTAAAAAAATCTCGGCTCGCGCCGGAACCGGCGTTTCTGAAAACATAAAGCTCAAACGGCAGGGCTGAAGGCAGAATCTCGCTTTGCGCCGAAAGCCGGTATACAAGCCCGTAAGGGTAGGACTGATATCCGGCCGGGTATTTAGACGGCAGTTCGCTTACAACCTGGCGTTTATTTCTGTTATAGTCCAGAATAACTTTTTCAAGCTCCTGTCCGGAACCGATTGCATAGCCGGGTAAAATATCGGGGTAATTTTTTTTAAGCCTCTCGTAGCCCCAGCGGGTTTTCAGAAATGCCGCGATTTTGATGTCCGGCCTCTTTCCGCAGACGGTTTGCAAATAGCCCGAAATAAACGCTGTCGGATCGTCCGGATTATAAATCACCGCCCCTTTGCCGGCGGTCAGAAAAAGGTTTTTGCCGTAGTCGTAAGCGAAATAATGGTTTCTGTAGCCGCAGGAACCGTAATTCAAAGCGATGGTTGAGACAAACACCAGCGGCAACACGAAAACTGCCCCACGGAATTTTAATGCCCGCGCCGCGCCGGCCGCGATGAAGAAAAAGAATATTACTCCGGGCAGAACCAGGTGAGGCTCAAGTATGGGGAGGGTGGTTTTCTCCGACGGAGGCAGGTTTGAGAGAATGACAAACCCCGGCCCTGAAATTAAAAGCGAAATCAGCAAAAACCTGAAATACTTCTGACGGTATGTTGCGGCGATGCCCATAAAACCCAAAAATACCGCCGCAAGGCCGAAATGAGCGGCAAGAGATTTTACATAAACCCATAGGTGCATAGCCGCCGCGGCCAGGGTCCAGTGAAACTGGCTCTGCTCGGGATGAAGGCGCAGGCCTCCGTAGTCGGCTCTCGTGATAACTCTTAAGAATGCCTGCAGAGTGTCCGGGCTGCCCCAGTTTGAAACGGGCTCCAACAAGGAACGGAGAGGCAGAAAAAGATAAACAGAAAAGCCTGCCGCGAAAAACAAGGCTCCGGCAAAATACGCGCGCGAGGGGAGTTTTTTTGCGGAATACGCGAGGTAAACCGCGCCCGGCAAAAGAAATATTATCGTCTGGTGGTTGCCGGTTGAAAAACCGAGCGTGAAAAGCAGCAAATAAATGTATTTTAAGGCCTCCCCCTCGGAGGCTTTCTCAAACTTAAGCGCCAGATACGCGATAAGCGAGGCAAACAGAGCGTTAAGCGAATACATCTCGGAGACCTGCGAAAGCCTCCAGTAGGCTGTGGAAAACGCGAGCAGAAGAAGGCTCAGTATCAGATACCTGCGGTTTTCAAAAAGCAGGCCGAGGGCCAGTCCGGCGAAAAATATTCCGGCGGCTCCAAAAAGAGCGGATGCGGCGTTCATCCTGTAGGCCTTGTTGGCAAACGGCAGCGCCTGTGACAAGCTTTTACATAGCAGAACATAGGCCGGGTAGCCTGGCGGGTGGGCTATACCGACGGTCTGGGCTGAAACTATCAGGTCTCCTGAATCGCGGTAAGGGGATATGGTCGGATGCATTGTAAACAGATAAACCGCCAGAACCGCGAGAGAAACAATCATACTGATTAATACATTTTTATTTATCATCTGAAAATATTTATTATCCTCACTCTCTAAATTACCCGAATAACGGTTCCGGAATGACAGACTTTTTACGACGAGATTCTTCGCCCGCAACAGCGGTCTCAGAACGACGGCCTGGCTTGTGACCTTAAGGCTCTTTGTGGCTTTTTGTTTCATACCCCTTCCGAGCCGATTATGAGCAAAAGTATTTTTGGAGGCCTTCAGTCTTGCCTGTTTGACCTGCCGACGAGGCAGGGAGTTTGCAAGACTGCCTAAAATACTTTGCGAATGGCTTGCGGGTCGCGTTTCTTTATTAACTTTCTTTGCGCGCCCAAAGAAAG
>Ga0156442_120_pt1 | contig 280603 bp, 256 predicted proteins | sample RifOxyA2_FD_108085 | JGI IMG/M metagenome (GOLD analysis project Ga0156442, IMG submission 108085) | Elusimicrobia bacterium RIFOXYA2_FULL_47_53 | reverse complement strand
TTCTTTCAAAGGTCAATATTAAAAGAAAAAAGTAGCAAAAAAGAAATACTTCAACATCTAAACCAATTTACACACTTTAGTATACACTACCACGGTTTTCGTCGGTTTGTTTCATGCTGACTTATATGCTATAATATGTTTGCGCCTCTGAAAGCGGGGCGCTTTTTATATTTTACCGTGAAAGGCAAACAATGATAAGCACCGACAATATCACTCTACGCTACGGCCAGCGTGTTTTATTTGAAGATGTATCCATAAAATTCGCTCCCGGAAACTGTTACGGCCTTATAGGCGCCAACGGTTCGGGAAAATCCTCATTTTTAAAAATTCTTTCCGGCGAAATTGAGCCCACTCACGGAACGGTCTCTGTGGGCGAAAATGAGCGTTTAGCCACCCTTAAGCAGAACCACTTTGAGTTTGACGAGTTCAGCGTCCTTGAAACCGTGATAATGGGGCACAAAAAACTATACTCCGTTATGAAGGAGAAAGACGCGCTCTACGCCAAACCGGATTTCAGCGACGCCGACGGCATGGCCGCGGCTCACCTGGAAACCGAGTTTACCCATTTAAACGGATGGGAGGCCGAGAGCGAGGCCGCGAAACTGTTAAGCGATCTGGATATCAGGGAAAATCTTCATTCCAGCAAAATGAAAGAGCTCAACGGCGGCGAAAAAGTGCGCGTTCTTCTTGCCCAGGCTTTGTTCGGCAACCCCGACATCCTGCTGATGGACGAGCCCACTAACAATCTGGATGTGGAAACCGTGAGCTGGCTGGAAGATTTTCTCTATGATTTTAAAAACACGGTTATTGTTGTATCCCATGACCGCCATTTTCTGGACAAGGTCTGCACCCACATAGCCGACATTGACTTCAACAAAATTGAGCTTTTTACCGGCAACTATACTTTCTGGCGCGAGGCAAGCGAACTGGCCCTTCAGCAGAAGCGGGATTATAACAAGAAAATGGAAGCAAAGATAGACGACCTGAAATCCTTTATCGCCCGTTTTTCCGCGAACGCCTCAAAAGCCAAACAGGCCACCTCCAGGCGCAATCTTTTGGACAAACTGACCCTGGAAGACATAAAACCTTCCAGCCGCCGCTATCCGCATGTCCTGTTTAAGCCCGACAGGGAAGCCGGCAACGACATATTAAGCGTCACAAACCTTTCCAAATCCAATGAAGACACTCTGATGTTTAAGGATATTTCCTTCACGGTAAACAGGGGAGACAAAATAGCGTTTGTCGGAAAAAACAGGCTGGCCGTTTCGGCTCTTCTACAGGTGCTCTCCGGCGAGGAAAAACAGGACAGCGGAGAAATAAAGTGGGGCGTCACCACCACCCAGAGCTATTTCCCAAAAGAAAACTCAAAATACTTTGAAGACGACATAAACCTTATAGACTGGCTCAGGCAGTTTTCCAAGGAAAAAGCCGAAACATTTATCCGCGGCTTTTTGGGCAGAATGCTTTTCTCCGGCGACGAACCCCTCAAACAGACCTCGGTGCTGTCGGGAGGAGAAAAAGTCCGCTGTATGCTGGCAAAAATGATGCTCTCCGGCGCCAATATTCTTCTGCTTGACGAGCCGACAAACCACCTTGACCTTGAATCCATTACCGCGCTTAACAACGGATTGATAGACTTTAAAGGAACCGCGCTTTTTACCTCGCACGACCACCAGTTCATCCAGACCATAGCCAACCGCATAATTGAGATTACCCCCAAGGGGCTCATTGACAGAGTAATGAGTTTTGACGAATATCTGGGAGACAAACAGGTAAGAAAACTCAGGGAAGAATACTACGGGTAGCTCCGGCTTAATGCAGCAGGAACACTATAAAATAGGCCAGCATCATAGCCCCGCCCAGCGGCAAACCTAATTTAGCCCATTCCTTGCTTTTAATTTTCAGCCTGCCGGCGCAGATAATATTCGGGATATTGCCCGGTATCAGCATGCCTCCGGCCACCAGAAGCCCCATGAGAAGGTATTTTATCTGAAGCAGTGTCATATAGGGGCTTATTTCGGCGGCAGCCAGCGTGGCGTTATCCATTACCGCGGACAAAGAATTTATCCAGTAGAGCCAGCCCCCCGGAAGCCTGACAATATATTTATCCACTATCGGCCTGAAACCTTCCCCGAGCAGGACCAGCGCCACAATAAAAATATAAACTTTCCCGGAATAAACGAAAATGTCTTTTATCGTCTCGCTTTCCTTTTCCGAAAGCGTTTTCACCGAGGCGCTCTCCTTGACGGCAGGCTCAATAACATAACCAAGCACTCCGAGCAAAAAAATACCGGGGAAAACATATACTCCTATATTTTTAAGAAGAAAAAAGAAATCCGCAAGAAAGGGTTCCCCTTTAAGCTTTGAAATAGCTATGGTGGAAAGCGGCTCTCCTATGGGCGTAAGCGCCGCACCAAGGCCGATGGAGAAGCAGCCGAGTATCACGAGTTTAAGCTCGTATTTTTTGCTTAATTTAAGCGCGCTCACGGCTTCAACGAGGATTATCGCCGACATTATGGCGGTCAGAACGCTTGAAAGCAATCCGAGCGTGACAATTAGAAAAGCCGCGAAATACTTAGAACCCAGCTTATGTTCAATTTTTACAATAAACCTGGTGATAGGTTTTTTAAGTATATATATGATAAAGCCCATAACAAATACCGCGGCTGTTATCATTAACGGCTCACTGAGAGCCTCTTTTATAAGATGTCCCGTCCAGAAACCGCCGCCTCCGAAAAAATGCGCCGTTGAAACCGCGCAGACTCCCATTATAAAAAGAAATACTTCCAGGTTCTCCTCAATAAGCGTCACCGCTATCGGAAGAGAAAGCACCAGAAGTATTATAAGAATTAAGCCTGACTCAAGCATTATTTTCCCCGGAATGGAAATTGTTTTATTGCCGTATATGATAGCAAAATTATCTCAAACAATAAACCCGGGGGATACGCTTAGCATTCCATTCGTTTCTGAAACATATACTGCTTTATGGACTGGGCCGCATCCTTACCCATTCCCATAGCCTGTATAACCGTCTCTCCGCCCACAATATCGCCGCCCGCGAAAACTCCTTTTTTGGTAGTCATAAAATCATTATCTATTTTAAGTTCGCCCCAATCGGTTGTTTCAAGTCCTTTAGTGAGCCTGGGCAAAAGAGGGTTTGGCGAGAGCCCGATGGCCACAACCGCCATGTCTATCGGCATGACAAAATTTGAGCCTTTGACGGGACGCGGCTTGCGCCGGCCCGATTCGTCCGGCTCGCCAAGCTCCATTTCTAAACATTCAACCTCTTTAACAAAACCCCTTTCATCACCCTTGTATCCCAGGGGATCCGTCAAAAAAGCAAATTTTATACCCTCTTCCTCCGCGTGATGAACCTCTTCAACGCGGGCCGGCATCTCCTGTTTTGAACGGCGGTAAATCAGGGTAACTTCCGAGGCTCCGAGCCGCAGAGCCGTTCTCGCAGAGTCCATGGCCGTGTTGCCGCCGCCTATAACCGCGACTCTTTTTCCTTCAGGAACGGGAGTATCGTACTCCGGGAACATATAGGCGTTCATAAGGTTTACTCTTGACAGAAATTCGTTGGCTGAAAAAATATTGTTCAGATTCTCGCCGGGCACCCGCATAAACTTCGGCAGTCCCGCGCCGACTCCTAAAAATATCGCCTCAAAACCTTCGGAAAAAAGGTCGTCTATGGATTTCGTGCGGCCTATCAGCGTGTTGGTAAATATTTTAACGCCGCGCTTCTTCAGGCAGTTCAGCTCATAATCCAGGATTTTTTTAGGAAGCCTGAATTCCGGTATGCCGTAGCGCAGAACGCCGCCCGTATCGTGCAGAGATTCAAATATCGTAACATCAAAACCGAACTTTACAAGTTCTCCGGCACAGGTAAGGCCCGCGGGGCCGGAACCAACTATAGCCACCCTGGGTTCGGTCACATCAAAGGCCGCGCACGCCTGCCGGGAAACATCATTTTCCTTTTCCCAGTCGGCGGCGTATCTCTCCAGGTGCCCTATGGCAACCGGATGCCCGGATTTTAACAGCACGCATTTCTTTTCGCACTGGTCCTCCTGAGGGCAGACCCTGCCGCATACAGCCGGCAGGCTGTTTTTGTCCTTTAAAATTTTTACCGCGTCAGGCATACGGTTTTCCGCGATAGCTTTAATAAAATCAGGAATACTTATTCCTACGGGACAGCCCGCCACGCAGGGGCGCGTTTTACACTGAAGGCATCTTTGGGCCTCCTCCTGCGCCTGCCGGCTGCTGTAACCAAGGTTGACCTCTATAAAATCCCGGGCCCTTTCCCGCGCGGGCCTCTGCGGCATATTTATGCGTGTTGGTCGCATTTGCATACCCTCTTATAATTTTCAGTGGCGTTATTTTCATTAACCTTAAAAGCCGAAAGCCTTTGGATAAGCTCGTCCCAATGGACCTGATGGCCGTCAAACTCAGGGCCGTCCACGCAGGCAAATTTTGTTTCGCTGCCCACCGTAACCCGGCACGCGCCGCACATACCCGTGCCGTCAATCATTATCGGATTAAGCGATACCACGGTCTTTATTCCGAAGGGTTTCGTCAGGTTTGCTATGGCGCGCATCATCGGAACAGGCCCAATGGCGTAAACGAGGTCTATCTTATCGCCTTTTTCAATGAGTTCTTTGAGCACATCGGTAACAAAACCTTTCCGCCCGGCTGAACCGTCGTCCGTGGCCACAAATAAACGGCCGCAGGAGCCCGTCATCTCGCGTTCAAGTATCACGAGATCACGGGTCCTTGCGCCGATTATTCCTATAACATCGTTGCCGCATTCCCTGTACATGCGCGATACCGGCAAAATCTCAGCCGCACCAACTCCGCCGCCGATAGCGACGACGGTTCCGTGCTTCACGCTTTCAGTCGGGTGGCCGAGAGGGCCTACGATATCCATAATGCTGTCTCCGGCATTTAGCCTGCCCAGAGCCAGCGTAGTTTTTCCAATCTCCTGGAAAATGAGCGAGACCGTGCCGTTTTTCTCATTTTTGTCGGCTATTGTCAGGGGAATTCTTTCTCCCTTTGACGATACCCTTATAATGACAAATTGCCCGGCTTTCGCTCTTTTAGCGATATCAGGAGCCGTTACTTCAATTTTCTTTATGGAATCAGCCAAAACTTCTTTTGCCGTTATCGGATACATATAATTCCTCGTTTAATTAGTTTTCGCGGCCGCGCGCGCCGCCTTTGCTCAATTTGTAAATTAAACGCGGACTATACCACTCCGTGCGCTTTCATCGCGTCGGCGACTTTCAGGAAGCCGGCGATATTGGCTCCGGCAACATAATCCCCTTCCGCGCCGTATTCTTTAGCGGCGGATAGGCATGACTGGTGGATGCTCTTCATTATTCCCTTAAGTTTGTTGTCAACTTCTTCTCTTGACCAGGAATAACGCATGCTGTTCTGGCTCATCTCAAGCCCTGAGCAGGCAACACCGCCGGCATTGGCGGCCTTTCCCGGCCCGTAGAGTATCTTGTGTTTCTTGTAAACCTTAATGGCTCCCGGAGTGGAAGGCATGTTGGCTCCTTCAGCCACGCAGTAACAGCCGTGGGCGACAAGCGCCTTGGCGTGCTCTTCGTCAATTTCGTTCTGGGTCGCGCTGGGAAGGGCGATGTCAATTTTAATTTTTTCGTCCCTTATTACATCCCATATGTTCTTGCCGCTTACGCATTTTGATTTGTATTTGGTGGCATACTCTTTTATTCTGCCTCTTTTCACATTCTTGAGATCCATAACATACTCAAGCTTACCGTTGTCAATTCCTTCTTCGTCAACGATGGTGTGTTCCGAATCGCAAAGGGAAATTACTTTTCCGCCGAGCTGGTTGACTTTTTCAACGGCGTACTGAGCGACATTTCCGGAACCGCTTATGGCAACGGTTTTGCCTCTGAAATCAAGGCCTCTTGTGGCAAGCATTTCCTGAGCGAAATAAACCATGCCGTATCCGGTCGCTTCCGGACGGATCAAGCTTCCGCCGTATGAAAGCGCTTTGCCGGTCAATACTCCGGTGTTTTCGTTAACTATTTTTTTGTACATGCCGTACATATAACCGATTTCCCTGCCGCCTACTCCGATGTCTCCGGCCGGCACATCCGTATCGGCTCCGATATGGCGAAATAGTTCTCTCATGAACGACTGACAGAAATTCATTACTTCATTGTCGGATTTGCCCTTGGGGTCAAAATCCGAGCCGCCCTTGCCGCCGCCCATGGGGAGCGTGGTAAGCGAGTTCTTGAATATCTGCTCAAAACCGAGGAACTTGATTATTCCGAGATTCACTGAAGGATGGAAACGAAGCCCGCCCTTGTAAGGCCCGATGGCGTTATTGAACTGAACCCTGAAACCTCTGTTGACCTGGACCTCGCCTTTGTCATCAACCCAGGGAACCCTGAACATTATGACTCTGTCCGGCTCCACAATTCTCTCAACTATCTTTGCCTTTACGAACTCGGGGTGTTTTTCAAGCACAGGCGCTATTGACTCAATTACTTCCTGAGCCGCCTGAAGGAACTCAGACTCGCCCTTGTTCTTTTCGGTCAGCTTTTTCATAAACGAATCTATATCTAAGCTTTTCATTTTTTCTCCCGTTCTTCATTAAACGCGGTGCCGCGTTCGGCAGCGTTGCCGGACGCGCTTTTTCAACTTCTTTCTATATTAATGGCGGCTCAGTCAGCGGACGAACCTGGAATCTTATGACGCATCATTGCGCCATCTTTTCCTGCGGGAGTGCTCCATTGAACCTGCCGCATCGTTGCGGCAGACCAATTTACCCGTACGGCCCGGCTCTTTCTTCATTGAAACAGCCTTAGTCCGCTACTTCGCCACCCATAATAAGTATTTAATCCACACTAAACAAACCATGTGATTTTTCGCCATTTATTAAGTGCCAATTAACACGGTTCGTAAAAAAATATCCGCGCTTAATTATTGACGCGAAAATTAAGTCCTGCTTAACACAAAAGTCAAAAAAAATTTACCTTAATATGATCCAGAGAAGCCGGGAGTCTTTATCCGTATTATTTTCCCAGCATTGCGGCACATCCTTGGAAAAATAAACCGCGTCGCCCTCGTTTAACATATACATCCTTTCCCTCATTTTCAGCTCCATGTTCCCGGAAAGAACGAATCCGAACTCATTGCCTTTATACGAGAAAAAATGACTGTCTATCTTTACCCCCGGCGCGAACTCAATAACATAGGCTTCCATCTTATTGGCGCTGTTCTGCGGGATGACCGACGAGGTTATAACACCCTTGAACTTTCTGTTATCGGTATCCACGCTTAAGGCACGGTTTTTGGCGCGAAGCATGAATTGCGAAGGCTGAGAAGGCCTTTCATCAAGCAGAGCGCCCATGGAAATATTCAAAGCCCTGGTCAGGCGAAACAATGCCGGGAGAGAAAGCTTGATAGCGTTTTTCTCCAGCTGGGAAATGGTGCTCGGCGTCACCCCTGCGTCAGCGGCCAGCTGGGCCTGCGAAATTTCTTTCCTCTGGCGTATTTCCCTCACCCTGCCGCCGATATTTACAGGATCTTCGCCGCTTTTTTCAAGAAACTCAATGTTGGAATTTATTACTTCGTAAGAATGGGGTTTGAGTATTTCCGGGCCGAACCTGTTCTCGGCCTTAACTATCATAAGGTTGCACACGCCGTCATCAATGGATATGTCTATAACCACCTGGGTTATGTGGTTTATCTGGGCGCGAAACTCTTCGCTGTGCGCGTTTTTCTCAACTATCCAGTAGGCTATAGTGTCAAGTTCGTAGAGCCTGGGACACTGTCTGGTGAAGAACTTCAAAGCGCTCTCGGCGCTGCCCCAGAGGTCCATCATACCGGTTAAGCTGTCAAAAACATATCTCGCGCGCGGATGGCTTTCCTCAATTTTGTTTATTTCGTTGATGAAATTTGTAACATCGCTGGGTTTATCAACCCTGACTATATTGCATTTGTATTTCTTATAAGCTGTTTTATAAAGATCCAGAAAAAGCTTTGAATTTTCTCCCTTTCCGGATGTAAAGCAGTCTATTACCGTTACCTTTTCGTTATTTATTATATCGCCCATTTTAGCCATGACATTCCTGGGCGAGGTATTGAAATTGACAAATATTACATCTTTTCCGTCCTTGAGGGAAGCGGCCACAAAAGCCCTGCAGTAAAGTTCCACGAAAGCGCCGGTTTCCACATGCCAGATAACATTATCTCCTATATTGAGATAATTTATCAGCTTGTCTAAATTTTCTATTCCGGAACTGACTTTATTGTCGGACACTCTGAACCCCTTTTATGTTCGGAAAGTATATTAAAAAACACCTTTCTTGTCAATTACTTTTAGCCCAAAAATAAAAAACCCCCGACTAAAAATCGAGGGTTTTATTTTATTAATGTAAGGAAAGTTTATACCTTTTTTACATTAGCTGCTTTGGGGCCTTTGTCTGAGGTTTCCACATCAAACTCAACTGCGTCGCCTTCTGACAAGGTCTTAAATCCTTCTGACGCTATAGCTGAAAAATGTACGAATACATCTCCGCTGCCGTCGTCGTTGGAAATAAATCCAAAACCTTTCGCATCGTTGAACCACTTCACTTTACCGCGTGCCATTACTAACTCACCTACTTTTTTCCTGCCCCGCCTTTATTGCTGGAGCGTTCGTTCTGAGCCCCTGCATTTAGCGGGACTTCAGACATAATATAGCATATTATTTTAATTTTGCAACATCAATGTCAAAAATATTTTTAACTTTCCTGGCGCCGGCTGCCCCCCCCTACTTTGCCTTGAAAAGCCTCAAATACTCCCCATAGCCCTCTTTCTCCATATCTTTGAGCGGTATAAATTTAAGCGCTGCTGAATTAATGCAGTAGCGCAGGCCTCCCGGTTTTGGGCCGTCATTGAAAACATGGCCCAGATGAGAATCAGAGCCCTTGCTTCTGACCTCGGTCCTTTCCATGCCCAGCGACGAATCGGTTCTTTCGGTTACGGCTCCGGCGTCAACGGGTTTAGTAAAAGAGGGCCAGCCGCAGCCGGAGTCAAATTTGTCAAGCGAGCTGAAAAGAACCTCGCCGCTTGCCACATCCACATAAATCCCTTCGCTTTTGTTGTCCCAGTATTCATTTTTAAACGGCGGCTCCGTGGAGTTTTCCCGGGTCACTTTGTACTGCATGGGGGTAAGCTTTTTCTTCAGTTCCGTTTCGGAAAGCTTTCTGCCCGCCTGAGCGGCGCCCCAGTTTTTTTCTATAAAATCTTCCCGGCCGGAAAATTTTTTATAGGTTTTATAGTTGGAAGGATTCTTTAAGTAGTAATTCTGATGATAATCCTCGGCTTTGTAGAATTCTGCGGCTTTAAGTATTTTGGTCTCTATGGGCCTGTCAAACTTTCCCGACCTGTCAAGCGCGTCTTTTGATTTCTGCGCCAAAAGCCTCTGCTCCTCGCTATGGTAAAAAATCGCGGTTTTGTACTGGCTGCCCTTATCGGCAAACTGGCCTACGGGGTCGGTGGGGTCTATCTGGCGCCAGAAAATATCAAGCAGCTGCTCGTAACTGACCCGCGAAGGGTCATAGGCGACTTCCACGGCCTCATAGTGCCCGGTTTTACCGGACGAAACCTCCTCGTAACTCGGAGAGGCGGTGCCGCCTCCGGTGTAGCCGGAGGTGACGCTTATAACTCCGGGTTGATTTTTAAAGGGCGGTTCCATGCACCAGAAACAGCCTCCCGCGAAAGTAGCCTTTTGATATTTCATTTGAGCCCCTCCGATAGACAAAAGAAATAAACCTGATACGGCAAGCATTATTAATTTACGCATTTCAGGACAACCTCCGCCTTTAAAGGCCCCGGCCGGCCAGGTCAACTAACCGCCCGCGCTAACAACGCGTATCGCGCGAAAAATCGCGATTATCCGGGTTTATTCTTCCAAAACTCCGGAATTTGTTTTAAACACAAAAAGCGCGATACCTGCCGAGGCAAGCGCCACGCCGAAAAACTGAACGGCGCTCATGGGCTCTTTAAACAATATTATTCCCCAGATAGTCGCAAGTATCGGCTGAAGTATCAGCAGCAGGCTGCCTTCGTGCGCCGGTATCTTGGTGATGTTCGTTTTTATGAGATACCAGCCAACCGCCTGCGCGAAGAGGGCGGTCAGGGCCATCAGGACATGGCTTTTAAGATCAAAAACCGCGAGTGTCGCGCGCTCCAGAAAAAGCGCGTGAAAAGCAATAGCCGCGGCCGAGGCCGCGAATATAACGCAAAGCGACAAAATTTCCGGGTAACCTTTGCCCGAACGGCTTTTGGCGTAGCGCATGCTGATAAGCATAACGGCATAGGTCAACCCTACGATAAGCCCGTAAATGTAACCCGTCGGCTTTGTCACGGTATTGACCGCGTCGGGTATCAAAAGGTAAAGACCGAGCATTATGGCCCCTGCGTATAAACCGAAAGAAAGCGTGATTTTTTCCTTAAAGACCAGCGCGGCGAAAATCACGACGAAAATTATCTGCGAGTTTCCGAGAAAGGTCGCCGGGCCCGCTCCCAGATAAAGAATTGAACGGTGCCATATAATAAGGTCAATGCCCAGTGATACCCCGCCTATTACGGCAAAAGGCAGCCACTTGTAGTTACCGGAGCCAAACTCCCTTTTAAAGAATATGACTGACCAGGCAAGAAGAAACGCGGCCGCGTATAAAGAACGGTAGAACGCTCCGGCCGTAGGCCCGAAAGAAACCTGTTTTACCACAAGCGGGGAGAAGCTTATCGCGGTAATCCCGAGCATGAGCTTAAAAATATTCCAGTTAATTTTCATAAATCATTATTACCAAGAACAGCTCCGCCCGGCTAATACTCTTCCCTTTTTTTCTCGTTGCCGGCCTCGTCATACTCCACCCGAAGGCCGCTTCTGGCGCCTTCCGGATATTCTATCCAGCCGGCCGGCATAAGAACCACCTTGTTTTTAAGCGTTATCCCGACGCCGCCGTAATAGACAAATTCCAGAAATTTTGGGGCCGACTTGACCTCGCTGTAAACTGACTTCTTCTTCACGGCGTCCCAGTAATACTTTTTTAACGCGTAGAGCCCCGACGAAGCTATATTGCCGTCTTTGACATTGTAAACAGTGCAGACATAATGATTTTTGCTTGTCTTTTCCTGCCTGGCGTTTATCCATACTCCGCCGTTTATGCTCTGCACAAGCGCCGAATCTTCCGGTATATCGCTTGCTATTAATTTTTTCTTGCCCCGCAGGAATATAGCGTCGTCTTCAAATCTAATTATGTTCTTTGAAAGCACGGCTTCCGCGGGAGCGCCGTAGTAGCCCGGGTAAATATATGTTTTTTCTCTTATCAGCTTTTTCTCGTCCTTTGAATATACCTTGCAATGATACATGCCGTATTTAACACCGGAACAGCTTATCCAGTGGTCGCCGTAAAGCGCCGCGTTAACCGGAAAACGCTCAATCTTTATAAATGCCGCGGCTACAAGCGCTGCGAAGGCGGCGGCGGCAAAAAAACCGAATTTTTTTCCTGGCATATCAAACCTTTTTTTCGTCAACAAACATATCGGAAATCCTTATCTCCGGGTGATGGTACCTTTTATAGCCGGAAGTCTTTTTGCCGTACTGTATCGCCTCTTTGGGGCACCACTGCAGGCAGGCAAAACACTGTTCACAGCGGCCCTGCCAGGCCGGCCTGCCGCCCGGCAAAGCTATATTTCCCGCGGGGCAGACACGCGCGCATATCCCGCAGCCGTTACATTTATCGTCGGCAAAAAAACTTTTGTCCATTTTCGGGATATGCGGGGCAGAAACCGGGTAAAGCATGGCTGAAAATATTATATTCTGCCATAAAGGACCCTTCTCGGGAGCGGAGAGCGCCTTTCTCTCAAGCAAAGGAGCCGCGCGCTTAATCTTTTCCGCGGCTTTTTCAAACAACTTGTTCTGTTTTTCGGTATCCGGCGCGCCGCCCCAGGGTATATAGTTGGACGGCATCACAAAATCAAAGCCGGATCCGAGAGTGATGCCTTTTGAGGCCATTAATTTTTTCAGCTGCACAAGCGTCGCGGCCACCTGCCCGGCGTTGACGGCACAGGCGAAATAATACTTGCCCTTGTCAGCCTCAAGCCGTTTGACAAACTCAATAACCCGCGCCGGCAGGCCCCACATATGCACCGGAAATACCAGCCCCACCGTATCCGAGGCGGTATTAAGCGGGCCCGGTTTATCCAATAACATAGGCTTCGGCTCAGCGTCTTTTAATACGGACGCCAGGTTCCTGGCTACCCAGAGTGAATTACCCGTTCCCGTGTAATAAAATATCGTAACGCTCATAGTTTCTCCTAATACCCGAGTTTTCTTATCTGGGCTTCAGAAAACCCGAAGTAATGCGCGATCTCGTGTACTACCGTTGACCTTATCTGATGAGCGGCCTCATTATTGTCTTTGAAAACTTTTTCAAAACTTTCCTTGTAAAGCTCAATTCGCGTGGGTTCGGACTGCATATTCACAAACCTTCCGTACGGCACTCCGATAAAAACCCCAAAAACAATTTTATCGGGGAATTGTTTTTTAAGCGGAAGGGGCGCGCTCTGCCGCGCCAAAACCTGAATTCCGTTTTTACGCAGGATTCCGGAAAATCGGGCCGGCAGGCGTTCAAGAGAGGTTTCCACAAGTGTTTCAAATTCTTCAAATGTCATATTAAAAAGGCGGTTCCATATTTATATAATATGAAACCGCCTCCCTTAAAAAACCATTACTCGCCGTAAACTTCAACGGTGAACGATGAATATAAACCGAGAATGCTTGTGGATTTATAGTCAACATGATGAATCTTTGTTATACCCGCGCTCTTAGCGGCGGCCTGAATGCTGGCATCTCCGGTCGCGACAATACCAAGAATAGAGACGCACTCCGCGGTTCCCATCTTTGTTCCCGTCGGATTTCCCGAAACAGCCAGCGGGCCCTTAACATTCATATAAAGTCCTCCGTTGACGGGCGCGGCAACCGTGGCGCAGCCGGAAACAAACAATCCCGCGGCAAACAATACCGCGACAAAAAAGACATTTTTCATTTGAACTCACCCCCCCGTTTTGTTCAATATATAAAGATCGGTTAACGATCTTTATTTCGCTTTAAAGGAACAGAGATACTCCAGAAGGCCTTTCTCCACGCTTATCTCAAACGATGAACTGCCGGGAACATCAAAGTAAGACCCCTTCGCGTATTCCTTCCAGTCATCGCTGCCCTTGAGCCTGGCCCTGCAAACACCGTCTATTATTTCCATGCGCTCGGGAGCTCCGGTATTAAAGCTGTAACTGCCCGGGTATATCAACCCGACAGTCTTTTTAGAGCCGTCTTTAAACATCAAGGTATGACTTACTACCTTACCGTCAAAATATACATTTGCCTTTAATACTACGGCGACATCTTCCAGTTTCTCTAAAACCGCCATAACACGCTCCTGTTGCCAAACATTAAGCCATGCCGATAATAACGGCATGGCTTAATATATCAATTTTTTTAAGCTATAACAATATTGAACAGCGATATCCGAGCCGGAGGTCACCGGGCCCCGGACAAGTCTCTGCTAACCTTGCTTATCTTGAGTTTTCCTCTGGGTTTGTCAATATCCTCAGGGATCACTACTTCATTGTTTATTAATGTGGCTCCCACCACGCCCTCAAAAGCCTGCCTGAGCATCCAGCCGGCCGCGCCGGTATATCCGTGCCAGATCATGCGGCCCGGGTCAAAGTTCGTGAGCATATCGGCCGACTGCTTGTTCGGCTGGCCGCCGTAAATCTCTATTTTTTTAGGCGTTACATGAGCGATGGGCGAGATTTTAAGCCAGAGCCTGTAAGCCGTTTCGCGGAACTCGCTGGCCTTGGTCTTATTGTCCATGGCTTCATATTGTTCCGCCAGAAGCCTCGCGGCCCTGACAAGCCACTGCACTCCGTGGCAATACATGCCGTTTTCTCTCACACCTTCCGGGTATTTGCTGCTTCGGCCGAGGTATGGCTTGGTGTTTTCCCGCAGGGCCGGCCACCCCAAAAGGATAGTATCTTCTTTCTCCAGCACTTTAAGCGCGGTTTCAAAAACCGTTACGCTGTGTTCAAAATCTATTCCGGCGTAAACAGCCCAGGCCGCGGTAAGCGCGTCTATTTCCCATATGCCGGAATCCTTCAGCCCTATCTCGGTGCCGTCGTCATGAATAGCGCGCAGGTACCGGTCGGTCCTCCAGGTTCTTTCAATGGACTCGCCCAGGTCTTTTAAGCGCTTCTCATAGTATTCCCTGTCCTGAACACTGTCTCTCTTTTCTATGTGAGAAAGCATGCCTTTTAATATGTAATAGAGGAAGAAGCCGAGCCAGACGCTTTCTCCTTTCCCCTCGCTGCCTATTTCGTCAAGGCCGTCGTTCCAGTCTCCCGTGCCCATTAAAGGCAGTCCGTTTATCCCCATCCTTTTTTCCAGCACCAGGTCAACGGATTTCAGGCAGTGCCTGTAAACCGTGTCGGCAAGGGTGGAACGGTGGTAGAAATCCCCGAGGCCGTGCTTATTCTTAGGCAGAGGCATAAAGGGGTCTTTTGAAACAACATACGGAGCCATCTCGTCTAAAAGAGTCTCGTCGCCCGTGCACCTGACATACTCAAACGCGCCCCAGGCAAGCCACAGCAGGTTGTCCGAAGCGTGCGAGCGGCTCGCGAAAGATGTTCTTCCGTCGGCAAGCATAAAGAACCAGTGAAAGACATCTCCTTCAATGAACTGCTGTGAGGCGTGCAGTATTATCTGTTTTCTCGCCAGCTCGGGGTTTACCCACATCAGGTTTACCGTATCCTGCAGCTGGTCGCGGAAACCAAAGGCTCCGCTGGACTGGTAGAATCCGCGGCGGGCCCAGATGCGTTCCGCGAGAGCCTGGTATTTAAGCCAGTTTAAATAATTGTCAAACTCGTGCTGGTTTGATTTTATCTCGGCGGTTCCGACGAAATCCAGCCACCACCTGCGCGTTTCCGTGAGGCATTTTTCGGCGGTTTCAACGCTCTTGTATTTACTTATTATCTCTTTCGCCTGACTTTTCGTGTCGCACTGCCCCAGGATAACGCAGACCGTTACCTCTCCGTGAGCGGGAATTTCAACGGTGCCGACGAAACCGGCTATATTGGCGTTGTCGCCCGTATTGGCGGTATCGGGCTCGCCTTTTTCAACCATGTAGGGGTGCGATACTCCGCGGCCGTTTCCGAAGAACCTTCCGCGCTTTGTTTCCACCCGGTCTGATACCACGGACATGGAAGCAAAAGCCGGGCCGGACCTGAAAATGTTGCGCGGGTTTTCGTAAAACACGGCGTCCAGGTCTTTATCGTATTCGCATACCAGCGGGCCGGAACGCTCCGGCGCCATTGAAAGAGCTATCTGAAAATACGGAGCAACTCTAAAGCGCCTCGCGTGCTTCTCCTGGTTTTTTATCTTAAGCAGGTAAACACCCGTTGGGTCGTCGGTGGGCACAAAGACTGTAAGTTCCGTCTGTATGTGTTTGTGCTTCATGTGGAAAACCGCGGTGCCGTCAACGCTGAACTCGCACTCGGTTTTCGCGGTAAAATCATTGAGCGGGTGGTGCGTCGGGCTATACCACTCGTTTTTGTCCATATCATAGAGGTAAATGGCCTCCGACGGAAGCTCTTTGGTCACCGTGTCGGCCCAATCGGGCGTCACGCGGTTCTGCTGGGAATTTCCGTTGCAGGATGTATGCAGGCCGCGGTTTGTAACCAGCACCGAATGCACCGCGTTGGAAAGCGCGTGGTCGTACGGGCGCGGAGTGTAGGGCGTATGAACGATAAGCTTGTTGCCGTCCGCGGAATACGAAGAATAGGGTTGCGGCGTATCCGGCAGTATCTCTCCGTGGCCTATAAGCGGATGCCTCTGCTTCGGCCTGGCATGATGCGCCGCGGCCGCGTGTTTTGGTTTTAAGTATTTAGCCGTAAGCTCAAGAGCCGATTCGCGGTTTTTGGCGCAGCCGATGAGTATATTTATCACTGTCTTTTCGTTGGCCGCGAGTTTCGCGTCTATCAGAAGGCTTCCTACCGGGTCAAAGGTCGGGCATGGATCGGTATCATGGGGTTTGAGGAAATCAAGCGTCTCAAGCACCCTCGGGGTCCAGATACTTTTTGCGCGGCCGATAAAATCCATCCTTGAGATAATAAAACCTTCGGGAGCCGCGTCGGACGCCAGTATGCCCATGAGTTTCGTGTTTTTCTGCCATGTAAAAATGCCGTTCCCTTCGCTGGAATATTCCATCTCGGGGTAAAGCCTCTGGTACTGCGTGTGGAAACGGTCGTCAAGATGGCGGTTTAATACCCACTCAAGATAGGGCACTATTTTGATATCGCGCGCCTTATCGGTCAGGTTCTCAACCGTAACGCTCCACAACTCCAGAGAGCTGTCTTTATCCGGAAGCGTGATATCCAGCGTGGTCTTGATATTGTTTACGGTGTTAATTATCTGTAAGGCATTGTCGTCTCTTTCAATCAGCGACGGGGCAAATTTCTCCTCAGGATAATTGCCGATGACCGGCCAGTATCTCGCGGGGCTGTGCTCTTTTTCGTGCGAATCAACCAGGAAGAGAACCCTTCCGCTGGGATCTATATTTTCATAGGCCCGGCGCGATATATCGCACTCTTTCTGGATCACCTGGCTGAATATCTCACCGTTTTGTTTTACGGTGACCCTGTACTCCTTGTTGGAAATTTCAAACACTTTTTCTTTGCCGCGGGCCGAACGGTATTTCATAAACCGCGCCGCGAAAAACAAGGCAGTGAACACAACCGCTCCGAGCCCCAGAAGGGCGGCGGTTTGGCTGGCTGAAAGCGCCTGCAACGCGCTGGCGATCCCGGTCCCTTTGCTGGCGTTCTGCATGGACTCCGAAGCGCTCCAGGCGTAATCCCATACCTGTCCTCTCGGCAGATAAAAAGGTATCAGAAGAGGGGCCCAGGTCGTAAAGCGTTTTACGGCTTCGGGGATGTAGCGCTGAGCGGCGGCAGGCCCTATGAAACGAGCCGCTTTCTCGTCAAGCTTATCCATTCCGATGAAGCTCAAGTTCACCAGAGTGGCTACCCTAAGGCCCATATGGTCAACCCATATCAGTATCCTGAAAAGGTCAAAGGCAAGCACATATATGAATATGTTCAGGCTCCACGACTGGAAATCGCCGGGCGACATAGTCAGGCTGTTGAAAAGCGCGAAGACGCTGCGGACGGCTCCGTCCTGGTTATACCAGGTGGCCTCGGGCATCATGCGCAGGAATGTAAATATTATGGGAGACATCCATAATCCCCAGCGAAGCACATAGATCATATGCTTGGTCAGGTCCACAAAACCGCTCTTGGAAAAAAACTGCTTTATGGGAGTTTTGTCTTTCTGGAAATACGCTTCAAGGAAAACCCTGTTTATGGCAAAAAGCCACGCGGCAACCGACCAGTTGATGACTCCCGCGAGCGATTCCGTGAAGAAAAGCTTTACTCCGCCGGTGTAAAATCCGAGGTCTATGCGGCCCCATTTATTCAAAAGAGGGTAGGTTGTGTATTCCACCGGCGCGAAACCCGCGCTGGCGTAAAGTTTGAATTTATTGACTACGACCGGCACCTGCGAGGCATCCATATAAAACGCCGCGGCGCTTCCCACGAACGCGCCGAGCAGGCCGTCAACGAAGTACAGCCTCCAGGACTGCAGGCGGCCGCGGCCGAGAGCGGAATAGGCGGCATCCCTGAAAATGCTTACGCCGATAGAGGCTATAATTCCGGCGAAAAGGCCGAACTGAATGCGCGCCGCGGTATTTTGCAGGAAAAGGTTGTTGGTTATCATGTAAGCGAAAGCAAAACCCACAATGGTTCCTCTCGCGTAGAGCACCGGATTGCGGTAGCTGTAGCGCATCCTGTCAATGAAAGGCTGGCTGCCGTCAAATGTCTCAATAATAGTTTTAACCAGCGGGAAGAGAATAGCGCCCGCGGCCACACCGGCTACCAGAGGAAGCGCGGACATCAGCTTTTGAAGAACCGGCAGATTAAGCAGAATATAGAGCGCGTACAGAATGGCCATAAGTATTCCGCTGTAGGCCATGCCTTTTTTCATTCCTGTATTGATGTGCCTGGAGATACTCTCCGAGTTCGGGGCAAAATGGTGAATGGCGTCAAGTATTATGCCGGTTATAAAATATATTTCCGCCCACAGGCCGGCCACGGAAATCATGGAGGTCAGCACCGCCACAAGCGATTTATTGAACAGGGGCAAAGCGCCTACCGCGGCGTTGGAGCCTAAGTCCGCGACCCAGGGCGCGAGCACGACGCCGAGCGAAACGGCAAGGGTGTAGAGATGAGCCTTGACTCCTCTGACAAACCTGCCTTTTGTGGCAACGCCTATGGCGTTAATTATAATTTCATTAAAACCGAAAACGACCACAATACGGCCGATCGTCTCAAGCAGTTTGGGCGATGTTCCGAGAATCCCTCCGGTGATAAATCGGCTTAGAGCGGAGAGCAGATTGCCGTTCTGGCACAACAAGAGCCAGCCGAAAGCAAACGGAGTGGCGATAATAAGCGCTCCCGTTGTAAACCTTATGTGCCTGCCCGAGGAAGCCAGGAGATAGGCATTAAACCCGTGGTAAATTAGAAAGGCCACGGCCGCGGTGATATTGCTTATCACCAGCACCTGCTGCCACGATCCGGGAGCCTGAAGTATGGCAAGCTTGCTTGAAGATGCCGCGAGAACACCGGCAAAAAGAATATTCTGGAAAACTTCCACCGGCGTCAGGTTTTCGCCGGTCTGGCTGAATTTCAGGACCTGGGCTATTATGGCGCCCGCGACCGCCGCGTATATAAATATGGTGCTGAAATTGTTATCCAGGGGATTAATGCTTCCGATAGCGTATATGGTATAGGCCACGGCTAAAGTCAGCATAGTCAGAACGCCGAAAAGCAGGTCATTCTTTAATCCGGAAAACAGCGTCGGTTTTACCTTCCCCTCTTCTTCCGATATCCTGACAAAATGTTTCCTGCCGAATATTTTCGCCAGCAGAGCCGACAGCAGGCCCGCGAGAAAAGCCGCAAGCAGGACTATGGCGAATTTTGTCGGCGCGGAATTTTTCTGCACAAAATTTAATTTATAAAAATTAATGTCAAAATACACGGTTCCCGCCACGGGTTTAACTTCTTCCATGGGGCTGGTGACGGTGCGGTTAAACCAGGTGGGATTGCCGACCGGGGGGTTGGCGCCCATCGGCTTTAAGACAAAAACCACCTCGTTGATATCGCCAATCGTGCTCCAGTTAAGCGGCTCTCTGATGTAAGTCCAGCCAGTCTTGATCTCCAGAGGTATCACCTGGCTGCTCTTGGTTCCCTTTATTTCAAGCTTGACCGCTATCTGGCGCACCTGGTCGGCGCCCGGCAGTTTTATTCCGATGTTTATGGCATCGGCCGCCTCAGGTTTTAATCCCGCCGGATAATTCTTCGTCCAGAGGCCTATTACCGTCTGAGACGGCGTTGAGTAGTTGAATTTTATAACTTTATTTTTTGTATCCGCGTCATCCACCCTTGAGACACTGCCCTGCGCCGCGCCAATGTTAAAAACACCCATGGCACCTGCGTCCAAAAGACCGAAGGAACGGCTCGCGGCAACCTGAGGCGGAAGGACCACGGCCTGTTTTTTTTCAAATGAAAGATCAAAGAAAAACCTTCCGGAAGCAGGCTTATCTTCCTGCGCCGGGCTTACCGCGAAAACAACCTCTTTGAGGTCGCCAATGGAGCCCCAGTTGAGCTGCTCTATTTTGTTGTTCCAGCCTTCCTTTATATCAAGAGGTATCCTCTGGGTTTCTTTTGTGCCCTTTATTTCAAGCACCAGCGCGACCTGGGAGGCCTGCGCCGCCCTGGCCGGCCTGACCGAAACATTAACCGAGTTGACTCCCGAGTCCCTTATGCCGGCCGGATACTTGTTCGTCCAGACTCCGACAGAGGATTTTTTATTGAGCGAATAATCAAATTTAACAACATTTTTCTTTAAGGCCTCGTCATAGAACCTGTTTGCCGTTCCCTGAGAAGAACCGATATTAAATACTCCCATGCCTCTTGAATCAAGAATACTGAAAGAAACCGCCTCCGCAACCTTCCTGACAGCGCCCATCTCTTTAGAGAAGGATAAGCCGAAGTAAAGTTTGCCGGAAACCGTTTTCCCGCTTTCCGACGGGCTTACCACAAAAACGGCTTCCCGCAGAGTGCCGATGGCCTGCCAATCAACCTGTTCCTTAAAATTGTTCCATCCGGATTTTAAATCAAACGGTATTCTCTGGGTGTCTTTTGTGCCTTTAAGTTCAAGCGCCACGCCTATCTGGGAGAGCTGCGAGCTTTTGGGAACATTTACCGCTATTTTGGCAGTATTTATTCTTGTGACTTTCAGATCGGAGGGATAGTCTTTCGTCCAAACGCCGATGACTGTTTTCTCGGGCAGAGCGTAATTAAATTCAAGCACTTCCCGCTTCGCGGTATTGCTGTAAGTGCGGTTCATGGTGCCCTGAGAGTTGCCTATATTGAATACCCCCATGGCTCCGGAATCAAATATGTTGTAGGATTTCGGCGCCATTGAAGCTTCGTCGCTCATGGCAAATGAAAGGTCAAAAGCGAGTTTGCCGCCTACGGATTTTATTTCCCCTAAAGGCTCTATTAAAAAGACAGCCTCTTTAAGATCGCCGACAATTTCCCAGTCAATATCCTCTTCAAACACATTCCATCCCTCGGAAAGGTCAACGGGAATGCTCTGGGTGTCCTGAGTTCCCTTTAGCTCAAGGGTCACGGCGATATTGTCAACCTGGCCGGGTTCGGTAACCTTCACGCCGAGTTTTACCGTATCGGCTGTATCGGAATTGAGCTCGGGCGGAAAATCCTTTACCCAGAAACCGACGGCAGTTTTGTTAAGCAGAGTGTATTTGAGTTCAACGACATCTTTTTTAAGTTTTTTGTCGTTTACTGTTTCGGCGGAGCCCTTAGACGCGCCGATATTGAGCACGCCGCTGGCCTTGGCATCCTGCATCTTAAATGTTGAAGCCTCCGCTGGAATAAACGCGAAAGCAGACGCCAATAAGGCCGCTGCCGAAACGGAAAGTATAATTCTTTTGAAATTGCCGAATGATTTAAACTGACACATCTTGTTTCTCCTCTCAGGTATATTTATTCGTAAAAAAAAGCCACCCTGCTTTAAGCAGTATGGCTTAAGTATAGCCTAATTATTTATTTTTTCCACCGTTTTTTTCATAAATATATTTTTTGCGCCGCTGCCCGTTGCTTAAGGGCCGCTTAATGAAAAAACACCCGGGCCCCGCTTTCCTGGGCAGAACATGACATGGATTTGACGCCTATTATATCATATTTCCGGGCGAGTTAATCTCCGCTGCGCCAATTATTCGCGCTTCAATTTTGATTCTTAGTTGAATTTGCTATAATGCCGGAAGAGCTTTTGCCCGACAGGAGGGCCACATTTTTCTTCCAACCACAAAACTTGAAATTGAGAAACTCGGCTGGGACGCGCCGGATATAATACTCGTCACTTCCGACGCTTATATAGACAGCCCCCACATAGGCGTTGCCGTTATAGGCAAATACCTCGCCAAGCACGGGTTTAATGTCGCCATTATCGGCCAGCCTTCAACGGAAAACAAATCCGACATAGGCCGGCTCGGCGAGCCTAAGCTTTTCTGGGGCGTCACCGGCGGCTGTATTGACTCTATGGTCGCGAACCACACTTCCCTTAAAAAATGGCGCAAGCAGGACGATTACACCCCCGGCGGAGTAAACAAAAGGCCCGACCGCGCGCTGATTACATACACCAACCTGATAAAACACCACTTTAAGAATTCAAAACCAATAGTCCTCGGCGGCCTGGAAGCGAGCCTCAGGCGCATAGCTCACTACGACTACTGGGACAATTCCGTAAGGCGCTCCATACTTTTTGACTCAAAAGCCGATATACTGGCCTTCGGCATGGCCGAGAAATCAACGCTTGAACTCGCCCGGGCCCTGCGCTCGGGCAGCGAGTGGAAAAATATCCGCGGCCTCTGTTACATCTCCGATTCCGCGGATCCGGAACTCCTGGAACTGCCGTCTTATGAGTCCTCAAGGGACAGCAAGCCGGTTTTCATGGAAATGTTTCTGAAGTTTTATAAAAACTGCGACGATACGGCAAAGGGGTTCTGCCAGAAGCACGGCGAGAGATACCTGATACACCGCCCGCCTCATCCGGCCCCCACTACCGCGGAATTAGACGAGATTTTTGATTTGGATTTTGAAAGGGACGCGCACCCCTACTACAAAAACAAAGGCGAGATACGCGCGCTTGAAACCATAAAATATTCCCTGACATCCCATATCGGCTGCTACGGCCAGTGCAGTTTCTGTTCCATTGCGCCGCACCAGGGCAGGAAAATCGTGTCACGGAGCGAAGAATCAATAATTAGAGAGGCTGAAAAAATAGCGGCTATGCCGGGCTTTAACGGGATAATCAGCGATGTCGGCGGGCCGACGGCCAACATGTACGCCTCGGAATGCCTCAAAGGCGGCACGCCCTGCCGGGACAAAAAATGCCTTTTCCCCCAGCCCTGCGAAAAACTAAAATTCGGGCACGCCGAACAGATAAAGCTCTACAACAGGATACTTCAGATTCCGCGAGTAAAAAAAGTTTTTATTTCCAGCGGCCTGAGGCACGACATGGTGGTTGCCGACCGCGCTCACGGCAAAGCTTACCTGGCCCAGATAGTAAAAAATCACACCTCGGGCCAGCTAAAGGTGGCTCCGGAACATTACGACAACTATGTCCTGTCGCTTATGAACAAACCCGGCACAAAACCACTGCTCGCTTTCAAATCAATGTTTGACGAGGAATGCAGAAAACTCGGCAGGAGTTATTTTCTTACATATTACCTTATAGCGGCGCATCCCGGATGCACCATGGCGCACATGTTCAAGCTAAGGGATTTTTTCAAAGGCGGAATGAGAGCCAGACCCGAGCAGGTTCAGATCTTCGCGCCCACCCCCATGGCCTTGTCAACCGCTATGTATCACTGCGGAACCGACACGGAAGGAAGAAAAATATTCGTGGAAAGATTTGATAACGGCAAGCAGAAACAGAAAGATGTGATAAGAGGGCCGGCCTTCAGGCGCGGCGGCCGCTGATTACCAGAATTTATTGGGATGGTGTTTTATTATTCCTGTTGCAAACAAGTCAGCCACGCTTGAAGCCTGGGCCGAGGTAGCGTCAAATGCCGCGGCATCTATAGCCCCCACGGAGTTGCTCTGCAGGTCTATTTCAATCTCAAAGCGCGCGTTATAACTCTTCAGGGCCGCCGAAATCTCCGATTTTGCCCAATACATGTTGGCCCGGCTCAACAAATCCCCGGTTAATTCCGCGTTTTCGTCCATTTTAGACTGAACATCGCTTTTAAACCCGCCGCCTCTGACAATGTTCGCGTAATCCGCTACCAGTTGGACGCGCCTCTTGAGCAAATTCGCCAACTGATCGGCCGTATTGTCGCCGTAATAGGGCCTGAAAATATTGGCTATATCATCCTGGCTTCTGTTAAGCCTTTCTAAAACTTTGTCTATATCGTAGGCTCCGGCGATGGTTTTAAGCGCGTAAACCCTCTCCCAGGTAAGATTGTCCGAAAATATCTTCCTTGAGTTTAATATCATCTCCACTTCTTTGCCTGTGTAGGAACTTTTTTTCTCGTCAAGCTCCGCCCGCGCCGGCTGAATACAAACCGCCGCGCCCACCGCGCATAAAACCAAAACAGCCGCTATTTTTTTCATATTATCCTCGCTTTGGGGTAGTTTATCACTTTCAGATTCTACTTTCAAGAGGTACAACTTACGGAGGGAAGGTCACTCTTTATTAAGAATTTTGATACTTTCTTGAGTGCCAGAGATATCCTCAGCTGAGAATTATTTCTTCCGGAGGACTTTTTGACCAGTCAATATATTCTCCCTTATACCCGAGTTCCTTCATGATAACGATATCCAATAATGAGATCATCCTTGCTAATATCATGTAATCTTTTGACTCATAAGAATAATTACCATGCGCCGCATGGTTACGTTTTTTAACGAATTCACCTATCCATACTGGATCAAAGTTGATACTATGATTATTAAGCAAAGATGTAATTCTAGAACGAAGCGTTCTTTGCAATAATCCAGCGAGTTTTTGCTTACAGCTTGTTCCACTGAATTCTTTACTATCCCGAAGTGACAGTGCAGGCATTATAATTTGCTTAATAAACTCATTAAAGCTTGCTTGTATATTATGACGCGTTTTTTTGTCAACATAATGAACATCCAAATCCGAGAGATTTTCTTGTATATAATACTCCATAACTGAACCAAGAATGACAAAGGGGATTGGATCTTAAACTGAGTGGCACTTATTTCGAATCTCATCAAGAGCATTCAGCAGCGCCGCATATTTCATAATTTTGATTTGCCTTCAGGCATAGCTAACAACTCCAACGAGAATTAAGTATCGTGTCACCGGAATTCAAATGTACAGCAAAAATTTATGGTTTTTTGCGAATTTATTGAAATCGTCGCATTCGCGCAATATGTTAAATATAAAGACCCCATTTGCTCCTAAATATTCATTCTGTTACATTATATAAAAGCTTGTATTGTTTGTTGGCGAATGAATCAGTCATGCTACTTACAAAATCACAGATTGTTCTTAAAACTGCGGCTTTATATTCTGAAGTATCATCTGTATAATGCATTTTCTCAAGCTTATCTCTCCAATAGCCAATTCCATGTTTAGACCATACAGTTTTTACTTTTTTTATTTGGTTTTTATTCCTGTAATAATTTGAAAACAAAGTTCGTATAGTTCTGTCAGGCAACTGCTGCGGATTGGTTACATAGGCTTTAAAAAGCTTTATTATAATATGAGTTGCTTTACCATCCATACTTTGCGTTTTAAACGAATTCAATATCCTTCTCTTTAAATAGTTTTTTAATGTATCGTGACAACTACCAAACTCGGCGTCATAGCTTACAATGCTACCCCAATTATTTTCACAATTTATTATTTCATCTTTTTTAGAGTAAAAATCATTCTGGCTGTTTATTTTATATTTTGTTTTAAGACTTTTTAGATTATTCTTGGTGTTCTGAATCAATTTATTTACCAATGTATTTATAATAAGTGTAGACATTTTATGGATTGCATAATTTTCCGTATTTCTCCACTCCTTGTATTCATTCTGAAGAATAGCTATTTCCTGCAATTCTTCCACAGAAAAGAATTTGGCGAAATATCTAATTATTTTATCAATACACTCTTTTTCATTTATTATTTTACTATTTAAACCATCTTCTAAATCATGGTGTCGCTGTGAGATTTCATCTGCCCAAGAAACTACTTGAGCCTCGATTGTGAAAGCAGAATTACCGATTAATCCGGCATAGCGATTATAAAAATCTAATTTTAGCCGATCATTTAGACATACTTTCATTTCATGCAATAATCCGCAATTTCGCCTTCCATTTTCCTCAATTATTTTACCGCATTGCTTCCACTCCAAATTTGTATGATGAAGAATACCCCACAAAGTATGATCGGTAAGATTTAAACCATAATATTTATTGCTATATGTTTCTAAGTCAATTAATCTTCTCACTCCCTGCCAATTATGTTTAAATCCCTTTTGTTCATCATCCATACCCTTATTAAAATCTTTGATTATAATACATCCGTTTAAAATCGAATTAAGAATGCTCTCACCTGCATGTCCAAAAGGAGTGTGTCCAATATCGTGAGCATATGCAATAGCTTCTGTAAGCTCAACATTAAGACCTATTTGTTTTGAAATTGTTTTCGATAACTGAACAACCTCAAGTGTATGAGTTAATCTATTTCGCGCATGGTCATCATAACCAGTTATAAATATCTGTGTTTTACCACTTAATCTTCTGAACCCCTTCGAATACAATATGCGATCCCTGTCCCGTTCAAACCTATTTCTATATGCGTGTTCCTTTTCTTCTGGAAAAACAACCCTTATTGCAAATTCAGGTTTAGCGGCAAAACATGAAAAGTCTGTCATAATTCCTCCAAAAGTTTAATCTCATGAAGAAGTGGTTAATGCGATATTGGGGCCAGGTCTTTAAATGTCCTTGGGGACGAAATTAACTAATTAACTTAATATTGTTTTCCCTTGTTTAAAGGTTATAGGGGACAGAGTCAGTTAATGCGAAACTGGCTGGGTGCAATCGACCTATATTGCAAACAATGTAAACGCCCCGGTTCGTTAGGCAACCTTCAGGCTCACCCCAAGAGAACGAAGAATATTCATCACAGTTGAGAACTTAGGATCACCCTTCCTGGATAATGCCCTGTACAAGTGCTCCCTGTTTAACCCGACCTCTCTGGACAGCTTCGAAAATCCGCCCCTTACCTTTGCAACAACCGCAAGTGAAGCAAGAAATGCCTTTTCATCGCCGTCTTTCTCATACTCTTCCATGGCAACCCTGAGATATTGCTTGACCTCATTAGGATGCTTGGTAAAATATTCAATTTCAACTTCTTCCAGTGTTCTAAATTTTCTTTTGTTCATGGTAGTCCTCCCAATACTCCAAGGCCTTCCTAATATCCTTATCCTGCGTATTTTTATCCCCGCCTATGAGCAATATAACAAGGAATATTGGGGTCTTTACATTTAACATTGGGATTACTGTCATTGACCATCCTGCTCACGGTTACATATGTCACATTTAATGATTCAGCACGAATTTATGAATTATACTGGAAACAAGCGTTTGATAAGGAATCCCTTCCCTTATAGCGGCTCTTTGTATCCCTTCAAGATATTTTGAAGAAATCCTTATATTCAATCTTTTATCTTTTTTCAATGTATTGCCAGCATATTCCATATATTTCTTCTTTTTCCCATTGAAATCCCTTACCCTTTGCCACTCGCCCTTTTCGTAAGATTTTAGCAATTCTTTTTCATTCTTCTCCATGTTAATCATCTCCCTTGATTGGTTATGTGAATTGGGGACAGGCAATTCGGTATTAACTTTCATATTTGCAAAAAAACAAAAACCACATCGCTCCATAAGCGATATGGCTTAAATTGAACCTATACTACTACAATAATCCATCCCATCTGACACCCCCATCCTTCGACTCTGGTTCGGCAATACTCACCATCGCTCAGGATACTTCGTCCTTCGGCAAGCTCAGGACTTTGCCCTTCGGCAAACTCAGGACTTCGCTCACCACAATGATTCCACTACGCCCTTCGGCAAGCTCAGGACTACGCTCTCTATATTTCGTTTATGCCAATAGCTGCTACAAAGGGATTATAGCATATTTCCTACCGGCAAAAATCATCCAATCTAAATGCCCAAAACTTTACGCCTTCAGATCGTTCATTTTTAAAATATGTTTAACCTGCACCTTTAAATCAGGCAACTTATTTTCTACGATATCCCAGATTACTTCCACATCTACGCCAAAATACTCGTGAGCGAGGATGTCGCGCAAGCCGGCTATCTTTCTCCATTCAATTTCGGGATGTTTTTCTTTTACTTGGGGAGGGATATTCTTTACGGCTTCACCGATGATTTCAAGGTTGCGGACAACACCGTCAAGCACGAGAGGATTTTTATTCAGTTTTGCGAGAGTAAAGCCCTTGGTGTATTTCTCAATTCGTTTTTCTGCTTCTAAAATGTCATAAAGATAAAGTTCATAATCACGCATATTTAACTTCGGAAAGCACCCGGTTTTTGATTCTCGGCTTCAAGGCGCCCTTTATCACTAAATCCACTTTCCGGCGAAAGATTTTTTCAAAAAAGAACTTAAGGTCCATATAGTTATCAAATGTTTTTCTTCCGCGTTCAAACTCAACGAGAATGTCAATATCGCTATTGGGCGTCTGGGTAAATCTTGCAAAAGAGCCGAAAATACCCACCTTTTTGACTCCGTAAGTCTTTATTTCATTTGAATGCTGTTGTATTGTATTCAGCACTTTCTCTTTCGGCGACATATTTATCCCTTAACAAGCAGTATTTCGTCTGATTGTCAATACCGGCACTTGTACTGAGCGAGCTTACTGCTAAAATCAAAACCATCCTTCGACTCACAGATGAAAAAACACCGGGCGAAATTTGATAATAGAGAGTTGACCGCAATCGAATTTCTATTATCTAATCTCGATTGCTCTGCGTTTTTGCTTCGCAAAAACGCTGCCCCGCAAGGATTTGAACCTTGAAATAGCGCTCCAGAGGCGCTTGTGTTACCGTTACACCACGGGGCAATCTTGTCTTACAAATTCATTTTGTTATTGCCAGCCAGTGTTGCCCGGGAGCTCACTTCTCGCTCCCGCCGCAAACCTCGTGCTCCTTATTCGTCGCACTGCGGCCCACGGGGCAATCTTGTCTTACAAAATCTTTATTTAAAACTAATTTTTGGGCTGGTTGTCGGTCTTAACCTTATTCACCTCGTCGGCGTAATTAAGCTCCAGGTCGGCGATAGTGTTGCTTAAAAGTTTTTCTTCCTCAGCGGACAGATTGGCCTTTGTCTTCTCTTTGAGCATAAGCAGAATTTCAAGAGTGACATTGGCGTGGTCAAGCGCCAGTTCCGATTTGCCGGTCGCGGGATTGGGAATTTTGCCAAGCTGCTGCCAGCACGCCGAAGCGAGCATAAGAACAAGGCTTAAGAACTGCTGATTAATATTTTTACTTTCTTCCATTATTCCTCTAAACAGCTATGCTAACTCAGATATTTTTCTATCGTTGATTTTACGCGAGCTAACACTTTATCCCGGCCCATAAACTCCATCATGTGAAAAAGGCTCGGGCCCGTAGTTCTGCCTGAAACAGCGACCCTGATGGGATGAAATACCTGTCCGGTCTTGATATTTTTCTCAACCGCGAGGTCCCTGGCGAACTTTTCAAGCGAGGGAGCGGTGAAATCGCTGAAATTTCTTAATCTTTCGGCTGATTCCAGAAGAACCATTTTCGCGGTTTCCGCTTTCAGGACCTTTGAAACCGCTTCGGGGTTATATTCTACATTATCGGTAAAGAAAAAGTCAAACAGGCCGAAAACATCCTTAAGCAGTTTCACCTTTTCAAACTCCACCGCCAGAATCTTTTCAAGAAGCTGACGGTCCCAGCCGCTTATTTTTTCTTCCTGGCCCGTTGAAGCAAGCCATTCAAAAAACACGGCGGGCAGGCCCGCTCCTTTCTGCCTTATGTATTCGCCGTTCATCCAGACGAGCTTCTGCGGATCAAAAACCGCGGCGCTTTTGGAACAGCGTTCAAGCGAGAATTTTTCTATGAGGTTATTTAACTCAAAAAGCTGCTGGCTTTCTTCTGTTGACCAGCCGAGCAGGGCCAGGTAATTCAGCATAGCCTCCGGCAGATAGCCGTCGTTCTTGTATTCAAGCACCGAGGTATGCCCGTGGCGTTTAGAGAGCCTGGAACCGTCCTGCCCCAGAATCATGGAAATGTGGGCGAAGACGGGCGTTTTCCAGCCGAGCGCGTTATATATATGTATCTGTTTGGGCGTGTTGGAAAGGTGGTCGTCGCCGCGCACGACATGCGAGATTTTCATCCTGACATCGTCAACAACAACGGCGAAATTGTATGTCGGAACACCCGAAGCTTTAGCGATTATAAAATCGTCAAGCATGGCATTATCAAACTCAACCCGGCCCCTTATAATATCGTCAAAAACCGTTTTGCCTTCCTGAGGGAGTTTCAGCCTTATAACGGCCTTACGGCCCTCGGCCTCTTTCTGTTTCCTCTGCTCCTCGGTCAGTTCCCTGCAGCGGCCGTCGTATTTAGGAACCTTTTTCTGAGCCTGCGCCGCTTTGCGCATCTCCTCCACTTCTTCTGGAGTGCAATAACACTTATACGCCTTTCCTTCAGCAATAAGTTTCTGCAAATATTTATCGTAAACACCCTGCTCTTTTGCTTTCATCTGGAAATACGGCTCATATTCCGCGGGGTTTTGCTTCCCGGGGCCTTCGTCCCAGTCAAGGCCGAGCCATTCCATGCTTTCAAGAATAGCCCCGACCGATTCATCGGTGGAGCGGGCCTCGTCGGTGTCTTCAATGCGGAGCACAAAAACGCCGCCCATTTTTCTGGCAAAAAGCCAGTTATAAAGAGCTGTCCTGGCTCCGCCTATATGAAGATAACCCGTGGGCGACGGCGCGAAACGCACCCTGACATCTGAAAGGCGTTCATCAGTTGAATTGTTCATTTGTTCATTATAACCTTTCGCGTTTATTTGTTCCATAGTTCATTAGTTATTTGAATTTCTATTGATTAATTTTACTGTTTGCGATATCAGGCCGTTAAGAATCTTATACACTGACCTTGATTGCTCGTACAACCTTGTAAACTTGATCTCATCAATATATTTTGAATCAAGCATTACATATAAATGACTTTGCGTTTCAGCGACCGAACCGCGCGCTGTCACATAGAACTGCCTTGAATCCCTAAGGCCGAACCTTCCAAAACCTTCGGCAATATTGGCCATAACAGAGACCGCCGACCGCTTTATTTGATTCTCAAGCGACAGGTCTTTCCCTGAACAAGACCAGTATACCATGTTCGTCAATTTTCTCGCTTCCTGCCAAGCTACTAAATCCTCAAAACGGTTTATTTTTACCACATCCGCCCCCAACGAATGAACTATTGAACTAATGAGCCAATGAACAACTTTTGGTATTAATATATTATTTTATTAAGCGGGTATTCTATTATGCCCTCGGCGCCGGCGCGCTTAAGGCCCGGGAGGATTTTTTTGACTATTTTTTCTTCAATAATAACTTCAAGAGCCACCCAGCCGGGTAGCCCGTCAAGGCGGGAGAGCGTGGGTTTTTTGAGCGCGGGCAGAATTTTTTTTACTTTCTCAAGGTTTTTCTGGTCCACATTCATCTTAAGGCCCACCATGCCCTCGGCGGCAAGCGCTCCCTGAAGAAGTATGGCAAGATTCTCTATTTTCTCTCTTTTCCAGGGGTCGTTCCAGGCTTTGGAATTGGCTATAAGGCGGGTCGTTGAAGTTAAGACATCTTCCACTATTCTTAAATTATTCGCGCGAAGCGATGAACCTGTCTCGGTAAGCTCCACTATGGCGTCCACAAGAGCCGGTGTTTTGGCTTCGGTCGCTCCCCAGGAAAATTCTATCTCGGCTTTGACTTTTTTCCGTGCGAAATATTTTTTCACATAGTTGATAAGTTCGGTTGCCACCCTTTTGCCCTTAAGGTCCTTTATGGAGCGCACCTTAGAGTCGTTAGGCACGGCAAGCACCCAGCGTACCGGACGAAAGCCTGACTTGGCGTAAAGCAGTTCGCAGACTTCCTTAACTTTCGCGCCGCTTTCGCAGATCCAGTCAAACCCTGTCAGGCCGGCGTCAAAAACGCCGTCTTCCACATACTTCGCCATTTCCTGCGAACGCACCATCATTATTTCCAGTTCATCGTCGTCCGAAGTCGGGAAATACGAGCGGCTCGTGGCGTTTATCTTTATACCGGCTTTCTTAAACAGTTCAAGCGTTGATTCCTGAAGGCTTCCCTTGGGAAAACCCAGTTTTAGTTTTTTCATTTTATCCTCTTTTGTTTCAATATTGTAAGCCTGTCGGAAGGCCTATTCTACTATTTTTTCAGTATATTATCAATTTTTGTCCGGAACGGCAGTTCATAAAAACTTGCCGTTCCGGCTCCGCGTATCATATAAACATCCCGAAGTACGGGTCTTCTTTGCTGTTTTTAAGCACTATCCTGCGCAGTTTCCAGGAAATACCCGAATTATTGTCGCGCGCGCTTAGTATTTTTGAAAGCGCGCCGGCTATCGCCCTTCTTTCCTCCGGGGAGACTGTGTTTAAAACATAGTTCTCTTTTTCCCAGACATTAACGGCGTTAGGATAGAACAGCGCCGCGGCCTGCGAGTTGGTTATCGGGAGCTCAAAACTCTCGTTGGCAACCGTCTCGCGGGAGTATTTCCCCTTTGAGAGCAGTTCGCCGGCGTAGAGGTTCGCCCCCTGCGAGGCGACAAGACCCCTGTTTATTTCAAGATACCTTTTAAAGACCGCGTTGTCGGTCTTAATATCCTCAACCTCTTCAAGGAACAGAAGCCCGTTCTCGCAAAGATCCTCCGACCACCTGTTAACCGTCGCGACCGGGTCGCTTAAGTGCGCGAGAATAAAGCGCGAGTACATAACCTCGGCTTTCAGCGGCAGAGAAGTTCCCGCCAGGTCGTGCTTAATGAAGACACTGTGGCCAAACCGCTCCGCGGCGCGCTCAAGAAACTCCTCAGACCGGTCTAAGCCGTAGACTTCCCTGGAATTAAGCGTCATAAACAACATATGCGTCGTGAAACCCGGCCCGCAGCCCAGGTCCAGCGCCGAGACAACGGGTTTTGAGGCGTACTTCCTTATAAAGCGCGAAGAGTGCGGATTGAATATCTCTCCTATCTTTTCCAGCCTTTGCGCCGCTATATCGTTTGTTCCGAATGTGTATCTCATGTTATTCCTCCTTTTGGCCTTATGGGCCCTGTTATGCCTTCCGCAGGTTCCGCTTCCCTGAGCGTTTTTCCTGCCCGCGAATCAATCTCTTCCATTCTTTTTACGACTTCCCACAGCATTCGTTTTTCCGCCTCTACATTCACATATACTGCCGGGTTAAATTCTAATAACATAAATCCTCCTTTTGAAAAAATAAAAAAACCACCTGCCCTTTTGGGTGGTGGTTCTAATTTTGATTATTACTCTAAAGACTCAATAAATTAAAACGCACCCCTCCCATGTACCGCGCACCATACTGCGAGGCGGATGGACATGTGATGTTTTGCGTTTATGTTTATCGGTCTTCTATTCATGACGGGATAATTATATCAGGAAACCGCGTTTTTGTCAACCTATCCTATAAAGAGTCCTATGCCGAGTAAAACCGGCGTCACCAGATTGATAACCACATTCATTCCCATTGAGGGCGTCAGAGCGGGGATATTTTCGGAATTTTCTCGGGCGCCCCTGTAAGCTTTCCACGCCAGCACCGCCGACAAAAGCGCGAGCAGGCCAAAGCGCGGCAACAGGCCTGAAAACACTCCCGCGAGGACGGATATATAGGTAAGCAGCAGCAGGATTCCGTATAGCCTGCTGCTGTTTTTCCTGCCGATGGTAATCGGGTAATGCCTGCGCCCGATACTTTTATCGGCTTCAGCGTCGGGAAATTGGTTTAACAGCAATAAATTGCTGACCAGAAAAGTTGGGACCAGCGAGGCCGTAAACGCCGTCCAGCTGTAGGAACCCGTTAACGAAAAATGAGTCCCCATGACCATCAAAACGCCAAAGCCCAGGCCCGGAGCTATCAGGCATGTTATGGGATTATATACCCACCAGATCGTATAGGTTACCAGCAATAGAAGGCCGAAGGCCCCGAGGGGCAGGAGCTGCCAGCCGCGCAGCCACACAAAATATATTCCGACAGCGGCGGTAACCGTTAAACTCGCCACGGCAAGCGCAAGGATTTTTTTCTCCATGCCCGGCTGTGAGGGCAGTGTGCCGCTTCCGCCGCTAAACGGAGTGCGGCGGGTAATATTATCAAGCCCGCTTTTGAAATCAAAATACTCGTTAAACACATTAACGCAAATATGGGCCGAAAGCGCTCCGATCAGAACCAGAATTACCTGAGCAAGGCTTATATCATTAGTCTGCCAGTAGGCAGTTCCCACGCCGACAAACACGCAAACCGGCGCCAGAATTAAGAATGGAACCCTCATCGTGCCAAGCATTGCTTTGAATGTAGTCACATGAACTCCCGATTTTAATATTTTGTACTGCCACGGGAATTGTACCAGTAAAGCCGTATAAAAATCAAGTGCGGAGGAGCCATTACTGCCGGCTTCCTGCAGGCATATTCAAAATTTTTTGATATAATCCTAATGCGAGCCGATTGAAGAACAGTTTTCAACCGGCTCCAACTATATGAGCGTAAGAAATTTCGGTTTTATTTTATTAAGTCTATTTGCTCTCGCGGGCGAGGCCCGGGCTTTACCTTATGCCGCTGGAAGCGCCAGGCGCGTTAACTGCGGCGGAGGAGAGTTCACCGATTCTCTCAGCAATGTTTTCGGAGCCGACGAGGCGTATTCCGCCTCAACGGTTCAGGGCTATTCCTCGGCGGGAAGCTCCGCCTCGGTCGCCGGAGCGATAGCGGGCACGGAGGACGATGAACTTTACCGGTCCAACCGCTGGGGAGAGATTGAATACAAGTTTGACCTTCCTGTCGGCGTTTACAACATAACCTTCAAGTTTGCCGAAACCTACTGGACCGCCTCCGGGCAGAGAAAATTCAGGGTGTACCTGCAGGATGTGGGAACAAGCAGCGGCACCTGGGCGCTCAGCGATTTTGATATTTTCGCAGAGGCGGGCGGAAAAGACATAGCGGTTGACAGAACCATAAGCAACATCACGGTAAACGAGGGTACCCTGCGGATACGCTTTACTTCCTCATACCCGGGCGGAGTGGATTTCCCGTGTGTAAGCGGCATTGAAATACAAAAGGTTGATTACGCAATAGGCGATGTCGGCATGACGGACGAGGCCTTTATCAACATGGTGGAGTACAAAGCATTTCAGTGGTTCTACGAGAATGTTGAGGCGCCGCATTACCTGGCTTCCGCGTGGGGGCCCTACAACGACGGAGCCTTTATGACCGATGCCAACATCTCCGGACTTGGTTTCCAGATAATTGTTTACTGCGTCGGCGTTTCGCGGGGCTGGATGACTTACGACGAGGCGTACAACCGCGTAAAAGCCATACTTGAAGCGGTTCAGATTATGAAAAAAGGCGATTCCCCGTACAGCGATCCGCATGAAACCTACTGGCATTATGTTGAACGGTTAAACCCCCAAAACCCTATTCCCGCGCAGGATCCTATCCGTTCTGTTTTTGACAACGGCAACCTGATGATGGGAATGGTATTCGCCCAGGAATATTTCAAGGGAACGGAAATTGACCTCCTGTCCCGCCAGATATTTGAAGCTCTGGACTGGAACAAATTCGGCGATTTCACTTACCCCGAGTATTCCGAGCAGATGATAGCCTTCCTTGTTGGAGCCGGCGCGCCCCGCGCCTCTTTGCGCAACAATACAATGATAGAGGGCTTTAAAAACGCCTCAACCAACCTGCATCACCCTCTTTATTACTACCAGTGGTTCAACCTTTTCTTTGACGGAAGAAACACCAGGACCCCGCTCGGCAGAAACGATTTCCAGTACGCGCGGGACGCGACGCTCACCAACAGGCAGGACTGTATTGATCTCTGGACCGCCGACCCGGGAGAATACAACACCTACGACTACGACTCCTGGGGAATGACGGCGGCCACACGCAGTGACGACTATTCCGCTGAACACAATAACGGAGATATTAACCCTTTCGCGGTTGCCGCCTCCATGCCCTTCGCGCCGACGGAAGTGTTAAACGCGATGAAACACATGTATTTCAGGTTCTATAAAAACGGCTTCCCGGAAAATCCGGGCTCCGCCTGGTCCGACAGGTACGGCTTCTGCCAGACCTACAACATCGGCTCAACCCCCAACGCGCCGTATTACCTCTCGTCGGGCAACGCCGGTTTTGATTACGGGCCCATAGTGATGGCCCTGGAGAATTACCGCACGGGGTTTGTCTGGCAGCATGCCATGAACAGCGAGTATGTGAAGGCCGCGCTATACCGCATCGGCATGACCGGATACTCTGCGCCTCCCGCCGAGAACCTGGCGCAGGGCAAAACCTGCGCGGCTTCCAGCGTCTACGGCTCCAGCGCGGCCGCCAACGCTTTTGACGACGACCTTATGACTGCCTGGGAATCAGATTTATCCGCTTCGCCTCAATGGATAAGCGTTGACTTGGGACGCCTTTACGCCGTTTCCTCAGCCGAGCTTTACTGGAGCTCCGCCTGCGCGAAATCCTACAAATTCCAGTATTCCTCCGACAACGCGAACTGGGTTGACGCGGTTTCCGTGACTACCGGAACCGCGGGAGCGGCCCTTCACTCTTTCTCGCCAAAAATAAACGCGAGATACGCGCGGGTTTACTGCACTGAAAAATCCGTTCCCTCGCGGGGCTATTCGCTCTGGGGCGTCAGAATTTTCGGCGATAACGGCTGTGACGCCTCTTCTTTCTTAAACGCCGATTCCTCCCCCGAAAAGGCTTTTGACGGGGACACGGCAACCGCCTGGTCTTCCTCGGCAGGAGGGACGCAATGGGTTTCCGTTGACTACGGGCAGGAGACTCTGCTGAGCAAGATAGCTTTTAACTGGGGAGCGGATTACGCCTCATCGTTCAAAATCAGCGCCTCTTCCGACGGCGCAAACTGGTCGGAGATTTATTCAACGGCCTCCGCGACGGGAGGCCAGTACGCCGTAGTTTGCCAGGCCGCGGCTTTCGCGAGATTTTTAAGGCTTGACTGCCTTACCGGCCCCGGCGCCGGATACACACTTAAAGAAATATTACCGGTTTCAAACCTCGCTTTCGGAAAAACCGCGTCGGCTTCCACCGAGGCGGCCGGACTGGAAGCCTTAAAAGCCTTTGACGGCAAACCTTCAACGCGCTGGTCTTCCGCGACCACCGATAATGAATGGCTGAAAATTGACCTTGGCGCGGAGACAAAAATAAGCGAATTTGTGTTAAGATGGGAAGCCGCGTACGCTTCTGAATTTAAACTGGAATTGTCCACCGATAACGCGAACTGGAGTTCTGTCTTTCAGAGCACGGCAAGCGCGGGCGGAGTTGAGGACATAAATTTTCCGGAGGCCGCGGCAAGATACGCGCGCATGACGGGCATCAAACGGGGCACTGTCTGGGGATACTCGCTCTGGGAGATGGAAGCGTATAACTACAAACCGGATACGGGCGCTGCCGCGGGCTTCGTGGATGAACCGGCGCAGGACAATACAACCACAGCCACCTCAACCGCGGCCGCCACGACGATAACTGCCGATGTTTTGCGCGATCGCGAAACGGTACTGAAGCTTCAATCAAGCTACGGCGAGCTGACGCTTACCCTACCCGCCGGAACATTCGGCGAAGATGTCGCCGTTACGCTTTCCGAAGCGCAGGTGCCGCCCTCCAGCAGAGAGACAATTAAACTAAGCGGCGTGGGGATTGAGATTACAAACAACAAAAATTTGCAGCCCGGCAAAGAAATATCCATTACCCTTTCCTATCGCGAAGCCGACATCTCGGGACTTGACGAAAACAAGCTCGTCATAGCGTATTACGACAACGAAACTTTGAGATGGCGGGTTATTCCGTCAACCTTAAATAAGGAAATAAGGCAAATCACGGGAATCATTCGGCATCTTTCAAAATTCGCCATAGTTCAAATGGCGCCGGCGAGCGATTTAAGCAAAGTTTTCGCCTACCCGGTTCCCTTCACTCCGTCTTTGGGCAGGCTGACCATTGAGAATCTTACGGATACCGCTGAGATAAGCATTTATAATCTGGCGGGAGAGCTTGTCAAAAGGCTGGATTACGGGACGGCTGACGGAAGGGCCTACTGGGACGGAAAAAATGATTCGGGCAATACGGCCGCGAGCGGAGTCTACTTTATAAATATTGCCGGACAAAGCGCTAAAAAAATTATCAGGTTTGCCGTCATCAGATAAACCTGCCGGAATGCAAAACCCGCAGGAAATTCCCCTTCACTCCGCGGGTTCAACCTTAAGAAGCACGACATCAAGTATTTTTTCGGTTGAAATTTTAAAATGCACCCTCTTAACGCCTTCGTTTGTCTGAATATCCTGATAAGCGTCAATATTTGAAAACGATTCGCCGGTATCGTGTGAGGCCATGACCGTGTTTCTTATGGCACAACCTTTGCAGTGAACAGTCTTTCCGCAGCCGCCAGGCTCTTTTGAATAAACGCACTCTATGACATCCCCGCCAAGTTTGCCATCCACTTCTTCTGGGCTCTTGCGAAGCATTGCGTTTACTTTATCGTTAGTCAGCATAATCCTGCCGTCTTTATCAACCTGCAATACCGGGAACTCAAATTTATTTAAAAAGGAACGCAGTGTTTCAGAAACCGAATCTCCATACATAGCCCGCAAACACGGCGCGCAAATTCCGTGGGTTACAACTTTTGAATCCGCTGTATCTTCATTGCCCAACGCGGCGCCACACCAGGCACACACTCGTTTCATAATACATTCCTTAACTGATATATTTTCCCGGCCTTTTTCAAAAAATCAACACGCGGCTGGCATGGGTTAATGTGTCAACTCGTTTCCCGGTCAATCAAATCTTTTAAAAGCCCGCCGAGCCTTTTAGTCACCGGACCGGGCACGCCCGCGCCTATTTTTTTTGATCCGATTTTGACGACCGGCACTATCTCAAGGGTTGTGGAAGTAATAAAACATTCGTCGGCGTCATCAATTTCTGAAGGGCGTATCATTGACTCGCGAGCGGCCATCCCGTTTAAAACTGCCAGCTCAAGAACCGCGCTTCTCGTAACCCCGCCCAGTATGCCGCTTTTAAGGCCCGGCGTCAGGAGCATGCCGTTTTTCACGATAAATATGTTGCTGATAGTGCCCTCAGCCACAAAACCGTCAACATTAAGCATTATCGCCTCAAAAGCTCCGCTGCCCGCGGCAGCGTTGGCGGCCAGTATCTGGTTAAGGCAGTTGCAGGATTTAATGGCCGGGTTAAGGCTTTGTATTGAATTGCGGCGGACCTTGCTTAGCGAAACCTTCACTCCCCGTTCGTAGATGCCGCGCGGCCAGAACTTAAAAAATGATGCCGAGACGACAATGGTCGGTTTGGGCCTTTTCTTATCAAAATATCCCGGCGAAGCCTGGCCGCGGCTGGCCATTATTTTTACCCTCGCCGATTCCAGCGAGTTCACTTCTAAAACCTTCTCGGCCGCTTTTTTAAATTCGTCAGCGCTCAAGGGAAGTTTCAGTCCGATCCCTTTGGCTGAAAGAAAAAATCTCTTTAAATGCTCTTCCGGACGGAATATTTTTCCGTTTCGGGCCAGGAGCGTTTCGTATATCCCGTCACCGTACATAAATCCGCGGTCAAACACAGAGACCTTTGCCTTGGATTGGTCAACGATTCTTCCGTTAAAAAATACTCTCATTTTATTTTCCTGTTAAATTGAGTCATATTGTTACTCCGAGCGCGTGCGCCATGGCCCTGGCTTTATGCACGGTCTCCTCGTATTCTCTTGACGGCACGGAATCGGCCACTATGCCCGCGCCGGCGTAAAAATCCGCCTTAAATCCATGCCTTCCTCTTTGCGGCCTGAGTATTATGGTCCTTATAAGGATATTGAGCTGGGCATCGCCGTTATAACCCAGCCAGCCGGCAGAACCGCAGTAGGGGCCGCGGCGCAGGTTTTCCAGTTCCTCAATTATTTCCATTGAACGAATCTTGGGGCAGCCGGTAATTGTTCCACCCGGGAAAAGCGCTCTGAGCACATCAAAGGCATCTTTATTTTTTCTCAGTTTTCCTTTTATATTTGAAACTATGTGAATGACATGCGAATATTTTTCAAGAACCATCCTCTCGTTAACCTTTATGCTTTTGGGCGCGCATACCCTGCCCATGTCATTTCTTTCCAGGTCCACAAGCATGATATGTTCGGCCCGCTCTTTGGGGTCTAAAAGCAGTTCTCCGGATATTTTTTTGTCTGTTTTAAGGCTGTCCCCCCTGGGCCTTGTCCCGGCTATAGGCCTTGTTTGAGCCAGAGCGCCCCTTTTGCTGAAAAGCAGTTCGGGCGAACAGGAGACGAGAGAAATCTCCGGCGTGTTAAAATAGAAGCTGTAAGGAGAAGGGTTAAGCTTTATGAGTTTCTCGTAAAGTGCGGGGACAGAACCTTTGAAGGTACAGGAATATCTCTGCGCCAGGTTGACCTGATAGGCGTCCCCCGATGAAATATATCCCTTGGCCCTTTTTACCATAGCTTCAAATTTCTTTTTGGAAAAATTTGAAGAGGGTTTTGAGGCCCTCAAGGCTCCCGGCCCCTTGACTTCGGGCCGCGCAACAAGAGGCAGATAATCAGACGGCCTTGAGGCGACTATAAAGGCCTCGTCATTTTTTGAGTCATAAACAATAAAATCATCGCAAAAGATAAAATAGCTGTCAAATACTTCGCTGTCTTTTCGGGCCCGCAACGGAAGAATTTCAAAATGCCTGGCGAAATCGTACGAAAAATATCCCACGGCCCCGCCGGTAAAGGGAAACGGCAGGCCCTTCTGAAGCCTGCGCCTCTTTGAAACCAGTTTTTTGAGTTCCGCCGCGGGGTTGCCGGATAAGTAACTGCGCTTAACTCCGTTTTGCTCTATAAAAACTCTGCCGCCTTTTGATTTAAATACCGCCGAGGGCTCGCAGAGCGAGATATAACTCCAGCGGGCGTTATTTGAGCCCTGCGCGCTGTCAATAAAAAAAGAACGGCGCAGCCGTTTTTGAACGGCGCGCCATATATCGTTTGCCGGGGGCGGATTCTGCAATTTGAAGATCATAATGTGCGCGCCCTAAACTTTACTTTTTCTTGCCGGAGGAGCTTAAGGGAAGCTTTAAATCAATTTTTTCGGGAAGCTTGGGCATGGGAAGCGCCACTTCAATATCTCTTACATCAAAATCCTTGACCCTCGGGTAGAGTTTCTGGATAAACGGGATTATTTTAGCCCCTGAAAACGAGCTGAAAGCCGCTTTTCTGACAGCGGCCGGCATGTGGCGGGAAACCGGCAATACCACGACCCCTACAATTACGCAGCCGAGCATAATGCCGAGAACAAGCCCTATTACCCTGTCAACTGTGCCCAGCAGGAATGCTTTTAAGAGTTTGCCAGCTATAAATCCAATCATTATTAGAACGCCGGCGCCGGCCGCGAAAATGAGATAAAAGCCTATGCCGGAACCTTCCGCGAACCTGTCGGCGGCCCACATGCCGGCGAATCCGCTGGCGATGTAGAAAATGCTCGCTATTATTCCGGTCTGAAACCCGAAAAACGCTCCGAAAACGATAAGGATTATTGATAAGAGGTCAAAATAGTTAAACATTATCTCACCGAATGTATGACAAGGCCCGATCCGACTTTAGGATAAAAATAAGTTGATTTCTGCGGCATAGTCTGGCCCGCCGAAGCGATGTCTCTTATAGCCTCTATGGGAGTCGCGGGCACTATGACAGCCATTCTGTTTGTTTTCTTTGCCAGCGCGATAGCTTCCTTCTCGTCTTTTACATAGGTAATGGTATGCGGGTCTATGTTCTTTAGAAGAATAGAATGAAGGATGCTCACGCCGAGTTCTTTGTAGGCCCTGCATTTGCCCGGCATGGCCTTATCAAGAACGGCGCGGCTCTTAACCGAAATTATCCGGCTCCTGCCTTTATAGTAAACCATCAGCGGCTGAGGAGACTTGCGGGAAAGTTTGCTGTAATTTCCCTGCGTAATGTTAAAATATTTTGACAGCTCGCTTTCAAAATCGCTCGGCGGCTCCACTACTCTGTGGGTCGGCCATATAGAGAGCCCCTTGTCCTGCATGGGACACAGGAAAATCATGACAAACCCGCACTCGCACTCCGAGGAGCATTTGCTTTTCTTCCGCGCTTCCAGCGAATAATTCCAGGAGGTTTCGTACCTGTGGTGCCCGTCGGCTATGAAAACATTCTCTTTTGAAAGGCCTAAGGAAACAAGTTTTACTTCCGCGGCTCCGCTCACTTTCCAGAGTTTATGATAGACATTATCCGAATCTTTCGCCACAGCGTCGGGTTTTGTTCTTGCTATTTTAGCGCCCAGAGCGACAAGCCTGCCGCCCTTGTCGTTAAACAGCCCGAAAATGGGGCTTAAGTTCGCCTTGACGGCGCGCAAAAGGCTTAGGCGGTCAGCCTTGGGTTTTGAAAGAGTTTTTTCGTGCGGCTTGACGGCGCCGGCGTGCGGATTTTCAATCTTGAGGGCGGCGAAAAAACCGCGGCGAACCATCTTTCTGCCGTGATCGGTAAACTTCTGCTCGTAAAAATAATAGGCCGGCTCTTTATCCTCAAGGAGCACCCCGTCGGCGAGCCACTGGTTGAAAATTCTGCCAGACATAGCGTACTTATTGACCGCACCCTTCGCGTCCGGGAGCTCCAGGCGCACCATGTTGCCGGCCGCTCTTTTCTTAAGAAGCTCTTTTTCTTTAGGAGAAATAACATCGTACGGCGGGCAGATAAACTTTGAGATATTGCCGCCTTTGTAGCGAATGCCGTGAAATGGTTTTATAATTGCCATGTTTTTTGCCCGCCTTTCGGAAGAGATTGCGTTTTAACGATTTTGTTATTCTATAATAAATATTATTAATTGTCAAAAATTGTCAAAATCCGCAAAATCTGCTAAAATGTTTTCATTATTAACGGTTTTTGCAATAAATTTTAGGTCATTTTTACAGCGGAGAATATTTTGCCTCGCTCAGCGGTTTTCGTATTAATTTTAGCGTTATTTTTGCAGGCATGTTCCGGCAAGCCGGCCGAAGCGGACAAAAGCGTAAAGAAATACACCATTAATCCGGGGGACACTCTTATTGAAAGCCTCAGAGATTCGGGGCTGGACCCCTCGCAAAGCATTGAAATAATATCAGCCATCAAAAAAGTATTTGATCCGCGCAGCTGCAGGCCCGGAGATTATTTTGAGTTTAGCGCCGACGCCTCGGGGAAATGGGAATATTTCAGATACTATCCCTCCGGCCTGAACTATTATTCGGTTGAAAAACTTCCCGCCGGGGCCACAGCGGCCCTGAAGAAAGAACGAGAGGGCAACAAAGTCGTTGATACGGCCTCGGGTAAAATCAAGTCTTCTTTGTGGGAGGCGATGGTTTCCCGCGGCCTTAGCCCGGAGCTGATAAACGACTTTGCCGAAAAATTCGCCTGGCAGATTGATTTCCTGACCGAACCCAGGGTAAACGACACCTACAAACTCGTCTGGGAAAAATTCGTAACCGATGACGGACAGGTGATCAAGGGCAAAATTCTCGCGGCGCAGTATATCGCTTCCGGCCAGCTTTACACGGCCGTGCTCTACGCCTCGCCGAAGGGCGATGAAAACTATTATTCGCCTGACGGCAAATCGCTCAGAAGGGCTTTTTTGAAAGCTCCGCTTCAATATGCAAGAATAAGCTCCTATTTTACCAGAAAAAGATTTCACCCCATACTGCGGTATTTCAGGCCGCACCTGGGAATTGATTACGCTGCGCCGAGCGGCACTCCGGTTTCATCGGTCGCCGACGGCACGGTAATATTCGCGGCGCGCAAAGGCGGGTTCGGCAACCTCCTGCGGGTACGGCACACCAACGGTTTTGTTTCGGACTACGGCCATCTTAAAGGATTTAAGAAAGGAGTCCGCGCCGGCACAAGAGTCAGCCAGGGCCAGGTTATAGGATTTGTCGGCTCCACCGGCCTCTCCACGGGCCCGCACCTGGATTTCAGAATATCAAAAAACGGGAGTTACATTAATTTTATGGCGATTAAGTTCCCTCCCGCTCAAAGCATAAGCGAAAAAGAAAAAGAAAATTTTAAAAATTACACAAAGCCTTATCTTACGAAGCTTGCCGGCATAAGGATAGATTAGAATGCGCTTAAGGCTTTTCCCGAAATTCACCATATTGTTAACGCTGCTCGCGGTCATCCCGGCCGCTATTGTCGGCGTGCGGACGATGGCCATTAACAGGGAAGGCATGCAGGTCGCAATTCTTGAACTGCATACAAACATCGCGGCTTCCCTGGCCGACCACATTAAAGTTTATCTTGAAAACCTTGACAACGAAATTCTTTTTGTTTCCAAGACAATGGTCGCCAACATGTCCTGGGCGGACCGCCAGTCGGTCATACAGTCCCTTCTTGACACCAACGAAAACTTCGTCTCGGTCTCCATTGTTGACAGGAAGGGGCAGGAACTGCTCAAGGCGTACAACCCGGCGCTTGAGAAAGACCCGAAACTGCTCAGCAGGAAGGACGACGAGGCCTTTATAAAGTTCTGGAAAGACCCGGCCCGCTCGTCAATAAGCCCTTCGTATTATTTTGAGGAGGATCCGAGGATAAATGTAATCTATCCGCTGGGCCCGGGGCATTGCCTGTATACCACGATATCGCTTAAAAACCTCTGGGACAAGATAACCAAAACTAAAATCTCCGCCACGGGCCACGCCTTTCTGGTTAATGACTCCGGAGAAATCATTGCCCACCCCAAAACTGAGCTCGCCAAAAAGAAAACCTCCGCGGCCTATCTCCCCATTGTGCGGCAGGTGATAAAAGCGGTATCGGTCGGCTCAAGCGAATTTACCGATCCCCAGAAAAAAAAGGAAATGGTGGGAGCGTACGCGCCGATTAAAAGCCTCGGCTGGGGCGTTGTCATGCAGCAGGATAAAAACGAGGCTTTCGTTTCGGTCCGCAGAATGAGGAAACAATCTCTGCTGCTGATTATATTGAGCATGGCGGGCGCCTCCGTGCTTGCCGCCTTTTTAGCGGGAGGGCTGGTTAAGCCCCTTGTTACGCTGACCAAGGCCGCCAAGCATATCGCCAGCAAAGATTTCAGCGTCCGGGTTGATGTCAAAACCAAGGACGAGATTCAGGACCTCGCGGAAACCTTTAACGAGATGACAAGCGAACTCTCCCGATACGACAAAATGCAGGTTGACAAGATAGTGGAGGAAAAGTCAAAAACCGAAGCGGTGATATTTTCCATCGCCGACGGCATACTCATGACCGACAAAAAAGGCTGCCTTCAGCTCGCCAACAGCAAAGCCCTGGAAACCCTGGGCATACCGGAGAACGAATGGCACGGCAAATCCATCTTTGATTTCGTAAGCAACCCCAGCCTTGTAGAAATATTTAAAAATATCGTTGACAACCCCAAGGCCGAATTTTCCAGGGAAGTGGATCTTTCCGTGGGAGAGCTGAACAGGTTCTTTCAGCTTTCAGCCCAGCAGGTTATATCCCGCGACAAACTGCAGGAAGTGGGCGTAGTAACCGTGCTCAGAAACATTACCCTTGAAAAAGAGTTAAATCAGATGAAAGACGACTTCCTGCATTCAATCACGCACGATTTAAGAAACCCCATGACTTCCGTAAGAGGCTTTTTAAGATTCCTTATAGACGGCGTGGCCGGGCCGCTGAACGAACAGCAGAAAAAAATGCTTGAGACCATGGACAGGGCCTCCACCCGCCTCATGGGGCTTATAAACGACATTCTTGACATAGCCAAGCTGGAATCCGGCCGTATGGTCTTAAGCCTCGCGGAGATAGATCTTTCGGTTATCGCCAGAAGGACCATAGAGCTGGCGGAAGGCCAGGCGCTGAAAAAAAATATTCAACTTAAGCTGGAGACCCAGGACGGCCTTCCAAGAATCGCGGTCGACCCGGACTTAATTGAGAGAGTATTTACAAATCTTGTGGGAAATTCCTTGAAGTTTACTCCGGAGAATGGTACAATCACAATTAAGTTTGAATACACGCAGGAGCTTGTCAAGACCTCAATTGTTGATACGGGAGAAGGAATTCCCGCGGAATATGTCACTAAAATATTTGACAAGTTCCAGCAGGTAGCCGGACAGAGGAAGGGCGGCACCGGCCTTGGCCTTACGATCTGCAAGCATGTGGTTGAAGCGCACTTCGGAAAAATTTGGGCCGAGTCGGCGATAGGGAAAGGCTCAAGCTTTATTTTCACCCTGCCGAGAAGCCTCACGGTAAACGACCTGCTCGCGCAGTCTCTGAAAACAAAACAGTGAATATGAAAAATATAATTAAAGCTTTATCAATAATCCTGATATGCGGCTTCTTCCTGAAGGCCGGAGCCGATGTGCTGCAGGAAATCGTCGTAAAGGAAGGCGATACCCTCTGGAGCGTGGCTAATTATTACCTCAAAAACCCTCAGCTGTGGCCGGAGATACTGAAATACAACAAGCTTCCCTCGTCCGACCCGAATGTAATTCTTCCCGGCATGAAACTAAGGGTACCCATTCTTCTGATAAAGGAAAACTTAAGGACCGCCAGGCTTATTTACCTTTTAAACGAAGTGAAGTTCCGCAGGAGAACCGAGGCCGACTGGAAAAATGCCTGGGAGCAGATGGAGCTGTATAACGAGGACGGCTTAAGGACTCTTCAGCTTTCCAAGGCAAAAGTAAAATTTTCCTCCGGCGAGATACTCCAGCTTGACGAGAACTCGCTGATCATCCTGAGGCCCGAGCAGTCCAGGGAAGAAATTGACCTGCTTTCCGGCGGCGTGAGAGCCTCCAAAACAAGGGTTCTCACCAGCGATACCGCCGTAGACCCCAAAATAGTGCCCAGGGGCCCGGCTCCCGACTTTAAGACAAAAGTTAAAGAGGATAAAACCACTCTCGTGGAAGTTTACGAGGGCGCGGTGGATGTAAAGGCCCAGGGCAGAACCGTCACTGTCACAAAAGGTTTCGGAACCGAAGTTAAATTCAGCCAGCCGCCTTCACTGCCCAGAGCTTTGCCGCCGATGCCGGACATGAACCTTTCAGCCACCAGCGAAATACCCGGCACCAACATTAAAGCCTCCGCCAGGGCCACGGCGACCTCGCTTGAGTTAAACATTAAAACCCCTGCAGGGACAACGCAGGCAGGCCCCTCGCAGGACTCGGCCGATCCCGGATCAGCGAAAAACGGCGCCTCCAAAAACGGAGAAGAAAAAAACAGCGCCAAAATGATAAGCCAGATAATAAACAAATACCATCTTCAGATAGCGACTTCGTCCGCGTTCACTTCCATGGTGCTTGATGAGATAGATAAAATCCAGGACCGCGTAAATGTAGATTTTCAGAAATACAAGCTTTCCGACGGGATTTATTTTTACAGGTTTGCCTATGTAGACGAGCTTGGCTTTGAGGGCCAGTTCTGCAGCCCCATACAGTTTGTTATTGACACAACCCCGCCGCTTCTTGAGATCTACGCCCCGCAGGATAACGACGAGGTTGACACGGAGTTTGTCAACATTGAAGGAAAATCAGAACCCTGGGTTAAGCTTAAGATAAACGAAAAAAATGTGGACATTGACGACAACGGAAAATTTATTTCCGCCCTTATACCCAGGGGAGGAATCAACCTGCTGACTTTCATCGCCCAGGATCGTTCCGGAAACATAACAAAAAAAGAGCTTACCATAACCAAGGTTAAAGTGGCCGCTAAAAACAGGAAAGCCCAAATTACCACTACTAAAGCAAAAGAAAAAGGGCAATCTCTTGTTTCAATTGCCCTCGGCACTCTAACGGCCGCCGTAATAGCCGGCGTCCTGATATTTATTATTAAATAACCAACCCTTTTTATCCTACGACATAGACGCTGGAACTATCAAGCTTTGCCTTCTTAAGAAGTTCTTTTGCCCGTTCAACCACCTGCGAATAATGCTTATACTTTCCCGGTTCCACGACCGCGACGCCAAGCGATACCGTCATCAGAGGAAACTTCTCTTCAGCGCCGGAGCGGTTGACCCCCATTATAAAACCTTTGGCCATGGACTCCTCGTCGTACTGATTGGGAACAAAGGCGTCAAAGTTCTGAATAATTTTTTCACAGAGAGTTCTGGCTCCGGTCTCAGTTGAGACTATAACGAAATCGTCCCCGCCGATATGCCCCAGAAAATCATTTTTATCGCCGAACTCCGTAATGGCGCTTCTGATTATTACCGAGAGCAACCTGATTATATTGTCGCCTTTTTCAAAACCATACTTGTCGTTAAAAGCCTTGAAATTGTCAATATCGGAATAAACCACGGAAAAAACTTCCCGGGCCTCAAGCCGTCTTTTTATCTCGGTTTCTATGGAAGGGTTGCCCGGAAATCCCGTGAGCGGGTTCGCGGCCAGAGACTCCCTGGTTCTCTTCAAAAGCCCTTCAACGCGGGCTACTATTTCAAAAGGCTCAAAGGGCTTATTCAAATACTCGTCAGCTCCGAGTTTTATACCGGTTATCCTGTCTTTGGTTTTTGCCTGGGAGGTCAGCATTATGACGGGAGTCAGGCAGGTGGAACCGTTCTCCCGGATTTTCTCAAGCACCTCAAAACCCGAAAGCTTGGGCATATTCACATCAAGAATTATCAGGTCGGGGTGTTCCCCTGTCGCCATGCGCACGCCGGCCTCCCCGTCCTCAGCCGAGATTACCTGGTGGTGCTCGTCTTCAAGGGTAAATTTAAGAAGTTCCTGTATTTCCTGATCGTCGTCAACTATAAGAATTTTCGCGCACATATTAGCCTCATTATCTGCCGGTAATCTCTTTAACTTTATTTATAAATACCGCGTTGTTCACGGGCTTGACAAGATACTCTTCCGCCCCGCAGGCCGCGCCGAGGTTCTGGTCCCAGTCGCTGCCTCTGCCAGATATTATCAAAACTTTGGGCCTGATTTCAAATGAAGGGTCCTCGTTGAGCATCTGGCAGATATGGAATCCGTCTATAACGGGGAGCATGATATCTAAAACCACAAGGTTAGGCTTCCAGGACTTAATCTCGGAAAGCGTCTCGGCGCCGTCAAAAGCCGCCCTGACCTCAAAACCGCTGGCCGCGAGCAATGACTGAAAGATCTGAGACATCTGCCTGTCGTCTTCGGCGATGAGAACTTTTTTCTTGGAAAGAGCCGACGATATTTTGTCCGTCATCGCCTTAATGTCCAGGGCCGCCAGCTCCTCCGCGCTGAACTCCGCTATCGGCAGAGAGTTTATGCCGCTTCTTTTAACCATGCCCGAGAAAACATCCTTTGAAACGCCGGAGTGACCAAGAATGACGGCGTCCGGTTTCCCCGCCCTGATGCGGCTTACGGCTTCGTCGGCTGATATCGCGACATCAAGAAAATAGCCGTATTTCGCGAAAGATTCCCTGATGGCCGTGAAAATTTTTGTGTTGTCGGTGACAAAAAGAAGTTTTGCCATATTGACTCCGTTAATCCGCTGCTTTAGCGCGCGGAGATCCTCGCCATCGGTACCTGCGTAGCCGGCTGGCTGAGCAATTTATCCGCGCTTATTGAGGCAACGGGCTTGAGCAGGTCGTGAAGCGTCAACTCGTCATTCTGCGCCGCCCTGGAAAACAGCACGGCCTGATAGCCCCATCTGACCGGATTGCCCCTTAATACAGTCCTCGGTATTTTTACTGAAAAGTTCCTTGAGGCCCTGAACCGCTGAACTAAAACAGGTTTGGCTCTGCCGAACCTGTAAAGGGCCGCCTCATTGTTTTCTATCCGCAGAGCGAACTCCCAGGCGTCTTCCGGCTCAAACAAAAACGAGAGGCCCGGCAGGAATGTCATCAGGCCCGCGCCGCGCTTGTTGTTTAAGTCAAAATATATATCCAGCCCGCGCGCGTGCCTCGCGGAACTGGAGACAACCGCCGAAAAGACAATATCTTCCTGCTCAACCGAAATATTTAAGCTCTCAATGGCGGCAGAGGAGCCGCTTTCAATAACATTGCGGAATGTAAGGGTGTCCGACGAAATGGTTGACGAAAAAGTGGAACTGCTCGCCGCTGCCGGCGCGAAAACCGAACCCATGGGCTGGTTTATTATTTCCGGGACCTGCTGTCCCATAAGCGTGTAGATATTGTAGGCTCTGGCCCTGAAAAACTGCTCATCCTCCGGCTTTACCTCGGAAACAATGTTGGAGATAAACTCAAAATGATAAAGCTGGTATATTTCGCCGCGAAGGCCCTCAAGCGCCGCCGGCTCGGCCTGTCCGGAATTTTTATAATTTTCAATATCGTTTCTAATCGTTGAAATCCTGCAAAATACTTCCGGGTTTGCCGTATAACGGCTTGTGTCGGAATCCGCCGGGGCGCCGGGATTGACGGCAAAGCCTTTAACGGCTCCCGAGTAAAGCATTAAGGGCGTCACGGTTTCAATGCTTGAATCGGCGCTGATCAGCCCCCAAAGCTCCGAAAGAAACCCGGCGCTTAAATAATTGGGCCGGGCAAAAACAAGAACGACAACGGTATTGCCGCCGGATTTCACATATTCAAAGCATTCCTGAGGCGTAGTGAAGGCCTCTTCACCGCAGGATGCCACAAGCAGGCCTCCGGCGTTGTATATGCCCTGAGGCGTATCCTGGCTGGACGACATATTGACCCAGGAAATACCGAGCCTTCTGAAAATGTCGGTGAGGCTGTTTGAAAACATCCCCGAACGCAGAAACAGGCTCTTGTTCTGCCAGTTCCAATTATGCGAAAAATCGTACTGCGCCCTGTATATCACAGCGTCAATATCTTCCGGCCTGCTGAACGAAAAAGGCGCCGGCGATGAAATTTTAAGAGAGTAAAGCAAAGGAAAGACCGGTTCGCTCTCAAGAGAAAGCACCGGATCCAGGGTTCCGGATTTGACAAGCTCTGTAACCTCCGCTGTGGGTTTCAGAGAACCGGGCCACGCGGCGGCAAGCCTCAGGCCCGGCGTTTTGCCGAGCAGAGCCGTTATCTGGACGGGCGGCCCGCCATTGCCCCAGTCTCCCAGTATAATGAGGTATTTCTTTCCGGTTTCCTGGCAGTAGGCGTTCTTGTGCGCCGCGGCCGAAAGGAGAAGAAAGCAGGACAGGACAATATGCAAACTGAAAAACGGGCGTTTTTTAGCCATGATGAAACTGTATTATAACAAAAATATTGATATGCTTTCAAGCTGCCTTGACAAAAAGACAAATACCTGTTATATTTATAAGGGAATATTCAAATCCAATAGAATTTTGTTTGTGTTTTGTTTTCCAACCCGGATAACTTTATGCGCAAAAAACCGAACGGTTTCAGCCTTATGGAAATGGTGATAAGCGTCGCCATCATAGGCATATTCTTTACCTCAGTCACCCTTGTGTATTTTAAGCTCGGGAAAGGCATATTAATAAACCGCACCCGCACCGTCGCCGCAAACCTCGCCCAGGAAAAAATAGAATTTTTAAAAAATGTCCCTTACTCACGCCTTAGCGCAACGACCATGAGCGACATGCTATCTTATGGGTACGATAACACTTATTATCCCCCCGAAAAGGGAGTTTTAGTCGGTGATATCAGCTATGAAAGAAGGGTGCTTATCCAGCGCGCCGTGGAAAACGCTTCCGGCGATCTTGTTGAGGCGCTTCCCGACGCGGGAGATACCGGTATAAAGAAAATTACAATAACTGTTTTATGGAATGAGGAAGGCAATCAAAAATCTTTCTCTCTGGCAAACCTGAGGAATGACCCGAACCGCAAACCACTGGACGGAGTAATTTCGGGGCTTATTAAGGAGCAGGGAACTTCCGCGCTCCTTAGCCAGGCGAGTGTTGAGGTAGTAGATAACCTGAACTGGAATTCTACGACAGACGCATCCGGCGCGTACTCAATAAAAGTTCCCACGGGAACTTATCAGGTCAGGGCGTCTAAAGACGGCTACTGGGTAAACACTTCCCCTTCTCTTAATGTCTCGGGCGCGGTTAACTGCGATATATACCTTACCAAAATGGCCGTCGGGAATGTCACGGGCTATGTGTTTGTCAACGACCATATCGTTATATCAAAGATAGTCTCCAGTTCCGAGACCGCGGCGGGCGATGATTTTGAGTGGGTAGAGCTTTACAACCCCACGACATTTCAGTGGACTGTGGACGCAAACCATTTCTATTTATACACCGTAAAAGAAGGCGATCCCGCAAGCCTTCTCGCGCCATCCTCTAACCTGACCGTAGCCAACAACACAATATTACCTTACCATTATTACCTTGTCGCGAATACAAGCACCGTTAACACCGGCGCCTTTTTAATTGACGCGGACGCGTATTATGATGATGGGGACAGGATAAAAGAAGACGAGAGAGGCGCGATATTCTTGCTGACAAAGAAACCCGGGACAATTAGTGCCTGGTACTCTGATATGGTGGGCTGGACCCAGCCAGCCGGGGATAATCCCGGCCCTTCCGGGTTTACTTATTTTGAAACTTCTCCAATCAAGGACGGCAACGGTCTTGACGATGGCAAAACGCACATAAGATACTCCTGCCCTAACACATACTCGCAAATTCTTGGAAACGCGTTTGACACATATAATAACAGCAATGATTTTCACAAGAATATTAGTATTGGGGCAAGCCCGGACTATTATCCTAAAAACAGTATTTCTATCTCCACACCTACGAGCGGATCCCCCGCGGCAAGCGCGATAATAACATCGGACGACTCTACCTCCAGCCCCGTCACCGCCTCTACCACCGGGTACTTTTATCTGCCCAATGTTGCCACGGGAACATGGAATTTGGGAATGTATTACAGCGGAATGTATGGCTACAAATCCTTTCGGCAAGTAGGCAATGTAACCCTCTTAAACAACGGACAGACTGTCGGTGTCTCAAACAGCACGACTACTCCGGCGTGGCCTCTCGCGGACCGCTACTACACAATACTTTCAAGCGAGGCGAGCACGGGGCTTGTAACGGGATATGTCCGCTCGGGAGGCGTAGGAGTTTCGGGAATAAAAGTTGAGGCGGGTGTATATTTTACCTACTCTAACGCCTGGGGCGGCTATACCATAGCGCTTGACCCGGGCCTTTACAACATTACCGCTAATCCAGGCAACCTTAACTCCAGCTACACGAGCCAGTACATAAGCACCGTTCCGGTGAATCAGGGCCAGATTACAAGCAATACAAATTTTGACATAGCTCCGGGAGGAATTATTGCCGGCAGGGTTCTTTCCAATTCCGGCGATCCTCTGCCCGATATATACATAGTAGCCTATGACAACAACGGCAATGAGTCCGGGATAACTTTTACCCAGGCTGACGGCCGCTTTTACCTCAGCAACTGTTCCACATCCAAAAATAACTACACCATAGTCCCGACCCTTGATTCCGGGGAGATTTCCAGCCCCTCGCAAAGAATCGTTACGGTCGCGGCAGGTTCCACAAAGTGGACCGATACGAGCGGTTTTTTCAGCTCTTACACGGTGACATCGGCTTTTGGAAAACTCGCGGGAACCGTCACCAACAACAGCGCCGCGATAGAAACCGGGGTGCTTATTATTGCCACCACATCCACTATCACTACGGATCCTCCCGATATTAACAATGCCCTGATAGCAAGCGGAAGCCTCTACTATGGAACTGTCAGCAAGTCGGACGGAACCTACGAGCTTGAAGTCAGGGGCGGCCATACCTACAATGTTTACGCCTGGTACAGTACCATGGGAGGCGGAACCACTGCCTACTCAAAAAAACAGTCGCTCGGCAACCCGGTTACCTCGGGCGCGACCGCGCCGGGAATAAACTTTACCTGGCCATGATTACTATGAATAAAAATAATTCCAGAGGCGTCACCCTTGTAGAACTCCTTATTTCCGTGGCAATTTTAGGCATATTGTCCTCGGTGATAGGGACCTTTATGATAAACGGCTTAAAATTTTCAAGGCTGGCTACCGCGAAGGGCGAAATTCAAAGAGACGCCAGAGTCTGCATTGACCTTATGAACAGGACGCTACGGCAGGGCCAGGCCGACACCGTGACCATAACAAGATACAACTCCAGCCATCCGCCCTGCTCCATGGTTGAATTTACCCACATCAACGGAAAGGCCTACCGCTTCTATCAGATTAACGACAAGTTCTTTATGGCCAGGAAAGACGAGGGCTCCTCTGTCTGGCACGAAAATAAAGTGGCCGACAACCTGAGGAACCTTATATTCACCTATCCGAGGCTTGACGACAATTCAATACTTTCGGTTTCGCTCTGTTTTGAAAAAGCCACTTATGAAGGCGCCGCGAAAACCCTGCAGTTGTCGGTGGAAAAAGTCAGAATAATGAACTAAAGGCCGGGACACTATGAACGAAAATTTTAAAAAATCATCCAGCAGCGGACAGACCCTTATGATAATCATGGGCATAATGATAATATTTATGATTATTATCCCCGCCCTGGTTTTCATGGTTCAAAGCGAGTCCCGGTGGACCGCGAAACAGAGCAAGACCTCCCGCGCCTTCCACGCGGCCGAAGCCGGCGCCGACCGCGGCAAATGGAAACTCGCGGAAAATACCGCGAACTGGGAATCCGTTATCTACGGCACCCCGATTTCGGGCTACGATGATGATGTTACCTACGACATTTATTCCGATTCCGCCGGCACAAAACTCTCCGGCCAGTACAAAGTAGATATTTTTGCGGGCCCCGACCCCGGGGAAATTACAATAAGGTCCAAGGGAAGAGACCCCACGAACAGCGCGGTCCGATGCATTGAAATAGTAATGTCAAAAGCAGTGGTAGATTCCGCCATGAACATTGACGGCGGCCTCTCCTGGAAACCGAATCTGGATGTTCACTGGGGCCCGATAGTATCGTTTACGGATATAACCGGCCTGTCCAGCTGGTATCCGAGAAAATATTCCATAGGCCAGATTGATCCGAGGGACTCGGACCCCACGGCCCCAAATTCCGACGGAAAGGAATTCTGGGCTTTTGAAGACCTTGGAACAGGCACTCAAATAGACCTTCCTTTTTACAGGGACATAGCCAAAAAATCCAGCATCCCAACAAGCTGCGGCGGAGGCACTATTAAGAAAGCCACCGGCGCCCAGCTTGCCGTATCATCTCCAACCGGAAGCGGATATTTCCTCGCGTCACAAAATAATGGCGGCATTCGCTTATTCGGAGGCTACAAATTCAGATCTTCAACCTGTGTAATTTATACTGACGGCACTTTAGACGGACAGACCGGCTCATTCGTACAGCTCCAGGCCATGATAGGCGAAGGAAATGTTGATTTTAAGGGTGACGGCGTCAGCTTTACCGCGAATGTCCCCCCACAGGCGGACCTTGAATATGTAAAACAAAAAGAAATTAATCCGAGCTATAATTATCCCGGGGAGGGTTCCGCCACTTACGGTGTTACAAACTGCGGGATGCACGGCTTTCTCTACTGCGGAGGCAACTTAAACAGCGCGGGAGGAAACGCTACCCTTGTGGGTTCGGCAAAAATAATAGGCGAGGTCAGCTTTAACACCTTTAAAATCTATTACGACCTTGCGGTTTCTTCAAGTGTCAGGGTTTCCAACGCTACAGCCCGCCAGATATCCTGGAAAGAAGTGCAGACAACCTGGTAACGGCCCAAGGACAGGCATTAAAACCCCTTTTTTGACTTAGGGGGTTTTTTTTGTTAGAATCTTCTTCGCTGAAGCGTTGCTTTTCGGCGATGCCGGCCGGCAGCGGTTAAAAACTTAACAATTTTTTATGAAAAAAAACAAGAAAGGTTTTTTTATAACATTTGAAGGACCGGAAGGCGGCGGGAAAAGCACTCACTGCGAACTGCTGTCCCGTTACCTGCACGGTTGCGGCTTTAGCGTCGTACGCACAAGAGAGCCGGGCGGCACAAAACTTGCCGAAGACATCAGGCAGGTTCTGCTCAATCCAAAAAACTCCATTACCCCCCTGGCCGAGCTTATGCTTTACGAGGCGAGCAGGGCCCAGCACACGCAGGAACTTATTATCCCGGCTCTTAATAACGGCAAAACCGTTATCTGTGACAGGTACACCGACGCCACGCTCGCCTATCAGGGTTACGGCCGAAAGTTGGACATACCGACGATAAAAAAACTAAACTCCATAGCGACCTGCGGTATTTCCCCCGACCTCACCATAGTGCTTGACACTCCGGTTGAGCGGGGCCTCGCTCTTGCCAGGGGCATTAAAAAAGAATCCTTTGAGGCCTCCGACAGGATAGAGCGGGAGAACTTTGATTTCCACAGAACTGTCAGGGCAGCTTATTTAAAAATAGCGAAGCTTGAGCCAAAAAGAATCAAGGTGGTCAGGACAGCCGAAACAGTTGAGGATACCCAGGACAAAATAAGGCAGATAGTCAAAAAAGCGCTGAAACTATGAGCTTTTCGGATATTTTGGGACAGAAAAAAGCCAAAGACATACTCACCGGGCAGATGAAGTCGGGGCGCACTCCGCATGCTTATCTCTTTATAGGCCCTCACGGAGTCGGCAGAAAGAAAACAGCCCTTGAACTGGCAAAATATTTAAACTGCGAATCGCGCACAGGCGGCAAAGACAGCCTGCCGGGCCCCTGCGACCACTGCCTTTCCTGCGGGAAAATATCAAAGCTCAACCATCCCGATGTTCAGCTCATAGATTTTGAATACCAGGCCCGGCTGGAAAATAAGGACTTGGATAAGCAGAAAGTTATAAAGATTGACACCATAAGGGCTCTCCAGAAAGAAGTTAACCTGAAACCCGTTGAAGGCAGGTGGAAAGTATTTATAGTTGAGCCCGCTGAGAAAATATCCATTGACGCGGCGAACTGCCTTTTGAAAACTCTTGAGGAGCCGCCGGCCTGGACGGTTATCATACTGCTGGCAAAGCACAAAGAAAACCTGCCGCCGACCATAGTTTCAAGGACGCAGATAGTGCTTTTCGGACCCATTCCCGAAAACGATATAGCTAAACTTCTTATTGAAAAGTCTTCGGTTGAACCGGAAACGGCCAGAGAGATTGCGGCTTTATCCGAAGGTTCAATTTCCGAAGCTTATGTAAAGCTCGCGGGCCAGTCCATTGAGGCCCTGGAGGTGTGGAAAAGCATCTCGTCGGGAACCCTGAGTTCGGCGCAGCTGCTGTTTAAAAGCCAGCAGTATTCCAAAAACGCGGGCGAGTTTTTAAATGAGCTGCTGCTGGCCGTAAAGCGGGACTTCCGCTCTAATCCTAAAAAACATTTCAAAACGCTGGAAAATATAATAGCTTCACAGAAGTTTCTGGAAAAGAACGCGAACCCTCAGCTGGTAATGGACTCGCTTTTCCTTAAACTATCAAAAAGCAGCGACTAAACAGGGGTAATTATGCCGATAGTAGCCGGACTTATAGTAAGAAGAATGCGCGATAAAATTCTGGGAGAGACGGGACATCTTGATGTCGCCGCGGGAGACACAGTTATATTAGAAACCGAGCACGGGCAGGAAGTGGGCCTGGTTTACGAGCGGGAACGCATGGTAGAGAAGCCCAAAGACAGTATCGGAAAAATTATCCGCAAGATGACAAAAGAAGACCACGCCAGGGAGAAAGAGAACGAGGATAAGAACCATCAGGCCCAGAGAATAGTGCTTAATAAAATAGAGGACCACGAGCTTCCCATGAAGCTTACCTGCGTTCAGTACACCTTTGACCGTTCCAAACTGTTTATTTACTACACTTCCGAGACGCGCGTGGATTTCAGGGAACTCATTAAGGACCTGGGACACATACTCAAGACAAGAATCCAGATGGTGCAGATAGGCGTCCGGGACGAAGCGAAAATGATTGGCGGCATAGGCACCTGCGGCAGGAAACTCTGCTGTAAATCTTTCCTTAAAGAATTTTCTTCGGTTACGATAGATATGGCCAAGGAGCAGGATCTTTCGCTTAACACGGCAAAGCTCTCCGGCCTCTGCGGCAGGCTTATGTGCTGCCTGGCCTATGAGCAGGAATGCTACAAACACTCAAAAAAGAAAATGCCCAAAGTCGGCAGTAAAGTCCATACCCCGGCCGGACAGGGCACCGTGGTGTCTCTCAACTGCCTCAAGGAAGAGGTCGGAGTGGAAATGCCCGACAAACAGATAAAGATATTCAGCGCCGACCAGCTTTCCCATACCATACTGGATAAAATGGGCATATAGCCATTTTTTAATAAAATGAAAAAATACTACATAACCACGCCAATTTATTATGTCAACGATACGCCGCATATAGGCCACGCCTATACTACCGTTGCCGCCGATGTGCTCTCCCGCTACCACCGCCTGCGCGGCGAGGATGTATATTTTCTCACCGGCACCGACGAGCACGGCTCTAAAATTGAGCAGGCGGCCCAAAAGGCGGGCACATCGCCCAAAGAGTTCGCCGACCATATCTCCTCGGAGTTTAGAAAAGCCTGGGAGGAACTGGGAATCTCCTTCAGCGGATTTATTCGCACTACCGATCCAAAGCATGAAAGCGCCGTAAAAAGCTTTTTACAGAAACTTTTTGACAAGGGCCTTATTTACAAAGGGAATTACTCCGGGCTTTACTGCGTCGGCTGCGAGAAATACCTTGGCGAAGCCGATCTTGACGAACAAAAATGCTGCCCCGACCACAAAACCAGGCCCGAAGAGCATTCCGAGGAGAACTACTTCTTCAAACTTTCCGCTTTTCAGGATGAACTGCTTGCAAGGATAACAGACGAATCAAATCCCGGCCATATAGCGATTTACCCCGTTGAGCGCCGAAACGAGATAGCCGGCAAGCTTAAAGCAAACAAGCTTGAGGACATAAGCATGTCCCGCTCCGACTTAAAATGGGGCATACCGCTTCCCTTTGACGAAAAGCAGACAGCTTATGTCTGGGTTGACGCGCTTTTAAATTATATAACCGCGATAGGTTTTGAGGATAACTCCGAGCTGTTTAAAAAACTCTGGCCTGCCGACTGCCAGCTGATGGCAAAAGATATTCTATGGTTTCACAGCGTAATATGGCCGGCTATGCTGCTGGGCGCCGGACTGCCCCTGCCTAAGAAAGTTTTCGCCCACGGTTTTTTTACCATTGACGGGCAGAAGATGTCCAAGAGCATCGGCAATGTCATAAGGCCGCAGGAACTATCCGCGATGTTCGGCGCCGATGCCGCAAGATACCTCGTGCTTTCGCTTTTCCCTTTCGGAGCCGACGGCGACATATCCTGGCAGGCCTTAAAAGACAAATACAACACGGATCTGGCTAATAATCTCGGCAACCTCGTGAACCGAACTCTTGATATGCTGGAAAAATTTTCCGCTAAACTAATTCCCGAACCGGCTGCCGCTTCCACAGCGCCCGCCTGCGCGGACACCATTCTTTCCCAGATGGGAAGCTCAGAGCTGCTGCTTGAAAATCTTGAGTTCCACAGATATATCGCCGCGCTTCAGATGTCGTTAAATTCCGCCAACCAGTACATTCAGCAGACGGCCCCGTGGAAAATGGCAAAGGAAAACAACCCGGAACTGCCCGCGGTGCTTTTTAATATGGCCGCCAATCTTAAAGCGCTGACAGTATATGCTCTTCCCTTTATGCCCAATATATGCAAAAGTATCTGGGCCCAGCTCGGCGAATCCGAAGACATTGAATCCGTCGCGCGGGAATACCTGTCGTCCGCCGACAGAAATAAATCAAAAAATATTCTTTCTCCCCGCCCGGGCACAGCCACTCAAAAGGGCGGAATTCTTTTCCCGCGCTTAGAAAAAAAATAATGCACACAGACACTCACTGCCATTTGCTGGACAGCAGGTTTGACTCCGACAGGGCTGATGCCCTGACAAGAGCCCGCGCTGCCGGCGTTTCAGCCATAATTGAAGTGGCCTGCATGCCCGGCCAATGGGAGAAAGCCGTTGAGTTCTGCCGCGCCAACGGCTTTATGCGCTGTGTTCTCGGAATTCATCCGCAGGACGCCAAACTGGCCAATGAGAAAAACCTCGCTGATCTTAAACACCTTGCGGCCGCGCCCGAGGTGACCGGCATAGGCGAAACGGGCTTTGATTTTTACTACGAAAATTCTCCCAGGGAAACCCAGAAGAAAGTATTTATCAGCCATATTAACATAGCAAGAGAAATCAACAAACCGCTCGTGGTGCACTGCAGGGACGCCTACAAGGAGCTGATTGATACTTTAAAATCCTCCGGCGCGAACAACTGCCGCGGGGTTATACATTGTTTCTCCGGTGACTTAAATGACGCCCTGGCGCTTCTTGACATGGGATTTTACCTGGGCATTGACGGCCCCGTAACTTACCCCAAAGCCGCGGCCTTAAAAGACATAGTCAGGCAGATATCTTTAGACAGAATTGTTGTTGAAACCGATTCCCCCTATCTTCCCCCTCAGAAATTCAGAGGCCAGAGAAACGAACCGGCTTATCTTGAGCATATTATCAGGGAGATAGCCTCTTTGAGGGACATTCCATTTGAGCTGGCGGCAGCGGTTGTTTCGCGAAACGCCTCAAAATTATTCGGGATATAACATGTCATCAATAGCTTATAAATACGGCAAGAGCCTCTACATTAATATGACAAACCGCTGCACCGCGTCCTGCACCTTTTGCATCAAGAACAAATGGGCGGGCAAGTTTCGCGGCAACAACCTGAGGCTGAAGAAAGAGCCGACAACCGAGCAGGTTATCAGGGAAATCAAGAACCCTAAAAAATACTCTGAAATAGTTTTCTGCGGTTACGGAGAGCCTCTGCTGAGGCTTGAAGAACTTAAAATCATAGCGGCCTGGATAAAATCAAAAGGCGGCAAAGTCCGCGTCAACACCTCCGGCCACGCAAACCTTGTTTATAAGAGAGATATCACCCCAGAGCTTGAGGGACTGGTGGATGCCGTCTCCATCAGCTTAAACGCCGCAAACCCCTCCGATTACAGGAAACTTCACAGGCCGGCTTTCGGGCTGAAATCCTACAAGGCTGTCCTAAATTTTGCCGGGAAATGCAAAAAACACATAAAAGAGGTGACTCTTACCTGCATTACCCTGCCCGGCACAGATACTGCCGGCTGCGCCAAGATAGCCGAAAAACTCGGAGTAAATTTCCGTTTAAGGCCCTACCTGGACAGCTATGAAAACAGCTGAAAAACACTCTCATTGGAATATACTGCTCTTAACGGCTGCCGCGGTTTTAATAGCGGCCGCGGGGCTTAAGCTTTATGTCAACATGGCTAAACATACCTGCGCGCTTATTGACGGAAAGGAAATAATGCTTCAGGCCGGCGCCAACTCCCGCGAAGATATTATCGCGGCCCTTGAAAAAGAAAAAGTCGCGCTTGGCCCAAACGACATAATACTGCCTCCGGTGACGGGTTTTTTTTCAACGAAACTTTCGGTGAGGATAATCCGCGTGAGCGAGAAAATAGAAAAAGTTGAGGACAAGCCGGAATATCATATAATCTGGAAGAAAAAGTTTACAAACAACCTAAGGCCGGTTGAGCTCAGGAAAGTTAAAGCCAAACGCATAATCCGCGATGAAAAAGTTATTTATCACGATTCCCTTGAAAAAGAAAGGACTGTCGTGAAAGAGAGGACTCTAAAGGAAACTGTTTATCTCCTCGCGCTTTTGAATCAGGACGGTCCAGAAGAAAAGGTTTACGATCTTTCGCGGTGCAGGAAAATGAAAATGGTAGCCACGGCCTACTATCCGGGGGATCCGCTTGCCTGGCGCGACGGCACAATAACTTTTCTCGGGCGAAAAATGCAGCGAGGTGTAGTGGCGGTTGATCCGGCGGTTATACCGCTTAAAACAAGGGTGTATGTCCCGGGGTTTGGCTACGGCTTCGCCGGAGACACCGGCTCCGCCATAAAAGGCAAGCGGGTTGACTTAGGCGTGAACAACGCCGAGGAAGAAAAAGAATTTATGCATAAACGAGTGGTAGTCTATATACTGGAAGCCGCGGAAAATTACTGAACACAACAAAGAGCCGCCGCCTCTACTTCTGCGGCTCCACGATAACTTTTATTGATTTCTTCGCCTCACTGACCAGCCTAAAACCCCGCGCCGTATCCTTCAGAGGCAGCACATGAGTGACAAGCCTGGAAACCGGTATTCTCTTTGACCTTATAAGTTCAATGGCGACTTCCGCGTCGTACGGGCTGTTGGCGTAAGAAGTGCAGAGTGTTATTTCATTCCTCCAGAAATCATTTACCGGAACGGAAAGATTCACCCCCGGGTTCGTCGGCGCGAAAAACTGAACCGTGCCGCCTTTGTCCACGGAATTCAGCGCCTGCGTAAAAGCGCTCTCTGCCCCGGTGCATACAAACACGAATTCCGCGCCCCTTCCTCCGTTAGCCTGTTTAACTTTTTCGGGGACATTTTCCCTCGCGATAATAACTGTTTCAGCGCCAAGCTCTCTGGCGTACTCAAGCCTGTCCGGATCCACATCCGTGACAATTATCCTTCCGGCTCCGGTAGCCTTCGCCAGCAGAAGATGCAGAAGGCCCGAAATGCCGCCTCCCAGAATCAGCACGCTCGCGCCCGGCTTTACACCCGCGACTCTCTGCCCGCGCAGGACGCAGGCCAGCGGCTCAATAAAAACTCCGTCGTTATATGTCAGTTCATCCGGAAGCTTAAAAACTCCCAGCTGGGTGTTTAGTTTCGGCACCCGTATATACTCGGAAAAGCCGCCCGGAAAATAATTTGTTGAATGTAGGGTCTCGCAGGTCGTATGATGGCCCGCAAGGCAGTAAGAACAGGTATTGCAGGGTATGTGATGAGACACAAAAACTCTGTCGCCTGTCTTATGCTCAACGACGCCCTCACCTGTCTCAACTATGTCGCCCGTTATCTCGTGGCCGAGTACCAGGGGCGCCTTCTTAATTCTGTACCACTCCATAACATCGCTGCCGCAGACTCCGCTGGCGGCGACTTTTACCACAATCTCGCCGGGTCCGGCGGAAGGCCTGGGCATCTCCTCAACTCTGATATCGCTGTTGTTATAGTACATCGCTACGCGCATGGTATACCTCGGGAAATAAATATAACCCTTACACTTTCAGTTCGGGGGCTGCTCACTTCTTTTTAGCTTGCCTGCTTTTCTCTTCATTAAATATTTCAAAAGCCTCTTTTGAGGTGGCTTTCTCGTGCACAATGGCGTAAAGAGCCTTTGCCACGGCGGCAGGGTTCGGATTCTGCCAGATATTGCGCCCCAGATTTATTCCCACCGAGCCTTTTGTCATGCCGTCGTAAACAAAATCAAACACTTCCTTTTCGGTTTCGCACTTAGGCCCGCCCGCCATAACAACCGGAACCGGACAGCCGCTTACGACTTTGTCAAAGTCTTTTTCGCACCAGTAGGTTTTCACGACCCGGGCGCCAAGCTCGGCGGCTATGCGGCAGCTGAGAGCCAGGTAACGCGGCTCCATTTTCCCGACTTCCCTGCCGACCGCCGTAACAGCCATAACGGGTATGCCGTAATCCTCGCAGTCATTAATAATTTTTGAAAGGTTCATAAGCGTCTCGTGCTCGTAATCGCTTCCGACAAAAATTGAAACTCCAACCGCCGAGGCGTTAAGCCTTATTATTTCCTCAATAGATGTCGTAAGGCCCTCGTGGGCCAGGTCCTTGCCGGCCATGCTGGTGCCGCCTGAAACCCTGAGTATTATGGGTATATCTATTGAAGTATCTATGCTGGCGCGCAAAACACCCCTGGTTACAAAAAGCGCGTCCGAGTATTTCAGTATGGGCTTTATAGTCTCCGCGGGTTTTTCAAGACAGGTGGTCGGCCCCTGGAAATAACCGTGATCAATGGGCATAAAGAAGCAGTGCCCGTCTTTTTTGAACAGCCTTGACATCCTGTTTTTCATTCCAAAATCCATACTTAATCCTCCGCTATAAATTGCTTCCGGGCCGGATGCCCTGGAGCATAATAACTTATTTTCCGCTTTTCTGCCTTTCCTCGGCCCAGGACCTTCTGATGTAGAGGGGCAGAACCTTCTCAAAGTATTCGCCGCGCAAGCCGTGAGCGATAACAGCAAGGGTTCCGGCCAAAGGCCTGCTCATATTTTCCGGAGCAAAAAACACTTTTTTGCCGAGTCTTTTCTTTAAAAAATCCCGGTAAACCCCGGCGCCGCCCCCTAACAGCAGAATATTTTTATTTAAAGCCTTAAGCGCTGAGGCGGAATCTTCAATTGAGGACAGACACGGCTTCCCGGACTTTAAGGCCGGAACATAAACCTCGTTTCTCAGCGCGTCTATCACCGGATAAACCAGACAGCCGGTTTCAGGAGCCGCCGCGGCAAGAATTTTTATCGCGTCAATACCCACTAAAGGCACTTTAAGCGACTGCGCGGCCGTCCTGGCAAAGGTCAGGCCGACGCGGATGCCGGTAAAACTCCCGGGGCCCACGCAGGCGGCAATTTTGGTGACATCGGATATCTTATAACCTGCCTTAGACAAAACCAGATCAGCTATTTCAATCAACTTCTCGGAATGCACCAGCCCGCAGTTAAGCGTTATTTCCGAGACAAGGCAACCGTTAACACTTACCGCGGCGCTCAGGGCCCTGCCGGAGGTTTCAACGGCGAGAATTATTTCTTCTTTTGATTTTTTCTCTTTATTATTATGCATCTTTCCTTCTCACCGCGCGGAGTAATCCGCACATCCCAATACGGCATTCGCGGCGGGATCATTATTTTCTGCCCCCATTCAACGGCACATATTCCTTCGGAGCAGATATATTCTTCAAGGCCGAAACTGTCAAAATCAGAGCCTTCAAGCCTGTAGAGGTCAAGGTGGTAGAGGTTTACACCCTTCGCGCATTTATAACGGTTAGCTATGGTAAAGCTCGGGCTCCTGACCGCCCCCTTAAAACCCATAGCCCGCGCCAAACCGCGGGCGAAAACAGTTTTACCGCTTCCAAGGCCGCCTTTTAAAAGAACCAGGTCTCCGGGCTTGATAATGCCGCTGAACTTTTTCGCGGCTTTTTTTGTTTCAGCTTCGCTGCGGCTTATGAGCGGCTTATTTAAAATGCTCAAAACCTTTTTGTGAAAAACCGTATTGCCTGCCATTATAATAATACTCCACCTTCTCGCCTTTTGTTATTCTGCCGATCACCGTTACCCTGACAAGGCTTTTAAGGGCCTTAAGCTTATCCGGCGGAACCGTCGCGACAAGCTCGTATTCCTCGGCTCCCGTAAGCGCCTGATTTACCGGCGAGAGGTTTTTTCTTGCCGCCGAAACTTTTAAAAGCTGGCGGGAGAGCGGTATTTTTTCAATGTCAATTCTCGCGCCGGCACCGGAACCCTTCGCGATAAAATTAACGGACTTGTCCAGTCCGTCGGACGAGTCAATCAGGCTTGTCGCGTATTTTGAAAGCGCCGCGGCCTCGCTAAAGAGCGGATGCGGGGCCAGATGCTTCTCTATCAGATATTTTTCTTCGGGCTTAAGAGGCTTTATGCCTTTTGAAAGAAGCCACAACCCGGCTCCCGAGTCGCCGAAAGTACCGGTCGCGATTATAAGGTCTCCGGGCCTCGCTCCGCCGCGCCGCACCAGGCCCGAGGCTTTAGCGGAACCGAGCATTGTTATGGAAATAACCACGCCTTCTTTTGACGAAACCGTGTCGCCGCCCGCTATGGCAAAACCGTACTTTGAGGCGGCCCTCCTCATGCCAGAGTAAAGGCCTTCCACAAACTTAACTTCGGCTGATGACGGCAATGCTATGCCGACAAGAGCAAAGAGCGGTTTAACGGCTCCCATGGCCGCAAGGTCGCTTAAGTTTACCGCCATAGACTTGTAGCCTATTTTTTCGGGAGAGGCCCAGGAGCGTTTAAAATGCACGCCCTCTACGAGCAGATCCTTGGTACCCACCAGAAGGCTCCTCGGCGGTAAAACAGCCGCGAAGGCATCATCCCCCGGACCGATAAAAAGGCCCCTTGATTCTTTGCCGCGGGAAATGCCCTTTAAGAGCCTGTCTATTAAACCGAATTCTCCGATTTCTTTTATTTTCAATGCCGTACCTTTAATACCAAAACCTTTAACCGAGGTAATCCAGAGCTATGCCAGAAACAACGGCTGAGGCTGAGGAAAGCATTCTCTCGTCAATGTCAAAAAATTCGCTGTGCCACGGATAGGGTTCGGCGCAGGCGCTGCCGAAGAAAATAAAACACCCGGGCACAAGCCTTAAATATTCCGAAAAATCCTCGCCGCCCATGGACGGCTTATTCAGCACCTTAACTTTCCCGGCGCCCAAAACTTTCACCGCGGACTTTCTGCAAAGCTCCAGAATCACAGGGTCATTCTTAAGCGGGTGACCCAGCACATCGTATTTAAAAGTATATTTCGCGCCGTAGGCCTTTGTCACATGCGACAATTTTCTCTCAATAAGTTTTCTGACATTTTTATGAACGGCCTCGTTAAGGGTTCTTACGGTGCCGCATAACTCCACGCGGTCGGCAAGAACATTAAACATATTTCCCCCGGATATGGAGCCGACGGATATAACAACAGGCTCTACCGGGTCAATTTCGCGCGAAACTACAGATTGAAGCAGGTTTATGAATTGAGCCGCTATTAAAATAGTGTCCTGCCCCTTGTGGGGATAGGCGCCGTGAGTGCCGCGGCCTAAGATCTCAACCGTAAATTTATCTACCGAGGCCATCATCTCTCCGGGCTTAAGGCCCACCGTGCCGGCAGCCAGCCACGGGTTTACATGTATTCCTATAATAGCGTCAACGGACGGATTTTTCAAAACGCCGGAATCTATCATTCCCGTAGCGCCGCCCGCGGTTTCTTCGTTGGGCTGAAAAATAAATTTTGCCTGCCCGGAAAATTCGCTTTTCCTGCCGTTGAGCAAAAGCGCCGCGCCGAGCGCTATCGCGGAATTGGCATCATGGCCGCAGGCATGCATAACCCCGGGTTTTTTTGATGAGTACGGCTTTTTAGTATTCTCCTGAATAGGCAAAGCGTCAATATCGGCTCTTATGCCGAGACATTTATTTTTCCCGGAAGATTTCGCGGTTCCGTTGATTTGCGCGACAAGGCCGGTCTTTGACGGCCTGTATGTTTTAATGCCGAAATCCTTAAATATTTTAGCCAGGTAAGCTGTCGTGGAAAACTCCTGATTGCCGAGCTCGGGATTTGAGTGTATGTGCCGCCTGACCTTAACCAGAGTATTCTGCAGTTGTGTTTTGCTTATCATAATTACCTCGTAACCTTCCGCGCAGCCCGGGGAAAAGCCTCCGCGATATCTCCTGCCGTTAAAGCCAGCTCGGTTTTTTCGCGCGCCGCGATATCTCCGGCCAGCCCGTGGAGAAAAACCCCCGCGGCGGCGGCATTCGGCAGCAAGGGCTCTTTCACCTGTTTTATCAGCGCCGCTATAATACCGGTAAGGACATCACCCGCTCCCGCCGTTGCCATGCCGGGATTACCGGTTGTGTTGACGCGGACAATTTTGCCGTCGGTGACAAGCGAAGCGTTTCCCTTAAGCACAAGCGTCACATTATTCTTTTCAGCGAAGTCTTTGGCCAGCGCGGCTCGGTTTTTAGCTATCTCCGCGGTTGAAAAACCTGTCAGCCTTGAAAACTCTCCAGCGTGAGGCGTCAGCACAAGCTTTGCCCTGGCTTTTTTAAGAACAGGAAATACGATTCCCGTTCTTGCGGTTTTTGCCACGCAACTGATGGCATCCGCGTCCAGCACGACAGGCAAATCTATGTATTTTAATATTTTTAACACCAGGGATTTTGCTGATTCGTTCAGGCCCAGGCCCGGGCCGAGCGCGATAGACGATATTTTTCTTTTGGATATATATTTTCTAAGGCTTTCAAAACCGCTTCTTTGCGCAATCATCGCTTCAGGCATTATTCTTCTGGCGGTAGCATCAAAGATCTCAGCGGGGACCGCGGCGGTCACAAGGCCGGCTCCGGCTCTTAAGGCCCCGCCGGCCGCGAGCACAGCGGCGCCGCTCATTGTCTTAGAACCGGCTATAACCAGCACATGGCCGAAGTCATTTTTATGAGCGTTCTTATTCCTGGGTTTTATTAAAGAGCTGACCAACCGTGCTGTAATTTTATTTATTTTCATTTACGGCTCTCGGTATGTATTACTTCCCGCGTTTGTTAACTATGGCCACCGCAACCGCGTAGGCGTCAGAATGCGAAAGCGAAATATCAACAGCCTTGTTTCTCCTGCCTTTTATCATCACAACGGGCTTGCCGTCGGGGTTGTTCTTAACGCCTATATCTTTATGGGCTATGCCGCGCTGGCCCAGAGCTTTCCATACCGCTTCTTTTGTCGCGAAGCGAACCGCGAAATGCTGGGCGCGGTTCACGCGCGCCATGCAGTATTTTATTTCCTCGCGGGTATAAACTCTGTCAAGAAATCTTTTATTCTTGATAAGTTTCCCTATTCTTCTGATTTCAACTATGTCTATGCCTATCTGCATATTTAATCCCGTTAAGACTCGCTCTACCACGAAAGGCGCCGCAAAGCCGGTGAAATGTTAGCGTCTGCGTCCCGCGTGAAGAACCGCTCCGAGCTACTCTACCGTCACTGACTTTGCGAGGTTTCTCGGCTGGTCAACATCGCATCCGAGGACAACCGCTACATAATACGAAAACAGCTGGGTGGGCACCACATTTAATATAGGAGAGAAAATCTCGTCCACCCGGGGCACGAAGATCTGCCTTGTTGTCTTGGCTTTTATCTGGGTGTCGCCTTCCGAGGCTATGGCCAAAACCGTTCCGCCGCGCGCCTTGGCTTCCTCAATATTGCCTAAAATCTTTTCGTAGACCTTGCTTTCCGTGGCTATAACCATTACCGGCATATTCTCGTCAATTAGAGCGATGGGGCCGTGCTTCATTTCACCGGCAGGGTAACCCTCGGCGTGTATATAGGAAATTTCCTTAAGCTTTAGCGCTCCCTCCAGCGCTATCGGGTAATTCACATTTCTTCCGAGGAAAAGAAAGTCTCTTTTTCCCGAAAACTCTTTCGCCAGCGCGTGAATATCTTCGCTGGCCTTCAAAACTTCATTAAGCCGGCCCGGTATCTCCCAGAGTTCTTTAATAACAGCCTCGGCTTTTTCTTTTGAAATAGCTTTTCTTTTGCTTGCCCAGTCTATAGCCAGCAGGTAGAGGGCGGTCAGCTGGCCGGTAAAGGCCTTGGTTGAAGCCACGCCGATTTCAGGGCCGCATCTGGTGTAGAGCGTGTCGTCGGCTTCGCGGCTCGCGGTGGAGCCCATGACATTGCATATCGCCAGGGTCCTGCAATTTCCGGATTTAACCAGTTTAAGCGCCGCCAGCGTGTCGGCTGTCTCTCCGGACTGCGAGATAATTATGGTTATGGCGTTCTTGTCTATTATCGGTTCGCGGTAACGGAATTCCGAGGCGATATCCACCTCCACCGGAATTTTGGCGAGGTTCTCAAAAAGAAATTTGCCGACGAGGCCCGCGTGATAAGAGGTGCCGCAGGCCACAATGTTTATTTTAGAAAGGTTGTTTACGGCCTCAACTGGAATATTAAGTTCCCCGAGCTCTATTTTTCCTGTCTCGGGATTCATGCGGCCGCGGAAAGTGTCCTGAATAGTCTGGGGCTGCTCAAATATTTCCTTGAGCATAAAGTGCTTGAAACCGCCCTTCTCCGCCTGAACCGCGTCCCAGGCAATATTCTGGATTTTTCTTTTCTGCTCTTCGCCCTTCCTGTTGAGAACCTCAATCTTTGAGGCCGAGAGCCTGATTATGTCACCCTCTTCAAGGAAAATCATCTTTCTCGTGTACGGCAAAAGCGCCGGTATGTCGGAAGCAATAAAGTTTTCGTTATCGCCGATTCCGGCTATAAGCGGGGCGTCCTGGCGCGCCGCTATAATCTCGCCCGGGTTGTCCGAACATATCACGCCAAGGGCGTAGGTGCCTCTGACCTGGGAAAGCGCCGCCACTACGGCTTTAAAAATATCCCCCTTGTAGCTTTCTTCCACCAGATGAGCGAGCACCTCGGTATCGGTCTCGGATTTAAATTTATGGCCTTCTGAAACAAGCCTTTTTTTAAGTTCAAGATAATTTTCTATAATCCCGTTATGCACCACGACAATTTTTCCGCTGCAGTCGGTATGCGGGTGCGCGTTTTCTTCGCTGGGTTTGCCGTGGGTCGCCCAGCGGGTGTGGCCTATGCCGGTAGCGCCTTTCAGCTCATTTTTTGAAAGCTGGTACACAAGCTGTTTTAGCTTGCCTACGCTGCGCCTTATGTCTATTTTCCCTTCAGAAATAACGGCAATGCCGGCGGAATCATAACCGCGGTACTCCAGGCGGCTTAACCCGTCAATTATTACATCACCGGCGTTTTTACTGCCTATATATCCGACTATTCCGCACATATCGTCTCCTTAACTGTGTTCTTTTCGCTTTCAGCGCGCCGCGGCGCGGTATAATATCCGGCTTACAACAAATCTTTCATTTCCCGCACGGCCCGGTCAAGCCCGACTATAACAGCTCTGGCGATTATTGAAAATCCGATATTGAGTTCGTTCATGCCGTTAATATTGGCTACCGGAAGCACATTTCTGTAATCCAGGCCGTGGCCCGCGTTTAAGATAAGCCCGTTTTCCAAAGCGGTTCGCGAGGCAAGCTCAAGCCGCTTTAATTCAGCGGCCGGTTTCCCATGCGGCTTGGCGCGCTCCAAAGCGTATTTGCCGGTATGAAGTTCAACGCAATCGGCTCCCGCGAAAGCTGAGGCTATTACCTGCTCCTCCCGCGGGTCAATGAAAAGGCTTACCCTTATTCCGGCGCCATGAAGCCGTTTAACCGCTTCTTTTAATTTATTTTTCTGAGAAACGACATCAAGGCCGCCCTCGGTCGTAAGCTCGGCTCTTTTTTCCGGCACAAGGCAGACATCGTCGGGCCGGATTTTCAGCGCTATCTTTATTATTTCCTTCTCGGCGGCCATCTCCATGTTAAGCTTGGTTTTTACCGTCTGGCGCAGCAGAAACATATCCCTGTCCTGAATGTGGCGCCTGTCTTCGCGCAGGTGCGCGGTAATACTGTCGGCTCCGGCGAGCTCGCAAATCGCGGCCGCGGCCACCGGGTCGGGCTCGGCCTCGCGCCTTGCCTGGCGCAGAGTCGCTATATGATCAATGTTGACTCCGAGTTTAATCATCTGCCTGCTATTTCCTTTTTCGCGGTATCTGATATAGCCCGCGCCATGGACTTAATTTCTTTTTTGTCCCTGCCTTCAATCATAACCCTTATAAGGTTCTCGGTGCCGGAATAGCGCACAAGAACTCTTCCCTCGCCGCCGAGTTTTTTTTCAAACGCTTTAATGGAGCGTGAGGTTTCGGGAAGTTTCTCAAGAGGAATTTTAGCGTCCACGAAAGTGTTTATTAATATCTGCGGATATTTTTTCATTACGGATGTGAGTTTTGAGAGCTTTTGGCCTGTCTCTTTCATAACCGACAGGACCTGCAGGGCGCTCTGCATTCCGTCGCCCGTAGGCAGCAGCTCGGAAAATATCAGATGACCGGACTGCTCTCCGCCTAAAACGGCTCCGGAGCTGAGCATGCCTTCAAACACATAGCGGTCGCCGACCGAAGTCGTCACAAGTTTAATGCCGCTCGCGGCCATGCACCTGACCAGGCCCAGGTTCGCCATAACGGTCGTAACCAAAGTGTTTTTTCTGAGTTTACCCAGGCGCTTGAAATGCAGGGCCAGCAGAGCCAGAATATAATCGCCGTCGCGGACAACACCGGTTTCATCCACAAACATGGCCCTGTCGCCGTCTCCGTCAAACGCAATGCCGATATCGGCCTTTCTGCGCCTGACTTCCGCCGAAAGCTTTTCGGGGTGAAGGGATCCGCTGTTGAGATTTATGTTGACCCCGCTGGGAGAGGCATTGATAACCCAGACCCGGGCGCCAAGCCCGGAAAAAAGCGAAGGGGCGATATTAGAGCAGGCGCCGTTAGCGCAATCTAAAACAATTTTAAGGCCCGCGAGGCCGGAACGCGCCGCCGACAGGCGGAGCATATTTTCATAATACTCCGCGGGAGTGAAAAGCGTTTTTGTTTTTCCGCCGGACAGGCCCGCGGCAAGCGGCTTATCCGATACTATTCTCTGCTCTATAAGGCTTTCAACCGAGTCGGAAAGCTTTGTGCCGTTATGCGAAAAGAATTTTATTCCATTGTCCCGGTACGGATTGTGCGAAGCAGATATCACGACGCCGGCCATCACGGGATATTTTCGCGCCAGCCAGGCGACGCCGGGCGTTGGTATTACTCCCAGATCCCAGGCGTCAATGCCGCAGGACAAAAATCCCTTTATCAGGGCCTGCGAGATATTTTTCCCGGAACGGCGCGTATCGCGCCCTAACAGGACCAGCCGGCTCGGCGTGGTATTTTTAAGCTCCAGCGCCGCCGCCTGAGCCGTTCGTATTATTGTTTTTGAGTCTAACGGATACCTGCCGGCCACGCCGCGGATACCGTCTGTGCCAAACAGTTTCTTATGCATTTATTGAATTTTCCTTTAGCGGTTATAGAGGTAAAACCAGAGAAAAAACGCGAGCAGCAGCGCTAAAAGCCGTATCGGCCAGTCGTTTTTCAGTTCCCTGAGCAATTCGCGTAATTTCTTCATAATTTTCAGCCGGCGCTCTTTTTCTTAAGAATGCTCTCGGCATGCCTTTTCTGGGAGAGCCATAACCTCTTTTTAAGGTCCTCGGGCTCAACCCCCGTTTCCAGCCTGCCGTCGGAAGCAAGCGATATGTCGCCGCTCTCTTCCGAAACGACTATTATCATAGCGTCTGATATTTCGCTAAGGCCCAGCGCCGCGCGGTGCCTGGTTCCGAGAATCTTTGATATCCCCTGTTCGTGGCTTATAGGCAGCACGCAGCCGGCAGCCGTAATCCTGGCATTTTTAATTATGACCGCGCCGTCGTGCATCGGAGATTTGTTATTAAATATGGACACCAGAAGCTCCCAGGACACTTGCGCGTTTAGTATTGTGCCGCTTTCCACATAGCTTCTTAATCCTGTTTCCTGTTCTAAAACTATAAGCGCGCCTATGTTCAGCTTCCTGCATTTTACGGCGGCCTCAACTATTTCGTCTATAAAACCCAGTTCCGACGAAACGAGTATTCTGCCCCAGCGGTGGCTGCCGAGCTGAGCCAGGGCCGAGCGGATCTCAGGCTGAAAGGCCACGGCAAGAATTACCACGGCGGCGAGCCAGAACTTGTCTAACATCCATGAAAGCGTTCTTAAAAATAAAACTTCGCGCGCTATAAAAGTCAGCGCCACGAGCGTTAAAATGCCGAGAATTATCTGAACCGCGCGGGTACCCTTGATAAGCTGAAGCAGCCTGAAGAGAATGTAGGCGACCACCAGTATATCAATGATATTGACAAGATAGGCGAACCATACATATTTAATAAATTCCAACTTTACCCTCTCACGCCGAGGCCTTTATCGCCCCGTATATTTTAAGCGCCTGCGCGGTTTCCATGACATCGTGAACTCTCAGGAAATCCGCCCCGTGATCCGAAGCCCAAAGGGCGCTCGCGACGCTCCCCTGTAACCGTTCAAGCGGGTTTTCCAGGCCTAAAACCTTACCAAGAAAAGATTTACGCGATGTTCCCACAACCAGCGGAAATCCGAGCGACTTAAACTCTTTAAGACGCTTTAATAGCTCCAGATTATGCTCGGCGGTCTTTCCAAAACCTATTCCGGGATCAAGCATTATACTTTCTTTTCTCACGCCGCATTCAAGGGCGAGAGAGGACCTCTCTTCAAAAAAATCATATATCTCCGATACAAGATCGTCGTATTTCGGCGCTTTCTGCATATCGGAAGGCTTTCCCTTCATGTGCATTATTACAAGCCCCGCCTTTTCAGAAGCAATGAGCCTTGCCATTTTTCTGCCGCCGTACCCGAGGCCGGATATATCGTTAATTATTGAGGCTCCGGCCTTAAGCGCGGCTCTGGCCGTTTCCGGTTTGTATGTGTCAACCGACAGCGGGGCTTTTATTTTTCCGGCAAGCGTTTTGATTACGGGCAGTATCCGGGCCGCCTCGTCTTTTGCCGAAACCGGTCTGGCACCCGGCCTGGAAGATTCTCCGCCTATATCAACTATAAGCGCGCCGTATTTAACAAGCTCGGCGCCGCGGGCGCAGGCCGTTTCTAAATCAAAATACTTGCCGCCGTCCGAGAACGAATCCGGCGTAACATTAAGCACGCCCATAAGCCGGGCATCCGCCGAAATCTTTATCTTATGGTTTCGGCATAAAAAATACTTATTTCCGCTTTTTATCTCTGTCAGCCTTAAAAGTTCCAGGGAAAGTTCCGCCAACCCAAAAGGCTGTGAACGCAATTTGCCGCAGAGCAGAGCTATCTGTTTGAGAGTTCCCATGACAACCGCGTCGGAAGTTCCGGTTTTCATGGCTCCGACCTGCCTGCTCACGGCCACCTCGCCGCCCAGCGAAAGCATATCCTGCTTTAAAATATTCGCGGCCCTGTTATCAATGCCGCGGGCCAGAAAAACCTTATGAACGGCCTTGGCCGCCATTATGTTTACCGAATAGGGCTCGGCGCCCGTCAAGGCTATGGCCTTTGCCGCTTCGCTGAAATTACTTACGGACAGCTCTATTACTTTCATCAGGATTTTACTAAAGAAAGCGCCTCGGCGCGGCTCCTCGCGTCTTTTAAAAATATTCCCCGCATTGCCGAGGTTATCATTTTCGCTCCGGGCTTTTTTACTCCCCGCATGGTCATGCAAAGGTGTTCGCACTCTATAACTACCATGGCCCCGTACGGCCTTGCCGCTTCCATAATAGTGTCGGCTATCTGTTTTGTCAGGCGCTCCTGCAGTTGGAGCCTGTGAGAAAACATCTCCACCACCCTGACAAGTTTTGATATACCCAGTATCCTGCTTTTCTTGGGGATATAAGCCACATGCACCTTGCCGAAGAAAGGCAGAAGATGGTGCTCGCACAGCGAATAGATCGGGATGTCCTTTACCAGTACTATCTCTTCGTGATTTTCCTGCTCGTAATATACCGTCAGGATATCCCGGGGTTTAATCTTAAGCCCCGAGAGCGCTTCCTGATAAAACTCCGCCACTCTTTTAGGCGTATTTTTCAACCCTTCCCTTGAGGGGTCTTCTCCCGCGGCTTCCAGAATCATCCTTACGGCTTTTTCAATTTTCTTAGTATCCATTTTATATCCCGTTTATGAGATTATTCCGCTTAGGCTTTTTTCTCCTGCTCCTCGGGCTTTGTTTCATTGGCGGCCTCCGGGTTTAACAGGCGGTCCACCTCGTCGGCGTCCAGAATTTCCTTTTCTATGAGTTTTTCGGCAAGCGCTTTGAGCTTCGCGGCGTTGTCGCGCAGAATCTTTTCGGCGCTCGTCTTGGCCTCAGTCACGATCCTTTTGACTTCTTCGTCTATTATTTCAGCGGTTTTATTTGAATATTTGGGTTCCCTGTTAAAGTCCCGCCCCAGGAAAACCTCCTCGGAGGGCTGGCTCAGCGAGAGAGCGCCTATTTTCTCGCTCATCCCAAATTCCACGACCATCTTATGCGCGATGCTCGTGGCCTTGGAGAGGTCGTTCTGGGCTCCGGTCGTTATCTCGTTAAAAATCATTTCCTCGGCGACGCGTCCGCCCAGAAGGACCGCGAGCTTACCCTGTATCTCCTGGCGGGTCGTAAGGTATTTGTCCTCCAAAGGAAGCTGCAGCGTGTACCCAAGGGCCGGGCCGCGCGGTATAATGGAAACCTTGTGTACCGGGTCGCTCCCCGGGGTAATTTTTGCCACCAGCGCGTGCCCCGACTCGTGGTAGGCAATTATTTTTTTCTCGCGGTCGGATATCATCCTGGATTTTCTCTGCGGGCCGGCGATAACGCGGTCAATGGCCTCTTCCAGATCGTCCATGCCGACGGACTGCCTCTCTTTTCTCGCGGCAAGAAGCGCGGCCTCATTGACGAGGTTGGCTATATCGGCTCCGACAAAACCCGGAGTCCTTCTCGCGATTACATTTAAGTTTACCTCATCGGCGAGCTTTATGCTTTTCGCGTGAACTTTCAATATTTCGTCGCGGCCTTTCAAGTCAGGCATTGGAACGGCTATCTGTCTGTCAAAACGCCCGGGGCGGAGAAGCGCGGGGTCCAGCACATCCGGCCTGTTCGTCGCGGCGATGAGAATGACTCCTTCTTTGGTGTCAAAACCGTCCATCTCCACAAGGAGCTGGTTTAAGGTCTGTTCTCTTTCGTCGTGGCCGCCGCCTATGCCGGCGAAGCGGTGCCTGCCGACAGCGTCTATTTCGTCAATAAACAGAAGGCACGGCGCGCTGCGCCGGCCCTGTTCAAAAAGGTCTCTTACTCTTGAAGCGCCCACGCCTACGAACATCTCCACAAACTCCGAGCCGCTTGATGAGAAAAACGGCACTCCCGCCTCGCCCGCTACGGCTTTGGCAAGAAGAGTTTTCCCGGTTCCGGGAGATCCGTAAACAAGCACTCCCTTGGGAATTTTGCCGCCCAGCTTCTGGAACTTGGCCGGGTCTTTTAAAAATTCAACTATCTCTTTGAGCTCTTCCTTGGCTTCATCACAACCCGCGACATCGGCAAAGGTTATTTTAGTCTTTTTGGCTGTCTGCAGTTTCGCCTTGCTTCTCCCGAATGCCATTACCTGCTTGCCGCCGCCCTGCATGCCCTTTATCATCCAGAGCCAGAAGAGTATGAGAAGCACCATCGGGCCCCAGTTCATAAGAAACGGCATAAGCCAGCCGCGCTCAAGATTACCCGAGAACTGGGAAACATTGTACTGCTCCATATCCTCAACAAGTTTGGGGTCCGGCATCGGCACAGTTTTAAAATTTACCACTTTGCCGTCGGCGGCCTTGTACTGGCCCTTAATAAGTTCCGGGGCCACCGTAACCTTGATTATTTCTCCGGCTTTAATATACTTTTTGAATGTGGAATACGGAAGCTCCTGCTCCACATTAATCTGCCTGACGGATTGTATGAAATACAGCAAAAGCAGGAATATGAAAACCCAGGCCAAAAGGCCCCACTTATTTTTATCTTTCATTTAACACTGTCCTTTCCGCCTCGCGGCGGACTCGCCTGAACTGCGAACCTTTTATTTATTATTGTAGACCGACTGTTTTAAAACGCCTATATAAGGCAACTCACGAAACTTTTCCTCGTAGTCCAGGCCGTAACCCACCACGAAAAAATCTTCTATCGTAAAACCGCGGTACGCTATTTCAACGGCAACCTTGCGCGCCGCCGGTTTATCCAACAAAACGCAGACCGCGACGCTCGCGGCGCCCCTTTCCTTAAGATTGTCGCGCAGGTAATTCAGTGTTAACCCGGTATCGGCGATATCCTCAACAAGAAGAATGTTCTTGCCCTTCGGATTGGACGAAAGGTCCGCCACAAGCTGCACTTTGCTGACTGAATTGGCGCCTATATAGGATGAAGTGCACACGAAATCAATATCCCTGTCTATGGTCAGAAATCTCAGCAGGTCCGCCGCGAAAAAAACACTTCCCTTAAGAACGGTTACTATAGTCAGCTGTTTGCCGCGATAATCGCCGGAAACCTGGGCGGCTATCTCCTTCACCCTGGAAATTATCTCGGAATTTGATAAAAGTATCCTCTCAATATGAGGGTCAATCGCTGATTTATCCAAAGGCTTAAATCCCTTATATTTATTTGCCGCGCTCTAAGATAATCTTGTTTTTGGCCTTTCGCAGACGCCAGGAGCGGGAAAAACCGAGTTCTTTTTCCGGCGAGAATATCGCCCAGTTGAGAACGCGTTCAACAGCAGAAACGGATTTTTTTTCGGGCAAGAAATCCTTAACTATATGAGATTGAACGGCTTTATTATATCCAATAAAACGCTTCAAATCAAGCTCAATTCTGCTTGATTTTACAACAACAGAACGCTCTTTCGCGCCCCTCACGAACTCGTTAAAAAACTCATTCCTTTCGGCTTCCATTCTTGTCAGGTTAAGAATATGCTCCACAACCTTTTTGTTTATCTTCTCAAGCGCGGGCAGGATATTGTGCCTTATTTTGTTTCGGGTGTAATCCATGCTGAAGTTGGATTTGTCCGTCACAAATTTCAGCTTCTGGCTTTTAAGATAGGCGATTATTTCCCGGCGCGAAAGCGCGAGTATCGGCCTTATTATCTCCAGCTTCGGCCCGCAGCCGCGCCTTTGAGGAATGCCTGAAAGCCCGTCCGGGCCGGTTCCGCGCAGCAGCCACATGATAAGCGTCTCCGCGTTATCATTGGCGTTGTGCCCTGTGGCTATTTTGTCGTAGCCGTGGGCCCGGCATATTTTCTCAAACTCCCCGTATCTTAATTCGCGGGCCGCGGCCTCAATAGATATTTTTTTGGCTCCGGAATGCTTTCTGACAGGTATCCGTGCCGTAAAATAAGGAAGGTTCAGCAGCTCTGAAAGCTCCGAGACAAATTTTTCTTCTTTTATTGATTCTTTTCTCAAGCCGTGGTCAATGTACACGACACCGAGTTCAAACCTCAGGGTTTTTTTAAGCCTCCAGAGCAGGTGGAGCATGGCAACCGAATCAGGGCCTCCGGAAACACAGGCCAAAACCCTGTCAAAAGCGGAGACGGAGCCGTATTTGTTGACGCTTTGAATAAAACTATCCCAGGGATTCATAATGCAGGTATTTTAGCAAATATGGGCTCAAATATAAACCGCGGCTCTAAAGGGGGCCGCGCAAACCTGTTTATATAGAGCCAATGACGAGCAGGAACGAAAGGAGAGAAATGCCGCCTATGCAGGCGATGGTCAGGTAGTTGAAAAGCCTTGTGTTGGAGTATTCGCCCATAATCTTTTTATCATTGATAATAATTAACATCGCGGCCAGCACGAACGGCAGAACAAGGCCGTTAATGAACTGCGTAAGCCACATGATCTTTATAAGCGGAATCGGAAAAAGCACCACGCTCGCGCCCAGCACAATCAGAAGAGAGTAAAGTATGTAAAACTGAGGCGCCTCGGCGAAATTTTTGTTGACGCCCGTCTCCCACCCGAAGCTTTCAGAAACACTGTAAGCCGTGGAAAGAGGGAGTATTGAGGCCGCGAAAAGCGAGGCATTGAGAAGGCCGAACGCGAAAAGATAGGAACTGTAGTCTCCGGCAAGCGGCTTTAGAACCCGGGCGGCGTCTCCGGCCGTCTGTATCGGAGTAAATCCGCTGCCCTGAAAAAGCACCGTGCCGCAAACCACTATAATGAAAAAGGCCACGACATTAACGCCTATACTGCCCACGATAACATCCATGCGGGAGTATTTATAATCCTCTATTTTTATTCCCTTTTCCGCCACCGACGACTGCTGGTAAAACTGCATCCACGGAGCTATGGTGGTGCCGATTACCGCCACCAGCATCATAAGATAACCGGTTTCAAAGCTTATACTGGGCCTGACGAATTCGCGGTAGATCTGGTGCCAGGGCGGATTAACCAGAAAGCCGGTGATAAGATAGCTGACATAAAACACGCAGGCCACGAGAAATATTTTTTCAACGCTTCTGTAGGTGCCTTTTACGACCATGTACCAAACTATAAAAGCGCTCATCGGTATAGCGATAAACTTGCTTATACCGAACAATTCCGCGCTGGCGGCAACACCGGCAAATTCCGACATTATGTTGCCGAAATTCGTAACCAATATCAGCAGCATGATATAGAATGTCATCTTAACGCCGAATTTTTCCCTTATCAGGTCCGAAAGCCCTTTGCCGGTTACAACGCCCATCCTGTTGCACATCTCCTGAATAATTATCAGGGCGAAAGTTATGGGAACAAGGCTCCACAGGAGCGTATAACCGTAATTCGCCCCCGCCAGAGAATAGGTCGTTATGCCGCCGGCGTCGTTGTCCACATTCGCGGTTATAACGCCGGGCCCCATCACTGAAAGGAAAATTATAATATTCCTTACGAAAGAATTTTCTTTTATTTTTTTTATTATATTCATGATTTACGCCAGTTCCTGCTCGGCTTCTTCTCTTATTCTCGGATAAACCGACTCAAACGCGTCCTTAATGGTAATTGTGCCCTGAATTTTGTTGTGTTTGTCCACAACCGGCAGCACGGTAAAATCATATTTAAGAAAATGCTGCGCCACATCCTTAACATCATCGTCAACCCTGACCTTGGCGACCCTCTTGCGCATCACCTCGGAAACCATTTTGTCGTGCTGGGCTGTCAGAAGCTGCCTTAAAGTCAATACTCCGATAAGCGTGTCATTATCGTCTAAAACATACACATAATAAATAGATTCTTTCTTCTTGAGTTCGGCCCTGATCTTTTCCCAGACCTGGTTTACGGTCACCGATGACCTCACGGAAACATATTCCGTGTTCATAAGGCTTCCGGCGACCTTTTCAGAGTAACTTAGAAGATTTTTGAGCTGGGCAACTTTGTCGGGCTGAAGAGCGTTTAGAATATAGCTGACTTTTTTTCTCGGCAGTTTATTAAGTATGTCCACGGCTTCATCGGGGGGCATTTCATTTATTATGCTTGCCAGCTGGTCATGTTTGAGCAGTTCCGCTGTCTGGATCCTGAGTTTCAAGGGCAGTTCCTTGAGAGCGCTGGCCGCCATAGTATTGCCGAGCGCCTTTAATATCGCGATTCTTTCGTCGGTACCGATATCAATAAGAATATCCGCGAGTTCTGCCGGATGAAGCTCGGCCATTTTAGAGTGCGGGACTTTCAGCGACAAGGACTCGCCGGCGCGCGCCATGGTTACGGGCTGGACATATTTCCAGGAAATAAATCTTTCTTTGAGCTCATAGGCGAAAAGCCATTTTGAAATATATTCAACGAAGGGCGCCCAGCCCAGCCGGCGCACCAACCCCTTAAAACCTATATCCATGTGGACAACCCAGAAGTTTGGATCCTCGCGCAAAAGATGCAGGTCGTTTACGCGCACCACCTTTGATCCGGAAATATCAACTATCTGCTTATCCCAGAATGTTTCTCTCAGGCAAATCTCGTTCTCGCCAAGCGCGACATTTGCTTCGGGCATGGAAGTTATAACCAAAGCTTTGTTTTCGGCAACTTTGACGACATCTTTCCAGAGCACATAAAAATGTTCCGCGCTCATTTTTTTTCTTATTTTGACCGCGGTTATCTTCGGATACATCTCCCTCAGGCCGGCCACCAGGTCTGAGACATAGCCGACTCTGGCGCCGTCGCCGGAGACGACGACCGGCAGGCCTATGATCTGCGAAAGATAAATAAAATTTTGCTGGAGATAGTTCATGACCGTATCCTAAAAATTAAAAAACCACGAACCCGTGGTTTTCCGTACAGTTTCGGCAAACCCGGCCGTGGACAATCCGCCGCGGCCTCAAACTTAGCGAAAATATTTCTGTGTTATCTTACTACGACTATCTTGCCCGTCTTTAAAATGTTCGGAGCTTTTACTTTCCAGACATATACGCCGCTCGGAACAGGCGCGAAGCCGTCATCTTTGCCGAACAGGCTCAGCTTCCCTCCCGCCGGCGAGGCAAGCTCAACTTTTCTGACAAGGTTTCCCACGGAAGTGTAAATTAGTATTTCGCCGCTGGCCGGCAGGCCGGAAAATGTAATTCCGTCATCAACATTCCCCGTCCTGACCTTGCCGTCCTCGGGGATCCAGGGAACGGGATAAGCCTTTATTTCGGCGTACAGGCCTGAGGCCGCCGCGAGCAAAACCCAGGCCGCGAGCACTGACCTGCCAAAAAAATCTTTCATGAATTTTCTCATAGACAATCCTTTACTCATTTTAGTTTTTCGTACATGCGCTTAGACTCTTCGTTGCCAGGATAAAGTTTGAGGGATTTTTCAAAATACTCCCTGGCCTTATCGCTTTCACTCTTGGAATACGCTTCCATGCCGCGGTCATAATAATATTTTGAGAGTTTTATGGAAACCTTATCCAGGCCCGCTTTAGCCGTGGAGTTGTCCGGATTAAGCTCCAGAGCTTTCTCGTAGGATTTTGCGGCATCCTCCAGTTTGTCTTTCTGAAAACTCGTATCCGCGGCAACGCAAAGCTGGTCGGACAGCACCGACCTTACCTTTGCCATTGAATTATTCAGGCCCGGAACATAAACCTCAAGCTGTCTTTCCTCGGCTATTTTCATGGCTTCGGCGAACAGGTTCAAAGAGGCCTGGTAGTCGCCTTTCAAATACTTTTTATTGGCTTTTTCTTTAACTGCCAGAAGCTCTTTTTCATATTTCACCGACTCCGCCGGATCCATGGGAGGCAGCTGCGAGACCCCTTCCTGGGCCCTGGCTATATACTCCTGAGCCTGGGCGTTCTTAGAGTCGGCGGCCAGCACAGCGTTGAAATACTTTATGCTTTCCGCGAACCTGTTTTTTTTGTACAACCTGACTCCGGACTTAAAAATATTTTTTGTTTCCCATTTTGTCAAAGTCGTAAAGCGGTTATTGATATCCTTTACATATTCTCTTGCCTCGGCGTTAAAAGGGTCCAGCTCAAGGATATTCAGGAAAATATCCCAGGACTCAACAAGCCGGTCCTTTCTATAGAGCACCAGAGCCTTCTGAAAAAGCCGTTTTGCCTCGGCTCTGTCCTTAAAACCCTTTTCGTCGTTGTAGCCGCCCATTATCTGGTCTATTCTGGCAAGGCCGTCAAGCGCCGCGGGATGGCCCGGGAATATTTCAAGGACTTTGTCATAGTTTTTTTTCGCCTCGGGAATATTCTCAGCCTCCAGCTCGGCATCGGCGCGGGCCAGCAGGGCATTGGCCTCAGGGGTCTTTGACCTGTCAATAGCGTCAAGTTTTTCGCCTATTTTTTCCAGATACTCTATTGAAGGCCTGTGCCCCGGATAAACCGCCAGAATATCTTCTATTATCTGCCTGGCGGCTATATAATCCCTGCGGTAGTATTTTTCCTTCGCCTTCTCAAAATAGTATCCGAGGCTGCGCTTGTATGCCGCTTCCTGCTGAGGAATGGGACCGAGCGGTATTTCAATGGCGGCCTGATGAGAAATAGCGGCATCGTTTGAAGGCAGCATGGCGTAATTGACCGTAAAAGATTCAAAATCAAAACCAAGCCCGAAGCGAAACCCGGAATTAAGGGAATCGGCGGACTCTCTCCAGCCGCTCATAAGCCTTATGGAATGCGCGGGATAAACAGTAAATCCGGCGGAGTACGAGGAGAGGCTGGACTCCGCGTCGTTTGAGGAGTCCGCCACCAGCGTCATCCATGGCAGGTCATATCTTACCCCGTAATTGAGCGAAGCCGGCAGCTGGTAAGTGTCATTGACGAATTTCATGGAACTGCCCATGTTTTTATAGAGGAAACTCGCGCTGAAACTTTTCACAAAAGGCATCTTAACGACGGCAGACAGGTCAAAAGCCATGCCCTCCAGCGGATATTCCGAAAGTTTATCCTGAATAAATTTAAAATTAAAGCCCACGCTTCCGTATTCAACGAGAACCGGAACATGCCTGTTCACGGGGATAGAATAATTCAGAAGAAATGTGGTGGCGTAGGAAGAAGATATATCATAAGGATCGCCATTATTATCAAACCCTGGGATATCGCCGTACGCCATATGCGCTACACCGGCGCCAATATTTCCCATTTGCGTGGGCATCACGGCTCCGAGGAAATAATGGCGCATTCCCTCCCACATAAGCGTTTCGCTGAAAGAAAACTCCGGACGGCGCACAATAGACATGCCCGCGGGGTTTGACACCATGCCCATAGGCGACTCGGGAAAAGCCATGATCGTCTCGCCCATGGCGACAGACTGCGGATCGGGCACGATTCTCAAAAATTCGGATGTGTTATTAAAAGTTCCGGCCAAACACGAGACCGAAAAAAATAAAACAGCCGCAACGGCTGAAATTGATGATTTGCTTAAACCGCGCATCTGGCCTCCGCTATACATTCTTAGAGTATTCAATGTATTTTTTTATCCTCAGCAACAGATCCTGCGTCTTAAACGGCTTAAACAGGTAGTCATCGGCGCCGAAAGCGAAACACTTCTCTATGGAGTCTGCGTCTTCATTGGCCGTCAGCATTACAACCGGCGTTTTCCTCGTCTCGCTGTCCGATTTTAGCAGCCTGCATATTTCTATTCCGTCCGGGGGGATCTGCAGCGAAATGTCTAACAAAATCAGGTCCGGCGAGAAACCCTTAACGACATTAATAATGTCCCTGCCGTCGTTGACAGCCTTGGCGTCATAATGTTTTTCCGCGAGCATGGCGGTTACCATTTCGCAGATCTTTCTGTCATCCTCAACTAAGAGTACCCTGGGATCCCTGCGGGCGAGTTTTTTTATTCTGGCGATAACATCGTCAATATCAAAAGGCTTGAATATACAGTCATCGGCTCCGAGCGCGAACCCCTTGTCTATATCTATCGTCGCGTCGCCGGTCATCAGAATAATCGGCAGCGCCCTTGTCTCAGGAGCTGACTTTATCTGCCTGCATATGCTGAATCCGTCCTCGCCGGGAAGGTTTATGTCTAACATAAGCAGGTCCGGCTTTTCTTTGGCAATATTTTGCGCGATGTTCCTGCCCTCGGTGTAAGCGGCCACCTGAAAATCTTTTGTCTCAAGCAAATCCTGAATTGTCTCAAGAAAAGACTTATTATCTTCAATTATCATTATTTTTAAACCTTTGCCTGTCACTTTTCTCTCCCTATTGCGCTGATATTTTTATTCCGGCAGCATCACAAGCAGAATGGGCTTTAAAACATCACTCATCTCTACATTTATGCCCACCGATTCCTTAAACTCCAGGGAATCTTTTACAACCTTGTATCCGTCGTATTCAACAACAAATTCGTACGAACCGCTGTTAAGTTTTATTTCAATAAAGTCCTTCCCGTTCGTATTAACCCGCAGTTTTTCCACCCCGCCCTGCTTAATGATCACGGTCACATTTTTCATGGGCACGGTTAATTCGTCTTTCTTTGAGTACCAGTCCTGAATCATCTCCAGCCTATCAATTCTGTCCTCGGCGGCTTTGAAAGCCGAAATATATTCCTTCTTTGGAGCGCGAACCTCAAGCGCAATCCCCGCCACCTTTCCGGTCAGGTCCAGCAGTTCCGTATCCGGCTGTTTTGTGCCGAGCTTGGACAAGGAAAGAACAACTGCGAAAATTATCAGCGCAAGCGCCGAACCAAGATATAATGGATTAGAGATTATGCTCTTTTCTCTGGCTGATTTCGGAACCTTTACCCTGGCAGCCGATATAATACTTTTAAGAATTTTGTCCTCAACCGCCGACTGCTTTTGCGTCTCCTCGGGTACGGTTACGACATTCCCCACCATATCGCCGGAATACTGCGAGGCGGCCTGGGCTTTATCATCAGGGAGAAATCTCATCGTAATAACGGTATCGTTATCTTTGCCGCCGGCCTCGTTTGCCGAAGAAATCAGCCTCTCGGTGCTTTCCCTGACGCTGTCTTTGTTGGCCAGCATTATGTCTTTGATATCTCCGTCTTCAAGCTCACTGACAAGGCCGTCACTGCACAGCATTATATTGTCGTCGGGCAAAACAAACTCCGCCCTGTAATCAATTTTGACTTTTTCGTGTATTCCCAGCGCCCTGGTTATCATGCTCTGGATTTCCGCCGTCTTTACATCCTCCTCGCGCATTTTGCCCTGTTCAATAAGCTCAGTGACCTTGGAGTGGTCCTTTGTGAGCTGGTCCAAAAGGCCTCGCCTTAAGCGGTAAACCCGGCTGTCTCCGACATGGAACATATGCAGGATATTTGTATCTTTATTATAGAGAACCGCGACGATCGTAGTTCCCATCCCGCTGAGTCTGTGAAATTTATCCGAGAAATTAAAAAGCGCCCTGTTGGCAAGGCGTATGCACGCCAGGGGCCTGAGAGCTTCGCCGGGAACCCCTTTGGCCGAATCTCCAAGGACTTCGGATATCTCGTCTATGGATAGTTTTTCAAAGGCTTTGAGGGCCACCTCAACCGCGGCGCGGCTCGCGAAGTCTCCGGCGGCTCCGCCGCCCATTCCGTCGCAGACAATAAAAAAACCGCTCTCTTCCAGGTAACCGAAATAGTCCTGGTTCTCTTTCCTCACCCTGCCTACATCGGTCTTAGCGAAAAAATCTATTCTCATAAATAAACCACTTTCGGGCGTTTCATCAAAACTTTTTTCTTTGCAAGAAATTTTACAGCCAGGGCAGTCAGGGCCGCCGCTATGCCGGAAATAAGCATAATAGCAAAAGGCTGCTTACTTTCCGTATCCGCGGGCATACCGGTTCTTCCGGGGCCGGACAGGAACATCGGCCACGGCACCCGGTTTTTAAAAACCCTGGCATTTGTCTTAAGCAGATGCACCGAATCCGTTACATCGCTTATGGCAAACTCCAACAGGCCGTCTCCGTCGGCGTCGCCGATGGAGAGGCTTGAGGTAATAGACGAATTGCTCGCTCTTGTCATGGCAAGCAATCTGTTGCCGCGCTTATCGTTTCCGGTCTCAACCAGATATATGGTTCCGCTCTCTCCCGCGAAAGCAATGTCAAGAGATCCGTTTTTATTGAAGTCGTATAGGGCCGGCGAGCTCAGCATTCTTCCTGATTCGGGAACTTCCAGCTTCCACAAAAGTTCGCCGGCAGGATACCCCGTTTTTCCCTTGAGAGCATAAACCGTTCCGTTGGCGGAAACAGCCACAACATCGCCCAGGCCGTCTCCGGTAACATCGGTGACAACGGGCGAAGCGTTATGCTTAAGTCCTCCGGGAGGGACAGGATCAACAAAATATGTCCATTTAACATCAAACTGAGAAATATCTATCGCCGAAATATACTGAGGAAGAGTTGACTGCACGACAATATCGGGGGTTCCGTCACCGTTTAAATCGCCCACTCCGGGCGCGGCGGCCAAAAGATGCGCCTTGCCGGTACGCTCCGAGAGGTCTATGGTTTTCTTCTCTCTGTTCCTGCCGTCAATAATGTATACCTTGCTATTGTAAGAACTTATCACGGCAAGCGGAGAAATCTTTCTTGTGGCGACAATAACCGGCGAAGCGTAAACAGGGGCCTCTACGGTATCGGTATATTTTTCCGTCTGAGTTTCAAACCCGGGCGAGTAAATAAAATACACCGAACCCTCTTCGGAGCAGACCACAATGTCGTTTCTTCCGTCAAGATTAAGGTCCGCCACCGCGGGAGAGAGATCCTTTATCGTGCCTCCGAGCATATCTTTATAAACAACCACCCCTGACTGGCCGTCTATTACATAGATCATGGAGTTTCCGGAGACCACGGTAATGTCCTGAAAACCGTCGTTATTCATGTCGCTTATCACGGGCGAAGCGCTGCCTGGAGCCTGAATGTCAACCGAATCCCAGAGGCTTCTGCCGTTTTTGCCGTCCCAGGCGTACAGCTTGCCGGTCGCGTTCACCGAGACCACATCAACCGTTCCGTCCCTGTTAATGTCTGCCATCGCGGGTGATGAGGTCACATCGTACGGCACAAGCGCCTCATGCGGCATATTACCGTCGGCAGACCATCCCTGCATAAAATCAATATTCAATTTGGCAGGACTGGCGGAAAGCGTTGAGAGCCCGCTGATACCTTTATAAATATAGAAAACCGAGACCCCGAGGATTCCAAAAAGCGCCACGAACGAAATAAGGCGCTGCATCTTCATCATAAAAACGCCATACTTTTTTGACGATGAATAATCGGCGGTGTCTCCGATGACAAACCTGAAAATAGTTCTGCCTATCGCTATTTCATCGCCGGAAGAAATCGTGATATCATTGAGCTGGCCCACCTTAATTCCGTTAACCGCGACGCCGCCCGTGCTTCCTATGTCTGTGAGCGTGCACTTTTCGGCCGCGCAGTTTATTTTAGCATGGCCTTTTGAAACCGTCATATCTTCTTTCAGGGCTATATCGTTTACCATGCCCCTGGGGTTTGAATCTTCCCTTCCTATATATGTATCGCCCTGGATAATTTCGTACTTCTTGCCTTCATATTTACCGTAAATGCCGAGAAGGTACATCTTGGGGCCGTCGGATAACCCGGAGTCGGTTGTTTTCTGTCCCTGCCTGCCGGACTCGGGCCTTATGGTAAGAGAATGCGTCCCGAGGCTGATTATATTGCCCGGACGAAGTTCAAAAATTGTTACCGACCTGCCGTTGACCTTTGTTCCGGTCAGCGTGTTATTGTCCTTCAACTCATAAGTACCGTCTTTGATCTCTATGGTGCAGTGATGTTCCGAAATATTCTTGTCGCTTATCACAATATCGTTGTCCCTGGACGAACCGACACTGATCTTTTTTTTGCGCAACAGGCTGATCTCGGCGATAACCTCTGCTTTTCTTTTTAAGATTACTTTAGGCATTATCTGCTCTCCTCACTGAAGGACTTATCTTGCTATAAAAAATGCCGCTACCATGCTTAGGCCCAGGCTGATCTTTGTGAGCGAAGACGAAGAACCGCCGGCATCGGCGTATTCCGCCGCGCCTCCCGCGCCCCTGCCGCTCTCCAGGCTGCTTATTCTTCTTTCCAATTTCGCTATACGGCTTGAGGAATCCTGCCTGTCGTCGGATGATTCAACTTTTCTGCGCAGGTCTGCGACTTCCTGCTGGGTTTTAACAATAATTCCCCTGAGCGCGGGATCTTCCGAACCGCCTCTGGTGCCGCCCATTGAAAGCGAGGCAATATTTCTCTCAACCAGCGAAAGCTTGTTTGACAGCTGACTGAATTCATCCCTGGCAACAAAATCCCCTTCCGGAACGGAGCGGGAAGCGCCGCTGTTGGCAGCCACAGACTGCTTGAGCCCCTGAAACACCTTTGAATTTGACAGGGAATTGTCCAGAATATACGGCATGTTCGGAACAAGGTCGTTTATCAGCTGTGTCATATCTATGCTCTGAGCGGAGGAACCGCCGCGGGCCGATTTTTCAAGCAGCGTGAGCCTGTTTTGCAGCTCTTCGTATTCGGCGCGCGAAACAAAATCCCTTTTACCAATCTTTAAAGTCTTGTCGTATTCATAGAGAGCCTGCATAAGCGTGCCCCGCGTAACCGCGCCGTCGGCAACAAAAATATTCTGCCCGTGCTTGTCAATAAATTTCGGCATCCTCGCACTGAAGGTGTTTATTATTTCCCTCATTACGGGATCGGTGACATCTTTTTTCTCGGCCGAGAGGCCGGCAGGAACAAGCGGCAGCAGAACCGCGGCCAGCAAAGGCAGCAGGAACCGCGTTACTTTTCTCCTTGCAGTTTTCATAATAATACCCTCTAAAAATAAATACTGACCGAGAACCTGTTTTTATCTCCGAGCCTGTAAGAACCCATCACATAATCCAGCTGCATGGCAAAACCCATATAGAACATTCTAAGCCCGAGTCCCGCCGTATAATTTAAGTTATTGTTAATTTTTGTCATATAATCGTATCGGTTTTCAAGAGCCGCGCCGTCCACTCCAAACCTCAGGTATATGCCCTCTATGCCGACTATGCTCCCGGAAACATTCCGATCATAACCCAGCTCCGTGCCGAAGTGCCCGAAAAGGGGCTGGTTCTGGCGCTGAACCAGATCCGCGCTGCCCAGCAGCGAAAGCGAATCGGTAAACAGGAAAATTCGCGAAAGCCCGAATTTCGTCGTCAGAGTTCCGGTGTCTTTTGCGCCGTTCTCCCAATTCAGTATGACGCCTCTCTGCATTACAATACCAAGCGTGGTATAGTTGTTCCAGTCATAAAGCATGCCGGCTTCAAAATCGTAACCAGTCGCTTTGGCGCCTTCTATTTTTGTAAACTCCTGCGAAATATATTTAAATGTGCCTCCGACGGATATACTCTCCATGCCCAACAGCGAAAATCCGTAGGAGAGATAGTAAGCTTTCTCAAGGTCGTCAAAAGTATCTCTTACGATCTTCCCGGAAGCGTCAAGCGTCGTATAGGTTACATCCGTAAGGCTGTTGCTTATCATACCCGCGCCAAAAGTATTGTCGGTGCCTATCCAGTTTATAAAACCGAACTGTTTAAAAGGGAAGGTAAGCCCTACGAACTGATAAGAAGGCGTTATGTCCCTTAAAGTTTCCCACTTTACGGCTCCCAGCGACTGTCCCATGGCCGTAAGACTGATACGGTTTACCCTGGAGAGGCCCGCGGGGTTCCAGTAGATAGCCGACGGCTCGTCGCTGACGGAAGTATAGGCGCCGCCCATACCCATGGCCCTGGCGCCCACGCCGATATTTAAAAACGCTGCCGGGTCGGTTCCGCCGTATGCGGCCGCGCTGAATGCTCCCGCGGCAAATAGTGTGATAAGTACTTTTTTAATCATTGCTGTAACAGGCCCCTTACTTACCGAATATGGCAAGCGTTGAGTATCTTCTGTGCTCGCCGTCCGCGTCTTTCGCGGTAATCTCGCAGAAATACACGCCGTTGGCAAGTCCTTCTCCGGCATAATTCGCGCCCGCCCATTCATCTTCGTTTATTCCCGCGCTTTTAAGCTGATTGTCAGTCACGGTTTTCACAAGCCTGCCGCTCATGTCATAGACATTCACGGAAACCTCGGCTTCCTTGTTTAAGACATACCTTATTTTTATCGGCTGTTTTTTCGGGTCAAACGGCGACGGATACGGCACCAGGTCCGCTATCGCGCCGGCCTTGACGACAAATGTCACGGTTTGGGAGCTGGCTTTGCCGGATTTGTCCGAAGCTGAAATTGTCAGTTTGTAGGTTGCCTCGGGCGTAAGTGGCGTCTTGTTGTATTTAAATGAAAGCAGGTCCTTTGAAAGCGAAAATAATGTCGGAGCTTCCGAAACCTTTGTCAGCGAAACATTTACATCGTTGCCGTTATCAAGCTTTATCTCAATTGTATCAGGGTCCACGCCCCAGTATTTGTCTTTTATTTCGGCCTCAATCTGCGGAGACGCGGAGGCGAAACCGCCCTTTTCGTCGGGCTGAATTATTGTTATTTCAGGAGCGTCGTTTGTGCTTATCTTTACCCTGTATTTGGCGGAGAAAGCCTCAATGCCTCCCGTATTTTTCGCCCGCCACTGAATAAAATTATTTTCCGAGTCCGTAAAAGTTTGCGCGCCGGCGTTGGGAATAGCTATCTTATACCTTACTTTTGTCGCGCTGGGGGTGGAATCAACGCTCGCGTCCGACTGCCATGCCAGGAAGCTGGTCTCGTCAGATCCCGAATTTGAAAGTCTGTATTTTACGCTTGAAAGGTTATTCCCGGCGCTCGTCTCAACGGTGACCTTGCAGGTGACATCCGTGGTATCCTGATACTCGGAAGAAGACGGAGACTCATCCAGGAAATTGATAACCACATCAATAACTATGGTAAAAGCCGTTAGAAAACCCGCCGAATTCTTGTAGTTTGAACTCCAGGAACTGCCTATGGCGCTCTGACCGATAGACGCGGTATTTTTATAGGAAGTAGAAGCGGCGGAACCGCCGCCGTTTGAGTGCAGGTCAAATTTGGACGAATAAGCGCTCCCCGAGGAATTATTTCCCCAGGCGGCAGAGGCGATAAACAGTGGAATAATTAATAGTATTTTTTTCATATCAACCTGTTTTAGTTTAATCAATCAGCTGTATATTCTACTTGCAAGGCCATTATCGGAACTACGACACCGCCACCATCTTTTGTAATAGCGACCGTAATTTTCTGCCCTGCCGCCAAACTTGTATTGCTCAAACTCCCTGGAGTTATTACATCAAATTTAGTCCAGCTTGTACCGGAAGTGGCAACAGTTGCTACCGACACACCACCCGTCCCATCAGAATTATACCTGTTAACAGCAACGGTCGCATAATTTACGGGGTGGCCAGACAAATCACCGGCAGGTTCAATTTTAATGGCTGTTATTGTGATTGCCCGCGGTGCGGTAAATATTACCTGCTCGCCAACCAACTGATCGGTAGAAGTATCCGCATATACCTTATACCAAACTGCGATATTTTTTGTTCCGGAGAGCCTTGAACCATCGCCAGTGAAATATTCAGCTGTTATCCTTCCATTTGGAGCGCTTATTCCCGAAGAAAGCGTAAGACTGTATCCGTTTTCATTGGCACCTGTTACCACAACAGTAGAAGCTATTATGCCGTTGTAGGCAGTTATGGTAGATGCTATCAGGCCGTAAGTTGGTGTGAGTATTCCGTCCCTGCTGATCTTCATTGCCGCCGGCCATGTTGTCCATCCATCATTAGGGGCCACAAACTCCAGATAATCACCTGTGGATTTAATAAGCCACAATGTCTTATTGGCTCCGGCGGCCGGGTTATTTATTATCATATGATCGCCAGTTCCCACCACTTCTAATTTTGCGTGTCCGGAGCTACCCTCTAAAAGACCAATATTGGCATTTGCCGAATTTAATATCCCCAATACATTCGCATGTTTAAAGGTAAATGTCGTCAGGTTTAAGTTAAAATGACTGTCCGAATTCGCCATTTTAGCCGGAACTATCCCCTCATCGCGAACAGACATCGCAGTTGTAACTTTAATATCATAAACGATACTATCGTTGTTATTGCCCGCCATATGCGTGGATGCTATCACCGTAGGCGATATCTTCTCGCCATTCACGGCGTTTGCCGCCAGCTTGGCTGTTGTTATTGAACCATCGGCAACCGTCGCGCTGCCCGCGCTGTCAGCATATATCGCTGTTGAAACTTTTACATCGTTGAAATATGTGCCGCTTGCCAGATTCCTCGCGGAACCAGATACCGCCGCATATCCGGAGCTTGAAACTTCAATATCGTAGTTGACGCTATGGTTATCATGGCCGGCCATATGCGTGGATGCTATCACCGTAGGCGATATCTTCTCGCCATTCACGGCATTTGCCGCCAGCTTGGCTGTTGTTATTGAACCATCGGCAACCGTCGCGCTGCCCGCGCTGTCAGCATATATCGCTGTTGAAACTTTTACATCGTTGAAATATGTGCCGCTTGCCAGATTCCTCGCGGAACCAGATACCGCCGCATATCCGGAGCTTGAAACTTCAATATCGTAGTTGACGCTATGGTTATCATGGCCGGCCATATGCGTGGATGCTATCACCGTAGGCGATATCTTCTCGCCATTCACGGCATTTGCCGCCAGCTTGGCTGTTGTTATTGAACCATCGGCAACCGTCGCCACAATTCCGCTCAACTGCGATCCGTCTCCAAAATATTGGCCGCCATGTACTCTCGTAGCCGACAAATAACCCAAAGTAAAAGTACTTAGATTGAGATTAAAAACACTTGCGTTGACATTTGCTATTTTTGTTGAAGTGATTGAACCGTTCACAATCTGACTGGTACTTATTGTCACCGCGTCACCGGCGCCGGCCGCGTGAGTTGCCGCGTGAGCGGTCGGAGTACCGGAAGCATGAGTATGCAGGTTTGTGGCGCCTCCGGATGTAAGCTGCAGCCAGTAATTATTCGCGGAGCTGACATTTAACGCGTAATCGCTCATAAAAGCGTAGGGGCTGCTTGTTAAGCGGTGGCGTGGAGACAACGGCTCATAGGTTCCTCCGCCGGTAGGCCTCACCTGGACATCCAGCCAGTAAGGGGCATCAAAGGAGCTGGTGATGGCATTAACAGCGCCAAGGTCAACGCTGTACAAACCGTTAGTTACGGTAATGCCTGTCTGAGTTTCAGTCCACTGAGCGGTGCCGGCAGTTGCATTGTCATAAATTGTAAAAATAAAATCGTACGAACCGTTTAACGCGTTATTGCTGGAATCGGTAAGTTTGCCCTGAAAACTTATCATTTTTGGCGTCGCCGCCCCTGCGATTACAGGAATAAGCAGAACAAACAATGCCGCAATAAATTTGGTTTTACCCATTTTTGTCTCCCAAAAGCTTAATGTATTTGACTATTCGCACCCCAACGCTCAATACAAAATATCATGGCCCAACTTCCTCAAGAGTTATCGTTTTATTAACTGCCTCGGCAGAGGCGCTATCCGTAAGCGCCCGTATGTAATATACGGTAGCGCTTGTTGTGCCGGGCGAATCAACAAAAGTAAACGATATGGTGGGTTTCTCTGCATTGTCTGAAGTCCCGGCGTAAAAAGAAATCAAATCTGTTATTCCTCTCCTTAATATAACTGTATGCGTGCAAACACCGGTATCGCCTACATTATTTATCTGAACACAAACTGTGGCTTTAACCCTGTTTGACGCCGAGGTCGGCGTTATCTGAGCTGAGAAAATATTTGTTGGAGTTCCAGTCAAAGCATCAGATGCCGTTTCATATGCAAAAACCACCGAAGGAAAAGACGAACCCGCGGGCGAACCCCATTGGCCATCGCCTCTAAGGAATGTTGTCCCGCTTGGGGTGCCAGACGCCGCCACATTTCCTGTTGTTATCTTGACGGAATCGGGTATTATACCAGCATTAATTTGAGTTGTATTAATATTACCAGTAAACGCTGGGACTTCCCAGCGCGCATCTCCGCGAAGGAATGTCGTAGTATTCGCGGCCCCGGCAGATGTAATAATGCTCCCGGTAGTAACCTTAACTGAGTTCGGAATTATTCCAGTAATTATACCGGTGGATGCGGATACTCTTAACAAGCGCACACTTTCCGCATCGTTAACAATATTGTCACTGTCCGAATCGTAGACCGCCATTGTCATATCTCCCAATCCTGCCCCCGCGTGCGAGTGTAATGTGGTTGTACCGCTTGACACAAGCTGTTTCCAGTCGCCTTTGTCAATTCCCGTGACACCTAAAGCATACGGGCTTGCGGTTAGCAGGTGCCGCGGAGTCATGGGATTGTCAAAGGAGGCCGTTCCTGATTTTTTGACCGCCACTTCAAGGTAATACGCGGAATCAAAAGGAAGATTCAGGGCGGTGTTCACGCCAAGCGTAACATTGTACAGTCCTCCGACAACCGACACATTAACCTGATCCTCGCTCCAAAGCGAAGCGCCGCCGGAAGAGAGCGTGTATATGCTGAAACGGAAATCATAATCGCCCGAGAGTTCATTGCCCGCCGAGTCAGTCAGCTTGCCTTGAAAGCTCATATTTTTTGGTATCTCGGCAAATACAGCCGCGGACACAAGAAACATAAGGCAGAGTAAATACAATATAGGCTTTAATATATATTTCATTATTTTATTCCCACTTGAGCGTCTTGCCGCAGTTGATACAGAACCTCAGTTTCCTTGAGCCGGCCGGATATTCTTTTCCGCAGTTGGAGCACTTTATGGCTTCCTTGCTGAACATAGATGTGTCACTGCTTCTGGACGGCACCGGCCTGGCAGCTGGTTTTACAACACGGTCCTTTATGGCAGAACCCGTAAATATGGACTTGTTCGTCTGAATCACATCGCCGGTCAGCGCGGCCGGGCTTACAGGCTGGTCGGAAGCAGCCGGAGGCGGCTGACTGATATGAAGTTCTATACTAACAGTGTTTAATTTCCCGGGCAATATTCCGGCCTCTACGAACTTTTCGTCGTAGCCGTTCGCGACTATTCTGATAGTGCTTGAGCCGAATTTAACGGTATTCTTCCAAGTACCTTTGTCATCTGTCTTGCCCATTATTCTTCCGTCCATCCATACATACGCGCCGGCAACAATCTTCCCGGTTCCTTCCTCTTTTACATTTACCTGGAGCTCGGAATCCACATACTCCAATTCGGCGGCTATCGTTGACTGCTGTGAAATATTTATATCTTTTACGGTTACCGGCCTGAATTCCTTTCCGCCGTCAAACACAGCCTTATAGACGCCGAGAGGCAGAGCTATCCTTTCCGGACTGTTGCTGGAAATATTCTTCGTCAGATTAATGCCGTTGCCGGTAATTTTTAAATCCGCGGAAACAGCTTTGGCGGGTTCGCCCTTAACCGCGACTTTAAACCTTACATATTTTTTAAGAGTGGCGGAAATTGTGCCGTCAAAAATCGCATCCACTTTCAATGTCCTGGCGGTATTTTCGTATAAGCCGTTGGGGTCGGCGAAGGTAACTCTGTACTCTCCCGGCTTCATGGGAAGCGCGAGCGGAGTGTTTCCCTTTGACTGCTTTTCATCGCCTACATAAACCGCCATGCTCTGGGGGCTGGAATCTATTTTTACCCGGCGGAACATCGTGCCGTAAACATTAAACATCTTGGCGCCGTCCTGGCTCGTAATATCGTACTTCCAGTATTTCGTGTCTATCCCGCCGAAAATTCCGGCATCGTCAGACTGCGTGAAATCCAGGCTGCACTGCCCCTCTCTGGCCTCTTTAGCGTCGGAGCCGAGGTTATCAAATCCTTTCAGCGTCAGCTTGACTGTGTGCTCGCCGGCCACAAGGTCGCCCTTCCAGGGCGTAACTCCGTACTTGTTTCCGTCTATGACAACATCGGCGCCCGCGGGTTCCGAAAAGACATTTAGCGTAAATTCAAACACAACATCTATTCTCTGGGAACCTTTTATGCTCCCCTTTTCTTCCACAGTAACGATTTTTTCAATCGGCTTAAACCCTTCCTTGTAGGCCGTGAGTATATAGCTTTGCGGCACTACCTTCCTTAACTCAATGGGATATGTTGAATCGGCTTCCGAGATAATAAATGTGTTGTCGCGGGTTTTCAATGAAACTCGCGCTCCGCTGGGAACCGTGGTTATCACGGTGTCGGGAGGATATATCCTGGAATAAATGTTTTTTCCGAACGGGGTTACGCGCGCGAATGTGTCAACAACGACAAGCAGAACCGCGGTGACCACCAGAGCGGCCATTACCGTGATAAGCCTTTTCTTGTATACTTTAAATTTTTTGGAAAACCAGTCTCCCACCTCTTCAAACACCGTTTTGCCGCGCTCTTCGCCCTGCGCTTCCACCGCGGCGGCGCGCGGTTCGGCGGGACGCTGCTCTTTGGTTTTAGGAGGGACTGTTTTAGCCTTTACGGGCTCGGGTTTTGGCTTCTGCGCCGGCGCCTTCTCAACAACTTTCGGCGGAATTGTTTTTTCTTTAACGGCTTCCGGCTTAGCCTTTTCCGCGGGAACTTCAGCGGCAGCCTTAGAAGGCGCGATTATTTCTTTCGCGTCCTCAGCAGCGCCCTTTTGTTCCGGAGCCTTTTCAGCCGCCGGAGGAGTCACAGCCTCGGGAGAAGCCTTCTCTTCAGAATGGCTCAGAACGGGCTCAGATTCAATCTTGGGGAGCGGCTCAACTGGTTCCGAAGCGGTTTCGGGGACGATTTCAGGGGCGGGTTCAGTCTCAGGTTCGCTTTCTTCAACCGGTTCCGGCTGAGGGGCGGGAGGGGGCGGAGCATATTCCTCCTCAACATCCGCTTCACCCATAATAAAATCTTTACACGATATTTTATTTACTTCGGGCAGCATCTTGATATCCTGCAGGTTCAGCTGGCGCACCCAGTCAAGCAGTTTATTGTCAACCAATATCTCGTCAACAAGTATATTGCATATAAAAGTTGAAAGTTCGGACTGCAGTTCCTCTGTCTCTTTGAATTTAAGAAGCCTTCTTAAGTCCCGGAACATCTCAAGCGCCGCCTGATACCTCTTTGTTTTGTCTCTCTTGAGCGCTTTGGCTATAATCTCTCCGAGCTCATCGGGCAGGCCCAGCTTTTTTAACGGCTCCAGGTTAATGGCGGCGTCCGTGACCTGCTTCCTTATGGCATCTACATCTCCCGTAAAGAGTTGTTCTCCGGTGAGCATTTCGTAGAGAAGTATTCCGACCGAGAAAATATCCGACCTGTGGTCAATATTTGAATCTCCCGAGATCTGCTCGGGCGACATATAAGCGTATTTGCCGGTAACTATCTTTTGCTTTGATTTTCTGCTGAGTTCTTCGGCGGTTTTTGCTATACCGAAATCGCTTATTTTTATATTGCCGTCAAAAAACACCATCACATTCCCGGGCGAAACATCGCGGTACACAATTCCGTAAGGTTTGCCCGTGGTAGTATCTTTCGCCAGCCGGTTTGAGTAATCAAGAGCCTTCAGCACGCCGCCGCATATAAATATGCTTAACTCCCACGGCAGTTTTACGCCCTTCTCCGAACATTTTTTCAGCACCAGCCCCAAGTCTCTTCCGAGCACATAATCCATCACGATATAATACGAACCGTTATCGCCTTTCCAGAAATGCTGGACTCTGACAATATTGTCGTGTATCAGGTTTTTTGCCATAAGGGCTTCTTTATAAAACATCTCAACGAACCTTACCTCGGCGTATTCTTTGAGAAGTTCCTTTATGGCCACAAAATTCTTGAGGCTGAAATCAAAAGCCTCCCATACGATTCCGAACCCGCCCTGGCCGAGCTTCTTGATGACAAGATACTGGCCGTTAAAAAGCATCTGCTCTTTTGGAAGCTGATTGTCTGACATTTAGCTTTTCTCCTCGGAAGTTCTTGATTTTTTGAAACGAAATAAAAAAATTTCCCGCGCGGTTGCGATATGGCTGGTCCGGCAACAATAAATATCCTCTTGCTTAAACAAATATATTTCCATAATAAAATTCAAGCGAAAAAACATAAAAACTGTCCGGCAATGCGATATAAAATATAGCACAAAAGCCCATACTTGTCAACCTATTCTTATTAAAAAATACTTTATTATTTAATACGATTTATCAAAACATACGGAACGCCGGAATGAAGCGAAAAACGGCAACCTTTTCAGATATTTAGTGAGTATTTTCTTGAATTTTCACTTAATAGTCAATAAATATGCGGCCACATCTTCAAAACAAAATCGGTTTTCCGCCTCGCAAGCTCGGCGCCCTTCGTGGCTCGTCCGCCCGTGGCGGACACTTAAGTGGGCGCAGGATTCTCCTGCCCTCGCCTGGCTGCCGATAACCACCTCAAAAAAGAAAAATGTGATTCCGCTGCGCGGATATCACATCTTCAAAACAAAATCGGTTTGCCGCCTCGCAAGCTCGGCGCCCTTTGTGGCTCGTCCGCCCGTGGCGGACACTTAAGTGGGTGCAGGATTCTCCTGCCCTCGCCTGGCTGCCGCTAACCACCAGAAAAAAGAAAAATGTGATTCCGCTGCGCGGATATCACATCTTCAAAACAAAATCGGTTTGCCGCCTCGCAAGCTCGGCGCCCTTCGTGGCTCGTCCGCCCGTGGCGGACACTCAGTGGGTGCAGGATTCTCCTGCCCTCGCCTGGCTGCAGCTACCCCCCGCAAAAAAGAAAAATGTGATTCCGCTGCGCGGATATCACATCTTCAAAAAATATTGCGGGGGCAGGATTTGAACCTGCGGCCTTCAGGTTATGAGCCTGACGAGCTACCGGGCTGCTCCACCCCGCGATCTATGTAAATCAACTTCAAGTACGAAGCAGGATTATACTTAATATCCCGTTACTTGTCAAGGATGTCGGCTCTTGACGATACATCAATCTTATTTGTATTCACTGTGATAAATTTATGGCCGAAAACATTTACGATAGTTGTACCGCCTATCACGCTTATCTCGTTCTTGTTGATATCCCTTAAATGAATATGCCCGTGCAGCCAGAGCAGAGGAGTCAATTTATTCAGGAAATCCAGAAAACATTTGAAACCCCGATGACAGGGATCCGGCCTGTCGTGTATCTGAAAGATCGGAGCATGCGAAACTACAATAATCTCTTTCTGCCTGCGCCCCATTATTTTATCACGAAACTTGAGCATTTTAATTTTTCTTGCCGTTTTTCTTACTACCCTGGACATCTCTGCCTCGGAATATTCGTTCCCCCTGCCGCTGTACCAGCCGGAACCGCCAAAACCCACCAGAATATATTGCCCCAAAACCACAAGCCTTCCATGCAAGTCGTACTGGCCCGCGACATAGCACGAATCTTTCTTATGAAACTTCCTCATGTGCTCCAGCATCCGCTCCACCGGACTGTCGGGATCGGGCTCCCCTGAAGGCTTGGCCGAGTGGTTTCCGCAGACAAAAAAGAATTCCCTGTTTAATCCGTCAACAAGGAATTCCAAATAACTGCTGTCTAAGTCTCCGCATGAAATAATCATGGAGACATTTTTGAGCTTTTCCGGCGACCGCGAAACAATGTTCTCTAAGGCCGGGCTCTCGGTATCAGTGACAGCCAGAATATTCATAGTTTGCCCTATGGGGCGACTTTTTTTATCACTCCCACGATGTCATGCACTATAGGAGGGAGTAAGTCCAGAAATTTTGCCTTTCTGAATTTTTGAACAAAGTCATCCTTTGTAAAATCAAACCCTACATCATGGCCGGAACGCTGGCTCAGGTAGTACTTGTGCTGCTGTATCCAAATATATAGATCAGTATATGTGCGGTTTGGAAAACTTTTTAAAAGATCCTCGGATATTATTATTTCGGCCGCCGGGAGAAATCTTTTTTCATACCAGAGATAACTCGCGTAAATAATCCCCCTTTTCGCCAGCTCTCCGTTATTGTAATTTTTCTTAAAGTCGTTTATTTCTTCAAACAATTTACCGTAACTGGTCAGGTCTGTGACTTTAAGCGGATACTTAAGTATTGAATTCCTGAGGAAAGTTTCGTCCTGAAACTCATTTTCCTCCAGAAGAATCAAGAATTCCTTGGCCTGTTCGGTATTATACTGGTACTTCTTTTTGGAACTTAAGTCCAGGTCAAACTTAATTTCTATTACCTCAGCGTCTATAGAGACCGCCTGCAGATCATTTTTTGATACCGTAATGCGGTGATGCCCGTCAATAACGAAATAGTTATCAAGAATTTTATAAACCTTTATGGGGGGCAGGGGCTTGTCTTTGAGCATCGCCTGCTTGACGCTCTCATACTTGGCGCTTATCATCTGCCTGTGAGGAAGAAACCCTTCCGTAAAATCATTGTAGCGCCCGAGGCTTCCTACAATTTTTTCTATCGGTATGGCGTGTATCCCCTTGTTCACCTGGTGCACATGTTCCAGGTTTTTCTCTATGGATGAAAAATCTATTAGTTTATCTTTTGACATTAATAACTCCAAAAGTATTTTTTGTTCTATTTGCCAGGCACCCTGTTTTAGCGGAGAGAAAATGATATTTTAGGCGAACAAGGTGTGTTTAACTAATTGCCGAGGGTGGGAATTGAACCCACACGCCCCCGGAGGAGCTCAGGATTTTAAGTCCTGCGGTTCTACCTGTTTTCCCGCCGGCACATATTTTAAATTTGCCTTATTATACAACATGTTTTCGTTCTCCGTCAAACCTACCATTTTTGCCACCCCTGTCCAAAGTGTCCAAAAAGTGTCCACTTTGTTGCAGCTTTCCGCATTGCTCTATTATGGAAGTGTTGAAAGCCAGCGATGCGCGCTGATGATCAATACCTCATGCTGACCGTTTTTGAACTGCCTGAATACGTTATCATGGTTTACCAGTTGAACCGCCGGCACCATTAATCTGTTTTGAAACATCATCATTGCTTTGGATATATTATCATCGCTAAGCTTTGTTTCCACAAGAAGGAAAGGCTTGTCAGCCTGTGTTATAAGGAAATCAACCTCTGCCCCATCCTTAGTCTTGAGGAAAGACAACCCGAACCTGCCAAGCCCCGCCTGAGTCCAGCTATTAACCGCGCGCCACAGTTCAAGCGCTACCGCGTTTTCAAACCTGGCTCCCATGTCGTCAATTTCTGCATAGTTGAAAAGATAGGTCTTTTTTTCCTTCATAATTGAGCGTGCGACTTTTTTTGTCCAGGTGGGAATAGTAAACGTGACATAGAAAGCGTCCAGCAGGCGGGTCCAGTTTTTGACTGTATCATACGAAACCTGAAGATTCTCCGCCGTACTGCTTATAGAAAACGGGCTGCCGACTTTGGATGGCATAAGAGAGAACAACAGCTCCAGCGAATCGACATTTTTCAATTCAAATGTAGTGCGTATATCTTCGCGGATAATATTCCGCGCATAGTCGTTTGACCAGCGGCGGTAAAATGCGTCATCAGCCTTCAAAAACGGTTCAGGGAACCCGCTGTACTTCATCAGGTTACTCCATATTTTGTGGGTATTATGGCCGTTAGCCGAATCAAAATGCTTTATCGGTGAGACACTGAACTGCTCAAATTTCCTGTTATGCCCCGCAAGTTCTGCGATAGTCAAAGGAAACACGTTCATATGGAAGTAGCGTCCGGTAAGCGCCTCACCACCCTTGCTGCCTATATCCATCCGGCCACTTCCGGTCACCATGAATTGATAATCCTTGCCGTATTCGTCGTATATACCTTTGAGGTAGTTTTTCCATTTGCGATATTTGTGAATCTCATCTAGGATAATGAGCGGTTTAGATTCGTTCGCGCGGTTGAGCTTGGTGAAAAAGAGGGGATCCGCGGCAAAAAGCTTCCTGTCCGAAAATGTATCCCAGTTGAAATAGACTGAGTTCTTAAAGTTTTCGGCTGTTTGCCTGGAAAATGTGGTTTTACCCGATTGCCGCGGCCCGGAAACAAGGACCATCTTGCCTTCAGCGGTAAGAGTGTTCAACAACGACGCATAAATAGTGCGGGCTATATTTTTCATATGTCTATTTTACTTCTATACCTTAAAATAGTCAAGTCTATTTTCAAGTAGCCTCTAATTTAGACATAACATGCTTCGTACTTCCAACATCATCGAAGCATTGTCTGGTCACTTTTTTGATCCGTCAATTTTGGCGTTGTTTCTGCTTCTTCTTCAGGTTTCCAGAAATTATCTACTTTATCGGGTGCTCCTGTCAAAAGTGTCCAAAAAGTGTCCACTTTATTACAGCCCTGACAGATAATAGCTCCATAAGTGTCACTACTTAATGACAGGAAGTAATTATTTTATGAGAATATTGTTGGCTATGCTGCTGAAGAATTCTGCTGACCAAATATTTACCTCATCTGGATTCTTAATAAATGGGACAATATCGTGGCGGGCTTGTTTATAATCGATGTCTTTGAACTTTTTAATAAGCATCTGCTGGATATCTGTTCGGTTCAGAGACTCTTTAGGGCCAATCTGCCCGGTCTGTTGTATGCGCTTAGTAAGATGTGCGGCGTCCAGAGGAATATTTTTTGAAACATACCACACAAAGTCATAGAGATCCCGCCCCTTTACACGGCCGCCCTTCCAATTCCTGCACAAGAGTGCGTGTACCTTGCCGGCAAACAGAGAAGGCAAAGAGAATACGCGGACTGAAAATGGGATTGGTTCAAGCAAATATTTGACCTCATATGTGGCGCTGGAAGGTGGATCGGTGTCAACTTCAAGTTTTATTTTTAGCAATTCCCCGGAATGAACACCAATTGCGGCCGGATGTGTTGCTCCAATCTTAAGCAAATGTGTTAGTGTGCCTGCCTTGATAAATGCTGATTCTATCGCTGTATCAGATGACTTTTTCTTATGCGTGACCTCAGTTTCAAAACCATAGGCCAACAGTTCAGTTTGAACTGCTTCACAATAAGGCTCTAGTGAAAAATTTGTTTCTTTCTTCATCAAAGAGAAATCAAGGTCTTCTGAAAATCGGGGCAGGCCATGAAATAGGCGCAATGCCGTACCACCATAAAAAGCGGCTTTATCAAAAAATCCGGCACGGAACAGTCCAAGCAATGCCACTTGCTGGATAATTTCTTTTAAAGCGTTTGTTTGATCTTCCTTTGTCTTATGCGGATACTTACTCAACATAGATCCTGCTGCACTATGAACCACCATGAAGCCTCCGTCTATGCTTTAGATATTCTGCCAACAGGGTAACTGTACGCTTTTCATACAACTGCGCTATAACTGCTACTTCGCGTATATCTAATCGGGCAATGCTTGACGAGTCTATCCTCAGGTCCTCTAACAAGAATCGTTCCAACTGTGCTCCTGATGGAACGGCACTGGCCGACTTAGCAATTAGGTCGCACAATGCCTTTTCTGGCGATGCGATCAGGAAAGGTGCCTTTTCATCTCCGGAACGTTCCACCCCGTAAGGGAATACTTCCGAAGGCACGCTTCGGTATGAGAACGCCCCTAGCGGAGTTTTAAAAAGCTTGCTCTTGTTCTTTCCCATGCTGGCTGATGTTACCGTTTCGGTTCGCTCGGGAATTAGTCCATGGTGAGATAGCGCACTCTCAAAAGAAACATATGATGGGCCATAAATCTTATTAGCAAGGGTCATTAATGAAACACCAGTAGTATCACCAGGCACATAGAGTCCCCGGCGCACTCTGATCAGTTTCCCCTTACGGCTCAAATAGGCAACATGCGACCTGGGAGAAGCGTAGTCATTAAGTGTCTCACTCAAACCAATATAATCAATATATGTCTGTTCCATGTTTTCTCCTGTTGGTGTTAATATATCATACTATCTGGAGATTTTCAAGTAATATTATTTCAATCTGGCATACACATGTTCAATAAATATGAGTGTTCAATATACGTGAACATTTGTCAATACTGAACAAAAACAAACTTTTAGCACCAAAAGCTGGGGATCAACGGACTGTTGCCTGGCTAATTTTGTGGTCCATCATTGTTGGCGTTGTTTCTGCTTTTTCTTCAGGTTTCCAGAAATTATCCACTTTGTTGCAGAGTAGCTCCACCGTAGACTTTTTATACTCGGGGGACAGATGAGTATAGCGCCTGGTCATGGCTTCGGTTTTGTGCCCTAACAATTCCTTTATAGTGGATATTGGGACACCGGCCATAGCCAAGAGGCTGGCAAATGTATGTTTTAGATCATGAAAGTGAAAGTCTACGATTCCTGCCTTCCGTACTACACGGTTAAATGTACCCCTGACAATACCATACCTGCTCAGTCTTTTCCCTTTGTTTTCAAACACATATGGACTATCCGGGTTGCACTTACTTTTCATATTTTCAAGCATCGCGATGAGCATTGAATTCATAGATACATGATGCCCTTTTTTATTCTTTGTTGTAGGAAGCGTAATAATGCCCCTATCAAAATCAATGGCATCCCATGTTAAACTAAGAATATTTCCCTGCCTCATTCCTGTATGTATGGCCACAAACACTATCTGTTTCAACAAATACGGACAACAATCCATCAGGGCTTTTATTTCGCCCTTTTCAAGAAATCTTACTCTGTCGTTATTCTCAGGGAAGTTCTTCACTCTCTTCACTGGGTTCTCTTCCGCTTTTCCCCACTCTATGGCTTTAGTATATATATGCTTTAATAACGCCATATCACGGTTTACGGTAGTTTTTTTGACTCCTCCCCGAATACGCCATGCTCTATAGTCTTCAATAGCAAGTGGAGTTATCTCAGAGAGATATTTACCTGCAAAATACTTCATCATAATGTTCCGAGTCGATATATCTTTTTTGAAAGATTCTTTGTTAAGCTTTGAATATCGCTCAATATAGTCATTTGACATAATGTCGAATAGTACCCTGGATCTCTTCTTAACTTCAAGGAACCTGTTTTCAGCAATTGATACCTTACGTTTTTGCAATACAAGCTCGGCCTGCCTTTTGCTTGGCCCGATCTTCTCCCGATACCGTTTACCGTGGCACCGAAAATCAATGATATAGTTACCGTTTACTTTCCGTATTCCCATTGTTTACCTTTTCAATCAAATACTTACTTGTTTGTTCACGGCATTTCGAAATCACTAAAATCATCTTCATCCCTTTTTTTCGTTTCAATCCACTTGTCTATAGCAATTTTATCGAATTTAAGAAGCCTTCCCATTTTTACAACCGGTATCTTACGGTGGCAAACCCATACATAAATGGTTCCCTTGGTTAACCCAATATACTCTGATAATTCAGTAATATTTAGTAATCTTTTTTCCATAGTTTTAATAATGCCTATTAATGCGTTTACGGTCTAGTAAGATATTCAACAAGGCCGGACTTCACAGTAAAACATTTATTACCTATCGTTACAGCGTATTTCTTAAGATAACCATTCATTATCTGCAATGCGCGTCGTTTTGTTATACGCTTCCCTCTGGCTTTTTTGTACATTCTTATGAAACCATGGGTATCAATATATCTGTCGCCAAAAGATTCTATGCTGCTTTTTGAAAAACACCATCTATTGCTTTTTTTCTGACCACGAATCAGTTTCATGCTCAAAGTATTCAATAGCATCTTCTTTGTAAAGCTTAGTTTTGAACCCTCAAGTATCTGTTCGGCTCCACTTATTGAACATAAGTCTTTTTCATTAATTGAACCAGTCGGCCTCATACTTAATGATTTAAACTCATTAAATGGGCCCTCCTCAGCTATAGGCTGTTTATCAACTATCGGCCCATCTAGTTTTAATTCCTCAGGTTTTAACCCTATGCGATCAACATAATAGATAGCATGTGTTCGATTAGCATTATTCCGGAATTCCTTATACAAATAGTACTTTCGAGCAGTTCTTACATCTGTGCCGGTATAATCACTGATCGACTGCTCTGACATCCCCCATTTATGGCTAAAATTGAACATCGCTTTTCTAGAAAAATATATCGTGCTTCGTGCAGCTTTTGCACTATCAATTCCTACCCTCATAAGTGCTGCCCGAAACTGATCCAATATAGTGCAATATGATGCTCTTCTATACAACCTGCTCATATACATTGGGATACCTTTCTCCCTCATATTTGCGTTTTTGCACGGCAGTAACTCCCTATTTTGAATTTTGCATATATGTTTTCTAATCTTCATCAAATGCGCAAATATTGTAAATACTGGACCATAAAAGGGTTTTGGTAGTCGTTTTTTAAATTGCGATTCCTCTATAGGTGGCTCAATAGTAGTCATTTCATTGCGGAATCTATCATTGATTGGGTCAAATATGTTAGTACTGTATTCGCCAACATCGGTTTCACACGCACATGTCAGGTCTAGAGGCCTTGCTCCAGAAACAACTGAAAATGTCAAAATATGGTCACTCTGGATAAGATTATGATATTGCATCATATGTCGTATATCCATCTTTTCCCATTTCGGTTCCAGCCCGTTCTCAATGGAAAAACAGCGGTTTCTTATGTACTGCGAGATATTTAATAATTCTTCTTCTTCCAATACTGCCGGGACTTGTTTATTTGGACCTATCCCTACCATAACCTGGTTATTAACAGTTGTGCGGTTGAAGTATTCACTTTTGTCTTTTACAAGACGTATTGATTGAATAATTGTTCTTTTTTGTCCACGCAGGCTCAAATCAGCAGGATTCTCAACTTTAATAGGGTTAACGGACATCCCTAGTTCCTGCCACATCGTATCGAAAAATGTGCATATATATCCTAATTCCCGGTTCTTGGATTTATAATGGTATGTTATTGTCCCGTTTTTTGTGACTCTCTGCCGTTCTTTCTCGAAATATTCCCTGATTATATTTGCCCATCTTTCGCCGTTATATTCTGAAAAAGAATTTATGTTCATCTCAAGAATAAGCTTCCTCAATGTTTTCCATATGCTTATTAGGGTTGTTGTACTAAGTTCAGACTTACACTTTTCCTTATTGCATGATCTGTAATGGTTTAAGAATTTCTTTATTTCAAAAACCATATCTTTTTTCACCTGGTAATTAAGCTCGATAGACTCTTTTGAGCCTCCCCATAAAAGGTCATAAGGCACGATCCCGACATAAGGTTCAGGGATGCCTCTGTGCAGGGCATTGGTATCATATTTGTCATCCCTGTACTGGATATCCGATATAATGCTTAATTCAAGGGCCAGCGGCGAAAGCCTATACTTATTGCACAGCATTAGATGGATATTCCTATAGAAACCATCCGCCCAGTGTCCGTCAGATATTTGCATAGTCTTTAGCATATCTTTGTACATATTTTTGATTATGTATTTTCGTAAAGTGGTCTTCTTAATTTTGAGATATTCTTTTAGTTTATTGGCATAGAATTTATATTTACCACCAATCTTGGCAATGTCCGTTAAAGCCTTATCAACTTCTTCATCAGGGACATCTATTGTTGGAATCGGCACATTATAATGCTTATAAATATCTATTGCGTTGTTTGGTATCATCGCGTCCTCCGCTATAACATATTTTGGTCTCTCTCTATATATATTAACCGGATTATTGAACACGACAACACCATACAACTGATTGGATTGCGAAGCAGATACCCATTTAAACGCGAAGTTTACCGTCGGAGACAAAGGAGGACAAACAGGGGCAAAAAACATCAATCGAAGACATAAATACACTATCAAGCCATAACCCCCGCCCGGGGGATTAGGGATACTCACAAGCTTTTCCCGACGATAGTTACGAACTGCTCCGCAGTAAATAGTAGGAACTATCTTAAATGGGAAGGGACAACTACTCAAAAGATGAAATTTAGGCATTTTTACCCTTCTTTTTAAGTTTCGTATTGTGTTTTGCTATCCAGGCTTCAATCTCACTTAATCTATACCTGACCGACCCGGATGGCAGTATGACCCGCGGCATGCCCTTTTTTACATCCCTCTGAATAGATTTAGCCGATCGGCTAAGTTTCGAAATCAGAAATTTGGTAGTTATTAGATCTTCCATGACAAGACTCCTTTTAATAATGGATAAATAATTTTACCCTAAAAACATGATTAAGAAAATGGGAATCTAATGGGGGCAAAAAGGAGGATTTACACTCTGGATAGAGAATAATATCCAGGATAACTTGATAAATAGTGGGAAAATACTATGAACTATAGCGAAGTTACAAACAAAGGATTATTGTTAATTTTATAGCCCGAGCCATAGATATTTATTATTAAATCAGATTCATACCCAGATCGGTCTATTTTAGTCTTTGCTGAGCTAATTAGCTCATGTATTTCATTTTTCGAATATGCATTTCTATCTCGGCCACGCAATTTAAAACATGTTGAAAGGAAATCTGAAGAATCAGCATATCCTGCATTCACAAAATTACCTTCCATAAGATCATCTTCTGTTTTTCTGACTAATCCATACACTATATCATGCTCTCTAGCTGACAACCCTATACACTCCCCTTCAATGCGTAAGATCGGGCAATCTTTTGTTAGTGATATCTGATAATTATAGTCACTTGCAGAAATAATGATGTCTATATGATATGCCAAAATCTGCAGCTCTTTTAACAAATTGGGCCTTGAACAATCTTTATTTTCTTTCATTTTTTTAAACATTATTAACGCATTATTGGTTTTTATAAATTGCTTTGAATTGTAAAGATTGTTTATCTTTTCATCTTTATATTTTTCATCATATTTACGACTATTTTTTAATGAACGAGGAAAGACATCGGCAAGTTTCATTTTATTATTCATAAGAGTCTTTAAATCTGCCGAGATATCCTTAGGAGGGCTATTTTTTTCTATCACAGATATCATATTTGGGATATTTATCATTAGGTTAAATACATCAGTCAACTTCTGCCTTGTTATCGTTTGAGGATTACTCATATCAATGTCATTTCCCTCAAGAAGTTCATCAACTAAATCGTTCCCCCCTTTGTATTCTCTCGGAAATTGTTTTTCATCAATCTCAGCTGTTCTATATGGGGATGGCTCATAGTCTAATGAAGAACGCAAAGGTTTATTTTCTTTAAACAAAGTCATCATCATTAGCTTAACCATGTAGGTACGAATCAATATTTCTTCTACTTTACTGTAGTGAGGTGAGTGTATAAAACACAGCCTAATGAATTTTGATGCAAAAACATTATCGCCTTCAATATATGCTTCTACCGCACTAGCGAAATAGCTGTTATGGGGAATATATTCAACTCGTGTTTCCTTCATTGTATTATCAAATAGTTTTAACTCATCAAGATGTTTTGGAAATTCATCTCCATTTCTTGACAGTATACTTCTTATAAATAGATCTACAGGTGCTACTGAGTATTTACTGCGTATTCTGTTCAATTCAAGTAATTCAATAAATCCACCAAATGATGTTCTGCTTGCTTTTGCAATTGATTTTGGCATTTTTTTCCTCCTATATTTGTCTTCATAATCAATAAAGCTCTGCTGCTTTTGAATTTCTAGAGTTCAAGACCAGTGGAGTTTTTATTTTGCCCAAAATGGTTACCCAAATCCCGCAAAAGGAGAAATAACATATGAATTACCAGCAAAGTAGTGATTTTTTTTCGTTTTGGCAGAAAGTAAGGGATTACCCCTTACCGAAGGATGAGGAAATTGGCAGTATTCTTCAAAATAGTAAAGCAGAAGAAGTACCATTGGAAGTTATTTTAGCTTGCATTAACACAATTTGCAACCAGGTTTACCGTATGCGCTACCTTGCTAACCACGGAATTGAGCTACCTGACCTCGTAAGTGCGGCGGCGCTCGGCATTATGCTTGGGCTTCACCGTTATTCTCCCAAAAAGGGTAAGTTTAAACAATTCGTTATATTTCTTGCCAGGTCGTATATAAGGCGGGAGATAGAAAGGCATTTAAACTTCTCTAGTGCGGAACTAAAGATTCGGCTGAGCAAAGGCCTTGATTTGGATCCTACCGATTCCCTTACAAAAGTACTTTCTGAAGACGATAATGGCCAGTTGCTGCTTCAAGATGTAATCCCTTCCCGCGAAGATAGTAATTATCATATTACTCTCGATGTAAATAACCTGCTTGATACACTACGGGCTAAGAATACTGGCTTGCATCCACTCGCAGCAGAGGTCATTGAACTCCGGTATAGCATCTCAAAAAGGAAGGGACATAAGACACTCTCTCTTTCAGAGGTCGCTGCCAGGCTTAATATGAGTAAAGAAGGGATACGGAAGATAGAAAAAAAAGCCATCTCATATTTAAAGACTAAAAGTTGTCGTACAGGTGCCTCCGGTTAATATATTAAGTAAGGGGTAGCTAATCCTGGTTTAGTTACCTCTTACAAGTCAAAAAGGAGGCACTCAAATGAAAGAACCGATTGTTATTAAAGAGTACTGCAAGATTGTTATGCCATTTTTTAGCGGGTATGGCGCCGCATTGCATGAAGTAACCTGCGAAAAGAACTCTCCAGAACCCAGCTTTATCGAACATTCTTTTGGAATTGACGAGAGTATGAATCAGTTCATTAAACTCGGCAGTATTGATACTGCAAACAGAATGATGCTTGCAAAGAAGCAACCAAAATCAAACTTGGACTATACCTTCGTCATTTCATCCAAAAAGGCATTACACAAAAAGGTCATATTTAAGGAGGTCAAAACTAATGATCACGAGAAAAGGTTTAGGATATTATGGAAATCTTCGTTTGGGCAGGCCAAGACCGCAAAATATCTCTGGGGATGGGTAAATCCGGTTATGTTTACCACTATGAGCGAAAAAGATGGCTTCCATAGCCAGATACAAATTGCATACCCAACAGAGAAGCTTATCTTTAAGGTTTTATTCCCTTTTATGTATCCTCTCCAAATTAATCCAACCCTTATAAGAGTTGATAAGGATGGAAAAGAACACCAGCTTAAGATTCTTAAAAGAACCGAAATCAGCAAAATGAAATTTGATTTCAATTTCGAGCACAAAACCTATTTCCGAATGTATTCAACAGTGATTCACAAACCATTACTGGGACAGACTTACAAAGTTGTCTGGCGCATAGGCTATAAGAATCTTTCAAAATACCTCAGCTGGATCGAGGCAAACCAATAGGAGGCTACAATGCAAATCAAGGAAATTGCTGTGACAAAGCGAGTCAATCTTGCAAATGGGCAAAGTATAGCCATTAGTGTAACCGGAAGCATGAATGATGGGGATGCAAGCGAGGATACCGCGAAACTTATGCTTTCCAAGGTTTTAAACAGCGGAGTTGTGAACATTTTACAGAAAGAGATATTGAAACCGCTGAGAAAATATAGGATAAATTGAGCAGGAAGCGCGTTTTGGGGGTTATAAAGAAAATATTATGCTCATATTTGGCTTTTTAGGCCCCTAAAATAGATTATTGTGTATTTCTACCCCTGGCATTACAGAATACAAATGGAGGTTATTCCTATGAAATGGTTATTATCGATCCTTTGCTGGTTGTCCGCTGTTGGGGTGTTTTACGGGATGTTTTTCAAACTGGCGCCATATGTATGCACGCTTATTCCATCCGGAGAATGGCAGGGCTTAATGCGGGTCGCGGCCTATTTTGCAATTGCCTACTTTGGCGGGATAGGTTTGCCATTGGTACTGATATATCTTGGCATTGGCATTCTGTTGAGATAAATTTTAACATAATATTTCATATTTTCTGAGATCTACCACATTTAGCACAAAATATACGACTGAGTGTGCAATTTCTTCCACAACCACTCCGATCGTTGCAACGATGACATTCAGGGTATTATGTTCAGTTTCTGCCGGCATATTACACTTAGCGCAATACCTGGTCCCATCGCTGATTTTTCTGGCTAACTCAAACACAGATTGTTTTAGTAGAAATACTTGTTCATTATTTTCATTTGTTGTGTATAGCCTGATCGCAATTCTTATGGGCTTTTGAGACGAAATAAACTGACAGTGCAACTATCTCTATGGCGAGGAATATTATCCCTGTAATTCCGGCAATATTTAATGTTAGATTCAGGGGCTTCACTTCATATAACCTTAGCAATGAAAACATAAATAAAGAGAAAAATATAGCGGACAGCATTGCCACTGTAAGCATTATCAACGAATGTATGCTGAATAGCTTAAGGGCAGAAACATCCGTTGCGAGGTACATCTGGTTTTGAGGAAGAAAATTTGGATTTTCTTCAGTCATCAAATACTTTCTTATGGCGTTTATCTGACGCACAGGATAGACGAAATACATCCTGTTCACGGCCATTGAAAACAGTATGAGCATGTTTCCCAAGGTCACAACTAAAGCCAGAAAAACCAGTATCAGCGAAAAATGTGAAGAATTCCATGGGAATATCTTGTCGATTGCCAGTATGGCAGTGATAATTGATGACGACAAGATTATCGAGAATTTCAGCAGAGAGAGCTGCCTATCATCGTAATACCGCATCTGCTTGAAGCATTCTTCATACTCTCTGTACAAGAACTCGTTAGCCATCTAGCCCCTCCTTTCTTTAATCGATGTTCACTGACATGAACGGAGTATTATCCTGGTTCCTGCCGAACTTAACCAGAATAGCTCCATCATTGCGGGTAGTAACACATTTTCTTTCTTCTTTTTCTCCGTTTCGTTTATTTACCTTCCATCCCCTTGTTTTATTACTATATCTGCCAGTGGCACTTGTATCACAAAACCGACCATCAGATATTATAGTGAGATAGGGGTTTATATGTTCGAATAAACTTGCTGAGAATCCGGAATCCCTACCGTGATGAGGAGCCACTAATATATCTGTATCTTTTATTGCTGATTTAAAACTGTCCTGTTTAAGCAATTCATCCCAAGAAGCAGGCTCATTGTCTCCAGGTATGAGAATTTTTGAACTGGCACAAGATATTATAGTAACCATGCTATGGTTATTAAGGTTGGATGTAGCGCAAGACGACGGCACGAAATGCTTAATCTCTACTCCTCCGTTGTTAGTGGGTAGCAGGGGATTTACAAGGTCGCTTACCGGGTCATTATAGCGCATATGTATATCCCAATACTTGTCTATTATTTCCTTGTCATCGCTTCTATTTCCATCTCTTATCTCTTGCTCGGTAAGATGCTTCGGCCTTGATAGCACCTTAGGAGATAATGCATCGAAGTTCTTGATGTCGTAAAGATGGTCACTGTGAGGGTGTGTGATTATTACGGCATCTAATGTAATTTTGTACTCATTTTTAAGATAAAGCAACGGGCTGAATTCATCATTCGAGCCGCCATAAGAACCCGTTCCAAGATCTAATGCTATTTTCTTTCCTGTCGGCGTTTGTATGTACGCCGCACTACCGTGCTTAACATCCCAAAAGATGAATGTACAAACCATGATTCTGTCTCCTTAATAGTTATTGCATATTGCTATGCATTTTTATAAGCCCAGCCTTTTAGCGGACCACTCACCGGCAGCTTTATGCTGCATCTCTTTCCAGTTTGCGAAACTTGTGTTTGCCTGTATGAATTTATCCCATTCATCATCTGGGATTTTCTTAAAATCCTCTGCAGATTCTACCTTAAAACCGCTCGCATTGAACATATCATCGAGAGAACTGAACTTCGTGAATTTGCTTATGAAGTGGTTGGGGAATAATTCAGAGAGCGTTATCTCATGTGTTCCGTTTAGCTCGCCTGCATTCTTCTGCAGGTTCCTGAGCTGTTTTTGCAGCTTGTCAAAACCTTCAATTTTGAATCCGAGCATTGCTTTTCCTCCTTTATTAATTTTTGTCCTTGGGGGGACAAGGGTCATTACCATGGCTGTCTGAATCCGTTATCCTGCCATGCTTGTCATGAATTACGAATTCTGTGTGCTGGTTCTGGCTGATAACTCTGCCTTCTTTCAAGGCTTCTGTCTTATGCTCATAGTGCCCAGAAGCCCTGCCTGACCCTCCTTTCTTTACATCCCAGCCGCCTTCCGGATTTGGAACAACATGATGTGTTTTCCTTACCATATATGCCTCCTATTGAGCACTACACTGAACACGGTGTAATAGAACTCAAAAAAACCTACCTTATTGCTTCAAATACGAACTGCCTGCCACCTCCTCCAACAACTTCATCCTTGTTGTTATGTAGTAACCCTAATTTTTCTAATCGCGTAAGGCGATTACTGGCAGCACTTATATTTTCTAGCTTAAACTTCTTAACCCCGAATATGTCTCTAGTAGTAATTTTCTTTTGTTCTATAGCGTATTCATAAGTCTCTCTTAAAGGAGTACTTAATTTTCCGAGAATCTCGTTTTTACTTTCGCCTGTAGCATATACACAACATAGCTCTCTTTCTCTTAAGGCAACATCAATGTTCTCTTTTAAGGATTCATTCAAAGATTCTACCACAACATATCGTTCCCCTAATTCACCACTCATTATTCTTCGAATGAGCTTGCATAACATTTCATCTGTAAAAGAGTAATCCATAAAATCGACCTTCTCATAGCTGATAGGCAATATTATATCAATAGGCTCTTTTTCAAGAAAAGTTAATATTTTTTCCCGAACGGTTTTACCTTGATCTCTACCGTTAAGTATTTTTTCTTCAATAATGTATTTATTTATTCTAGTTAGCATATTATACTCATTTCACTGTATACATTGTAGTATATATATTTTTATTTGTCAATGCTCGCTTATAATTATTTTTCATATAGTCTTATAGAAATTTGAGTGCCTGGAAAAAAGCTACCAAGAAAACTCGTTTTATATTCGCCACTTAGATAAATTCTAGTATCCCCAGATCTAATGTTCAATTGCCCAGAATATTTTTCGATTAGGGTTTTAACAATATGTAATCCCATCCCTCTATCTCCTAAACTGGAAAAACCCTTTTTTAATGATTTAAGGATTGCATCAAAATGTGACCAATTCGAAACATCGTATCTCTTGCCAAGACTATTCTTTATCCCGATCCCAAGATCCACAACACCGATAACAACAAAGTTTATTCCATTAGATTTATGATATTTCTGAACTGCGATAAACCCTTCGTTTTCGGAATGATCTCTAATATTATTACATAGCTCAGAGATGATGGAACATATATCAGAGTTTTCCTGTTTCTTTAATTTTAATTCTGTAGCGAGTATATCAGATATTTTACTAATACAAGACCTTATACATTCATCTACATCTTTTGCCTTTGAATGAACTTTTGTTATTTCAAGCAGAACATTTGAATTTGATTTATGGATAACATTGCTTTCAATAAATTTAGCACCGGCGAAGGACATATATTTGCCAGCCAATATAGGAAAATTCATAACATTCATATAAGTTTGCAAAGTATTATCATCGCTAAGCACAAGATTAACCTTCTTGTAACTACGTTTCAAGTATTTCCCAAGCAAGCATAATGAAACTAGCCCGTACGGATCTATGAACTTAACGCTGCTTAAATCTATTTTCACAGAGCTTTTCTTAGTATTACTACATTTTGCACATAAGTCCACCGCTGATTTAATGATGTCCTCTACTTGAATAGCCCCCAAAGTGTCTGCGGTGGAGATAATTTTGTTTTTCATTATTTAATGCCCCTAAAAAACATCATGACATAAGTTGATTGTCTGCCGGCCTATCTTCTTCGGCTATCAACTCATCTTTACGTAACTCAAGTAATACTTTGAGATAGGCATAACTTTGGTCATTGAGTAGGTCCAACTTATTTTTAGTAGATAAAAGAACTTGTTCCCTGGCTCTTTTCAATCTTGATACCATAGGACCAATTACCATGTGCGTATGCTCTACAAAATCTCGCAAATCCGATACATTAACCGGTAGTTTATACCCCTTACTGCTACTAGCTATCAACACATTTTGATCTCGCAGCTTTGCAATTATGCTTGATCTAAAATATTGCGGATTAACATCTATATTTGTCATTTCTTTAAGAACAGCCCTGATACTGTCATTAGAAATATAGGCTTTAGGCTTAACGAAGTTTTTATAGTAGATTAAATATTTCAGTGTTTCTATCTGCAATAATACATCTTCTTCATTAGAGCTAATATTACGATCCAAAAATTCGAGCGCTCGATACATAGACTGTTCATCAACGAGTTGATCGTAAGGATTATCCTGCTTCTCATGTCCGTGTGAGCAATATGTTTTTAATGCAGGAGGCCATTCATCAATTAGCATTCGCCCATTCCCTAAAACGCTGAGAAACTTTTCACCCATGGTAGATGCTTTTTTGGGATCGAAAATACGAGCAAGTGATCCGGCCAAAAAATCGGATATTCCTAGCACAGGATCGGACTTTTGTGTAGAGAATACAAATTCAGCACTGGTAAATAAATCCGGAATATGATTTTTTTCTATATAATTATGAAATCCATCCATAAAATTTCTTGTGCCATGTTCGTCTGCTACAACTTTAAGTTTTGGGAAAGCACGATAAAGCTTACCGTAGACCATACCATGCAAGAACTTTAAGAATGGCTGTTTAAAAATAAGGCCGCTATCCTTTAATATCGCTCGTTTATCTATAACAAAGGCATAGTATTTATATTTAAGTTGAGCTAGGTCAGTTAGTATGCGTAGACGGCGATTATCATTTGATCCAACTGCACTCGATTTTATCTCTCCTGTTTGAAAATGCTTTATCCGTAATGCTTCCAGCTGTGCCTCAAGCTCTGGGCGCTCATTTTCATTTATTAAAACAGCAGCAATTATAAAGTGCGTGCTTGTACCCTGCACCTGAGTGTTAGTGTTGGGGTCTCCGTATTCATCAATGAATGCAAACTCTCTGCTCATCTCAAATCACTGCTCCAATTATTGTTCTCAACGAAGGAATAGTAGCCTTTGTTGTTGAATATTATGTGGTCTAAAAGGGTTATGCCCAATATGGCGGCGAATTCTTTTATTCTTTGGGTTACAGTTATATATTCGGTGCTTGGCTTTAGGTCGCCGTTGGGATGATTGTGGGCAATTATTATTGCGGAGGCTCGTCCTGCTATTATATCGGCGAATACTTCTCTGGGGTGAACCTGACTCTTATTGATTAAGCCGATGATTACTACTCGGATATTCATGACTTCATTGGCGCCATTAATGGAGATGCTTAAGAAATGTTCCTGCTTACGGTCGCCGCAGTGTTGGATTAAGGGTAATACATCTAATGGGAATTTAATCATTAATCTTTCGGAGAAATCTGGAGGCACACACTTTAATTATAGTTTCAGCGGTTACGGTATCACCTATGAAAGAAAAAGTTCAGGTCACACCGTTTTTCGTTTCTCAATAATTAAAGTGTGTGCCCCCTGAATTTTGTATAGTTATATTTATTATCTTTTCATGATTTTCCACATTGCAAAGCAAATATTCATCTTTACTATTTATGCTGCCTCATGTAGCCACAAATGCTTCTCTTAAAACCGATTGCATAAGCATTTCGGATTGAGATTTGCGTTCGGCGACTTGCTTTTCTAGCTCGTCTATCATGGCCATAAGTTTATCAACTCGCTCAACAATAGCTTGTTGTTCAGTTTTAGAAGGCAAAGGAATCAAGGCATTAATAACAACACCCTGATTTATTTTGGGCATCGTTTGTTGAGACCCCTTTGCTTTAGATTTAAAATAGTTCCGTATCTGTGGTGAAGAAAGAAATAGAGATACTAATTTCACTGATACACATCGCACAACCCTTATTTTCATCATTAAATCAGGATAAATATACTCTTTTGTTTTTCCGGTATAAATCGCACTTACACCGACATAATCCAGTGAATTGCTTCTTTGGATTAATATATCCTCTGGCTCTAACCAAAACACTGAATCATTTGGAATAATATCAGCTACATATTTATACTTTGTTGGATCAAAAAAACCATATGTTGTAGCTCCCAGCTTTAAGCTTTTTGTTTTTGTTTCATATGTTACTGCTTTAGGTGAATATCCATTCCTAGGTAAATCATATATTATCTCGCCCAACCTACACCATTCCCAGCCATTAGGCAAATCAAATGGTTTTTTAGTGTCATTGATTATTGAAGTATGTTTTTCTTTGCTAATTTTACTTTCTTTAATAAGTACTTCTTTTTCAGCTTTGATATTTTCAAGTAGTTTTGAAGCGTGATTTTCACCGCTGATAAGTTCTGGATGTTCCTTACGCCACATGGCTGTCAGTTTCCCTTCAATGGCTTCCTGCAAAACCTGCTGGCGCAATTGTTTCAAATAAGATTGTTGATTAGAGATTTCACCAGTTAATTCGCTCATTTCATTTTCTATTTTGCCGAAAAATGAAACGACATCTTTTTGAACATCAATATCCGGCAGGTCAATCTCGAGTGCAAGAAAATGTTTCGGTTTGATTTCTGTTTTTATACCGCCTTTTACCTGGTCTTTTAATGCCTGGACGAAAGACTGGCTTGTGACGAAGCGTTTGAAATATTCAATGTCAATCTTTTTCTTATCTAAAATGTAGGACGAGTAATGAATTGTGGCAGTAATCGGCTCCTTACCATGATAAACAGACAGGGCGCCTTTTGAAACATTGATTCCTGAAATAACAAAGTCCCCGGGCTCAACAATAATCATGTCTGTTTTTGAGCCTTTATCGGAAAGATGTATCTCACCGGAAAAGTCAATTTTATTCAGCCTTTGCAGGTTTAGCACGGCAGAATCCGCGGGATCGTACCTTCCTTCCCGTTCTTTTAGAAACTGCCCGATATTTGTTTTTTGCCGCTTAGCCATTACCTAGTTCCTTCTTTAGTTTTTCAAGAAGTATATCACTCTTACGAAAAGAGTCGTGCAACATATCTACAAGCTCTTTACTTGAATAGGAATGTTCTGCTTCTGCAATATGAGGGTTTTTTATATCGAGGTTATAGCCGTTGGAAACAATGGTTTCTATTGACACTTTCCATGCCTGCTCGTTTTCTTTGCGTTTTTTCCACCATTTTTCGAGACCTTCAAATTCGTTTTTCTGGATTGGCCTGGTTTTGTTGTAGGCTTTTACGCCTTCGGGCAGTTTGTGTTCCCAGTACCAGGTTTCTTTAGTAGACTTTCCTTTATCAAAGAAAAGCAGGTTTGTGGCCACACTTGCGTAAGGTTGAAAAACTGAGCTCGGCAGTCTTACTATTGTATGCAGGTTGCAATTCTCCAATAAATGTTGACGGATACGCTGCTTGACTCCATCCCCTGTCAATGAACCATCCGGCAATACTATACCTGCCCGGCCTCTATCAGTTAAATACCGAACCATAAGCAGTAAGAACAAATCAGCGCTTTCAGTAGTGCGGTAGTTCTGCGGGAAGTTCGTTTCGACACCATCTGCAACAGACGCGCCGAAAGGAGGATTAGCAAGGATTACATCTACTTTATCTTTTTGTCCTATTGAAGTATATTCCCTGTTTAAGCTGTCTGTATAATCTATATTCGGGACTTCAATATCGTGCAAAATTAGGTTTGTAACACAGAGCATAAACGGCAAAGGCTTAAATTCCATGCCGTGAATGGTCTTTTCAAGAATTTTGAGGTCATTAACACCCTTTATATCCTGTTTGCGAATATTCTCAATAGCACTGGTTAAAAAGCCTCCTGTCCCACAAGCAGGATCCAGAACCTTTTCGCCCAAACGGGGATTGACCATTTCAGTAATTAACTCCGTAATGGCGCGGGGCGTATAAAATTCACCATATTTCCCCGCGTTTTGAAGGTCGAGAAGGATTGTTTCGTATATATCGCCAAAAATATGGCGGTCTTCCGAATTATTGAAATCTATTTGATTTAGCTCGTTAATAACTTGCCTGATAATTGTGCCGTTCTTCATGTAGTTATTTGTACCGTCAAATATTTCACGAATAATAAGAGCCCTCTTATTTCCTGAGCTTATATCAAGGTTCTTAAGTTGTGGAATAAGCTTAGTGTCAACAAACTCTTTAAGTTCTTCACCTGTCATGCCCTCATCATCAGCTGCCCAGTTTCGCCATTGTAGTTTTTTGGGCATGGGTGAAACATATTTGTCATTCAGAAGCTCAAGCTCTTTATCTTTGTCATCAAGTATTTTAAGACTTATCATCCAGCCAAGTTGTTCAATGCGCTGAGCGTCTCCGGATACGCCTTGATCTTTCCACATGATGTTTTGCAGCTTCTTAATAATATTCCCGATGTTCTTCATTTATGCCGTCCTGTAAAGTTGATTTTCAAGTTCCTTGATAACATTCATATAAGCATCTCTGCCGCCAAAGATATTGACTATTTCCGTAGGGGTGCCGATATTGTTAAAGGGGTCTATCTTTAATACTGACAAATCCTCTATATTTTCTATTCCCTCATCTGCATATTTATCTAACAGGGCATCTATTACTATGCGCGCCTTTTCGCCGTACTTTGTGAAATAGTTGCGCTTTTTAACATTTTCAGCCCTTTCATGCCGCGTAAGCGCGGGCATATCCCAGGCAACATGGCAAACAAGGTCAAATACATCCAAATCTTTTTCTACTTCTTCTTTGAGGTTCTCTAGAATAACTCCATGCGCTTCCAATTCGTCAATAATGGCTTTCTTTTTGGTTGTACTGTTCCAGCGTGTCAGGAAATCATTAAGGGAACGGAACTCTTTAATGATACCTGCTTTGGTGAAATCTTTTAAGCTTTCAATAATAAGCTTTCCGTGAGAGTCTAAGTGCTGCACTCGCTCGTTAAGCACGGAAACATCAACACCGGCTATATATACTTTGCTCTGCGGCTCAGCCATAACAAGCCCGCCCTGGATAATTTCAGGTTTGATTGGATAGTTGACGCTTTCTTTTTGGTCAAAATTTATTGCTTTACCTGTTTCAGGATCTATTGAAACATCTTCATTGTTAATGATCTCATCCGTAATAGGTTGTTCTGCCATAATTCTTTTAATCATTACGGGGTATCCGTCAAAAGAAGGGTTGGCAAACTGGTCGGTTACATTGCGAAAATCCATTATAGTAAAAAACGTTTTATTGAAATCTTCTCTTATGCGCGTGCCGCGACCGATAATCTGCTTAAACTCTGTCATAGAGTTTATGTTTGAATCAAGCACAATAAGTTTACAGGTTTGAGCGTCAACCCCGGTGGACATTAGTTTGGAAGTAGTGGCAATGACAGGGTACTTTTCTTCAGGATTAATAAAATTATCCAATTCTCTTTTACCTTCTATATCGTCACCGGTTATTCGCATAACATATTTACTATTTTCTCTTACCAAATCTGCGTTTTCGTTAATAATTGCCTGCCGCATTCTGCTGGCATGTTCTACATCTATACAAAATATTATGGTTTTATCGAACCGGTTTGTTTTCTTTAAATATTCAGTAACTTTTTTGGCTACCATTTTTGTACGTTCATCTATGACAAGGTTTTTGTCAAAATCTTTTGTGTTGTATACTCTATCCGGAACCTCATTGCCTTCTGCATCCCTTTTGCCTGCCTCGGGCCTGTACCCTTCCAAATCCACATTGAAGCCTACGCGGATTACCTTATAGGGGGCCAGGAACCCGTCTTCAATGCCCTGCTTAAGCGTATAGGTATAGATTGGTTCCTTAAAATATTCGATGTTTGAGATTTCTTTGGTTTCGCGAGGGGTTGCTGTAAGGCCGATTTGTGTTGCGGAATGGAAATATTGAAGTATTTCGCGCCATGCGCTGTCCTCTGCCGCGCTTCCGCGGTGACACTCATCTACTATTACCAAATCAAAAAAGTCCGGTTTAAACTGTCTATAGGCATCTTTATCTTCATCATAATTGGTTAACCCTTGATACAGAGCTAAATAGATTTCAAAAGCTTTATCTATTATTTTCTTTCTAATGACTGTCATTTTATCTTTAAAATGCTTAAAATCGTTTCGTTTGGTCTGATCAATAAGGACATTGCGGTCGGCTAAAAATAGGATTCTTTTCTTTGTTCCGCTTTTCCAAAGCCGGTATATAATCTGAAATGCGGTATAGGTTTTACCCGTTCCTGTTGCCATAACAAGAAGGATTCTATTTTGACCTTTTGCAATAGCTTCGACAGTGCGATTTATCGCTATTTGCTGATAATATCTAGGGGCTCTGCCGGAACCGTCAAAATGGTAATCATATAAAGCTATATTTTCTTGTTTAGGGGTTTCTATGCCCTTGTACTTTTTATATACTTTCCAGAGTTCATCAGGGGAAGGAAATTCATTGATAGATAACTGCTTTTCCGGCGCAGAGAAATATCCCGAGCAATCGTGCTGCACAAAACCATCGCCATTTGAACTGAATGCTATTGGTATATCCAAAATCTTTGCGTAGTTAAGCGCCTGCTGTAAACCAGCGCCTATCGGATAATTGTTATCTTTTGCCTCAATTATTGCTATTGGAATATTCGGCTTAAGATAAAGGATAAAATCAGCCCGTTTGCCTTCTCCCCTTACTGTCTTATTGCCTTTAACGAATATTCGGCCGGCAGTGAAGGAAACTTCCTCTCTGATTTGTTTTTCAACATCCCATCCGGCTTTTACAAGAGCGGGCAGAATGAACTTAGTGCAGATGTCTCTTTCTGATAGTTCTTTTTTATTTGTCATAGATTATTCCAGTCCTACTATCAATAAATAACAAAACCACATCGTTTATTTAGAACAATGTGGTTTATAATTTAAATAGGATTTATCCCCCAAATTGTATCTAGTGCCATAACATGCTGATTGTAACTCTTTTTCGTAGATATTTCAAGCAAAAGACAAGGATAGATAATAGGACTTTCAGTCGTTAATCAACTCCTATTTATCGCTTATAGCTAATTCAAATCTATCCAATCCGTTTTTAATATTGCTCATGGAAGTCGCGTAAGAAAGCCTTATGTAACCAGGTGCACCGAAAGGGTCTCCAGGAACAACTGCTATACGGGCTTTCTCAAGCAGATATTCGGCAAATTCGGTAGCGGTCATAATAGTTTTGCCAGAGTAGGATTTACCGAGGAGTTTTTTTATGTTAGGAAAAACGTAGAAAGCACCTTCCGGATTGAAGCACTTGACCCCTCGTATCGAATTAAGTCTGCTGTAAATGTAATTTCTGCGAGCCTCAAATTCCTTTCTCATCATCTCAACGCTTTCCTGCGGTCCCTTAAGGGCTTCAGCCGAAGCCCTAAGAGCTATTGATGTAGGGTTAGAAGTGGACTGACTCTGAATATTAGTCATAGCTGTTATTATTTCTTTCGGGCCAGCAGTGTAACCTATTCGCCATCCTGTCATCGAGTATGATTTAGAAACACCATTAACGACTGCAGTTATGGCTTTGACTTCGGGTGAAACGGTTGCGATAGACGAAAACTTAAAACCTCCATAGACAAGCTTTTCATAAATATCGTCCGCAATTATAAGAAGATTGTTTTCAAGACACACTTGAGCAAGTTTTTTAAGCTCTTCAGGCGTATAAGCCGCACCAGTTGGGTTTGATGGAGAATTGATTATCACTGCTTTTGTTTTCTTGCCAACGGCTTTCTTGAGCTGTTCGACCGTCATTTTAAAACCTGAATATTCATTCGTTTTCACGATCTTGGCTTTCGCGCCGGCAAGCTTTGCCATATCGGGATATGATACCCAATAAGGCGCAGGGATGATTATCTGGTCACCAGGATTAAGGACTGCCTGAAAGAGGTTATATAGTGAATGCTTGGCACCGCACGAAACTATTATCTGGTCAGCTGTGTATTCAAGGTTATTATCATTTTTAAATTTAGCGATAATCGCGTCTTTTAGGTCAGGAGTTCCACCTACTGGGCAATACTTTGTAAAGCCTTCATCAATCGCCTTTTTTGCAGCTTCTTTTATATTTTCAGGCGTGTCAAAATCAGGTTCTCCAGTACCGAAACTTATCACATCAATTCCTTGAGCTTTTAACGCTTTTGCTTTCGCATCGATAGCGAGAGTCGCGGAAGGTAAGATACCTAGAGCTCTTTTTGACAATAGCATAATTTTTCCTTACACAAATATTTTCAAATTAAATGAATTGTATGTATCACAAATCTGCCACAAATGCTGGAATGTCGGGTAAAATATGAAAAATCAACGGAGAGGGTGGGATTTGAACCCACGGTACCCGAAAGGGGTACCCCGGTTTTCGAGACCAGCATCATCAACTATATAGATATAGCCTAATCAGGTAGCTTCCTAAATTTAGCACAACACTGAAAGATTAATGCCTGATTATTAGTGTCCAAAAAGTGTCCATTTGAGGTTCAAAATCGTTAAAATTCGCTAAAATTGGTTAAAGTTACATCTGCTTATAAATTTGGCTTTTATCGTCATAAAACAATTGCCGAGGGTGGGAATTGAACCCACACGCCCCCGGAGGAGCTCAGGATTTTAAGTCCTGTGCGTCTGCCAGTTCCGCCACCTCGGCAATAATAAAATTCTGTTTATTATACAATATGTTTTTAGTTACGGTCAAACTTTCGTCTATTTGCCTACGAGTTCTACGATTTTGTGCAGTATTATTTCTTTCTTGAAGGGTTTTGTGATATATCCGGCAGCCCCGATATTTTTTGCCGCCTCTAAAGCCGACGAAAGATCGCTTGCCGAGCTCATCAGCACGGGAATGTTCTTTGTTTCATCCGCGGACTTCAATTCTTTCAACACATCTATTCCGTTTATATCCGGCAGTTCAATATCAAGGACTATCAGGGCCGGCATATTTCTTTTGGCATAGTTCAGGCCCTCGGTGCCTGTTAGGGCGCAATCTACGCTGTACCCGTTGCTCTCCAGCATGTTTCCCAGAAGCTCGCCCAGAATGGCATCGTCGTCAACTATTAAAATCTTTCTCATATAACCGTCCCCTTGGCCCTGCCCCCTATCTGCCCGGCTTTACATTATGGCGCGATTCATGATCCGATTAAATACTTTTTTGCTTCCTCTTCGCTGCCAAAAGCTTTCATGCTGTCGCGCGTGACAACCAGATAAGCCTGGAAAAGCATTTTTTTCATTCCATCCAGCCCAAAAACAGCGGATTTTTCCACTTTTTCCGGAAAAACGGTTTTGCTCAACGATTTCATCTGATTAATAAACGCGGGCGAGACAAATGTATCCTTGTAATTGGCAAGCACAAGAATCTTTTCTTTCTGACTCTTTAAAACACTTTCAAACTCAGCCAGCGTCTCCATGACCTTTTCGGCCGATTTCAGGCCCTCGTAATTGGCATACAGGATCTTCTTGCCCTGATAGACAATAATTTGAACAGGCATGGCACCCTCCCGTCCTGAAAAGATTGGCTGTTTCCCCTCTCTTTCATTATACTATATACCGCGCGGCAGGATCAATTTTTAAGATATTTTTCCGGCACCGTGCCGGCGTCGCCCAGAAACTCTTTTAAAAGCCGCAAAGCCTCAAAGGATTCAAAGCGGTAGGGCTCTTCTATTTTGCAGTCCAGCCCGGCGGAAGCGACTTTTATCGCGCGGGGCTTGTCTTTAAAATGCTCCTTGAGTATCCTGGCGAGAAACAGATAATTAAGCGGCTCATCGGGCGCGTAGCCAATGGCCTTTTCATAGTAGCGCCTGGCCCTTTCTTTGCTGCCTCCCAATACCTCGGGAAGGCTTTCGTCTATTTTACCCAATATTCTGCTTGCTCCGCCGTACGCGTATTTCGGGTCTAACTCCAGGCTTTTTTCAAGGTGCTCTTTTATGGCACCGAGAGTAAAAAGCATCTTAAGCACGCCAACTTCCTGGCCGTAAAGGGCCATATTTACAGCGGCCCAGAAATGCGCCTCGGTAGAAATCGGGTTATACTCTGCCGCGGCGAGCCCCGCGTCCCTTCCCTCGGCAAAAAGTTTTATTCTTTCATCCTTGTTTCTGGATATATTAAACCCGACGAAATAACAGGCCATTGAAACCCGCCAGGCCGCCTCCGAATCTTTGGGAATCCTGGAATATATCGCCCTGTAAAGTTCAAGGGCCTCAATAGCTTTGCCGCTGTTAACCCTGTCAAGAAAAGCCACATCGGCTTTCGCGAACCTGTCTGGCAGGCGCGAGACATCCATCATGCCCGGACTCGCAAAAAGGGTTCCGCTCAGAAATATAAGGGCAACCGCAAAAATATTCTTCATTGAGAGTTCATGGCCTAAAGGACTTTCTCATCAGCTTTTCTCCAGGCTGGGTCAACAATACAGATGAACTTAAGAGCCGCTCTGCCGGTATTTCTTATGCATTGACGGGCATTGGGAGGAATATAGACAGTGTCTCCTTCCCGGACAGGCGCGGACTTCCCGTTAATAAACATCTTGCCGCGTCCTTTCAGGATAAAATACACTTCCGAAGTTTTAAGCTTATGCAGATAGGTTGTCTTGCCTTTGGGAACAACCGCGTGGGCCAGGCTGTAGCGGAGCTTGAGGTTTTCTTTGCGTGGATGGAGCATCTCTCGCAGGATGGTATTGTCGCCCGCGATGAATTCTTTGCAGCTATTGAGTTTTCTTACAAGCATTTTTCAGCCTATTTTTTTCAGTTCTTCTTCAAGGAAGTTTTCGGCAAATTTGCTTATCCACTCCGCGGCCGCTTCCGTGCCGGAAATCGCCCTGCCTTCCTTCCTTAAGACTTCCTGCCTGTAGTGTTCTATATGGCAGACCTGTTCCACCATTTTAACTTTAAACATATCGTCGCCGCCAATAAACTCAACGCCAACATCGTACTTGTTGCCGTCGGGACGGCACCAGACCACTTTTGCCAGCGTCTCAAAGGGAGGCTTGATGACCGGTATTTTTACCGTTATAACCGCCCCTTCCTTGAGCGGTTCGCTTGAAGAAAAACAGACGCCGCTGGAGCTGATATTCCTGATGTAGTTAAGGCTTTTCTGCAGGGCAGGATCAAAATGGATCTCAAGCGGTATATCTGAAGGGTGGCGGATAAATGTCCTCATTGAATGCTCCCGATACTATAATTATTTCTTTGCCTTGCCCTGGTTTGCCACGGCTTCCATGGCTTTTTTAACTTCTTCCGGGTCGCCGATATAATAGCTTTTTATCGGTTTAAGGTTATCGTCAAGCTCGTAGACAAGCGGCATGCCGGTAGGAATGTTCAGCTTTATTATCTGATCGTCAGAAATATTGTCCAGATATTTTACCAGTGCTCTTAAGCTGTTCCCGTGAGCCGCAACCACCACTTTTTTCCCGGATTTAACCGCGGGGGCAATCTGTTCGTGCCAGAACGGCAGGAAACGGTCAACGGTATCTTTAAGGCACTCGGTCAGCGGCAATTCTTTCCTGCTTAAATCTTTGTATTTGGGATCGTTGCCCGGGTAACGCTCGTCATTCGCCTCAAGAGGAGGTGGAGCGATATCGTAAGCCCTTCTCCAGATCAGGACCTGGTCGTCGCCGTATTTCGCGGCGGTCTCAGACTTGTTTAAGCCCTGCAGGCTGCCGTAATGCCTCTCGTTAAGGCGCCAGGAACGGACCTGAGGAATCCACATTAAATCCATCTCGTCCAATATTATCCAGAGCGTGCGGATAGCTCTTTTTAAAACCGAAGTAAACGCGATGTCAAAAGTATACCCCTCTTTTTTCAGGTAGCGCCCGGCTTTCCCTGCCTCCTGAATGCCTTTTTCCGAGAGATCCACATCGGTCCATCCGGTAAACCTGTTTTCCTTATTCCAAACGCTTTCACCGTGCCTGATCAATACAAGCTTGTACATTTTAAACTTTCTCCTTTTCTAAAAACCTTTGTTATTCTGTCGGCTGCCCGTGTTGCCCTTATGATACAAAAAAGACGGCTTTTAAATCAAATACGCGAAATTTGTCAGGGAAGCAATATGTCAAGGGCTTTGAGCAAAGCATCTATGGTGTAGGGTTTCTGAACAAACCGGTATTCCTTTTTGTTGACGGTATCCCACTGCGACTTTTTGTCAAAGTACCCGCTCGTCAAGAGAACCGGTATCCAGGGGTGGCTTGCCTTTATGTACTCAATGAGCTCAACGCCGGTCCCGTCGGGGAGAACCGAATCGCTGAAAATTAAATCAAATTTTCCGTTTTCCCTGTTAAAAACCTCCAGCGCCTCCATTTTTGAGGATGCCTCAACCACCTGAAAACCGTATTTCTTAAGAACTTTGACGGCAAAATCCTTAACCACTTTTTCATCCTCAACCAGAAGTATTTTTTTCCCCCTGGCCCCCGCCGAAGACTCCGCGGGAACTACCGGCTCCTTTGTCGCGGCGACTCCCTCACTCGCGGGAAAATAAATTTTAAAGATCGTGCCGCAGTCCGGGGTGCTGTAAACATTTATCCAGCCGTTGTGCTGTTTGACAATACCGTAAACAACGGAAAGCCCCAGCCCGGTTCCCTTGCCGGTCGCCTTGGTCGTAAAAAACGGTTCAAAAATATGCTTTAGCGTCTCCCCGTCAATGCCGCTTCCCGTATCCTCAACTGAAAGCCTTACGAAGCTGCCGACTGATGAGCCCGGAATGGAAAGCGACTCTTCTTCATTTAGTTTTACATTCTCGGTTCTTATGGTTATTTCTCCTCCGCTGGGCATGGCATCCTTGGCGTTCGCGGACAAATTCATCAATATCTGGGTCACATTATCTTCATCCACGAGTACCGGCATAAGATCGCCCTGAAGTTCCGTGGATATTTTAATATTTTCGCCTATTATCCGCTCAATCATATACTTCATGTTAGCAATGGAGTCGTTGAGGTTGACGAGCTTTGCATGAAACGGCTTATTGCGGCTGAACACAAGAAGCCTTTTAGTAAGGCTTGTGGCCCTGATCGCCGCCTGATGAATCTCGTGCAGTTCCGGGTATATCGGGTTATCCTGGGTGGTTTTTATCAGGAGCAGTTCAACATACCCCTGAATAGCGGTCAAAAGATTATTGAAATCATGGGCGATACCTCCGGACAGCCTGCCTATCGCCGACATCTTTTCGGACTCTATCAGCTGCTGAGCCATTCTCTCTTTTTCCTTATCCGAGCGTTTTCTCTCCCGCAGGTCCTGGGCCGCGTATATTATCCCGCTCACCGACATTTGCCCGCCAAACATAACTGAGGCCGCCTGCGAAACCGGGATTTTGGTGCCGTCTTTGGCGAGGTAAATCTTTTCTTCACCGAAAACAGAACCGGAGCTTATAAGTTTCCTGAGCCCTTTCGCGCGTTTCTCAGGGTCATCGCCGTCTATGATCTCAATATTCTTTCCGCAAAGTTCCTTTTCGGAATAACCCAATAGGCCCAGAAGCGCCTTATTGGCAACCTCTATTCTGCCGCTGGCGTCGGTCACGATAAGGGTATCCATCATATTGGAAATAATGCTGCTGAAATAATTTTTTGATATGGTGGTCTGGTTCAGGTCGTCTATCATATTATTAAACGCCGCGCCGAGCCGGCCGAGTTCGTCATTTCTGTCCATTACAACTTTTTCGCGTTTTCCCTCACCGATCCCTTTCGTAACTCTGATAAACTCATAAACGGGCCTGGTGATAACATTTGACAGCACGACCGCGGCCAGAATAGCCGCGATTACAACTATTAAAACGATCAGCTCCAGCACCCCGGTTATGCGCGAAACCGTTTCATTGATGGATCTCAGAGATATTCCGACACGCAAAACCCCTATTTCCCCTCTGAAAAGTGGAACCGCGACATCTATTATTCTGTTGCCGTCGGCCTCCAACTGCTCTAACTGATAATCCTTAAGTAAATCTTTCGGGGTGTTTGTGTCTTTCAAGGCGGAGGGAAAACCGTCTTTAAAGGTGTGTACGCTTACGGCATTTCGCCCGTCAGCCAGAAAGATATATTCAATATCCGGCTGTCTCTGCCGCCTTGATTCAAATAAAAGCTGGAGCTGGTCCAGTTTATCGGCAAGCAGGAAGTTTATGGACTCGTCAGCCAGGTCAAGGGAGACGGAAATACCCCTCTTCTGCACTTCCCCGAGCAGTTTGTCGGCCACAGCTGTCCTGACAAAACCGATAACGATCGCGCCCATGAGCACAATGAGCCCTATGTTCGCGATCATTATTTTGCTTCTTAAGTTTATTGAGGCGATAAGTTTTCTTATCATTTTTTATTTTTTTCTATAAATTTTTTAATGTCGCGGACCGAATCGTAGGCGCTGTCGTCAATATCAATGAATTTTTCTATCATCATACCTTCAAGCAGTTTCTCGCATTCGGGATAATTGTGAGCGTTTAAAAATATGCCCTTTATTTTTGCCTTGAGCTCCGGATCTATCCCTTTCCTGACCACAAGCGGAGGTATTCCGTAAGGCTGGGACTTTTCAACAATGCGTGTTTTCGCGGATATCTCTCCTTTGCTTTTTTTGTCCATATATTCCCATATAAGGCTGTCAACGGAGGCCCCGTCCACAAGGCCGTCGGCAACGGCTTCTATTGATTTATCATGCCCGTAAGTGTAAATGACTTTGCCGAAAAACGACTCGGGGGTCTCTTTCATCTGCCTGAGCATGTATTCAGGCACTATTTTCCCAGTATTGGACGAAGGGTCCGTAAACGCGAATTTCTTGCCTCTTAAAGCCCTGAGGCTCCTGGCATGGCTGTTCTTTGGCACAATAATATAGGCATAATAAACGCTTTTGCCCTTTACCTGAGGGGCCGCCAAAAGCTCCAAACCAAAATCGGAGTGGCCTTCAACATACGGCCCGGCGCAGACAAACGCCAGATCCACCTTCCGGTGCTTCAATTTGCTGTTGAGTTCCTCGTATGTTCCGGCATCAATGTATTTAATGGGCCGGCCTGCCATCTTTCCAACAAAATCAACAAAATCCCTGTAAAATATGTATCCCTCTTTGGGGGTTATCATTCCGCCTACGGCAACCGTAATCGGCTCTTTGCCGTTATCCGGCTTTTTTATTACATCGGTTTTTTCTCTTTTCTCAAAACTTATCTTGTTTACTTCGCGCTCGCCGCATCCGTAAAATAAAAAAACGGCCAGGCTAAAACAAAACAAATTAAGAAATGTTTTCCTTGCCATCGCGCCTCCAAGATATTCAAAAACCGTTATTTGCCCTGTTTAGCAACAGGGTAAATATAACATAATTAGCAGTTCTATTCAATAGCTGAAAATAAAAAAGGAGGCCTTAAAAAAAGGCCTCCTTTTTTAAATTAAATTTGCGATTTACGGCTTATTTTATTCTCATCTGCGTGAAGGACCTGACCACGAAAACAAGCGAAACGGCGAAAAATACGGCCGAGAGCGCGAGAGTCAGAGGCCTGTTTGTAGAGTTGACTACAACCGCCAGTTCAAGGGCAAGCATACCGAAAAGCGTCGTGAACTTGATTATCGGGTTCATGGCGACCGAAGAGGTATCCTTGAAAGGATCGCCGACAGTGTCGCCGATAACGGTAGCTTTATGAAGCTCGCTTCCTTTTTCCTTCATATCAACTTCTACAACCTTTTTCGCGTTATCCCATGCGCCGCCGGCGTTGGCCATAAATATAGCCTGGAAAAGCCCGAAGAGCGCTATTGAAATCAGGTAGCCTATGAAGAAATACGGCTCAAGGCAGGCAAAAGCGAGAGTGCTGAAGAATATCACAAGGAAAAGGTTCAGCATTCCCTTCTGCGCGTAAACGGTGCAGATTTCCACGACCTTCTTGCTGTCTTCTATAGAGGCTTTAACCACTCCGTCAAGTTTCATATTGGCCTTGATGAATTCAACGGCTTTATAAGCGCCGCTGGCAACCGCGTGATTCGCGGCGCCGGTAAACCAGTATATCACGGCTCCACCCATAATAAGGCCGAGCAGGAACGGGGGATGAAGAATAGAGAGGTTGGCGACCTTAGCCGGATCAAGGCCGGTGGTAAGCATAACAATGATGGAGAAAATCATCGTTGTCGCGCCCACAACCGCGGTGCCGATAAGAACCGGTTTCGCGGTAGCCTTGAAAGTGTTGCCGGCGCCGTCGTTTGCCTCAAGGTTGTGCTTGGATTTGTCAAAGTTGGGCTCAAATCCGAAGTCCTTTTTAATTTCTTCTTTGATGTTAGGTATGGTTTCAATGAGCGAGAGTTCGTAAATAGACTGGGCGTTGTCGGTGACCGGGCCGTAAGAGTCAACGGCTATGGTAACAGGGCCCATGCCAAGGAAACCGAAAGCCACAAGGCCGAACGAGAACACGGCCGGAGCGAGCATTATGGAACCGAGGCCCGCGAGGCTGACCAGGTAGGCGATAGACATAAGGCCCATTATGGCAAGCCCCATCCAGTAGGCGCTGAAGTTTCCCGCGGTAAGACCGGCGAGGATATTCAACGATGCTCCGCCGTGGCGCGAGGAGTTTACTACATTTTTGACAAACGCGCTTTCCGTGGAGGTGAATATCTTAACCAGTTCCGGTATTACGGCGCCCGCTATTGTTCCGCAGGTAATAATTGATGAAAGTTTCCACCACAGCGTTCCGTCGCCAAGCCCCGGAATCAGCATATAGGAAAGGAAATAGGTCAGGCCGACTGAAACAATTGAGGTAATCCAAACCAGAGATGTGAGAGGAGATTCAAAGTTCATAACCTCGGCTTTCTCAAAACGAATCTTGGCGATAAACGAGTTAATCCAGTAGGAAACCGCGCTGGCGATAAGCATAGCGAGCCTCATGGCGAATATCCAGACCAGCAGCTGAACCTGAAGCACAGGGTCTTTGACGGCGAGCACGATAAAAGATATAAGCGCGACGCCCGTGACTCCGTATGTTTCAAAACCGTCGGCCGTGGGACCAACAGAGTCGCCGGCATTGTCGCCGGTGCAGTCAGCTATAACTCCGGGATTTCTGGCATCGTCTTCTTTAATATTGAACACAATTTTCATGAGATCGGAGCCGATATCCGCTATTTTCGTGAAAATTCCTCCGGCGATACGCAGAACCGAGGCGCCGAGGGATTCGCCGATAGCAAAACCGATAAAGCAGGGGCCTGCGTAAGACGGATCTATGAAGAGCAGTATCCCGAGCATGACAAGCAGTTCAATGCTTATAAGAAGCATTCCGATGCTTATGCCGGACTGGAGCGGAATTTCGTAAACTTTGAACGGCATGCCCTTAAGGCTGGCGAAAGCCGTGCGCGAGTTGGCGTAGGTGTTTATCCTCATGCCGAACCAGGCCACGGCGTAGCTTCCCATGATGCCGATTAAACTGCACGCTATGATTATGGCCACGGTCATGGCGTCAAAATGCCTGAGGTAACCGAAATATATTATTATAATCGCGGCAAGCATACCCTCAAGCATAAGGATGAACTTACCCTGCGTAATAAGATAGGTTTTGCAGGTCTCATAAATCAGCTCCGATATTTCTTTCATTGATTTATGCACCGGAAGCCTTTTGATGCTTAAGAACTGGTAAAGCCCGAACAGGAGGCCGAAAACGCAAATGAAGATGCCCCATTTAAGCAGTGCCGCTCCGCTGACGCCGCCGAGAAAACTGACCGAGCTTAAGTCCGGAAGGATCAGGTCTGATTCACCGGCAAAAGCTGTTGATCCCAAAAGCATGGCAGAAATACCAAACAACAAACTTCTTACTTTCAACATGACTTCTCTCCTTTTAGTCTCCTGCTAAGCCCGGGCGGCAATTTTCATCGCTATAAACAAATAGGTAAAAAAATCAGCCCGTAACACCGCTTCTTGATATTGTTTTCAGATTTATTCTGGAAGCGTTTCAGCCAGGAATGTGGGTAGATTATAGAACAATGGAAGGTTTTTGTCAATCGCGGGAATAACCGGCATCAGGTAGTGCCCGGGGCGTGACGGTGAAGATTGCACCGAACATGTAAAGTCACCCTGAACGAAGTGAAGGGTCTCGTTTCTCATCCAACGACGATATTCTTCTCTCCCTGCGGGAAATCGGAACGACCGCGTTGCATTGTTGGAGGATTATTGGCCGTGGTTATTGCAGAGCTTCTTTGTTGATGAAAGGCAGGGAAATGTGGAAACTGTTGCCGGAATCGGCTCCGGATTCAAGCCATATTTTGCCGTTGTGCTTTTCCACTATCGTCTTTGTAACGGCAAGCCCGATGCCAAGCCCGCAATGTTCACGGCTGGCGCTGCCGTCTACCTGATAGAATGACTCAAAAACTCTGGCTCTCTCGCGTTCCGGTATCCTGGCCCCGGAATCGGTTACAGTTATATGTATATCATCTTCAGCCCCGGGCTTTGATACTATTTCCACAACCCCGCCTTTGGGAGTGAACTTTATCGCGTTGCCTATGACATTAATCAGCGCCGTTTTTATTTTACCGGGGTCAGCGTCAAGGAAAGGAAGCTTATCGTGTAAGCGCCTGTTGATATCAATACTTTTTTCTTTGGCGAAATCCTTAAGTTCGTCAAGTATTTCGTAGATAAGATCGTTTAAGGACAATTTTCTGTTGTCGTACTTCTCGGAGCCGGACTGAATCTTTGAAAATTCCACAATATCCGACACAAGAGAAACTATTTTTGATGTGTTTCTGCGGCAGATTTCAGCAAGCGCCCTTCCTTTATCGTTCAGCGCGCCGCCCACACCCTCAAACATCAGTTCAACCCCACCCTGCAAAGCTGTTAAAGGAGTCCATAGTTCATGGGTGACATTATTGAGAAACTCGGATTTAATCTTTTCCACTTCCTTGATTTTTCCGCGGAGCCGCAGCTCTTTGACGGTGACCCCCAGATTCGCCGCGAAGATAGACAGAAAGCGGAGGTCTCTTTTATTTATTATCCGCTCGCAGCATCCCACCGCAAGGCACATCAGGCCCACGATCTCGTCGCCGATCTTAAGCGGGAGTGTCAGCAGGTTCTTTATTGAGTGATTTTTCTCTAAATCCCTGTCCTGAATAATAAAGTAAAATTCATCACGGTAGGAATCATACTTTCCCATCTTTTCTATGCCGATTTTCCTTATCTTTTCGGCGGCTTTGTTATCCACTTTCACGATATGCCCCAGCTCAAGTTTTGCGCTGTTCTCGTTTACAAGCAAAATTAATCCGCCGTCGGCCCCCACCGATTTTATGGCGATATTTAAAACATGATCCAGCAGTTCGGACGGTTCCATGGAAGAGCCCACCGCCCTGCTGAGTTCGTAGAGGCGGGTCAGGTCCTGGGTATCGCGGATATCGCAGGTGAATTTGTGCTCCTGAAGGCACTGCCTCACTTTTTCGGAGAGGTCTTGAATCTCAAAGGGCTTTGAAATGTAGTCGCAGACTCCAAGCTTCATGCTTTCCACGACGCTCTCAACGGTGGGAAACGCCGACATAACAAGAACCGAAGTGTCTTCCGATATCACCTTAATATCTTTTATAACTTCAATTCCATTTTTACCGGGCATACTGAGATCAATCAGGGCGACATCAAAGTGTTCTTTCTTAAGGCGGTCCACAGCATCAAGGCTTTGAGTAAAAAACGCGGCCGCATAGCCTTCGCGCTCAAATATTTTCTGGCAGAGGCGACAGATAGATTCATCGTCGTCTATTACAATAATTTTAGCTTTTTCCATGATACGCGGCCCCTTGCGTTTCAATGAATGTTTTTGTTATATTTCCTGATCAGGTAATTAATATATTTGTTCATAACCCTGTTAACCGCGCCGTTTAAATCCACTTTTTTATCCTCTATATCGTTAAGCGCGCTTTTTAGAAAAGGCTCCATCGCCAAAGGCAGGCCGGAGACAGAATCCACATCGCCGCCAACCAGCCGGCTCACGAGTTTTGAAAGTTTGTTCATATCAAGGGGCTTTGCCATAAAACCGTCGGCGCCGGCCTCTCTGGATCCGTCAGCGCTGGCTCCGTTTATTCCGGATATCAAAATAACCGGCAAAGAATCGCTTTTTTTCTTTAGCTCGCTTAATGTCTCCGCTCCGTTTTTACCCGGCAGTTTTAAATCAAGTATCACAAGCCTGGGTTTTCTTTTGCTGACAAATTCAATGGCGTCCTCGCCGTTGCCGACGCTTGAAACAGCGTAATTATTTTTAAGAGCCTTTTCCAGCATCCTGCATATTTCTTTTTCGTCGTCAACGACCAGGATCTCTTTTTTGTTGATAGTCTTAACCATGTAAGCACCGCCCGTATTATTACATGCCCCGCTTTAATGGGTAGAGCAAAAACCATGCCAGATCGCGAGCGGTTGAGCGTTTTTTAGGCAAAACAATAGCTGTTACCGGTGACACAAAGCGGTATAGCACATAATACTGTGCATAACGCGTCAAACCGGATAACAGCCTATTTTCTGGCTTTTCTTCTTACAATGTATGTATCTATTCCGCTTTCTTTCCTGCAAAGCGCCACGGTTCTCCTTGAAACCACAAAGTTATGCCTGCCGGCCAGTATTTTGCGTATCCTGTCGTCGCTGAGAGCGCTTGTTTCGCCGCCTATAAGATCCCTGATCATAAATGAGCATAGGTCTTGTTTGGACGGGAAGAAAAAGCTGATGGGTTTCTCGGTACCGTCCGGCAGTTCAACGCTTTTTTTGTATATCGCCCTGCTGACGATACTGCTGTCAACCCCTATTACGGCGCTTAGCGCTTTCTGCGTGAACTCCACGAGCCGGCATTCATTGCCCGAAGTGATATAATCCTTTTGCCGGAGAGCGATATTTGAAACTGCCTGGAATATTGTGGATTTCCTTAAGTTAATTTTTTCAAGCCTGTTAACAAGCGCTTCTATCCCCGGCAATTCCGCCTCGCTGAAATATCCCGAGCGCTTAAGATCTTCAAGCGTGTCGCGGTTAATAATATATCTGCCCTGGGCGTATTTCGGGGAATAAAAACTTATAAGTGGAAAGCCCTCGGAATCATAAGCAACAGAGGCTATCTTGAAATAATTGCTTTCGGCCTCCTGGTTAAGGCCTGAAGGATGGTAAAACTCCCCTCGTACCGCTATATCGTTGACCAGCCCTATGACCAAAGCGAGTTCGTGCTCGGAAATGCCGCATATTGAGCACAGCTTAGCAGGTTCCAAAGCCTCTTCGCTGTCAAGGAAATATTTTCTGAATTTTTCAAGACCTATCTTTCTGACGCTTGCCACCGCCCCTGCCCTTTCCTCGCTGAAACCTTCCACATCCAGCGGCTGTCCTCCGCAGGCAAGCGCGTCGTTAAACTCTATCGTTGAAGACGAAAACGAGGCCCCGGGAAACCTGGAATACTTGAGCAGCCTGGCGCCGCGCCCGCCGGCAAAAAGAAATTTTTTAAAGAGCGGGTCCTTTTCCGTTTCAATTATAAGGTGCCCGAATTTCTGCTCGGACATCTCCATGAACGAAGCAAAACGAGCCCTCGCGGCAAGTTTTGCCTTTTGCTTCCCGGAAGTGTTGTAAACGGCCTTAAGTTTCTGTTCCATTTTTATGAGAGGAGGGGCTTCGGAATGAACTACTTTTTGAAACGGTATTCAACCTCGCCGCGGGCCACAAAACCAAGCTCCCGCCGCGCGATATGCTCTATATAGGACGGATCTTTTTCAAGCAGGTAAACTTCTTTTCTTAAAAGGACATTTTCCTTCTTAAGCTGTACTATCATACCCTGGAGCTTGTTTATTTCCCAGTAGCGCCGCACAAGCCTGCGGAAACCTGAGTTTCCGAATAAAATCAGCAGAACTATCGCCCCACCGATAATATAGGCTGTGCGGCCGGGAATCTTCATTATATTTTCCTGTTCCAAACCCGCATCGGAACGGCGAAGCTTATTTGCCCTTGAAGGCGCTTCTGCCGGGATACTTGGCCTTGGAGCCGAGCTGTTCTTCTATTCTCAGAAGCTGGTTATATTTGCATATCCTGTCCGTTCTTGAGGCCGAGCCGGTCTTGATCTGGCCTGTATTGAGCGCCACGGCAAGGTCGGCGATGAAAGTGTCCTCTGTTTCCCCGGAACGGTGGGACATAACCGCGGTGTAACCCGCGTTATAGGCCATAAGAACAGCCGCGACGGTTTCCGTGAGAGAACCGATCTGGTTAACTTTCACGAGGATTGAGTTGCCGATGCCTTTTTTAATGCCTTCCGAGAATATCTTTGTGTTGGTAACGAAAATATCGTCGCCTACAAGCTGAAGTTTTTTGCCGAGCTCGTCGGTCAAGACTTTCCAGCCGTCCCAGTCTTTTTCGCTGAGGCCGTCTTCAATGGAAATTATGGGGTATTTTGTGAGCAGGTTCTTGTAGAAGTCCGCCATCTGAGCGGATGTTTTGACATTGTCGGTTTTCTCGCCCTCAAGAGTGTATTTTCCGTCCTCGTAAAGTTCGCTGGCCGCGACATCAAGGGCAAGCAACACATCTTTGCCAATCTCGTACCCTGCCGCTTTAATTGCTTCCGCAATTACTTCAAGCGCTTCTTCGTTGGATTTAAGGTTGGGAGCGAAACCGCCTTCGTCGCCCACGCTGGTCGCGTAACCTTTTTTGCTGAGCACCTTTTTGAGGTTATGAAACACCTCGGCGCCCATCCTTAAGGCTTCCCGGAAAGATTTCGCGCCTACAGGGGCTATCATGAACTCCTGAAGGTCAACATTGTTGTCGGCATGCGCTCCGCCGTTGATAATATTCATAAGGGGAACGGGAAGGACATAGTCGGTATAGCTGATATTGAAAGCCTGCCTGACATATTCATAAACCGGGATGTTCTTAAAGTTCGCACCGGCTCTTGCCGCCGCGAGAGACACGCCAAGTATGGCGTTGGCGCCGAGCTTACTTTTGAAATCCGTTCTGTCAAGCGCGAGCATCTTCGCGTCTATGTTTCTCTGGTCTAACACATCCATTCCCACCAACGCGGGAGCGATTATTTTGTTTACATTGTCCACGGCTTTAAGAACGCCTTTGCCGAGGTAGCGGCTTTTGTCGCCGTCGCGCAGTTCAAGGGCTTCGCGCTCGCCGGTGGAAGCTCCGCTTGGAACCGCGGCGCGGCCGAGAACTCCGTTATCAAGTATTACATCAACCTCTACCGTCGGATTTCCTCTTGAATCAATAATTTCACGCCCCACTACCTGTTTAATTTTGGACATAACCGCTCCTTATTTTGCTCACTCCTAATATATTAGCCTGTTGATTTTTTTGGGCTTTAGGAAGGCAGATTTTATTTTACGCTGTGTCTTAATATACTATATTTCGTCAGAAATGTAAATCGTTTCTAAACGCGCGGCCTGGCTGTGAAAGATTTTCACAGACACATCAAGTCACCCTGAACGAAGTGAAGGGTCTCGTTATATTTTAAGTTATAAGTTGTAAGTATTAAGTTTTAAGTGAACGGTTAACTTCTTCGTGTAGTCATACCAGCGGACAGACTGTGTCACAATGTCATCCTAAGCGTTAGCGAAGGATCGCGAAGTTATTGTTACCGTCGAGATGCTTCACTGCGTTCAGCATGACAACAGCTCAAAGCCCTCGTTAATGGCAGTTACGACACAGTCTGGGAAGCTGGTATCCAGTGGTTTAACTGGATCCGTGTTTCTCAGGGATGACAGGCCTTTGTGGATTCCAGATAGAAACTCTCCGGAATGACGACGCTTTACGGAACGCGCAGCAAGCTGCGCAGCTACAAAACCATTTTACTGCGAGATTGCTTCGTTCCTCGCAGACTTTTTCTGTGTAGTCATACCAGCGGAAGCTGGTATCCAGTGGTTTAACTGGATCCGTGTTTCTCAGGGATGACAGGCCTTTGTGGATTCCGGACAGAACATTTCCGGAATGACGGCCGGGCCGGCTATTTAATCAAACCGCCGCCAAGCGCCGTTTCACCGCGATAAAATACAGCCGACTGCCCGGGAGTTATCGCCATCTGAGGCTCTTTGAAATTTACCTTAACGCCGTTTTCGCAGGACGAAACAACCGCCGGCGCCTGCCTATGCAGATACCTTATCTTGACATCGCACTCCAGAGGCAGCGCGGGCTCTTTGCCTGAAACCCAGGAAACATATTCTACTTCCATGTCACGGGAGTAAACCTCCTGCTTCCTGCCGACTACAAGACTGTTGTTTTTGGTGTCCAGCTTAACGACATACAAAGGGTACTCGTAAGAAATACCAAGCCCGCTTCTCTGGCCCACCGTATAGTACACAAGCCCTTTGTGTTTTCCAAGCACTTTGCCTTCCGAGTTAACAACTTCGCCCGGCTTTACCTTAGAGCCGAAATCCTTAATATACGAGGAAAGAAAATCGGCGTAATCGTCGTCCACAAAACATATCTCCTGGCTCTCCGGTTTGTGCGCCGCGGGAATATTGTTTTTTTGGGCAATCTCACGGACCTCGGGTTTTTTCATGGCTCCAAGCGGCAGAACAAGTTTTGAAAGCTCGCTCTGTCCCAGCCTGTAGAGCACATAGGACTGGTCCTTATGCTGATCCAGGCCTTTTTTAAGGACAAAGGAACCGGCTTCCCTTTCAACTCTCGCGTAATGCCCGGTCGCGAAATAATCAAAATTCATCTGGCCGGCTTTTTGCATGAGAAGCCCGAACTTAATTTTCTCGTTGCACACTATACAGGGGTTCGGCGTGCGTCCAGAAAGATATTCGCCGGCGAAATTATCCACCACGCAGGACTTAAATTCCTCTTCCATATTTAAAACATAGTGCCTGATGCCCAGAAAGTTGCATACCCTTCTCGCGTCGGAAATATCTTCCGTTGAGCAGCAGCCTCCGGGACGGCGCTTGTCGTCGTTGGAATGCCAGAGCTTAAGAGTTACTCCGACCGTTTCGTAGCCCTGCTCTTTAAGCAGAAAAGCGGCCGTGGAAGAATCCACGCCGCCGGACATAGCGACCATGATATTTTTTTTATCATTCATCATAGAACCTATTGCTGCGGATGCTCTTTTGCCCACCAGGGCGACATCGCCCTCAGGCGGCTCACGATCCGAGGCAGGACCTCAAGTATATAGTCAATATCCTCGTCTGTATTCTGGTGCCCGAACGAAAAACGCAGGGCTCCCTGCGCCGTGGCCGGATCGGCGCCCATGGCCTTTAAAACATGGGAGGGCTCGGAACTGCCTGAGGCGCACGCCGAGCCGGTAGAAGCCGCTATCCCTTCAAGGTCTAATGAAAGCATCAGGCTCTCGCCTTCCACATATTTAAAGCTGACATTGAGCGTGCCGGAAATTCTCTCAAGATAGTGGCCGTTGACCGTTGTTTCGGGGATTTTCTCAACGATTCCTTTTTCAAGCCTGTCTCTTAAGAAATACAGCCGCGGCTGTTCCTTTTCCCGCTCGCGGCACGCGGCCTCAAGGGCTTTTGCCATGCCTTTGATGCCGGCTATATTCTCGGTGCCGGCGCGCAGGTTGCGCTCATGGTGGCCGCCGTGAAGTATAGGCTCTACCGGGGTTCCCCTTTTGACATAAATCGCGCCCACGCCCTTAGGGCCGTAAAACTTGTGCGCCGAAATGGAAAGCATGTCCACGCCGAGCGCCGCGACATCAAGCTTTAGTTTTCCCGCCGACTGAACCGCGTCGGTGTGAAAATATATTTTCGGATGCCCCGCGGAGCGCCTTTTTTCATTTTCAATATTCAGCAGTTTCGCTATTTCGGCGATCGGCTCAATGACTCCGACTTCGTTGTTCGCGTGCATAACGCTTACAAGAAAAGTGTCGGGCTTTACGGCATTAATAATATCTTTCGGATTAACGCGGCAGAATTTATCCACGCCCACGAAATCGGCCTTAAAACCGTTCGCGGCGAGATACTCGCAGGTCGTTAGCACCGCGTGGTGCTCCACCTGCGTTGTGATTATATGTTTTCCCTTGTTAAGGCTTGAAAGAGCCAGCCCTTTTATCGCCATATTGTCGGACTCGGTGCCGCCGGAAGTAAAAATTATCTCTTCGGGTTTCTCGGCGTTAATAAGCCCCGCTATCGCCTCCCGGGCATCTTCAAGGGCCTTTTTTGACTCCTGGCCGAAAACATGCAGGCTTGAAGCGTTGCCGTATACGGTTTTTAAATACGGCCCCATGGCCTCAAGCGCTTCCGGGCTCAGCGGCGTCGTGGCGTTATGGTCAGCGTAAACTATTCTTTTTTTCATGTTTATTTCCCCGCGTTTCTTTTTAGCCTGTCGGCTTTTTTCTTAAGCGCCTTGTTTTTTATATGTTCTTCAAGATACCTTGAAAAGGCGTGCGAACCGGAACTGGATACCACAAAAAACATGTCGTCCGTCTTCTGAGGGTAAAGCGCGGCCCGCAGAGAGCCGAGCCCCGGACTGCAGATAGGGCCCGGAGGCAGGCCAAAATGCCGGTAGGTATTATAAGGAGAATCCACCCTGAGATCTTTGTAGGTGAGTTTCTCCTTGTGTTGGCCCAGCGCGTATAAAACCGTGGCGCAGGACTCTAAATACCAGTGTTTTTTAAGCCGGTTGTGAAACACCGACGATATTACAGGCCTTTCCTCCGGCAACACCGCTTCTTTCTCAATAATGGAGGCCAGAGTGACGACAGAGTTTTTTGTCATTTTAAGCTCTTCAAGCCTTTTTTCAAAATCCGGCGGGAAATTTTTATCAAACTGAGCTCTCATGACCTCAATTATTTTCTCCGGGCTGGTATTGGGCTCAAAAAAATATGTCTCGGGAAAAAGATAGCCCTCGCTCTTTGATTTTCTCGCGGCAGCTAAAAACTCCGGCGCGGCGCATACCCCGTTTTTTTCAAGCCGCTGGGCGATCTGCTCCGAGGTAAAACCCTCCGGTATGGTGATTTTTACGAAACTGGATTGCCCGGAGGCCAGCTTGCGCAGGACTTCAAAAACGCTGTTTCTCTGGGAGAAAAAATAGGTGCCGGCCTTGAGTTTCCCCGAATTGGAACTTATATACACAAGGGAGCGAAACAAAACCCGGCTCTGAATAATTTTCGCGTCGCTCAAAATAGCGGCGATCTGTCCCGCGGAAGCTCCCTGCGGTATTGTGACGGCTATCTTTTTATCCGGAAGCGAGGCCCACCAGATTACCAGCGCCGCGATAAACGACAATAGAACGGCCGAGATTAGAAACTTGCTTAATTTTGCTGTCATGATTAAAGGGATTTGCTGTCTAAGTATGACTGAAGTATTATGCAGGCCGAGAGTTTATCCCTCACCTTTTTGCGTTTTTCCCTTGAAATATCGGCTTCATCGGTGAGCATTTTGTCTACCATGGCCGTGGAAAGGCGCTCGTCGTAATATTCGGCAGGGATGCCGGTTTTCTCCGTGAGCCTGGCGCCGAACGCCTTGACATCTTCCATAATGTTTCCGTCGGTTCCGTCCATGTTAAGCGGAAGGCCGATGACAATTTTCGTCACGGAACTTGCGGCTATAAGGGCGGCTATTTCGTCGGTATCTTTGTTAAGGCCCTTTGACTCAATAACCTTGATGGGCTGGGCCGTATAGCCAAGCGGGTCTGACAGAGCTATGCCGATCCTCTTATATCCGTAATCAATTCCTATAATCCTATCCATTTATTCCTTTTTTTGCCGCGAGCGTCAGGGCGTTTTTCAGCCAAGGCGTATTTGCCGAATCATCCGAATGTTCCAGCTCGGAAATCGTCACGAACCTGTACCCGCGGGAACGCAGTTCACGGATAATTTCGGGCAGAGCCTCTATGGTGGGAAGGCGCCCCGAATGCAGAAGCACGACTCCGCCGTTGTTGGCCTGAGCAAGGACCTTTTTTACAATTATACCTGGATTCTCTTCCTCGTGGTCTTTTGTGAAGACAGTCCATAAGACCATTGAGAATTTAAGGTTCCCCGCTATTGAAAGGACCCTCTCGTTGTACTGGCCCCCCGGCGGCCTGAAATACGCGCTTTCCTGCCCCGAAAAAGATTTAATCAGGTTTCTGGTCAGCAGAAGCTCGTCGGCAATTTCGCCGTCAGAAAGCTTTGACATATTCCTGTGCGAATAGGTATGGGCGTCTATTTCAAAACCCAGGTCTGATATTTTGCGCACCAGGGACGGATTCTCAACAATGCGGGAGCCCACCAGAAAGAAGGTCGCGGGCACACGCTCGCCGGCGAGAATATCCAGTATCTTATCGGTATAAATTTTGTGCGGGCCGTCGTCAAAAGTCAGGGCTATCGTATAGGGATAGTAGCCCTGCGAGGCGAAAGCGTATTCCGAATCTCTGGCGGAAACCACAAAACTGCCCGCCAGTATAAGCGCCGCGATGGCAAGAATGGCTTCGTAACGGTAGACTACAAAATTGAAATTGATTCTAAACATTTATATTCCGGCCCGCTGTCCTTAAGAACGCTCTCCATCAGGTCTATGCTGTTTACTTCAAACGAACCGAGATCTTCCGCCGGCGCGCTTTTTAATTTCTCCGCTATAAGAGAGGAATGTTTCCTGTTTTTCACTCTGCCCAGCGTAAGGTGCGCCGAAAACGGCCTGGCCTCGCGCTTTACTCCGCACTCTGCCGCGGCATCTTCGCACAAAAAAGCCAAAAGCTCAAGATTTTCGCGGCCCGAACCTATGCCTGCCCAGACTATTTGCGGGCAATCTGTTGCCGGATAAGCCCCGAGCCCGCCCAATGAAACTTTAAAAGAACCGAATCCCCGCGCGGCGGCTTTAAGTTTTCCACCGATATCTCCGGCGGTATTTTCCTTTATCTCTCCGAGAAATTTCAGCGTTATATGCAGGTTTTCTTTCTCAACCCATTTAACGGCGGTTCCGCCGTCCGAGAGTTTTTTCCGCGCAAGCGCGGCTTTTTCCTTAATGCCGAGGGGTATATTTACGGCTATAAAACAACGCATTATTTTTTCGGTTTAATGTCTAAGGCCAGACGGCGGCGCAAAAGGTCAAGCGCCTGATTTGCCGCGCGCTGTCTTACATCGGCCCTGGCTCCCGAGAGGCTTAATTTATAAACCTCCTCGGATTTCGGCCCGCATAGCCCGATAAAAACAAGGCCGAGCGGTTTTTCCGCCGTGGCTCCCGAGGGCCCGGCTATGCCTGTAATTGAAACCGCGTAATCGGAACCGGATATTTCTCGGGAACGCCTCGCCATCTCGGCCGCGGTTTGTTCGGAAACCGCCCCGTAGCTCTTTAAGGTTTCTTTGGATACCCCAAGCGTCTTTTCTTTGGCTTCGTTGGAGTAAACCACAAACCCCTGCCTGAAATACATGGAACTGCCCGCGATATCGGTTATTCTTTTTGCCAGCAGGCCGCCCGTGCAGGACTCGGCGGTTGAAATAGTTTTTTTCGCCCGCGCCAGCGTTTCGCCTATTATGCTTTCAAGGGTCTGGCTGTCCTGCCCGTAAATATTGCCGCCCAGAAGGTCTATGAGCTCTTTTTTTATATTGTGCAGCATTTCGTCCACAAGCATCTCGTCTTTTCCGGAAACGCTGACCTTTATGTCAACGATCATCTGGTGGGCAAGAATGGTAAAATCCACAAGGCCGAAATCAAGTTTGCGCTCAGCCTCCACCACCGGCCTTATTATTTCATCCACCTGGGACTCGCCCAGACCGCAAATATGGAGAGTGGCGCTTTTCTTAACCTTGGTCTCGTATTTTTTTATCAAAGGATAAACTTCGTCTTCAAACATTCTCTGCATTTCGCGGGGAGGGCCGGGAAGCAGGAATATAAGGCTCCCTGCCATGTTTTTCGCGTGGTGGGTTTCTATCAGCTGGCCGGGCGCCGTGCCAAGCTTATTTCGCAGAATTTTCGCTCCGTCTATGGTGTAGGCCTGGGACTCGTTATTCTTGGGCATCTTTATGTTTTTTGAGGCGAAATATTCCGATATCTCGGAAAGGGCCTCCCGGTTTAACACAAGTTTTTTTCCCAGCGCCTCCGCGAGCACAGAACGGGTTAAATCGTCAAAAGTTGGGCCCAGCCCGCCGGTAACAATTATTATTTTGTTGTTTTTCAGGGAATTATTGAATGCCTCAAGCAGCAGCTCGCGGTTGTCTCCGACCGTAACGGCCGTGGTAAGGTCAAGGCCCAAAGAACTGAGCCTTTCTCCAATATAGGAAATATTAGTGTTTAGTTTTCCGGTAAGAAGTTCGGTGCCTGCGCAGATTAACTCAACTCTCATTGTTTTCCCTGGTGGGATTAATGGTAAAAACCTATTTTATTGTCGTCCGCTTTCTGCTGCGCGGCCTTAATCGGGCCAAACTTTGCCTCGTATTTCGCTATGTTGTCCTGAAGAGCCGCGAGCAGCCTTTTGGCGTGAGCGGGAGAAGTTATAACCCTGCTCCTGACTTTCGCCTTGGGCGCCTGGGGCTGAAGGAAAATAAAATCCAGCACGACCTCATTCTCGGAATGACCTATCATGGCAAGATTTGAGTATACGCCCTGAGCCGTGGCTTCGTCAATTTCAATTTGAATGTCGGGTTTTTTTTGTTCTTCCATTTTATTCTCCGATAGTATTTATATTCAAAGGCCAATGGCTTTTAATATTGCCTTTAAATCAGACTTCACGCTCACCGGTTTGGAGACAGAGCTTATCGCGCGGTCCGGGTCTTTTAGTCCGTGGCCGGTGAGAATGCATACGGCCTTAAGCGTTTTGCTTGAGGATTTGCCTGCCTTGCCGTCAAAAAATCTGTTCCTTGAATATTTCATAAGCCCCGCGACCGAAGCGGCCGAAGCGGGCTCGCAGAACACGCCTTCCAGAGAAGCAAGCAGTTTATACGCGTCAAGAATTTCGTCATCCGTGACGGTGTCTATCACGCCGCCGGACTCGTCGCGCGCGGCCTCGGCGCTTTTCCATGAGGCGGGATTGCCTATGCGGATAGCCGTCGCGATGGTTTCTGGTTTTTCTATCGGGTGTCCGTGGACAATCGGAGCCGAGCCTGCCGCCTGAAATCCCATCATAACGGGTTTTCCGTAAGCCGGAAATTCGGAAGCGTATTCCCTGTACCCCTTCCAGTAGGCCGTAATGTTTCCGGCGTTACCCACGGGCATAAACTGGTAATCCGGCGACTGACCGAGAACATCGCAGATCTCAAAGGCGCCGGTTTTCTGGCCCTCTATCCTGAACGGGTTAAGGGAATTGACAAGCGTGAGCGGATATTTCTGGCTCATCTCTTTGACGAGATTTAAAGCCGCGTCAAAATTTCCGTCTATGGAAAGCACCGCGGCGTTATGAATAAGCGCCTGTGAAAGCTTTCCGAGAGCTATTTTGCCTTCGGGGATAAGCACGACGCATTTAATCCCCGCGCGCGCCGCGTAGGCAGCCGCGGAAGCCGAAGTGTTTCCCGTGGAAGCGCATATCACAGCCCTGCTTCCGTCCTCAACGGCCTTTGAAATGGCCATCGTCATTCCGCGGTCCTTAAACGATCCCGTCGGATTTAAACCTTCATACTTTAGAAATATTTTTCCCGGAAAGCCGATGGCTTTTGCCAGCTTCTCTGCCGGGATAAGCGGAGTATTTCCCTCAAGCAGGCTTATTACCGGCGTTTTGTCTGTTACGGGCAGATATTTTCTGTAATGCTCTATCAATCCTCTGTATGACATATTATCGTTCTCCGTGAAAATATTAAAATTACTATAGATTGAGTCAGTTGAAAAACCTTAATAAGGCCCCGTCATTGCGAACCCGCAGGGTGAAGCAATCTCGCTTTTCCGTAGGGAACGACGAGATTGCCCCGCCACTGAACCTCTGGCGGGCTGACGCGTCGTTGCACTCCTCGCCCTCCACAAAAGCTTTGGCTGACAGGCAAAGACGGCCTGAAACAGGCTTTTCCAATTGACTCAAATTTCAAAGTGATTTTATCTATTTATTGCCGAAAAGTCAACTTGACAAACTGGCGGCAATTAACATAAAATAAGCGGAATTATATGAAGAATCCCAAAAGAAAATTTAAGCCGGCTGATAACAGGAAAATATTTTTGCCACTTGTTGGCGGCCTCGCGGTTATATTAACCATAGCCTGGTTCGGCAGCAGGTTTATTTTTTCCTCTGACGAAATGCCGAAACCCGCGGCTGTCGCGCCTCAGGCTGAACCCGCCGCGCCCCTTGAACCTGCAAGGCCGTCAAAACCCGCCTATGTAAGAGGCGTGCACCTTACCGCGTGGGCCGCGGGGTCAAAGAAGATGCGCGCGCAGGTAGACCAGCTGCTGGAAACCACCGAACTTAACTGCGTAGTCATAGATTTGAAGGAATACGAGGGCGAAGTTTACCTGCCCGGAGTAAAAAGCGCCGAGCTTTACAAAACTTATGTTCCGGCGGTGCCGGACTTAAAGCAGTATTTGGCAACTCTTAAGGAGCGCGGCGTTTACACCATAGCGCGCATCGTGGTTTTTAAAGACAACCTTATAACAAAAAAGAAACCCGAGTACGCCGTAAGAAATTCCTCGGGAGCGATATGGAGAGATTTCAGGGGCAATACCTGGCTGGATCCTTACAGCAAATTCTCCTGGAACTACAATCTGGAAATAGCCGAGCATGCCGCCGACATCGGTTTTGACGAAATACAGTTTGATTACATAAGGTTCCCCTCGGACGGCGACATGAAAGACTGCCGCTACTCCGTGCGCAAAAGTTCATACTCGGCTTCAAAAACGATAAACGCTTTCCTTGAAGAAGCCTCCGTCAGGTTAAAACCAAAAGGCGTGTATACTTCAATTGATGTATTCGGGTTAACCACAACGGTGACTCATGACATGGGCATAGGCCAGAAAATTCTTGAGATGGCAAAATGGGTTGACTATGTCTGTCCCATGGTTTATCCTTCCCACTACGCGCCGGGAGAATACGGGATAGCCGAACCAAACAAAGAACCTTATAGAATAGTATTTTTAAGCCTCTCGGGGGCAAAGAAAAGAATGGGCGAAATGGGAAGTAAGCTCAGGCCCTACTTGCAGGACTTTACGATGGGTCACCGCTACGGGGCTAAAGAAGTAAGGGATCAGATCCAGGCTACTTACGACTGCGACATTGGAGAGTGGCTGCTTTGGAATCCGCGGGCCGTGTACACTAAGGACGCGCTTAAGCCAAAAGAAAATTCCAAGTTTTACGAAAAATCCAAAAAACAGCTTGAGTTAGAGGAAAAAAACAGGATCGCCTCGGAAAGCGTGGCGGCCTCAACCGCGACAGCCGCGCCCTCAAACAACACCCCGGCCTCTCCGCAGAAAGAATCCCCAAAAACAGACAAATAAACTGAATCAGTTAAAAAAGCTCTTCGTGTAGTCATACCAGCGGAAGCTGGTATCCAGAGGTTTTTCTGGATTCCTGCGTGTGCTCACATCTCGCACCCGTTGCAAGCTTGTGCGGCTTATTCGCCGCACTGCAACTGCAGGAATGACAAACTTTATGGAAAGCGCAGCAATGCAGTAAGACAAAAGTCAGCCGGAGTTTTCGCCTCAGCTTAGGGATTATGTTTTCAGAAGAGGTAAACCGCGAGGAGTATAGAACCGAATATTATTCTGTAGTAAGCGAAAGGAATAAAATTGTGGTGGGAAATAAACCTGATAAGCCAGCGGACCACAAAGATTGACGAGATGAAAGCCGCGGCAAAACCCGTAAGGAGGACCTTTAAATCCCCGGCGCTGAGCAGGCCGGCGCTTTTTGAAAGGTCAAAAACCGTGGCCGCGAACATGGTGGGTATGGCAAGAAAAAAGGAAAACTCGGCGGCTGTTTTTCTGTCAAGCCCGGCGAGAAGGCCGCCCATTATAGTGGCGCCGGAACGCGAAATTCCCGGGAACAGCGCGGCTATCTGAGCCACGCCGACCCAGAAAGCCGGTTTCACCCCGACCTGTTCAAGAGCACTGAAAGTTTTTTTGTGGTTCATCTTTTCTATTAGTATTATTGCCGCGCCGCCCGCGATCAACGCCACCGAGACCGTCACGGGGCTGAAAAGATACTGCTTAATGTATTTATGCGTAACAAGCCCCACGAGGGCCGCCGGAAAAAACGCGACTGTTATGCCGTAAAAGAGGCGTCGGGATTGTGGATTGTTTTTTAATCCCGCTACTATCTCAATAAGTTTTATTCTGTATACCCAGACAACGGCAAGGATAGCTCCGAGCTGAATGAAAACCTCAAACAGTTTTGCCTTCTCGCCCGCGACTGAAAGCATGTCGCCTGCTAAAATCAGGTGTCCCGTGGAAGAGACGGGCAAAAACTCCGTCAGTCCCTCAACGACCCCTAAAATAACCGCTTTAATTATCGTTATGCCGTCCATCTAATCTCCCTGTGTTCTCTTAGTTCTATTGTCGTCACCCCGCACAGTCCGGCACGGCGATGACACCATTTTGCTTATCTTATATTCCATATCTTATGCATCTGAGGCAAAACATACACATTATTTAGTTTCTCGCGCGCGAGGCGGGTAAATTCATATAACCTCGCGGGCTTTATGCCTAAACGGCCGTTTTGCCCCGTCGCCGGCTGAAGCACAAGAGATACTTTTTTTGATATTCCGGCGATAAGCGAAAGGGCTTTCACAAACTCTGCCCGGGCAGTTTTATCCGTGAGCACAATTTTGACAAACGCTTTTTTGCGGCAGGCTTTTAAAAATTGCCGATGCAAAGCAAGAGAGCTGTTTTTGCAGTCGGGCATAAGCTTTATATCCATGGCGACAACATCAACATACCCGCTTACGCGCGCGTACTCTTTAAACAAAATTCCGTTTGTCTCAAGATAAACTTTCACGCCGGCTTTTTTAAGTTCCGGCAAAACCGCGGAAAGAAAATCCGCGCGCAGAAGCGGCTCGCCGCCCGTGAACGCGACCGAAGGTTTAAATATTTTATTATTTGATTTAAAATGGTTTCTGATAAGCCCCAGAATCTCTAAAAGCGCGGCACGAGGTGTCATGTCTTTTCCGGATTTGTGGTAGGTATCGCAGTAGGAACAGCTTAAATTGCATCCCGAAAACCTGACAAAGACCTGCGGTTTTCCGGCGAAAAGACCTTCGCCCTGGAAGGAAAAGAAAATTTCAGATATTTTCGCTGAGGATTCCGGTTTTAGTTTCATGGCTATTAACCCAGAGCCGGGTCTTTAAGCCCCGCCTCGGCAAAACCCTTCTGCCTGAAACGGCAGGAGTCGCATTTAAGGCAGGGCTTTTTGCCTCCGGCGTAGCACGACCAGGTCAGTTCGTAAGGCACGCCAAGCTTTACGCCGAGCCTGATTATCTGCTTTTTTGAGAGTTTAACCAGCGGGGCAAAAACTTTAATTTTCAGGCCCAGCGATTTTATGAGCCTGTTCCACTGTTCAATGTATTTAGGCCTGCAGTCCGGGTAACCGGGATAATCCAACGCGTTGGCTCCGATAAAAATTGCGGAAGCTTTCCGCGCCTCCGCCAGCGAAAGAGCGAAGGAAAGAAATATCGTGTTTCTGCCGGGCACATAAGTTAAGGGGAGTTTATTTTTTTCGGGAAGGTTTGTTTTTTTCTTAAGCAGCGAGCTTCCGCCCCAGGGAAGATTGATTTTTATAATATCGTAACCGCAGCCGGCCGAACGGGCGATTTTTACGGCTGATTTAAGTTCTACCCTGTGTTTCTGGCCGTAATCAAAAATAACGCAGAAGCATTCGTATTTCCGCAGAGCGATCCGCAGGACCGTCGCGGAATCAAGGCCGCCCGAAAGGAGTACAACTGCCTTTTCGCGGCGCATTATTCCGTAACCCTCGCGCTTGACGACTCGCTTTCCCAGACTTCCACATATTCCAGCGCGCCGCCGTTTTTTATAAACTCCGCGAGACGCTTTTTCATGTTCCCGAAAATATAGGCCGCGATATTCTCGGCCGTGGGATTTATTTTGACAAAATGCTTTTCCTTGTTTATATACGCATGATCAAGCTCGGACACAGCCAGGCCCAGCCAGGCTTTAAGGTCGTGAAAATCAACGAGCATACCGAGTTTATTTAACTGTTCGCCCGATACGCAGGCCCGCACTTTCCAGGTGTGCCCGTGCAGGCGTTCGCACTTGCCTTTGTAGCCTCTTAGCGCGTGGGCCGCTGAAAATGTTTTCTCAACACAAGCGTTGTATCTCATAGCACCCCCGTCAGTTCAATTTTTTTAACGGTTTTTATTTTATGTTTCAGGAATCTCTGCCCTATTTTCTTGAATTTTTCCGGCGAGTCGCTTACGAAAAACCTGTAGCTTCCCTTTGATTTTCCCTCCTGTCCGGAAGCGGACAGGATATTTTTTACTTCAACCGCCGTGGCCGTCGCCGAATCAATAAGGGCGGCCTTTTTGCCAAGCACCTTGCCTATTACATTTTTCAGCAGCGGGTAGTGTGTGCATCCTAAAACCAGCGTGTCAATATTATTTTTGGAAAAGGGTTTAAGGTATTCCTCCGCGATATCGCGCGTGACGGCATGGTTGAGCCAGCCTTCCTCAACCAGCGGCACAAAAAGCGGGCAGGGCCTCGCGAAAACCCTGACCCGGGAGTTGTTGTTCATCAGCTCTCCGGCGTAAGATTCGCTTTTTATAGTTCCCTCGGTCCCTATGACGCCTATCCTCAGATTTTTACTGCGGGCAAGCGCGGCTCTGGCGCCGGGCACTATAACCCCTATGACCGGAATATTTAATTTCTTCTGAAGCGCCGCAAGCGCGAAAGCCGAGGCGGTATTGCAGGCGACAACGATTATTTTGACCTTCTGTTTTATCAGAAAGTCAGCTATCTCAAGCGAAAATCTCGTGACGGCTTCCTTTGATTTTGAGCCGTAGGGAACCCGAGCCGTGTCGCCGAAATATACTATATCTTCCTTGGGCATCAGGCGTATAATTTCCGACATCACGGTAAGGCCGCCAAGACCCGAATCAAATATGCCTATCGGATTTTTATTCACCGGTTACGCACCTTTTCGCTGAATTTTTTTCGTCTTTTCGCGCCTCATATTTATTGACCGCGGTAAATATTGAATCCGCGATTTTTCTCTGGAAGTTTCTTGATTTCAGCTTTGACTCTTCGCCTGCGTGGCTTATAAACGCGCACTCAACCAGCACAGCGGGCATCTGCGCGCCCCTTAACACATAAAAGCCGGCCTGCTTGACGCCCCTGTTCTCTATTTTTATTCTCTTCGTGACATCCTCGGCGATAAAACAGCATAATTCCGAAGATTCGTTGATGAACTCATTTACCACCAGCGACCAAAGAAGCATCTGGAGTTTCTGCTGTTTCTTGTTGGGCCTCTTTTCTAAATTTACCACGGAGTTTTCCAAAACCGCGGTAGCCGCGGCCTCGGAGTCCGAAGCGTTCTCGTTTAAGAAGTAAACTTCAAACCCGCCGGAATTTTTGTTCATGGATGCGTTGCAGTGAATAGAAATAAACATATCCGCCATTTTTTCGTTGGCGATGTTTGTCCTGTCCACCAGAGGGATAAAAGTATCGTCCTGCCTCGTCAGATAAATGTCATATTTGCCGCTTTCACGGAACAGCTTTCCCAGCTCAAGCACGATCTGCAGGTTAACATCTTTTTCCTTCGTGCCGTTCCTGCCCACCGCTCCGGGGTCATCGCCGCCGTGTCCGGCGTCAAGCACAAGCACCGGCTTTCTGCTTCTGATGCTGACAACCCTCTGAGACTCCGGCTGTTTAACTTCGGCCGGCGTTACCGCCTCCGGAGCCGATACAGCCTCTTTTGCGGGCGCGGCGGCCTCTTCCTGTGACAGCGCCGGGACCGATGAGTGTTTAACCTCTTCCACGGACGACGGTTCGGGCTTAAGCGCGGCTTCTTTTTTTTCGGCTTTAACTATAGCCGGCGGCGGCTCTTTTAAGGACAATTTATCGGCCAGGCCGGTTCTTGGAATTTCTATTATCAGCTTCGGCGGGTTGGCGATGAAAATGGTTTCCGGCCTTCCGGCGGCCTCGGTAAGCGAGATCACGGCAAGCGCCATTCTGCCGTCATTTTTGCAGCTTATCTGTTTAACAACGCCGTCATCAATTCCGATGCTCTCTTCGGCAACGCGGCCGCGCGGAAATGAAACGACTATCTTCCCGGGCTTTTTGGACGATATGTCGTATTTAAGATTTTCCGCGAGCTCAATTATTATCTGGGTCTTGTCTTCTTTTGAATAAAATCTCGGCGATAGTATATTCCGTCTCGGTTCAATATTAAGTATTTGGGACTCGTGGTTCCACGATGTATCGCTTTCGGTAAAATCCGCGAAATTTTCCGCCAGCAGAAGCTCAACGGGCACGAAAACTTCTCCGGAGGCAAACCTTGAAGGAATATTCAGCCTGTGTTTTTTGCCGTCCATAATATATTTACTGCTTTTAATGTAGATATCCAGCTTGCGGTTATTCCTTAACAGCGAAGCCTTGCCGGTTATCGGGTGCCACACCATCTTGGCGCCGTAAAGCCTGGCAACCTGTTTTAGGGCGAAATGAGCGTCTCCGGAATAATCATAAATCTTGATGCCGGCCACGATTTTGCCGTCGTTTACCGCCTCAATGGTTTTACCCGCGGCAAAAAGCGGCGTGGAAAACAAAAAAACGACGCCTGCCGCGAGCGGCAGCGCCAACCCCGAGATTGTTCTTGTCAGTGCTTTTAGCTTCATAAAATTGGTGGAGATGGCGGGAATTGAACCCGCGTCCGAAAGTGTATTAGCCAGGTCCCTACAGGCTTGTCCGCAATTAGTTCTCGCTTCGGAACTGCTCTGCGGCGGGATCATCCCGAAGCCAGTTTCGTTGTTGTTTCATTGTCTGCGGACGAAACGCGCCGCAGGCAACTAACCTACTCTTGGCGTTTGGCCTCCCCTAATAGGTATCAGGGAGCAAACGTAGCCGCGTTAAGCAGCTAAAGCTAAGTTTTCGTTAGCGTTTATTGTTTGGCCGATTTATCATCCTGGGAACCAGTATTGCCTGCGGAATTCGCCGTAAAACATGTTTGTATTTTCTTCAAAAATACTTTCATCTTTTCCGTCTCTGTTCCAGCACTCAATACTGGTTCCCAGGAATCCGAGCCTTCGGCCAACTCGGGCCTGCCACCTGTACCTACTCACTCCCGTCGAAGCCTGTTCATCCCCTCCTCATCGGATGGCAAAACTGTCTGTTTACCAGACAAAATTGCCCGTCGGTGAGGAGTGGGCGCCGCGGAGGCGCCCGGAAACAATGAACCTTTGTGCCCAACAACCTGAAAGCCGCTTATCTTTTTCTTTTTTTTCTAAAGAAATCCTGCAGCAGAGCCCGGCATTCCTTTTCAAGAATTCCCGACACTACTTTTGCCCTGTGGTTTAGCTTTTTGTTTTCAACAACATTGAATATGGAGCCGCAGGCTCCGGCCTTTTCGTCATAAGCGCCGAAAATGACTTCGGAAATTCTGGCCCAGACTATAGCTCCGGCGCACATGGCGCACGGCTCTATAGTAACATATATTTTACAATTATTTAACCTGTAATTGCCAAGGTGTTTAGCGGCTTTTTTTATCGCCGCCACTTCGGCGTGCGCCGTCGGGTCGTTGAGCTTTATATTTTGGTTATATCCTCTGCCTATTATCCTGTTGTCGCAGACTACGACCGCCCCTACCGGCACCTCGTCAATTTTAGCGGCCTTTTTAGCCTCTTTTATAGCTTCCTTAAGATAGTATTCGTCGGTTTTGATGTTTATTTTTGACAAGTTACTCCGCCTTTTGTACTTCACAATGTTGATGACTTTGCATTTCAAAGGTATTTAACAAAACCACCTCTATTCGTAGCGAAAAACATAACTCCGTTTTTGACTTTCAAATTGTACTTCCCCACCTAACCCGTCTCTAATGCTTTGTTTTTCAAAGGTATTTAACAAAGCCACCTCTATTCGTAACGAAAAACAAAGATTTGGAGTGAGCCAAGGATGACGAACCGCAGTGTAGCAAAGCTACATAAGGTGAGTTTGACGAAGGCGTAACCCAAATTTTTGTTTTGCAGTAGAATTGGAGGTGGTTTTGTTAAATACACGCGCCCAAGAGGAGTTGAACCTCTAGCCTTTTGATTCGTAGTCAAACGCTCTATCCAGTTGAGCTATGGGCGCATTAAATTTGCTTTCTATTTTGTGAGTTCAGGTTTCTATATTTCCGCGCTCACTGTCTCGCGCGGGCCACTGGGCTTGTGCTCCTTATTCGTCGCACAGTGGCTAGTTTCGCTATGGGCGCATTGCCGTCTTAAAGTATTTATTTACAATTATGTCGTCGGTAAATTAAAAAAGCACCTGCTAATTGTGCTATTTCCTGACAACTCCTGAAAAGCCAAAAAATGAGCCTATTTCACCATACACATCGAACATTTATCGAATGTGGTTTTCCTGTCCTCTTGTGGTATTATACCTAAACGAGGGGTAAAAATCAACGATTATCACCAAGGAACACTCAATCATTGCTTTAGGTTAAAATCTGATACTATTTCATCTAAAACCATAGGATATGGACATTCAACACCAAGTTTAGGTTTAGTTATTTTTTTGTTTGCTATCTCTATTGAATTGCCCACAAACAATTTTGTTACCATTTTTTCAAAAAGTGTTACTTTTCTAACATTTTGCAGGTGATTGGCCTGATCAATACCGGGTTTAAAATCCTGTAAGGGATAAATATACATTTTCACCGTAGAATTAACAAGGTAATCTTCAACTGCCTTCTTTACCTCATCGCTGAACTTATTTTTATTTCCAATTGCTTCTTTAAACCCGATCACTTTTTCAACCAAATAGCGATAAACCTGATTTTCCGTACTTTTCCCAACATCTGACAGATGTCCTGCCAATCTTCTATATGCCGGTCGTGCAGTTACATATTTGTGATCGCCTGTCTGCCCTATATAAAAATGCTTATCATTCCCATGCGTAATTTCGATAATATAAAGAAGGTAGTTTCTTCTAAAGTGCCGCCCTTCAAGCGTGAGCATCATTTCAGCCACTTAATACTCCTTAATTAACCAAAGTTTCAGACATTAAACTAATTTTCTTGGTTTCCATTTGCCGGCAGCTGGTTTTTTTCATTAATCATTGTAACATACCGGTCACCTACTGCTTCCCTGAGCTGATTTTTAAAATCTGTGGCTATTACGGACATCTTAAAAACGCCTGATAAACTGGCATCTAAAACCTAACCATGGTATTTATGCGCATTTTTTGACACCCTGCTGTTTAGTGTTTCCGTTGCCTCAACAATCTCACCAATCGTTTCTATATTTCTTCATCGAAAATTAAATGGAAGTATTGCTGTTAATATGACACGGGGAAACCTATTTGACTTTCATTACTTCTATCATTTTCTCATCATACCTTGCAGCTATTTTATCAATCAATTCATTCTCTTTAGCAGATGTTAAAGATGTTTTATAATTACTATACTCATCCATCGTTACGCCAAGCGAGGCGGATTTTTTGTTCATAGTTTTATTATATTCATCTTCAAATGTTTTATCGCTAATTGTGTATTTACCGCTCACTTTTCTATCTGTCATTTGTTTTATCAGCAAATACTCTTCGGCGGTAAGTTCAACATATTTATCTTCGTTCATTGCGCCTATGCTTCCGATACTTGTTGATTCCTCAGTCGTTTGCGTCTCGTTTGTTGCCGCATTACTATCGGCTTGAGCCTTTGCCGGCTCTTTCTTCCCACAACCAAATGCAAACATCATTGACAATATCAACACTAAAATCCCAACTTCTTTTTTAAGCATTTATCCCCCTATTTTTGAGTACGGTGCTGACCACGAACCACGCTTGTCGTATTGCAAGACCCCAACCTGCTATTTTAATAAGTCACATAAGTCATGCCTGGCACCGTTCACTTTATTTTTAGTGAAGTTAGTGAAGCCTGGCGCCGAAACTTATTTTGCCTTGTCATCCAACTTCTTTGTGAACGGTACGCCACGGTCACCTGTAAAAAATGCTACAAGCACGACATCGTTCTTCCCGTAGTTTACACCGTTATGCTTAGTATCTACAACCTCGGCGAACGCCTCGCCTGCCTTAAATACTTTGGAAATATTTCCCGGATATTCCAGTGTCAATTCACCGGAAACAATGTATGCGTAACCCGGCACCGAATGGGTATGCCACCCCGTTTCCTGCCCTGGATGAACAGTGACCTCAAGACAAGTTACCTCGGGACTTTTGGCTGCGGGATATTTTAGGTCCTGCCCTATAGCGGTTTGCGTGCAGCGCATAACCTGTCTGCTTTCAACCCCGGCGTTATAAGCGTTATCGCCGCACTGCGTGGACTGAACGCCAAACCCGGACGCAAGAAATAATAGCAAGGCCCATCTCGCCAAAACCGGTTTTTTATTTATCTCTAACATATTATATTTTCTCCCAGAGTAATCGCGCCGACCCGTATTTTTAAAATATTCGCATTAATTAGCGCCAGTCCTTCAGGGCCTTCTCCAGGTCGCGCGTGTAGCCGGAGTGAGCGGTATATATGCGGCTAAAATTATTTAACTTTGCTATCTTTTTTATTGATTCCGCGTCGGTCGCCATATCTTCCGTGAAAATCTTTATCATAGGGCGCACGGTATCATTTACGATCATGCACAGATCGCCTACGAACAAAGCATCGCCGACCCTGTAGCACATAGAACCCAGCGTATGCCCCGGCGTAGATACAGCGTTAACGGTTATGCCGTCAACATTTACGGAATCGCCGTCCGAGAGCGTAATGTATTCACTGACCGGCAGCTTGTTCATGTGCGCCATACCCATGAAATGCCGGTGTGTCTTTTCCTTAAGAAGCGGCTCTTCGTCTTTTGAGATATATACCTTTGCATTCGGGAAGGCCGGCAACCCGTCAACATGGTCGGCGTCCGAATGAGTCAGGAAAACTGCCCGCACAAGATTTGGATCAATAGAAAGCGATTCGCACCCGCTTTTAATTTTTCCAACATTGTCGCTGGCATCAAAAGCAATATAGACATCCTTATTTTTAACTATGAACATATTGCCCATATCGCCCTTGATCGCATAGACCGAATCAGATATCTTCCCGGTTTCCAAGGGATGCATCTCCCTCACTTGATAAAAGAACCACCCGGCAAAACCACCGGCACCCAAAATCAAAACACCCAAAACCACCGCGACTCGAACCAAAACTTTCTTAAGCATTCACTAGCTCCTTATAATAATGGGGACCGCCCCCATTATTCTTCCCAGAAACTACATATTTATTTTTAGTGAAGTTAGTGAAGCCAGGCACCGTTCAATGAGTTTTATTGTGCAGTTTCTGTCCAAACAACTCCCGCAGGTCCATACCTATGAAGTGATTGAATGCCCCATCACTGCTATTAGGCTCTTTCATTACGAACAGGATTCGGTGGCGCTCCTTATTGAACTGGTCTTCAAGGATAATCCCATCCCGATGAAATCCATAGTCGTGGTCTGGATAAGTCAGTATCCATTTGTCAAATAGTTGGTTCAATGCGGTTGTTTTCATTTTATTGAAGTGCTAACACCTAAGCTCAACTGCCGCGGACCGCGGTCAGCTGAAGCGCCTTGTTATGACCGCCTTTCATTTATTCAATTTTTTCCACAAGTAAAATCCCACTGAATGAGGTTCGGATATTTCTCAGACCACTCTTTCGTTTTTTCGATGATGGACTGCCTGTGCGCAGCACCAATAAGAAATACACCCCGTTCGAACGAATTTTCGTCGCAATACTTCAGGATGTTTTTCATCATCTCATTTTCACGCAACTCTATTGTTTTATTCCATATTTCGGAAATTTCAGTAAGTCGTTGGTCCTTAATTTTCACAATTACAGCACGTTCGTCCGCATAAATCTCGGTCCACATTTTGCTGCAATGTTCGCTATTCAGATAGGCGAATCCGTGGTCGCGCACGTAATTTTTATTCCACATTATCAAGCGTCGGGAAGCCGGGCTCTTACCTTCAATCATCTCTTGCAAGTATCTATAGTCGCTAAAGAAGCGGCTTTTCGGCGTTGGAAGATCAACCGGAACGAGTTCAACGATGCTGTTCTCGCGATATCGCCTTACTGCGGCTGATTCCAGCTTGTTGTTGGTGCAAGCGGCAAGGAATTGATCGAGCGCATCAGGAAGGGCCTCGATAAAAATAACTTCCGGCTGAATTCGCTCCAGGATTGCGTACAATCCCGAGACATTCGCGAGGCCATTCTCTTCATGTACCGTACAAACCAGCGAAATGCATTTCATTCTATTGCTCGTTGTAATATCCAATTATTTGCGGGCATAACATCCGAAATCAGCTGCCGTGCGGAGCACGGTCAGCTGGATTGACTTGTTAGATGTCGTTGTAATCGTTTTATTAAAATTAATTAGTATTGTGTCCCCTTATTTTAGTATTGTTGATATAATCATCAATACGAATAAAAAAATAAAAAACAGCTTTAAAGACAACAGACCAACGCCCCAATATAGCTATAGACTCAATCTAACATTCAAGCTCCGCTACCGCGGTACGCGGTAGGCTGGAGCGCTTTGTTGATATTTAGTTTATTGCTATTTCTCGAAATCTATCCTTAATGAGATTTTCAGCAAAGCCCGCAACTCCATTTTTTATGTTTTCTAAAATATTTATTAAATCATCATCTACAAGAGGGATTATTACTCCTCGGTTTTCTTTATAAGTATCATTACACCCTTGAATAAACAATTTTAAATTATCTATCTTCCTGCACACAACAAAACCAAACTTACCTCTATTAGGAGAAAATCTTCCTGCCATCTGGTCTAATTCTGGATTATTTATGTCTCTTGAATAGTTTTTACACTCTACTAAAATGAATATAGAAGTTATTCCATGCGTGGTTGGAAGGTAATGAAAAAAACCAAAAGTAGCCGCATTGTCAAATGTTATATCAATTCTTTTTCTTCCGTCGTTAATTTCTTTCTCAATTTGAGGACTTGTTAATTGAGGATGAAATATTAATTCAAGTATTCCCGTGATTGCTCTATGATATTTTGTTGCATTTTCCGGACCAGAAGGAATATTTTTTAATTCTTTAACTAAGTGGTCAATTATTTCAACTAGTTTTGGTTCGGAAGTATAAAGCGTTTTATGAGGTTTCAATTTAATTGTAGGGTTTTTCTTAAAATTCCTAAATATTTCAGGATGCTTTTGCGTAAAAGAAATAACAAATTCTTTTGAATATGGAGAATCTCTTTCCATGATGCTTTTTTTTGTTACAAATTCTCTAGTCTCTCCATTTTTATATTCATGCTTTTGCACTAAATGGGTATGCAATCTTAAATGTTCATTTTGTAAAAAGTTTAAAACAAAATGACGATAATATTGTTGTGGTGTATAGTCTGTTTTAAAAGAAACAACACTCTTTGGAACCAATAATATTTTTTCACCTCTAACTACTAACATATCTGTAAGTATATTGTCCCATGAATGAGTTACTTTATCCCAAAAATCACCTGACTGTATATTAGATGTTAATGGAATACCCCAAAGCTTACATTGCGATTGCGTATACTCTATAAGATGTTGCTTAATAATGTTTGTAGTCATATCTGAAACTTTATCTCTGTCTATTCCTTCTATAAAGATTCTACAATCTTCTATATCTTGAATCAAACCTGTTTTAACTGCCTTGCTTTGAGATAAACTTTTAAAAATCTTTTCTGCATCTATAGTCCCTATGCCTTTACCCATAGGTTCCTTTCTAGATAATCCCAATCGAGTTTCATTTGGTTCATGCAAATAAAGAAATAATTCCTTTGCCTGCACATGGTTTCCGGCTCTGACTTGATCTATGAATGTTTGAAAGAAGTCTCTAACGGTACGATTAGCATTAATTGACCATAAATCAACTCTTTTACCTAGGTAATAAGGGTCAATAAAAAGGGGGATATCCTTCCCTAAATCAATATCAATAAAATCAAGTTCTAACTGAGTTTTATTTAGTCTAAATATTTTGCTTATTTTCATTTTATTTTCACCACCTAACAGTTATTATACGCAATAACTTAATAGACGAAATTCTAATGCCTCATTTATTTAATAGTTAAAGCCAAAAGTTTTGCAAGCCTCATACTGACTAGCTTTTGGAATTATTCTAACTCAATCGTAGCTGTTTTGCGTAAATTTGCATCTCAAGTCCAAATTCAGCAGTTTTATAAGCTAAATTATTTTGAACCCTATTTCCTTTAAATACTCAAATGTTGGGTCGTAATATTTGGGGTTGCGCGTTGGGTCATTTTCATCTCCGGATGGTACAACGATCACCATACCTTGCCTGGCACGTGTAAGAAGCACTCGGTAGGCATTATGGAGATATGTTTTGCGTTCGCTTTTCCTAATATGATTCCAACTATCACCGCAAAATGATCTATGCTCCCAACCAGCGGCAGTATATCTGAAGTCGGCGTCCCACGCTACACAGGCCCAATCAAGTTCAAGTCCTTGAATATGGAATTCCGTGGCAACATCTTCTAAATAGTACGATGATCTTACATCTTCCTTGCCATCAAGAAACCAATGAATTGGATCCATCGGAGATTTTACATTAATAGCTTGTGGCTTCAATCTTTCTGCCTGAGAAGAAGCTACTATACCATATCGTTCAGATCCACGCGCTTGAGACTTTAACCAGCTTTTCGCTGTTGAAAGATTGCGTGTGATAACTATTGGATATTTATTTTCGACATTTTTAAGTGTCTGTCGTGCATCGTCAGCGTTACGATCAAGTAATTGCTTGACTAGTAGAGAGACATGTTCGGTACGAAATGAACGCATCGAAACTGAAAGGTGTAAAGCTTTATTGTCTACAACATTTATACGTGATTTCAATTTATTTATTACCTCAGCTGCTCCATACTCACTATCATTAAGCCGCGAAGATATATATACGTGCCAATCCGGGAATGATCGGTTCAACGAATCAATCCACTCAATTATACCTGCTTCACCGGTATTAATCTCCTGTCCACCACCCACAAGGCATACTATGACTGCCCAATCGAGATGACGATTGAGACATGATATCAGAAACTCAGGCTCGGAACTGTCAAAATTGGGCGTATTTTTCTTTCGTCGCATGAAATTAACAGTTTGCTCTTTATTCCAGGCCCGCTGTGCTTCATCAAATAATGCAACATGCTCTACTGGAGGAGCTTTCGGATCGATCAAGCATTCATCACGAAAATGATGAACATTTTGAACAAACATCTTAACCTCACTCATTGCTTCACCTTTCTTGCATTTATCACCTTTATCTTTTGAACGACGTACCTTATCGCGAGCCAACGCTTCGCGCAAGATAGCAACAAGAGGTCCATTCCCTGACAAATAAACACTATACAATTCATTTGTTTTATCAAAATGTGTTGTTGCGATATTAAGCCCAACCAGTGTTTTGCCGGCGCCCGGAACACCTGTTACAAAACAAATTGATTTTTGACTTTTTTCTTTAGACATGTGAATAATTTTCGAAATTGCATCGGATGTTTGACTTAGATTAATTGCGCTTGCATCGCTACGAGATATATCTGCTACGGAATGGCTATTATATAGAGCCATAGCTGCCTCTATAATTGTCGGCGTAGGGCAATACCTACCACTTTCCCAATTAGCATTGTCTATTACATCACCTTTGGCAAAACGCAAAACACCATTAATTGCCTCCCCAAGCTGCTCCGTATTAATCTTGATCGGAACGAGGATTTTGTCGTTGTGTGGTGTCGCCACTGCCATGTATTCACCAGTTTTTGCCTTAGATGCAATTAAAATTGGTGAAATATATACGTTGTGGCTCGTTTCATGAAAATTCTTCAAATCTAAAGCATAGTCCCAAACCTGATCGGTAGCATATGAGGTGAATACATGCTCTCCGATTTTAAATTCAAGCACAAAGATTACCGGTCCAATGAGCAATACTACATCAATCCTTTTCCCCATCCTGGGGATCGAGTATTCAAAATAGACCGACCCTGTATGTTCGGTAAGCACGGATTGCAATATTGCAATTTCCTCAACCCAGGCATCGCGCTGGGATTGTTCTAAATTAAAAACATTGCTCATTGTCAGCTTTCCGATTATCTCTTCGGATTTAGCCTTAATAAAATTTGCGATGGAATCAGTGTAATATGCTCTTGACATGTTATTCCTTGAAGTTTGGCTAAAGTAGTATTTATAACTTAGAAAATCCGAAATCTTCCCCTACAGGCTTAATAACATCCCTATTTACGATTCCCACGCCAATATTTAAATTATTTAGAAATTCTATGTAGTTATTATCTTTTGGTGATTGCGATGGTACGAGTATTCTATATTTATCTTTTAAATGTAAATTTTCTTCACTTACAAATCTGTTTACTTCAAAATAATCATATTCAAGAAGCTGGGCAAGACCTTTTCTTGCTTGTGTACGGAAATTTCTGTTTTCAGTACTTTTTACTTCTATAAGGAATGCCCTACTACCATCATGTGCAAAAAGGTCAACATGGGGATTACTTCTGACATCATAACCTTTTTGCTTAAATATCTCGAGTAATTGCTGAAGTATATTACAATGAGCCTCTTCAGCTTTTGCCAATAATTCATTATTTTTACTATATAAACCGGGAGTTTCGCTTACTATTCGTTGTTTAATACTATCAAACACCTTTAAGGTATCGGCATATCTAAAGGATTCCGAAATATTATTGACCTTTTCAAGTTTGGTTGGCCTTAATGCTTCAATGTCGCCTTCTATGCTTGATTCATCGCTATACTCATACAATGGCCGTTTATCAAAAAGAATCTGGTTTGCAACTTCTTTTGAAACTGCAGAGAAGCTTCCCATTTGAGGGAATCCTTTTACATTTGAAAGCGGTATATAGTTTTTTAGTAATTGGCTTATTAGTTTTTCACTTTGGCTTTTGTTATCAATATTTGGTGATTCCCAACTGGAAGTATCTGGCAACTGACTAAATAAATATATTTCCGACAGAGGCACTAAAAGAGGCCACCTATTCTCGTGATGTTGATGTTCATAAAGCCACAAATGATTGTTCTTAATAGAAAAATTTGAACCAACCACACCAATACCAATAATACCGGATTTGGCATTATTGAAAAATGAGTTATGTGTACTATGAATAAAGAAAACATCTCCCGACCGTATTCTTTCCCAACCCTTCCTATGTTTTTCTTCTAAACCCCAAGTCATATATTTTACTGCTGTTAGCCAATGTTCCGGAGGGCCGGTAAACCGGAAAAAGCCTTTGGTGGTTAATGATGGAGTTAAGTCAAAAGGGGTCATAATTTGTTGTATTTAGTATGTTTACCTTTAGCTTTGTGAACTGGGTATTTTGTAGAGTTCTTCTTTAGTTTTTTATCCATTGCTTTGATCAGGTCAATCCCCATATTATCTGCCAACTCAAACAAATACATGGCGATATCAGCTATTTCATCTTGAATTTGCCCTTTATTAGCTTTTACATATTCCTCAACTTCCTGTTTTGCTTTCCATTGAAAATGCTCAAGTAACTCTGAGGCCTCTAAAATTATTGAAATTGCCATGTTCTTTGGGTCATGAAACTGCATCCAGTCACGTTCATCACGAAATTTCCTAATTTTGGTTATCATGACATTGATTTCGCTCATGTTTTACCATCCTTATAATAAATCAAAAAAACCACCCTGTCCTTACTGCGCAGAATGGTTCACTTGTTGAATTGAATTATTTCACCCCAGGTCACTTTTTTCACCTTTTACACAGAAACTGTATTCTGCATTACTTGTTTATTTTATCTTTTAAAAAAGTATTTCTCAAGGGAACGAAGTCGCAGTATGTCACAGTAAAATGTCCTATATGAATGTGACCTGCCCCCAAAAACTAAACCACTTGTAAGTTGAAAAAATTGGCACTAATGACTCTACCTAACACTGGTACATAACATGGTGGAAGGCCATAGCCTAGTTGCACATTAATTTTTGACATTAAGTGGTTTTCAGCAGCCATTTCCAGACCGGTTGTATTTTTATCTGATATGTTTTATCCCGTTTAACTGTCAGCGTATCTTCTTCGTCATTAGTCAGAATGGTCCCTGTTGTTAGAGAACAGTCTTGCATTGCTTCTATCAGGCCTTCAACTTCTCTTTCCTTTGTCTGCTCGTCACGCAAAACAAAGCATACCTGGATGGCTTCCACTATATTATTCTCTTGTTTAATCAAAAAATCGCATTCTCTGTTATTTCTAAAAAAATATATTTCCTTTCCGCGGCGCTTCAATTCAATAAACACGGTATTTTCCAGCATTCTGCTTTTTTCGTCCTCATATCTAAAACCCACCAATTTTGCCAGAGCATTATCAACCATGTACGCTTTCTTGTTACCGTACAGCTGCTTCTTTACCGATCTTTCATACTTTGTTACCAAAAATATCAAATATGAGTTTTCAAGATAGTGGAGGTATTCCCGCACTGTATTGGAGCTTCCGAGACCCACCATATTTTTTATTGAAACAAAGCTTATGTCCTTTCCTATATTGCTTGCTACAAAATACACCATTTCTCTGAATTGCTTCTCGTTTGAAACATGGTATCGCGCAAAAATGTCCCTGTAGATAATATTGTCAAACAACATCTTGATATAATCTACTTGTCCAGTGCTTACATATTCGGGGATCCCGCCGGTATTAGAATACAATAAGAAATTCTTTTTAATAACACTTCTTTCGGAACTGCTGAGCCCCTGCTTTAGATTATAGGGTAGTTTATGAAAATGCAGGAACTCTCCGAATGAGAAAGGGTAAAGCTCAACTTGAGCATACCTTCCTGTTAAATGTGTTCCAAGTTCCCTGCTCAGCATGGAAGCATTTGAGCCGGTAACATACACTTTTTTGCCACTATCATATAGCCTACGGACAAACCGTTCCCACCCTTTTATATTTTGTATTTCATCAAAATAGAATATATCCTGCTCACCGAACTGCTCTATGAACACTTCAAACATCATTTGAAAATCCGCTACTTGAAAATCAATAAGCCTGTCATCGTCAAAATTAATGTAATAGTCACGCTGTTTTTCGGAGCTTCTTACTTGATCAAGTAATGTGGATTTACCGCAGCGCCGTAAGCCGCTTATAACCACTATATGCTTTGTCTTCTTGTATCTTTCTATATCTTTGAGCTTTTCGCGTTTGACCATGTTTTCAATCAATGATACTTTTCTCTGGTCTTTGATTACCTGCAACAATAGTTCTTTATTCATTTTCTTTCCCTTATATGCCTTGCAACGCCATTGCTGTATTATTATACTTATATTGCAATGTCATTGCAAGTTAAATATGATGTTTTAGAGTACGCCAAGAGCTGGAAATCAACATAAAACAATAATCAGTACCAATTTGCAGTACAATGCAAAATGGTACGGTCTGATTTACAGCACTTTTAGGAACGACAGGTATAAACGAGACATTTATTTAATTCGCTGCAGATAATATTACACACATTTGTATAATATATTATTCGTATGTACAATTAATTATACAATCGTATTTGTCAAGATACTATAAAAGAATATAGCCTTATTTCAAGACCTTCAATTCAATAATTTCTTTAAACCTTTTCAGGGCAAGCGCTCTTGCTCTACTATCATGAATTTTTAGAATATATGACTCGGCTTTCTTAATATCAAAGGGTTTTGAAAGATTGAGCTCCGGGAAGTATCCGTATTGTTTTTTCTTTTTTGTGAATAAATAGAGGCAATCCGCAAAGGCTTTCTCGGGTTCCGCTATAAGAAAACTGCCTGATTCTTTATACCAGTCAAATCCAAATAAATAATCCGGAGATATCTGGTGTATTTGAAAGGTTGCAAGCTTTGTTTGTATTTTTTTTGTATGCGTAGTGGCTGCCAGTGTAATCGTCTGAGGTATTTGCTCTATAATTCCATGTAAATGCAAGGCGCTCAAAAACGATACATATATCCTGCTAGATTTTATAAGATGCGGCACAAGCATGTATGGACTGACTGGCTTATGAGTTTTCTCGGACCATATTCCTCTATATAATTTATCTACAACGCCTTGCCTTTCAAGGGTATTCAAGGCCTGAGTAACCGCAGAAACCGATTTATGCGAAATATAGGATAGCTCGCGGGTTGTAAATATGGGGTTGTTTGTTTTTTTTATATATGTGATTAACGGGGCTTTTTCTGGCATATTAGTTCGCTCACTTTTAACTTAATCTCGTCCCAGGTTTCAGGACTGTTGTACACAGATCTATCTTCATCGGTCAAATATGCAACAACTGTGTCTCTAAACTGATTAAAATCAACCGAAAACAAATTATCAACGGCTTTATCAATGGTGTTTTGGTCATTTAACGCTTTTTTACTATTTGATGATTCATACTGGGTTGATAATGTATATAGGTCAAAGATATCTCTTGCCTGGACTACACTGCGGCCGGCCAGCGCCCCAATCTTCTGCGAAACTGCGGTATTAACATCGTAATGGCTAATTACGAACGGCGAAGTTTTGTATGGACGCAAAACAGTGTCAGGAATTGATTCAACTATTGAGATACCCTTTCCCTCTCTTCTTGAAAATTCAATTTTCGTGAAGAGATCTTCATTGTTCTGGGTAATGAGGTGAAGCTTGAACCTTTGAGTAGTACCTGTCTGTTTTGCCTTGGTAATGTCAGGCGGTTGCACTTCTTCAATACCGTAAGGTTTCAGGTCTTTCGCGAATACCGGGGATGTCAGTATTTTCATGACAGAATCCCTTAGCGTTACTACACTTACCGATTTAACATCCAGGTCCATGTCTTCCGAATATCTCCTACTTTTGAAGAAAAGACGAATATTAACCCCACCCTTTAACGCATAGACCTCGGGCTTAAATTTTCGTGAAAACCAACGGAGAAATTCTACATGGAATATTTCGCGGATTTGAAGACTGTTGTAGTGGTTCATATATGTCCTTTTGTTTAGTGTTTACTAAATAATAATACATATATGTGTATTTGTCAATGGATTAAATATTGATTTGCAGAGCCATTAGGAATGTCAGTATATGATTAGTGTCGTCGGTCAAGCCACGGACTATGAGTTATTTTTGTTATTGAGTACATTCAATCCATACAATTTACTCAATGAATTGAGTAATTATACTCAATGCTTTGAGTAATTTTCAATGTGTAAATATAATAGCGGAGCGCTTCCTGATAATCCCGCGAGATGCGCAATTAAGGCGCCTAATCCTTAAGGCAGGGCCGGGCGGGCGGTTTCAGCAGCGGATCTGTAGGAGCAGTAATCGCAATTTACGGAGGCCTGGGGCAAATCGCCCGAGTTGAGGCATTTATGCAGGTCCATTATGGTTTTTTCAACCCAGTTATCTTTGCCTGTGTAGGGAATAAGCGTTATCGCGAACTCCAGCTTGGCGTTGAATTCCGCCATATCGGTTTTGCCGTTGCAGTAAACAAAATAGCCCGTATCGGAGACTTTCAGGCCGTTGTGGCGCAAAAGCCACTGGTATATCTCCATCTGTCTTTTGTAGCCGTCCTGCCAGGCTTTATCCAGGGCGATTATCTCTTCTTCTTTGCTGGTGGACTTGTAATCCACTACTATATATTCGCCCTTTGAACTTTGCCACAAGTCGTCTATGGCTCCCGTAATAATAAGGTTTGTCGGCTCATGGAAATACTGAACACCCTTAAAGTTCTCGCGCCACTCGTCCAGCATGGCATGGGCCGCGGGCACGGCGTCAACCCCGTATTTTTCAATTAACGGATGCGTGTCGCCGCTTTTTCTTACGATATCAAACTCTTTTTTAAGCAGTTTATCCACGGCGCTGTTTAAATTAAACGGGAATCCAGGCGGCCTTCCCACGCCGAGCCTTCTATCCAGATAGAAACAGCGCGGGCACTCAATAAAGAGCTCTATTTTTGAGCGGCTTATTTTGAAAGGGTCGCCGGCTCCGGGTTTGTATAAATTCCTGCTGCGCTTCGCGTTATAGTATTCGGACATTTTATTTTCTACCCCCGCCGGACTTGAGGTACGCTTCGGTGTATTTAAGAATGCTGTTCATCATCTTAATGGATTCCTCCGGGTACCTGCCGGCCGCGGTCTCGGCTGAGAGCATTACCATGTCAGTGCCGTCTAAAACCGCGTTGGCTATGTCGGAGACCTCGGCTCTCGTCGGGCGCAGGTTTTCGGTCATGCTTTCAAGCATCTGGGTCGCGGTAATGACGATTTTTCCGGCCTTTTTGCATTTTCGTATTATTTCTTTCTGAACGACCGGCACCTCGTAAACAGGTATGGATACGCCCATGTCTCCGCGCGCTACCATTACGCCGTCGCTGGCGCTTAAAATCTCGCCTATATTATCTATGCCCTGGCGGTTTTCTATTTTCGCTATTATTTTGCACGCGGGCAGTTTTTTGCGGACAATTTTTTTGAGCGGCAGGATATCGTTTCTGTCCCTTACAAACGACTGCGCGATATAATCCACTTTATTATGAATGCCAAACTCAATGTCTCTTAAGTCTTTGGCGGTAATTCCCTTAAATTTTAATTTCATATCCGGGATGTTTATGCCTTTATGTTTTTTTAAAGTTCCCGGGACGACTACCTCCGTAACAACACAGCCGGGGCGGTGCCCCCTGGCGACAAGGCAGATGTTGCCGTCGTCAATGAATATGTCCGTCCCGGTTTTTATGTCTAATACATCTCCGGAATAATCAAAGGGCACGGCTTCCCGGGGCAACCTGCCATTTATATTTGAAAGCAGTAGAATCTGCTTCTTTTTTAAGACGATGCTGTTCTTTAGATCGCCTATTCTTATCCTGTACCCCTCCAGATCCTGAAGTATCTTTATTTTCCTTCTATGAGTTTTGTTCAGGGAGCGTATCAGCTCAATTCTTTTTAAATGCTCGGCGTGCGTGCCGTGGGAAAAATTAAGGCGCGCTAAATCCATGCCGGCAAACATCATTTTCCTGAGCATAGGCTTGTCGCCGCTCGCGGGCCCGATCGTCGCTACAATTTTGGTTTTTACCATAATTTATTATCCTGTTTTGAGATGTATTTCAACGCCTTAATTGTATCTCTTTATTGAATACTGTTCAAGATAACTTAACTGCGGAGGCGGGAGGAGGGGTGGCGTGGAAAATCTATCGGAGCAGTACCATCAAAATTCTGCCTGCAAGGATCAATCACTGATCCCGGCAGGCAGACACTTCTTCCCGATCGGGCACGAGCGGGATTGCTTCTCTGGCTCGCGGGAGGAAACCGCGAGTGTCCTGCGAATATTATCCGGCAAAAGTTAAAGCGCTACAAAATATATCTTAACACGGCAAAATACGCGCCCATCATTACAAAGCCGAAAGGCAGTCCCATTTTAGCCCATTCTTTGCTTTTTATCTTTAACCTTCCGGCTGAAATTATATTCGGGATATTGCCCGGAACAAGCATGCCTCCGGCGATTAGCAACCCGAGCAAAATGAATTGAATCTTGACGAGCTCCATCTTGGGGCTTATTTCAGCGGAAGCAAGCGTCGCGTTGTCCATTACGGCCGACAAAGAATTTATCCAGTAAAGCGAGGAGCTTGAAAGTTTTATAATGTATTGATCTATTATGGGCTTAAATCCCGTTCCAAGAAGAATCAGGGCCATAATAAAAATATAGACTTTCCCTGCCCTGATAAACACATCCCTGATATTTTCGGTTTCCTTTTCCCCGAGCGTTTTCGCGTCGGAACGGCCCTTTGGCGCGATCATAGCCCCAACGGCGCCGCAGAGAACAATACCGGGCACGACATAAGCGCTAAGATGTTTCAGCAAAAAAAAGAAGTCGGCGTTATAAGGAGCCCCCCTGAGTTTGGCTATACAGATAGTTGATAAAGGCTCCCCTACCGGAGTGAGCACCGCGCCGAGGCCGATTGAGAAACATCCCAGGACCACAAGTTTTATTTCATGTTCCCTGTCGTAACGCAGGGCGCTTACTATTTCCACAAGGAGAATCGCGGCCATTATGGCCGTAATGACGCTTGACGAAAAACCCAGCAGGACAATCAGCGCGAAGCTAAACAGTTTCTTGCCGAGCAATTCTTCCGCCTTAAGAATGTATTTCGTTATTTTATCTTTGAAAAACAAAATCAAAAAACCGGCCGCGAATACCACGGCAGTTATCAGCACGGGTTCCCTGAAAATCTCGCCCGCGAGATGAACAGACCATAGCCGCTCCGGCCCAAAGTAGTGCGAAACCGTCACCGCCGCCGCTCCCATGGCAAGAAGAAAAGCTTCAATATTTTTTTCTACCGCATGCAGGGAAACGGGCAAAACCAGAACAGCAAGCAATATCGTTAACAGGCTTATTTCAAGCATTTGATTTACCTTTATTTTCGGGCATCTCCCGCCCCCGTCGCGCTCGGGCGCGCAAGGGGCGGGTAGATTTTCCGAGGAGGCGGGTTATGCGCTCCGATATTATCCTATGGCTGCCTTTCCGGTCTCGCCGGTTCTTATTCTTATGCACTCGGGAAGATCGGTAATAAATATCTTTCCGTCGCCTATTTTTCCGGTGCGGGCTGCCGAGACTATAGCATCAACGGTGCGTTTAACAAAATCCTCGTTGACGGCTATGTCTAACCTAACCTTTTTCAGAAGGATTATCTCGGTAATGGCGCCCCTGTAAGTCTCCTTATAACCCATCTGCTGGCCGGCGCCTATCACATTTGACACCGTCATTTTGCAGACATCGGCTTTAAAGAGTGCGTCTTTTACATCCGGAAGTTTTTCCGGCTGGATTATGGCTGTGATTAATTTCATATTTTCCTCCGATTATTTTGTCAAGAATCCCTGGAAATCAGGGTAAGCTTCCATCCCGTGCTCGCCGACATCAAGGCCGCCGATCTCTTCCTCGCGGGTGACGCGCATGCCGATCACTTTCTTTATCAGGTACCAGGCCGCGAAGGCGACAACGAAGGTAAAGACAGCGACCACCGCGACACCGGTTGCCTGGGCTATAAGCAGTTTAAATCCGCCGCCGTAAAACAGGCCGTTCCCCGTCGTGTTGGGCATTACGGAATCTTTCGCGAAGAGGCCGACGGCGAGGGTTCCGAATACACCGTTCGCGAGATGAACCGAAAGCGCTCCTACCGGGTCATCTATTTTAATCATGTCAAAAAACAGGACCGAAAGCACGACAAGCACGCCGGCTATAAGCCCAATTACAATTGAGGCCGGCACGGTGACAAACGCGCAGGGCGCCGTAATGGCCACCAGTCCGGCGAGACAGCCGTTTAGTATCATTGAAAGATCCGGCTTGCCGAGCAGAGCCCACGCCACAAGAGTCGCGCTAAGCGCGGCGGCGGCAGCGGCACTGTTGGTCGTGACGACTATGCGGCTGATATCGCTGAAAGCCGCGGCCATGGTTGAACCCGGATTAAAACCAAACCATCCGAACCAGAGCACAAGCACACCCAGAGTGGCAAGCGCCATGCTATGCCCGGGTATCGGGTTGACCGAACCGTCAGAGCGGTATTTGCCTATGCGGGGGCCAAGCAGGATAATGCCCGCCAGCGCCGACCAGCCTCCGACCGAGTGGACCACGGTTGAACCCGCAAAATCCCACATTCCCAGCTTTTGAAGCCATCCTCCGCCCCATATCCAGTGGCCCGTTATCGGGTACATTAAGCCCACTATGATAAAAGAGAAAGCGATGAAAGCTCCAAATTTTATTCTCTCGGCCACCGCGCCCGATACTATAGTGGCGGCGGTTCCGGCGAAAACCATCTGGAAAAAGAACTTGGCCCAGAATGGCACGCCGGTCCAGCTGATGGAACCGTATACTCCCTGATAGGCAGAACCCATAGCCGGGCTATTATCGGCGCCGGCAGAAAATAGTAAACCGTTCAAGCCCATGAAACCGTTACCGTCTCCGAACATCAGGCCCCATCCCAGTATGTAAAACGCGAGCGATGATATACCGAACACGATGAAGTTTTTCGCCAGTATGTTTACCGCGTTCTTGGATCGGCAGAGTCCGGTTTCAACCATGGCGAAACCAAGATTCATAAAAAACACAAGGAATGCCGTGATCAACACCCACACCGTATCAAGGGCGATTTTGCCGTTCATTACGGTATCGGCTATTTCCTGAGTAAACTGTGGAGCCGCCGGAGCCGCGGCAGGAACCGCGGCAACGACAGCCGCGGCCTCAACCGGCGCGGCAGGCTGATCCGCGAACAGATGCGGCACCGCTAAATATACTGCCGCACATAGAAGACTGAACATTGTGTATTTTAAAGCTTTTGTTATTCGTTCTCTGGTAAACATTTAAATCCTCCTTTTGAAGTTAGAAACCTAAGCTGAAGCCGCCGTAGATACCGCCCTTTTGATTGCCTATCGCTTCGTCAGCCATGTCCCCTGATGTGGACACATAGCTAACCGAAGGCGTAAGGGAGAGTTTCTCCGTCAATGCCATTGATGAGCCAAAGCCGACCGTCGCGACGGAACCGTTTTTGAAGGCGCCGTAGTCACCGTAAATTCCGTAACTCAGCGACATATTAACCGGATAGCCGGACAGTTTACCGACCTCTTTGCCAAGACTCAGCAATGAAAAACTCCCGCTGACTCCGTCCGCGCTGTCATAGTCGCTGTAATAAGTTACACCAAGCGAGAACGGCAGTCCGTTGACCGAGGCTCCGGCAAAAACTTCCTTCGTGCCGGCATAGGCTGTGCCCGGGAACTCGTAAGAAATGTGCCCCACGCTCAACCCGATATTGCCAAAACTCCTGCCGTACGAAACCGTCATATCCACTTCATTGGAGCCTCCGGCCGAATCCTTATCTGATACGCCCATACTGCTCCAGAATCCCGCGCTGAAACCCATATAGCCTACGGTAAAACCGGGCTGAACCACGGGATCCTTATCAAGCGCCTGGCCTCTCCACAGATACGAAGAGTAATAATCCACAGTGCCGCTCAGCGCGACACCGGAGTTTTCCAGCAAAGGCCCGGCGCTGACAATCTGGCCGGTTAAAATAAGCAATGCAACCACGATACCTGAAAATTTCATTCTCATATATTCTCCTTTATGATTTTTGAAGCTCTCCGCGGAAACAAACGGCCGAGCTTCGCCTTAACGAGCGGCTTCTTTGCCTGAATGGACTTCCATGTCCTGGATCCGTTTTTTGTCTACGCTATTACTTCCTGCAATCCGCATGCGAAATTATTCAATAATGCGATAAAATGTCAAAACCTATTGTTCCTTGAGCGCATTATTGCGTTTACGCGCAAAACAAAAAAAATACACCCGGGTAACTTTGTGGCAACAAAGCTACCAAATTGTATGTTTCACCGGATATTTTATGATTTATTGAACGGGGGTGAGGGGCGATTAAATCTTTGCGCGGGAAAAGGCTCCCGGTATGCCGGATATTTCGCGGTATTTTGTGACGGTTCTTCCCGATATTGCGATATTATGTTTATTATTCAGTATAACGGCTATCGCGCTGTCACTGAGGGGCCTTTGAAGCTCCCCTTTCATCAGTTTTGTCTTTTCTTCATCAAATATTCTTTCCATGAGGAGCAGAACCTTCTCCCTTTGCTCAGCCTTACCCGAAGAAAAAAATAACTTAAGCGGTTTCTCTTCGCCCCAGGGAGTTTCAATTGAACGGCCGGCTATCGCGCGGGAGACGGCGCTCGGATGGACCTTGATTTCCTCCGCCAATTCAATTTGACGAAAGGGAAGAGGGCGCTTTTCCCCGCCGGAATTAAAATATCCCGACTGTTTTTTTAACACCCCTGAAATGACAGAGTGCATAAGCGATTTACGAAGATTTATCAGTTCTATTCTTTCCAGCAGTTTCTTAAGTCCCGCGCGCTCCCTTTCCGATAACTTCCCCTTATCCGACATCCTCGCAAGCTTTTCATAATCCACCTCGTATAACCCGCGCGCCCAGTGAGCCGACAAAAATTCAATTTTAAAACCCTCCGGCGTTTTCGCGATTACCGCGATTTTTCTGCACGAAAAATTGTTTTCCTGAGGCCGCTCCGAGGCGACAAAGAATTCACCGTAAATATCCACGGTGTTAATCAGCTCAAGGATTTCCCCGGCCTCGGCCGGTTTAAGGCCGCAAAAACGGGCTATATCGCTGAGTGAATGCCCGTCTTCGTTATGAATAAAATATTTTACGAAATCCGCTTCCCCGATTTTTCTTATTGTTCGCACCAGTTTCTCTTTGTCAGCCAGAAGTTTATCCACTTCAGCTCCATCGGCTCCGGAACAGGCGTTAAATTCTTCCTTGAACTCAAAGAACTTGTTTGAAAGGCCTGTCTGACGCAGGCAGCGGGCGCGAATAGCCCTTTCCGCGTCGCTTTGAGCGTACTTGAGCCTGATAAAAAGCGGGTCCGATTCTATGTCCCGGATAAGCCGCGCGTAGTCATCCTCCGGCAGTTCAAGAAAACCGGCGAAACGCGTTTGAAACGCGCAGGAGTTTTTTTGGGTCTGCCGCTGAGCGAATATTTTTCTCACCGCTACTCCCTGAACCGCTTATAAGATATTTTGTATTTCCCGACTCGCAGCCCCATAATGCGTTCACTCAGCCCCAGTTCGCGCGCCGCCCGAGCCATATTTCCCTTTGCCGATTTAAGCGCCTCGCTTATCATCTCTTTTTCAAGGCTCTCAAGAGCCGAGCTCAAAGTTCCGCCGGCGGCTGTTTTGCTTTCTTCCGCCGTCTGGAGGCTCGGGGGAAGGTGGTAACCGTGAATTACTCCGTCGCTGCTTAAGATAACCGCGCGCTCAACACAGTTTTCCAGCTCACGCACATTGCCTGGCCAGTGATAGCTCATAAGCATGTCTATGGCCGGAGTTGATATGCGCTTGACCGCCTTTCGGTTCTTCTTTGAGTATTTTGCGACGAAGTGATCCGCCAGAAGAAGAATATCGGTCTTTCGTTCCCGCAGGGGCGGCACGACTATGGGAAAAACATTCAGCCTGTAAAATAAATCCTCCCGGAAACCTCCCCGCGCGACCAGTTCGTCAAGTTTGCGATTTGTGGCGGCTACTATCCGCACATCCACCTTTATGGGCTCGCTGCCGCCAACCCTCTCAAAACATTTCTCCTGAAGCACCCGCAGTAATTTTACCTGGATATTTACAGGCATATCGCCAACCTCGTCAATGAACAGCGTTCCGCCGTCAGCGAGTTCAAACCGTCCCTTCCTCATTGAAGCCGCTCCGGTGAACGCCCCCTTCTCGTGGCCGAACAGCTCGCTCTCTATTATATCTCCCGGCAGGGCAGCCGCGTTAATCTGAATAAATGGCTTGCCGGCCCGCAAGCTGTTATAGTGAATCGCCTGCGCCACCAATTCTTTGCCGACACCGCTTTCCCCAAGGATTAGAACCGTAGCGTCACTTTTGGAAACCTTATTTATAAGCCCGTACACCTGCCGCATTCCGTGGGAATTTCCGATGATGCTTGCCGGACGAAACTTATCCCTGAGCTCTTCATTTAAGCGGGTGTTTTCTTCCTGGAGTTTTTGCATCTCCTCCTGGGCCGACTGCCTGAGCCTGACAGCCTGCGCTATCATGGAAGATATTACCGTTAGCAGCCTGACATGCTCTTCAAACGATTTCTTTTCTTCATAAACCATGTCCGCGCTCAGCGCACCCATAACTTCCCTGCCGTTTTTAATCGGCACGCAAATAAATGATATTTCCTTTTTATTAATTCTACTGCGCGCCTGGGTCCTGTCAAGAAACAGCGGCTCTTCCGAAATGCGGGGTATGACGGCCGGTTTGCCGCTTTCAACGACCTTACCGGTTATTCCCTCCCCGATTTTATACCGCCCTTTGGCCCTCTGCTCGTTGGACAAACCGCAGGCTTCCTCAATGGATATCTCGCCTGTCTCCCGGTTGAGTATCGTAAGAGTTCCGCGCAGCAAACCCAGGTGTTCGGCCATGACCTTTAGTACCGGCCCTAAGACTTCCTTTACATCCAGGCTGAGGCTAAGCGCCTTACTGATATCAAATAAGAGCGAAAGCTCGCCAGCGCTGTTCACGGCTTTTGTTTCATTTTCTCTTTTCATGGAAAACTCCCTTAAACCCGGATTATGCAATAGAGGGCGGTATTCGTCGAGCGATGTCGGACTTTTGTATCCGCAAAAAGCTCAACCGATGTCCCTGCATCGCTTTCACTTTTTCCGTCACAAAAGCCTCGGCCTCGCTCGCCTCGGTACTCGCTTCTATTGCAAAATTCGGGTTGAAAAATAAAAAACTTACTATCTCCGCGGTGAGATGTAAGTTTGTAAGCTTCAATGCTTTTTATGAATGCGGCTGTCAACAACTCTTTACAAGGATATTCTAATATACATGGCGCGTTTTGTCAATACGCAAAAAAATGGCTGGTTAAGAGAGTAATCCCTTAACCAGCCACTATAAAACTTTTAACCTGGCTGCCCAGCCGCCACTTCGTTTGGTTGTTAGAACGAAAGAGCAATCTGACAATTCTGCGCCTGCTTAATAGGTGACAGCAGGATTCAAGAGTCCATACACATACGCTTCAAGCGCGGACGCCACAGAATCCTCTATCGTTCCGGATGTTGCCGGCCAGGCTTTAAGCGCGTTTAGCGTTGCCAACATAAGAGCTCTGTCATTTGTTGTGGAGTATAGCGTGGAAAGCAATTGTTTGGCTTTTACAACCTCTATGCCGGCATCGCCGCGGTTCATGCTCATGAAAATGCTTACTGAAGCGGCAAACATTCCCTTATCCGCTACAGAAATGCCAAGCGAGGCTATGGCATTTGAAAGGCCCGCGTAATCCACATTGTATTTGACATTATATCCCGAGCCCGCCCAGGTTACATAGGTGTTGACGAGTGATTCTGTCGCTTTTGAAAAAACATATTTCTCAAGCTCTTTAGAAACAGCGTATTGTGTTGATCCGGCCGCGCCGGGGTTTGCTTTAAGGTAGGAGTAAGCAGTTGCCAGCAAATCGCTTTCCTTTAAATACGCAAGCGCGTCAACAAGCCTTTTAGCATTTGCGACTCCTCCGCGGCTCAGGCTTATAAAAACACTAAATGATCCAACAAGCCTGCCCTGATCGTCACTTGAAAAACCGGCCGCGAAAGTTTTTATAGCTTCAGCGAGTCCGGCATAATTGATAGTGTATGACGCCTTGCCATACGGGTCATAGCTTATCTGAATGTAGCCCTTTTCAAGATAAGCGGGGAGATATTGTTCATACATTTTGGTTAACAGGGTTTTAGCGGTAGCGTCGCTTGACATCTTTTTGAGCTCGTTATTTATACCGATAACCATTTCTTTCCCGCCGGCATCAAGCATCAACCTGAAGAATGTCTGCGGCCATTCGTCACGGCCATATCCTCCGTAATTTTTTAAACATGTCATTAAGTACGCGACGGACAGCCTGGCATCATTAAGTGCAAGCAGATCATCTGCCGCGGCAGCATAGCTGTAAGGGTTATTTGCAATAATCTTGCGAACTACTGAATCCGTGACCTTCTGCGCAAGCCCTGAATACAAGGCTTTTATGACCGGGCTTGACGCTTTCGCTGACAAACTTTCGCAGGCGTTGCGGACACTCAGCATGAATGAGGCATTACTAAGCGATATTTTGCTTAAAAGGGTATTAGCCTTATCGGCGGCCTCACCGGCGGAAATACCGGCAGACAGCGTAGCAAGCACTTTAGCGGCAAGTTCCGCGTCGTTGCCGCTGACAAGAGCCGAGGCGAGGCCATCGTAATTTATCACCCCGTTCTCGTCAGTGTACTGTTTGATAAGCTGTACCGCATCGGCATTATTAAGCTCCATAATGCGCGCATCAATCAGTGTCTGAACCTGCGCTACCGCCTGGGGAAACACGCAAACCACATTGTTTCTGGCCTCTGTGAGCAGGGCCACATCTGTAATCTGGGCAAGCAACAGGTTGACCCGGTCATACCTTATCTGGGCAAATGAGTCCTGATAAACCAGCGCTCCAAGAACCTTGCCGGCAAGCGCTCCGCTGCCAAGCTTTTCAAGCTGTTTTGCTATCTCGGAATACACTATTACATCCTTAACCGTATTATCCTTTATCAGCTGCTGAGGGTTCGCGCTGTAAATAGCAATCACGCGGTTTGCCACCGCCGCATAATTCACATCTGCCTGCGGCATTGAATTTAATACCGAATATAACAGCTTGGCGTTTTTCATATTATTCAGCAGCGATTTCGTCTGTTCAGCAGTCAGCTTTCCCATAAGCGCCACGACAATATCCTTTTTGTTTAAGCGCTCAACCTCTTTGGCCAGCCCGGCATAGTCAATAACACCCTGACTGCTTGTGTAGTCGCCCAGAAGAACGGCAGCGTCAAGATGCATTACATTGTCTATCGCCGTAATAAATGCCGCGGTGTTTACCGTAGTGTCTACGCGTACATATTTCCTTAGCTCGGCTTTTACAGCCCTGAGCAGGTTTATTCCGGCTTCGCCCTTTGACATAAGGTGGCTAACAAGCGTTCCTATTGTTTCCGGCGTATAATATTTGGTAAACAGGGCCATACTGACTTTGGCGTCGTTTAGGCTGACAAGGTCGGCCGCGAGCGCCGGGCCGTTAATGCCGCGATAATCGCTGTTCTTCTCTACAAGCTTTGTCGCTATCTGGATATCTATAGCGCGCGCAAGCGTCCCATACATTGACGATAAACCAACTTCCGCGGCTTTGGCGTCAAGCAGGTTTCTCACGCCAAGCCAATGATTGGCTGAATCAAGCGTCAGCGCTCCTATCAGCGCCTTGGCTTTCGTAGTATCTCCTCCATTACTCAACATTGTCAGCACTGATACCGTTAACTCGCTGTCGTTCGTACTCCCAAGCTCGGCAGCAAGACCATTATAGTCTATCACTCCATTGTCGTTGGTGTACTTTTCTATGAGCGATCCAGCGGGAGTTAATTCCGTTGAAAATATTTTGTTTATAACATTCAATATCGCTGTCGCGACTTTGTTGTTAACCATGCTGCCAAGTTCGGCTTTTGATGCCGTCAGCAAAGCCTTTCCCGAAGCCCCCGCGTCGTAAAGCGCTTTTACCGCCTTCTCGGTAGCGGCGGTATATATGAGAAGACCGGTGCTTCCCTGAACTGTTTTTGTAAGCTGGAACAAAACCGCTGTTACAAGCTTTGAATCGTTTAATTTAATAAGATCCTGGGCCAGCGACGCGGAATTACTGCCGTTTTTCATAATAATTTTGTTTGAAACATCCTGCATTATGCCCTGTGAAATCGCTTTATACTTCGCGGCTTCGGTCGGTTTAAGCGATCTTTTATCGCATACATCGCGAACTTTAAGCATAAATGAAGCGTCAGAAACTTTGAACGCTGCTATAAGCCATGTGGACTGTTTCTGCCAGGGCCTGGAAACATCGGCTTTGCCGTACATAAGCGAAAGGACATTCGCGGCAAGTTCGGGATTGTTGCTCTGTAGAAGCGCGGAAGCAAGGCCCGCGTAATTTATAACACCATTTGCGCCGGTATATTTGGCGATAAGGGCTTTGGCTGTCATAAAACTGATGGGAGTTATCAAATCGTTACTGAGATCGGCCTTAATTGTGGTTTCGGGCTGTGCGGCAACAGCCGTATTTTGAACTTCCGTTTTACCGTTGAGCGCGTTTTCAACTTTATTGATCGCGCTCATGCCGGCCGTAGCGTCTTTGAAAGTGTATGAACCCCAGAAATTGCCCGTGTTAATGACCGCCTTTACTCCTTCAATAAGCTTTGTGTCTTTTATAGCGCCTATCAGGCCCTCAACCTCCTGCCCCGCGACAGCTAATGTCGCTATGACCCTGGCGGCTAATACGGCGTCTCCGCGTTTTTCAAGTTCGGCCGCGATCAACGCTGACATTACATTGTTATTTTTGTCGGTAAAATCTGAGATGAGCTTGTTTGCTTCAGCCGTTATATCTCTTTCTTTTACAGGAGCCGGCTGTATGACAGGCTTCGGCCTGGACGCTTCTATTTTTTTTACGGGCGGCTTAGCAGGCTTATTGCTTTCTTTCTTAGCGGCCGGCACAACAGCCTTTTTGCTGTTAAGTTTTATGCTTTTGAGGTCTATCATCTGGTTAACCGGTTTTGCGCCGCCGTAATATTCGCCTAAAGGCATTTCTCCGGAAGGAGCGGGAGCGGCATCAAAACCCTCCGCGGAATAAACAACCTGGGCAACCTGGGTTGATATTAGCAGCAAAGAGATAGCAATTGAACTTAACTTCTTTAAATGGTTCTTCATTGCAGTGTACCTCCCTTTTAAATTTAATCCAATTTTGCTGTTTAAAACAACTGCCTGTTCTCTGACTTCACTGGAAACATTAAGAGCCTTCATTGTATCATCCCCTTTTGAGAAAATAAAAAATCCTCGTTGAGTTTCAACGAGGATTTTATGGAAAATATTTTTATTGCCATAATTATTGCGTCACAGACACCGGAACGCGGCAGAAGGAAAAAGTAACTGCGTTTTTTAAGCCTGTCAACGAACAAAAACATCAGAAGCGTCAAAAATATGGCGATTAGCACATTGTATATATTGAGATTGAGGCCGGCAAACCTGTTTTCCTGTTTCACTTGTTCTGTTCTGAGCGAACTGCTGTCAAAGAATGTGGTTGCGTAAACTGTATCATCGGCACACCGCCTCTTACTATTATTGTTATCGTTGAAAGGCTGAGCTTCGTCGCTTAACGCGGCCTGTGGGCCTTGTAAGGCCAAATGAACAAGCCTTTTAACCTGCTCCGCCACATTGGAATTGACAACCAGGAAAACACCCGCGATACCGCCTATTTTTTCTACTGACAAAGCCCCGTAGAGCTGCTCTTGCGCCATAAACTGGCCAAAAGCCCTCAGAGCCGAAGACTGGGCCTGAAAAAACAACATTAGAATTAATAGAATCCTTATTGCTATATTCATAGGAATTACCGTTCGTGAGAAAATATTACGCTCAACGGTTGAAATATCTGTGGCATAAATGTGAAATATTTGTGAAAGCGCAAAGGTGGGTTGATGCGGTAATCGGCACGGAAGGGGGTATGGAAAGCAAAAAGTTCCTTAATATTAGGAGTCTATCATCCCTATACAATCCAGGACAATGACATTTTGTTAATGACTTTAAGAAGTGGATCCCAGACTACTACCTCTGGGATGACTACACAAAAAAACCTCTGGATACCTGCTTCCCAGACTGTGTCATAACTGCCATTAACGAGGGCTTTGAGTTGTTGTCATGCTGAACGCAGTGAAGCATCTCGACGGTAACAATAACTTCGCGATCCTTCGCTAACGCTCAGGATGACATTGCCACACAGTCTGTCCGCTGGTATGACGACACTTTCGGATTCATTTCTTCGTTTGTCCCGGCTCTCTCTTCTATCGCAAAATCAGGCTTACGCAAAAAAAATGGCTGATTAAGAGAGTAATCCCTTAACCAGCCACTATGAAACTTTCAAATAATTTTCCCGGCTGCTGCCCGGGAAGAACAAACTGTTTAGTTGTTAGAACGAAACCTGGACAACGAAACGGATTATGTCATTATCCACGGCAGTTGTTTCTTCGCCGCACATAACATAGTTGAGCTGGAGTTTCGCGTTGTGCTTCTCAATAAAGCGGTTGATGCCAAGAGAAGTCTGGGTGCCGGAATCTCCGCTTGTATCGGTGTTTAAATCAAGATAGTCATAACGGGCAGCGGCCTGATAAACAGAAGCGAACTTATAGGTGAGTGTCGCATAGTAGCTGGCTCTGTTAACCGTTCCGCTTTTACCTGTCATGTACTCGCCGTAGGCCGTCACATCGTCTTTTATGTAGCGGACTTCCGCGCCGGTGCGGGTATTGTTGGTTTCTGCGACGCCGGATTTGCCGTCATAATACGCCAAGCCGACATGAAGTGTGTCTATAGGCTTCGCGGTTACGCGGGCGACCATTGACCTGGTGCTGTTGAGCTCAGCGGTGTTCTGTCCCTCGCCGTTGTAGAAACCGACAGCGGGCACAATAGGCACATCGCCGGCTTTAAAATTACTCTTGAATGTCACGCCGATATCGCGATAATCGCCCCATTTAAGCACTGAATTATAAAGCGCGCGTTCCGCGAAATCAAGTTTTGCGGATGAATCAAGGCTTTCCATACCGAACGGAACCTTGTATTGTCCGACATCAACGCTTAATTTCTGGATAGGTTTAAAGGTAAGAATGATGTCCTGAAGCGGTGATTTTCTTCCGACTGTCACGGCTGTCACCATTCCCATGGTGGTGGTAACTTTGGAATCTTCCTTGATGGCTGCGGGGTCAATTGACACGCTCCAGAGAATTTCCGGGTTTACTTCACCTGAAAACTTTAACTCGGCGCGTTTCATGCTGAAAGCATCAGCAGGAGAAGCTTTGTCGGTGCGCATGTACCAGAACTGAAAAAGTCCGTTCACCTTCGTTTTCTCAAATGCTGACTCAATCGGAGCCGCAAATCCGGTCCCCAAAAAAGAGAGCATACAGGCTGCAACTACTGACAACTTCAATACATTCAATTTCATTACCCTACCTCCTTTTGATATTTTACTTCCATATTCAATATACCCCGCAAAATCAGGGTGATATTTTATAAGTTGGTTAAATGTTAACTAAATTTACTTCAAATGTCAATGCTTATTACAAAAATTAAGCCGAAATCTCAGGCGTAGTAAATCAGCCTCGCGAAAAGCCCGAAAACAATGCCCATAATGCTGCCGACAACCACATTAACCCATGAAAAACCATGGTCTTTCCATATTCGGTGCACGATTATTCTTATCGGCACAAGGAAAAGGATGTTTAAAGCCTGCAAACCGGGCAGCAGCAGTAAAAGTCCCGCGACAGTCCGCTCGGCAATGGAATAGTATTTTTCGCGGCCCGGAAGCATCGCCTGCCCGTAAATACCCTTTTCCATGTAAAAAACAAATATTGAGGTGAAGTGGGTTGTCAGTATAAACAGAATGGCGTAGAGGATGATTTTCTCGGGGTACGCGTTCGCGTATTGCGGGGAGAATACGAATATCAGGACATAGTGAATGCATTGGTCCCAGAGGAAGAAAACGAAGGAATCGGGCGAGTTCAGCTTTTTTATCGTCCAGACGCGCCATTCGTCTTCAAGAAAGTGAAAGAAAGTAAGAATGGCTATGGCCGCCCAGCCGTTGAGAATTACCACATTTCCGAGGTTAAACCAAATGCTGTGCAGGCTTTCCCAGCATATCGCGGCGCCGCTGACGAAAAAGATTATGGAATGAACCAGGCCGCCCCAGATATTTTCTCTTTTCCAGCGGGCGATAAAATTGGTCTGCAAGGTAAAATCCGTCAGAAGATGCGCGAGCACGAGGCGCCAGAAAATATTCATCTCTATCCCATTCTCGCGTCGGGGTCAAACTTTTTTGCCGGCGCGGGTTTTTCCTTCTCCGCCTCTTTCTCTTTGACCGGCTCCGCAGTTTTGCCGACCGTGGAAGCGTCAACAATGGGTTCCTCGCCTTTCTTGCCGAGCACGGCATAAATAGGAACCGATTTTGTTTTTCCCTTAACCTTCACATCGTCAAGATATTTCGCGTCAATGACATCTTTCACAACCTGATAAGTTGCCTCGGAAATGATTATCTTGGCGTGATAGGCTTTTGTCTCGCTCTCCAGCCTTGCCCCAAGGTTGACATTATCGCCTATTACGGTATAATCCATTTTACCCGTAGAACCCACATTGCCGACGGTCATGTCCCCGCTGTTTACGCCGACTCCTATTTCAAATACTTTCTTTCCCTCGGCGCGCCATTTATCCTGGAGTATTTTCAGCTCTTTGTGCATATCAATAGCGCACAGCACGCCTTTTAAATGGTGGTCGTTCTGAGGTATGGGAGCTCCCCAGTAGGCCATTACCGCGTCGCCGATAAATTTGTCCAGAGTGCCGTCCCACCTGAAAACCACTTCAACCATTTTACTTAAGTATTCGTTTAACTGCGCCACCAGCTCTTCGGGCGGAAGGGATTCGGTTATGGTGGTGAAACTCCTTATATCGGAGAATAGAACCGTCAGAGTTTCCCTCTGTCCGCCAAGTTTAAGAAAGGACGGGTCCGACAGGACTTTTTCCATTACGCGCGGATTAAGATACTGGCCGAATGTTTTCTTTATGCGGCGCTTTTCCTTTTCCTCGGTCATAAACCTGAAGAATAGAACCCCGACAAAACTCAAACCCAAGCTCAAGGCCGGAGCCGTGAACTCGGCGTATATGTTGGCTTTAAACAAAATAAGGGTTACGATAAAATATGCCGTAAACAACGCCGCGGCCGAAACTCCGCCCCAGAGCGGCGCTATTCTTCCCAGGGCAAGGCCCGTAAAAAGAGAAAACACCACAATCAAGGCGAATGTTATCCAGGCAGACCAGGGCCTTAAAAAATCCTTCCGAAGGATATTTGACATTGCGTTGGCATGGATTTCCACACCTGGGAAAACCGGCGAAAACGGCGTGGCCTTCAGGTCAAAAAGCGCAGTAGCGGTCCCGCCCACAAGAATAATTTTTCCCCTCAGCTTCTCAGCGGGGACATCGCCGGACATAACTTTCGCGAAGGAATAGTACGGGAATGTTTCGTATCCTCCGGCGAAATTCAGAAGCATTTCGCCGTTGTAATCAAGCGGTATGGAGGCCTCCGTCAAAATCTGCTGGAACGGTTTCCCGAGATATACCGAAAGGCCTGCCAGAGCCAGCGACGGGTAGAGTTTGGCCTCGTAATCCATTATTACCGGAACTTTTCTGTTGACTCCGTCTATCTCCGGGAAGGCGTTGGCAAAACCGATCTGCGCCCCGTTCGCTATTTCGTTTATCGGGAATAGCGGATTGGCCGCTTTCCCCCTGTTCATCTGAAAAAAGCAGTTGAGCACGACATTTTTGGACCTGGCTATCGCATTGCCAAGCTCTCTGTCGGCCGCGAGATGCTCCTTGTCCGGTTCGGTAAAAAGCACATCAAAAACGACGGTTTTGGCGCCGGACGAAACAAGCTTGTCTATAAGCTTCGCGTGAACGCTTCTTGTCCAGGGCCAGCGGCCAAAATGCTTTATTGAATCTTCGTCAATAGATACTATCGCGATGTCGGCAAACGGCTTTACGGCGCCTCTCAGCTTGAAGCGGTAATCAATGGTTTTGTTTTCAAATCCCTGCAATGTTCCGAACCACCAAAGCACAAATACCGCGAAACCGATGGAAACAGCGATAAAAAAAGTTGTTTTTTTCTTTTTCATACAGGATTTTCTCCGGTAAAAATATTTTCTGAAGGGTCGCGGAACGAGCGGGCGGGTAAAAGAATATCCTCGCGAGAGAAGGGATTCATAGGGGAATTATACATAATTTATTCGGGATTATGCAACAGAATACGCAATGCCAAATAGTGCCACAGGATTGACGGTGAAGATTTTACCGGACAGGTAAGGCCACCCTGAACATTTCAAGTAATAAGTTTTAAGTTGAAAGTTGTAAGTTGAGTCAGTTGAAAAACCCTTAATAAGACCCTGTCATTGCGAACCCGCAGGGTGAAGCAATCTCGTTTTTCCGCCTGAAGCGACGAGATTGCTTCGTCGTTGCACTCCTCGCAAAGACGGCCTGAAACACTTTTTCAATTGACTCAAGTTGTAAGTGAACGGCGGACTTCTTCGTGTCGTCATACCAGCGGAAGCTGGTATCCAGTGGTTTTTCTGGATCCCTGTGTGTGCTCACATCTCGCACCCGTTGCAAGCTTGTGCGGCTTATTCGCCGCACTGCAACTACAGGGATGACAGTCCTTGATGGATTCCGGACAGAAACTCTCCGGAATGACGGAAAAGCAAGATTCTTCTCTCCCTTCGGGAGATCAGAACGACCGCGCCGCCTTACCGGAGGATCAGGGGTCCGGGGAGCTATCGCGTTTTAAAATTTAGCGACAAAAGACACCCGGTGCGTGTCGCCGAGTTCGCCGAACGGCAAAAAGGCGTAATCAAGCCCGACCGACCAGATCCTAAAGCCTATACCGGCCCCCAAACCTACTATGGAACCGAGGTTTGAAGTGTCGTAGCCGTAGCGATAGCCCGCGCGAAGCGCCAGTTTACTTATCACCCAGTACTCGCCTCCGAGCGAGGCGTAAAACTTATTGTCAAACACATACTCGTCTATATCGGCGGATATCGTCAGTTTTTCAAAAGCCCTGTAAGAGGCGCCGAATTTAATGTTCAGCGGAAGCTTGTCGGTTACCTCAACAAACTTTATTCCGGGCCCGATATTTTGAATGACAAGCGCGGTGTTTAAATTTTCTATGGGGCTGTACATCGCCGCCAGATCAAGCGCTCCCGTGTAGGCAATTACCTGATCAATCTCGGAACTGATGATTTTCACGCTGCCGCCCAGGCTCACATTTTCAAGGACAGAAGGGATAACATCGTCCTTGCCGTAAGAAACGGTAAGGCTCGTGTCTTTGGCGTTAAATTCCCCGAGCTTGGTTTCGTTGACATCTCTTTTCTCTATCTGATCAACAAGCAGGTAAGTATATCCGAAGCCGAAAACACCCATATTCTTGACTTTGGAAGCGTAGCCTATGAAACCGTACTTAACATCTGCGAAATAGCTCAAATAGGTGGCCGCGAGTTCCGATTCTTTCAACTGAGAAAGGCCCGCGGGGTTGGAGTAAAGGGCAAATACATCGTCGGAAACAGCCGCGAAGGCGTTGCCCATTGCCGAGGCTCTCGCCGACGGGCTGATCTTCAGGAACTGGCCGCCGGTCGTGCCCACGCCCGCGGATGCCAGGCCCGCGAAAAACAGGCAAAGCGATGAAATTAATAATTTTCTTATCATATTATTCCTCCCGGCCGTAGACTTTATGCCGAAATTATTTCAATATAGCCATCTTAAGCGGTTTGGCGTTTATTTTCTTGCCGTCGGATTTTGCCAGCAGGAAATACACTCCGGAAGCGCACTCCTCTCCGTTGTCGTTTTTCCCGTCCCATTCCGTGTAATAGTAATATCCGCCGTCTTTTGTTCCTTCGTCAAGCTCTCTGACAAACTCGGCGGCGAGGTTGTAAATGTAAAACTTTATTCTACCGCCCATAGCGGCAGGCAGAGCGTACTTGATCATGGTGCCGCTGACCGCCTGATCAGCCGCGGAATAGACATCCGTCATATGAATATTCTTGGATTTTAAATTAAACGGATTCGGGAAGTTATATACCTCAAACTCGGCGCCTGTATAAGCCTTGGCTGTGGCCGGATCCTGCTTAAATACCGCGAAAACTCCGCTCTGATCAGTAGAAGCCGCCCTGTTTACGGCGTACATGCCGTTTCTGATAACAGATCTGCCCGCGGCAGGCGCGTTGGAGCCGTTGGCGGCCTTCTGCACCGAGTCCACATCAACGCTGACCACCCCGCTTATCGGGTCCACCGTTACGGCGCCTGGGACAACTTCCCACTGCTCGCTGAAACTGTTGTACTGATAAATTGAAAGATCAGCCATTTCGGCGTCGTTTACTTTGTCGTAGTCAAATTTAAGGTTAAGCGAGAGCGACTTGTTGATCTGAGCCGCCGCCAGGTTTATCTCATAAACATCGCTCGCCACAATGCTGTCAACTATCTTAGACATAGCTACGGATTTGGCCGTTCCGGTTCTGGAAAGATTGAAGTTTGGCATCGCGCTTAAAAAACCGCCTATGGGCACATCAACTCCGTTTTGCACCATATTGCTGGTCTCTTCTCCTGTGGGAGTAAGCGCGCCCGGATCCACCGTGATCTGAGTAGTATCAAAACCGGTGTCATCAAGGCTTATGTCTCCGCCTTCAGCCAGCTCTTCTTTTATATCCTTTTTTGCCTTTGCTTCAATCTTGGGCCCGAAAAGCAAATCCTCGGAGAAATCCACCGAGCCGTCGGTGGCCTGCACTCTTAACTTATAATATTCACTGTCGTCCATTACTGGTATCTTCAGACTGTAAGTGTATATTTTCCCGCCGTCGGGATTGGAAATCTCGGGGCCGATATTAGGCAGCACTTCAACAGCCCTGGCCTCAACAAAACTGCCGTCAGCTCCGTCCACGGGGCTGTACCTGCAGTAGGGCGCCGCCAGAGACGAGGGATTTGATGGGTTGATTATTTTCTTTGGGCTTTCCACAAAGAACTTATAAAGGAAACGGTTATTCTCAAATATTTTTGACATGGTGATTTTCATGCGCGGCGGAAGCGATCTCAACAGGAAGTCCACATTTCTGTTGGCCCCCGCTGGCAGTGGATTCAGGGTAGTGCCCAGTGTTTTCCACTCCAAAAGTTTTCCGGGTGAAAGCACATATACCTTATATATGTTGCCTGAAATCATTCCATCTATAAAATATTTTCCCTGCTCGTCCGTTTTGGCAGACAGCACCGGGAGCATCTTTGAGGGGTTAGTTGTATTATAGGTTTCGTTATAGGCCACAACTTTCGCCCCCACTATGACTTTTGTTGACGGAATTTTTTGCGAGAACACGGTGCCTTCAATGGAAGTGTCCGCGGCCGTCATTATTATGGCGTCATCACCGGTGAAACGCTTCGGGTTCCTGCCGAGGCCGAACTTTTCGGCGGCAGGCGCGTATCCGGCTTTATTGACGGTCATCCTGTAAGTGCCCGGGGGAAGCCCGGATATTTTGAACTCTCCGTTAGCGTCAGTGGTTATAGATTTCGTTATAGTGCGGTGAACCAGGCTTATGACGGCATCGGTCAACGGAACGCCGCCCGTGCTTACGACCACGCCGTTGACGCTGCTACCAATGATAGAATTGCTGTCAAAATCAACATCAAACTGGTTTTCGCCTGAGGCGAGAACAACCTTTTTCATCATCGGCGGGTAGTTTGGCGTTTCAAAAACAGCCACATAATTCCCCGCGGGCAACCGTTCTATCCTGTAAATTATAGGATAATCGGCAAGCTCTTTTTTAAACCACTCAAGAGTAAATGAATTCTCGTTTATTCTTTTATCCCATTCAAATATTCTTTCCGTAGTAGGCAGAGCCATGCTGTACGCCTTGAGCTGGCCTTCGGAATCGTAGAGCATCACGGACGGTATATAAGTTAAAAATTTATCCATGCCGCTTCTTACGATTATATCCACATCTTCCTGGGTAAACATCTCGCCGCCCTTCACTTTGCCGGTCAGCACCGACTGGCCGAGGGTTCCGGATTCAAACTCAAGATAGCTTGTGGCGTTGGGCTTAAGGGCGTCGTAGTTGATCTCAACATTTTTCAGGTTGCTTATAAAAGTAACGCAAAAGTGCGCGTTAGGCTGCATAAATGTGTCTTTATTGCCGGCAGTGAAAAGATCCACGCGGCTTAAGTAAAAATCGTACCTGCCGGGCAGTATCCTGCGGGCGCCGTCCCAGGGGTCGGATGAACTCTGATCGTATTTAAAGGCGACGCTTCTTTCAAAACCCTCCGGACCTCCCATAAACTGTGCAAAGGCATCGCGGGTAGCGCCTTCCGACGACGAAAATTTAATTATGCCGTACTGAGTATACGGCTTCTGATACGGCGCCGGAGCGGCGGCCACCGGCGGCAGTGAGGGAGTCTTCGGAGAAACCAGCGCGCCGTTTTTAAGCTGAATTTCTAAATAGGTTTCGGACCCGGCCTTTACCCTGACGCCGTCAACCCAGGTATCGGGCCATTCCAACGGAGAACCTGTCTGGCCGCTGGTAGTGGAAAAGGTGTATTTCCCGTTCTTAGTGTCAATCCTGTAAAGCCCAGGGGCAAGGCCAGAAATCTCAAAATTTCCCTTGTCGTTTACCTCTCCCCAGCCCCAGGATTTTGTGTTTATCCCCTGCGCGTTAAGCTCTATTCTTTCCTCAAAACCCTGGCCTGATTTTTTCTTAAAAATATTACCGTCGGGCTGACGCACAATTCCTTTTACTGTACCCGAAGGAACAAGTTTAAAATTAAGCCCCGTAAGCGCGGTTTTTCCGGTGAGGTCGGCGTTTGTGTCCATCCTGTCAACAACGCCCCAGTTGCGGCTTCTAAGCTCAACCCAGTACTTCTTTTCAGGCATCACGCCGATGCTGTAAGTAACCTGCCTGGAAACTGTTCCGGTTATGGCCGTGAAAAACCGCATTTGTTCCCAACCGCCGGTATTCTGCTCGTAGGCAAAAATCATAATGGCATCCATTGAAGAAATGACCACCGATTCTCCCGGCACATCAAAGGTAATGGTACCGCTTATCAGCCCGCTCTGCGCCGCTTGAGTGGCTATGCATACCTCAAGAGGGTTAGACCAGAGATCCTGTCTTACGGCAGCTCCGCTTGAATCATATATGTCGCATACCCAGTCGGCATTGGCCGCGCCGGTTGTAACGGTTATCCTGAGGTCTGTTGAAACTCTATCCCAGCTCCACGAATCTCCCTGCGGAGCGCCTTTGTTTACGCTGTAGCCTCCGGGAATATTCACAAACTCACTCCATATCTGCATATTGTAGTTGCCCGCGGAAAGGCCCGTTATCTCAAAATTTCCGGCGGCGTCGGTATTTGCGAAAGCATTGCCTCTCGCGGCCCTGTCCTGTCCGGTTGTATAGTAATTGTTGTATCCGCCGGCGTCCGATGTCCTGGAGCTTGTCGCTATTGCCGGCCACAATGACCAGTCTGGCCACACATTAACATGAGTATTGGGAGCGTTAATATATCCGGTTCCGGTAAATATTTTCGCGCGGCCTTTGAGCCTGCCCTTCGCCGGAGGAAGCACAACCTGGCCGGCATCATAACTGTCCGTTATCTGCCTGTCTTCAAGCCTGTCGGGCCTGAGGGCGCCGTAACGGCCCGTAATAAACCTGCCCTCATAGCCGTCTTTTGATATCTGCACTGCGTAGGAATCCACCGCGACATCGTAAAAAGCAAAGTGGCCGCTGAAGTCAGTCCTTACTTCTCTGTAGTCCTCGGCTCTGTCCCACTCGTAGGATGAGAGGTTCAGGGGATTTTTCTTTTTTAGAACAACAACGCAATCCTTGAGTCCATTGCCATTCTGATCTTTTACCACAGACTCAAAAGAAATGTTTCCCGCCGGCTGGTCCTGCCTGTCTACTTTGCCCACGCCCGCGAAGGATGTTGAACTGACCGAGATGCTGACGGCCTGGCCCGCCGTGACAGCCGCGACTGAATCAACGGCGTAACCGATGCCGCTTTCAGGAACACCCACAAAAACCCTGTAAGTTCCTGCGGCCGCGGAGGGAACATTGAATATTTTTACCGCGCCCGGAGTTTTGTTCGCAGAAAACGCAACCGGCTCGTCGGTAGTAATATTGCGCACATCACAGAAAATCATTGTTCCCGATGGAAAGTTGGCTGAAACATCTATCTCTCCCGATAGCGTTGTCAGAGAATTGTCGGTTGAGAGAACCCTGTTAGCCGATATATTCGCCGCGCTGGTTCTTACCGGAGCGTAAATGGGGTTGGACATCTGATCCTTGATTGAAGGAGACATTCCCTGCTTGGAAACAAAAAGCATATAATCGTAGTTTTCCACTATGGTTAAGTCTATGGACCCCGAGGCTCCGGTCTCCCCAATAGCCGACTTGGCTCCATCCGGTTCGCCCGTGCCTCCCACCTGATTGTTGAAAGCTATGGCCGCGACAAGCGCGCCTGAGACCGGCGATCCCGCGGTGTCGCTAACCCTTACGGTAAGCACAGCCGCGTTAAGCGCTGATGACGCGCCGAGCGAAAGAATGCTAAGAACCAGAAATAGGAATTTACGCATTGAAATCCTCCCTGACATACAAAAAAGCGCTATTCTCACGACACTAATATAGTCCAAACAACGCCTTTACCGCAATACAAAATGCCTGTGATTTTTGGCACACGCCGCTTAGAGTTCCAGCGTGACTCCCGCGAAATAGTTAAACGAGTAATAATTGTATTTATAATTCTTCTCGTACCGCATATTAGAAGAGGAGTCGGAATAGCTGGAGGAAAGCCTTGCCGAGATATTTTTTGTAAGCGGGTAGCTGATAGAAAAGCCCATGGTGTTTACAAGCTGATTAACTTTGGAATCTTTATAGGAAGCGTCGTCGTTCTGCGCCAGCCGCTGGGCGTAAAGCCTGTAGGAAAGTTCCCATAAAAGCGAAAATTTTACCGGGGCGTCCTTAGCGCCGAGCGCGAAGCTTACCGAAGGGGTAACTGCATTCTGGATAAAATCGTAGTACTTGGAGGTATATTTGGAATTCGCGGCGTCAAATGAGTTCTGATTAGAAGCATAGTATTGAATGGAATCGGCGATTGACAGCGCCGCCCGCGGCGTCCCCAGATTTGCCGAGAGAGTCAGATAGTGAGCCGCGTCCTTTCTTAAATCCGAAGTAAACTCGCCGGTTTCGTCCACTATTTTCTGGTCAACGAAATTCTTCAGAGCCAAATCGTAGCGGGCGGTGAGATTTAAGTTTTTCGGAAGCAGCCTCGTATATTCGGCCGTTACGGAAACAGCGGAATAATCCAGAATATTCGTGCCGGCCTGGGTTGACAGCTCGGCATAAGTCATGGTGTCAATGGAAGTCTGAAACTCGTCCTGAGTGACCAGCGACTGATAATTCGGGTATACCATTGTATAATAATCCGCGCCGGCCCTGATGTTCGCGCTGTTCCAGAACCTTTCCACCTCTACGCCGCCGATAATTTTTTTGTAGTCAAAAAGGCCTTTGCCCCAGGTTTCGTCTTTGGTTTCCTTAAGAAACTCTATCTTATATCCTCCGCGGGCCTTAAGCCTCAGCTGAGGGGATAGCTTGTACACATATTTAAGAGAGAGCGAGTGGTCCTGAGATTCCTGGGTCAGGGTTCCGCCTCCGACAAGTTCGCGGACATCCTTTGTCCCCCTGTAGCTGCCCGTGTAAATCGGCAGAAGCGCCGAGGAAGCGGAAAAATTTATGACCGGCGAAAAGAAAGCATTGGCATTACCGGCAAGCGCCGTCGGGACGGAGTTTGTCATCCAATACTGGCCGCCAAGCAGAGTAAAGCTGCCCACCGGGGAAACCTTTATCTCGGCCGACAAATCAGGAGTCACAAGCAAAACAGCTCCCAGCAACAATCCCAGAACATTACGGTTCATACAAACTCCCATTTAATATTTTGTAGTCGCGCTCGGCGCTATTTTTCCACATTCTTGGGGTTCGGCAGGTTGAGCATGCCCGAATCTATCAGAAGCTTGGCGCTGAAAACCAGGTCAATCTTTCTGCCGTTGAAAGCGGAGCACGAATAGACTCTTTCAAAATTGGATTCGTAGGCCTTCTTTTCCAGTTCGGCGGAAGACAGGCCCTGGAGGTCTGAAAGAGTAATGATTTTTCCCTCGTCGGATATCACATAGTCATCCGCGGTTATCCACTGGCCGTTGGCGTAATTGTTTTTGGATAGAAAGTGCATGGACTCTTCGCCGCTCGGCTGGGTCAGCTCATTAAAATAGACCTTTGCCGCTCCGTCCATATAGTAATATTTGCCGAGCGTGGAATCGTACTGAAAATCGCTGGCAAAATTTATTTTCGCTCCCGTGGCTATGTTGTAGTATGATATTTCTCCTGAGTCCAGGATACCGTTTATGTTTGTATCGTTGAATTCCCACCAGGTCTTGTTGTTGACCGAGAACTTGTAGCTCGCGAATCCGAGCGTCCAGTATTTCGGATTATATTGATTGTCGGCGAACATCTGCCCGCCGGTAGCTTCCTCGTTTACCTGGTCAATAGTGTTAGACATCACCGATACCACATCCGTCAGCCAAAGCGCCGGCTGGGTTTCCCCTTCGGCAAGGAACATATTTCTCGTGGCTTCGGTAAGGTCTTCGGGCAGGGTTTTGTTAAATGTAAACAGTATCTTCCCGAAATCAAAACGGTCCTCCCGGGTGTTTAAAACCACATATTTAAATTCGTTGGGCTGCGATCGGACAATATATTCCTCAAGCCTGACGCGGTTTCCGCTGACATCAATCATCGCCTTGCCGTTCTGGTACTCCGCAAGCTTGATCTCTTCGGCCGCCCGTGAAAGCACATCCTCTTTTGAAATCTCCTGGAATATTTCGCGTTTTGACTCTTCCTTAATCGCTTCCTCGGGGGTCATGCCGGAACCCTGCTCGGTTTCCCGCGGAATCTCCCGCGGAGTCTGCGGAGCCATATTGGTCACAATAGAAGTGAATTCTCCAGGATTTACCAGCACCTCGGAACCCGTCAACTCTTCCCTGGCGGCAACCTGGCCTTCATAAACCTCAACCATCACTTTGTTGTCCTCTCCGACCTCAACGCTGAAATCGGTTCCGCGCACGGAACAGACAGCGACAGGCGTTTTAACCTCAAATTTTTCCCTGGGGCGGAGTTTTTTTACAAAGGAGCGGATCCGGCCGAAAATTAGTTTTATATCCGTCTGCCCGCTTTCTATCTTGTTTAAGGAAATCTCGGATTTTGGCCACATTCTTACCCTGTGTCCGTTGTCCAGCAGAATATCGGCGCGCGAGTCCTTGCCGCAGCGCACTTTATCCGTAGAGCGCACTTCGGAGCCTTTTGCGGTTTTAGTCCATTCGTTTTTTACTGATTTGAAAACTTCGGGGTCGCCTTTTACCGCAATGATTTTAGCGGCTTGGGGATAGGAAACTGCGAGGGCAAGTCCTGACAATACGATTAATAATCCTTTCATAACAGACCTCCGCGTTTAAGGCCGTTGAATATTGCTTATGTGCCTGCCAAATACATCATTACTCTTTTTTAGGCCTTTTTCAAGTGTTTTCTTTATTACTTAAGGGGAAGCTCAATAGCCTGATCCAGCGTTTTAAGTTCCTGCCCCTTGGAGTCTATCGCAAGCAGAGAGAACGCTATTTTTTTGCTTCTGGGATGCTCGTCAATGTGAAAGGTCCAGATTCCGCTGTGCCTGTTTCCTGAAGTCAGGTCCATGGCAAAATACCTCGGTTCCGGGCTTCCGGCAGGCTTATAAATAAAATACACTTCTCTGACAGCCCTGTCATCAGAGACATCAGCGTTAAAATCCAGGCCGAACTCGCCGCCGCCGCTTAAGACAAGGGATTTATATTTTACCGCGGGCGGGCGGTCAACCACATTAAAATATACTGTTTTAGACGCCGAGGGAGCTTGGGACCTTTCGGCTATGAAATACACCCTTACCGAATAACCGCCTTCGGGCTTATCATCCGTGATGTGGTAAGGGAATCTCACTTTTTTTTCTTTATTAGCCGCGATTATCAGATTTCTTGATATCTGCTCTTTTGCCCCGGCCGGATTTTTTATCTCGGCAATAATAGTGAACTCGCCCGAACGGCGGGATTTGTTCTGAATTACCAGCTCTATCGCCGGAACGGCTCCATAATCCGCGGTTCCGGATATTGACGCCGATCTTATTATACCCAGCAGCTGTTCGGCAGGTTCTTTGGAAGCCTGCTTTAGCGCTTCCGGTTCGGCAGGTTTTGAAACCGCGACCTCAAAGTATCTCTGAGCTCCGGCAAGCGAGGTAGAGACCCCGCTCTGCTTTTCCGCGCGGACAAGCACGCTCAGGCTGAAATCGCCTTTTTCTGAGTCGGAGGGTATATCGTAATTAAAGTTAAATTTTTGCCTGGCGCCGCCGGGAAGCACATAGCGTTTTTGCTCAAGGCTGGCCTTATTTACGGCTGAGCGTATATTTGAGTCCACCAGATAAGTCAGAGTGCGCTCCGTTGTATTAACAAGTTCGGCGGGTATTACAATTTTTTCTCCGGGCGAGTAAACAGGTTTAATATGGCCGATTTCAAGCTGAGCCGCCACCGCGGCCAGCGAAGGGTACAGGAAGTGAAAAAACATCCCGAACCCCACGGAGAGGCTCAGCATCGCGGGAAGCACGGTCCCGAAAAATATTCTTATGCCCCTTCTTTCTATGGGCTTAGATTCTGTATGTTCCATTTTTGACGCCTTCTATGCCGGCTTCCGACTGCTGTTTTGTGGCCATGTCCCGCACAGTCAGGCAGCCGCGCCTGAATTCTTCTTCGCCGACTATCACAACCTTGCCGGCGCCAAACCTGTCGGCAAGCTTAAACTGGGACTTAAGGCTTTTGTCGGCAAAGGGCCCTTCTATAACAACCTGCGGGGAGAGGCCTCTGAGGGCGGCCGCGACTGAAAAGGCCTCATTTTCCAGAACCGGCGATGAAACCGCGACAAATATTTTTTCGGGCGCTCCGGGTTCAAGATTTTTTGAAGAGGCTGTCGCCGCTGTTATGACTCTTTCTGAGCCAAGCGCGAAACCAACGGCAGGGGTTTTGGCGCCTCCGAGTTCTTCAACCAGATTGTCGTATCTTCCGCCGGCGGAAATCGCGTCCTGGGCGCCCAGGGCCGAGGAGCGGATCTCAAAAATTGTGCGGGTGTAATAATCAAGGCCCCTGACAAGCTTGTGGTCAATCTCGTAACCGCAGCCGGCGGCATCTAATAAGCCCCGGACTCTTTTGAAATGCTCAAGGCAGGAAGGGCAGAGGGAATCGTACATTTTAGGGACACCGCCGAATTTATGGCCGTCCACTTTGCAGTCAAGCACCCTAAGCGGGTTTTTATCTATCCTGCGCTGGCAGTCCGAACACAGATCCGCGGATTTACCGGCCTCACCGAAGTACTCCGTGAGCGATTTCCGGAATACCGGCCGGCATTCCCGGCATCCTAAAGAATTGATATGAATGTTAAAATTCGCGATCCCGGCCCTTGAAAGGATCTCTTTGTTAAGAATAATCACCTCGGCGTCAGCCGACGGGCCAGCGTTGCCGAAATACTCCGCGCCTATCTGGTAGAATTCCCTGTATCTTCCCGCCTGGGGGCGTTCGTAGCGGAACATTGAACCGCAATAAAATAATTTTGAGACCGGCAGTTTCTGAAGCAGCTGGTTTTCTACAAGCGAGCGGACTACCGATGCCGTCCCCTCGGGCCTGAGCGCGAGCTTTCTTCCTTTCCTGTCTTCAAACACATACATCTCTTTCTCAACTATATCGGTCGCTTCGCCGATGGACCTCGTGAAAAGCCCCGCGTCCTCAAACGCGGGAAATTTTATTTCAGAAAAATTATACCGTTCAAAAACTTCCCTTGCGATTAGCTCCAGGTTGTTCAGGCGGGCCGCGTCCTGGGCCCAGAGATCGTGTGTTCCTCTTGGCGCGCTGAATTTCATTTAATATTCCTTTAATGTTCCGTATTGAGCCGGGCAAGCCCGGCAGCTGCAAAAAACGGCTGCTCAAAATCCGGCTTAAATTAAACCCATTCCCTGAGTTTCTGCATATTTGTTATAGTCATCTGCTGTTTGTCGTAGGAAATAACTTTCAGGCGGCGCATTCTGTTGAGCATCCTTGAAACCATTTCCCTGCTGGTTCCGGCCAGCTCGGCTATCTCTTCCTGGTTCACATTTATTTTATTCTTCCTGCCCAGCGGCGTGTTGACACCATATTTTTCCGAAATATCCAGAAGCGCTTTAGCCACCCGCCCTATAACATTTTCAAACGACAGCGCTTCAATATCCCTGTTAGCCTGGCGGAGCCGGCAGGAAAGCGCCTTCATCAAAAGGAAAGATATGTTTGGATATTTTACGAGAAGTTTTCTGAAATCTTTTTTATTTATCACTAAAAGCTCGCAGTCTTCCTGAGCCCTGCTTGAGGCCGAACGCTTTTCCGCGTCAAGCAGAGCCATCTCTCCGAAAAATTCGCCGCGGCTCAGATAAGCAAGGGTCTTTCTTTTCTTCTGGGAAGACGCGTAAATTTTGACACTGCCGAAAATTACGACATAAAAATAATTACCCGCCGTATTTTCGTCAAAAATCAACTGGCCTTTTTTAAATTTCTGGACTTTCCCGATATTGCGGATCTTTGAGAGGTCCGAACTTCCAAGGCCGGAAAAAATAGGAACATTTTTTAGAAATGTTTTCGCGTCCATACGCTGCCTCCGAAATAAAAACTACGCGTTCACCGGCAGAAGAAAATAAAAAGTGGAGCCTCGGCCCAGAAGGCTTTCCAGCCCCACGGAACCACCGTGCGCCTCAACAATCTGCTTTACCAGCGCCAGCCCCAGGCCCGCCCCTTCCACCTGGCCGGTGAAAGATTCTTCAATCTGATAAAATTTCTGGAATATTTTGTCTCTTTCTTCGGGAGGGATGCCCGGCCCGTTGTCTTTGACGGCCAGGCCGGCAAAGTCGTCTTTAAAACAGGGTTTTATCTCTATGTGGACCTGGTTCCCCTTGCTGAATTTAAGGGCGTTCTCAATAAGATTTTTTAAAACCGCGTCCATTTTGTCCAAATCCATTTTTACGGGGGGCAGCTTTTCTATATCTTTGCTTACCGAGACTGTCGCGGCTTTTTCATCAATTATGGGGCGCGCGCCGGCGATTGATTTTTCCACCAGCATGGAAAAAAGGCACGGAGTTTTTGCCAGCGAGAGGCTTTCGCTTTCGGCGGTTGAAAAGTAAAGCAGTTTTTCCACCAGGCTTAACAGGTTATTGCCCTGATGCTGGATGCTTCTGATGGCTTTTTTCTGGAAATCGTTTAAAGTGGGCTCGCTTAAAAGAAGAGGAGTATAGCCTATGACCGTCACAAGAGGGGTTTTAAGCTTATGGCTAATAAGCGAAAGAAAATTCCTTTTAATAAGCGTATCTTTCCTCTCCTCGGTTACATCGCGGAAAATGAGAGTCAGTCCGAGCAGGTCGCCTTTTGAGCTGAAGATCCTGTTTAATACGCCCGAGAGATAAAGGCTTTTCCCTGAAGCGCGGGACAAATCCACAAGCGAGGATCGTTCGCTCAGCGCGATAAGGTCGCCGAGAGGTATGCTGGAATGGAATTCCGAGAATATTTCAGGCAGCTTATCTTTGGAAATACTTTCCGGCCCCAGGAGTTTTTCCGCAGATTTGTTCGCGAGAAGTTTGCGCCCGCCGGAATCGGTAAAAATCGCGCCGTCGGACATCTGGGTAAATACGGCTTCAATCTTTTCTTTCGCCTCCTGCAGGCTTTCAAATATCCTGGCGTTTTCAATCGCGACGCAGGCCTGTATGGCAAAGATTTCCAGAGCCTGAACATCTTCCTGGTTGAAGTCACCCTTTTTTTTGTTGATCGCCTCAATGACGCCTAAAAGCTTCCCCTTGTAAAGCATGGGAACCGCCAGCAGTGATTTTGTCCGGAAATTTATCTTTTCGTCGGACCTTTTCTGCCAGCGCGGCTCTTTTGACACATCGCTTATTATCTGGGGTTTCCTCTCGCGAGCCACCCAGCCGGCGATGCCCTCGTCAAGGCCAAGCCTTATCTCCTTAAGCTGAGATTCTTTATCGCTTATTGCCACATCAAAGACAAGTTCATTGGTTTTTTCGTCGTAAAGAAGCAGGGAGGAGGTCTCGGCGTCGGCGACCTCGGTGGCAAGACTCATAACCTTGTGCAATAGTTCGGATAGATTGAGGGTTGAGGAAAGTATGCGGCTGACCTCAAGAAGCCTTTGGAATTTCTGTGCGGTTATATCCATAATTAACCAGTTAACAGCTGACAGCTATCGGCCGCGGGCGGTATTACCTGCCTTTTACAAACTTCATTCCGGCAGATTCCAGTTTTTTCATTTTCGCGGCGGAGTCGGTTTCAAGATAAACCCTTACAACCGGCTCCGTGCCGGAAAGCCTTACTCCGAACCATGAGCCGTCGGCAAGAATAAACTTGTACCCGTCAAGAGTCACGGTTTTTTCAATCTTTTGGCCGCCTATTTCCGAAGGCAGGCCGCGTTCCGCGAGCCTCTCGCGGAACGCGGCCATCTCCGTGAGGCTTAAGTGGAAATTCAGGCGTTCGGAATAAACCGGGCCGACCAGTTTTTCAATGTCCTGCAGAATTTTTTTGACGGGCTTTTTCATTACAGCGACCATTTCTGCTACCAGCAGGCAGGCGAGAATGCCGTCCTTCTCGGGAACATGCCCGCGAATGGTCAGGCCGCCTGATTCCTCCCCGCCTATGATAAATTTATCCCACTCTTTCATCATCACTTCGCCGATGTACTTAAATCCGACGGGGGTTTCGTAAAGTTTAACCCCGAATTTTTCGGCGAGGCGGTCAATAAGATGTGTCGTCATAACGCTTCTTGCCACAACGCCGTTCCAGCCGCGGCTCTTAACGAGGTGGTAAAACAGAAGCGAAACAACCTGGTTCGGATTTATAAAGGCGCCGTCAGAATCAATTATGCCGAAACGGTCGGCATCTCCGTCAGCCGAAAGGCCGAGGTGGCAGGATTCTTTTCTCACGATAGCTTTTAAATCTTTCAGGTTGTCTATGGACGGCTCGGGAGCGTGCCCTCCGAACAAAACATCCCTTTTATTATTTATTACTTTCTGCCTCACGCCGGCCATATCCAGCATTTCGTCCAAATAACCAATGGCCGTGCCGTAAAGGTCGTCGGTCGCTATCTTAAGGTTTGCTTTTTTTATGGCCTTAAAATCAACAAGCTCTTTAATGCGCTTGAAATAAAGCGCCCTGGGGTCAATGTAATCAACCAGGCCGTCTTTGACGGCTGTTCCAAGGTTGAGGCGCTTGACCTGCGATATATCCATGCCGCCGCAGCTGGCTTCAATGGCCCTTGTCGTCTCCGGCAAAGCGGGGCCGCCCCAGGCCGGCGAAAATTTTATGCCGTTATACTGGGGAGGATTATGACTCGCGGTAAAGTTCACGCCGCCTCCGGCCTTTCTTCTTATAATTTCAAACGCTATGACGGGGGTCGGGGTGTCTCTTTTGCAAAGGAAGGCTTTTATGCCGTTGCCGGCAAGCACCTCAACGGTAGCACGGGCAAAATCCTCGGACAAAAACCTTGTATCGTAGCCCACAACAACGCCGGCGGACGACATTTTCTGCGATTTTACATAGTCCGCTATGGCCTGGCTTACCAGGCGCACATTGTCAAAGGTAAACTCGTCTGCTATTATTCCTCTCCAGCCTGATGTCCCAAATTTAATCATACTCTTAACTCCATATATTCGGATTATTACGCGTCTATCCGTACAGCACGGTCAGACTAAAACTGCGTTATGAGATTTCGGTTTTCCGCGCTCACTCCTGCCACTTCTTTACTTTATCCGAATATTCCTTAATCAGTTCTTTGGCTGTTTTCTCGTCTTCGGATTCCGCCCAGACATGGAAATAGGCCTCATCGGCGTCCGGCAGAAGCAAAACCCAGCCATGGTCGGAGAAAATCTTTACTCCGTCAACAAGTTCGGATTTTTTGCCCTTGGCCTCTTCTATGGCCCGGCGCATCGCCTGCCCCTTTTTATCCCACGGGCACGGGAGCTTCTTGTGCAGAACTTCAAAGGAGGGTATATCGCGCGAAAGCCGGTTAAGATGTATCTTTTCCTTTGCCATCATCTCAAGTATCTTGCCAATGGCGTACATGGCGTCAAAAGTGGGCTGAAACTCCGGGAAGATGAAACCGCCGTAACCGTCTCCCACAAAAACAATATCTTTTTCTTTGGCGGCCGACATAATCTGCCTGGAATTTGTGGCCGTCCTTTTTATTTTTATATTTTTGTATTTTTTCGCGATCTCGTCTATCACCGAAGAGGTGTGTATGGGGACGGCTATGGTTCCTTTCTGGCAGGTCTTCATAACGAGGTCCGCCACCAGCACAAGAGCCATATCGTCGGGTATTATCCTGCCGCGCTCGTCCACAAGAAACACCTTTTCCGCTCCGGTATCTATAAGAAAGCCGATATCGCCTTTAAGCGTGGTGACAATATCCGAAAGCTGCTCCAGCGAGTGGGTAAACTCTTTTTCGGTCTTCGTTATTTTATTCGGGTTGATGAAGGCGTTTAAAGCGACGATTTCCATGCCGAGATTTCCGATAATCGCGGGGAAGACCATGGAGGCCGAGGAGTAGGCGTAGTCAAGCACGACTTTAAAATCCGAAGAACGGATCAGGTCGGCGTTGATGGCCTTAAGGTACCCGGTCTTGTAATATTCCTGGGCCCTGGAAGGGACCGTTATATCGCCTATCTCGTTGAGGTTGGCCCTCTTGAAATCTTCTCTGAGAAAAAGCTGTTCAATGGCCTTTTCCTGCTGAACGGTTATATCGCTGCCGGAAGCGTTGAAAAATTTTATGTCTATAAGGCGCGGATCGTAGGGCGACATGCGGACATGAATACCGCCGGCCTCGCCTTCCTTGCCGGTCGCGTAGCGCACTATTGGTATCGGCATGGTCTGCAGGTCGCCTACCTTAACACCCGCCGAAAGAAGCCCGGATATCATGGTGCGCTTTATCATCCTGTTGGCGAGATGCGCGTCTCTTGAGGTAATTACATAGGCGCCTTTGCCGAGATACGCGCCGTACGCCGCGCCGACTTTCGTCGCGAATTCGGGAGTTATCTCCACATTGCCAAGCCCGGTAATGCCGTACGCTCCGAAAAGGGCTTTGTTCCATTTCTCGCCCCAGACAAGGCTCGTGGAAAGAATAGCGCCCTCTTCAATGGATTTATGAGGCCATATTTTAAGGTTTGCTCTAATGACCGCGTCAGCCCCTATATTGCATTGCTCCGCTATAACGGTGCCGACCTGCACAACGCTTTTGTCGCCTATGCGTGTTCCGTTGGCTATGACTGTTTCTTTAAGGCGAGCCTCGCGGCCCAGGTCCACATTATCCCACAGCACCGAGCCGACGACCTGCGCGCCGGCGCGGATTCTGACCCCGGAACCGATAACGCTGTGCCCTATTTTGGCGCCCTTTTCTATGACGCAGTTGCTTCCGATAATAACATCGCCGTAGATATCAACATCATCTTCCAGGGCGGTGCCTTCGCCCACGGTTATCTCGTTATCCTTGAATTTTATTTTTCGGCCCGTGGTGTTAACGCTGATCTTGCCGTCTAATATATCGTAGTGGGCCACGCGGTATTCGTCAAGGTTGCCGACATCTTTCCAGTAGCCTTCGGCGATATAGCCGTAAAGCCCCTTGCCTTCTTTTAAAAGAAGGGGATAGAGGTCTTTGGAGAAATCAAAATCTTTGTCCGGCGGGATGTAGTCAAGCACCTCGGGCTCAAGAATATATATTCCGGTGTTGATTGTGTCAGAAAACACTTCGCCCCAGGAGGGTTTTTCCAGAAACCTTTCAATTTTTCCGTCCGGCTCGGTTATGACTACGCCGTACTGAAGCGGGTTGGCAACTCGGGTAAGAATCATCGTCGCGATGGCTTTTTTCTTTTTGTGGTATTCTATGGCCTTGGTGAGGTCAAGGTCGGTTAGCACATCGCCGGATATAACTACAAAAGTATTGGTTAAATGCTTCTGCGCGTATTTCACGCTCCCGGCGGTTCCAAGGTCCGATTCAGGCTTATGATAGCGGAGCTTTACGCCGAAATTATCCCCGTCGCCGAAATAGTTCGTAATAACCTCGGGCTGGAAATATAGCATCATGGTCATGTCGTTGAAACCGTGCTTTTTGAGAAGGTCAATGATGTGAGCGAGCATCGGCCTGTTTGCCATGGGAACCATTGGTTTTGGAATGTTGCAGCTGAGCGGCCTAAGGCGGGTACCGAAACCTCCTGCCATGATTACGGCTTGCATTTTCTCACCTCACAAAGAAATGATTTAAAAATAAGCGGGATTTCAAAAGGATTTTAGCAAATAAGCGCGGAAAAATCAAAATATTTACGGCCGGCGCAAGGGCAAAAAAAACAAACCCGCAAAGCCTTATACAATGCGGGTTTGTTTTGAAGCAACTAAAACTCTGTCGCGCTTACGCGGCCGACAACACCGCCCGCAGATTTCTCCTGAAAGCTTCCGAGGCTCCTTCTTCAACAGATTTTTTTAATTCGTCCGCCGACAATTCAAATGTTTTTAACATAAGCCTTTTAATTGTAATTTCAAGGGCGACACTCAGGGCTTTTTTATCTTCAAAACCCGCGGAGGTTGAAAGCGCGCCGGCGTAATCCCGGAGAACTATATTCGCGAGGCCGTCCATTCTGGCCTCGTAGGCGTCAGCGTTGATAAGCGAGTTTCTAAGTTTTTCAATTTCATTAACCAGCTTGTTCGCCGCGCTGTCTCTGTTGGGCTGAGCTATCCTTCTGGCTTCAATTATTCTGTTTTCAATACCATTGTTTTTAAGCTCCTTATCAATGGCTGCGTTATCTATCAATTGTATTATTTCGCCAAGCTCAACCCAGAGTGAGGCATTATTGACACCGGCTTTGCCGATCTCGGAGGCTATTGAATTTATTATCGCAATCTTTTGTTTTTCTCCGGCAAGCGCAAGAATTCCGGCCAGCTGGCCTATCTTCACATCAACCCTGTCGCCTGAAATGCCGGCCCTTCCGTCTTTGTCAAACTCAAGGCTTTCGGAAGCTCTTACCATAAGCCTTGAGACCTCAGGCAACCGGACTTCGCTCTTATTGATTCTTGACGGGCTTGTGTCCACAAGCAGGGAACCGGCAAAACCGTAAACAAAACCGACAATTTCCCAGGCGTAAATTTGTTTAGCTTTCAGGTCCTTTGCCGACTTAACTTTTTTTCCGATCTCGCTAAGACTGTCATTTACCGCGCTCTTTACGCTCTCGGGCAAACCGGATGATTTTAATTTTGAAGACACCATGCCGCTAAAGGCATCTAATTCCGAGGGATTACTGCTCTCGGGAACCGAAACAAGCAGGCCAAGGATATCCCTCATCGCCGTATAACCTTCGGCCTTGCGCGCGTAAAGCCCCTCTAAAAGCTTTTGTTTTTCTTCAGGCGCCGTCTTTGCGGTAATAGCCGAATAGGCGATTTTACCTGAACGCTCCCCGGCGAACTCCCTGGCTTCCGGAGTCATTACCTCAACAAACGGAATATTATCCAGCAAACCTAACAGGTCATTGAAAGCAAGCATTCCGCTCGCTTCAACTTTCATGGGAAGTTTTATGACATTGCCATTTGCGTCAACTCCGCCAAGCTCAATCATTACGCCCGCGGCGCCAAGACCGAGCACTTTTTCCAGCAAACCCACGGAGGATTTTTCGGCTCCCGGCCTTACATACAAAGACGCGCCGTCACTGACCAGATCAGGGTCAAGCTCAGCGGCGGTTTTAGCTTTGACATCAACGCCGGCCTCAAAACCGTATTTTTTTACAAGCGAAATATCTTCACGGCCGCTTCTTATTATTATCGGGACATTTCTGTCAATCAGCCCCATTCTGACACCATTGTCTATTCTGTTTTTGAGAGCGCTCAGGAACAGTTCCTTTTCCTCATTATTCGCGTAGCCGGAAATGCTGAACTGCAGGCCGCTGACGACTCCATTTTCAAGCAAGGCGCCGGCTTTCTCCACCGCCGATACCATAAACGCCGCGTCAACTTTTCCCAGATCCAGCATAACATCTATGCCGTATTTTTCTCTGGAATTTTTCGCTGCTATCTTTAACTGGCCGATAAACAATCCCGCGAGATACGCCTCAAACATTATTTCCTTTGAATATTTACTCAAAACGGCTTCTCTGTTTTCGCTGCCCTTGCCCGGGTTAAGCGCCAGCCAGTTCTCCATGGCGATATTCATAAGCAGCTCATAATAGCCGCGGCCATTCGCGTTCAAGCTGTCCTTTAGCGCGGAATCGCTGCCGTTGAATTTCAATTTTAAGGCTTCTCTCGCTACTCCTCCGGCTGCGTTCCTGAAACCGCCCGCCGTCTCCGCGTTTATTACATTGTCGGAAATATTCATGTCCTTTAGCCCGTTAATAAGCCTGTCGGCCGCGGCCGGATCAAGCTTATAATCCTTAACTAAGAGCTTTATTTCCGGAACCAGATCCGTTATCCCCGACAGATTTAAACCGGCCATAAGCACTATCCTGCTTACACCGGAGTCCTGCAGGTTTTTAGCCAACGGCTCAATATTGGCTGTGTTGCCGAGCAGCATTTCAGTTTCTCCCCTCAACGACTCAATAGCGGTATTAAAGCCAATGTTTGTAAAGCTTGCGTCTTTGGAATCTTTCTTTTCTTTCCTTTCCTTGAGCGCCGCCTCGTTTAAAGCTGAATAGCTGTTCGCCTTTTCTTTGAAATAATCCGGGGTTTCCGCATTCTGATCAGCCCAGAATGACAACAGCACCCGGCGTCTCATGCTTGAATCAACGATAAGAGAATCAAGAGTGGCAAGCATTTCCTTATCACTGTCAAGCTCTATCTGCCAGGCTTCGCCGCCAAAACCGAGGCCTTTAAAGCGGTCCTTCAGGTAACCGTCTTTCAGTTCATTGACGATTGCCACGAGCGCGGACGAAAGCATTGCTTTTGATTGAATAGTCGCGGCTTTATTGTCGTTAAGCTCATTAACTATCGCCATTGCCATATTGCCGACAGCTACTCCTGAATGCGCATACGCTTTATCAGCCGGAGCAACATACAACTCAAGGCCTGACTGCGATTTGAAAAAATAAACCTGGACTGACATATATCCATCTTTAATCCTTATCGGGAACAGCCCAAGGAAGTCAAGCGGCACATCATTTTTGACTTGTCCGGTTAAAAGACCAATAGAGATCGTTTGAATTCCCAATTTAGAACGCTCTGCGGCAAGAGTCTGGGCATTAGACATATTCTCCGGCATATAAACAAGAATATTATTCTTTCCTGCAATCTGTGGAATATTTTTTGCGACCCAGCTCTTGTCGCCGGCTATGCTGTTGGTTATTAAACCGGCGGCGTCCTTGGGGCTTACCGCGTTTTGCACCATTTTCTGCGCGGCGTCCAAGGGGTCGGTTGGTTGTGGTTCGGGCTTACTGTTATCTACCACTGTTTCAAGCTTTTTTGATTTTATTCTTGAAGCCAGTTCAGCGACCGCGCCAACACTAACAGCCAATAATCCCGCGATAGTAAAAACTTTAGTATCACTTGCATTAGCTGAAGCGTAAGCTAAGCCCGGGACAGATAGAATAGACGAAAGGGCCACAATTATTAATGGGTCAAAATATCTCCCGCGCCACCATTTCCTACTATAACCGCTATTCGCCAAATTAAATTTCCTGCGAAGATCAGTTCCAAAATCATTCAGAGTTTTATTATGCAGGTCTTTATGCAGATAAACCGTACATTTTACCCTTACATTATGTTCATTCTCAACAGTAAATTTTAAATGTGTCCTGTTGCCGAATATCAGGGTGTATTCGCCGCTAAAATCCCGCCAACCGCCATGTCCGCGCAATAAAACTAATCCTCCGTTATTTTTTGCGAATTCTTCAAAAGTAACTATTGTTTCCTGCCAAACTCTAAACCTCCCCGTTGGAACTGCGAGGTCCGGAGCTCGCTCAATCATTTGACTAAACAGAAGCAGCAGCCCCGGAGTATACCCCCAAGCTTCAAAGGTGTATTTTTTACCAAGTTTCGGCTTTTCCAGTCCGTTAATAATTTTTCTATCATAATTCCAATAATAAATGGAATAGTATGTCCTCACGGATGCCCAATAAAGTCTCAAAAAAAAGCGATGGGTTAGTATGGCAAATATTATTGCCGCTATACTATTACCAATAATAGTCGCACTATCCCAGGTTTCGCTTTCAACTACCTTTGGTTCCACAATGTTCCGTTCGTATTCGGCCGCTTTTACTTTAAGGTAGTTAGCGGTTTCTTCATTCAGTTTTTTATTTAGCGCTTCAAAATCTCCCGGAAGAATATTCCCAGTTTTGATTCTCTGCACCTGATTCAGGTCGTTCTCCTCGTATTGAGCCGCGATGGTATCAAGGTAGTAAGCGATTTCTTTGTCTAAACTCGCGTCAACTCCGGCAAAATCTCCAACCGGAATATTATTCCATAACCTCGTCTGGGCACTCGCGAACCCTGCCATAAAAACAGTTACCGACAAAGCCGCCGAGAAGACAATGCTTAACATCATCTTTCTAAGAGTCTGCTTTGAGGATTTTGTAGCAGGAAGTTTTGTGACCGACCCATTTTCACTTATTTCCCGCTCAACCTGTTTTACAGCGGCCTCATACTCCGGCTCAGGTGTAGTTACTCTGGCTCTCGGGCTTCCCTGTAACCTGCGGGCTTGGTTTATGTTTTTCCCTGAATTTTTTTTGCCGCCCCGGAAAATGAATGACGCCGCTTTGAACAGTAAAAACATCGGCAGCAGCTGAAAGGAAATACTATTAAATATACCTATTAATACAAATGGCCATTTGTTATACAGCATTGACCTCTGCGCGTTCATTTGAGCATCATCCGCATTTGTAACTTCTATACCAAATTGTGTTTTTAATTTATCATACATTCTTGTAAATGCCCTCTTTTCTTCGGGGCGCACATCACTGACGAAGTCCAGAGCAGCCTGATAAAGATTGTATTTCCAGTTGAATTCAATAAAGTTAGCCGCAGATTCCTCAACATGTGAGAACTCGTGCAACATCATCGTAAACAGCATAAAGGGGTTGATATTATTGTCCTTCCGAATAAATACCGAAGGATTGCCATAGAAACCGCCAAACTCGTCTCCGCCGGTACTGGCCATACCTCCCAGATTGGCCTTCATTTCAATTGTAATATTTTGATTCTTCCACGCTTGATAATCAACCGGATCGGCAATGGAATACAAAACTAGGGCCTTTGCTATTTCCGGATCCATCTGCAACATATATGTATCCAAGTGGCCGGATACTCGCATTTCCTCATACAGCTTCTCTACTACTGCGTTCACATTTTTAATCCGGCCGGTCACCCGTCTCTCAGAAAATTTGCCATCTGAGCTAATTTTAGTCTTTATTACATCATTTCTGCAGTTCTCAAGCAGGCTGGATAATTCCTCCCTTATTTTTGAGGTTTGCATGCCAATTATAGGCGCGGGCAATTCTTCAGACTGCCTGTAAGCGTCCGCTATGGCGGAAACCGCGCTTCTGGTTTCTAACTGCACCGACGAAGCCGTGACGGGCATGGGCATTCCGCTAGCCATATTCTGTCCGGCCTGAGCATTAGTAAAACCAACAACAAGCATTGTCGCGCTAAGCGCCGCCGCGAGGAAAATGCTCTTGAGGGTTGAAGTAGCTCCGGCCTTTATATTTTGTTTTCTTTTTTCTCTTTCTGAATTTAAAAGTTGTTCTACCCTGGTTATTTCGTTTCTTAAACTCCAATACTCGGGATTACTTTCTTCAACTACTTTTTTAATTTCAAGGTGGGTCCACCATATTGGCTCAAAATCACCTTCCTCAATTTCAACTCTTTTTATGATTGGTTCTACCCGTGCAATTCTATCTTTTAGCCAGTTTAATTCTACAATCAGCGCTCTTTCCTCATCAGAAATTTCATTATAGTTATCAGCTGGATTTTTGTCATATTTTTTATTGAATAAAACTTTTATCGACATATCCAAAGCTTTTCTAAAGCTCAAAATTGTCAAATATGATATTAAAAATGTTATCGCTCCATACTGTACACCTAATAGCAATCCAATCAAAACACCAATAGTTGCACTTAAAATCCCAACACTAAATTTGAGTGAAATATAACCTTTTTGATTATTAATTACCTTGCTTGTTGTTTCAGCCGCCAACAGGTTCTCTGGCGTTATCTCTTTACCAATACTGTCAAGCATCATCTTACGATGCGCCATCTCAACAAGCGGCACCTTCTTCAGCTCAGGATTCGCCTTGCCTTTATCCTTTATGTATGCCAGCATGAACAATACAGCCCGATACTGCTTGTATGCCTCCGATTCTATCATCCTCTTTATCGTCTTCGGTAGTATTATCTCAGCCTCAGGGCTCGCCTTCCCCGTTATCCAGTTCCTTATCGCTGTTGATGACGCCTCAAACCTCTGCCCCACAAACGACGCAAACTGGAATTTACTGCCAACCTCTTCTATCCTCGTCTTCTCCTGATCCATATACTCAGACTCAAATCCGGGACGCACATTGAAATGCACTTCCATCGCGTGCCCACGCTTTTTTAAGTCTTGCGCGTACTGCGTAAGGTTGTAATCAAACTTCCCTATCGTATCAAGCTCGTTAAACCTCTTCCCATCACCTCGTTTCTGCGCATCCGGATTATCAGCTATATCCGCTTTTATCAAATCCTCTATCTTCTGATTGAAAAATTCAGGGTTATTTTTATTCGCCTCTATCACCTTCGGCGCCCAGTAGTGCTGGTGGTCGCTACCAACTAAATACGCAAATGTTAAACTACCTTTCCCTTCTACCGCGCCCTGGTTCCATTCGCTTAAGTCAAATACTGTCTTCTCGCCCCTTCCCTGCGTCGCGTACGATACCTCTGATACCTCGCATATCCCTTCAAATATCTTTAAAAGCTCGCGCCCCATCTCGGCCCGCTCTTTTAATGTCACATCCATCTCCGGCTTGTCCGGATCACCAGGACCCTGTAATATAAATACCACCTTGTCCAGTTTCTTCTGCGCCATCGCTTCCAATGCCGTTACTAGCTGCCCCCAGTGCAGCGGGTTCCCGGCCAGCGCAAATGCTCCAACTCGCCTGTCTCCCTTCACACTCGGCTTTATTGTGTCATACTCATTGACCTTCAGGTTGACCAGCTCAGGATTAGCCTCGCCATTTGCCATGTTCTCGGCTATCTGGTCTATCGCGTGCTTCAGATTATCTCTTACTGTCCTCTGAAACTCACTATCCTCCTGCGACAGGTTCGCCTCTATATTACCCCATACCTTCGCTCGCCATAATTCTGCCTTCTGCCCATTTGTTAAACTTACAACTTCAGGCGAGCCGCGAGTTATACCACGGCGGGTGAAAAAACCGCTTAGGAAACTGCCCGGGGTTCTTTGGGAAGAAATAGCTCTGTCAATAATGCCAGGTTTCTCAACTCGGGAGGCCAGATCCATGTACACAACACCCAAGGCTTCCAGCGCAACCGCGCGGGTTTTGCTATTCTGCGCGAGCTCTCTGAGATATTCCGTTGAAATATCGCCTCTGAGCGCCATAGCCGCGTACACCGGCCCGAGCGAGGCTTTATCCAGAGTTTCGGGAACACCTATCTCGCCTGTTTCTCTGTTGAAAGAAATTTCGCCTCTTGAAGCCTTATCGGCGAATACGGTTATAAGCGCCTTGCCGGCATCGCGAATAAGTAATTGCTTCCCGCTGTTTCTCATAGCCATAAGGTCGTCTATCGTCATGCGGCCTCTTGCAACCATGGCGGCGTATAAAGCATCCAAACCTACCGGATTGGCTGCATTAAACCCGTTGTCTCTTACTATTTTCTCGGCTACGCCCACATTTATATCGGCGCCGCCGGCTTCCTGCTCGGCATATAACTGAGCTAAGGCCAGGCTTAAAGCGCGATGCATTCCATAAGCCCTGAACGCTACCGCGGCCAGATCGTCATTCATTGACTCAAAACCGCTGCCGAGCAACAAACTATCCAAACCGCTGTTCTTCCTGACAGCTTCTTTGTAGTTTTTCATGTCAGCTATCGCGTTTTTAAAACCGCTCGTATCGTCCGACGCCATTGAAGCGGACACTATTATGCTCAATCCGCTTATTTCTCTGGAAGTAGCGATCAGGGCCGATGTTTCCATTCTGCCGTTCCTGACCAATGTTGCCAACAGCGCCGCGAAAGACTCGCCGGCCGAGTCGCGCACTTCCTTATTCTTGTCAATGAGCATGTCGCTTATTTCGCCAACGGCAAACTTCACTTTTCTCGGGTCTTTATCCGAGTAGTAAATACCCAGCGCGGCAACAGCCGCGCGGCGAACCTGCCATTTCTCGTTTTTAGGCAAAGCCTTGAGGTCCTCAATTTTCATCTGCCCGCTGTTCACCATCGCGGCGTATACAGGGCCGAGCTCTGCCTCGTCTCCCAGCATATCGGCCAGCTGTTGAATATCAATATTTTCCTTTAAAGCTCTTGCCGCGAATATTCCAGCGACGGCCTTCTTCGCGGCGAGGCTGACAGCGGGATTACTGTTTTTTATTTCCGCGGCCAGTTCATTAATACCCTGGTCAAGTAATTTTGCGTTGGCGGAGTTTTCCGAACGGGCGACAAGGAAGTTTCTGCCTTTAAAAATGGCAAATGCTCCCAAAGTTACAGCGGCCAATGCCCCTCCGGTAAAATAATTACCCGCCGCAATGATCGCTATCGCGACGCCGGTAAGCGTGAGGCCGGTTAAGTACAAAACTGTATTTCCTTTCTCGTTGCCCAATACGCCTGCTTGTTTCTTTGACGGAGTGCGGCTGGCCAGGTCGCCTACCAGGCCTAAAATTCTTGCACGGGGAAGCTTTTCGCCGCTGGCCAGCACGGCTCTTTCAACGGCTCTCTGCCTTAACGCCTCGGGGCTTAGCGCGGAAGAACGGGCCGGAGCGGATTTTTTTCCACGGCTTACGACAAATTCAAGAACGAACAAACCGGCCGCCGCAAATCCAACAAACCCCGCGGTTATCGGGTTGCCCGCCAGGAATAAACCGATCCCAATGACAACCAGCGACATTTCCGCCAGCAAACCTATTCCTATTAAACCTTCATCACCGGATATTGAATCAAAAACGGACTTCTCGTCCGGTTCTTTTTCCGAAATCAGCAATATATCCGTATTTGTTATATAATACAATTCTATATTGTCACGCAAAAGTTCATTGAGGTCATTTTTGTCTTTAAGAAACCCCAGGGACTTATCGGTATTTTTCGCGAGTTGAGCGCTTCCCAATACAATCTTTTCATCCGCTTCACTGGAAATCCATATCTTTCCGCCCGAATAGAATACTCCGAAATTATACCGCGACATTTTCTGCTGAATGCGCGTAACCTCCTCGGGGACACCGCTGACAACATCCGCAACAAGGCCTTCTGGCAATATTTTTGAGATCTCGTTTATCAGCAAGCCCCTTTCTTCCCTGCGTTTCTCCTCCGGTGTTTTGTCACCCATGACAGGATCCCAAACCAAACTGTTATTCCTGCCGCCATTTGCCGAGGGGTGCATTTCACCGTCTTTAACATATTTTCCTTCCTTGGCGTAATATAACGCCACATCAGCGCGCTTCTTTAAAATACTTGCGATTTCTTTGACTCCCATATTCGCCAAAGATTTATCCTGAGGATCATAGCGCACTACGCCAACACTGATGGAAAAAGTGCGCTTATCAGCCCTCATTTTGTCCGCCAAAGCCCTGTCCATTTTCTCTATTTCAGCATAAAGCATGACAGAATCCGAATCAGAAAATGCCTTTCTGAGCCTCTCTGCTGCCGTCAGGCGGTTTTCGGCGTCCGAGGAATCAAAATCATGATCGCCGGACTCAACAATAGCGGCAAACTCATCGCCCCCAAACCTGGCGAGCTGATCTGTTGACCTTAAGACTTTTCTGGCCACTATCGCGAAAGCCTTGATCACAATGTCGCCGGCTTCGTGCCCGTATTTATCGTTGATGGACTTGAAATTATCGCCGTCAAACATTGAAAAGAAAATATTTTTATTGTTTCGTTTCGCGTTCCCGATAGCGTCCCTTAGGACTATGTTTTCAAAATGCGCCTTGCTGTATGTTATCTTGCCTTCCACAAGGTTTCCGGTCATGGCGTCTTTTATGCCCTCGGATTTGAGGCTCGCCTTTTCTTCTTCAAGCCTTGAGTTAATCTTGCCGGTTAATTCAAGCTTGAGATCTTTTTCCTCAAGCTCTAAATCCTTAAGCTCATTGTTAAGCTGTAAACGCTCCGTACTTTCACGAGAACTTCTTAATTTATTTCTGACAAGATACATATGGCGGTGCAGCTGAGCCACGCGGCCAAGATAACGCTTAACTAATCTTATCCTCTCGGTATTTCTCATGAGAGCGCCGGCCTTGCTAACATTAAACAGTCTTATGATATTTCCGGAGGGACTCTTAACCTCGTCAAAAAGATCATCGCTTTCGCCTGCCTCCGACAGTCTGTTAGCAACATCCGCGAGCTGGAAACGGCCCGCGTCACCGGCATTAATTACATGCATGGATATTTCCGGCTCTATCCCGGACAAACCGATTTCGCCGGACAAGAGATTTCTGATAGCGTTTGTGCTTTTATCCGCTATTACGGAAAACTGCTTTTCGGTCAAACCGCCAAAACCTTCCTGCGTGGGAATAAATGAAAAGTATTCGGTTCCGCTGACAAGAGGCACCTCATTTCGTTTTATCTTCAGCACTTCACTGTCTATTGCGCTCGTCAGCGCCCGGATTATTTTCTGACTGACAAATGCGCCGTAAAGCCTGCGGAAAATCCTGTAATTGAATGTATCGGTTTCCTTGTCGTAACCGTAATCGGTACACTTAACATCATCCCAGCCTGCCCTGCTCTGTTTGGTTCCCACTATGGAATTATCGGTTATTCTGAACTTCATCTGGGCTTTAAAAAATTGCGGAGGGTTTTCATATTTCAGGAAGCTTGCGAGCACATCATTCAACCTTGAACCGCTGACCAGCCCGTTTTCAAACCATCCGCTGCCGTCGTTATTCACCAGGCGCTTGATATAATCATTCCCTTCATTTGCCGCGATCCTGCGGGAAACAGCCTCGGTTTCAATCCTGTCCAGATTTGACACGGCATCCCTATCAACGGTGAACTCATTTCTGCTGCCTTCCGGCAACACAATTCCGGATGGCAGGGACTGTTGGATTATTTCCGCCTTTACTATCGCGGTTTCCAGACTATCCGTGCCCTGTGCCTTCACAACCGTAAAATCCGTAACCATATTTCTAATGCTTCCTGTGTTACTGCTGCCGCCGGATTTATTCACCAGCCTGAGCGCCGCGCCGCCATTTTTATTGAGATTCAGGGCGTTTAAAACATCTCCGCGGTATTTTTGCTCATACAACAGGAAAACTCCGTCCCGGGACTGAAAGACTCCCGCGATTTTATCCTGTCCGGCCAGCACGGATGAAACCCCGGCCACAGCCGCTTTGACCTGTTCTGAATTTTTTGGGTCAACCACAGCTTCATCAAATGTTACCTCGTCATACGCGAGCAAATCATCTATTGAGCGCGCTAGTATTTCCCGCAACCCATTTCTTACGGCTTCCATTTTCTCGGGCCTTATATTACCGGGGCACACAAAATAAATCCTTGTCCCGGAAGAGCGAACCGCCATGCCTCCAAGCGGTTTAAGAAACTCGTTGACTATCGCAACCTGTAAAGGTATCAGCAAATCAGGAATTGCGTTATGATAACCATAATTCATTTCACTGACACCGCCGCATTCCGCAACCCCTATATACGGATTCTTCAAATTACTAAATTTTTCCCTTATCGCCGCAAAGCCGTCTTCGTCTGATAAAACACCCATGGCAGTTTCAACCGGCATTCTGACATAAATACCGTGTGATCTGTCTTTCATCTGCCCCAGAGCGGTTATACCTGCAACCAGCTTTCCGCGCACCATTTCATTAAATTTTTCGGGTGACAATTTTAAGCTCAGGAGGGCCGCGTTTATACCGGGAACTTTTTCACCGGATATTATTTCCGGCTTTCCCCTGGCAAGGGCCAGCAGTACGGTAAAACGCTTCGCTACCCGCCGCGGCAGTCCGGCAAAACCGTAACCGTTTAAGGATCCGTTTTGCATGTAAAAATAATAAATGTCATGCAGTAAAGCCGAAGAAATTATTCCCAGGCCCACGAAACCAAGCGCGCCAAACAGCAGGGCGGCGCCGGCAAGCCCCATAAGCAAAAGGGGATCCGCGAAACCGCTTTGGGAGCTGTCAGTCTTAACTCTGCCTTGCGAAGCAAGGCTGGTTTCCCATATCTCAAAAATCCTGCGGGCAAAAGCCCTCTGCTTGAACAGGTCTTCCATTATTTTTTCCTGGTCTTGCAGGCTGTAAAGGCGGGTCACAATCGGTCCGTCGGTCATCTGTTCAATATTTGCTTTAATATTACCCAGGTAATGTCCTATCAGGTAACCGTCATTGGCCTCAAGAACGCGAAAGAAGGCCTCCAATAAAGCAAACTTATTATTTGTATCCGTGTCCATAACTTTTTCAATTTGAGTCGTAACAGCGGCAAGAGGGTCGCCTGATGATGAGTCCATCTTATTTCTCAGGTAATCCTGTATTTCCAACTCGCTCATTTTGCTGAACTCATTGTAGAATTTATCCTCAACCGCGCTTGTCTTCGCGAATACTTTCTTCCTTGGGTCAAGCGGCACATCATCTTCTGCCGTTGACTGCGCCGATGCATCAAATCCAATGGTTCTCCCGTTGCGGGAAACATCAACTTTATACAGCAATTCCCCAATTTTATTTTTGAATTCCGGGGTTTTCCTGACCATCTTAATTTTTTTGCCGTTGCCCGGGTCAGCTGAAACAAGCCATTTATCCAACCCTATGCCGATGGTAACCGCGTTTTTGCTTCGGTCTATTTCAAGGGTGGTTTTTGCCTGCAGGTTCGCGCTTTCAAACCACTCAACAAGCTCATTTATTCCTCTGTCTATCTCAGCCCGGTTTTTTGAGGAATTTTCTGAAAATGTAAGCCCGGCCAGCATTGTAACAAGAGCGTTTGCCTGCTGTGGCGTAGCTCCCGCGGAAATGAGCGCCGGGGCTAAAGAAGCGCGCATAATATCTTTTGCCTCAAGCCTGCCTACCATCAGCCTTTCGTACACGCCTTCATCAAACATCTTTGTGGCGTTTGGCGTTACCGCGACATAAGAAATGCCGGCTTTATCCAGGGCCTTGACGACCTCGCTGTGAAAGCCTCCCGTGACAACCACATCAATCTTTGAAAACTTGTTTATGTTGGAGAGCACGGCCTCATAACCGAGGGTTGCCGCGGCGCCGCCGGATCCCTGCTCCTTGTCAATAATGACCGAGCTGAATATGTCATTTCTGCCTATATTGACTTCAAAATATTTATATAAATCCTCATCGCCCATAACCGCCATGGCATCAGAAAGCTCATCCCTGCTTATGTATTTTTGAAGCAGGGCGCGGTACCTGCCGACATTTTCCTTAAAATAGCCGTATTCCTCCGGCGTAACTTTAAGATCGGCCATGCCCGCGAAAGCCTCGCTCATGCGGCTTAAAAATATTAGCTCTTTGTCCACGAGGCGTTTGGCGGTTTTATCAAGTATTCTCTCCCCGAAACCCTTCTCCTCGTTTACCAGGTATATGGGATTTATGCTGTAGTTTAATCTTATGTAAGCCAGGAATTTATTTACTTCCGGGTATCTTGTGTTTAATAAAGGCGCGTACTGCGCCGCGATCTCGCTCATGGCGAAATAGTACTCTTCCTCGCGGTTTCCCTCCTCAAGTTTTTTTGTCAGCTGGCGGTAAACGCCGAAGGGCACGACTTTTTTCAGCTCTTCCACATATTCCTGCATCTGAGTGGGAAGTTTTTTATAATTTATTTCCCGGCCGAAGCGCGCCATATCAATAAATTTCTTCAGGTTCGGATACTGGCTTACATCCTCGTTGACTTTGGCTCCGAGCTTTTCCAGCTCAAAATAGTGCTCTTCGCTTTTCTTGCCGGTTTTTGCCAGCGCGGACTTATCGGCGCCCGGCGCTTCGGCTTTTTTGATATACCGCTCAAGCTTCCTGAGTTCGGGCGAGAGGTGTTCTCTTTTTATGGCCTCAATGCGCGCCGCGACATCCTGAGCGGCTTTCACGCGGCCGTCCCTGCTCTCTATTAATCTTTTTATCCTGTTGTAGTTCCCGAGATAGGTTCCCCACTCTTCAAGGCCGTAGAGCTTATCCTGTTTATTTTTTACGGCGTAATATTCGCTTCCGCTCAGCAGCCCCTGGTCTAATAAGCTCTCCAACACTTTATCCTTGATGCGGGCGGGCATTGTGTCAAGCACCTTTGTGTCCACCCTGCCCATCGGGGCGCCTTCAACGAATATCTTTTCCAGACCGTACCGCTTGTCAAGAAGGTTTTCAATTTCGCTTATGTTTCTCTGAACCTCGGGATGGCAGTGGAGATCCTGAACAAACACCACCAGCCTCTCTCCTCCGGAATAGCTGCCGCCCATAACCCGGCCATAGCGGTACGGCAGGACAAAACGCTCCATCTTGGAGGACATAGCCCGAGCGAGCGCCCCGTCACGGTATTCCTGCACCGCGCCGTAGAGCGGCTCAAAAAGCACAAAGCTGTAGCTGAAACACGCTACGATCGTGCAGGCGATAAATTTAACGAACTTGTTTTCGCGGAACATAAGATCCTCCAGGATATAGTGATTTATTATCTTCTGCGGGCAAAAGAAAAACCCTCATTGGATTCAGCTCAATGAGGGTTTTACCCATACTGTTAAAATTGATTATAATATCGTCAATACTTCCTCTGGGCAAAAGGTAAAAAAACCTCTTCCACTTCATTAGCCCGGTGAAAAATACCGCGGCAAAAAGAGCGCAGAGAAGCACGATACTGACAAGCATCCGGCCGTCTATGTCATTGCCGGGCGCGAAATTTTTGACTGAATTGTCGGCGGAAAAGGAATTGGAAATAACTATTGACGGCGAAACGGAACCATCCGCCCCTGTATTCCTGGTATTTTCGTGGCTGATTGGTTTGGGGGTATGCGCGAGGCTTGCAGCGAGGCAGGCAAGATCTACCAGCCTTCTCATCTGCTGGCTTATATTGGAATTAATTATGACAAAAACCGCTGAAATTCCGTCCACCTGCTGCACCGAGGCCGTCTCTTCTCCCGGCGCAGAAGCCGGAGAGCCGGCCCCAAAAGAAGAAAAAGCCGGCATTGAAAGCTGGATAAAAACCACAAAAACCGCGATTAGTTTGCGCATATTTTTGTTCATAGGCATCGCGCTCTTTTAAATATATTCCGAGCATTTCTTTACTGCATGATAATTATAACTGCAATATGTGACAGCCGCAAGGTTTTTTTGAAAATTTTTTGTGAATTATCATGCCCGCAAAAGAACCCCCAAACCTGCGGTAAGGCGGCGCGGTCGTTCTTGGTTTTTGTGGATTCCAGACATAACATTTAGGTTATAAGTGAACAATGGACTTCTTGTGTCGTCACACCCCTTCCGAGCCGGTTATGAGCAAAAGTATTTTTGGATGCTTTCAGGCTTGCCTGTTTGACCTGCCGACAAGGCAGGGAGTTTGCAAGACTGCCTAAAATACTTTTGCGAATGGCTCGCGGGGGCGAATGTCCGCACGAATAAGTGCGGACTTCCATGAGGACGCCGAGATGGTGAGGCGTCGCCTTTCTTTATTAACTTTCTTTGGGCGCCCAAAGAAAGTTAAAACGGGGTGCTGGGTCAAAAGCCCCGCGACAAACGCTGTTCGGCAGGAAAACATATTCCGAGCGTTTGCGACATTGGATTCCCGACAAAGAAACTCGGGAATGACGGGCAGCACATGATTAGAGATATCTATTTCGTTATAACTCGGCCGTCCCGTCGTTTTGACAAAGCCATTATTTTGGGCTATAATTACCAGCATGAAAAATAACCGTTTTGTGTGGATAATCGCTCTTGTTCTTATTTTTTTCGCAGCTTCTTCCGCCCACCTGAGAGGCCTTGTTAAGGATATACCATCTATTCACATTCTTGATGATTACACTCCAAGCCTTGTTACAAAAGTGTATGATTTCAGAGGCAATATTATAACCGAGCTCTTTACCGAGCGCAGGACCCTGACACCGCTCAAAGACATTCCTATAGACCTCCAAAACGCCATATTGTCCATTGAAGACAACGATTTCTTTAAGCACTGGGGCATTTCGCCAAAAGGCATAACGCGCGCCGCGATTAACAACGCTCTCAAGCACCGCGGGCTCCAGGGCGGCTCAACCATTACCCAGCAGCTCGCAAAAGCTATTTTCCTGACACCGGAACGCACATTTAACAGAAAAATCAAAGAACTTTTGCTTACTGTCCAGCTGGAGCACAACTTCACAAAAGAAGAAATTCTCCAGTATTACTTAAACCAGATTTATTTCGGCTCCGGCGCCTACGGCGTTGAGGCCGCCTCCAGGATATACTTTTCCAAGCACACCAAAGATTTAAACCTTGCCGAATGCGCCATGATAGCCGGGCTTCCGAGAGCTCCCAACTATTATTCTCCGCTGAACAATCCCGAGAGAGCCCTGGCGCGCCGCGCGACGGTGCTTCGCAAGATGAGGGAGCTTAAATATATCACAGAGGAAGAGGAAAAGCAAGCCAACGCCTTCCCCATTGAAACGCAGAAAGTCGGCATACCCGTCGGGCTCGGAGCGTATTTCATTGAATATGTCAGGCTTCAGCTTGAACCAAAATACGGCAACCAGATGATCTACAAAGGCGGGCTTTCCATACACACCACCCTGGATATTCAGGCTCAGCTGGCCGCCGAAAAAGCCATGGGCGAGGGCCTGACGGCTTTTGACAGCGAGAGGATTCCTTTTTTTGAGCTTAAAAAATCCACTCCCACCAGCGTTCAGGGAAGCCTGATAGCGCTGGACCCGAAAACCGGCGCGATAAGGGCCATGGTTGGCGGCAGATCTTTTAAAGAATCGCAGTTCAACAGGGCGACCAGCGCCAAGCGCCAGCCGGGATCGTCCTTTAAACCTATCATATATACCGCCGCCATTGAAAACGGTTTTTCTCCCGTTTCGGTTCTTGACGACAGGCCGATGATATTTGTAAACGACGGCAGGGACTGGAGGCTTTCCTCAAGAACGACAGATTTTCTTTCAACTCTGCCGCCGGAAGATTTAAAAGACCCCATGAAGGTCTGGGTTCCGGAAAACTACAATAACAAGTATTTCGGGAGCGTGTTGCTCCGCTCGGCGCTGGAGCATTCGCTTAACATGTGCTCCATACAGCTTTTAGACGCTGTCGGGCCGGCGCGCGCCATAGAATACGCCAGAAAAATGGGCATCTCCAGCCCGCTGACAAATACGCTTTCACTGGCCTTAGGCTCAAGCGATGTGACCCTGCTTGAGATGACAAGAGCCATGTCGGTGCTCGCCTCCGGAGGGATAGCTACTGAACCTTACGCGATTACCAGGGTTGAAGATAAAAACGGGAGAGTGCTTGAGGAAAATCTTCCGCGGGAACAGGAGGCGCTGTCGCCGCAGACATCATTTATTATGACTCACCTGCTCACGGGGGTTGTCAAACGCGGCACCGGCGTAGCCGCGCGGGCGCTGGGCAGGCCCTGCGCCGGAAAGACCGGAACCACCAACGATTTCACCGACGCCTGGTTTGTCGGTTTTACGCCCCAGCTGGCGGCGGGCGTCTGGGTAGGTTACGACGACAGGACTCAGCTGGGCAACAAAAATACCGGCGGCCGCATATCCTGCCCCATCTGGACAAATTTCATGCGCGACGCTCTGGTAAACGAGCAGGTCATGAACTTCACTCCGCCCGACGGCATTGTGTTCACGCTGGTGGACCCGAAAACAGGACTGCTCGCGCTTAGCAAAACTCCGGGCGCTTACCTTGAAGCCTTCACCAAAGGCGCCGAACCAAAAGATTTTTACGCCAAACCGGAAGAAGACCTGCCGATACCGGAAGAAAACATAAATGTGGTTCCAAACGAAACAATAGATGACGGAAGCGTGGAAGGCGGATTTTAGGAAATATCGCCGGTCAGATTAAACGCCGAATAAATGCTGTATTTTGAAACCCAGTACTGGAATATGCCGCTGGCCCCGCCGGCAAGAAGCAGAGTCGCTATGTAGAGAAGGTCTTTCAGCCTCGTTGCGGCGCCCTCCGAAGTAAACCCCACAAACATAACAGCCAGAGCCGTAATAATACCGAAAAATTTTGAGACCCTTGAGGATTCAAGGCTCAGGGCGCCGTCGGAAAGCGCCCGAAAATGCGCTCTTCGGCCGTAATAAATGCCCGCGGCCGAACCGAGCAGAATATTGCCGAGCACAAAACCCTTAAAAAACATCAGCACCATGAAAGACAGGAATAAAAAGGCCAGCGTGAGGAGTTTATCGTTTATTTCGTAGAGTTTTTTTACCATTCCGGAGAGGTATAAAAGATTAATGATAATGCCGGCGCCCAGGCCTATCATGGCGCCGTTGAATATCACCGCGGATTTAAGAGAACCGCTTTTCATCATGTATAGAAGCGTCGCGGCCCACCAGCCGAACATTGAAAATACTACGGGCACAAAGACAGCCAGCACAAAACCCGTTATCAGTTTTTCGGTTTTACCCATCGGCCAAAACCTCTCATTTTTTTTCGAGTATCCGCCTGTCTTCCCCCGGTGTATCCACGATCTCGGTATCTATTACTTTACCCGTATGCACCGGCCGCGGCTCCGGAGCAACGCGCGAACTGTGCACCGAAACCTTCGCCATGCCGCTGAAAACCGTGTTTATAACGCTGAAAAGCAGAGCTCCCCAGAAAGCTCCCCAGAAACCGTTGACATAAAAACCGTTTACCAGCCGAGACAGCGCGTAAAACATAGCGCCGTTAATAAACAAAGTGAAAATGCCAAGCGACATAATATTTAACGGCAGCGTCGCCAGCATTATCACCGGCTTAATAAAAGCGTTGAGCAGGCCCAGGACAAGAGCCGCCACAATAAGTATCTGCCAGCTTTCGGCCCTGATGCCGGAATAAATATTAGCCGCGACAATAAGCGCGGCCGAGTTCACCAGCCAGGTTAGGAAAAACTTTTTCATGGATTAGAACCTCACAATGTGCCCGAGCCAGAACATAAAAACTACCGCGGCTATATGAAGCACCCACCACAACGGTTTAAACAGCATAAATCTGAACATGGCAGCCTCCCGCCGACACTTCAGCTGGCCCGCCAGCCGTCAAGTAGCGGGCATGAAGCGTTATAACCAATATATGTTGCCCAAAGCGTAAACCGCGGCCATCAGGATCAAGTGAACCAGCCACCAGCCCATATTCGGGTAGCGGAAGTACCTGCCCTTCTGGGCCGGGTCGGTATCGTTCTTTAAATATTCCAGGTCAAATACGGCTTTCCCGGCGAAAAACTTTCCCCACAGAAGCAGTATATCGGCAAGCGTGGTGCGCAGGATAATATCGCCGATTGTAACCGGAAAAGCCATGTGCGCGATTGAAAAATGAGCCATGGTTATTGTCCCGATTATGACGGTCATGCCGTTTAACACATAAGCGTAAGGCAAAGAAGCCCTGAAATAAAACATCACCGGAAGAATAAAAACGCTGAATATGCCGGATAAAAACGGGATGTAGTCGGCGGCATCAGAGGACGGGGCGTGCACTTTTAAGTGAAGCAGCCATCCGCCCAGAGAGAGCGCGACCAAAGATGCGATGAGAAGATTTTTGATTTTTAGTTTTTTTGTCATGAATATCCCCTATAAACCTCTCATAAAATCCGGCGTGAGGCCGGACTTATTCCGAGAAAGCAATATCTGGTTTAAGGCGTCTATAACCGCGGCCTTGTCTTTCGGAAACCTCGCGGCTACCGGTAAAAAGTTTGAGGCGTGGTTTGAAAAATACTGGCACCTGAAATCGCCCATATTCTCAAGCATAATTTTCTGTTCGCTGAGAATTTCAAACTCGTCTATCTCCCGGAATTCGCCGCTGGCCCGCAAATCATGGAGCGGCGTGCCCGGCTCTATCATAAGGGTAAGCGCCGCCACCTGGGAAGGTGCTGCCAGGGTCAAAACTCTGGCCGTATTTACCGCGTGCGCTTCGGAAAGCGCTTTGCCGCCGAGCCCCAGAATTACCGTAACATTAGCTGTCAGGCCGGCCTCTTTTACCTTGAGGCAGGTTTCAACATTGCCCCCGGGCGAACCGTATTTATTTATCAGCCTATAGACTTTCTCATCGCCGGTTTCAAAGCCGAGATACACCGTGCCGAGCTTGCGCGCTTTAAATTCCCTGAGTTCGGCAAGCGTTTTATTTTCAAGGCTTTTGACGGAACCGTAAGCGGAAACCCGCGAGAGAGCCTTGAATTTTTCAGAGAGCAGGTCAAGTATTTTTAGAAATCCGGCCGCGGGAATAGCCAGGGCGTCTCCGTCGGCTAGGAAAACCCGGCGGATATCCGGCATAACTTTTGCGGCCGCCGAAACCTCTCTTTCAAAAACCGCAAAATCCTTAATTCTGAATTGTTTTTCTTTATAGGCGGGGCAGAAAATACACCCGTTGTCCGAGCAGCCCAGAGTGGCCTGCAGGATCAGGCTTCCCGCCTCGCTCGGCGGGCGAATCACCACGCCCTCATAGCTTACCGCGCCCTCAAACATTTTCAGCTTTTCATGTAAGCGCGTTTAATGGACTGTGTTTCGCGCGGGACATCGTCCGAATCGGTATAGGTATTTTCAATTTTTGCCACCGCGTCGTAGCCGGAAATCACTTCGCCGAATATCGTATGATGGTTGTTAAGCCAGGGGGTTTTGGCGGTCGTGATAAAAAACTGGCTGCCGTTCGTATTTGGCCCGGCGTTTGCCATGGCGAGCAGGCCGGCCTTGGTAAACGCGACATCCTTGGAAAATTCGTCGGCAAAAGCTTTTCCCCATATGGATTTGCCGCCGGTGCCGGTGCCCGTCGGGTCTCCACCCTGAATCATGAAGTTTTTTATGACACGGTGAAATATTATGCCGTCATAGTAGCCCTTTTTTATAAGGCCCTCAAAATTTTCGCAGGCCTTGGGCGCGATTTCGGGCATAAGCTTTATCTCAATGGTTCCCTGGTTGGTTTCAAGCACGGCTATTTTGTCTGCCATAAATATATTCCTCCGCTTTAAAATTAAACTGCTAACGCGATCCGAATTTCGCCCGGACGCTCGCGCCGCCCCGCCGCGGATTATTCCCCGCAATTTCCTCCGCCGCAGCAACCGCAGCCGCCTTTGCCTTTCTCGGTTCCGGCCACATATTTATCCGGGTTTTTATCAAACGCTATTTTGCAGCCCTTGGCGCAGAAATAATACTTTTTACCGTTGTATTCGCTGGTCGCCACTGCGGTTGACTCTTCAATCTCCATCTTGCAAACCGGGTCTATTACCATTGTAATTCCTCCTTAAGTTATTATTTTATATTTCTATTTATACAAATTCCGACTCGCGGTGTCAACGGACTTTGCCGCGCGCCAACGACGCGAATATGCCGCTGACACACATCGCGGCCAGGACGGTAATAACTATCCTTGAGCTTTTTAGAAAAAGGTGATGGCTTTCGGGGGTTATCCGCAAACCGCCTATCACAATAGAGAAGACAAGCGTTGCCACTGCCATGCTCATCATCTGCCCTGTCAGACGCATCGTCCCGAGGATTCCGGAAGCAACACCGTAAAATTTCCTGTCAACAGAACTCATAACAGCGTTAGTGTTGGGCGAAGAAAACAGCGCGAATCCAAAGCCCATGAGCGCGAGACAAAAAACTATCAGCCACAGCGGAGTGGAGTTATCAAGAAAAATAAGTATAAAAAGCCCGGCGGCAGTCAGCGCCATGCCAAAGGAAGCTATAAGCTGCGGCTCCTTTTTGTCCGACAACCTTCCCGCGAACGGCGAAAAAACCGCCTGGATAACCGGCTGCACCACGAGCAGCAGCCCGGAAACCTGCGGGCTGAACCCCTTTATATATTGCAGGTAAAGGCTGAGGATAAAACCAACAGCCGCCGTGGCGCTGTAATTAATGAGAGCGGCGAGATTTGAGAACGCGAAAACCCTGTTCTGCATGAAAAGACGGGCGTTAAATACCGGGAATTCAACCCTCTCTTCTATCTGCCAGAAAACGAATAATCCCAGAAAACCCGCCACCGCCAGCGCCGCTCCGTACGAAAGCGTCAGATGAGTGACTCCGAACATCAAAGCCGCCAGCACCGCGCAGTAGACCAGCGACCCCTTCCAGTCAAATTTTTCTCCGCTTGCGGCCGGCGTTTCTTTTTCAAGCATAAAAACCGCGGGGACAAGAGTAATGAAAGCGAGCGCCGACTGCAAAATAAAAATACTGCGCCAGCCGAACTGCCCCGTAAAAATCCCTCCGACAAACGGCCCCGCGGAAAGGCCGATATAAACCGAGGCGACATTAATGCCTATGGCTTTCCCGCGCTCGTCAGGCTTAAAAGCAGTCATGAGCATGGCCATGGGGCTGGAAAATATCATCGCTCCGGAAATACCCTGAATAAATCTTGAAACAAGCAGAAGGGATACCGAATTTGAAAAGGCCGAGAGCAGAGAGGACGCGCCGAAAAGCGCTATCCCTCCGGCAAACATATGCTTTCTGCCGAAAATATCGGAGAGCCTACCCGCCGGCAGAAGAAAAACCGCGGCGGAGAGCAGGTAAGACATCGCTACCCAGGTGAGCGAGACCGCGCTCATGGAGAATTCGGCGCCGAGCACGGGCAAAGCGACGACAATGGCCGAGCCCATAAACGGCGCGAGAAACGAACCCATCGCGGTTACTATCAGCAGTATTTTTTTGCTTGAGCGTTCCATAAAATTGTCCCCCTGGCTCCGCCTCTTCGTAGTTTCAGCAGAGGTGAAGGCAGGGGGAAAGGGCTGTCGGCGCTGTTTTTAGAATTTAAATCCGGCTCCGAGAAGCAGAAACCCCGCGGTAAGCGCCACCGAATCGGTTTCATTTTTTATGCCTCTCGTGAAATTGAAACTGTTTACTACCGGCCGATACTCAATAAACGCCGAAGCGTCGTCGCCAAGCACTATTCTCGCGCCCATCGGCACCCTGAAAAGGAATCCCGCGACTGTTTCGTTCATCGGCTTTGTATACACGGAGCCGGAATACGCGTATATGTACGGCGAGCTGATGTTATTGATAGCCAGGCCCAGGCCTATGCCCACATAAGGCTGAAACTTCTTTTTCGCGAACCTCAAGAGCAGATCTCCCGACAGAAGGGCAAAGGAATTTACTTTAATATAGTCATCGGAATTAATGCTCAGCGCCTTGCTGGACGAACCGAGCGAGATAGTCGTTTTCTGCCTGGTTGTCACCTGGGCAAAATTTGACATCTCAAAGCTGAAGCCGAAATTCCTTGAGAAAGCCACCATCCTGCCGCCAAACAGCGTGGACGAATTATCGGTAGCGGCGTCATTGATGATTATTTTTGTGTAAGAAACCGCGTTTTCAAGCGTGCCGTCGCCGTCAAAATCAATATTCAGATCGGTTTCCCTCACCGGAAAGGAATAATTGTTAAAAGTTATAGTGGCCTTGCCGCTTCCTCCGGCAAAAAAGAGGTCAAAGAATACATCCTGCTTTACCTTTGGCGCGGCTTTTGGCGGCGGCGCGTAGTAAACCTGCTGAGCCGACGGCTGCTGCTGTTGCTGCTGCGGCGCGGCGGGCTGTTGAGCCTGGGCCGTGCTGATGTCCTGCCATATTTTTTCTATTTCAACCGAGGCTGTTCCTATAACCTCGGCGGTTTCAGTCTTAATCACGCGGGCGTTGAGTTCCACCATGCCGTTTTCCACATCCAGCAGAGTTCCCGCCACTATGGCATCAACTCCGAGCACTTTGCCGAGTTGCCTGGTCGTCTCCGCGTCCACGACCCCCGTGGTTTCAAGATGGAGTTCCTGAAGAACATTTTCAAGAAGCTGGCGTTCAATAACCTGAAACTTTTTAAGCTTGACGATACGCGTCGTCAGGCGCTCAACGACTATCGCGCCGCCGTCGGATTTCCTTTTATCAACATAGCTAAACGGAATTATGGCGACCTTGGGGTTTTTTAAAAGCTGGGCGGACTGGGAAAGTTCCGAGGCAAGCCTGTCGTAGGAGTCGGCAAAAGAAATACCGGCCGCGAAGGTTACACCCACAAAAATTAATGCGATAATTCTAAAAAGTTTCATTTGTACCTCATTATACGGGATTAGCATCAGATTAATTATAACAATTTTGGACGGGAAGTTCCAAACGCGCGGCAAAAAAAGAATCGCCTCCCGGAAGGCGCGCCTCCGGAAAGCGATTCATTCGCGTTTACGCGATGCAAATTGGGGCCTTAGCGGCTTATATTCTGCAAAATCAGGGTCGCGGCCTTTTTGCCGGACAGAATCATGCCGCCGAAAATCGCGCCCATGCGGGGCGAACCGTAAACCCCGTTTGAGGCCATGCCGCAGACATAAAGCCCGGGATAAACTTCTTTTGTATTATCCATTATTACACCCTCGCCAACCTCGGCCCACATGGATTTTTCACCCAGCACGCCGCCGGTTTTTGTGTTAAGAACCGGGCCCGACTTGCGCTCAACTATTTTGCAGACCTCGGTATCGTGGCCGGTCGCGTCAACCACGGCTTTGGCGCGCACGCAAAGCGGGTCCACATGGAGCTTGGACCAGCCGACCGAGCTCCAGTTAAGCACAACACCTGAAACTTTGTTTTCCCTTATCATAACATCCTCAACGCTCATAAGGTTAAATATCTTAACGCCCGCCTTAATGGCTTTTGAAGTTATGGTCGCTATGGCCTCAACCGAGTCGGCTATATACATGCCGTCCTTATAGCTTTCTATATCAACGCCAATCTCTCCCTGGAGTATCGGCCTGGCTTCATCTTGTATTACTATGCGATTAAACATCATTCCTCCGCCGGGCATTCCACCCCCGACTTTAAGGTGCCTCTCGTACACCGCTACTTTTTTGCCTGCCCGGGCCAGGTAATACGCGCAGACAAGACCGGCGGGCCCGGCTCCGGCTATGGCAACATCCACATCCATGTAATCCATAAACACCTTCATGAAACTTTCCGTAATCGCTCTTGAAATGACGACTTCGTCTAACATAAATATACTCTCCTTTTTGCGGGGTTTTTCCCAGGTTATCCTGCTGAAATATGGCGTTTGAACACTGCAAATAAAAAAACCTCATACCTGAGCGGTACGAGGAGTTCTGAAAGCTGGGCCGACGGCCCCAAAAATCATTTATCACCTCCCTACGCTGGTATTAACCAGATCAGGTTCTTAAGGTAATCCGCTTAAAGTGCGGAACTCTCAGGCCGTTTTACGGCCTCCCTCGTGAACTATTAAGTTTTCAATGCGGTAATTTTACTATAACCTGTAATTTCTGTCAACTCACCAGATAAGAGCCATAACCTTATTACACCCCCGGGGTGTAATTCGGGATCATATTTGCCGCGTTTGTCATTGCGAACTCCCGAAGGGAGAGAAGCAATCTCGTCTTTCCGACGAAACAGCGAGATTGCCTCGGCCTGCGGCCTCGCAAAGACACCTTTTTCAACTTACTCAATTTTTTTCGCGTTTCGTATGTCTCTGACAAGCTGGCGCACAATGGATTCAGCCAGATAATCAAAAGCCGTCTGCTGTGTCATGCCGTCGTAAGTGTCGGAACCGGCCCAGAGAAGCTCGCCTGTCTCAACATCTATCATTCTGCAGGTTATGCCCGCCTGCGCCGCTACAAAACGCGGGTAACCGTTCTCAAAAAGATTCATTTCGGGGGTATCTTTGGTAATGGAACCTGCTACAAGAGCGTCAACTCCCGAGAGTTTTAACTGCTTTATCTGTTCGGGGTTCATCAGCCCTGATTTTGAGAGGTTATATTCTTTCATTATAGCGTCAAGCTCGTTTCTTTCCACGACATTATAACCCGCTCCGAGGAGGTGTTTCATGAATATCTCGGAAACCATCTGGCCCGAGTTGGAATATATATCGCCGCTGAAGGGAAGCACGGCAACGCGTTTTACTTTGCTGAAATCGTAACCCTGCTTGAGAACCAGCGTCTGCGTGGCGCAGGAAGAGAAAAATACGGCGAAGGCCAGCGCGAAGAGGAGGCTTAATTTATTTATTCTCATACTCAAGCTCCTCCTTTAATATATGTATGTGTTTTTGAGCGCGCTGAATGCTTTCTTCCCTTGATATTCCTAAATGCCTGTGCGACCGGCTTATTTCCGATTTCTCGCTTGCCTCCAGATAAGACTCCCACTGGGCAAGCGCCTTTCTTTTTAAATCCCCGGAAGCGCCGGCAGAGAGCCCGGACTCCAGCGCCTTAGACTCATAAATCAAGCCCATGAAATAATATGCCATGGGCGTATCTTTTTTTATTTCCACGCTTTTTGAGAACTCCGACAGGGCGTTCTCGTGCTGATTGCCCTTAAAATAAACCAGCCCCAGGCTTAAATGAGCCTCAAGGCTTTCCTGTTCGGGCATACCCGCGATAATTTTCTTTATCGCCTCAACAGCCTCGTTCTGTTTTCCCTCACGGGCGAGGTTTACCGCTTCGGCAAGCGTCATGCCGCCGCTCTTCCGCTCGTCGGCTCCGAGATAAATCCAGGCTCCCAAAACCAACGCAACCAGAAGCAATGATCCGGCTGTAGTTTTTACTGTATTGTTTGCCATCGCCCGCCTCCCGTTCAAAAATTAGACAAAGCAGACCGCTTTATAGTTTCAATTGTAGCAAAATATTTGTGGTTTTAGACGAGGTAAAGCGTCAAGCGTTTTCGGATTTGAATTTATCAAGGCCGATTTCGCGGATGCGGCAAAGTGAACCGACTCTGTTGGATTTTGTGAAAAGTGAAATTATTTTAGAAATCATGTTATTTAATTTTCTGCATTCTTTAAGGTCGGAAAAATCCTTGCAGTCTGCGCAGGTAAGTATATTCTTCTCAATCGCGCACTTTTTTACCGGACAGCCTTTAAACATCGGCTTATCGCTATGGCATCCCTGACATTTCTTTTTAAGATACGCCCCGCATTTGGAACAAATCAGCCCGCACCTTGCCACAACTATTTCGGTATTCATTTCTGCTCCTTAATCCGCGGTTTCCGGCTTGACAGGTTCCGCGGCCGGCTTCCCGGCTCGGGCGGTTTTCTTGTTTTTTAAGTATTTTGACGCGCCGGTGCCAAAATATATAATAACCACCTCGCCGACAGTTATCAGCAGGTTTTCGGAGACAGCGGTTATATGCGCGGTAATTACCAGCAGAACCGCGGCGCCCAAAAGAAGCGTCCAGAGCCCTATGATAATCTCCCCGCGCGATATTTTCTTTATTGTTTTTGACCCAAGAACGGTACTGTCCGGATCGGACTGCCAGCGGGAAAACTCCTTTTGTCCCGCGTAAGCCGAAAGCAGGGCCAGATAAATGTTGCCCAGGAATAAGGACGATTTGAGCGGAAACTTATCAAGAACAAAACCGGAAACCTGCCCCGCTATTTCAAGCGAAATGCCGATAAAATGCGCCGCGCCGAACGCCAGCGCGAGCCAGAACAAAATTTCGGATCTTTTGTGCTTAGAATTTTCTGCCATTATGCCCCCGGTAAAATGTTATTACCATAAATAATGGTAGTGTTACCATAATTTATGGTACAAATCAAGAGCGAACCAGCGCAACAGACTAATATATTCGCCCGTTCCGATGCGGGAAAGGAACAGGCGAATTAAAAAGAGGTTTGTTGCGCCATGCCGCTGGCTATTTCTTTAGCGCCTTTCTGGACCGGGCTTTTGCCCGCCTGGCGCGTTTAGCTTTTTCCGACATCAAATATTTGTCCAGCTCTTCCGGAGTTTTAAGCATAACATCATGATAATCGCCATGGCGTTCACAATCGGGAGCTTTATGCGCCCTGCAGCGGCGAGAACGCTTATTATAAATATCGCACAGATTCTGTTTGTTAAGGTAAATGCATCTGCCTTTAACCAGTATATGCCACCGGTGGTTAGTTATAAAGATATTTATGGTATCGTAATGCAAATACCATCTCAATTCGTCTATTTCCGTCGCATTTGTTGGCCTGGTTATAACCATGGCAAGATCGTGACAGCAATATGACGGGCACCCGCTGCACCCAGACTCACCCTTTGGAATTATTATACTCTTGTTTTTCACTTTAACTCCTTAACTTCGGCTTCAAATTCCATTGTGTTGCATTGTAGTTCAGTTAGTTCCAATAAGTTAGTTAAGTTAGTGAAGCCTGACACCATTGCTACAAATAGAAGCGCCTCCATTGTTTTGCACCTATTGACTATTTATTCTTATTATTTCTGATAATAGCAAATCAATATCATTTGAAAAATTTATTTGTATTCTATTAGGCAAACTTTCCTTCGTTCTAATCTGTCCATGCAGATAACTGTCTGCAATTTTACGACATGACTCTTGCAACCTTACCATCGATTCCTTAAAGCTCCTTCCACCATTATAGTTATTTGCAAATTCAAGGAAATTTTTATTGCCAAATAATGGAGGCACGTGATCTAATATTGCTCTTACTAACATAATAACTGAAATATAATTATTACGACTAGAAGCATCATCTAACTCGTAAAGCATTTGAACTAATCTAGTCAAATCGTAATGGCATTTAATATTTTTTAATTCGACAATTCTTTTTTTATCTACATATGTACCAATAAGGGTTTCCTCTGTCTTGGGAATTTCCAAAACATTTATGATATTTCGTACTCTGTCTTTTCCTGGACCTTTGATGATCCAACCCTTAGGCAGGTGGATCGCTTTGTCTCGTGATTTTGTAAGGGCATCGGGAATATTCCACTTGTATATTTTAACAAGCCCTGCGTTTCGCCCAATGTTCCTTATCTCGCCAATCTGCTTTGGTTTTGTATGCTCAACAGCTAAAATAAGAAGTAATTTATCTAATTGAGATAGAGAACTCTTATGAACATAGTCACTTAATTTTTCCATCGGAATCATAATTTACTCCAAAATATATTGTTTTTAATCTTATTATTCAGCCTTCCCGAACATCTTTTTATAAGCATTTAAACCCTCTATTGTAACTTTGTACTTTTTCTGTGCTTGTTTAGTACTGCCATCTTTACGTGTTTGTATCATAAGTTTTGGAGTTCTATTCATTAATCCTGATATTGCATTTGTAATATTCCCTACCCCATGTCCAAGATGTACCAACTCTTTATTGATTTCACGCCCTGTTAACTCATCTTTACTATCCCTATTTTGAATATAAGTGGCAACCACAAGCACTTTGTCCGAGTCACTATTTGGATTTGTTGCTGCAAATACCTCCGCAAGGGTATTATTGTTAATATTGTCTTCAATAATATTTTCTTTCGGTTTTTGCCCCTTATTTAAAATAGCCGAGGCCTTAGGCAAATTAAGTTTTCCAGTCACCCAATTAACAACTCTTTCTTGAGCCTCGGGCTCAAGTTCCTTTAAAGCCTTCAAAATGTCGTTCATGGCATTCAACTCTGGTTCAAATTGCATAACACATTCTCCTTTAATTCATTTAGTGTATCATTATAGTTATAAATGATACATTTATCATATTATAAATGTATCGTTTTGTCAACATTTATTTTTACTTTAGTAACTTTATTTTTTGTATTTTAATTCACCGCCTAGTTGGAAGGTTTGGCAACTAAAATGGACATAGCAAATCTAATAAATGTTTTAATGATTAGTGCATCTTCATGCCAAAGCGTTCAGGAATTTGCTTTGAGCGACTTTAATGCGGTATGAGGGAGTGCGCTTGTAAATGGTGTCAGGCTTCACTAACTTAACAAACTATTAGAACAGTTTTTTTGTTTATTGTAACATGCAATATGCAGAATTTATTAACTTAATTATAATTATTTTCCCCGCTTACCCGCCCATTGAGATAGGTGTGCGCTTACATTGTGGGTTCTTTGCGTTTACTCTGCGTACTTTTCTATTATTTCACCTATTTTGTATGTATATCCGGTTATTCCGACAAATGCTCCTATTAGCAAAGCAACTTCAAATACTCCAAATGATAAACCAGTAATCATTAGTCTTCTTGCCAATATTCTAACACAACAAAATCCCGCGAAAGCTCCGAGCAATTCTGATACTATTGCGACAAAGACATGTGGACAAATATTAACTTCATGTTCTTTTTTCTCTTCATATTCACAAAATCCGCCATACGCTGCCCATATCGCGCTTACACCGCATGCAAATACCCAGAAACCATTTGACAATACAAGCTGTGACATGATACCCCCTTATAGATATGTGTTTTCCCCGCTCCCCGCCGATTGAGATAGGTGTGCAACTAAGCGGATTATAACAATATTAAAGGGGACGGTTCTATTTATTTTTAACTTTGGATGGTCTTCCTTTCCTGACCCCAATATTCCTTACACCAAACTTTTCTTCCTGATCTTTTACAAACGATTCGCTACCTATGAAACGGCTATTTAAATTTATATTCTCACAAGTCAATTCTTTGTATTTTTCAGCTCGTTCATTTTGCGTCTTTCCCAAGCTCTCGTATACCGGATCAAAAGCAATTAGTTTATCTTCTCCCATTCCGGAATATACATTATAGCTGTGCCACCGGTATTCATCGGGCCTCGAAACAATCCTTGCACGCACAGGGTTAAGTTCAATATATTTTCCACATGATAGAAGATAGCTGTCTTTTTCGATCAATAAACTTTTATATCTATCTTGCCAAAAATGCCCGAAGTATTTATATTTCTTTCTGAAGTGATGCATGTAAGATAAATTAATCTGCTTCATCATTTTCGGAAGATTGGTTTTCCGAGAGGTCTCAATAATAAGGTGGACATGATTGCTCATAAGGCAATAGTGGTACAATTTGAAACCATGTTCTTCCTTATAAAGCCCTAACAACCAAAGATACTTTTTATAATCAGCATCATCTTTAAATACTTTCTGCCTGTTATTCCCGCGAGTTATAATGTGAAGCACTCCGATTTCAGGCAATATCCTTGCGCCACGCGGCATATCCCCCCCATAATTTTAATTAAATAGAACCGTCCCCACTTATGTTCGCCTAAAGATATGTATTTCCCCCGCTACCCCGCCCATTGAGATAGGTGTGCAACTAAGCGGATTATAACAAGGTTAAAAAGCGTTGTCAACGAGGTGCGAAACAAATGAATTGAGCAGGGGTAAGCGGTAAGGGATAAGGGGCACCTCTACGACAAAGAAACATATTGCGAGTGTTAACTTGGAGATTGCTTCGCTCAACTCGCAATGACGGCAAAAACAAACATGGACCCGGCAACTGCGAGATCCTTCGTCTGTTGCAGCCGACTCAGGATGACGGCAAGGGCAATGTCAGCCGAGCAAGCTCGGCGGCTACAAAAGATGAAAGGATGACGGCACAGAAACGACACGCCTCTGGATTCCTGCTTCTGCAGGAATGACGGCGGGGGCATATTGCGTTTTTTTGTGTTTCATTGCGAGGGGGTAAAGCGTTTTTCACCCCCTTTCGGACTGTTTATGCGCCGATTATTTTTTGGGAATTAAGCGAGGACTGTTTGAGCCCGTCCTGGCGAAGCCGACGGGCGAGTTCCACAGCTTCCAAAAAATATGAGGCAAATAGTCCGCGGGGTGTGTTTCTTTATAACTTTCTTTGCACATCCAAAGAAAGTTAAAACGGGGTGCTGGGGCAAAGCCCCGCGAACAACGCCGTCCGGCAGGAAAACAGATTCCGAGCGTTTGCGCTAATGGATTCCGGACAGAACAATTCCGGAATGACGGCAACTGCAAGATCCTTCGCTGCGCTCAGGATGACGGCACAGAGGCGACAGGATGGTCTGTTTTGCCAGATGCGGAAAAGAAAAGGCCCCCTGGTTTCCACAATCCCAAGGGGCCATTCTTTATATTCTGGATTCCCGACTACTACCTCGGGAATGACGGCAAGTTCAACATCAGCCGAGCAAGCTCGGCAGCTACAAAGACAACATCTGTTCTTATTTCTTTTTTGCTTTTTTGCCTGCGCCGTATTTAAGCGCCGCCTGAGCCGCCGCAAGGCGAGCTATGGGCACGCGGAACGGCGAGCAGGAGACATAGTTCATGCCGATGTTGTGGCAGAACTCCACCGAAGCCGGATCGCCGCCGTGTTCGCCGCAGATTCCGATCTTAAGGTCCTTTTTCGTCTTTCTGCCGCGCTCAATTCCATACTGCATCAGCTGGCCGACGCCGTCAAAATCAACGGTCTGGAACGGGTCGTAGGGCAATATCTTTCTTTCAAGATATGAAGGAAGGAAACCGCCTATATCGTCTCTTGAGAAACCGAAGGTCATCTGCGTAAGGTCGTTGGTGCCGAACGAGAAGAACTGAGCGGTTTCCGCCATTTTATCGGCAAGCAGAGCCGCGCGCGGAATTTCTATCATGGTGCCGTAGGACATCGGTATCTTGACGCCAAGCGACTTCTGGACATCCGCGAGGATGGCATCAACCAATACTTTCTGGTCGTTGAGTTCGTTTACCGAGCAGGTGACCGGTATCATTATTTCGGGAACCGCTTTTTTGCCCGATTTAATGAGCTCGCCGGCCGCTTCCAGTATCGCGCGCACCTGCATCTCGGTTACTTCGGGATAGGTGACGCCGAGGCGGACGCCGCGATGGCCAAGCATCGGATTGTTTTCCTTAAGCGCTTCTCCGCGCCTTTTCGCGTCTTCAACGCTTATGCCGAGTTCTTTTGCCATGTCGGCTACTTTGTCGGCCGAGTGCGGCACGAACTCGTGAAGCGGGGGATCTATAAGCCTGATGGTAAGCGGGAAGCCGTTAAGAACTTCCATGGTCGCCTTGACATCCGACTTGACGAATACTGACAACTCTTTGAGGGCGGCTTTGCGCTCTTCAAGAGTTTTTGACATTATCATTTTACGCAGCAGGAACAGCGGCTTGTCCGATCCTTCGCCGTAGAACATATGTTCTATGCGGAAAAGGCCGATGCCTTCGGCGCCGAAATCTATTGCTTTCTGCGTATCTTTGGGAGTGTCGGCGTTGGTGCGGACCTTTAAGGTGCGCGTTTTGTCAACGAGCTTCATAAGCTCGGTGTATGATGTATTGTGCTCCAGGTTCGGGTCCATAAGTTCAAGCTTACCGGCATAAACGGTACCTTTGGTTCCGTTCAGCGTTATCCAGTCGCCTTCTTTTACGGTTACGCCCGACTTTGTCGTGAAGCTCTTTTCGTCGTCGGCTATTTCAAGCCCTTCGCATCCGACTATGCAGCATTTTCCCCAGCCGCGCGCTACAAGCGCCGCGTGCGAGGTCATGCCGCCCTTGGAGGTAAGTATAGCCTGGGATTTATGCATTCCGTCAACATCTTCAGGGGATGTTTCTTCGCGGACAAGAATAACTTTCTCGCCTCTTTCTCCCCATTGTACCGCTTCGTGCGATGTAAAGACCACTCTGCCTACCGCTCCGCCGGGGCCCGCGGGAAGCCCTTTGGCTATGACTTTGCTTGTGGCTTCAAATTTCGGCTCTATCATCGGGAGCAGAAGCTCAACGAGCTGCTGCGGGTTAACGCGCATAATGGCTGTTTTCGCGTCAATAAATTTTTCCTTGTACATGTCGGCCGCTATTTTCACTGCCGCGGTGCCGTTGCGTTTGCCGATACGGCACTGAAGCATGAATAGTTTGCCTTTCTCTATGGTGAACTCTATGTCCTGCATGTCCTTGTAGTGGTTCTCAAGGCGTTTCTGGATATCATTGAGTTCCTTGTAAACCTGCGGCATTGTTTTTTCAAGCGTGGGAAGGTTTCTTGAGTGGTCGTTCTTTGACTGCTCGTTGATAGGAGACGGCGTGCGGATGCCGGCAACCACATCTTCGCCCTGCGCGTTGACAAGGTATTCGCCGTAGAAGTACTTCTCGCCGTTGCCGGGGTTCCTTGTGAAAGCGACTCCGGTCGCGCAATCGTTGCCCATATTGCCGAACACCATGGCCTGCACATTCACCGCGGTTCCCCATTCGTCGGGAATTCTTTCAATGCGGCGGTACTCTATGGCGCGTTTGCCGTTCCAGGACATAAACACGGCTCCGATGCCGCCCCAGAGCTGATCTTCGGGTTTCTCGGGGAATGGCTGGCCCATTTCGGTTTTGACCATTTCCTTAAATACCGCTACAAGGCCTTTGAGGTCTTCCGCGGTAAGCTCTGTGTCGCTCTTTACGCCTTTTTTATTTTTAAGTTCTACGAGTTTTTCGTCCATCAGTTTACGGATGCCCTTGCCGCGCGCCGGAGCTCTGCCTTCGGCTTTTTCCATAACGACATCGGCATACATCATTATAAGCCTGCGGTAAGCGTCGTAAGCAAAACGCTCGCTGCCGGTTTTTTCAATAAGCCCTTTTATGGTGTCGTCGTTAAGACCGACATTAAGCACCGTGTCCATCATTCCCGGCATGGATTTGCGGGCGCCCGAACGAACGGACATAAGAAGCGGATCTTTTACATCGCCGAACTTTTTGCCCATAATGGCTTCTATTTTCTTCATAGCCGCGTTAACTTCGGCTTTGAGGGTTGCGGGATATCTCCGTTTGTTCGCGTAATAATGGGTGCAAACCTCAGTCGTGATCGTGAAACCCGGTGGAACCGGAAGCTTCAACGCTTTGTGGCCGGCCATCTCCGCTAAGTTGGCGCCTTTGCCGCCCAGCAGGTTCTTCATTGATTCGTTTCCGTCGGCTTTTCCGCCGCCGAAAAAGTACACATTCTTCTTTGCCATTGTCTTTTTCTCCTTTTCTATTTTTTACAGCTTTTTTTCCGCTTTATGCGTCAACAAAACACACCCGCGAAGGAACCGCGTTTCTTTTTTCAGCCCCGGCCTCAACTACCCGGACTTCAGGCTCCCTGAGGCGAAACTTTGATAAGAAACACAACCCTTCGGTTTTTAGCCCTGTTCGCGTCGGCGTCATTTGCAGCGATGGGTTTAAACTCGCCGTAGCCTATGGCCGCGGCTTTGTCAGGAGGGAATTTATGGATATCAACCAGATACCGCACCACCGTAGTGGCGCGGGCCGTGGAAAGTTCCCAGTTTGAAGCGTACCTGCTTGTAGCTATCGGCACATTGTCCGTATGCCCTTCTATCACCAGAAGATTGCTTTTTACATCCACTCCCTGGCGCAGGGGCGGGACTATTTTATCAATATATTCTTTCATTGTCGGCGTCAGTTCGGCGCTGCCCGAAAGAAATAAGGAAACGCTTTCTTTTTCCTCAAAAGTTATCTGCAGGCCCTCTTTGGTCATCTTGACCTGGCCCGCGATCTGCTCTTCTTTCATCGCTTCTTTGACTTCCTGGCTGACTTTCTGCAAAGTGCCGGACATCGCCGCTGAAAGCGCGTAGATCATAAGAAAGAAGCAGGCCAGTTCCGTCATTAAGTCGGCATAGTTGATAAGCCAGGGCGGCGCCGCGTGTCCCACCTGGGAAACGCGCGGGTCACTCTCGGAAATATATCCTCTTGGCGGCCTGAAAGATGAAGCCATTATTTCTCCGTATCAAACAACTTCCGCTTATGTTCTGGGTCCGGCTTTCGCGGCGGGCCCCGCGGTTTTTATGGCGAGCCTCTGAGCCGGCTCTATGTACGCTTTCAAATTTGATTCCATTATCGTTGGGCTGACGCCGGACTGCAGGAGCAGCACGCCGCGGATAATAATTTCCTTTACCAGAAGCTCTTCTTCCGAGCGGCGGCGCAGTTTACCCGCCATGGGGTAAAACAGAAGGTATCCCGCCGAGAGGCCGTAAAACGCGGCCGCGAGAGCAAGCGCCATTCTCTTGGGGATCATCGCCACATCATCAACGCCCTTAAGAAGCAGTATCATTCCGAGCACCGTGCCGATAATACCGAAGGCGGGCGCGTAAGTTCCGAGCGAGTTGAATATTTCCTGGCCTACTTTGTGCCGTTCGCGGATAAAGCCTATCTCGGTCTCCAACATGTTTCTGATAAACTCGGAGTCAAAGCCGTCAATAACCAGCTGGACGCCTCGTTTCATAAAGTCGTTTCTGACATTTCTTACATTATTTTCAAGCGCGAGCAGGCCTTCTGTCCTGGACTTTTTCGTGAACTCCACGAAAGTGCTGACTATCTCGGTGGTATCTTCGCCCTGGGTAAGCATTACCTTTTTTATAACCTTGCCCAGCCCTAAAACCTGGCTCATGGGATAGTTGACCAGCAGAGCGCAAAAAGTGCCTCCGATAACAATCATGAAAGCTTCCAGATTGATAAAGGGCGCGAACCCGCCGAGCCCCTCCTGAACGAAAATTGAGACAAATACAAATCCGAGGAAGACTATTATGCCCGAGATTGTTGCTAAATCCATTGAAAATCTCCCTTAAATGCGGCTCTTAAGCGCCCAAACAGTATGCTTAAACGCTTTTATTTTCCAGGTATATTTTTCTTTTGTAACTGATTATTAAATCCGCGACCTGAGCGGTGCCTTCCTTGACTATTATTCTCTCGCCCGTGGTCATATGAATTATGGTATGAGGCTGGGCCTCCATATTACCCATAAGATCCGGGTTAATATAGATTTCCTGGCCGTTTAATTTAGTTAGTTTTATCATTATTTGGTATTTCTTCAGGCTGGTTTTGTCCAGGCTTCAGGGCTAATTCTAACTCAATTATTGACGATTGTCAAGAGGGATTTCGCCTGAAAATACCTAATCCTCCGGTAAGGTGGCGTGGTCGTTCTGGGTTTTTGTGGATTGTAGACAAACATTTAGGTTATAAGTTTTAGTTGTAAGTGAACGGCGGACTTCTTTGTGTCGTCACACCCCTTCCGGGCCGGTTATGAGCAAAAGTTTTTTTGGAGGTCTTCAGTCTTGCCTGTTTGACCTGCCGACAAGGCAGGGAGTTTGCAAGACTGCCTAAAATACTTTTGCGAATGGCTCGCGGGGGCGCGTTTCTTTATTAACTTTCTTTGAGCGCTCAAAGAAAGTTAAAATCAGGTGTTGGAATATCCGACTCACCGGCAGTTAAGCCGCTTCTCGGTATATCAATATATAATCACTGCTTTAAAATCAGTTACTTTGGTGTCTTCTGACTAAACAATTCTGCAATGACGACCCGTGGCGAACGAAGAACTTCGTCGTTGAATGAAAAACGAGACCCTTCACTTCGTTCAGGGTGACTTTAGCTGTCTGGTCAAATCTTCACCGTCAGGACTTGGTCGCTATCTGAGGATTTGGGGAAATATATGCTATTGTCCGGATAAGCAATATTTGTTAGAATAAAACTCAGCAGGGACTATATATATGTTAAGCATAAACGCCAGGGATATCCATAAAACATACCGCTCCGGATTCATGGGGCGCAAAAAAAATCACGCGCTCAAGGGCGTGGAGCTCTCCGTAAATAAAGGCGAGATTTTCGGCCTGCTCGGAACCAACGGGGCCGGCAAAACCACGCTTTTGAATATTTTTTCGGGCCAGCTCGCCGCCGACTCGGGTTTCGTGGAGGTCCTGGGGCACGACATCTCAAAAAAGATGCCGGTAAGCCTTAAAGAAGAATTAAACATGTGCTCGGGCATACCCAACTTCCCGTGGAGCCTTACCGTAGAGGAAAACCTGAAATTCTACTCGCTCCTTTACGGCATCTGCGACAAAGACTGCGGCGATATCATTCAAAACTGCATCAAGATGTTTTCTCTGGAAAAATACCGCTCCGTCCGCTACGACCAGCTCTCCTCGGGAAACAAGCAGAAGCTCGCTCTGGCAAAATCCATGATAAACAACCCCAAACTGCTGTTTTTAGACGAGCCCACCATAGGCCTGGACCCGGATATAGCCAAGAAAATCCGCGAACTTATAAGAAAAATTCACGGCGAGAGGGACATTACCATAATACTCACTACCCATTACATGAAAGAAGCCGAGGAGCTCTGCGGCAGGATAGCCTTCATAAAAGACGGGATTATTAAAGCCGTCGGCACCAGAAGCGAGATTGTAGCTCTTACGGAAGGCCATAACCTTGAGGAGGCGTTCATTGAGCTTGCTGAATAAAACTTATGCCTTTTCCTACAGAAACTATATTTTCGCCAAAAGAAATTTCTTCGCGTTCATGGAAATTCTTTTCTGGCCAATTGTGAGCCTCCTGTCCATCGGCATCATGGGCTCTTTCCTCAAATTAGACGGCGACGCGCTCGCCTTTATTCTGACGGGCGCGATAACAGCCGGCGTGGTGCAGGTGGCCCAGCTGGATGTTTCCTACAGCCTGCTCTACGACATCTGGTCTAAAAGCATAAAGCACACTTTTATGGCGCCGGTCAGCCAGTTTGACTACATTATCGGCTCGTGGATAATAGGCGTTCTGCGCGGCGCGATAGTTTTTGCCATGCTCGGGGTTTTCGCCATGTGGGCCTTTCATTTCAGGCTTGCCGGCGCCGTTCCGACACTGATTTTTGCCTGCGGGATTTTTTTAAGCGCGCTGGTGATAGGAATGCTGGTCTGCCTGCTTATCATGCTTTACGGCCAGAGGGTTGAAGTGACGGCCTGGTCTCTTTCCACCCTGTTAATGCTTGTCAGCGGCATATACTATCCCGTGAGTTTTCTGCCCAAACCTTTCGCGCTGCTGGCCGCGGCTATCCCGCTGACTCATTTTCTGGAATATTACAGGTCCTTTTACGGCTATACGCCGGTTTTTTCAAACTCGCTTTTAACCGGTTTTACGCTCAGCGCGGCCTATGTGTTTTTGCTCTTCTGGCTCCTGGGCTTTGCCTTTGAAAAAGCCAGGAAAAGCGGCATGATACTGCGGCTATCGGAGTAAAATTATGGCGATACCAGATTACCCGGCTGTTCGCGCCCCGTCAATTGAAGACCTCGCCGAGATTGAAACAGCGGCCCGGCAGACGGCTTACGGCCTCTCCGAATTTTCAACGGGATTTATTTTCGGGTACCTGGAAAGCCTGGAGCTTGAGGCGTCCAAAATAAACGGCAACATCTGTATTTTCGGGCGCTACCTGAAAAAACATTTTTTTCTGCCGCCCCTCGGCTCAAATAAAATAAACGAAACTGTTAATACCTGCTTTAAACACCTCAAAGAAAAATACGGCGGCGGGCGTTTTGTCGCCGCGCCAAAAGAGTTTCTGCGCCGCTTCCAGGACAACCCGCGCTACGAAATTGAAAGCGACCGGAATAATTTTGATTATACCTACCTGACGAAAGACCTTATTGACCTGCCGGGCTCAAAGTACCAGGCGAAACGAAACCTTGTCGCGCAGTTTAAGAGAAATTACGATTACAGGCTCGTTGAAATGGATAAGCGCGTGCTCTTCGCCTGCATGCAGCTGCAGGAGAAATGGTGCAACATTAAATCCTGCCTGATGGATGAATCCATGTCCATGGAAAGCAGGTTTGTATTCAAGATTTTGAGCAATTACCACAAGCTTAAACTCCTGGGCGCCGCCATAATTATCAACGACGAGGTGGAGGCGTTTGCCGTCGGGGAAGCTTTAGACGACAGCACCGCCGTGATACACATTGAGAAGGCCAACACTCACTTCCGCGGTATTTACCAGGCTATAAACAATTTTTTCTGTTCGGAGAAGCTGAAAAGTTTTAAATTTGTGAACAGAGAGCAGGACATGGGCGACGACGGCCTGAGAAAAGCCAAGATGTCCTATTATCCCCACCATTTCGCCGAGAAATATATAATATCACAGAAGTAGCAGGGGTAAGGGGTAGGTGGTATGTGGTAGGTGGTAAGGGGTAAGTAAAAACGCGGGCCGATCAGCCTGAGAAAAAAGCCCCTCACTTACCGCATATCCCTTACCCCTTACCACTGATATTAATCCTGTTCAGGGCAGATGTTTGAATAAGCGCAGTACTGGCAGGCCATATAGGCGGGCTTTGCGGTGAAGTTCCGCGAGGAAATCCCTTCGGCTACTTTGATTATCTCGGCTTTAAGCTTTACTATGGCTTCCAAATCGGGTTTAATTCTTGATATCAGGCCCGGCTCAAGAAAATGCAGTTCCAGGTAGTCGGGCAGGGAACCGTATTTCGCCTCGTGGCCCATGGCATAGATTAACAGCTGCTTGGTTTTTTTAATTTCCGCGTCGGCGTCTTCCTGGTCTTTTATCCTGCCGGTGGTCTTAAAATCCACTATAACCCTTTCTTTTCCTCTCTCGTCAAGGCGGTCCCAGCGGCCCTTCACGCGGACTTTGTCGTTTAATAAAAATTTAAAATCCTCTTCTACCGATACCGGCACTATGCCCGATTTTTCCTCGGAACGGAAATATTTAATAAGCACTTCGCGGCCGGCGCGGAACCTTTCGTCTTCGTGCTCGCGGCTTAAAAAGCCTGCGGGAGACCACGCGGCCTCATAGGCCCTGACCAGGTCCTGCTCGGTAAAATCGCGCGAATTTTTCTTTGCCATATAGTATTCCCGCAAAACCTTGTGAACGGCGTCGCCGAAGACAATGGCGTGGTGGCGCAGGAGCGGGACTTTAAGTATATGCACATATTTGTATTTCTGCGGGCAGGTAATATAGTCGTCAATGGCGTAGGGAGAGAGGTTTAATATTCCCCGGTCGCCCGGAAGCACGAGATTGGCGTCGGCCGCGACGAAGGGCGGAGCAAAGCGTTCAATGGTCTCTTTAATGCCGGCTTTAAAAACCGCGGCGTCGGCCTGAGGCCTGTCAACGGCTTCCAGAACAAAACGGGATATTTTTCTGGCCTTCTTTCCGCCGTAATCCCTGCCGCTTGTAAGGTAAAGCTCGTCCTTGGCCCTGGTCATTCCCACATAGAAAAGCCTTCTCTCTTCCTGAATGTGGAATTCGCCTTCCGGCAGGATGTCTTTGATAAGCCCCTCGGGAAGTTCAATCTTTGAGCCTTTATCGGGCAGGGGAAATTTTTGTTCCACCAGCGTTACCATAAACACCACGGGAAACTCAAGCCCCTTGGCCTTATGGATAGTCATAATGTTGACGGCGTCAATGTCAAAATCCGCTTCCGCCACTGAAGGGTCGTCTCCGCAGGAAGCAAGGGTGTCTAAGTGTTCCACAAACCGCTGGACCCTGTCGTAAGGAGCGAAATCCCCGAACCTTGAAATTATTGAGAAAAACTTGGCTATGTTCTGGGCCTGCTCTATTTCTTTTATCTCCGTCGCGTTGTAAAGCCGCTCAAGTATTTTGCTTTTCTTTAAAAAGGTGTAGAGCAGCTCGCCCGTGCGGCAGTTCTGGGCCATGGCATAATATTCAGCGAGGTCCGCCTTAAGTTTTTCAATGTTCGCCAGGCTGTGCTCGGATATATTTTCAAGCTCCTTGAATTTCTCGCGGTTTTCAAGCACGAAATAGAGCGAACGCCTGTAATGGCTCGCGGCATGGTTGAGCAATGCCAGGTCCACCGCGTTAAAAGTGTAAACCGGCGAAGAGGCAAGGTAATGCAGGCTCAGGGAATCCTCGGGGTTTGCCATGACCCTTAAAAATGAGAGAAGAAGCCTTATCTCTTCCCTGTTATAAAGCCCGCTGTTTCCTGAGAAACGCCAGGGTATGCCGAAGAGATTAAATGATTTTATGAACGGAGCGGCCGAACTGTTGAGGCGCACGAGCACGGCAAAATCTTTGTACGCGTATTTTCCGGAGCCGTGTTTTTCTTTTATCATTTTTGCTATCTCGTCGGCCTCGCTTGAAAGCGTATCGTAGTGAAGGTGCTTGACCTCGTGCCCGCCCTGGAGCTGTGATTTGAGCTTCTTGACTATTTTGTTCCTTACCTCAAGGCGGTCGGGATTGTTGTGGTTTATGAGTTTGTAAGACGAGTCCAATATAGGCTGGGTGGAACGGTAGTTGTCGCGCAGAACCACCTGGGCCGCCGCGGGATAAGTCTTTTTAAAGTTTAAAATATTGGACAGGCAGGCTCCGCGAAATTTGTAAATAGACTGATCGTCATCGCCTACGACAGTGATGTTTCCGTGTTTTGAGCAGAGGAGCTTTATCATTTCAAACTGGGAGTAGTTGGTATCCTGAAACTCGTCAATAAGAACATACTTAAACATACCCGTGTATTTTTCCAGCACCGAAGGCTTTTCGCTGAAGAGCTTTAAAGTCTTTACGACCTGGTCTCCGAAATCCAGAAAACCGCCTTTGTCTTTTATTTCCTCGTAGCGTTTGTAGGAAAGAGCCGCCTCAAGCTGTTTCTCGCAGTTCTCCACGGCTTCGGGTTCTCTGGCCGCGGCCAGCGCGGTTTCCGCGAACTTTATGTATTCGTCGGGCCCGATGTTTTCGTCCTTGGCCCTGGAAAAAACCTCTAAAAGCGAAGCGATATACTGGGACGGGTTGCCGAGAGGCCTGTAATGTTTTAAAGGGAACGAAAAAAGATTTTCCTTTATGAGCACCGCGGCTTCCGGCGCGGCAAGCAGCCTGTAATCCGTTGAGAGCCCTATTTCAAGCGCGTTTTCCCTCAGCACCCTGTCGCCGAAAGCGTTGAATGTGGATATCCAGACATCGTTGAACCCGTAAGGGACCAGCATATCCACGCGCTCTTCCATCTCGGAAGCAGCTTTATCCGTAAATGTCAGCGCGAGTATCTCGGAGGGTTTGGCCTTTTTTGAAGATATCAGGTAAGCTATGCGGCGGGTAATAACCGTGGTTTTGCCCGTGCCTGCGCCCGCGACTATCAGCAGAGGGCCGTCGGAAAACTTGACGGCTTTTTTTTGCAGCGGATTTAATCCCGTCAGGATTTCTTTGAGGATTTCGGTTTTCGCGGCGGGTTTCGCAGAGGGATTGTTTTTCATATTTAACCGGCGGAAATATTCGCGGCGGCGCGTCAACCGCGCCGGCTGGCGGAATTTATTTAAAACTGTTTTTATCAGGGTTTATGAAGGAGATTTTATCAAGCGGCTTTCTCGGGGACGCGTCGGGCGTGTCGGCCGGGTAGCCGAGCGTTATAAGGCACTCAACTTTCCATGACGAAGGCAGGCCCAGAACTTTGGAAACGCCTTTGGCGTTAAACCAGCCGATATAGCAGGTGCCAAGCCCCAGCTCCGCGGCTTTCAGAACCAGGTGTTCACAGGCTATTCCAATATCTATAAGATGGTAATGGACCCCCTGAACCTGTTCGGCGATTTTATGAGTAAAGAGTTTAAGCTCACTGCAGACAACTATTACGGCCGGGGCCGATCTTGCCCATTTGTTCGGGACGATAACGCCGAGCCCGTTTTCAATGAGGCTGTCTCTTAAACTTTTCTCGCTGACCGCGACAAAACGCCAGGGCTGTTCGTTGCAGGCCGAAGGAGCGAGCCTTGCCGCTTCAAGCGCCTGTTGTATTTTCTCGGTTTCCACGGGCTTGTCCGAATACTTTCTTATGCTTCGTCTTTCTTTGATTATTTCGTCAAGCGTTTTCATTTTCTTCTGTTGGTTTCCTTTATGGCGCTTTTCTCGTGTTTCCTTAAGTATGATTTCAGCCTTACTCCGGAAAGAAACCCGACATTGTTAAATTTGATACCGTAAAAAATAGTGCCGCCGCGGTCTTTTTTCCACTTAACCTCGCCGCCGAGCTTTATTTTGGGCCCCTCGGGCAGGCTTATCTCAAAATCGTATACGCCGTTTATGCCGAGGTCGGCCTCCGACTCAAGGCGCAGTCCCACTTCGCTGATGTCGCGCATAATATCATGCTGTTTCCCGGCCGGCCTTCTAAGCACCAGGGGGGCGATCATGTCAACGCGCAGAGAATTTCTTCTTTCGCGGTCGCTTCGGGCTATTTTTACCGTATTTTTATTTTTAAAAATGCCCGGGAAAATTATTTTGGGAAATGCCATCGGTAATCCTTTTTAAACAAAAATTAAAACTTGCCCGTCAGCATAAGCACGCCTATCGCTATAAAGAGAACCGCGGCGCCGGAATGAATGATATTCTCGGGCACAAGCTTAACAAGCCCTTCCCCGAAAAGCACTCCTATGGCGGTTACAGCGGCCAGAGCGGCCGCGGCGCCTAAAAATACCTCAAGGGGTTTTTTCGTTGAGCTCACAAGGCTTATCGCGGCGAGCTGTGTCTTGTCGCCCAGTTCGGCGAGAAAGATGAGGCCAAACGCGCTTAACAGCGTTTTTAAATCCATTCTTATTTCTCCTGCTGGCTTATTTTGTACGAGAGCAGTTCCGTATTTCTGTGTTCTTCTCCGCCCGCGGCGGCGACCGAGGTCAATATCCAGCCTACTTCGGGCGCGTAGTAAATATATTTTCTTGAGCCTCTGGCGGCCTGGGACTCTTCGCTTATTTTCAGGCATCCTTCAAAACTGCCCGCTTTTACCGTAACCTGAAGCTTCTCGGCCTCCACCCTGAATACCACCGTGCTGCCGTCCTTATTTGTTTCCCACTGGCGGCCCGTAACCAGGGGGTAAGCCAGTATTACCGACGAATCATTAAAAGAATTAGTCACCGACTCCAGCAGCTCATAGCCGCTTTTCTTAAAATATCTGGTTATCTCCGTGACCTTGCGCGCTCCGGCGAAAATCCGCCTCTGGACCGAGTAAACTCCCGTGGAAACTTCCGCGCAGTTCCATTCCGAACGCATATTCCTGCCGCCCGAAGCCGAATCTCCCTCTATCCAGAAACTTCCGGCTCTAAGCGGATAATAATCCGGCGAGTTTAACAGCCCCTCTTTAGCCAGCCCCGCCCAGGGTTTTGAATTCGGGTATTTTTCCAGAAGCTCTCTGTAGTATCTGTGCGCGTGTGAATATATTTTAAGCCTTTTGCGGTAAATATCGCCTATACTGAGCAACGCCTCCGGTGACTTCTCAAATTCCGGATACTTTTTGCTGACATTCTCGTATTGGATAGCCGCTTCAACGAAATACCCTTTGGCCTCAAGCTTTCTGGCTTTCTCAAACTGGTATTTAGCCCCGCAGCCCGAGAGAAAAAGCGCGGCCGCCGCAACTGCTAACAATGCCTTATTTTGACTTATCATATATTTTCCTTATGGTGATTAATCCCAGCAGAGCGCCGAAGGAATCTATGCCTACATCTTTTACCGAACCGACCCTGTCGGCCACAAAGGACTGGTGAAACTCGTCAGAGCAGGCATAGAGAACCGTAAATACAAAAGCGAAAAAAAACAACTTCCTGCCGGAAACGGCGCCGGCCTTAAACGCCCTGAAAGAAAGAGCGAACAGCACAAAATATTCAAACGCGTGAGCGGCTTTTCTTAAAATTAAATCCCATAATCCCAGCGAAGTTTTCAGGTCGGGTATTGAGGAAAAATAAAATATCAGCCCGCACCAGGCGGCAACCGGCAGCCAGGCCGCGACAAGTTTCTTCAGCATTTATTTTCCTGTTTTTTCGTTTTATGGAAAAAGCGACGCAACATAACCAAAGTCAGCCCCGCCATGATTTGAGTTAATAGATTCTATCTTTTTTAGGCAGTAATTTCAATAAGGAATGGTGTTTCTAATCCACGGATAGAGCCCAGGGGCTGACGGTGAAGATTTCAACGATATGTAAAGTCACCCTGAACGAAGTGAAGGGTCTGGTTTTTTATCCAACGACGAGATTCTTCTCTCCCATCGGGAGATCAGAATGACGACGCTTTTTGCCTGTCTTTACGAGGCCGGCTCTGTCTCATGGCCGAAGTAATCTCGGTTTCAAGGTCAAAACCGGGATTGCCGCGCTTTGCTCGCAACGACGGCAACGACATGACAAGATTGCTTCTCTCCCTTCGGGAGATCGCAATGACAGGACATTTTTTGAAGAGAAAAACCGGGAGGTAATTTTGGATAATGGCGTTTAGGCAATAGCTGTTAATCTTCGTATATGTATTCATGCTCACCGATTTTAACGGTGCAGCCCGGCGTAATGCCTTTTTCTTTAAGTATCTTATCAACGCCGAGCTTCTTTAAAATATTGTCAAAGCGGACAAGCGCCTCGTAGTTCGCGAAATCGGTCATGGCGGCGAGTTTCTCTATCTTCTTTCCGGAAATAATGAAGACATCGTCTATTCTTTCCACCGAGAACTCGGGTTCGTAAACATATTTCTTTACCGCGCCTTCCTTAAACACCGAGATCTCTTCTTTGGAAACTTCTACCGCCTTAAAAGCCGCGATAAGCACTTCCTTAATGCCTTCTCCGCTTACCGCCGAGACGGCAAAGACCTTCTTTCCCTTGAGCTTCTTTTTGAAAGCCAGGAGTTTTTCTTTTGAACCTGTAAGGTCCATTTTATTTACCGCGATAATTGCAGGTTTTTTGGCTAATGCCTTGGAATACTTGGAGAGCTCTTTATTTAGAGCCACATAATTCTGGTAGGCGGTTTTGTTGTCAAAACCAAAAATATCAATAATGTGAATTAGGGTTCTTGTGCGCTGAATATGCCTTAAAAAATCGTCGCCCAGGCCGCGGCCCTCGTGCGCTCCCTCTATAAGCCCGGGAATATCGGCAACCACGAAGTTTTTCTCTCCCATAGTCACGACTCCGAGATTGGGAGAAAGAGTGGTAAAAGGATAGTCTGCTATTTTTGGCCTGGCGGCGCTGGTTCTGGCCAGAAAAGTTGATTTGCCCGCGTTGGGAAAACCGACGAGGCCTATATCGGCTATAAGTTTTAGTTCCAGTTCAAGGATAATGTCTTCGCCGGGCTCCCCCTTTTCAAAAACCCTGGGAGCCGTGTGACGGCTGGTTTTAAAAGCGGCATTGCCGCGGCCTCCGCGGCCGCCTTTGGCAATTAGAATTTTTTCTCCGGGAGTTTTAAGGTCGGCAACAGCTTCACCGTTTTTGTAAACCACGGTGCCGAGCGGCAGTCTGATAACGAGCTCATGCGCGCCCCTGCCGTATTTGTTGGCGCTCTGGCCGGGGTTGCCGTCCTGAGCCCTGTAGTGCGGCCGGTAGGTAAGGTCTAACAGCGTTGACATGTGGGGATCGGCTACGAGATAAACATCCCCGCCCTTGCCGCCGTTGCCGCCGTCGGGCCCGCCAAGAGGGACAAATTTTTCTCTCCGAAATGAAGAACAGCCGGCGCCACCGCGTCCGGCTGTAACATATATCCTTGCTTTATCTATGAACATAATAAATCCAGTGACCGGTCATGAATACCCGGGCTTGGGGCGTGAGCGATACGAAGCTTACGCCTTTGTGGCAGCGGGTACTATGCTGACATGCGACTTATTTCCGGCCTTCCACTGAAATTTTACCGTTCCGGTAACTTTGGCATAAAGAGTGTTGTCCGAGCCCATACCCACATTCCTGCCGGGCATAAACTTGGTTCCTCTCTGCCTTACGATTATGGAGCCGGCGTTGATAACCTGGCTTCCGAAGGCTTTTACGCCTAACCGTTGGCCTGCCGAGTCGCGGCCGTTGCTGGATGATCCCTGCGCTTTTACATGTGCCATTTGATTACTCCTGCTTTCTTAATTAAAATGTCCACGGATTGAAAAAATAACCCGTGAACAATCAATCAGCGGCGTTTACGCTGCTTTTATTTTCTTTATTCTTACTTCCGTCAGATACTGCCTGTGGCCCTGGGTTTTCTTGTATCCTTTTTTGGAACGCTTTTTGAATACAATTATTCTCGGACCGCGCGTCTGGCGCACGACTTCGGCGAGAACGCTCGCGCCCTCTACAACGGGGCGGCCGATCGTGACCTTATCATCGTTTCCAATAAGCAGAACCTTGTCAAGGACAACTTCCTTGCCGGCCTCTGTGGGAAGCTTTTCTATTAAAACTATGTTTCCTTCTTCTACGCGGTATTGTTTACCGCCCGTCTGGACGACTGCGTACATTGACTTGCTCCTTTCTATGTTGTAGAATAATAGCACAAAATCAGGTTAAAAGTCAAGAACCTTTAACCAATAAAAAGTGATGAGGCGCAGGCAGGGCACGGACATGATAACCGGCCCGCGGGCGTTGGCTCATCGCTTTTTTGCAATACGGAGGCGTACTATGTTTCTTTCACAGCGCGTACAGGCAGTAAAACCGTCGGCAACGCTCGCAATTGAAGCAAAGGCTCAAAGCCTCAAAGCCCAGGGAATAGATATTGTCAGTTTCGGCGCAGGTGAACCCGACTTTGACACCCCCGCCAACATTAAAGACGCCGCCATTAAAGCCATAAACTCGGGCTTTACGAAATACTGCCCCGTAACCGGCACTCCGGATTTAAAACAGGCGATTATCAACAAATTCAAAGCCGAGAACTCGCTTGAGTATACCCCGGAAGAAATAATAGTGTCCTGCGGCGCGAAACATTCGCTTTATAATCTCTTTCAGGCGATATTTAACCCCGGAGACGAACTGCTGATACCCGCGCCTTACTGGGTATCCTATCCGGATATGGCGATACTGGCAGGAGCCGTGCCGAAATTTATCGCGACTTCGCAGGAATCCGGATTTAAAGTTAAACCTGAACAGATAGAAAAAGCCGTTTCTAAACAGACAAAAGCCATCGTTATAAACTCACCCTCAAACCCTACCGGCGGAGCCTACTCTTTAGAGGAGCTAAAGGCGATAGCCGAAGTCTGCGTGAAGCACAAAATTCTTATAATCTCCGACGAGATCTACGAAAAGCTTATTTTTGACAACTTTAAATTCGCGTCCATAGCCTCGGTTTCCCCCGAAGCGAAAGCGCTTACAGTGGTAGTCAACGGCGTTTCAAAGGCTTTTGCCATGACCGGCTGGCGCATCGGTTACGCCGCGGGCCCAAAAGAGATAATCGCCGCCATGGGAAAGATTCAGAGCCAGTCCACTTCAAACCCGACATCCATTTCGCTGAAAGCTTCAACCGAGGCGCTTAACGGCCCCAAGGAAGATATTGAAAAGATGAGGGTTGAATTTGAAAAAAGAAGGAACTATATAGTTGATCGCCTGAACAAAATACCCGGCGTCTCCTGCCTCAAGCCGCAGGGCGCTTTTTATGTGTTCCCCAATGTTTCCGGCCTGTTCGGCAAATCCGTGTCGGGCCAGAAAATCAACAGCTCGCTGGAACTGGCACAGGTTCTTCTTGAAAAAGCTAAGATAGCGGTTGTGCCGGGCGAACCCTTCGGCGCGCCGGGATTTATCAGGCTTTCCTACGCGACATCCATTGAGAACATCAAAAAAGGCCTGGACCGTTTTGAAGAAGCAGTGAAATAAAAATCAATCAAACGGAAATAAAGTTATAAGTTTTAAGTTGAGTCAATTGAAAAACCCTTAATAAGACCCTGTCATTGCGATCTCCCGAAGGGAGAGAAGCAATCTCGCTTTTCCGTCGGGAACGACGAGATTGCCGCGTCGTTGCACTCCTCGCAAAGACGGCCAGAAACACTTTTTCAACTGACTCAAGTTTTAAGTTGTAAGTTTTAAGTGAACTGCAAACTTATTTGTGTTGTCATGCCAGAGATAGTAGTCTGTGATACAGTCTTTTGTTTTGTTTGTGGATCCCGGAGTGACGGCCCAATGCTTTGGATAAAATCAGCCGGCCTCCCAGGCGAATGCGAAGCATTCTTCACCCGTCCAAAGACGGGTGATTTTTCGCTGTGGGACAGAACAATTCCGGAATGACGAAAAAGAGAGATACTTCTCTCCCTTCGGGAGATCAGTATGACGGCTTGACCTTAAATGGGATCGTTGTATTTCATACCCCTTCCGAGCCGATTATGAGCTGAATATTTTCGGGGAATTAATCTTTGAATGTTTGAGCCCGTCCTGGCGGGAGCCGACGGGCGAGTTTTCAAAGATTCCCAAAAATGTTCAGCGAATGGCTCGCGGGGTGCGTTTCTTTGTTAAGGTTTCTTTGAGCAGGCAAAGAAACCTTAAAAAGGGTCGTAGGGGTTAGCCCCTCGCAATTACTCTACGATGATCTGATAATCTTCCCACTCAATATCGTGCGAGGGCTGGATCTCAACTTTTTCTCCCGCCACCTTCGCGAGCCTGGAAGCTCTTTCCTTAAAATATCCCGCGACATCCGGATGAAGCCTGATGCGCACCTTGCCGCTGTGGCGGGTGACCTTCATCTGAGTCAGTTCGTTTACCAGCTGAATAAAAAGCGATTCCCTTGAAATTACCGAGCCGGTGCCGCCGCAGTGCGGGCAGGTCTCTCCGAGCAGAGAGAAAAAAGATTCTCTTTTGCGCTCGCGTGTCATCTCAATAAGCCCGAGCCTTGTTATCGGCCAGATTTTTGTTTTGGCCTTGTCGCTCTTTACCGCCTGCGTGAGAGCCTCAAGCACTCTGTGCCTGTTCTTGGCTTTTTTCATGTCAATAAAATCTATAACCACTATGCCGCCTATATTTCTCAGTCTTATCTGGCGGGCGACCTCTTTGGCGGCTTCAATGTTCGTGACAGTTACTGTTTCTTCCTGAGTTTTTTTGCCGGCGAAACGCCCCGTGTTGACATCAATGGCGCAGAGCGATTCGGCTTCCTGTATTATTATGGAGCCGCCCGAAGGCAGGTTGACCCGGTTTGAATGAAGTTTTTTTATTTCTTCCTCAATGCCGTAGGCCTTAAATATCGGGGTTCTGCCGGAATACTGCTTAACGCGCTCCTGCAGTTCGGGGGAAACGATGCTGACGAACTCGGCGGCTTCTTTGTATTCCGCGCCGGAATCAATAAGCATGATATTTACTTCGTCATTAAAGAAATCCCTTATGGTCTGAAAGACTATGCCCAGGTCGCGGTGTACCAGCGACGGCGTGGCGGCGCTTTTTGACCGTTCTTTAATGGAATCCCACAGCCTTTTGAGATAGCGCATCTCTCTTTTTAACTCTTTTTCGGTCGCCTCCTCGGCTTCCGTGCGCACTATTATCTCTCCGGTTTCGGGTTTTATATCCGATATTATTTTCTTAAGCCTCGTGCGTTCGTTGTGGTCCTCTATGTTTTTAGATATCCCTCCGTGCCGGCTGAACGGCATATAAACCAGCAGCCTGCCGGGCAGGGAAATATCCATAGTGACCTTCGCGCCCTTGGTGCTTATGGGCTCTTTGTCCACCTGCACAAGCACTTCGCTGCCGCGCGAAATCATCTTTTCAATTTTGCGGTCTTTTGTTTCCGAAACCACATCGTCAACGAAAAGGTAAGTGTTTTTATCCAGGCCCGCGTCCACAAAAGCGCTGGATATGCCGGGCAGTATGTTTTCCACCCGCCCCTTGTAAATGTTGCCCACTATTTTCTCGGACTCCCGCCTTTCAATAAAAAGGTCAACCAGGTTCCCGTCCTCTAAAATGGCTACCCGGGTCTCCTCGGGCGCCCTGTTCACGACAATTTCTTTTTTCACCTTAATACCTCGCAATTTGATTTCGCGCCATGCGCGATAAATTTTCAACTCCCGCCGCCGAAGCGGCGGATGAGTCCGCCTAATCCGTATTGGCGGAAAGTCCGCCAACGCCGTAGTGGCGGATTACGGAACGCTTATCGTCCCGTCTTTCTTCTCCACCAGAAGCCCGGTCCTTGTGATAGGAACAAGCTTCGCGCCCGTTTCGTCCAGGCCGCAGAGAACCTGCAAAATCTTTTCCGGCTTAACATTTTTCTTCGGGCCGAAAGCTATTCTAAACAACAATCCGCCGTTCTCTATTTTCAATTCTTTTATCAACGGCCTGGCGTCAATCCTGGTCACCTTGCCGTCCTTGTGTTTTTCAATAATTATCTCGCTTTTGGCGAGCAGGGCGTCTATCTGCTCCTGGGTCACGCTATATTGTATTCTATATTCAGCCACATTTACAAGCGAATCAAATGAAGGAAAAAACAGCGGCACCCTTTTTACCTCAATAAGTTCAAAATCCGGCGGCAGGACATTGTTTAACATCTGCGTTATCTCGGGAAGCTCAACGCGGCGGAACAAGTCCAGCTCCATGTATTCGCTCTGGCTTTCGTAGCCCACCGAAATAGCCGGGCCGAAGGCGGCCTTCGGCTGAGGGTGAAATCCGGAGGTAAACACCAGCGGCAGTCCTGCTCTTCTTATGGCGCGCCTGAAAACTTCTATCTGTTCTAAATGGGACAAAAACCTTGTCTCGCCCTTTCTGGAAAAACGCAGGCGCACTCTTGATACAGTCTTGCCCTGCGGCGCCGCTACCGGCACGGGCCTCTGCGCGCTTACGGGAGCCGCGGCGGGTTCGGGCGCGGAAACTTTTTCCGCAGCTTCGCAGGCCGCCATGCCGCGGTCGTGCTCTTCTATGAGGGCATTTTTGTCCGAAGCGAACACAAGGTGGTCCCAGGGCAGAACCTCTCCTCTTCCCCGTTCGCGGCCCAGATAAAATGCCGTGTCTATTCCGGTTTCGGCGAAAGCCTCGTTCCATACGCCGAACTTCATGTGCTCTTTCCACTGGTCAAACTTGCAGCCCTTTTCCCAGGCCCTGACTATGGCTTTTGAAAGTTTTCTGTCGCCGCGCGCGAAAACAGCCTCAAGTATGCTTGAGTCAATGTTGTGGCTTTTTACCGAGGCGGGCAGCTGTTTTTCAAGCCTGGTTATCCGCTCTTTTAAAACTTCTTTGGTTGCCATGGCGCTCCACTGGAAGGGCGTCTGGGCTTTCGGAACAAAAGGCGAAAGGGTGATGTTGAAATTTAAACCCTGGGCCTGCCTTTTCACGGAACGCACCAGCTCAACTATGGCGGAGACATCGGAATCGTTTTCTGTCGGGAGCCCCAGCATGAAATACAGCTTTATCAGCCGCCAGCCCATTTTATAGGCCATGGTCAGAGTTCCGGAAATATCGGCTTCAGTAAGTTCTTTGCCTATGACTTCTCTTAAGCGCTGGCTCCCCGCTTCGGGCGCGAAAGTAAGGCTGGACCTTTTGTTGTGCCCGAGATTTGAAGCAACTTTAAGCGAAAACTGGTCGCACCGAAGGGAAGGGATTGAAACATTGAGGCGCCCGGCGCCGTATTTGTAGTTTATCTCGTCTAACAGGCCGTCAAGCCCTTTGTACTCGGTGCAGGAAAGCGATGAGAGCGCGACCTCTTCGTAACCGGTGGCCGCGAGGCCCTGCTCCAGCAGGCTCATTATTTTTTCGCGGGGCCTTATTCTCCAAGGGTAATAATACCGCGAGGCCTGGCAGAACCTGCAGCGGCGCGGACAGCCGCGGGCTATTTCAATGTTGAGCCTGTTGTGCACCGTCTGAAGATACGGAACCATCTGGGCCGCGGGAAAAAACGAGTCCTGCAGTTTGACGGTTCTTTTCACTATTTTTTCCGGCGCGGAGCCCCGGGGCTTCACCGATTCTATCGTGCCGTCGGATTTATAGTTTACGGCGTACAACGAAGGCACATATACGCCCTCTATTTTAGAAAGCTCTTCAAGAAGCTGTGTTTTACCCGCGGCTTTTTGTTTAAGTTTTTTAACCGCGTCAACTATTTCATTAATCGCGTCTTCTCCGTCGCCAAGCACGAAAGCGTCAAAGAAATCCGCGAGCGGCTCGGGGTTCGCGGTCAAAGGCCCCCCGCCTATGACAAGAGGGAAAGCCTCGGTGCGCTCCGAGGACAACAGCTTCAACCCGCCGAGATTTAACATATTCAAAACATTGGTCGCGCAAAGTTCGTACTGAAGGCCGAAACCTATGACATCAAACTCTTTGAGCGGCTTTTTTGTCTCAAGCGAAAAAAGAGGGTAGTTTTCTTTCCTCAGCATGGCTTCCATATCGGTGGCGGGAGCGTAACAGCGCTCGGCAACAGCGTCTTGCCGCGCGTTAACTATGTGATAGAGTATCTCAAGCCCCAGGTTTGAAGCGCCCAGCTCATACATGTCCGGGAAACACAAAGCCAGGGAAACCTCGGCTTTTTCTTTGCGAACCGAGTTAAGCTCGTGATTGATGTATCTTGTAGGCCGCTGAACTAATGGAAGTATCTTGTTTATATCCATATAAAATTTATGTCCTTTTCATCCTCTCCCCCTGCAGGAGCGGAATTGATTGATTTATTTCTATTTCTTGGCCTAAAAGCCAAACCTTTTTACCGCTTTTCTTTGAGCGTGCAAAGAAAAGTTGAACGGGGTGCTGGGGCCGCAAGCCCCGCGACTTTGTTTCTTTAGATAAAGAACAATTTCAAATTTGAGATCTCAAAAAAACACCTTAATGTGTAAACCTTCTTACATGAATAGAAAAAAGTATTCCTATCGCCCACAGCGCGCTGACCATGCAGGAGCCGCCGTATGACAAAAGAGGCATGGGCAGACCTGTCGCCGGCATAAGCCCCATAACCATGCCGATATTAATGACACCGTAAAACGCGAACATCGTGGATATCCCCACCGCGGCCAGCGAGCCAAACCTGTCTCGTGATTCGCGCGCGATAACCATGCCCCGCCAGATGAGAATAAAATACGCCAGCAGAACCAGCTGGGTGAAAAAATACCCGGTTTCCTCGCCTATCAGCGAAAAAACAAAATCCGTGTGCTGTTCAGGAAGAAAACCCAGCTGAGACTGAGTACCCGAAAACAGGCCCTTGCCCACAAACCGTCCCGAACCGATGGCTATTTTGGACTGAATGATATTGTATCCCGAGCCAAGCGGGTCGGCCTCCGGATTTAAAAACACGATAAGCCTTTTTCTCTGGTATTCCTTCAGCGACTTTTGCACGACCGCCGAGGAAAGGCTGCCGCCAATTATGATAGCCGCCAGGGTCACGAAATATACAAAAGGAATCTTTACGCGGAACTTGTTTAACAACCACCAGAACAGAAACAGCGACCCCGTTACCGCGACCAGAATATTAAAGGCGGGCCATCCGCCGCGAGTGGCTTTAACGAAATACGCGAAATAGTGGTGCGCTCCGAGAAATCCCGGCTGAAGTTTCAGAAATGTGGCAAAAAGCGGGATGCCCACGGCAATTGAACCGAACAACATCATGGCGATAAGGTAAAGCGGTTCAACACCAGCCGCGAAAAGAAGAATGATAGTAACCGGAAAAAATACAAGCGTTGAAGAGAAATCCGGCTGCATCAGCACGAGCCCGACCTGGCCGAGAAGCAAAAGCACGGGTATAGCAATTTTGGGAAGATATTTCATCTCGCGCCAGTTCTTATCAAGGTAGCCCGCCAAAACCAGAATAAATATTATTTTAACTACTTCCACCGGCTGAAAAGAGAAATATCCGAAATTAAACCAGCCCTTAGTTCCCCTGATCGTAGTTCCGAAGAAAAGAACCGAGAGCAGAAAAAGCGATGAAAGAGCGTAAAGCACCCAGGTCGGCTGTTTAAAAAACTGGTAATTTACAATGGCAAAAAACAGCAGGCCCACAAAACCTATTATAACAGCCGCCACCTGCGTGGCCACGAACTTTCCGGGGCTTCCGTAATGGAGCGTCGCTGAATACACGGCCACAAGCCCCGTGGCAACGAGAAAAGCGACCGTGGCAACGAGTATCCAGTCTATATTCTGGATGAACCTGTTTAGAGATGATTTGTTTTCAAAATTCATTGCCATATTTATTCGTCGCTTGCCTTTTCAACGCCTTCAATTTTTACATCCTTTTCTATTTTCTTATTGAACATCTCGGCGTAAATCTCCCTGGCAAGCGGAGCCGCGACGCCGCCGCCGCTCCCGCCGTTTTCAACTATTACCACAAGCGCCAGCTGTGGGTCGTCCGCGGGCGCGTAAGAAACAAACCACGCGTGGTCTTTGCCGTGCGGATTTTGCGCCGTGCCGGTTTTTCCGGCGACCTCAAACTCCTTAAAGTTGCAGGCGCCGGCGGTGCCGTTTTTCACGACCTCTTTAAGCGCGAAATGCAGGTTGGCCCAGACATCGCCGGGCAAATTTACCATGCCCGTCCGTTGAGGCCGGAAGCGCGCCACAGTCTCGTTGGACTGGTTGACTATTTTGCTTACAAGATGAAGTTTAAATACGGTTCCGCCGTTGGCGACGGTACTTATCAATGATGCCATCTGCGCGGGCGTAACCCATAAAGCCCCCTGGCCTATGCCCATATTTATCGTGTCGCCGGGATGCCACGAATCGCGAAGTTTTTCTTTTTTCCACTCGGGCGACGGCACCAGGCCGGCTTTTTCCGAATAGCCTTCCAGGCCCGTCGGCTCGCCTAAGCGGAAATCCCTGGAGTATTTCTCAAGGAGCTCGGGGCCGACTTTAAGAGCCAGCTGGTAAAAATACACATTGCAGGACTTTGCGAAAGCCTGCGTCATATTAAGCCTGCCGTGGCCCTTTTTTTCCCAGCATTTGAAAGTTTTATTGCCGTATTTAAAACTGCCCTGGCAGTTATAGACTTGCGAGAGACTGGCTTTGTTGCCCGCGAGAGCCGCGGCCATGGTGACTATTTTAAAAGTTGAGCCCGGCGGGTAAAGAGCCTGCATGGTTCTGTTAAAGAGCGGCAGGTCCTTGCGTTTTAAAAACTGGGTGAACTCTCCGGTAACCGCGAGGTTGGGGTCAAAGCCCGGGCTTGACACAAGTATCCTCACCTCGCCGTTGCGAGGATCCACTCCGACAACGGCGCCGCGCCCGGTCGGGGATTTGGCAAGCGCCGAAGCCGCAACCTCCTGAAGTTTTAAATTTATGGTCGTGTAGAGGCTGTTGCCTATCGTTGAGCGGACATGGCGCACAAGCCTGGTCTGATGGCCCATGGCGTCCACCTCAATCTGCCAGCCCCCGTCAGTGCCTCTTATTTTAGGGTCGTAAAACTGCTCCAGGCCGCCGCGGCCCATCCAGTCGCCGCTCCTGTAGCCCTCTTCGGACATAGAATCAAGCTCGCGCCTGGTTATTTCATTGATATAACCTACAAGGTGAGAGACGGCCTCGGGGTAAGCGTATTCCCTTCTGGCTTCCTTAACAACGGAAATACCGGGTATCATAAGCCGCTGTTCCAGGAGCGAAAACATTTCCTGGCGCGTTAAGTCTTCCGCAAGCCGCACAACCTGTCCGCTGCGCCATCCTTTAACCAGCGAATTAATGACTTTCTTTTCCTTGAGTATCCTGCCGAGCCTGTCTAATGTCGTTTTGGGCGGGGTGGCCTCCTGAGTGAACGGATAGAACAACGCCACATAGGATGTTTTATTGCCCACTATTACTTCCCCGCCGGCGCTATAAATTATTCCCCTGGGAGCGCGCTCAAGGATAATCTGTGTTCTTTGCTGTTCCGAGATTGTTCTGTAGTAGTTTCCGCGGATTACCTGGAGGTGAAAAAGGCGCAGCGATACGAAAAGAAAAAGCAGAATAAACAGGTATATAATAAACTGATATTTCTCAAGAAAATCCTCGTAGGAAAGCCTGTGTTCCTGCTGCCAAACCATATTTATCCCAAATTTTTGCCGTATGCTTAGCGGCTGTTAATATTCTTCTTCTTCTTTTCTGACATCAAAAATATCAAGAAGCCGCTCTCCCAGCCAGAAAATGGCCGGAGCAACAAGCATGTTGTAAAATGGCTGAAAAAATATTATTGAATTTAACCTGAATTTATATTCGCCCTGCCCGAAAATAAAATACAGGCAGAAAAGCCCGAACCAGAAGGCGACGCTCGCCGCGAATGTTATTATTATCTGGTTGACCACCTTATCCTCATCCCATTTCCTGTTGAGTTTGCCCGAGAGAAAACCTACGGCGGTCAGCAGCAGGGCGTGCGAACCGAACAGGTCCACGGAAACCACATCCCAGGACAGGCCCCACATAAATCCGAGGAGCTGCGCCGTGAGAGAACCGCGGAACATTCCTATGAATATCAGTATTATTAAAAGAAAATTCGGGCTCAGCCCTTTATAGGACAGGTACTGGCTCCAGCCGAACTGAATGACAAGCCCGGCAAAAAACAAGATAAGATAACCCGATATGCGTTTCATTTTACCTGTATGTAAACCGAAACCTCGCGCAGTGAATTTAAATTGACAGCGGGTTTCACAATGGCGTAGCTGTAAGGCTCATCTTTGTGCTGATATATATCTTCAACCTTGCCAACAAGGACACCGGAAGGGAAAACATAGCTGAGCGGGCTTGTAACAATCTCATCGCCTATGGAAACACTTAAATTTCGCGACAGGTAGTTGAGCTTGAGCGTGCCGGAATTCTGCCCTTCCATAAGCCCGTCCTCGTTGGTCGTACGGCTCATAGCCGGAAGGGCGGAAAGGATATTTGTTATCAGCACCACTTTAGACGAATTGACGCCGGACTCGCTTATTCTGCCGAGCGCCACCGGCACATTGTTAACAACGCTGATTACAGGAGCGTCAATGGTTATGCCGTCTTTAAAACCCTTATTTATCACTATCCACTGGTACCAGCTGCTCGGCTCTCTTCCGATAACCTGCGCGATAACGGGTTTTTTCTCGCCCGGGATATCCAGGCCCGCTATGGAGCGCAAACGGGTGTTTTCTCTTTTCAGATTATAATATTCGTTTTCCAGAAAGGCGTAGCGGCCCAGGGTTTTTTTAAGCTCAATATTTTCCTGGTGGACTTTTACTATCTGGGTAAGGTTTTCGGAAAGTTTCTGTCCGGACTGGATGAACCTCGCGGCGGACTGCGGAGAAGGGATAACTACATAGAAAAGCAGGTCTTTAAGGCCTCTGACATAAGAGCTCAGGCGGGCACTCAGCAGAAGCGTGCAAACAGCCAAAAGAAATATGAAAATATAATTGGAATGCCGGTGGGAAAGAAATTCTTCTTCCATGATTCCCCAGGGATTTGAACCCGTGATCGTTAGGGGTAAGGGCTATGTGGTAAGGGTAAAACGCCGGAATTCTAAATACTGGCGCGCTTACCGCTTATCGCTTATTGCTTACCACTGCTATTATACAATACTTTTCTTGTTGTACCTGAGGTTGTCAAGTTCTTCAAGATACTTTCCGGTTCCGCGCACGACGCAGGTGAGCGGGTCTTCAGCGAGATTTACGGGAAGCTCGGTCTCCTGGCTCAGCAGATCGCCGAAGCCTCTTATAAGCGATCCGCCGCCCGCAAGCACAATGCCACGGTCCACCAAGTCCGCCGAAAGTTCGGCCGGAGTTTCTTCCAAAGTATTTTTTATGACCTCAATGATTGCTTTTGTAGGTTCCGCGAGAGCTGACCTGACCTCTTCCGAAGTTATGGAAATCGTTTTCGGAAGACCGGTGACCTGGTCCCTGCCCTTGACCTCCAGGCTTGTTTCTTCGGTAAGCGGGAATACGGAGCCTATTTTTATTTTAACATCCTCGGCGGTATTTTCGCCGATAAGCAGATTATATTTTCTTCTGAAATACTGGACTATGGCTTCGTCCATCTCGTCGCCGGCGACATCAATGGACTTGGATACCACCATACCGCCGAGAGAAATGACGGCGACCTCGGTGGTGCCTCCGCCGATATCAACAATCATATTTCCTTCCGGTTCCTGTATGGGTATATTGGCGCCGATAGCGGCCGCCATGGGCTCTTCAATAAGATAAACTTCTCTGGCTCCGGCCTGCTCCGCGGACTCCCTTACGGCTCTGCGCTCTACCTCGGTAATGCCGGAAGGAACGCCTATTACTATTCTCGGATGAAGCAGGCTTCTGCGGTTGTGAACTTTTTTAATAAAGTAGCGGATCATCTGCTCGGTAACTTCAAAATCGGCTATTACGCCGTTTCTCAGCGGCCGGACAGCTATAATGTTCGCGGGCGTCTTGCCGAGCATGCGCTTGGCTTCGGCGCCGATGGCAAGGACTCTCTTTGTGTCTCTTTCTATCGCGACTACGGACGGCTCTCTTAAAACTATTCCCTGCCCTTTAACATAAACAAGCACCGAAGCGGTGCCCAGGTCTATGCCCATATCGTTTGAAAACAGGCTGAAAAAGTAGTTAAACATTTAAATTCCTTCTAAATATTTTGATTCAAAACCGCGGCGCTGCCGCCGGATGCTACGCGAGAAGCTGAATTATCGCCGTGCTTGCCCTGTCGCCTTTTCTTGTGCCAAGCTTGTATATTCTCGTGAAGCCTCCCTTGCGCCCCTCGTATCTCGGGACCAGGACTTCAAACAGCTTTTTCATAACTTCTTTGTTGCTTATCTCTTTGGCTACCGCGCGTTTCGCGTTGACATCTTTCCTGCCGGCTACCGTGATAAGGCGTTCGCTGAAACCCGAGACTTCCTTCGCCTTTGCGAGAGTGGTCGTTATTTTCTCGTGCAGAAAAAGTGATGTCGCAAGATTGCGCAAAAGCGACCTGCGATGCGCGCTTGTAACGGAGAGTTTGCGGCTTCCTCTATTTTTAATCATTCTTGTTCCCCTTCACATTCATATTGAGCGAAAGGCCGAGTTCGCTTAATTTTTCTTTTATCTCAGTAAGAGACCGTTTTCCAAAATTCTTAAAAGAGATGATTTCCTCTTCCTGTTTGGAAACAAGGTCGCCTATGGTTTTAAGGCCCGCCGAAGCCAGGCAGTTCGCTGAACGGACCGAGAGGTCCATTATTGAAAGCGGCTGGCTTAAGAGTTCCTTCATTTTTTCTTCCTGAATTTCATTGGTGGAAACTTTCGGCTCTTCCGGCTCCGCGCCCGTGAATATGCTGAGCGAATTTTTCAGAACTTTCGCCGAATAGGCCAGAGCGTCCGCCGGGGCGACCGAACCGTCGGTCCATATTTCCATTATAAGCCTGTCATAGTTTGTTATCTGTTCAACGCGGGTATTCTCAACTTCGTAGTTGACTTTCACTACCGGCGAGAAAAGAGCGTCCATTATTATCGTGTTGACGGGATACTTGCCTGCTTTTGACTCTTCGGCAAGAACATAACCTTTTCCGCGGCAGATTTCCATCTCTATCTCCAGCTCTGCGCCCGCGTCAAGCGTTGCTATCTCCTGCTCGGGGTTAAGTATCTCTATATTGGGGTTTGTCTCAATGCTCTTGGCCGTCACAACACCCTCTTTTTTTATTTTGATATAAAGGGTCTCCGGGCCCGGAGTATACATTTTAAGCCTTACTTTTTTAAGGTTCAAAACGATGCTCGCGACATCTTCTTTTATTCCTTTGATAACGGCGAACTCATGCAGAGCGCCCTTGATCCTTACGGAGGTTATCGCGGCTCCCTCAAGGCTTGAAAGCAATATGCGGCGCAACGAGTTGCCGATGGTGTGTCCGTAACCTCTTTCAAACGGTTCCGCGACAAAGCGGCCGTAAGTCGGTGTCGCGGTCTTCTCGTCTAAAGTTAATCTGCGGAGTTTTTCTAAATCGGGCGTTTTCATTTATGACCTCACTGTGGAAATATTTTTCTCTGACTTATTTTGAATACAATTCTACTATGAGCTGGCTGTTAATGGGGTGCGAATACTCCGTCGGCGAAGGAAGCCCGAGCACCGATCCCGTAAGATTCTGTTTGTCAAAAGCGAGCCACGAAGGGAAGTTAACGCTTCTTTCAAGCGACTTCTTTATCATGACATTCTCTTTGATTTTTTCCTTAAGGGTAATCTTGTCGCCGTTCTTAAGCTGGTAACCGGGCAGGTCAACTTTCTTTCCGTTGACGATCACAAGGCCGTGGTTAACCATCTGACGGGCCTGTTTTCTTGAGGTAAATATGCCAAGGCGGAACACGACATTGTCCAGCCTTGTTTCAAGCAGGCGCAGCAGGTTGTCGCCAGTAAGGCCTTTAAGCCTTTCCGCGCGCTCAAAATAATGCCTGAACTGTTCTTCGTTCAGACCATACACTCTTCTTGCTTTCTGTTTCTCGCGAAGGCGGCGGGCGTATTCGGACACTTTTGACCGAGACATACCCTTGGACCCGGGAACATTCTTTCCGCGTTTCTTGTCAAGAGTGCACTTTGTCTGACAGCGCTCTCCCTTCAAGAATAACTTTTCTTTTTCTCTTCTGCAAAGTTTACAAGCTGAACCTAAATAGCGTGACATCTATATGACCTCCAAAGTCAGGGGTAAGGGCTGCGCGGTAAGGGTAAGTTAAAAAACTTTTAAAGTTCGCTTACCTCTTATCACTTACCACTTATCGCTGCATTTATACTCTTCTGGGTTTCGGCGGACGGCATCCGTCGTGAGGAACCGGCGTTATATCTCTTATTGTCGTTATGACGAGTCCTGCGGCCTGAAGCCCTCTGATAGCCGTTTCTCTTCCCGGCCCGGGGCCGTTTACAAGAACCGCCACCTGCTTAACTCCCGAATCCACCGCCCTCTTGGCGACATTTGACGCCGTCATCTGCGCGGCGAACGGAGTTCCTTTTTTCGTGCCTTTGAATCCGCTGTTTCCGGCCGACGCCCAGGCAAGCGTGTTGCCCTTTTCGTCGGTTATCGTAATAATAGTATTATTAAACGAAGACTGCACATAAGCCTTGGCTATTCCGCCGCCAAAACGAATTTTTCTTTTGCCTCTGGGTGCCGCTGCTTTTTTCTCGTCTGCCATTTAATTACTCCTCCGCTTGCCTGCCGAATTGCCGCGTCAGGCGTCTGATAAATGAAGTTGATTCTATATTTTACGGCTTTAGGCTTTAGGAGCCGCTTCCTTCGCGACCTTTGAAGCTCCTACCGTCTTGCGTCTGCCGCGCCTTGTGCGGGCGTTTGTCTTTGTTCTCTGGCCTCTTACCGGAAGGTTCCTGCGGTGTCTGAAGCCGCGATAGGAGCCGACATCCATGAGCCTTCTGATATTAGCCTGAATCTCGCGCCTCAGGTCGCCTTCAACCTTATAATTTTTGCTGATAATATTATTTAATTTGTTTACATCTTCTTCGCTTAAATCCTTTACTCTTTTCGCCGGATCAATCTGCGCTTCTTCAATTATGCGCGATGCCAAAGCCGGGCCGATCCCGTAAATATAACGGAGAGCGACATCCAGCCTTTTTGTTTTATTTAAATCCATTCCTGCTACGCGTGCCATTTATATCCTCCGAAAATCAGGGTTAAGTTGTAAGTGGTAAGCGGTAAGTGAATTCAAGTCACTTATCCCTTAACACATATCCCCTACCACTGTAATTTATCCCTGTCTCTGTTTGTGTCTCGGGTCAGTGCAGATCACTCTGGTGACGCCCTTTCTTTTGATAACTTTGCATTTCTGGCAAATCTGTTTTACCGACGCTCTTACTTTCACTGATATACTCCTGTAAGTTACAAGTCTTAAGTTTTAGTTATAAGATTGTGTCAAAGTCTTTTCTTACGGCTTACAACTAATAGCCTGCAACCGGTGTTTATTTTTCTCTGTATGTTATTCTGCCTCTGGTTAAATCGTAGGGAGAAAGCTCAACCTTAACCTTATCTCCCGGCAGGATCTTGATATAATGCATGCGCATCTTCCCGCAGATATGCGCCAGAACTTTATGCCCGCCTTCAATCTCTACGCGGAACATGGCGTTGGGAAGCGCTTCTAAAATTTTACCTTCAATTAAAATCTTGTCTTCTTTCGGCATATTATCCTTTTTTGCGTTTCTATCTAAAATTTGGAATCATATCCTTGTTAAAACTTCGTTTCCGTCTTCCGTTACGGCAACCATGTGCTCAAAGTGGGCGCACAGCTTGCCGTCTTCCGTAACCACCGTCCAGCCGTCGCCCAGGGTTTTTACATCGTAGTTTCCCTGATTTATCATAGGCTCAATGGCTAAAACCATGCCCGGAATAAGCCTTATGCCGCTGTTGGGCTTCCCGAAATTCGGTATGGATGGTTCTTCGTGCAGCCGCCTGCCGACTCCGTGTCCGCAATAATCCCTTACGACTGAAAAACCGTTATTCTCGGCGTACGCTTGGACCGCCCAGGAAATATCTCCGAGCCTTTTGCCGGGCTTGGCCTGCGCTATCGCAAGCTCAAGAGACTCTCTTGTGACATTTATCAATTTTTGGGTTTCCTGAGAAATATTGCCTACCGCGTAGGTAGCCGCCGTGTCGCCGTAATACCCTTCGTGGATAACACCCAGGTCAATGCTGACTATATCGCCGTCTTTAATCACCCGGCTTGACGACGGAATGCCGTGAACAAGCTCGTTGTTAATTGAAATGCAGGCTGTGGCCGGATAATCCCGGTACCCTAAAAAAGCCGGCTTCGCGCCCAAAGAACGAATTTCATTTAAAGCTATCTCGTCAAGCTGTTTGGTGGTAATTCCGGCCCTGAGGCTCTTTGAAACTTTCTGCAGAACCTCGGCGGCCTTTCTTCCCGCCGCTCTCATGACAGCCAGCTCAGAAGCTGACTTCAGCTCTATGGGCGGCCTGGGTACTTTGCCGATGATATTATCCTTGGATGGCTTCACAGATCTTTTTAAAAACTTCTTCAACTGAAAGCATGCCGTTAACTTCTCTTAGCACGCGGTTGTCCGTGTAATACTTTATCAAAGGGCTTGTCTGCTCTCTATATACGCTCATTCTTTTGCGAATAGTGTTTTCGTTGTCGTCGGCGCGCTGAATAACTTTTCCGGAACAAGTATCGCAGACGCCTTCTTTGGCGGGCATCTGTCCGGCAAGATTATAGGTCGCCCCGCAGCTTAAACAAACCCTGCGGCTGGAAAGCCTTTTGACGATCTCTTCTTCGTCAACGGTAAGCGAAATTACTTTTTCTATTTTTTTGCCGGCCTCGGCCAGCGCTTTGTCCAGCGCCGCGGCCTGGGGCAGTGTCCGCGGGAAACCGTCTAAAAGAAATCCGGCGGCGCAGTCCTTCTTTAAAAGCCTTTCTTTTACGGCCGCTATAACGAGTTCGTCGGGAACAAGTTTGCCCGCCGACATATAACTCTGCAGCTGTTTGCCGAGCTCGGAACCGCTCGCGGCGGTCTCGCGAAACATATCTCCCGTGGAAATATGCGGCAGGCTGTATTTGGCCGCTATTTTTTTAGCCTGTGTTCCTTTTCCGGCGCCCGGAGGCCCTAATAAAATTATGTTCATTATTTTATATTAAACCAGCGGCCCTTGATGCGGCCGTCTTTCATGAAACCTTCGTAGTGACGCATTATCAGGTGAGACTCTATCTGGCCTATGGTGTCAAGCGCGACACCAACAACGATAAGCAGAGAGGTGCCACCGAAGAAAAACGGCGCGTTCATGAAATGCCTCATATAGTCGGGTAGAACCGCTATGGCGGCCACAAACACGGCTCCGCCAAGCGTAACTCGCTCTAAAACTTTCTGTATGTATTCAGCGGTGGGTTCGCCGGGCCTGAGCCCCGGAATAAAACCTCCCCACTTTTTCATATTCTCGGCCAATTCCTTGGGGTTAAAGGAGACGGAATTATAAAAGTAACAGAAGAAAATAATCAAAGACGCGTAAACCAGTTCATACGCCAGCGATGCCCTGTTCCACAGATCGCTTATGGTTTTGGCCCATACGGCATTGGGAAAGAACTGCGCGACCGTAAGGGGAGTGGAAAGAAGCGATATGGCAAAAATTACCGCGATTACTCCCGACTGGTCAACTTTAATCGGCAAAAATGTGCTTGAACCGCCGTACATTTTTCTGCCGACAACGCGTTTCGCGTACTGCACGGGAATCTTCCTCTGAGCTGTTTGAACCCAAACCACGAGGGTTGTAACCACGAGCACAAGCGCAAGAAGCGCAACGGCTGATATAATTGATATTTCCTCAAGCCTTACAAGCCTTATTAAGTCCTTTATCGCCGAAGGAAGCCTGTCTACTATACCCGCGAAAATTATCAGCGAAATACCGTTTCCTATTCCGTTTTCCGTAACCTGTTCGCCCAGCCACATGATGAAAACAGTTCCCGTCACAAGGGTCATGACCGTAAGGGTTATCCAGGCCGCGCTGGGATTGTCAACAATCGGCATACCGCCGGGAGCCGGCATTCTGCTGATGGCCATGGCAAGCCCGAAAGACTGAATAAACCCAAGCGCCAGCGTGCCGTAGCGGGTGATCTGATTTATCTTTTTTCTTCCCTGCTCGCCCTCTTTTGTGAGCCTGTCTAAATACGGCAGGACATGGGCGCCCTGCAAAAGGCTCATTATGATTGACGCGTTGATGTAGGGCATTATGCCCATTGAAAAAATGGACAGCCTGCCGAGCGCGCCGCCTGAAAACATGTCAAGGAACCCGAGCAGAGAATTCTGGTGGGCCGCGAAAAGCGATTTAAGAGCCGCGGCGTTAACGCCCGGTATCGGTATAGCCGCTCCCAGCCTGTAGGCGGCAATTATAAGGAGAGTGAACAATACTCTTCTTTTCAGCTCCGGTACTTTGAATATATCCGCGAAAGATTTTAACATATTATTTTTTTGTCTGAGGCTGAATCTTCTGTATTGATCCGCCCGCTTTTTTTATCTTTTCCTCTGCGGACTTTGAAAACGCGTCCGCGGTGACCGTAAAGGCTTTTTCAAGCTTCCCGTCGCCGAGAATTTTAACCGGGAGCCTTCTGGAGATAATCCCGTTCTCTTTGAGCATCTCCGGGTTAATCTGGGCGCCGGATTCAAACGCCGCGTTGAGAGTTTCAACATTGATCACATTGTACTGGACTTTATTTCTGGAAGTAAATCCGCGTTTGGGTATTCTGCGGATAAGCGGAATCTGCCCGCCTTCAAAACCCGTCATTTTTCCGTCGCCGGAGCGGGCCTTCTGGCCTTTGCTTCCGCGAGTGGCGGAGCCGCCGTGCCCTGACCCTTCACCTCTACCGATTATTTTTCTGCGATGGCGTGAGCCCTTTGCTGGTTTTAGATTATGCAAGCCGATCATATTTCGTTGACCTCTTTATTCCTTAATTTCGCGACCTCTTCCTTGGTGCGCAGTTCTTTCAACGCGGCCATCGTGGCGTAAACCACATTAAAAGGATTTGCCGAACGAAGTGATTTCGTAAGGATGTCTTTAACTCCAACCGCTTCAAGAACGGCCCGTACCGGACCGCCGGCTATAACGCCGGTTCCCGGGGCCGCGGGGCGCAGAAACACCCTGCCCGCTCCAGCCTCGCCGGTTATCTCGTGAGGAATGGTTGTGCCCACAAGCGGCACATAGAACATCTCTTTAGCCGCGCGGGCGCTGCCCTTGGCAATAGCCGCCTGAACTTCATTGGCTTTTCCGAGCGCGCAGCCGACTTTCCCGGCTCCGTCTCCGACTACAACAAGCGCGTTAAATGAAAATCTTTTTCCGCCCTTCACGACCTTTGCGACTCTGTTGATCGCGACAACGGTCTCTTTAAGAGAGCTTTCTGTTTTTACTTTCGTTTCATCCGCCAAGACATCCTCCCGCTTCTCCGTCCCGCTCACCGCAGTGAGCCGGCTCTAAAGAAGTTATATTATTATTATATTTCCAAACCGGCTTCTCTGGCCGCGTCTGCAATCGCCTTAACTCTTCCGTGATACAAGTGGCCGCCGCGGTCAAAAACAGCTTTCTTTATGCCTTTGCCGACCGCTTTTTTAGCTATGGCTTCGCCTACTGCCTTCGCCGCGACTATGGTATCGCATGATTTAAGTTTACTCTTTATTTCTTCAGCGAGAGTGGAAGCGGCCGCGAGCGTGACGCCCTTTTCATCGTCTATCAGCTGGGCGTAAATATGCTTGTGCCCGCGATAAATGCTCAGGCGCGGCTTATCCGCCGTGCCGAATATTTTTTTTCTCACTTTTGCTTTTCTGGTCTCAAATCTCTTTAATGAGTCTCTCATCTATAATCCTCGCCTTTTGAATTAGCTGTTATTTCTTAACGGCTCCGGCAGCTCCGCCAGCGGCAGCTTTTCCGGCCTTCCTTATTATATGTTCACCCACATACCTGACGCCTGTTCCGCCGTAGGGTTCGGGTTTCTTCATGGAACGGATTCTCGCGGCTGTCTCGCCGACCAGCATCTTATCTACGCCGGAAATTGAAAGCATGGTCTGCTTGTCAACAACAATCTTAACGCCTTCGGGCACCTGAAAAACTATCGAGTGCGAGTAACCGAGCTGCAAAGTCAGATTTTTTCCTTCCAGGGCAGCCTTGAAACCAAGCCCCTGGATTTCCAGATCCTTCTTAAAGCCCTTCGTCACGCCCTCAAGCCCGTTTTTTATTACTCCGCGGGCAAGGCCATGGACCATATCCGTTTCTTTATTGTTTTCTTTGGCTATTATTGTGATATTGCCGCTCTCAATTTTTATGTCAAGGCGGGGATTGACATCCAGGCTCAGCTTGCCGGCCGGGCCGGTCAGCTCAAGCTTCTGGTTTTTGAATTCTGCTTTTACCTTTTCCGGTATCGGGAGCGGTTTTTTTCCTAAGCGGCTCATTTTCTTTTCCTCTTATTTTGGTTTCATTAATATCTGTTAAATATCTCAAATTTGAGATTTAAGATTAATATATTACCAGGCGTAACCTAAAACTTCACCGCCGAGTTTCTCTTTCCGCGCCTTCCTGTCCGTCATAAGTCCGCGCGGAGTGGAAATAATGGCAATTCCAAGCCCGCCCGTGACTTTCGGCAGTTCGGTGCTCTTGCGGTAAACCCTCAGGCCCGGGCCTGACACTCTTTTGATTCCCTTGAGAACCTTGGCTCCGGTGGTGGTATACCTGAGATAAACCCGGAGAATCCCCTGTTTGTAATCGTCAATGCTCTTATAGTTGGCGATATAGCCTTCTTCCTTAAGAATCTTCGCTATCTCAATCTTAAGTTTAGAGGACGGAACATCAACCTTTTCAAACAACTTCGCGTTCGCGTTGCGAATACGCGTGAACATATCTGCTATGGGATCTGTAATCATTACTATAACCTCTCTATTATGTAAGTTATAAGTTATAAGCTTTAAGCTGTAAGTAAGGTTAAAAATCGCCTTTGCTCACCACTTACAACTTACCACTTGCAGCTGACATTTTGTTACCAGCTGGACTTTGTAACACCCGGGATTTCTCCGCGGTGAGACAGCTGACGGAAACAAATACGGCAAAGTCCGAAATCTCTTAAGAAACCTCTGGGCCTGCCGCAGAGCCTGCAGCGGTTGCGGTAGCGCGTTGAGTACTTGAGGGGTTTCCTCATTTTTGCCATTGCTGAAATTGTTGACATTCTTATTCTCTCGCTTTCTTATTTTCCTGGTCTCTTTTCTTAAACGGCATCCCTAAGAGCACAAGAAGTTCTCTGGCCTGGCTGTCATTTATAGCCGATGTTACTATTGTTATATTCATGCCTCTGGTCTTATCCGACTTTTCCACATTTATCTCGGGGAAAATATACTGCTCGGTAAGGCCGAGGTTGTAGTTGCCCTGTCCGTCAAATGAATTCGGCTCAAGGCCTCTGAAGTCTCTTATGCGGGGTATCGCGACATTCACAAGCCTGTCAAAAAATTCGTACATTCTGTCGCCGCGCAAAGTCACCTTAAGCCCGATAGGCATCCCCTGGCGGATCTTAAAATTTGATATGGATTTTTTTGCCTTGCAAAGCTTGGGTTTCTGTCCGGCGATCGCGCCCATTTCGGCGGAAGCGATATCCACGACCTTAATGTTCTCTTTGGCTTCGTTGAGCCCGAGATTGATCACTATCTTCTCAAGGCGCGGAACCTCGTTGATGTTTGAATAGCTGAACTTCTTCATCATCTCGGCGACGATGCCTTTATTGTAAGTTTCCTTAATACGCGGGGTGTAGTTCTTCATTTTGCTCCTCTATCTTGCGTTTATACTATCATCTCGCCGCAGCTGCGGCAGACTCTTATTTTTTTACCGTCGGAAAGGCTGTCAAACTTGGGCCTCGTGGGCTTCTGGCATTTCGGGCAGACGAGCATGAGCTTTGAAATGTGCAGGGCCGCTTCCTTCTCGTGGATGCCGCCCGGGTCCTGCTGGGTCGGACGGGTATGTCTTTTGACGAAATTCACCTTCGCCACTATTACCCTTGTCTTGTCGGAAGAAACATTCAGCACTTCGCCCTGTTTCCCCTTGTCTTTGCCTGATAAAACCACGACCTTGTCTTTTTTCTTTATGTTTAACATTTTTTTGTCCTTGTTTCAGTCTGTATTATTATTTTACTCTGCCGAAAACAACCGGCTTATTTACACCACTTCCGGAGCCAGGGAGATGATTTTCAAATAATTCTTTTCTCTGAGCTCTCTGGCGACCGGGCCGAATATACGCGTTCCTTTCGGTTCGCCTTCTTCGTTGATGACTACCGCGGCGTTGTCATCAAACTTAATATAAGTTCCGTCGGGGCGCCTGCATTCCTTCTTGGTGCGGACTATCACGGCGCGCACAACTTCGCCTTTTTTAATGGCTGCTTCAGGTATGGCATCCTGCACGGACGCTATGATGATGTCTCCGAGGCTGGAGTAACGGCGGCGCGTTCCTCCGAGCAGTCTGAAACAGCGGATTTTTCTCGCACCTGAATTGTCGGCTACTGTTAAAATCGATCTTTCCTGTATCATTGCTTAGACCTCAGTTTTGTCCTTTCTCAAGTATCGCGACAAGGCCCCATCTTTTCAGGCGCGAAAGCGGCCTGGTTTCCATAATGCTCACCTTATCTCCGATATGAGATTCGTTCTTTTCGTCGTGGACATAGAATTTTGTGCTGCGGCGCATAACTTTATCATAGGTCTTATGTCTATAAACCCTCGCGACTTCCACTACGCGGGTCTTGTCCATTTTGTCCTTGATAACTATTCCGACTTTTGCTTTTCTTTTATTGCGTTCCATCATGCTCCTCGCTTTGTTTGTTAAGCCTTTTTAACCGACTGCTGTTTTATAAGTGTCTTAAGCTTGGCAACAACTTTTCTGAGGCTCCTTATTTCAAGGGGGTTCTTCAGTGGGGTTGTCGTATGCTTAAACTTAAGGCGAAACAATTTCTCTTCGCTCTCGCGAAGTTTCGCTTCCAGTTCTGTTGCGCTCAGATTCTTCATTTCCTGCCAGATTTTTGCTTTCATCCCGTTAAACCTCTTACCCTTAATATAATAATCAGCTGGGCTTTCTTAGTCTTCTTTCCTGTATACAAACTTCGTGAGTATCGGCAGTTTGTGCGCCGCGAGCGTCATAGCTCTTTTGCCGGTCTCAAGGTTCACGCCCTCAAGTTCAAACATTATTCTGCCGGGTTTTACGACGGCAACCCAATGATCGGGAGCTCCCTTGCCTTTTCCCATGCGTGTTTCCGCCGGTTTTTTTGATACGGGCTTGTCCGGGAATATTCTAACCCAGAGCTTTCCGCCCTTTTTGATAAACCTGGTCAGGGCCACCCTCGCGGACTCAATCTGCTGGCTGGTTATCCAGTCCGGCTCAAGAGCCATCAATCCATACTGCCCGAAAGCAATTTTGGATCCGCCCTTTGCCTTTCCCTTCATGCGGCCTCTGTGTGCTTTTCTGTATTTAACTCTCTTTGGCATTAACATTTGTCAAACCTCTGTTAACTTATTTTTTTTCTGCTATATCTTCCACAGCGGCCTCAATGTCAACTACAGGCACAGGCGCTGCTATTTCCGGATTCTTCGCTATTTCTTCCAGTTTGTCTTTCTCCACCAGCTTCACTTCTTCAAGAAGTTCTTTGCCGGTTTTTTTGAACAGCTCTTTTTTGAAAACCCATGTTTTTACGCCGATAAGGCCCATGGTTGTAAAGGCTTCGGAAAATCCGTAATCAATGTCGGCTCTGAAAGTCTGAAGGGGTATTCTTCCCTCTTTGAGCCACTCGCGCCTCGCTATTTCAGCGCCGCCGAGCCTGCCGGAAACCATTATCTTTACGCCCTGCGCTCCGGAAGCCATGGCCCTTTCTATGGCGCGCTTCAAGGCGCGCCTGTAAGAAACCTGCTTCTCAAGCTGCATGGCGATGCCGTCTGAAATAAGCTGAGCGTCAAGCTCGGGCCTTTTTATTTCCATGACATTGACAAAAGTTTTTCTGCCGGTCATTGATTCAATTTCGGAACGAAGATTCTCAATGCCCTGGCCGCCTTTGCCGATGACTATTCCGGGCCTCGCGGTAAAAAGATTAACTCGCAGATATTTGCCGGCGCGCTCAATGCCGATTTTCGCTACGGCCGCCGAGCGGAGTTTGTCCTTAAGATAAACTCTGATGCGGCTGTCCTCTTCAATGAAGTCAGGCATTTCTTTGAGATTAAACCATTTTGAATCCCAGTCCTTTATGTAACCGAGACGGATAGCTTTTGGATGTACTTTCTGGCCCATATCGTTTTCACCTTTTAGAATCCGGGGCTTGTTCCCCGAGTATTTTTATGCTTTTGCTTCTTCTTTTTTCTTTGCCGTTTTAACTTTCAGTTCGCCGGGCGCCATATCGCACACGACAACCGTAATATGGGTCATTTTTCTCTTGTAGCCCATTCCGCGGCCCATGGGGCCCGGACGCATTCTCTTAAGAACCGGCCCGTTGCCTATCCAGGCGCTTTTTACTTTCAAACCGGCCGGGTTTTTCGCGCGGCCGGTATTGGCTATCGCGCTTTTCAGGGTTTTTAAAACCGGCTCCGCCGAAACCTTCGGAGTAAAAGCAAGTATTTCAAGCGCTTTTTCAACCGGCTTGTTCCTGATCAGCTGCATTACCTGATTTACTCTTCTGGGTGCGAATCTTGCGAATTTGCTTATTGCTATGGCTTCCATTTAGTCCTCACTTCTTCGGGAATCTCAAATTTCAAATCTCAAATCAATAATTATGTAAGCGATGTGGCTTCTTTAGTGTGAGCGGCGCCGTGGCCCCTGAAAAACCTTGTGGGCGCGAACTCGCCGAGCTTGTGGCCTACCATGTGCTCCGAAATAAAAATCGGGAGAAACTTTCTGCCGTTGTGGATGGCTATCGTGTGGCCGACAAACTCCGGGCTTACCATTGAAGCCCTCGCCCATGTTTTAATAACTTTTTTTTCGCCGGCTTCATTAAGCTTCTGGATTTTCTTCAAAAGCTTATCGTCAATATACGGACCTTTTTTTGTTGAACGACCCATTTTTACTTCCTCCTAAACCTCAGGGGTAAAGCTTTCGGGGAAAGCCGCCTGAATTCTCTTAGCCTATCCCTTAACACTTACCGCTGCTCACTGTTATATTTATTTATACGGCTGTTTCTTTCGCTCTGTTGCGGCGCCTGACTATACGCCAATCCCAGATTTTCTTGGACCTTGTCTTGTATCCCTTAGCGGGCTGATTCCAAGGCGATCTGGGCTGATTGTTACCTTTTGATTTTCCTCTTCCGCCGCCGTGAGGATGGTCAACCGCGTTCATCGCGGTTCCGCGGACAGTCGGCCTTATGCCCATGTGGCGGCTTCTTCCGGCTGAACCCAGCGTCACATTCTCGTGATCTATATTTCCTACCTGCCCGACTGTCGCGTAACAGTTGAGCATTATCATTCTGATTTCCCCGGACGGCATTCTCAGCTGAGCATACTCGCCTTCTTTAGCGAGAAGCTGAGCCGCGCTTCCGGCGGAACGAACCAGCTGGGCTCCCTTTCCGGCAACCATCTCAACATTATGAACGAAAGTACCAAGCGGTATGTTAGCCAGAGGAAGCGCGTTGCCGGGCCTGATTTCTGCCTCAGGGCCTGACATCACAGCATCTCCGACTTTCATGCCTACCGGCTGAATAATATATCTTTTCTCGCCGTCAGCGTATTCAAGAAGCGCGATGCGGCTTGAGCGGTTCGGGTCGTATTCAATGGCAACAACCTTCGCTTCCACATTAATCTTATTTCTCTTATAGTCTATTATCCTGTAATACCTTTTATGGCCGCCGCCGTGATGCCTGACCATGATCTGGCCGGTATTGTTGCGGCCGCCTTTTTTTCTAAGGGCTACGATCAAAGACTTTTCGGGTTCTTTTTTCGTGATATCGGAGAAATCTTCAACTGTTATAAATCTTCTTACGGGCGTGTAGGGCTTAAATGTTTTTATCGGCATATTATTTTCCTATCCTTATTTTCGGGCGGATAACCCATAGTTTATTTCCGGGCTTTGGCCGGAATCTCAAATTTGAGATCTGAGATTGAACTTCTTAGACTTCTTCCACCAGTTTTATTTCCTGGCCTTTCCTTACTTTAACCGTGGCTTTCTTCCAGTCGGGCCTGTAACCGGCATGGGCGCCGAGCCTGTGAAGTTTGCCCGGGATTATTGCCGTGTGAACACCTTCAACCTTAACCTTGAAAAGCTCTTCCACCGCCTGCTTAATCTGGCCCTTGGAAGCTGTTTTCTCAACCATGAAAACATACTTATTATCTTTTTCCTTCAGCAAGGAAGCCTTCTCGGTTATCAGGGGCTTTTTAATTAATTTTCTAATGTCCATTTTAGTTCCTTTAGCTCTGCTTCGTTTTATTTCAGCTCGCTTACGCTTTGAAATATTCTACCGCGTCCTGCGACATAACTATTTTATTGGGCCACAGAACCAGATATGTGTTAAGATTTCTCGCCTCGCTCACAACAAGCCCTTTGACATTTTTCGCGGCCAGCTTCAATTTAGGGTCAAGCTTGGCTACGACAAGAAGGACTGTTTTATTCTGGAGTTTAAGATTATTTATTATCTCGGCGACTTTTTTTGTTTTCGGTTCGTCCACCGCGATATTATCAAGCACCATAAGCTCTCCTGCGGAAAGTTTCGCCGTAAGCGCCATTTTAAGAGAAAGCTGGCGTTTTTTGGCCGGCAGGCTCTGGTAATAGCTTCTGGGTTCCGGGCCGAATATAATTCCGCCCTTTCTCCAGAGAGGAGAACGGCTTGAACCCGAGCGGGCGTTGCCGGTGCCTTTCTGTTTCCACGGCTTTTTTCCGCCGCCGGAAACTTCTCCGCGGGTTTTCGTCGCGGCGGTGCCGGAGCGTTTATTCGCCTGAAGGCCCACCACTACTTCGTGCAGCAGAGCTCCGGAAATTTTCGTCTCAAAAGCCTCCGGAAGATTTATTTTGCCTTTTTCCTGTCCCTTTGTGTTATATACTGACGTTTCCATAAATTATACCATTACCCTTGTTATTCTTTATTTTTTCTTCGGCGCTTCTTTTCCCTTCTTTTTGTCCGCTGGTTTCGCGGCTTTGTGCGCTGTAACTTTTTTGAGCGTGTTCGCTACGACTAAAAGCCCGTTCTTTACTCCCGGCACGGACCCTTCAAGAAGAATAACATTCTTTTCGGGCTCAACCGCTATAACTTTCAGTTTCTGTACGGTAACCGTTTCAAAACCCAGCCTTCCGGGCATACGATGGCCCTTTGTGACATGCTGATGGCCCTGGTCGCCGATGCTTCCCACCGCTCTTTGTCTGTCAGACTGGCCGTGCGTTGACGGCCCGCCCTTAAATCCGTGCCTTTTTACCGCGCCGGCATAGCCTCTTCCGATGGAAGTTCCGGTCACATCCACATAGTCGCCGGGATGAAACATATCAACCTTAATTTCCTGTCCGACCTGCATGGCCGCGGTGTCTTTCACGCGAAATTCTCTGAGATATCTTTTCGGCGTGATATTTTTTTTCTTGAACTGGCCGAGCTGCGGCCTGGAAAGAGCTTTTTCCTTTATTTCGCCAAAACCCAGCTGAACCGAATCGTAACCGTCCCTCTCTTTGGTTTTGATGTCGGTTACAACGCAAGGGCCGGCCAGGATAACGGTGACCGAGATCAGATTTCCGGTCTGGTCAAAAACCTGCGTCATTCCTTCTTTTGTTCCTAAAATTGATTTTAACATTTTAAATAATTCCTTTTACCTTTTATCCCACCCACCATGTGAGGAAATGTTTTTTTAAAAAGCTCCGCGACGACGGCTTAGCGTTCTCTTAGAGAGGCTGCGCCGAGGCGCCGATTGGTGGGCAGCGCCGTCTTCCGGAAAATATTTCCAAATGCCCTACATTAATATTTCCCGCATTCTGCGGATCCGCCAGCGTCTTAACGGCGGACAATATACCTACATTTTTATTTCAATATCTACACCAGCCGGGAGGTCAAGCTTCATGAGCTCTTCCACCGTTTTCTGCGAGGGTTCCAAAATATCAACAAGCCTTTTGTGAATCCTCATCTCAAACTGTTCGCGTGACTTTTTGTCCGAATGGACCGAACGGTTGACGGTATATTTCTTTATATCCGTCGGCAGAAGCACGGGGCCCGTAATTCTGGCTCCGGTTTTCTTTGCCGTTTCAATGATCCTGCCTAATGAATCATCAAGCATCTTGTGGTCATAGGCGCGAAGTTTGATTCTCAAGCGCTGTGCAGTTATTACTTTTTCGGTTACCATATAATCCCTTCAGCGGTAAGCGGTCTGCGGTAAGTGGCAAAAAACTCTTTCTGTCACTTAACCCTTAACGCTTACCCCTTATCCCTATATTATTACTCTATTATT